>ENA-ORCT01000028-ORCT01000028.1-marine-metagenome-genome-assembly--contig:-NODE-28-length-247983-cov-7.752680_pt1 | contig 247983 bp, 181 predicted proteins | sample MGYA00248632_ERZ508511 | MGnify/ENA primary metagenome ERZ508511 (study PRJEB26182, sample SAMN06268839) | marine metagenome | isolation source: Tt an P1-techrep anaerobic enrichment on pine from...
CCACGTCCATCGCCCTCTCACCGATCCCAGACGGAAAAGTCATTGGTTTTCGGTAACATTAGTTTTGAGGCAACGGGGATGGCGAGGGCGAGAGCGAGAGCGAGGGCGATGGCGATGGCGATGGCGAGAGCGATGGCGATGGCGAGAGCGATGGCGAGAGCGATGGCGATGGCGAGGGCCAGGGCGAGAGCGATGGCGATGGCGATGGCGAGGGCGAGGGCGAGAGCGAGGGCGAGAGCGAGGGCGATGGCGAGGGCGAGAGCGGTGGCGATGGCGAGGGTGGGGCGATCGAGTATGGAGGTTCTCGCGCGGCTCCCACACGCTCAAGCGTGTGGTTAACGCCTGACATTTACCGAATGCGATAACCACACCCGTCAGGGTGTGGGGTACGCGCCGGGGAAATACCTTAAACCCTCACGTCACCGGCAGCCAGTAGGTAATTTTCAATGCGATGAAATTCGCGCCAGGAGAGTCGAAGGAGTGGAAAAGGTCGTTCGGACCGATGATGGAGCCGGTGGGATGGAATCCGTAGCGGTCCTGCTGCCAGACGAGAAACAGCGTGCTGCCGCGTATCCACTCCCAGCGAAGGACCACGTTGCTGCGGAAACTCAGCACATTGAAATCGGGATCGGGGAAGGAAAACTCTTCGCCGTCCCGTGTGACGGTGTAGAGTCCGGTCGAGGGATCATACGCGATGTCACCGCCTTCCTCCGTGCCGTATATCCGCAGATCCATGCTGCGCGGCGCGGGAAGCTCCCCGAAACCGACGTAATCACCGCTCGCCGCGAAGGGCTCTGCATATACCTCGAGCGTGAGATCCGGTGTGAAGGCATAATTCACGCGGAATTGCGCACTGAGTGTGCCGCGATCGATGGTCGAAAAGATATAGCGTTTACCGTAGGTCGCGGCCGGACCGCCGGAGAGGGTCGCAAGGTACTGTCGTGTGCTCACGCTGCGCGTGTAGCTCGGATCGATGGAGAGGTCGAGACGCCCGCTGGCGCGGATCCTGATCGAGCCGCCGAAGGAATAATTCCACGCGTCCAGTTCGTCACGAAACGTCGATGCCCATGCGCTCCAGCGCGTGTCAGCAGCGTAGTTGCTGCTCATCGAATACGCCAGATTCCACCCGGCGCCGCTTCGCATCAGCGGTCCCCCGCGCGTGAGGTGATCGCTCAGCGCGCGCAGACCGTAATCGAAGGAGATCGTCGACGACCAGAAATTTTTCCATGTCGCGTTGAACGACAGCCCGAGATTCGTGTACTGTTTGATCCCCCCGAAATTCCAGCCGTTCGACCCCTCGAACTGGAAACGATAGTTGTGGAAAAGCGATCCCGGGATGTTCTCGCGATACTGAACCCAGCCGCGCGCATCGAGATCGTCGGCAGCCTGCAGCAGCCCGGCGTCGTTGATTTCGAATTCCGGCGATTCGGCCTGACCGGCAACGCCCCAGAGCCAGTGCCGGCCGCCGAGCTTGTCAAAGCTCAGTGAGGCCGTGTATCCACTCAGTGAGGTGCGCGTCGGATCGAGTGAGATGTAATCCGCGTCGGGACGCTGGAAAAAATGTGCGCTGCTGCGCTGGATACGCTCGATCGCCTCGGCGGAACCGCGTACATGGCTGAACCCCGCGAAGCCCTCGAGCTCATAGGTCCCGCGATCGAAGCGAAGCTTCCAGTCGGCTCCGCCGCTGAATGCCTGCCTGGTCAGTGCGGCTTCGGACATCCCGCCGCGGAGATCACGCTGCACGCCGGTGAGCATCAATCCCACGGTGGACGCGTTTTCACCGATCTCCTGTTGCACACGCACCACGCTGAATCCCGTCAGCGGTTCGATTTCCTCCTCGCCGCGTTCCCTCGTAACCGGATCATAGGTGGCTGCGTATTCGCGCTCGGTCACGGCGGTCAGCGCCGCGATGGAAAGACCGGAGGCCAGCCGGCCGGTGAGCTTGCCCGCGCCGAGAATGGTGGTGTTCGATGGTGAATCGAAATACTGTGTGCTCGGCTGCAGCCGGGGGGGCGCACCGATGCGGCGCGAGTAGAAATAATCCGGTCCCTCGCCCTCGAGCAGCTGCGAGCCCTCGATGAAAAACGGCCGGCGCTCGCTGTAGAAGGTTTCATAGGCGGAGAGATTGACCTCGGCGGGATCCGCCTCGACCTGCCCGAAGTCGGGATTGATCGTCGCGTCGAGCGTGAGATTCGGTCCGAGGCCCATCTTGAGGTCCACGCCCGCATTGCCGCTCCACTCGGTTTCTTCCTCGAAGGGATTACTGACATTCTGCACCCGGCTGCTGGTCACGTCGAACGCGGCATACGGAGTGATTTCCAGACGGGAGCTTGGCGATATATCCCTGATGCCCTCGAGATCCCCGAAACGCGAAGACCAGCCGGTTTCGTCCTTGGGGATGAGCACCCAGTACGTGTCCTCGTTCCGCGAGGGAATGTACCGGTTGATGTTGACACCCCACGTCTGGATATCCTGCTCATTGAAACGCAGCTGCGAAAAGGGGATGCGCATCTCCGCCGTCCACGCGCTGTCGCCGCGATGAACACGCGCCTCCCAGACCGGATCGAAGGAATAATCGCGGTCGTGCTCTTCATCCTCGGAATGGTAATAGTCGAAGCGCACGCCGTCGGCCGTCACGCCGTAGGTGTAGGCGGTGCGGTTGTCGTTGTACGTGTCGAGCGAAATGATGATGCGCGCGGAGTTGCCGGTATTGTCGCGGCGGCTCATGGTGGACTGGATTTCCGCGGGATCATCGACGAACATCGTGGCGCCGATGTACAGCGCCCGGGCGTCGTAGCAGAAGCGGATTTCCGTCTCCAGCGTGGCGGGAACGCCTTCGTTCGGTTCGCGCTGACGGAAGCCTGTCGCGGGACGCGCACGCTGCCAGCACCGTTCATCGAGCATGCCGTCAACGTGGGGGGCTTCGTCAGCAATGCGTTCCGCACGCACCGCGGGAGGATTCCGATCTCCCCCGAATCCCGACTGCGCCGCCGCGCTGAGCGGAAGGAGCAGGAAGCAAATGCATGCACGGATGCATCCCGGTCGTATATACTGTGCGCGTTTCCTCATTCCGGACGGAGTGAAATCGGCGATACCCCTTGGCCTTGTTCAGAGCTGTGTCAATCAGCAGTTGTCCGCCATAACGGTCGGACGGCGAAATCTGACCAAATATACAATTTTTGGGATACAGAATCCTCATTTTCCGGCATTATTTCGTCAACGTGTCGGAACATGACATTTCAGCCGGGTTTATCTCCCGGACATTACTCCCGAAGGATGATGAAACTGCGCGGACCCGGCGGGTTGTGCGCAATGCCGGGATTCAGTAACATTGATTCAATCGCTTCGTCACAGATGCATTGTTCGATATGGAGCAGGATTCCACACAGCGAGAACCCGTATCCTGTCTTGTCGTCGGGGCAGGAATCGCGGGATTGATGGCCGCGCGCGAGCTGCAGCGTCAGGGCGTTTCCGTCACCGTGCTCGACAAGGGACGCGGGGTCGGCGGTCGCATGGCCACGCGGCGCTTCGGCGGCGGCGTCTTTGATCACGGCACACAGTACTTCGCGCCGTCGAGTCCCTGGTTTCAGAGCCGCATCACCGAGTGGGTGCATGACGGCTTTGCGCGGGAATGGTTTCGCGTGCGCGCCTATGAACTGGATCCCCGTTTCATTTCCGCCGCACGCTTCTGCGGCTGCCCCACCATGACCGCTGTTCCAAAGCACATCGCCGATGGTATCGAAGTGCACACCTCCGCACGGGTGACACATCTGCAGCGGCAGGATGATATCTGGGATATCGGTACAGAGGATGGTACGACATACCGCGCGCTGAGCTGCATTCTCACTCCCCCCGTACCGCAGACACTCGACCTGCTCGACAGTTCGCACTACGCGGTCGGCGCCGATGAGCGGGCGGTGCTCGAGAAGCTGGAATACGAGGCCTGTCACGCGGTGCTGGCGGTGTGCGATGGCATCCCGAAGCTTCCGGAAAACGGCGTACTGGAGTTCGAGCGTGGGAATCTGCGCCGCATCATGGACAATACGCGCAAGGGCATTTCTCCCGACGTGCAGGCGGTCACGATTCATTCGATGGGGGATTTCAGCGCGGCGCACATCGATGACGATCCCGAGGATGTCGCCCGCATGATGATCGAGGAGGCGCAGCCGATCATTGAAGTGCAGGTCCGCGAATTCCAGGTGCACCGCTGGCGCTACAGCCAGATCGTCGAACCGCACGGCCGCCCCACGCTGCTGCTGGGCGAGGATCCTCCGCTCGCGATCGCCGGCGACGCCTTCGGCGCGAACGGGGTGGAAGGCGCCGCCCGCTCGGGCATGGAGGCCGCCCGCCGTATCATGCGCGCGCTGGCGTAACGCCACGTGTGAGCGTGGGGGTGATGCGGGCAGGCACACCACCACACCCTCACGGGTGTGGCTATCGCATCCTGCTCATGCTCCATATTCTTGACATTCATCCCCCCGCTGGGTATTCTGTGAATCCCGTACTGATCACAGAAGACGCAGCGCCATGAGTGACCATCCTATCACCGATTTCATTCTCCATCATTACCGTCATTTCAACGCCGCTTCGCTGGTCGATGCCGCGAAAGGATACGAGAAGCTTCTCGGCGAGGGCGGCGGGATGTTCGTCACGCTCGCCGGCGCGATGAGCACCGCGGAGCTGGGTCTCTCACTCGCCGAGATGATCCGGCAGGACAAGGTGCATGCCATTACCTGCACCGGCGCGAATCTCGAGGAGGATGTCTTCAATCTCGTCGCGCATGATTATTACGAGCGCGTGCCGCAGTACCGCGATCTGACGCCGCAGATGGAGCAGGAGCTGCTCGACCGCCACATGAACCGCGTGACCGACACCTGCATTCCCGAGGAGGAGGCCATGCGCCGCATCGAGCATGCCATCCTCGAGCTGTGGAAAGAAGCCGACGGGAAGGGCGAGGCGCTGTTTCCCCATGAATTCTTCTACCGTCTGCTGCGCGAGGACCGTCTGCGCGAGCATTACATGATCGATCCGAAAAACAGCTGGCTCATGGCGGCCGCCGAGAAGGATCTGCCGATATTCGTGCCCGGCTGGGAGGATTCGACGCTCGGCAACATCTATGCCGCGCACTGCATCGAGGGTGACATACGGAACGTGCACACCGTGCGCGGGGGCATCGAGTACATGATGAAGCTGGCGGAATGGTACACCGCCTTCACCGCCGAGCGGCCGCTGGGCTTTTTCCAGATCGGCGGCGGCATCGCGGGTGACTTCCCGATCTGCGTCGTGCCGATGCTGCATCAGGATCTGCGCCGCACGAGTGTGCCGCTCTGGGCATATTTCTGTCAGATCAGCGATTCCACCACGAGTTACGGCTCCTACTCGGGCGCCGTGCCCAACGAGAAAATCACCTGGGGCAAGCTCGGTGTGGATACGCCGAAGTACATCATCGAATCGGACGCCTCCATCGTGGCGCCGCTCATCTTCGCGTATATCCTCGGCTGGTAGCCGTTGGCTTTTGGCTGTGAGCAGTGAGCGATGGGCTGTGAGCCCACAGCCATCCACCGAACGCGATAATTCATGTACAAAGTGTTTCATGCACAGAGGATATCCCCAATGATCGATTCCTACACCCGCCAGATCGGAGATCTCGAAATCCAGGTGCTTCCCGGACAGTGCATCGGCTCGAGTGCCTGCGTGCACACCGCCCCGGATGTGTTCCAGCTCAACGATCAGAAAATCTCGGAGCCGACGTCCGACGGCAGCGACAGCGAAGAGAACATTCTGCTCGCCGCGCAGGCCTGTCCGACCGCTGCCATCGTCATCCGGAAAAAGGGGAAGCAGGTCTGGCCGGAGTGAGCCGCGGACCCGTATCCGCCTTGTTTCGCATCAAGATTTCGAGTATTTTTGTCCTAAATATACTCCCCGCCGATTGTGCCGGGAATGCCACTCTTGCAGAAGTGACGAAGAAAGCAGCACCTATGGCTCCCGCCTGTTGTATCAAAACCAATTCGAAGCATAGACGCCCCCCGCAGACCGTGATCAGCGGGCGGCATGACCACGCAGAAACATATTCAACACATTTCATTCAGGAGTAGATGTATGGCCAAGATCCGCGGTGACATCAAGGTCGACATAGAGAAGTGCAAGGGATGCGAACTCTGTGTTGTCTCCTGTCCGCAGAATGCACTTGCGCTCTCCGACGGCATCAACAAACAGGGATATCATTACGCAGTTCTGATCGAAGACGTATGCACAGGGTGCACCAATTGCTCCCTGGTCTGTCCGGATGCCGTCATAACCGTGTACCGCGAGGACCGCAAAACCGGCAAGAAAAAGCCCGTGGCGGAACTGCGCAACGTGACCGGAGACATCAAAATCGAGGTTGGCGCAGAGGAAGAGGAAGGGAACTGATCCGCCGCCGCACCTCTCAGCACGTACGTATTCATTTGAGCATATCCGACCAAAGGAGTTTTCCGTATGGGTGAATTACGACTCATGAAAGGCAACGAAGCGCTTGCCGAGGCGGCGATCCGTGCCGGGATGGATGCCTATTTCGGCTATCCCATTACGCCGCAATCCGAAGTACTGGAGTACCTGACACGGGAGGCCTACAAACGCACGCAGTGCACCATTCTGCAGGCGGAAAGCGAAATCGCCTCCATTAACATGATTTACGGCGCATCCGGCGCGGGAGCGCGCGTCATGACATCCTCCTCCAGCCCGGGCATCAGCCTCATGCAGGAGGGGATTTCCTATATCGCCGGCGCCGAGCTGCCCTGCCTGCTGGTGAACATCAACCGCGGCGGCCCCGGACTCGGTACCATTCAGCCCTCGCAGGGCGACTATTTCCAGTCCGTCAAGGGCGGGGGACACGGTGATTACCGGCTTATCGTCCTCGCCCCGGCGACGGTGCAGGAAATGGCCGACTTCGTGCAGGACGGCTGGGAACTCGCCGAAAAATACCGCAATCCCGTCATGATTCTTTCCGACGGCGCCCTCGGCCAGATGATGGAAAAAGTCGAACTGCGCGAACAGATCGACCGCAGCAAACACGTCATCCCCGAGTGGGCGACGACCGGCAAGAAGAAAGACCGCGAGCGCAACTTCATCACCTCGCTGTTCATCCAGCCCGAGGAGATGGAACAGGTCAATCTGCAGCTGCAGGCGAAGTATAAAACGATCGTGGAGAATGAAATCCGCGTGCAGGAAGTGCAGACCGACGACGCCGACTTCGTGATCGTCGCATACGGCCTCTCCGCCCGTATCGGACGCAAGGTCATGGAGCTGCTTCGCGCCGACGGCATCAAGGTCGGACTGATCCGGCCGATCACGCTGTGGCCGTATCCCTACGAGACCGTCTCCAGGGCGGCCGAGCACGTCAAGGGCTTCCTCAGTCTCGAACTCAACGCGGGACAGATGGTCGAGGACGTGCGTCTCGCAGTCAACGGACGTTGTCCGGTCGAGCATTACGGACGCATGGGCGGCATCATTCCCTCACCGGATGAAGTCGCGGACGTCATCAGGGAAATGTATTCGAAGATTCAATAATAGAAGCATCGTTGGAGTAGCAAATGCAGGAAATCGAACACCATTACGAAGACATGGACATCGTCTGCGAGCGTCCCACGGCGTTGCTTGACAAGCGCATGCACTACTGTCCCGGCTGCGGGCACGGTGTGGCGCATCGCATCATCATGGAAGCGGTCGAAGAACTTGGCATCCAGGAAAATACGATCGGCGTCGCTCCGGTCGGCTGCTCGGTCTTCGCCTATCACTACATGAACGTGGACATGCAGGAAGCGGCGCACGGGCGCGCCACGGCCGTGGCCACGGGCATCAAGCGCTGCCGGCCAGACAAGTACGTCTTCACCTATCAGGGCGACGGCGACCTCGCGGCCATCGGTACCGGCGAGACCATTCACACTGTAAACCGCGGTGAAAACGTGCTCATCGTCTTCATCAACAACGCCATTTACGGGATGACCGGCGGACAGATGGCGCCCACGACGCTGCTGGAGCAGAAGACCAGCACCACGCCATACGGACGCGAGGCGCCGTTCATGGGCAATCCGCTCAAGATCACTGAACTGCTCGCGCAGCTGCCGGGGGCGTTCTACGTCACGCGCCAGGCGGTCAACACGCCACTGCATGTGCGTCGTGCGAAAAAAGCGATCGTCAACGGTTTCAAGTGGCAGGCGCTCAACAAGGGCACCTGCTTCGTGGAAATCGTCTCAAACTGTCCGACGAACTGGGGCATGAAGCCCGTCGAGTCCAACAAGTGGCTCGAGGAGCACATGCTGCCGTTCTATCCGCTCGGCGACATGAAAGTACCGTCAAAGGAGGAGTTAGAGAATGGTTGAGGAAGTCATTTTTGCCGGATTCGGCGGACAGGGCGTGCTGTCGATGGGACAGGTGCTCGCATATTCCGGGATGATCGAAGACAGGGAAGTCTGCTGGATGCCGTCGTACGGTCCTGAAATGCGCGGCGGTACCGCAAACTGCATTGTCACGGTCAGCTCGTCGGAAATCAGCAGTCCGATCATCGGTACCTTCGACACCGTCGTCGCGCTGAACCAGCCCTCGCTCGACAAGTTCGAAAGCGCGGTCAAGCCCGGCGGCACGCTGATTTACGACAGCACCAATATCATCGATCCGCCGAAGCGCACCGATATCGACATCGTGCCGATTCCGGCCAGCGAGGAGGCGGTGAAACTGAAAAACACGAAAATCATGAACATGATCGTGCTCGGGGCGTTTCTCGCGAAGCGCAGCACCGTCAAGATCGATACCGTGCTCAAGGCGCTCAAGCAGGTGCTCCCCGAGCGGCATCATCACCTGATTCCGCTCAACGAGCAGGCCCTGCAGCGTGGCCAGGAACTCGCGAACGAGTCTGTTCCCGTTTCCTGATCCCTGTCGGCACGTACGGAACCGGAAGAGGCTGATTCGCTGTGCGGACAGCCTTTTCCCGTTTCTGGGCCTGTCTGTGTCGCTCCCCGGTATGATGCTGTCGCTCCCGGGGCAAGGTGTCGTCCTTCCCGGGTACAATTGTTATCATTGACCGGTGCCGGATTCCTGTGTATTCTTACTGAAATTAGGATCTTTTCGCGCATTCCGCGCGTAACTTGTCTGTTTGCCGCGTGTTATTCCTGCATGAAGATGAAATACCTGTCGATAGTCATACTGATCGTTCTTGTCGCATCCCCGCTTGCCGCGCAGCAGGTCCGTTTCGATGCGCTCGAGAAGGATCTCGGCGATATCAAGCCGCTCGGAAGCGCGAGCGCGGAGTATGTCGTCTACAATGACGGTCCGGGCACGCTGCTTCTCGCCGATCCGAAACCCAGCTGCGGCTGCACGGCCACGATTCTGGACCGGCATGAGCTTGCGCCCGGCGACAGCGCCGTGATCGGCGTGCGCTTCCATGCAGCCCCGGGCATGATGGGTCCGATGAGCAAGACGATCGCGGTCCGCGCCCGGGAAAACGGAGGCGAACGGCATATCGGCACACTGCGGGTGCGTGTACGCATCGTCGGTTCGGTGATATATGAACCGGGGATGCTGCGGTTCGAATGCGTGATCGGCGACACCGCGACGCTCGAACTGACGCTGAAATCCAGGAGCGACCATCCCGCCCGCATCGAAAACCTCTCGGCATCACTGCTTGCGTATGTCGATACCACCGAGGGAAACACCTATCACGCGGAGACGGTGCAAACCCGGCCGTTCACGGATTTCGATCTGCGCATTCTCGAGCAGGAAATCCCCCCCGGCGACTCAACGACAGTAATTCTCACCGTGCGTCCGCTTGCGAAAGGACAGATCAACGGCTCGCTGCGCATTCCCATTCCCGACGGCGAACTGCGCGTCCCTGTCGTCGGCGTCGTGCTCCGCACCAGAGCCCCCTGACAATCAACAACCAAAAACCGAACTCCCGGTTTTTCTGCTGAAGAAGAAATTTCGTAATTTTAATAAATCAGCCATTTGAATGGAGGTATCATAGAATGAAGATCGTGAAGATGTCGATCGCTGTGGTCCTGCTCTCGCTGCTCGCAGTATCCGCCGCACGCGCGCAGGATGCTCAGCAGTGTTTCAAGCTTGACGGCACCACGGATTACTACTTCGGCGAAATCGATCCGAACGAAACGGTCGAGCACACGTTCGTGTTCATCAACAACTGTTCGGAAACCGTTGAAATCAGCCAGGCCCGCGCAAGCTGCGGCTGTACGGCCGCCGTGCTTTCAGAGAAGTCCATTGCCCCCGGAGGCAAGGCGGAAATCCAGGTGAAATTCACACCCCCGCGCGGATCCCGCGGCAAGGTCACCAAGACGGTGAGTCTCTACCTGCAGGGCGATGACAAGCCGCATACCGTCATTCGTTTCTCCGCGAAGATCAAGACCGACTTCGAAGTGCATCCGGCATACATCCAGCTGCTCGGCGCCGAGGTCGGCAGGGAAATCTCCGGTTCGGTGAGCGTGAAGAACGTGACGGACAAGGAACTGACCTTCTCCGACGTTTCGATCAACATGACCACCTACGCCGACACCGCGGGCAACGGTCGCACGATTGCCATGCCTCTCAAAGGCGTGAAGGTTTCTCCCAGCACGCTGACGCTGCAGCCGGGACAGAGCGCCGACGTCAAGGTGACGCTCACGCCGGTATTCAAGGGACAGGTCAACGGTGCGGTGCGTCTGAAAACGGCCAAGAACGAAGGCATCATCCAGGTTTTCGGTGTCGTGCGCGAGGCGCAGTCCACGTCGCTGCGCCGAACAGAACCGCAGGGCGAAACGCTGATGCTTGATTCGAAATAACCAGAAACACAGGACCAAAAAGGAGCTCGGACGGAATGAAGAGGGTCATCCCCGAATACACATCACTCGAGGACATTCTGCAGGACGCGATCGACAAGGAAAACGATGCCCGGGAATTCTACCTGCAGGCCGCGCAGCTTGCGCAGGCTGAGGGCATCCGGGATTTCCTCCTTGAAATGGCCGAAATGGAGCAGGGGCACGCCGACCTGCTTCGGCAGAAGCTGGAATCCGTCAAATCGGACCAGACCGTCATGAACGGCATTCTGTCCAGTTTCGACGACGATCCCGAGCAGGACAAGGAAGACTGACGGGACAGAGATTGTTACAGATTCGGCGCCGTCCTTCTCGGGACGGCGCCGTTTTTCGTATAGGGGGTATCAGGGAATGACGGGGATGTCACATCCCCGGAGTGAAAGAATGCCATGATGGACTGATTCACGTGCCATCCTTGACAATCTGGAGCAATTGCGATAGGTTGTCGGCATAACCCGGCATGTTCCCCAAAACGTGGGGTGAAGTCATGATCTCCATCACCCGATGCGTCATGATTTTTTTCGCCTGCTGGTGTTTGGCTCTCTCCGCTTTTGCTCAGACGGATTCCATTTCCGCCAGTGAGCCTGCCTTCATAACCGTCAAACAGGATACCGATGGCGTACACGAACTGTGCTGTCATGTGCCGCAGGCCTTCATGCACTCGCTGAAGGGCACGAAATTCGTATTCAGTGTCATCACGACGGGGGATGGCGGCAGAGAAATCCATCACAAGCAGGACGGAGTGGTGTTCGCCAACTACGACTGCCAGAGCAAGGTCCGCCTGCGTTTGCATGCGGGGCAGCCCTGCCGTGCGGTTGTGGAGTTTTTCCGCAGTGGTCAGATCGTCAGGAGGTACGAAACCAGTGTCGTCGCCGAATAGGGCATGGCAATCCGCAGAGTGCCTTTGCATTTCGGCCTGAAAAACGTTACACTTGTTATTCTGTTGGCTGGCATTCAGCCGAGCCGCAGCATAAATGAAAAGTCGTCCGGCTTCGTTCTGACTCAGTTGGAACCCTGCTGCTGAGTCGGATGCAGACGGAAACGGGAGTTGCGAGGGAAACATATTGGAGAGATGCCGGAGTGGTTGAACGGGGCGGTCTCGAAAACCGTTGAGCCCCTAGCGGGTTCCCTGGGTTCGAATCCCAGTCTCTCCGCAAAATGGACCAGAATCGGCAATTATCGCCGGGTCCGATACGAGTGAACAACGGCTTTGTACGCGCACCTGGGTCAACAATTGTTGACGTAGGAGGTACGTATGAAGCCGTTTTTGTCTCTACGAAAGAACGGAATCTGGTACGTTGTCGATGAGCGCCCGGACGGGAAACGGACGTGGACGACGACGAAGCAGAAGAACCGCCGGGCCGCCGAACGCGTGCTCATCGAGTACGAGAACCGCATGCAGACGCGTGACGACGCTCCCTTCCTCACCCACTTCACCGACGAGATCCTGCAGTACACCGAGGCGACCTTCGCCCGGAAGACGATGAAGCTCTATCGTGACGCCCTGCGCGCGTTGACGGACCATGTCGGCGATATCCCGATTTCGATGATCACGACCCGGGACGTCGATCGCTACAAGTCCGCCCGCGTGCGCCGCGTTAAGCCCATCACGGTGAACAAGGAGCTCTCCACACTCAAGGCCGCGTTCAACACCGCGATCCGCTGGGGATACATCGAGGCGAATCCGTTTGTCGGCGTCACCCGTCTGCGCATCCCGGAATCCCCGCCCGCGTTCTTCACGAGGGATGAATTCCGACGGGTCGAAGAGGAGACGCGCGGGCACTGGCTCCACGACCTGATCGTGATGGCGGTCAGCACAGGCATGCGCGCCGGAGAGCTGACGAACCTGACGTGGCCGCATGTCGATCTCGACCGGAGAGTGCTCCGGGTCGCGAACTCGGCAACCTTCCAGACCAAGACAGGCCGGTCCCGCATCATCCCGCTCAACGCCCATGCGTGCCTTCTGCTGGCCGAACGGCGGGAGAGGGGGGAAGCGTACGTCCTCACCATGCGCGGCCGTCAGATCGGAAAGAACTGGATCTCCAGCGCCTTCAAGAAGGTGATCCGCCGATTGGATATGCGCGAGGAGCTGCACTTCCACTCACTGCGCCACACCTTCGCCTCATGGCTCGTGCAGGACGGAGTGTCGCTCTATCAGGTGGGACGGCTCCTCGGGCACTCGACGGCCCGCACGACGGAAGTCTACGCCCATCTCCAGCCCGAGACGATGCACGACGTTGTGGACCGCTTGACATTGAGCGACTGACTCGCTACGTTGGGCGCATCCCTCCCTCCCCCCGATGGACGTCCGGACTCAATTGCCGGGCGTCCATTTTTTGTCCCGGTTGCCCCTAATATCGGACCTCATTATCTTCCGGCATACGAACAACCGGGAGGCTCGATGCCCGTACCTGAATACCAGGACTTGATGCTACCGTTACTCCAGATCGCTGCGGACGGAAAGACGAGGCACCGCAGGGAATTTGCGGCGGATCTAGCCGAGTACCTGCATCTGACGAAAGACCAGCTCGCAGAGCTAATGCCTGCCAGTGGGAAGCCCGTTTTTTCGAAGCGAGCATCCTGGGCAATTGGTCACCTGTATCGAGCAGGGCTGCTCATTCGGCCCACCCGTGCGCACTACCAGATCAGTGACCGGGGTAGGGAGGTGCTGGCCGAGAATCCTGATAAACTCGACAACAACTACCTGGCCAGATTTGAGGAATTCCGCGCGTACTGGAAGAGAGGCTCTAGCAAGAGGGAGGAGCAGGAGGTGTACGCCACTCAGAACGACGCTACGCCGGAGGAAACACTCGAAGCCGCGTACCAGCAGATACGCTCTGACTTGGCGCTTGAATTACTCGACCAAGTGAAATCCTCGTCACCTCAGTTCTTTGAACGTCTGGTGGTCGAACTGCTCGTCAGTATGGGATATGGCGGATCAATGCGGGATGCAGGGATGGCGCTCGGGAAGAGCGGCGATGAAGGTATTGACGGTACGATCAAGGAGGACCGGCTCGGACTTGACGTGATCTACCTCCAAGCGAAGCGGTGGGAGGGCACCGTCGGACGCCCGGAGATCCAGAAGTTCGTCGGCGCGCTGCACGGGAAGCATGCGAAGAAAGGCGTGTTCCTCACGACAGGCACATACGCGAAAAGCGCCATCGATTACGCCTCGGCTATCGATCCAAAGGTTGTGCTCATCGATGGTGAGCGGCTCGCAGAGTACATGATCGACTTCGGCATCGGGGTCTCGACCAAGGCGACGTACCAGGTCAAGCGGATTGACAGCGATTATTTTAACGAGGAGTGAGCTTGCTATTTCCTCCGGTCGGGCATCTCCGATCGGTACTTGCTAACTAGCGCATCGTGGTGAATTTCGTTGAGTATCAGATCGATCAGAATGCGAACGTCGTAAATATCCCGGTCTTCCCATTTGCGAACATAGTGCGTCTCATCGTTACCGAGCCATACCGCTCGCTCGGCCATATCTCGAATATCTGAATTCTCCTCAAAGTACGTATTGATGACTCCCGCGAGGCGCATCTGTCGGACGACGTCCCTGTCTTCGTCGATTGGATTCTGGAGTTTGTATCCAATCACGTAATCCTTGATGAGTATCTCGAGAGCCTTCCGGTAGCCCGGGCCGGCTATCTCATCGAGTCCCTCACTCAGAGCCGAGTCAGCCTGTGACAGAATATTGATAGCACGTTCAGATACCGCTCGTGCGGCTTCTGGGATCTCCCTCGGCTCCGGGCTGCTCGGCGTCATTCTTGCCAGATAGAATCTCTCCCGCTTGCCTTGAATGATACTATCGTAGTGCGCAATGAAGAGAGTGTCACAGTCTATATTCTCGCACTTAAACACAAGCTGCACCTTCCTCGGGGACTGGCTCTCGGTGCAATGAGAGTGAACGGGGTTACGAAGGTCCATCTTGTAGTGACAGACCGGGCACTCGTTTGGGAATCGCAGTTCGAACCGATGCCCATAAATGGATATGTCTCGCATGTTCGTCATAGCGTTATTCTCAGATTGTCAGACGTATGTGCTGAAAGATAGTACTCGATCGACGTTGATGCACGCGGCCCATCCGTATGATGAAGTTGAGGCCGGGTGAATGCCCGGCCCCCACCGTACTCGCACGGTGATCGTCTTACCGCTCTGAGTACTTGTACCTGATCTCCTTACCGCATCCACGGCAGACGATCGTCCTGCCTCGACGAACCATCGCAAGCGTAAACGTGAACGCACATCTGCAGTCCGGACAATGTCCGGTCCACCTGTGGACGTCCAGAGCACGCATTACAGCTCGTCCGAGTCGTCTTGAGTGAGCATTCATGGCTCCCCCTGACTTGTTCTCCCTAATGCCCCTTAGTGGAGCGTCGCCGTAATTATAGGATATACGGATGTGAATAGCAAGAGAAAGAGAACGAAGAACGAAAGAACGAGAAGTTCGGTACGAGCACGCGTGCGACCTTGACAAGTGCACGAATCACCGTTATCTTGAAGCGGGTCGCGCGTCAGGGTGCGCCGTACGATGACGGCGTGCGCGGCATCCGAGTTCTCAGCGTCTCTGTTCTCTTCTCAGCTAATCGTCTCTCCTCCAATGGGGTTTGTTTGGTTTCTCGTACATCCCCCACGTACACGGTGGACGGGAGCGGTACCCACCGTACGTAAAAAAGGGCACCCCATTCGGTGCCCTTTGTCAGTTCAGAACGGATTGTCGGAGACGCCGACGACCGACTCCTCACGCACGTCCTTCGGGATGAACGTGCGGAACGTTGCTTCCTGAACGCCTGAACGGTCCGGCATCAGGTACGCCTGACGAGAGCCGAGACCGGGGATTTCGATTGTGGCATGGAGGCCGTTGGTCCGCCGGCGGACGATCCGGCGGTTCTCCCGCAGCGTCTCCCAGTGTGCACGGTACGCCTCGATGTCTTCGTCGGACGCGTCGGGATGACGGTCCTTCCACGCGGCCAGATCCATCTTCCACTTCCCGTCATACTCCATCCGCACTTCCTCGCGTTCCGCCGTCCGCAGGATCTTGTCCTTGTCGATCAGGTACCGCAGGACGTTCTCGCCCTTGCCGCCGATGCGCAGATCCTTGAGCGTCACCACCTCGTAGGGATGGCCGTTGTTCGGGTTGATGTCGTCGATGTGCGTGCCCTCTGCGACACAGACTTTCCCGCCGATGTTGATCGTGTACGTCGTCATGATGGACTCCTCGGATTGAATGAAACGAATGAATGAACGAAGCACCTCGAGCGACAGCGCCGGAGATACAACCGAAAGGACCCCATTGAAGCGATGGAGATTCCACCAGACGAAGGGGGACAGAAGGAGGTGCCCGCCCGCGTCTCGCATGCGATGTCATACGGTGCCCACGCCGTCTCGAACGTGTGTTGTCCCTTTAGTCTGAAGCTCCCTGACAGGCTCACAGAGCGTCTCTGAGCGGATGTCGAACGCAGGGGTGACATCGGGTCGGACGCGCAACCAGCAAGGCTCTGCGCGCATCAACGGACTTCTGATCCACGGCGTCCGTGCTGTTTGGTCGAACACCGGGCAGTGCACGTCATACGGGGAAACATCCGCTCGATCCGAATCCCACCCGCCACGCGAATTGAATCACTGAAGACCAGGCATATCTCCTGAGATAAACATCCCCCCCCCCCCCCCCGGGGCCGGAAAGGGAGGGGGCCGGTCGGTCGTATTGGGACTCCGGTGCGAGGATGCGCGGTAGATTTCTGGCGCCGGGGAGAAGTACGACATCGCCATACCAGAACACAACGAATACATCATGTCATACGAAACGAGGAGGACTCCGATGAACAACAGAATCACCCGCATCGTCGCCCACGCGCGAAGGAGAGGTCACCCATGAGCCGAACACGGAACCTGTCAGACCTGCATGTCGGCACGTGCTGCGTCTGCGGAATGCTCGTCATGGGACGGGGAGGCGCGCCTTCGACATATCCGACGGCACTCTGCTCGACACACAGGCGCGAAATCGAGGATGATCCGCAGATGCGATACATCTACTGCCTGACGTGCCGCCGTGCGACGCACCGGCTTGTTTTCGACGACGAGGTGGCACGCGGCCTGAAGCGCCCGGTGCAGTACGCCCACTCCTGTCCGCTCTGCAACGACCGGTTCACGCGCTTCGATCTGATTCCCGAGGACGAGCTGGACTGAATATTCCCACCGACCATGCCCCACTGAAACGCAACGTCATACATCACCAATATGAGAGGCATATCATGTCCACTGCAGTAACTCTGCGCGGTGACCGTACGCCTGAAGCGTCACGGTCGTCACCGCTCCATGACATTCATACGTTCGCCGAGGCGGCGTATCACTCCGGACTGTTCAAGAACGTCCGGTCCCTTCACCAGGCCATCGTCAAAATCTCGATGGGACGCGAGCTCGGCATTTCGCCCATGCGCGCGATGCAGGGGATCTACATCGTGCAGGGCAACATCACGATGAACGGCACGCTTATCGGTGCGCTGATCCGCCAGAGCGGACGCTACGACTATCGCGTCACCCGGCTCACCGGTGAGGACTGCCAGATCGACTTCTACGCCCAGCGCAAGGAAGGAGAGCCGCAGAAGATCGGAACGTCCACGTTCACGCTCGATGATGCACGCCGGGCCGGACTGATCGGGAAAGACAACTGGCGGTCGTATCCGCGGAACATGCTCTTCAACCGCGCGATGTCGAACGGTGCACGATGGTACTGCCCGGATGTCTTTCTCGGTGCCGTCTACACGCCCGATGAGATGGATCTCACGGTGGATTCATCCGGAGACGTGGTCGAGGTCGTCGAGACCCGGGAAACGCCGCGAGAGACGCCCGAGCGCGACGATACGCAGCGCGCACTTGCCCGCCGGATCTATCCGCGTGTCGCGCCCGAGGTCGCCGAGGAGATCAAACGCATCGGCCGCGATCCGGACGTTGACCGTGACACGTTCACCCGGTATCTCAATGACGTAGCCGCAACGCACGGGATCGAGCCGGAGCCCGCCGCGACGACTGAATCCACAGAAGCTCACCATTCACAATACGAAGGAGGTCACGATGGACCGTAATAAGGAAACACTCAATGACATCATGCGCCGGACGAACGGCAGCGATTCCACTGAACTCATCACGCGCGAGGAATACAGGATCGATCATGGCGACATCGGCCTGTACGCCATCGACCGCATTGTCCCGCTCAGGTCGGAGCGTGAAGCACTGACCGACATCCCCGAGGATGAAGATGTCCGCGAGCACGTCCCCTGGGAAGCGGGTATCGGCATGCACCTCGTGCTTCTCAAGTCGCGTGATGCGGACGGAGAGGTGCGGCAGCATGCCACGGTCGGCGACGACGGCGAAGTGGACCTGCCGTACGGTCACAGCGGGATGAACATGTACGTGCAGGTCTCGCTTCATGAGCTGACGCAGGGATGGCTCCGGAAATATAACCGCGAGCGCCGCAGGATCATCTACGAACTGCCCGATCGCTGGGACGAGATGAACCCGCAGGAACGATTCGCGTTCTGGCGGGAAGTGATCGCCGGGAGGTACGGTCTGCATGCCGACGAACTGAAGGAAGGGACGACATTCTACACGTACCTGGTCAAGCAGCGGACGCGTGACGATCGCACCTTTACGAAGATTCAGAAGATCTATCGTGACGAGAGCGGCCGGTGGCAGGACAGGTGCCCGGCAGAACGCGGCCACATCGACATTGCGACATTGCGCGCAATCAAGGCGAAGATCACCGAAGCCTATCGCGCCGAACGGGACGCCGCGGGTGACAATCCGTTCAACAGTCCGCCTGCGACCGAAGACGACGAACGCGAGGCAGGGTTCTGACGCGCAGGCCCCGCCCGATGTAACCGCCCACCCGATGCAGGGGGAGGGCGCCCGCGTGGTGCTCTCCCCGTGCATCTCCACCACACAACGCAATCCACAACGAATCAATGAGGATACGACGATGGCACATGAGATAGAACGAAACGAGATGTTCTCCGTACGCGCGACACCATGGCACCGGCAGGGCACGGTCCTCGACCGCCCGCCTTCCACCCGGGAGGCACTCCGGGCGGCTGGCCTCGACTGGTGCGTACACAAAGTCCCGCTCGTACTCAAACCCGTGATCACCCGGCAGCCGGTCAATCCGTTCGACGACGACCGGAGCGCACTTGTCAATATTGACACACTCCGGGAGTCCGGCCACTATGCCACCGTTCGGTACCACGACGGCGAACCCGTCATTCTCGGCGCCGTCACGGAACGATACGCCGTGCTGCAGAACCGTGACGCCTTCAAGGTCTTCGACGAGGTGCTGCTGCCCGAAGGGTACTCATACGAGACCGCGGGCGCCATCAAGGGCGGCAAGCGCGTCTGGATTCTCGCCCGGGCTCCCGAGGGACTGACCGTCGGTGACGATGCCATCGACAAGTACGCGCTGCTGGTAACGAGTCACGACGGCTCGATGAACGTGCGCTTCATGCCGACCGCGATCCGCGTCGTGTGCAACAACACGATGACCTGGGCACTCCGGCAGGGCGAAGGCGAAGGCTTCTCGATCCGTCACACGGGGAACGTCGAGGACAAGCTCACGAGCGTCACAGAGGCGCTCTCATGGGCGAACGGCAGCTGGGGCGACGCTCGGGACGTCTGGCAGCGGATGGTCGATTTCCGCATGGAGCCGCTCGATGCCACCCGATTCTTCGAGAAGGTCATCCCTGAACTGAAGCGACGGCACGACGGCAGCAAGGCATGGATCAAGGCATTCGGTGAACTCGGCGAGTGCTTCATGTACGGACGCGGCAACCGCGGCGAGACGCTCTGGCATGCGTACAACGCGATCACCGAGTACCTCGATCACAAGAAGAACATCGCCGATCACCGTGCGGTGGACTACACGTTCTTCGGCGGCGGCGGCAAGATCAAGCACCGTGCCATGGACGTCGCCCGGGAGCTCATCGCCGACAAGGTCGTTTTCCCGATGACCGGCACATACGCCACAAGCAACTGACGAATTCCATCACGATACAGATACAGGAGGACAATCATGCTGACCGAAACGAAGACGCATACGAACGACGGATTCGATCCGTACATCACGACGAAAGAGAAGGAGGAGCTGTTCGAGGAGGACCATCGTGTTCTCCCCGTCAGCCTCGTACCGACGGCCTTTCCCGCCCGGCTCCCGGGCAAGCACGAGATCCGCATGCACCGGGCGGAGCTGATCGAACGCCTGACGGGCGAGCTCGGAGCGCTCCGGACGCTGATCCTCATGAAGCTCATCGAGAAACTCATCGCGGACCGGGAGGAGGGGATCATTCAGCAGATCAAGGACGATGCGCTCGCCGAGTTCACGCGACTCCACCCGGACCGGAAGACCGCCGAGATGCACGGCGCGACCGTCAGCCGCCGGGGGAAGTCATGGTACGAGTACCCCGAGGACGTGAACGTACTGGAGGTGCGCCTGAAGGAGCTTGAACGGGAATTCAAGGCACGCAAGAAGGAGGCCGAGATAAGCGGGCGGGCGAGGAAGATGACGAGTGACGCCGCATCGATCAGCGTGTCGTTCTGAGGGATTGCGCGATTGCGTGCAATCCGAGATGAGAGGGCGTAGCTGTACGAGTACCTGTTCCGCCTGAGGGCGGGCGCCTATCGGCGCGGTAGGGGGAGAGTGTGGCAAGGATGGTACCGGATTATTGACCTGCTCGTTATGTGCGAAAAACGGTCACTTGGGTGTGACCGTGTGTTCATCTCGTGTTTTCTCGGGGGGATCATACAGTTTCTCCGACAGTTTCTCCGACAGTTTCTCCGAAGTGCCCTCAGTTCCCCTCGGCCCTCACCGGCAGGATAACAAATATATCGATACGAGTCAAGGGAAATCGTACAAATATGACACATTGGCAGTGCTGCTGACGATAGTGCGACACGTGGGGTCAATATCGTGTTCACTTCCGAAGCAGTTGCTCCAGTAACGCCGAGGCGCTGACTGAGGCGGGCGAGTGGTCCGACCCTCTCAAGAGTCCAGAGTCTGATCGGCTAAAGAGAGCCTGCAGAATTATAGGCCGGTCTTTCTCGTCCATCGCACCATGGCGTATCAGAGAGAGATAATATGTGGTCAGTACTCGACGTTCTTGCGCATCCCTCTGCAGGTGATGGGCACTCATCGAAAGTCGTGCCATGAGACGGGTTAGGTACGCAAGGAAGGATATGATCGAAGCAAAAAGCAAGAGCCCCTTGATCGCGCCGGGATCACCGTTGAATAGACTCTTGGAGAAGTATTCTGAGGGTACATACAACAGGAACGTGAGGACCAGCACGGAGAATCCGATCGTTCCAATCAGCCAGTGCGTCCACCTCTTTCCGCGAGTCTCGTAATTAATGGCTACCTCGCCCCAGTACCTGGACGGGCCCTGCAAATGAGTATGCTCTTCGTATGTCTGACGTATTTTTTCCAACTCCTCTCCAGCTCCTGTCAATTGAGCGCTGAAGGAGCGTTCGAATTCATCAATGATCTTCGCCTTATCTTCCTCAATCTGTGCCGCAGTACGACCGTACTCGTCGATGATCTTTTGGGCGGCTGCGGCTGCCTCTTCTTTCGTAACAATGAGTGACTTGATTTCCCGTTCGAACTGCGTATTGAGGGCAATCAGTTGCCCCTCCGCATAGGCAGGATCCGTCTCCTCGATGACGTCCTGATTGAGCAACACAGCGGTCCTAATATAATATCGTACTGCATCTTTGCCGGCCCTACTCTCAAGTTGCAACAGTCGGTGATCCGGGTGTCCAAAATATGCAGCAGCACCATGTGCTCTCACGTCACCGCTAGTTAACATGCTCATTAGTTCAGCCGTAATGCTCATCTCAGAGAAAAGCATGGGATAAGTCGTGTCACTGAGTAGCTTCGACTCAGCAGCTACCTTGATCTGACTGAGTATTGCATCTTGATCTTTATTTTCGTCAGCCTCCTCAAGGTTACGGATCAGCCCAAGCACGCGATCTGCCGCCTGCCGATACATCCCCACTGGCCCTCTAGCGAGATCCGGACGTGCCTGTTTAATACCCGATTGCCAATACTCGCTTTCTTGGGAAAAAAATGACTTTATCTCCTCCACACCGATGAGGGTCCTTTTATAGTTCGAGGCGGTTGTAGCAAGATGTACTTCTAATGTCGAGGGTGAGTACGTTTCTTCCGTCGATACCATATTGGAACCTCATGAATCAATGATTGTACGGAAACTTTCAAGTGCGGCCTCAAGGTTCTCCACGATCTCCGCGGCAATGACGTCCGGATCAGGCAGGTTGTCAAGGTCACCGAGGGACTCGTCCTTGAGCCATATGATGTCGAGGTTGGTCTTGTCACGCGCTGCAATCTCATCGTACGTGAACCGGCGAAAACGGTCGGACTCCTTACGTTTGTGCCGGTTGTCCGGATTGTACGCGGTGATGAAGTCCGCGAGGTCCTCGTACTGGAGCTGACGGGTCTTCAGCGTGAAATGCATGTTGGTCCGGAGGTCGTAGATCCAGACTTCCTTCGTCCAGGGCGTCTTGGAGGCGGGCTTGTTGTCGAAAAAGATGACGTTCGCCTTCACGCCCTGGGCGTAGAAGATCCCGGTGGGTAGCCGCAGGATCGTATGCAGGTCAGTCATGGCGAGGAGACGCTTTCGTACGGTCTCCCCGGCGCCGCCCTCGAAGAGTACATTGTCGGGCACGACGACCGCCGCTCGCCCGTCGATCTTCAGCATGGAGCGCACGTGCTGGACGAAATTAAGCTGCTTGTTGCTCGTGGTGGTCCAGAAGTCCTGCCGGTTGTACGTGAGTGCTTCCTTCGACTGCGTGCCGTCCTCGTTGGTCACGGTGATGCTGCTTTTTTTTCCGAACGGGGGATTGGTCAGCACGTAGTCGTACCGGTCGGAGGGAGCCGAGAGGAGGCTGTCGGATCGCACGACGGGCGGCTCGCTGTTCATGTCGCCGATGTTGTGCAAGAAGAGGTTCATCAGGCACAGACGGGCCGTGCTGGGCACGATCTCCCACCCGGTGAAGGTCTCGTACTTGAGGGCGTGCTTCTGGCCCTTGTCGAGCTTGTAGTGCTGGGTGAGGAAGTCATACGCACCGAGGAAGAAGCCGCCGGTGCCGCACGCCGGGTCCGCGATCGAGCGCTTCGGTTCGGGACGCATGACCTCGACCATTGCACGGATGAGGGCGCGGGGCGTGAAGTACTGGCCGGCGCCGCTCTTCGTGTCCTCGGCGTTCTTCTGCAAGAGGCCTTCGTAGATGTCGCCCTTAATGTCCACGCCGAGCATCACCCATTTCTCCCCGTCGATCATCACGAGCAGCTTGTGGAGCTTGGCCGGGTCCTGGATCTTGTTCTGCGCCTTCGTGAAGATCTGCCCGAGCATCCCCGGCTGCTTCCCGAGTTCACGCAGGGACTCGGAGTAGTGCGCCTCGAGTTCCGCACCGGTCTTCTTCCGGAGCGACTCCCAGTTGTATTTCTTTGGGATCTGGATGTCACGGCTGTACGGCGGGCGAGAGTACTCGTCGGCCATCTTCAGGAAGAGCAGGAAGGTGAGCTGCTCAAGGTAGTCACCGTACGATACGCCGTCGTCGCGGAGCGTGTGGCAGTAGTTCCAGACCTTGTCAACGATAGGTTTCGTCGGGCTCATGCGGACTTCCTTTTCTTGCGGGAGGTAGTGGACTTCTGCGTGGCCTGATCGGCGGTAATGCGCTCGAGGAGAACAGAGGCGGGTTCATCGTCAGGATCTTGCGGGACGAGGTTACCAGTAAAAGCCTGCATGAGAACGGACTGCCTAAGTTCCAGGGTACGTGATAACTCATATTCAATCTCACTCTCAACGCGGCTACACGAATCAAAGACCTCATCGATTCTTCGTGCAATCTCACTCTGCTCATCACGCGGTGCCAATGGTAATGGGATGTTCTTGAATCTGCCGAGACTAACTTTCCTCTGTGCAACACCGCGTGTAATTCTGGCGATCTGACGTTGTCCCCATGGTGAATTGATAAGATGGACGACATAGCTCGCTGATGGGAGGGACTGATCAAGCGTCATCTTGATACAATCTGCAGTGATTATGGCATCCGGTCGGTCCAGCGGGTACATGCACGCATCCCCAGGTGGATCTCCCATCTTTGTGATCAGTATATCTCCGGAGCGCACACGATGTGGCTCGAGCTGAATAGCCTTCTGCTCAGTGATAAATTTGTCATCTGCGCCACCGAAGGAATTCGACCGTATATTACGAACGAAAACGAGAGGTACACCGGAGTCGCGGTAGTCACTCACTTTAAGGTTGCTTCCGAATGGCCCGATAGCAAGCGCGTAATTCTCCGCTGAAGAGAGCAAAGATGGAGTAGTCCACACCCATCCACTTGGGAGTACACCGCAATCTGGACGCGACTCTGCTTCGATTTCGTCCACAGAGAGAGATAACTTATCCAGAGAACCTGTGTGCTCACCGCGAGCCAGAGTGGACCGCCAATCCTCTGTCAGTGTACCATCGAACGCTGCCTTCAGCACCGACTGCCGGTACGTCCCGAGCAGCTCCTTGGCGCGATAGAGATTGGCGACCCCGTTGTCGATCTCGCTGAAGAGCTCCTCGATCCGGGCGACGATGCGCTTCTGTTCGGCCAGAGGGGGGAGGGGTATGGTCTCGTCGAATACATCTGAATCACGTACTGCGGGATAGCTCGTACCTCGTTGAACAGCAGTCATCGCATTAATGAAGTCGTCCGTCATGCAATAATAGAGCACGTACTTCCATTCGACTCCCGTGACGGGACGTATCACGGTGAATCCAGTCGATGCGATCTGCTGGTCGAGCGAACTTGGTACAGATGCGATCTTGCGCAGATACGGTCTCACAGTCGAGAAGAGTACATCCCCTGAGTTTACTACCTGTCTAGCCCTAGAGGGTGCTGTTTGTCCAGTATGCTGCGTCGTCCCCTTTATCGTGAACGTCGTCGGATCTATCGAGCTGATATCGATGTATTCAAACTGACGCTTTGGTGTGCGCTTTGGATCAATTTTTTCCGCCTTCTCTACGACATCCGAGAGGCGAACCGTACACCAAGAGTTAGGCAGCTTAGTCATGCGACAAGGCCCATGTTGATGTCGGAAAGTATCTCGGGTAACTCCTTGCCGAAGAGATCATACGCCTGGCCCAGCCCGCCTCTCTCCGCGAACGGCGTGTTGTCAAAGTCCTCGACCTCGATCTGGACGGATGTAGTCACGTGATCACGAATCATCCGGAGCCACTCCATCTGCTCCTCGGTGAAGTTCTCCGGGCGGCGGCGGTTCTGCTCGAATACCCAGTCCTTGAAGCGGGCGTTCACGTGATCGCTGAACGGCTGGAGCTGCGTGTCCTCCCCGAGCTCGAACCGGATGAGCGATATGATGTCCGTCAGCATCCGCTTGGCACCAGCCCCCTTGACGCGGTTTGCACGCAATCGCGCAATCGCATCCCATACGGCCTCGGTAGTGAGCAGGTACGGCCCGCGCGCGAGGGCGTCGTTCAGTTCGCGGATCATCTCATAGGTGAGCTCCCGGCGTCGGTAGGGCTGATCGTAGAATATCCGGAGCGCGAGGATCTCGTCCTTGTTGTCCTCGAGGAACTGCCGGAATCGCTCGATCGTCTTCTCTGCGTTCTGCGCGGCGTCCTTGTCGTACCCGGCGAAAATCACCCGGTCGAGGTTCACGACGTCGATGATCTGTTCGTACGACCGGCGCACCTCCTCGACGTACTTCCGCAGATCAGGACTGTCGAACGGCTCGCAGGCCCGGGCGGAGAGGGCGTCATGCGCGGCGCTCAGCTGCTCCTCAGAGGGCTTCTGCGTGTCGGTGAGGTCGAACATTCCCCGGGCGGTTTCGATCGCTCTGTCGGGATCGTACGCGGCGAGAAGGTCCTTCACGACCGCGTTGACGTTCCGCCCACCGGCGAGCTTCTCGAACTCGTGGCGCTCATCGGGCGAGATCTGTTTTTCCAGACGCGTGAGGCGGTTGGCCAGCGAGGTCACCGTGTCCTCGTCGCGCACACCCATGTGGACGGCCTCGAGGAGATCCTTCATCGGAACAGTCGGCTTGCGCTCGAGCGGGCGGCTGTCGGTCTTTATCGACTTCGTGACACCCACGGCATCAACGATCATGAAGTGCGACTTGTTCGCGTGTGCCGACGGTGTGACCTTACGCAGGTCGTCGACGCCGAGCGTCCGCGTGCCGCGTCCCTTCATCTGCTCGAAGTAACTGCGTGACCGGACGTCCCGCATGAAGAGAAGGACCTCGATGGGCTTGACGTCCGTTCCCGTAGCGATCATGTCGACTGTGACGGCGATGCGTGGGTTATACGCCGTGCGGAACTGCTGCAGGATCTCCGAGGGCTTCTCCGCGTCCACGTTGTAGGTGATCTTCTTGCAGAATTCGCTTCCTTCACCGAACTCCTCAAGCACGATGCGGATGATGTCGTCGGCGTGGCTGTCGGTTTTCGCGAAGATCAGCGTCTTCGGCACCTCCTCGCGGCCGGGGAAGATTTCGGTGGGGAGCTTGTCGCGATACGTCTTGATCACATGGCGAATCTGGCTTTCGCTCACGATCGTCTTGTCGAGGTCGCTGCGGTCGTACTCCACCTGTTCGTCGAGCATCGTCCAGCGTTTCTCGCGGGTGAGACGGTCGCGTTTGTCCACAAACTCACCGGCGCGAATCTCGGCACCGTTCTTCGTGATCTCGGTTTCGATCAGGTACGTATCGTAGCCCACATTCACACCGTCCGCGACCGCCTCTTCGTGACGATACTCGCTGACGACATTCTCATGGAAGAACCCGAACGTGCGCTTGTCCGGCGTGGCCGTCAGTCCGATGAGGAATGCATCGAAGTAATCGAGCACCTGCTTCCACAGATTGTAGATCGAACGGTGGCACTCGTCGATGATGATGAAGTCGAACTCCTCGATGGGGACGTCCGGGTTGTACGCGACCTCGAGCGGCTCATCGCGCTTCCACTTCTGCTCGTACATCGACACCGCATCGATGTCCTCATCGGCCTTCTCGCCGCGGAGGATCGAATACATACGCTGAATCGTCGAGATGCATACCTGGGCGGAGGGATCGATGAACGAGGACTGCAGGCGCTGGACGGTGTACAGCTCGGTGAAGAGGCGCGTATCGTCCGACGGCTTGTACGCTTTGAATTCGCCCTCGGCCTGCTCGCCGAGATTGCGCGTGTCGACGAGGAAGAGGATGCGTCGGGCCCGGGCGAAACGGAGCAGACGGTACACGAACGTGATCGCGGTGAACGTCTTGCCGCTTCCGGTGGCCATCTGCACGAGGGCGCGCGGGCGGTTCTGCTTGAAGGACTTCTCGATGTTCTCGATCGCCGTGATCTGACAAAGTCGCAGTCCATCGGTCGTAAGTTCAGGTATATCAAGGAGTCGCCGCCGTAAGCTGAAGTCGTCTTTGAGACGCTCTCGGAACGTCTCCGGGCGGTGGAAGTGGAACACCTCACGGGACCGCGGTTTCGGGTCGCGGAAGTCCCGAAAATGCGTCACAACGCCCGTGCTTTCATAGACGAAAGGCAGGAGGGTGCCATCCTTGAAGTGTTTCGGCGTACTCGTGGCGTACTTCGTTGACTGCTCCTCGGCGGATCGGAGGATGGTCCCGGCTTTCTTCGCCTCGATGACTCCGACAGGCTTCCGATTGACGAACAGCATATAGTCCGCCGGACCGGAATCTGTGGGGTACTCCCGGATGGCGACACCTTCTGCCGCTCCGAGATTCGCATCCTTCTTGTTCTGCACGACCCAGGCCGCCTCTTCGAGCATACGGTCGATGTTCTCCCTGGCTTCCTGTTCAGGCGTGAGATTCGGCATACCCACCCACTCATGTGCGCGGCTGTACGTGCTTATCGATCGGCAGCCGTACCCGATCAGTTGATCCTATACCGGGGGAAAATAATGCGGACGGGCGTGGAATTCAAGTGATGGTGGGAGATTAGGCCGATTGGCGGGATCGTCGGTGAAAAAAATTCATCTGTCCATTGTCTCGACCGCGACCGGACTTACATTTCGTGCAGAACCTGCGCAGGTTTTCGAGCAACAGTATCATGAACTAATCACCAGGAGATATGATGGAGACACAGCAAGCACTCGGGAAAGGCACACCGCTCTCCACTCGGGAGGCGTGCCGGTACCTCGATGTTTCGCCTTCGACGCTGTACTCTCTGGTCGCGAACGGGGAACTCCCATCGCACAAACCGGGCGGGAAGAAGCGGTATTACTGGAAGCGCGATCTGGACGCGTGGATTAATGGTTACTCGAAAGTCACACCTAATCGGGAGATGAAGCGATGAAATATAAAGCAAATGGGGCCCCCTCTAAGGGCCCCAAGAAAGAAAAATACGAGCGTGGTCATGAGAAAGATACGAAGCTGCGGGCGATTCTCAATGAGCAGACAGACGGATTCAATACCCAGCGATTCATTACGAGAGTACGTCTTGGCAGAGACATAGCGTTAAGTAAAGTCGCTAAGTCGTTGGGGATCAATGCGGATACGCTCGGCGAGTTTGGCCTGAGTGAGTCCGCCAAATTCAGAAAGACACGGATCGAGGTCCCGATCGTTGACCGAGAAGGAGAACAGCGAGGCAGTTGGATCCTGAAGACAATACCGGCAGCTGGTGGGTCGCAGAGGCTTGTGCTCTCCGGGCCCAAAGGCTCCGAATTGCCGGTTGGACTTCCGTCTCTGGACTATCTCCTGTCTACCGGGCGGGTATATATGAGTCCTGACATCCCGACCGTCATTGCGATGTGGTACAACGGATACCCCGCGATCCATCTGGACCCGCGCACTCCGATCGACGACGAGACCCGCAAGGAATTGGACCTGGCGTCAAGAGTCATCGTCATCGCCGCTCGTAATCGCCTCGACCGTCAGCATTTCGAAATCATCCGCAAGGCCGGGCTGATGGAGAGGGCCGAATGCATCGAAATTCCCGCGCCGCCGGAGGGCAAGGACGGCGACAACGTGACGGAGGTCGAGTGGCTGGCTGAGCAGCACGACATGCTGCAGCCCGAGTCGCTCACCGAAGTTTACAGTCGCTGGAAGCGCGCTCAGCGTGGGCTGCTGATGCCGATGTGCAAGGATCTGCTGGAGGAGAAATCCCTGCTCAGTCGCTTTGAACGCGACCTCGGGCGGAGCGGTTTCGCCGGCGATACGAAGACGGCCAAGATCGTCTTCCTCGCGATGATCAGCAGACTCCTTGACGATCCGGTGTCGCTGGCGATCAAGTCGGTTTCTTCTGCAGGGAAGTCGTTCACGGTCTCCCGTGTCCGCGAGTTCTTACCAGAGACAGCCTTCACCTCGATGGGTGCGATGAGTGAGAAAGCGTTGATGCGGTCCAGTTTGGATCTTCGTCACAAAGTACTCGTCGTCACAGAGGCGGAAGGCGTGAGCGGCAAGTTTGCCACATACGTGATCCGCCTGCTGCTCTCAGAGAAAAGAATGGAGTATCACTCGCTCGTTGAAAAGCAGGGTGACTGGAAAGGAAAGAGGTTTGTGCTGGAGGGACCGACCAGCTTCATCACGACGACAACGAAAATCCGGCTCCATCCGGAAAACGAGACGCGCCTCCTGAGCATCTCGACTGATGAAACCCCGGAGCAAACGGCGAGAATCATGCGAACGATCGCACAGGGCGGCGGTGCTCAGATTGACCTCGACTCTTGGCATGCACTGCATACGTATCTTGAATTCGTGGACACGGAGGTTCACGTACCGTATGCCGCTAGCATCGCCAAGTTGATACCGCCTGTCGCCACCCGTTTGAGGCGAGACATGACGACCATCCTGAGCCTCGTCAGGAGCCACGCCCTGCTTCACACTGGTACGCGCGAACGCGACGACCGTGGGCGGCTGATCGCAACTCTCGACGACTACCGGGCCGTCTATGACCTCACGCATCAACTCTTAGCCGAGGGGGTTGAGCGGGCGATCCCGACGCCTGTACGTAACCTCGTGGAAGCCGTCCAAGCGATAAACGAGGAGGCCCAAACCTCAGCCTTTGAGCGGACGCCGGCAACATACGACGATCTAGTGGAGAGGCTGGGTATCGACCGATCGAACGTTTGGAGGAACGCAAGTGTTGCCATCGAGCTCGGGTTCGTCGTAAACGCGCAGTCGGACGGGGGACGCAGGCACGAGCTGTTTGCTACCTCAAAGCTCACCGATGATCGCGCGGTATTGCCGACACCGGAGCAGGTGTTCCAAGCGTGGAAGGAAGAGCAGGATCCAGAGTAAACAGCAAACCTGATCTTACGCGTACTGCGGGCGGCTTTCGGGCCGCCCGTTTTTGTTACCCTGCTGCCGGACCAAGCGCGGCGCCTCGCGGAAGGATGGATGCGCACGCCCCATTGCCGCCGCCGTCGGGCGGCGTGAACGTCCGCGAGAGAGCATCTGTGGGCGTCTGAGAGGAATGATGATAGTCGTCTGCTCGCTACAATTGTCGAGTCAGGAACAAATTCATACCTTGATTCTGACCATCGACAGCAACCATGAGGAAACGACCATGATAGCACGAAAGTTGATCCTAATGATAGTCGTGGCGCTTGGTGCTGCGTCTTGCTCGTCGGAGGATACGGAATTAGAGCAGAACGCGAGGGCATATACGGCCGCCCATCCACACCCATTCGACCTCACCGCGACAGATTCCAGTCTTCTTGCGAAATACATTCGTCACGATACTCTGCGGGATTACCATATCACGATCTGGAAACCCGATGCGGAGGGCGTGCTTGACCATGTCAGGCCGAGTGACTCACTTGACCACCCGATACTTATCCCCGATATGACGTATGAATGGAACTTCGACGTTCTCGGTTTGGACAGTCTGACGGAAGGGTGCACGATCGTCTTTGCAGACGGATCAACCACGGATTCGGTGTTCTCGCTAATCTGGAAGTATACTGACGATGACTTCGAGCCTCTCTTGATGAGCAACGAGTGATTCTTCATTCAATGCCAGCGAACCGCTCTTGATGGGAGCGTCGAGCGATGGCATGCGGGCGATCTGAGGCTGCGTGGGAGAGGCACCCCAGCGTCGACGATGTGTCTTCCAGACGGACCCCGGGAAAGGCGACCCAGGCGGAGATCGAACACCATGAGCGGGCGGGGATGATGACGAGCGGGTGGCAGGTATGCACCGGATTTCGTATCATCGGAGGAATCCTAGGTGTTGACGTAGAAGGTCAACAGTTTCGCCCGGAGAGGACGCTCGTAAGCCGCTGATATTATTGCACTTGAGATGCCGGAGTGGTTGAACGGGGCGGTCTCGAAAACCGTTGTACCCCTCGCGGGTACCCTGGGTTCGAATCCCAGTCTCTCCGCGACCCTTCTGACAGGCCCCGTCCTCACCCGACCGGGCCTGTTTTTATTGGACTTACCGAGGATACTTTTATTACAGCCGATATATTCCATCAATAGGGAGTGGTGGGAGGAACCATGCGAGGGTGCGCTGGAATGACGATTGGTGACGATGCATGCCACCACCCGGAAGCTCCGTGCACCTCCGAAGATAATCCTGCTAAAACACTTGCAATTCGGAATCTGAACCCGTAGGTTGCGGCTAACATTGTCCTATAAGGCTGAATATTGACTGCCCCCTCCCCGGCCGGGAGGGATGAACTGCGTGGCGCTGTCTCCGGTTGACAACCGGTGATCGGTGGTCATCGAGCGGAGAGTGCGCTGAAACTGATTGCACGGTGCGTGTCCGAATGGAATATGCATGGATGTATCACGACAGAAATTGGAGCCTGAGATGAGTACAAGGTTGCGCAGGATCGGGAGCGTTGCACTGATTCTGCTCGTGCTGTCCGCCGTAAGCTGCGAGGAAGATAATTCCACGGATCCGACCCCGAATCCCGATGAAAATGCATTGCCCGGAGTCTCGTACATGGGACACGGCTATGATGTTTTCGGCGAATATGCGAAGTCCGAACACGTGAAGAGTCCGCTGCTGAAGTACGATGCGTACCGGACAGTTACGGTGAAGGAGAAATCCTATACCGTGCCCACCGTCATCGAATATACCACCGTCAATACCGCGGATTTCAAAAGCGTCTATGGCGTGAATTCGATGGAATACATGAGTGGATTGGACATCAACGTCAATGTGGAGGGGTCGTATTCCCTTTTCAGCATGTCCGTGACGAATAATTTCAGTGAAAAGGAGTATCGAAGCAAATACCGTGCGTTTTGTACCATTCGCAACGTCATAAAGAAATGGAAATTGACGCTGCCGTATTCAGATGTTGCGACATTGAGAAGCATGCTGACCGATGAAGCGAAGGCTGACATTGCCACGATGGATCCAGAAGCATTGTTTGCGAAATACGGGACGCATGTCATTACGGAACTCATCGTGGGTGCACGCGCGGATTACAATACATGCGTCACAAAGTGTTCGGAAACCATCGCGATAAAGAACAATTTTCAGGTGTGCGCCGAAGCAAGTTTCAAGAAGAAATCCGGTTCGGGCAGCTTCAATATGGTGACGGAACAGCAGCTTCAGTGTTTCGAAAGCAATATGGTGCAGAGTCTGAAGGTGTCGGGCGGCAGAAGCGAATACGGGTCCTACATATTCCAGACGGGCAAATACGGAAAGTGGATTGAATCAATTGACAACATCGAAAACCTTACGATATCGGATTTTACGGATCACAGCCTTCTGCCAATCTGGGAACTGTGTGACGATGATGCGAGGAAGAGCCAGCTCCGCTCCGCTTTTGATACGTACGCCGAACTCCATGCGCTGCCGGCCCTGCTGGACCAGGCCGTTGACGGACTCTATTGCGAAGTATCCACGAACCCTGTCGTCACTCCGCAGCCGGGATGGACGCTGATCAATGAGGATCTGAACAGGGATGCGGGCGGGCGATACATTTTCCTGTGCTATAAAAACGGCCTGGACGACGGTGAAACGATCGCTGATATCACGTTTATCGTCAATAACCAGGGCGTGCCCCCGGGGTATGAGAAAGTACCCACGAATTTGAACCTGGGCGCGGGTGGTTCGACCATTTACCTCTGCTACAAAAAAGGTGTTGTCACCAGACCGATCCGCAGGGTGGCCGTGTTGATCGGGCGGAATACCGCACCGGCACCGGGATTTTACTTTGCGAAAAACTACTATTCCGGCGTGAAACAGGATCTCAACCAGGACGTCGGCGGTAACTTTATCTGGCTCGCGTTCTCGTATGACCTCCCGGATCCCTGGAAATAGTGCACAGTCTTGAAGTTCATGGCTGCCCTCCGTATGTTCGTCTACACGACATTCGGAGGGCATCATGATACGCAGACCCGGAGATGTAGATAGTCCGCATACCCGCGATTCCGAAGGCGTTCCCCCTGCTGGTAGAATCACACGGCCGATCATCAGTCTCCTCGGGATTATGTGTCTTGCTTTGCTCCTCGTCCCACAAATCACCGCCCAGGTCTCGTCAACAGACCTGTCGTATTATCCCCTCCACATCGGGAATATCTGGGTGTACCAGGTCTCGGAATTCTATCCGAATCCGCCGAACTGGAGACCGGTGGATACGCTGGCGCAGGAAATCATCGGGGATACCGTGCTTGGAAACGGACACCGGTATGCACTGTTCGACACGGGCTTGATGGTCCGCGTCGACAGCACGTCGGGACGCATCTATGAGCCTGTTCCGTCAGGACTCGGAGGGTCGAACTGTCCGGACAGCACGGAAAGGGAAATCTTCAATCTGACCATCGATACCGCCGCGTGGTATTCGCGATGTCAGTCAGGGTGGTACGACACCTGCCGCATCGTTCCGCTGAGCTCCGAGCGTGTCGGACAGCTGAATCTCTCGAGACCACAGCGCATCTGGGAGGACTGGCTGATCACCTACAGGATTGCCGAGGGAATCGGTATGTGTTTCGTCGGCGGTCCGGGACTGGTCAACAAACAGCGCGAACTCATCTATGCGAGGATCAACGGCAAGGAATACTTTCCCGTCGAACTGCGCGTCTTCACGGCCTCACTTCTGGAGGGAAATACGGTTCGGCTGCAATGGGAGACGGAGAACGAATTGCAGAACCGAGGCTTTTTCGTCCAGCGATCCGGGGAAGGCAGAAGAGGCGCGATGTGGACCGACCTCGCATTCATCCCGTCGAACGCGAAGGAAGGGCGTGGGGGATCATACGAATACATCGACCGCGCCGTGAAAACCGACCACGCGACGTTCGTTGTCCGGTACCGACTCCGGCAGCAGGACTATGACGGAACGGTGTCGTATTCACCGGTCGACCACGTGCAGTTTTCCCCGCCCACCGGTCCTCCCGATCTGGAGCTGTACCCCAATCCTGTTGCTGCTGGCGAACAGGTAAGCGCTCAACTCGGTGGTGACCTCAGGAACGACGTCACGCGTGAACTGCAGGTGTTCGACGCGCTCGGTCGCCGGATCGTGACGCAGTTTTTTGATCGAAGCACAATCCTGAATACCGTCGGACTTCCGGCAGGAGTCTATTTCCTATCCGTTAGCAGTGGAGCGGAGGCGGAAACGGAACGCCTCGTAATATTCTGAGAATTTCACTGCCTCCATATCTATCCGTGCGGGATCATCGGCGATTAAAACCGGTTGATTATGAGGGAATATCTCTGTAATTTCAATCGGTCATCCATAATTCAATCGCCGTTGATCTGCACAGTTGAGGAGTCTCGTGCGAGGCTTTTTTGTGGCATGTATTGGGTTGTTCCTTCTGGCACTGCCGATGTTCGCGTCGGTGGACAGCCTCGTTGTGCATCGGTACGATGAGGACAACGGGCTGTACACCACGAATATCCGCATCCTGCTGGAGGATGGGAGAGGCTATATCTGGTGCGGTACCGAAGAAGGACTGATGTGCTTCGACGGGTACCGTTTTCATCTCGTGGGGATGATGGGGGACGAGGCCCCCGAACTGCATTCCGAGCGCACTCAGTATCTCTTTGCCGACGGGGCGAATCATGTCTGGATTGCGACGACGACGCGGATATTCCGCTACGACCACGGCGACAGAAGATATCGTGCTTTCCCGCTTGGGACAGAGTCTTCGCTCGGGGTCATGGGACGGGCTGTGTACGGCATTTTCAAGACACGTGACGGAAGGATATGGATCGCCACGGACGAAGGGATCAGTGCCTATTTCGAGGAGAAGCACGCCTTCGTGAATTATCCGTACCCGCACCACTGGGACATCGGGATTAACGAACCGTTCAGTCATGCGGAGGTAGGATCGGAGATATGGATGAATATCGCGGGAAATCCGGTGCGCATCGACCGGACAACGATGAACGTCTCCTTCATCGAGAAATCAGCGGTCGATCCCATGCTGCGGCGAAACGACCATTTCCGCTATGTCACATCATTATCGGATCGGTCAGTCCTGCTCGTCAACCGGACGGCACTCTACCGGTTCGATACCGGCACGGGCATCTCGCGACGTCTTGCGCGGTTTTCCTCCATTGCCCTCGGAGCTATCGAGAAGGATGGCGCGCTGTGGATCTGTTTCGATAGCGGTGAGGTGCTGCGCTGGTCGATGCGCGCCAATCCGATATCCGCAGCGCCGGCGCATGTGGCCGCCTCCGTCATCCCGACGAATCAGATGGAATCGCTGCCCTCGGAGCGGAGACGGCAGATGCCGGCGATGCTCGTGACGAAAGACGGAAGTCTCTGGATGTACGAGGCGAATTCCGGCCTTCGCGTGTTTCATTCCGACGGGCGGCTGAAACGGACAATCGCTGCGCGGAATATGGATTTTTCGCTCAACGGTTACCTGCTCGAAGACAGATCCGGATGTGTCTGGTTTGCCTCGCAGAGCAGCGCGCTCTATCGGCTGGAAGAACATGCCTTTCGCTTCGGATCCCGGCACGCACGCCTGCATTCCCCTGAGGCATCCGTGACAGGCGAAGACAACGTGCGCGCCTTCCTGCCATGGGGCAGGGATTCCATTCTCGTCGCGTCGCTGACCGGTCTGTATCTGTTCGACCGCCGGACTGAAATGATTCATCGGGCGGATTTCCTGCCGGACGCTCTCGCGGAGCTGCATTCCTATCCTGTCTGGTGCCTGGCGCGGGACAGGCAGGACAGACTGTGGATCGGCACCGGCGGAGCCGGACTGATCATCCTCGATCCGCGGAGCGGCCGGTTCATGAAAATTCTGCATACGCCGTCACTCAAGGATCAACTGACCGACAGGCGCATCCGATGTATCGAAATCATCGGCAGTCAATGGGCGTGGATCGGTACCTGGGGCGGTGTGGATCGCATCGCTCTTCGATCACTCAACCTGAACGACAGCAGTTCGCTGCGCATTACCTCCTATCCACCGAGAGCCGGTGACCCGACCAGTCTCAGCAATCCACTGGTGTTTGATATCCACCAGGACCGCGAAGGCCGGCTCTGGATCGCAACCGAGGATGGACTCAACCTCTACGATGCCGAAGCGGACGGGTTCTCACGTTTCCGACTTGGACGGAGCAATGGCGAAGCTGACGCCAGCCGCGACATCCGCTGCATTTTCGAGGATGCGGGCGGAAGTCTGTGGTTCGGAACACACGGCGGCGGGCTCTATCGTTTTGATATGCATTCGATGGAACGGAAACGGTATTCGGTCATCGACGGGATGCCGTCTCCGATCGTATACGGTATTCTCGGCGATGGCGGGATGGAACTCTGGCTGACAACGCATCGGGGACTGTGCCGCGTCAATACGAACACCGGAGACATGCGGACCTTCGACACCCGCGACGGGATACAGCATCTGGAGTTCAATACCGGCGCCGTGCTGAGCACCGTGGACGGGTATCTCCTCGTCGGTGGGCCAAAGGGCTTCAACTATTTTCATCCGGATGCGATCACCGATCGTATCCCGCCGCCCGGTATGGAGATCACGCGCGTCCTGGTCAACGGGAACGTGCATGCGTATGCTGGCCGCAAACTGCAGCTCAATCATGATCAGAATTTCCTCACCTTTGCATTCTCCGCAATGAGCAATTACGCCGGTGCGTCGAATCGCTATCGCTACCGGCTCGATGGCGTCGATGAAAACTGGGTATACGGCGGAATGGCGGCCAGTGCGTCCTACACGCAGCTCGCTCCCGGGACGTATGTCTTTCAGGTGATCGGATCCAATGCGGAAGGCACGTGGAGCGAGGAGGCGGCCACGCTGACCGTGATCATCAATGCTCCGTGGTGGGCGAGCAACCTGGCGAAAGGTGTCTATGCGCTGCTTGCCATCGGTTTGATCGTCGGTTTCATCTACTCCCAGCGCCGGCGCGTGATCAGAGAGGAGCGCATGCGCGCTTCGATTCGTGAAGCGGAACTTCTCACCCTTACGGAGGAAGCGGAACAGCGAGCACTGCGCGCCACCAGCGAACGCCGAACGATCGAAAAAGAGAAACGGGCGGAACTCGAGGGCGCGTACGCGGCGCTGGAGCAGGCCCACGAAAATCTGCTCCTCATTCAGCAGCGACTCAGTACGGTGGTGTCCGGTGCGCCGATCGTCCTGTTCGCACTTGATCGGGAGGGGAATTTCACGCTGTCGGAAGGATCCGGCCTGCGGAAAATCGGCCTTGAACCCGGACAGGCGACGGGACAGAACGTGTTCACGCTCTACAGGGACTATCCGGATGTCATCGCGTCAATGCGTCGGGCCGTGCAGGGAGAGGAGTTCACGACGGTGAATGTCGTCAACGGTATTGCGTTTGAAACGCGCACATCCGCACTGCGCGACGAGAACGGCGAACTGACCGGAACAATCGCGGTTTCCCTGGATATCACCGAGCAGCTGCGCACGCAGCAGCAGATTGAAAAGCTGTCGAGCGCCGTGGAACAGAGTCCTGCCATCGTCATCATCACCGATACGAACGGCATCATCGAGTACGTCAATCCCACCTTCAGCGCTGTCACCGGATACAGCACGGAGGAGATCATCGGGAAGACGCCGCGGATCCTGAAATCCGGGATGCAGAAATCGGATGACTATCGCGTCATGTGGGAGACCCTGCTTTCGGGAAAGCAGTGGCGTGGCGAGCTGCACAATCGCAGGAGGGACGGAACGGTGTACTGGGTGTCATCCTCGATATCACCGCTCAAGAATGCGCAGGGAGAGATCACCCATTATATCGGCATTCAGGAAGACATCACCGAACGCAAGAGCACGGAAGCCAAACTCGCACGCCGAACCGAGGCGCTCGAAACCATTGATCGCATCGTGCAGGTCGTCAACGAAGAGGTGGAATTCCCGCGCGTCATCCAAACCCTTCTGGAACAGGGGATGCGGCTGCTGCCGCAGGCGGAAAAATGCGTCGCCTTCCAGTTCGATACCGGTGCGGAGCAGTTCCGGCTGATCGACACCATCGGGTATGATTCGTCTTTTGTGCATTCGTTTACGTTTTCGAAAACGGAAATCACGCAGCGATATCTGCACAGTTCGATTCCGCTGGAGGAAGGGATTTTCATCCTCCATCACAATCAGGAACTGGCAGGGCAGCGCAAGCTCGCCCACGCGCCGCGCGCTGCTTCTTCCCTGATCATTGCGATGAAGATTGTCCACGAAATGGAATTCCCGGACGGATATCTCGTATTCGACAGCATGCAGGACGAAGCCGCCTTCGGTCCGAAAGACGCGCACAAGCTCAACCGTTTCCGGCAGCACGCCATCATCGCTCTGCGGAAAGCCGACATGCTGATGAAGATGCAGCAGCAGAACGAAGAAATTCTCCGGACGCAGGAACAGCTGATCATACAGGAGAAACTTGCGTCACTCGGCAGGCTGACAGCTGGAATCGCTCACGAGATCCAGAACCCGCTGAATTTCGTCATTAATTTTTCAGAACTTTCCATGGAATTGCTCGATGAACTGCCGCAGCTGATCGACGACACGGAGCGGAGGGAGGCCGCCCTGAAAGAGCTTCGGGAAACGATCGACAGAGTGTATCAGCACGGCCGACGTGCGGAAGGCATCGTCAACAGCATGATGCAGCACTCGCCGTCGAGCGACGATGAACGCGTGGAATCGGATATCAACACCCTGCTCGAACAATCGGTGCTGCTGGCCCGGCGAAGCACGCGACTGCGGCATCTCACATGTCACCCGCAGATCACGTTCGATCTTGCGGACGGCATGCAGCCGATCATGATCGTCCCTCATGAGTTCAGCCGTGTCTTCCTCAGTCTCATCGAGAATGCGATTGACGCGGTATGCGACCGCCAGGATGCCACCTCGTCGTCCACCTATGCTCCGCAGATCCGAATCAGTACATCCCAGACAGCGGAAACCATCAGCATCCGTATCCGCGACAACGGACCCGGCATCCCGGAGCACATCCTTCGCCGGATATTCGATCCCTTTTTCACCACCAAATCCCCGGGGAAGGGGACGGGACTGGGACTGTCAGTCTGCTATGATCTCATCCGGCAGAAGTACAACGGGGTCATCAGTGTCGAAACCGAAGTCGACGCATTCACGGAATTTCACATTTCCATCCCGCGTTCCTGACGTCGCCGCATCTCCATAGGGAGGCAGCAGGCATGGTATGTGCCGGGACACGAACCACCTGTATGGTACAGAACAAAAAAGCCCCGGCGGTGAAGCCGGGGCTTTGCTATGATCACTTGCAAGCGGTCAGCCTTCGAGATTTTCCGCAGCTTTTCCGCGGATGAGGGCGTACTGCAGGCTGTTGAAATTGTAATTCGCTACCTCGCGCCCTGCTGCAGCTCAACATATCGTCCTGCATGTTCCTCGGCTCGTGCATAATCAACCGGGTTGTCGAAGATCATGGAGTTCGCCAGCATGCGATGGGCGGGAGCAAAGGTCTCGTCGAGTTCGAGTGCTTTTTCGATGGCCGCCCGCTTCTGTTCGATGTCGCCGACACCGTCGAACGCAATGGCGAGCGACAACCGCACGCGCGGTAGAAATCGGCGATCGCAAGTTTCGGGTCAGACTCGATCGCAGCATCGAAGTATGTTCGCGCGTCTGCCTGCCTGCCAAAATCAAGGGCCTCGAGTCCGTTGAGATACGCCTTGCGGGCCTCCTCCGATTCCGTCGTGATGGGAATGTCGTTGGATTCCTCTTTCTCCTGGCCGCAGCGAGCAAACAGCAGCAGGGTGATAACGGGGAGCAGCAGCGTCAATGTATGCAGTTTTCTCATGGTATCCTTTTCAGAAAGCGAGCGGGAGCTTCATACGGCGGAAGCGTGTAATTCACGTGATGTTTTTTGGGGAACAGTCGAACGATCGGGCGGCAGGGAGAGAAAAGCAAGCAGCAAATCTAATTTTACCCGGGTAAAATTAGATTCTACCCGGGTAAAATAGGCATTGTACCCGGGTAAAAATAGATTCTACCCGGGTAAAAATACATGATCCTGTGTTACAGCTCGGAGTCCTGCTTCCGGATGGCGCCGTCGAGGCTTCGCAGATCGTCGATTGCGTCGGAGAATGTGGTGATGAGCCGGTCGAGGAGGGATGCCAGTTTGTCGGCATCAACGGCGATGTAGCGGGGAGCGGCATCGGAGGAACGACGACCGTGATCGCCTGCCGAGGTGCGGGAGGTTCTCGAACCGCTGTCCAGGGCGGACGTGCGGACTGCGCCAGTGGGGGATTTCGCTCGTGCTTTTTCTGAAGCTGGCTGTGAGGAGAACCCCGTAATTTGTTTTTTGCGAGAGGGTTTACCGACTTTCCCGGATGTGAAATCCGCCTTGAGCTGCATGAGCGTATCATGCACGCGGTCTGAAACGGTGCTCTGCTTTTTCTTCCGGATGCTGCCGAGCGTGATCGGACTGATCCCGGTCACGCGGGAAACGGCATTGGCGCTCCACCCGGCGTCGATGAGGGAATGCAGTGCCTCCTGTGCTCTGAGCAGCTGTGCTTCGGCATCCCGCGTTTGATGCTCCTGTCCGTTGTTGCTCCCGGATCTGTCCACTTTTTCCGCGATGATTCCGCCCGATGCGGTGTCCGCAGGTTTGGCGTTTGCATCCGCGACCGTCGCCGGCGGAGGAGCCACGCCGCGCGCTGCGGCCTCGATACGCTCCTCTTCACGCTTCTCCGGCACATAATCCTCACATGTGAAGCGGTAAAATGAAAAGGAATAGAGGTCGGGATTCTGCTGCAGCAGACTTTCCTTCGAGATTTCCTGAAATCTCTGCTTCCCGGGGATGTAGAACAGGGCATGGTCGGCATGTGAGAAGGAGAGCTCGAGGAAGTCCGTCCAGTGGACGGGGATCTCCGAGAAACGGAAACCGTTGCGCGGCGCGAGTCCCGGAATGGTGATGGCCTCGATCTCGTAATCGTGCCTGCCGTAGAGATTCCGGCCGATCTCCTTGGCGTCGAACGTCAGCCCCGCGGGCGAAAGAAGAAAAAGCACAACGGACGTTCCGTAGTCCGGGTTTCTGAGAAAACTGATGGTTGTCGGCATGTAACGTGCTCCCGTGTCACAAGTGGAGAGGTCTCTCAAATTAACAGGTTTTCCCGCACTGACAAGTCTCGCTGACAGGAAATCACTGGATATCTGACCTCTCGGAAGGAATGGAAACTTCCATCCGCATCGCCGGCGATGAAAATATTCGCAGGGCAGAAATTCGCGCCCCGGCGTGTTTTGCGTTGAAACAATCTGTACTTTAGGGATAGGAAAAATCTGGAATTTGACCGTCAGACGCAGTTTCGCTGCCGCAGGCGAGAAAGGATACGCATGCCCGCTTTCTCTGATCATACATTTCACATCCCCGTGCTCGGTGTCGGCTACTCGGTCGACACACCGCTGAAAGTTGCGAAATACGGCATCTCTTCGGTGATGTCCATCGTCGACGATGCGCTGCTGGAAAAGCTGCGCGAGCGATACTTTGCTGAGCATGGCTGGACGTACACTCCCATCGCGGACGGCGATGAGGACGCCCGTGCGCGGCGCGTCACGGCCTATGTCGACATGGTGGACCGCATCGTGCGCGAGCAGGTCGCGACCATGAAGCGGGAGGGCTTTGCGAAGAACGACGATCTGCACCGCTACTTCGCACTGCTCCCGGAAGACTCGGATCAGAAAGCGCTGTACCGCATCATGACGACGTCGGATGACGCCGCGCTGGTCGCGCGGCTGCAGACGCAGCTTCTCGAAGACCTCACACCCGGCTCGATCGACGTGAATATCATGACAAAGGTGGACAAGGCGAACCGTGCCGCTGACGGAACGATCCTGCCTTCGCCGTTCAACGACGCCCATGCGGCCCTGCGCGGTTTTGCAAACAGCCGCGCCGAGGGCGCCGTGGTCTTCTCCGCCGGAATGAATCCCCGCCTGTACAGTTATGCCTCGGGCTTCGATTCCCTGCGTCCCCGTCCCGACGGCACGCTCGGCAAGCGTATCGTCATCAAAGTGTCGGATTTCCGCTCGGCACTGATTCAGGGGAAGTTCCTCGCGAAAAAGGGACTTTGGGTGTCGGAGTACCGCATCGAGTCGGGACTCAACTGCGGCGGCCATGCCTTCGCGACCGACGGACTGCTGCTCGGTCCGATTCTCGAGGAATTCCGCACGCGGCGCTCGGAGCTGTTCGAGACCGTCGCGGAACTCCTGCAGCCCGCGTTGCTGTCGCACGGACTCGATATCAGCGCTTCGGCGCTGCCCATGCATGTCACCGTGCAGGGCGGCGTTGGGAAAGCCGAGGAACACGCATTCCTCCGCCGTTACTATGACGTGCAGAGCGTGGGATGGGGGAGTCCCTTCCTGCTCGTACCCGAAGCGACGAATGTCGATGACGAAACGCTGGAACGGCTCAGCCGCGCCGGTGAAAAGGATATCTACTTGAGCGGGATCTCACCGCTCGGTGTGCCGTTCAATAATCTGCGCGGCAATGCGCGGGATCGCGAAAAGCTGGAGCAGGCGGCCGAAGGGAAACCGGGGAGTCCCTGCAAGAAAAAATTCCTATCCTTCAACACCGAATTTTCCGACAAACCTGTCTGCACGGCATCGAAGACCTACATCAACAAGAAGATCCGCGAACTCAGGGAAAAATATCTGCATCCCGAGGAGTTCCGTGTCGCCTACGACCGCATCGTCGACAAGGCATGTCTCTGTGAAGGACTCATCGCTTCGGCATTGACGAAACACTCGATTTCCCTGTACAAGCAGAGCATGACCTCTGCCGTGTGTCCCGGCCCGAATCTCGCCTATTTCTCGCGCATCGCCTCACTGCGTGAAATGGTGGATCACATTTACGGCCGAATCAACCTTGTGACCGACAAGCGCCGGCCGAACATGTTTCTCAAGGAGCTCAGCCTGTACATCGACCATTTTCAGAAGAGCATGGATGAGCACGCGCGCGAGGGTTCGACGCACACCGAGGCGTTCTTCACAACGTTTTACGAAAATCTGCTTGACGGCATCGATTACTACCGGGAGATGATCCCGCATATCCGCGAGGAAGCCGAGCACGTTCGTGAGAAGATGAAGGAAGAACTCACGGCGCTGGAGCAGCGGCTCCATGCCTGCGCAGCCGTGCCCGCCTGATTGGGACGACGGCTGATCGCGACATCTTCTGATCCAAAACAATGAGCGCTCCGCCGGGGCGCTCTTTTTTTTGGTGCCTGCTCCTGTCTCATCCGCCATGGCCACCGGGGTGTGGATTCTCTGGATTGCATGGCTTGCACCATGACCGAATCGCTTGCATTTTATCGGCATGAAAAGGTATCCGGGTGCGCTGATATACTCCTGTGCGTTTCTCGTCTTCGGTATCGCGTCTGTGTCCGCGCAGACCCGCGATGCATCCGCATCCTCTCTCGGACGTTTTGTCATCGGTGCCGGTTCCGTCGCGCCGTCCACGGACTTCCCGGTGCCGAACATCCCCGCCAACGGCGGCCGCTGGCTGCAGTGGTCCTCCGGTGCGCAGACCGCGCCGGGATACTGTGCTCCGGGTGACATTCCGCTCGAACGCTGGCAGCAGCTGCGCGATCTCGGCATCGATCTCGCGGGTGTGACGCTCGGCTTCGACGCGCTGTTCTCCGACGGCACGCATCGCATCCGGCGCATGGCGGCCGCGCACGGAATCAGCCTGGTGCTTTCGGACCGGGGCGTCGGCGACGGCGCCATGTCGTACTCCGGGATGGAACGGCTGATGTATCACGTCGAATCCCCGCGGATGTGCGACACGGTGGGCGCCCGCTGTATCGACCACGAGCCCTTCCACACGCAGCCCCGCGACGTGTCGTCATATCCGCTCACGCCGTGGAACAATGCCGTGCTGTATCCATGCACCGCGATGCCGCGGGGTGTGCTGCTGCGCCGGCTTCCCGCGTCGCATCCGGAGTTCGGGATGTTCGAGGGGGGAATGCGCAGCGATGGCGTATACTACCTCTCACTCCGCCTGCAGTACCTGCATGCCGCGACTCCGGCCGGGGACGCGATTCCCGACGATACCACAACCATTTTTCTCCTCACCATCGAGGACGAGGACGCCTCCACTGCCGGACGTTTTGTGTTGCGAGGAAGTGATTTTCATTCCGCCGGCGGTGTCATAGACACGGTGCACGAATTCCTTCTTGACATTTTCCGCGCGGAAGTGGAGGAGGGAAGCGGCCGGGTCCGGCTCCGCGAAGGACTGCGCGACAGTGTGGAGACCGCGGTTCGCGCTTCCGGCATCAACCGCGGTGGGCGCATCGTACCCGACGTGGGCGCGCGCAGATTGCCGTTCCTCCTCGAATACATGCCGTTTGATGACCGCCGTCCCCTCATCGCCGTCGATGGTATCGGTCTGAGCTGCGGTATCGCCTATGCGTTGTTCAATCCCTCCAATCCGGCGCAGCCGTCCAACTGGCATCCGACGCCGCGGGAGTTTCTCACGCGTTTCGTTGATACGCTCTGTACCGGAGAGCGCGCTCCGGCTCCGGCGGCCGTCATGCTCGAGGAGTCGATCGGCGGCCTCGGCAATATCGCCTCTTCGGCGTTCGTTGCGAATCTCATCGAGGAGCGGTCGAACGGACGCAGCATCCCGATGCGATACCTGCCGGTGGCGATGGGTCTCAGCGGACTCGAACTGGTCATGCATGCGTTCCGGCGGTCACTGCAGTCGCTGTATGCCTATCCGTACACGCTGATGGGAGCGGAGGGGAACGGGCGCGCGCCGCTTCCCGGTGACGAGCGGTACTATGCGTTTCACTACCGTGCTCCGTTTCAGACCGCATGCATGGGCCGCCGCATCGAGCACTTTCGGCGTATCGCGGAACAGCGCAGGACCGACGGCGCCATGGGTGACTGGATCCCCTGTGTGCAGAACTACGCATACGGGATCGCCGGCGGTGATGCCACCGGGCATCCTCCTTCGGACCTGATGTGGCTGCGGGATCCGACGACGAACGAGCTGCGGCTGTCGGCGAACATGGCGCTCGCGTACGGTGCGAAGGGCATCTGGTACTACGTATTCGGCGGTACTCCGGGGGCCGACACCACCGATCCATTCAACGTCGGTGGGCGCGGTTTCCTCACCTTTGATCACTGCAAGCGCGCGCGCAATGCATACGGGGAGAATCTCTGGGACAGCATGCGGGTGTTTCATCATGATTTTCTCCGCGTCATCGGTGATACGCTGTTCCCGCTTTTCTGGGATCGCGCATGGAGTATCGAGCGTCTTCAGCTCGGGATGCCGGGGGATGAACTCCTGCGACGCATCCGCACCGCAGGCGAAGACGGCTTCGATGCCACCGAAGACAGTTATGCGGAAGCTGCGGTGTTCCGCGGCAGCGCCGCCGCCGATACGGCCATGTATGTTCTTCTCATCAATAAACGGGTGAGGGATGGCGAGGCCCGTCGCATCGCGGTGACGCTGGGCGGCGGAGCCACGCGGGCGGAGCGATGGCGTGTCATCGACGTGCTCAGCGGTGACAGCATCACGGCACCGGCACGGGATGTCGTTGATGCCGCCGCAGGAATGGAGAGTTTCGGCGCGCACCTCGCTCCCGGGATGGCGGCACTGCTGCGGCTCGAGGCCATCGCCGCGGCTCCGGCTGCGCTGCCCTCGGAGCTGGTGCTGGAGACCGCTTTCCCGCAACCCTGCGACAACGTCGTGACCATCCCGGTCAGCACACCGATGGCGGCGGAGCACCGCCTGACGCTGGTTGACGCACTCGGCCGGGTGCGGGAGATCCGGCAGGTACGGCTGGATGCCGGCAGACGTGGTATCGTGCTCGAGACGGGAAATCTTGCCGACGGTGTGTATATCATACGCATCGAGGCCGCCGGTCGAACGGCATTCGGGAAACTCGTCGTCAGGCACGCGCGCCGGTGATCCGCGTGCGTTCGCGCGTACCATTGCGGAATACCTTGATCATCGTATCTTACGGGTATTCACACCAATGTCGAATCCGGCCACCGTTCGATTTTAATCCGCCAAAGGCCTGACGCATGTCGCGATTCCAACGGAAACCAGAGTGGACCATTCCGCTCACGTATTTTGCCATCAGCACGATCTGGATTCTCTTTTCGGACATGCTGCTGTTCGACTACCTTGCTCCGTACGTGTCGCTGCAGACACTGAGCATGATCAAGGGATGGGTGTTCGTGTCATTCACCGCACTGCTTCTGCTGCTGTTCCTGCGGCGACAGTTCTCCGCGTACCGCAGACGGCACAGGGAGCGGGAGGAGGTGCTCTCGCAGCTGCGCATGCACATCGACCGCATGCCCATCGGCTACATCGTCACCGACCGCGAATTCCGTTTTCAGTACCTGAATCCTGCCGCCGAAAAAATGTTCGGCTTCAGCAGTGACGAACTGAAGGGGAAAAGTCCGTATGGAAGCATCATCCCGGAATCATCGAACGCCTTCGTGGAGGATATCCGGAGGAGCTGGATGGAAGGCAATCCGGAGCCGCACGGGAAGAACGTGAATCTGACAAAGAGCGGCCGCACGATCGTCTGCGAATGGCTCAATACGCCCATCTTCGATGATCACGGGACATTCGATCATCTCATCTCCATGGTTCAGGATGTCACCGAGCTCGAGCACGCTGTCGATTCACTGCGGCGGAGCGAGGAACGGTACCGCGCACTGATGGAAGATCTCCCGGCACTCGTTTGCGAGTTCACCACCGACAGTACCCTGACCTATGTGAACCGCGCATATGCGGAGTACTTCAGCACGACGCCGGGGGAACTCATCGGAAAGCGCTTTCTCGACTTCCTCTCTGAGGAAGCTGCCGCGGAAGTGCGAAAGACGTACATGTCGCTTACACCGTCGTATCCTTCCTATACCTATTCGCACAGCGTTCAGCTGAGGGGGAAGGAGGTGATTCATCAGTGGACCGACCGCGCATTTTTCGATGATGACGGGAAGATCGTGCGCTTCCAGGCCGTCGGTTTTGACATGACCGAACGTGTGCGCGCGGAGGAAGCACTGCGCGCCAGCGAGGAACGGTATCGCATTCTCATTGAACGCGCAAACGACGGAATTCTGCTCATTAAAGACGGCGTTTTTGTTTCCTGCAATCAGAGTGCAGCACGGATGCTGCGGTACGAACCGCAGGACATCATCGGGAAGCATCCGGCGGATATTTCTCCGCCGACGCAGCCGGACGGCGTGCCGTCCGAGGCAAAGGCGCGCAGTCTCATGCGGGCCAGCGCTGTCGGTACACGAAACGTTTTCGACTGGATTCACCTGCGCCGCAGTGGTGAGCAGGCGGTCATCGAAGTCAGTCTCAGCAGGGTTGACATCAGTGAACAGCCCATGCTGCTCTGTTTCTGGCGCGACATTACAGAGCGCAAACAGGCGGAACGGGAAATCGCCGACAGCCGCGAGCGTCTGCGTGCCCTCGCCGAGCGACTCGACGAAGTACGCGAGGAGGAACGGCTGCATCTCTCGCGTGAAATCCATGACGGGCTCGGGCAGTCACTGACCGCCCTGAAAATCGATCTGACCCTGCTGCAGCGCATCCTGCGAACAGGCGTCATGCGAGACAATGACGACAGGGAATGGACGGAGTGTGATGTGCGAGAGGTGGGAGAAGCGATTGAATCAATGAATTCGCTGCTGCGGCAGACCATTGACCAGGTGCGTCAGATTGCCTGGGAGATGCGGCCCGGAATGCTGGACCAGCTGGGCCTGCCGGATGCTCTCCGGCAGTATGTCCGCGACATGTCTGAGCGAAGCGGACTGACACTTCATGAAGAAATCGAAGACCTGCAGACCATGCCCAGCAATCGCAGTTCTCTTGCGCTGTACCGCATTGTTCAGGAGGCGCTCACGAATACGGTCCGTCATGCCGGCGCACAGACCATCTGGCTGCGACTGCGGGCCGAGGGCCCCCGGCTGCGCCTTGAAATTGCCGACGACGGGCGGGGCATTCCCGCACAGGCGCCCGGTGTGAATGGTGGAATCGGGCTCAGCAGCATGCGTGAACGCGCCGAGTCGCTCGGCGGAACGTGTACCATCCACAGCGTGGAAGGCGGCGGCACCAGAATCATCGTCGATGTGCCGAACTGAATCCCGGACGATGAACGGATATGGCAGCATGCGGCCGGGAGCGCAATCGTGTTGACTATACACTGTGGTCTTTGTATAATGATGCCCAGGTAACGTCGCTGCTCCCGCATTGTGATGATCACTGTCCATTCGCCTGATATCACCCTCGGACATCGCAGACGTTACTGACGCTTGCTTTCCCGTATTCTTCATCATAGATCAACGGCGTCGACGGTATCTGTCGGCCTGAGGAGAGAAATGATCCGGGTTGTGCTGGTCGATGACCACACCATTGTGCGAGAGGGACTCAAGAAGATTCTTGCGCTGGAATCTGATATGGCGATTTCCGGTGAAGCAGGATCCGCCACGGAGGCGCTGGACCTTGTTCGGAAGGATCCTCCCGATGTACTGCTTCTCGATATCTCGCTGCCTGATCGCAGCGGTCTGGACATCATTCACGATCTGAAATCCTGCGCGCCGGATACAGGCATCCTCGTGCTGACAATGCATCCCGAACAGGTCCTCGCGGTGCGGTCTCTGCGTGCCGGCGCTTCCGGCTATCTCAGAAAGGACGCTGCTCCGGATGAGCTGGTCGATGCAGTGCGGCGCATTTTTGGCGGGGGGCGGTATATCACCCCATCCGTCGCTGATCATCTTCTGTTCGCAGTCGAGCATTCTTCCACGGAGCATTTGCACAATCAGCTCTCCGACAGGGAATTCCAGGTGATGATGCTTATTGCCGACGGACAGAAAAACCAGGCCATCGGGGAGAAGCTCGCGATCAGTGCCCGCACGGTCAGCACGTACCGCGCACGCATCCTTGAAAAGCTTCAGCTGCGAACGACTGCGGATATTGTTCGCTACGCAGTTGATCATGATCTGCTCGATAATCCCTCCTGATCTGCCAGGCTTCTGTACTGGAAAATCATACACCTTTCTTCCTCGAAGCTGACGCGCATTTCCTGCATTCAACCTCGTAATCTTCCTTCCGGGATGACACACCGCGGATGCCGTGAATCGTATGTTACATGCATGAGTACGCTGTCATCCGTCGCACGCCAATGAAAATCCTCATCATTGATGATGAAGCTGTTGTAGGAACGCGCCTCAAGCGCCTCCTGCGCTGTCTTCCAGATGTGACGGTCGTGAACTATCGCAGTCAGAAAGAGGAGGCGATTCTTGCGCTGATCGAACTGCAGCCGGATCTCCTCATCCTGGATCATCATTTCCCGAACGGGACCGGCCACGACATTGCACGGAATGTCCTCCGGTATTCTCCGGCGACAGAGGTGATCCTTTTCTCTGCGCTCATGACCCATCAGGATATCACGCGCTACGAAAATACTGGCGTCAGGAAGTTTATTGACAAGACCACCGGGCTTGAAGACCTGATCCAGACCGTGCAGCATCATGCGTATCGGCACAGATACAGGAAATCCGGAGCGCATGATCACGCATGAGCATCCCGCTCAGGCGGAAACGGAAACGCCGCCCGGTGCGTGCCTCACAATCGAAGAACATGGAGTACTCTGACATTTCTGTGTGAAAAGAGGATGGTGGGTGCGAGCGAAGCACTGTCTCGCTCTCCTCGGACAATGTTTCGTGTAGCATTCACTGCTGTCGTCCTCTTTTCTTTATAAATCCCGTCCCCGGCCGCATATAACCGCGCGAATCACCAAATGGCCGGGGGCGGGATGCTTTTCATCCCTCCCCATGCGTTTCTGCCCCGCCCGGCATGTTGAATTTGTTTCCGTTTTGTTATCTTTTATAACACGTCGGATACATCTTCGTATCTGTCCCTGACCGCGGCTTTCATGGCATCGTCCGGTGCGGAATGCCTCTCGGTTCGTGGTCGCACATTTCCCTGATACATCATTCAACAGATAGATTGGAGTCAGAATGCAGGTAGAAAGCAAGGAACTCGCCGAGGATCTCCTTCCGCTGCGCGCAGTCAACCACGTGGAGATATTCAGCGGCAACGCCAAGCAGTCTGCGTATTATTACCGGCAGGCCTTCGGCTTTTCGCTGGTTGCCTATCTCGGACCCGAAACAGGCGTTCGTGACAGAGTTTCCTATGTGCTGCAGCAGGACAAGGTGCGCTTTGTTCTTACCACGCCGCTGCAGGAAGACGGTATCATTCCGTTTCTGAGCAAGCACGGCGACAGCGTCCGCGATATCGCGCTCGAAACATCCGATGCGGAATTCTGTTTCAAGACCACCGTGGAACGCGGAGCGCGTCCGGTGCAGGAGCCGCATGTCATCAATGACGAGCATGGCAGCGTCAAGGTCGCCACCGTCGCCACGTACGGCGATACGGTGCACACGTTCATCGAACGCATCGACTACGACGGCCCCTTCCTGCCGGGATTCATGCCGATGCCGGAAGACAGCATCGCCCGGCCGGTCGGACTCAAGCATATCGATCACATCGTCGGCAACGTCGACTGGGACCAGATGCAGGAATGGGTCGATTTCTATATCAATGTCTTCGGATTCTCACGCTTTGTGTCTTTCGACGACAAGGATATTTCCACGGAATTTTCCGCCCTGCGGTCGACCGTGGTTTCCAACCACAACAAGTGGATCAAATTCCCGATCAACGAGCCCGCCAGGGGGCTGAAAAAATCGCAGATCGAAGAATACATCATCTATCACAACGGTCCGGGCGTACAGCATATCGCGATCGAGACAGACAACATCATCGAGACGATCTCGAAAATGCGCGAACAGGGCGTCGAGTTTCTTGACATCCCCGAATCGTACTATGACGATCTGCTCGACCGTGTGGGGCCGATCGACGAGGATATTGAACCGTTGCGCCGCCTGAACATCCTGGTTGACCGTGACGACAAGGGATACATGCTGCAGATCTTCACCAAGCCGGTTGAAGACCGTCCGACGCTGTTCATCGAAGTAATTCAGCGCAAGGGCGCGGAGAGTTTCGGCAAGGGGAATTTCAAGGCGCTGTTCGTATCCATCGAACGCGAACAGGAACGCCGCGGAAATCTCTGATCCGCTGAAGACAGGTTTGCTCTGAAAGTCCCGGTCCCCGTGCCGGGACTCTTTTTTCACAGGGATGCCGGATGGAGTACAAGAAGACCTACATCGATGGCTATAACGTGCTGCGGAAAATCACGCGGCTCGAGCGCATGATGCAGTCAAACGCCGACGCCGCCCGTCGCGCGTTCGTGGAATTCGTGCGCAAGCGGTCGCGCGACAAGGGGCACGTGGTGATCGTCTTCGACGGACACGGCGAGGTGATCGGCGGGGGACACAGGATGTCCATCGTCTTCTCGCTCACCCGTACCGCGGACGCGTGGATTCGCATGAGCCTCGAGCAGGACCGCCATCCCCGCATGGTGCTCGTCGTTTCATCCGACAATGAAGTGCGGGCGCATGCCGCGGCCTGCGGTGCGGACATCGTCAGCGCGCAGGAATTCATTACCGACAGAAAGGAATCCCGGGAAGATCTCGTTGAAATGAAACTGAAAAACCGGGCAGTTTCGCAGCATGAAGTGGAATTCTGGCTTCGCGAGTTCGGGGAGGGAAGCGCATCGTCCGAAAAAACGGATCCCGACGACGATGGCTGATACGTTGGAAAACCTGCCATAATTCGATAGGTTAAACGATACTCCAACGCGGAGCATTGAAATGAGCAACCTCAGGAAACGTCCGGAAATATCGTATTTCAGGTTTGCGCGGGACCGATTCAAGTCCTCCATGGCCGAAGTATACGGGATCACCATGTTCGGCATGCGTTTTTTCCGTTATGTGTTCGTTCCGCCGTATGAATTTGCCGAAGTCCGCAAGCATCTCGATAACCTCGGGTCGAAGTCCATTCCGCTGCTGACGGTGGTGGGACTGATCATGGGCCTGATCCTCGCGCTGCAGTCACGGCCGACTCTCGACCGATTCGGTGCAGGTGCGTTTCTGCCCGCAATGATTGCCCTGACGATCGTGCGGGAGCTTGGTCCGGTCATCACGGCCCTGATTGTGGCCGGCCGCGTGAGCTCGGGGATCGGAGCCGAAGTCGGCTCGATGAAAGTGACCGAGCAGATCGACGCGCTGGAAGTGTCGGCGGTCGATCCGTACAACTTCCTCGTGGTCACACGCGTGCTTGCCTGCATGATCATCATGCCGCTGCTGACCGCGTATGTCGACTTCCTGGCGATTTTCGGCGGCTTCGTTTCGGAATGGGTGAGTGCGAATTCCAGTTTTCAGCTCTATTTTACCGAAGTGATTCAGTCGCTTACGTTTTATGACATTCTCCCCGGCGTCGGAAAGACCATCGCGTTCGGGTACATCATCGGTGTGATCGGTGCATACCAGGGATTTCACACCAGCCGCGGCACGGAAGGTGTGGGCCGGGCGGCGACATCGGCCGTCGTGCTTGCCTCGCTCAACATCATTTTCCTTGACATGGTCATCATTCAGCTCACATTGATTTTATTCGGACCAGGGGTATGACGCAGAGCAATTCCGTGTTGATCGACGTCGAGCAGGTGTGGAAATCATTCGGCGATCTTGATGTGCTCAAGGGCATCAGCCTGCGTGTGCACGACGGCTCGAGCGACGTCATCCTCGGCCGCAGCGGTATCGGAAAAAGCGTTCTGCTGAAAAGCATCGTGGGTCTGCTCATCCCCGAGCGCGGGCATATCGACGTCATGGGACATTCCGTGATCGGCATGAAAACGCGCGAACTCAACAGGCTTCGGAAAAACATCGGCTATGTCTTTCAGTATGCGGCGCTGTATGATTCACTGACCGTGCGCGAGAATCTCGAATTTCCCCTCCGCAAGCATACGGACGCTTCCGAGTCGGACATCACCGACCGGGTGCTTGAACAGCTGCGTCTGGTCGGACTGACGGATGCCATCGACAAGATGCCCTCCGAACTCAGCGGCGGAATGAAGAAGCGTATCGGCCTGGCGCGTGCGATCATCAAGCGCCCGAAGATCGTCCTCTACGACGAACCCACGGCGGGTTTGGACCCCATCACCGCCCGGGAGATCAGCGAACTGATCCTCAGTCTCGAAGAGCAGTTCGGCATCACATCGATCACCGTGACCCATGATCTTGAATGCGCACGGATTATCGCCAATCAGATCTACATTCTCGATGACGGAGTGTTCCAGCATTCCGGAACCTACGATGAACTCAAGGCCTCCAGCGATCCCTACACCAGAGCATTTTTCCAGGTCGCAACATGAAAAAAAGCACTCTCTCCCGCGCCCGCGTCGGCTTCCTCATCTTCATCGGTGTGCTTGCATTTTCTGTGGGCATCTTTTTCGTCGGTGAGGAGAGCCATCTCTTCAGCTCGGTGTTTTATGTGCAGGTCAATTATTCGAACGCCGAAGGTGTGAAGCCGGGCGCCTATGTCGTGCTTTCGGGATATAACATCGGAACCGTCTCCACCATTCGGCTCACCGAGGATGCGGATTCCGTGCGGGTGTTGCTCCGCATCAACGAGGACGTGCATCCCTTCATCAAAATTGATTCCAGGGCGGAAATAAAACAGGAAGGGCTCGTCGGCAACAAGTTCATCAACCTCAGCGTGGGGTCTGACAGGTCTCCGGTCGTTGAGGATTATGGATTCATCAAGGGCGTGGCGCCTTTTGCGCTGAGCAGCCTCGCCGACAATGTCACTTCCATCACCGACACGGCCGACCGCGTATTCGGCGAGCTCAATGTGCTGCTGCACCGGCTGAATCAGGGGGAGGGCACCATCGGGAAACTGCTGACGGACGATGGCGTCTATGAACGTCTCGAAGCGATTACCGAACAGACGGAAAAGGGGCTGGAGCTGACCAATGAGAATCTCGATAACCTGTCGACACTTCTGGTGGAGACGGCGGAGACGCTCAATCGAATTGTCGTCAAGGCCGATACGACGCTCGAAAACACAAACCGGATGACTGACGAAGCGGCGCAGTTTCTTGAAGCGATGAACACCGGGCGCGGAACAATGGGCGCGCTGATGACGGATCGCAGCCTCTATGATTCGGTGGTGACACTGATGTCGGCCCTGACCGATGTCAGTTACAACGCGGGCAATGCCGCGATGCAGCTTTCGCGCAGCATTCATGCCATGCGTGAGCACTGGCTGTTCGGCCGCGTGTTCGCCGGGGAGGAGTTCGAAGAGGAGCAGCCACCTGAGACGGCCTATCAGCGGAAAATGCGGCAGCTCGAACAGAAGCTGCGCGAACTCAACGAACGCGAAGAGGAAATCCGCCGGCGGGAGCGCGAGCTGGGACTGGCGCCGGAGAAATGACCACACTCGTGCTCGGACATCTCGTGCTCGATGAAATCCACAGCTATGATGGAAAGGTGTATCACAGTCCGGGCGGCATCACCTTCCCGCTGCGAACATTCGCCGCACTGCGTGGGGAGGATGATTGCGTGCGTCCCGTTTTCCCGTACGGTCCCGACGCCGTCGATGCGCTGGAGCGCATGCGCAGTGAGGATGCGCTTGATTTCAGCCGCTGCTGGGAGGTGGAACAGCCCACGACGCGCGTTCGCCTTTTCCACGAATCACCCGCACAGTACAACACCCAGCTCGTCAGCAGCCTGGGGCCGATTCCGTTTGAGCGCTTCGCGGAGGAGCTTGAACAGGTGCAGCTGGTGTACCTGAACATGATGACCGGGCAGGATATCCTGCTCGAGGATGCGGCGGCGCTGCGCGGCGATGGACGCCTCGTGTATATCGATCTGCATATGATCGCGTATCGGGTGCACCGTGACGGACGGCGGGAGCCGACGGCTTCGCCGCGCTGGAAAGAATGGGTGCGTGCCGCCGACGTTGCACAGTGCAATGCGCGTGAGTTCGATGCACTGACGGGCTGCGATGCGCATGACACTGCCGCGGGGGATGCACGGCGACAGACGCTGTCCCATGCATGCATTCAGGAGCTGTTCGCAGAAAGCGAACTCACCGCATTCGTCCTGACACGCGGAGAATCGGGCGCGGATATCTATCGTCCGGACGGCAGCTGTCTCCATGTTCCTGCCGTGCCGCCCGCACGGCTCGTCGATCCGACCGGCTGCGGTGATGCATTCGGCAGCACGCTGGCGCGTGGCATCGCGGCCGGCGAGGACATGGAAATCGCGGCCGCGCGCGCCGCCCGCGCGGCATCCTGGGTCGTTTCCCTGCCGGGATCCGAGGGAATCCGGGGACTGCGCACATTTCTGCGGGAGACGGCGGCATGAGAATCCTCATCACCGGTGCGCACGGACTGCTCGGTCAGAAGCTCGCGCTCGTATTCGGACGCGAGACCACGCATCAGCTACTGCTGACGGATCTCGCATCGCGCACGTTCTTCGTCAGTGACCGCTTCGACTATCAGCAGCTCGACATCACGCGTCTCAGCGACGTCAAAAGCATGGTGTCGCATTATCGTCCAGACATCATCATCAATACCGCGGCACAGACCGCGGTCGATGCCTGCGAGGAAGACCGACTGAGCACCTGGCGGCTGAATGTCGATGGTCTGAAAAATCTGATCATTCCCGCACGGCGTATCGAGGGATGCCGCATCATCCAGCTGTCATCGGACTACGTCTTCGACGGTCATCATCCTCCGTACACCGAGGAATCGCGTCCCCGCCCGGTGAGCTATTACGGCAAATCGAAGCTCGCATCGGAGAACGCGTTGCTGGCCTCGCCGGTGGATGGCGCCATCGTGCGCACGCAGGTGCTGTATGGCACCGGATACGAGGTGCGCATGAATTTCGTCGCCTGGGTGCTGGCGCAGCTCGAAAAGGGTGAGCCGTTCCGCGTCGTCACCGATCAGCGGGGGAATCCGACCATGGCCGACGATCTCGCCTACGGGATCTACAAGCTGACTGAGAAACAATGCAGCGGCGTGTATCATGTCACCGGTCCCGAATCCATCGATCGCTTTTCATTTGCGCGGAAAATTGCCGAAATTTTCAACTTCGATCCGTCTCTGATCGGACCGACGACGTCGCGGGAGATCGGGCAGGCCGCGAACCGCCCGCCCGACAGCACCTTCATTACGCTGAAGTTCGAAACGGAATGCGATGTTCGTCTCAGCGATGTGGAGACCGGACTGACGCACCTGCGTCAGCAGTACCGGCAGGGGTCCGAACACACGGACCTGCTCTCTGACGGCAGATTTCTCTGAATCAACCAAGGACAGAACAGCATGCTTGATCTCAAGCGCATTCGAGAATTTCCCGACGACATTCGCAGGGGCATCCAGGACAAACATGAACGTGGGGACGTCGATGCCGTACTCGACATTGACCGCCGCCGCCGCGAGATCATCGCCGGCGTCGACCAGCTGAAGAACACGCGGAACGTGGTTTCACAGGAAATCGCGCGCATGAAAAAGGCAGGGGAGGATGCATCTTCGCGCATTGAGGAAATGAAAGGCGTTTCCGATACCATCAAGTCGATGGACGAGGAGCTTCGCACGGTCGAGGAGCAGCTTCGCGAAATGCTGCTTTCGCTTCCGAACATCAGTCATGACAGCGTGCCGGTCGGGGAGAGCGACGCCGATAACGTCGAGGTGCGTTCATGGATCCCTGAGCATACCGTCGGGATCAACGAGGAGAGCGATGAACCGCTGCGTGACCACATCGAGCTTGGCAAGAAACTCGGTATTCTCGACTTCGACCGCGGCGCGAAACTCAGCGGCAGCGGTTTTCCCCTCTACACCGGTGCGGGTGCCACGCTCGAACGCGCATTGATCAACTTCATGATTGACGTGCATCGCAATGAGCACGGGTACAGGGAAGTGTTTCCCCCGTTCGTCGTCAACACGGCTTCGATGTACGGCACGGGGCAGCTCCCAAAGATGACCGAGGACATGTATCGCTGCGCTGACGACGATCTGTATCTGATTCCAACCGCGGAAGTGCCGATCACGAACATGTACCGTGATGAAATCCTCGATACCGAGCAGGTGCCGTCGTATTTCTGCGGCTACTCCGCCTGCTTCCGCCGGGAGGCCGGTTCCTACGGAAAGCAGACCAAGGGTTTTCTGCGCGTCCATCAGTTCAATAAGGTGGAGCTCGTGAAGTTCGCGCGTCCCGAGAACAGTTATGACGAACTCGAGAAACTCGTTGCTGACGTGGAGAAGATTCTGCAGTTGCTGCATATCCCGTATCGCGTCCGTCTGCTGTGTACCGGCGATACGTCATTTTCCTCCGCGAAGACCTACGACCTCGAGGTCTGGGCTCCCGGCGAGGAGGCCTGGCTCGAGGCTTCGTCCTGCAGCAACTTCGAAGACTTTCAGGCGCGGCGCGCGAATATCCGTTTCCGTCCGGACGGCCCGAAAAGCAAACCGGAATTCGTGCACACACTCAACGGCTCGGGCCTGGCCACTTCGCGTCTGATGGTCGCGCTGCTGGAGAACTGCCAGACGCCCGAGGGCACCGTGGTTGTTCCGAAGGTCCTGCAGCCCTATACCGGCTTTGCCGTCATCGACTGATTCGGAGAGCCGGTCATTCTCTGAAAGCTCCTCGATCGCTCCCGGCCGAGGAGCTTTTTCCTGCGAACCCGTGTTGTATGGAAAGCTATGATTCAGGCAGTCACCATCGATTTCTGGAATACGATTGTGGATTCGAGCAACGGCTCGGAGCGACGCCGCGTGCGGAATGCCGCCGTGCGGGATGTGTATCGCCACATGGGTCGTCCCTGGAATGAGGATGAAGTGCATGACGCCCTCCGGATTTCGTATGAGACGTTTGAAAAGCACTGGCAGGGTGAACAGCGGACACTCAGCGCCTCCGAATGCCTGCACGCCGCATGGAAGCATCTCGACATGACCGTTGACGACGATCTGCACCGCCGCACCGTCACCGTGTTCGAAGACAGCATCCTCGACGGTCTTCCCGCCCTGCTTTCCGGTGTGCGCGAGGCACTGGCTGAAATCACACGCATCGCTCCGATCGCCCTGATTTCCGATACGGCATTCTCTCCCGGTCGCGTGCTCAGAAAAGTGCTCGAACGGCATGGCGTTCTGCAGTATTTCACCGCTCTGATCTTCTCGGACGAAGTCGGTGTGTCGAAACCGCATCCGCGGATCTTCGACGCTGCACTTTCAGCGCTGCATGCGCATCCCGCGCACACGGTGCACATCGGAGACCTCGAGCGCACCGATATTGCTGGTGCCCGGGGGAAAGGCATGCGCGCGATTTTATTCCGCGGTGACGAGACCGGACGGTACCATCACGAGAACGCGCCCGAGCAAACCGCGGCCAATGCCGTGGCGCACAGCTGGGAGGAAATCACACACATCCTGCGGACCTGGGGAAAGGAAGGGCGCTGAATGAAATCGCTCGCGCGGCTGCTGCCGTATTTTCGGAAGTATCGGAGGACGCTGGTCTGGGGCGTTCTGTTCATCTTCCTCTCGACGGTCTTCGCCGTCATTGCCCCCGCGATCATCCGCCAGGCCATCGACGGGCTCGAGAAGAATCTGACATCCGACGCACTGCTGCGCTATGCGCTGCTGATCGTCGGCAGTGCACTGTTCAGCGGTCTGTTTCTTTACCTGACACGGCAGACGATCATCGTGGTATCGCGTCGCATTGAATACGATCTGCGCAACGATTTCTTCCAACATGTCGAAAAGCTTTCGCAGGAATTCTTCTCCCGTTTCAGTACGGGCGAAGTGATGGCGCATGCGACCAACGATATCGCCGCCGTGCGCATGTTCGTCGGCCCCGCCGTCATGTATTCCTCGAACACCGTGTTCAATTTCATCATTATCGTGGGGCTGATGCTCAGCATCCATCCGATGCTGACGCTGTACGCGCTGATTCCGCTACCGATACTCTCATACGGAGTGAACCGCCTCGGCACCATCATCCACCGGCGGTACCAGGATATTCAGGATCACTACGGCACGTTGACCGCGCGCACACAGGAGAGCATCTCCGGCATCCGCGTCGTCAAGGCCTATCTCCGTGAAGCCTACGAAACGGCGGTGTTTTTTGAGTTGAGCGAGGCGTACCGTCATAAAAACATGCGGATGATTCGTGTGCAGTCGCTGTTTGCGCCGCTGATCGTTCTGCTTGTCGGTCTTTCCGTGATCCTCATCATCTGGCTCGGTGGCCTCGAGGTGATCGAAGGGAAGCTCTCGCTCGGCGAGCTTACACAGTTCATCATCTACCTCGGCATGCTGATCTGGCCGATGGCCGCGATCGGCTGGGTGGTCAATCTCGTGCAGCGCGCCTCCGCATCCATGAAGCGTCTCGAGCGCGTGTTCGACACCGTGTCGGCGGTCCGTGATACCGAGCGCACGAATCAGGACATCACTGCCATCGGAGGCGAGATCCGCTTCGATCACGTGCGGTTCCGCTACGACGATGACGGACCTGAAGTGCTGCATGACATCAACCTGCACATCCCGGCCGGATCCACGCTCGGCATTATCGGTCTCACCGGGGAGGGAAAAAGCAGTCTGGTCAACCTGATTCCGCGCGTCTTTGATGTTACCGGGGGGACGCTGCGCATCGACGGACGCGATGTGCGCGAGATCCCGCTCAACGTGCTGCGCGGAAGCATCGCCTACGTCACACAGGAAACCTTCCTGTTCTCGGATACACTGCGCAGCAACATTGCCTACGGCAGGGCGGATGCCGGGATGGAGGAGATCGAATGGGCGGCGGGCGTCGCGCAGGTGGACAAAGACATCAGGGATTTTCCCGAAGGCTATGACACCGTGCTCGGCGAGCGGGGCATCACCCTGTCGGGCGGACAGAAACAGCGTGTCAGTCTGGCGCGCGCCGTGCTGCGGCGTCCCTCCATTCTCATTCTCGACGACGCGCTCTCCGCCGTGGATACGCACACCGAGGAAGAGATATTGAAGCGGCTGAAAGACATCATGAACGAGCGGACGAGCATTCTCATCAGTCACCGGATTTCCACGGTCAAGGATGCCGATCACATCATTGTCATCAATGACGGCCGTATCGTCGAATCCGGAACACACGACGCGCTGGTCGAGGCGGGCAAACTGTATGCGGACCTGCACCAGAAGCAGCTGCTGGCCGCGGAACTCGAGGAGATGGAATAGGAGACGGATATGAGCGACACCCTTCCGTACATTGACATTCCCGCACTGCTCGAGACGCTGAGCGGTGCCTCGCGCGTTGTGCTGACGACGCATGTCAATCCCGACGGCGACGCCCTGGGCAGTGAGGCCGCGATGTTCGCATTCCTCTCATCCCGCGGTGTGGATGTTCGCATCATCAATGCCGATCCCGTGCCGGAGAATCTCTCGCTGCTCGACGATGACAGCATGTTCGAAACATGGGATGCCGCGGCGCACCGCGACGTACTGCTGGATGCGGATGTGATTCTCTGCCTTGATTTCAACCAGTCTGACCGCGTCCGCGAAATGGAAGAGAGTATGCTCGGGGGCAGAGGGCAGCGCGTCGTTATCGACCACCATCTTCATCCCCGTCCCTTCGCAGATGGATACCTGACAGTCACCGAGGCGTCTTCGACGGCTGAAATCGTGTATGATATACTCGCGCATGCCGGTTTTGACATCGACCGGCACACCGCGCTGGCACTGTACGTCGGTATCGTGACCGACACGGGGTCTTTCCGCTTCGAGCGCACGACGCCGCGGCTGCACCGCATCGCGGCGGATCTTCTGGAAACCGGCATCGAACCGATGTCCATTCACCGCCGCATCTATGACGATTATCCCATCGAGCGTACGATGCTGCTCGGCCGCATTCTCGCCGGCATCGAACGCCGTTGTGACGGCCGCGCGAGCCTTCTTGCCGTGACGCGGGAAATGTTCGTGGAGACCGGTACCACGGTGGAGGATATCGAGAATATCGTCAATTACGGCCTGGCCATTCGCGGCGTCGGGGTGACGGCGCTGCTGACACAGCTCGATGAGGGATGGAAAATCAGTTTTCGTTCACGCGGGGAAATCGCGGTCAACGACATTGCCGCGGAGTTTGGCGGCGGGGGACACCGGCTTGCCTCCGGCGCGCGGGTGGGGAATGGAGATCTGGGAGAGTTGAAGGACAGAATCGCCGAACGCTTCTGCAAAGCACTGGGAGAGAGCAGATAGCCGTTGGCTGGCTCAAAGCTCACTACCACTGAAAAACAAATTGCATCCCGTCTGTTCTGCCGTTGACGGCCGTCAGCCGTGCGTGCATGGAGGGCATTCCGAGCAGGCGCTGCGCGAGGGAGGCGTTGTGCTGTCTGACGGCGACACCGGCCTGAATGGCGCTCCAGATGCGGTTTGCGACCATGCCGAGCACAAAAAACGTCACGGCATTATGCAGCTCGTCGGCGAAAATACGCTGATCCTTGTAGTCGAGGCGATGCGCTTCGCTGTCCCATGACCACCGCCATGTTTCCTCGTCGGGATACACCTCGTCGAGCCGTCTCTCGATAAGACGCTGGTTGTTGTAATCCGCAAGATCCACATAGTTTTCAATATTCACGAAGAACTTGTCATCCTTGCCTGCGGGATCGATGCCTGCGTGCTGGATCGCATACGTGCGCGCGTCATCTTCCACCCAGTTCCCGTAGGAATTGACGCCGATCAGGCCGAGCCAGAGTCCCGCCTCGGTAATCAGAGGATACTTGCCCCGGTCGAAGCGCCCCGCGTACAACTCCCCCATTCCGGGGAGGACGAGTGAGTACATCACAGCGAGGAAGCCGGACTTGGATTCCATTGTCGTCTCGTTGACCAGGGGAATGGAAAGATCGCTGCCACTGCTCCTCGCGTAGGTCCGCTCATACACCTGCGAAAATGATGCCTGCGGATCGGATTTGAGGTCCGAAGCATGATCGATGGCTGCATTCCCAACGCCGGGAACGGCGGTGGACGGAGGTGTCGGCAGCTGCGCCAGCGCCGTGGCTGCGGACAGGCAGAATGCAAGCAGCGTGAAGGGAAGCGTCTTGAAGCGGAATGCGTAACGCATTGTCTTTCCTTGTGTTCGTCTGATTCAGTTGTCAACCAATCTACGTGAGGCCGTGACAGCGGACAAGGGCAATATTCAGTCCTTCAGCACCCGCCGCAGGCGCACGAAATCGAATCCCTTTTTCCGGAGCCGGGTCATTTCATCATTGAGAAAGCCCATGATGCCGTCGCGCAGTTCGACGACGCCGATGGAAGTGCCTTCGCGCACGGAGAGGGCCGCGATGTCGTTCATGCGCGCGCTCATGACGGATTCCCGGGATCCGCGGTCGATATAGGCGAGCGTCGCACTTTCCAGTTTCTGCAGTCCGAGCGAATGCATGATGTCGTCCACCTTACGGGAATGCAGCCCGAGCGCCCGTTCCGAAGTCACATAGTAGTAGCTGCTGCCGGGAAAATTTCTGATGATGAAATGCAGATGACTCGCAAGTTCCTCCTCACCGAGATCCTCCGCGAGTTCGAAGCGGGATTCCTGCTCGGTGACGGGACGGAAATGAAGATGCAGCACCACGTCTTTCTGATGTTTCCGAAGCTGCGTATGCAGCGGGATATTGTCTTTGTGCGGTTCGATGATGCAGGCGATCGGCTCGCGTGATGCGAGGTAGCGCTCGATTTCACCATCCGGCGCATCATCGATGCCGTCGACGAGCAGGGCGATGCTGCCCGCCTCGCGGCTCACCTCCGGTGTCGGCATGAAGAGGAGGGAATACCGCACCTTTCCGCGAAACGTGATATGCAGCGCAATGCGCGCCTTGCGCGTGTTTTCCACGGCGAAAGCCTTGCCGCCGTATTGCTCAACGATGGCTTTCAGATCAAGATTGACCGAGGCAAGCGGGAGATCGTGCGGAACGCGGATCAGCCAGAGATCCCGCACGTGACCGATCTCCTCGATATCGATGCTGCGCTCACGCACCCATTCCTGCTGAATGCCGAAGTCATCGAGCACTTTGCGGACATCGTTTTCCAGGCTTTTGACGGACTGAAAATCCCGCTGCGTCTGGATGCGCTCGATATTCGGCTGAACGAGTGTGACATACCGGTCCGCGACGAACAGCACGACGATACTGACCACGAGGAGGCCGGCGATCCACATGCGGCGGCGCAGACCGGGGTCTTTCGTCCGGCTGTCGCCGGAGTAGGAGAAATACTGTTCTTCGTATTGTTCGTCGAAGTCTTTACGGCTCATTTGCCCGTGAAGTCCGGCTTCCGCTTGTCCAGGAATGCAGCCGTGCCTTCCTTGAAGTCCTCTGTGCCGCAGGCAATGCCGAACAGAGCGGCCTCGGTGGCGAGTCCTTCACGAAGCCCCATCTGCGGAACGCAGCGCAGCGCTTCCAGCGAAAGCCTCACGGCGACCTGTCCCTTCGAGATGATTTTCCCGGCCATCTCACGGGCGGTGTTCAGCGCTTCCCCCTTGTCCGCGAGGCGATTGGCGAGGCCGATACGATGTGCTTCCTTTGCGTCGACCATGTCACCGGTGAGGATCAGTTCAGCGGCGCGTCCCTGTCCGACGATACGCGCGAGGCGCTGCGTGCCGCCGTATCCTGGGATGACGCCGAGATTCACCTCGGGCTGGCCGAAGCGGGCGTTTTCCGCGGCAATGCGGATATGGCAGGCGAGTGCGAGTTCACATCCGCCGCCGAGAGCGAATCCGTTGACGGCGGCGATCACCGGCTTTGCCGACTGTTCGACGGTCGTGAAGACATCCTGTCCGAAGAGGGCGAAGCGCTGTCCGCGCACGGCATCCTGGGCAGAGAGTTCGCCGATATCGGCTCCTGCGACAAACGCCTTTTCCCCGGAACCGGTGATGATAATGACGTCGACCGTGTCACTGCCGTTCGCCGTGAGCACGGCATCTTTCAGTTCAACGAGGGTGTCGTGATTGAGCGCATTGAGTTTGTCGGGACGATTGATGGTGATCTGCGCGATACGCTGATCTTCTTCGTACAGCAGGTTCGTGTATTCCATGCCGGCACTCCTGGAGCTTGTGAAACGAATGGGAGCCTGTATGGCGATTGACCGCCCGCGCTGACGCCCGGAAAACGCGGAGAGACAGGAAAGATACGAGCCGTCACGGTTGAAATCCAATGCCGATGGAGTGTGTCCAGCCCAGCTCGGGATGCACGCTGACGGCATACTGTGCCTGCACGGAAGACAGCAGCAATCCCGCCCCGGCGGTAAACGTCGCAGGCGTGTTGACCGCGCCGATACGCAGGGCGAGCACTTTCGCGGGACGAAACTCCACTCCCGTCCGGACCGTGAGCGGATACCGTGCATCCTTTTCCAAATCACAGGCGAGACGCAGATTGCTCACGGACCAGGCTACTCCGAGGCGCATCTGCAGCGGCAGCTCTTCACCGTCGGCAAAGGCGCCGCCGGCGATGTGGCGGACGGACGCACCGGCATGCCAGCGTTCAGCGGGAGAGAAGAGCAGTCCTGCATCGAGCCCCGCGACCGCCGTGCTGCCGTACCGCTCGATGTGCACGGTGTGCAGCACACCGCGAATACCGAGGGCGAGTCCGCCTCCGACCCGCATGCCAGCGGAAACATCGAGGCGGTGTTCGCTGTATACGTCGTATCCGAAACGCTGGAGTGCCGCACCGGCGGTGAATCCCGAAAAACCCTGATTCCATTCAATCGCCATCGCACCGAGCTCCGTCATGCCAAAACGCGACGGCGTCCAGTACACCGCACCGCCGGTTTTTTCCCAGGTGATCAGGGCGGGATTCAAAGCCGTGAGTCCGATTCCGGGCAGCGCACAACCGCTGCCGGCCATCCCGGCGCTCTGCGGGGGCGGTTCGCGCAGGTCGCCACCCGCGGTCACCGGCAGTGCGGCAGCGAGCATGGTGAACACAGACAGTATACTGCACAGTACCTTGCCGCCCCAGCGTGTTTTTTCTATCTTGGAACGATAATCATCATGAGACACGGTCGACTCTTTGACATGCGAAACCTTGCCGTTCTGACACTGCTGCTCCTGCTGCCGCTGCTCCCCGCGCGCGCACAGGAAATCGAACTGATCACCGAAGTCACGATGGATATTCTCACGCCGTCGCAGAAGGATTATCTCTCGGAGTTTGAGCAGAAAGTGCTCGACTACGTGAACAATCACCGCTGGACGGAGGTGGAATTCTACGGCGACCGCATCCCGGTGCGTATGAGCATCAATTTCATGTCGGGCACCGACGGCGGGGAATTCAGCGCCCAGGTCGTCGTCGATGCACAGCGCCGCATCTGGAAGGACGGCACGCCGACGAACGAGACATCGCTGATCCTTCGCGTGATGGATGCGCAGTGGTCCTTCAGCTACATCAAGGGACAGCCCATTACCCATGACGAATACCAGTACAACGACATTGCGAGTTTCCTCGACTTTTACATGTACCTGATTCTCGGCATGGATTTCGACAGCTATGAGCCGCTGGCCGGATCGGAGTACTACCAGACCGCGCTCACGATCGCGCAGCGCTCGCAGACCTCGCGGCAGGCAGGCGAGTGGCAGGGACAGTCGAACCAGTACAGCCGGATGAATTTCATTTCCGAGCTGATGAATGCGCAGAACGAACAATTCCGCGAAGCGCTGTACTGGTACTACTACGAGGGACTTGATTTCCTGCCGACGGAGCCGGAGTTCGCACAGCGCGCGATTCACAAGGCGCTGGAAAAGGTGGCGGATGTGCTCGCGCGCACGAGCCGCAGGTCCATTCTCCTCAACATGTGGCTCGAAGCGAAGAGCAGCGAATTCTGCAAGCTGCTGGAGGGATACGCGAAGCGCGACAAGATCATGAATGTGATGGCGCAGGTCGATCCCGCGCGGCAGCAGGTGTACCGCAATTGCACGTTCTGACATCGTGATTTCTCCCTAAAAATTTGATATGTATCCGGACAGGCCTTCGGGCCTGTCTTTTTTTTCTGAAATCTACGTCCCCTCGAACATGCGCCGGATGGCTTCACGTTCGGTGCTGCGTGCCAGCGACAGCATGAGCTTGATGCGCGCCTTCTGTCCGTTCAGGTAGCGGGCAAAAATCACGCCCGCCCGATGCAGATTGCGTCCGGCGCCGTAATACCCGTAGACGTCATCCGTGCTGCCGCGCGGACAGCGCGAAACGAGCACGACGGGGATGCCGCGCCCGAGCACCTCGACGATACCGTCATAGGCGGGTGGCGGCACGTTGCCCGTGCCCATGGCCTCCACGACGAGTCCCCGGACGCCGCTGTCAATGCAGTGTCGAAAGGGAGACGCATCCATACCGGCGTAACACTTCACCAGGTGCACGGGCTCTACAGGATCCACCATCCCCACGGAATCATGGATGAACGGTCTGCGCAGGAATACCGGACGTCCCTCGAAAATCCTTCCCACCGGACCGAAGTCGAAGCTCATGAATGTATCTCGCTGCAGCGTATGCGTTTTGGTCACCTCGCTTGCGGCGTTGATCTCCCCGCTCAGGCAGGTGAGCACGCCCAGCCCGCGGAACTGTCCCGAGAGCACGGCGAGCATGGCGTCGCGGATATTTGCCGGTCCGTCCCAGGCCGGATCCTCCGAATGATTCATCGCCCCGACGAGGATCACGGGTTTGTCGGTATCGATGACGAGATCCAGATAGTACGCCGTCTCTTCGAGGGTATCGGTGCCGTGGGTCACGATGACGCCGGCGGTATCGTCACGCGCCGCTTCCTCCTGAACGAGCAGGGCGATATCGCGCATCATCAGCGGGGTGATGTGCGGTCCGGGATACTTGCCGAACTCGCGGTAGCGAATATCGCCGATGTCCCGGATGTCATCGAGCCGGGAGAGAATCTGATCGCCGGAGAGCGAGGGTACCGCTCCACCGGACTGCGGATCGATCGTCATCGAGATCGTGCCGCCGGTGAAGACCATGGAAACGCAGTTCATTGCAGCCTCCTGTCGTCGTGGGTACAATGCGCCGCCAGCGGCGCGGTGATGCGTATGCTGGCGAGCATGGGAAAGGGCCAGGCGCCCGTGCGCACGCGCAACTGCACGAGTCCGGCGCGGTCGTGTGGTCGCAGGATGTAGACTGTACTGTCAGGGCTCGGTTCCATGTCGACGAGACCGTGTCCGTCGTGTATGTCGACCGCGATGCGGGGCTGTGAGAAGGGGACGGCGCCTCCGAGACGGTTGACACCGTGGACGCGCAGCAGGGCCGAGTCGGCGCTGCCGGCATACAGAATCGGCGGATCGATGTTCACTTCGTAGGTGACGGATGTGAGCACCGATGTATGGAGAAACGTTCCGCCGGCGATGACCGCGAGCACGATCAGCAGCCGCAGAGTCGATCGCAGGTCGCGTTTGTTGGAACGGAATGTGGCTGCGTTGTGCTGCATGATATCCTGTGTCGTTGCGTGCTCTCCCCTGATATGTCGTGGCGGTGGCTGCGGCCGGACTGAAGCCCGGAGTTAAACCGGCCGCCAGGCACCGATGTCCAATACCCGAAACTACAGTGCATGTCACCATTCACGCAAGGAAAAACGTCATGAGAGCAATACTGATCGCCATTCTATTGATTGCTGTTTCAGCAGGGCCGCTGTATGCCCAGTCTGACGGACGCGGAAAGCGGGAGCATCCGGACCGCCGCGGGCAGCTGGAAAAGCTGAACCTGACCACTGAGCAGAAAGGCGCCATGCGCGACATCCGCATCGCGACGAAGAAACAGATGATCGATGTGCGCGCCGATCTGCAGAAGAAGCGCCTCGCGATGCAGGAAATCTTGGCTGAGGAGGTCCCCGACCGCACGGCATTCGAGAGCATCTCACGCGAGATTTCCGATCTGCAGCTGCGGCAGAAGATGCTTCTGTTCGATTCACGGCAGGAAGTCATGCAGCTGCTCGACGCCGAGCAGAAAGAGCTTTTCAGGGAAATGCAGCATCATCGCATGATGATGCGCGAGGAGCGGAGGAACGGGCGCCGTCCGGCACCATGACGCGAGCCTCCACGCCGGCACGGTGCGCAATCGGGAGCTGATCGCTTTGGTCGGCTCCCGATTTTTTTCCGGGGAAATATCCTTGATTTCGTTGCAACTTTTCCGGAGCTTATCCGTAGAAATGACCGATGAGTCAGAAAAGTGACTGACCAGTCAGTTTAGGGAACTCATCAGTTCAATTACTTTGTTGAGCGAAAATGGAAACGATAGAGCAGCAATTCAGCAGGAAAGAGCGGGAGCGCCACTTCAAGCGTCAGGAAATCGTCGCCGCTGCGCGGCTGGTTTTCGCGATGCAGGGATTCAGCGCGGCCACGCTCGATGACATTGCCGACGAGGCAGAATACAGCAAGGGCACGCTGTACAATTACTTCGAAAGCAAGGAAGAACTTTTCGAGACCGTGATCGCGGACGTGGTCGACGAATTCGTCGAAATTGCCACGGAGCACTGCACGGACGCCGAACGGGGGCTTCGGGACAGCTACCTGAGTTTTGCCCGTGATCTTCTGCGCCATCTGTTCGCGAATGTCGGCATCTACAGTCTGGTGATGCGGGAGTTTCACAAGATGGAAGCAAACACGCATCTGGCCATGCTGATGCCGAATCTCATCATGATCATGGCCGAACCCCTCGAGCGAGCCATTCGGAGCGGAGACGTCGAACCGCTGCCTGCAGAACAGACGTCGATGATGTTCATCACCATGATTTTCTCGCTGTTTAAATCAACTCTGCATATCCGGCACGCCGATGTATTCAACAGCGAGAAGCGGCAGATTTCCCTCGCAAGCGAGCAGATCGAGGACGATATAAAGAATGCCCTGTGCATCATCGACCGCACGTTTTTCGCCGGCATCTTCGCCCGCACATCGGACGATCGAAACGGCTGGTGTTTCCAGAAATGACACGTACCATTCATCATCAAACGGGATTTCGCATGACGATTCATCGTCTTGTCTCCATGCTACTGCTGATTGCCACCGCCGTCACGACGGCCAGTGCGCAGCCGCGTGTACTCGAACTCGAAGATGCGATTTCCATCGCGCTTGAAAACAACCGTGAACTCGAAATGTCGCGGCTTGAAATGCAGAAGGCGGGGTATCAGGTCAACGAAGCGATCGGCACCGCGCTTCCTTCCGTGTCCGCGGCAGGAACGTACACACGCATGCTGAAAAAACCGGTGTTCTTTCTGCCGGCCCGCTTCATGGATCCGAATGCCGGCGACGGTGTGGTTCCGGTTGAAGTCGGCAGTGACAACTCCTACCGCTTCGGTTTCGAAGCCTCGCAGGTGCTCTTCAATGCTGCCGTCTTCACCGGCGTCGGTACCGCGCAGATCTACCGCGAGGCCGCCGGACACATGTATCGGCAGACCTACAACAAGACGGTCACCGACGTCAAGAAATCCTTCTACGGGGTGCTCCTCGCGCGGGAAGTGCTGAAGCTCATGGAAGCGAGCCTGAACAATGCCGAAGAAAATCTGAAGAATGTGGAACTCATGCACCGGCAGGGCATCGTATCGGAGTATGACCTGATCCGGGCGCAGGTACAGACCGACAATATCCGGCCCCGTGTCATCGAGGCCGAGCGCAACGTGACGCTGGCGGTCAACGGACTGAAGCTCATGCTGACGCTCCCGCCCGATGAAGAGATCACTGTCCGTGGAGCGCTGGATTTTGTTCCCGCGGAAGACGTCATGATCGCGCAGGCAGAGGAGCTGGTGGTGGAGAAGAACGCCTCGCTCAAGGCGCTGGAGCAGCAGACCCGTGTCAATGAACAGGTCGTCAGCATATACCGGTCAGAGTCACTTCCGACCCTTTCCGCATTCGGCAGTTACACCTGGCTGGCGGAGAACGATCAGCTCGGGCGCATATCCACCGATGACTTTGTCAGCACCGCCCAGGTCGGGCTTTCGTTGAATTTCAATCTCTTCAACGGACTGCAGACCACCGCACGCGTCGATCAGGCGCAGGTGGATTTTCTGCAATCGCGGGAACAGTACAGTGCCACCAAGGACGCGCTTGTCACCGACGCGCAGAACATCCGCTATCGTCTCGAGGAGGCGCGTCGCCGCATCGAGTCGCAGTCGCGTACCGTCGAACAGGCGGAGAAAGGGTATCGCATCGCGGTTACGCGTTACAAATCCGGTTCCGGCACCCAGCTCGAAGTCAACGATGCTGATCTCGCTCTGCTGCAGGCGCGTGTCAATCGCGTACAGGCGATCTACGACTACACCGTTGCAAAATCCGATCTCGAGCAGCTGCTGAGCATCCATCATCCCTGAAAAACGAAAGCAATATCATACAGCGTGAGTATCGACATGAAACGATTCAACATCCTGCCTCTTGCCGCACTGCTGCTCGTCGCCACCGTTGCGATGACATCCTGCGGAAATGAAAAGGCGGAATCCGCAAACAACAGCGGCGCGGAAGGGGAGGTCCCCAAGGTAACCGTCCGCGTCATGGAAATCGAGGAACAGCCGTTTGAGCAGGTCATCGATATCACCGGTACCGTCGCTTCCGAGGGCGATGTAATGGTACCTGCCGACGAAGGCGGTCGTGTGCTGTCATGGCTGGTGCCGCTCGGCGGAAGCGTGCGCAGCGGTCAGGTGCTCGTGCAGCTCGACAGCGTCCTGCTGCGCGCCCAGTACGACGCGGCACTGGCACAGTACAACATCGCGCAGACCAATTTCGAAAAGCAGGAGAAAGTCTATGAGGAACAGGGCATTTCCGAGTTGCAGCTGAAAACGCTGCAGTATCAGAGGGACGCGGCGAAAGCGCAGATGGAAATGGCGCGCGAACGTCTCGACCGCACGCGGGTCAAGAGTCCGATTGACGGAAAACTCAACGCCCGGCTCGTGGAGGCCGGAGAGATGAGCCTCCCCGGCGCGCCGATCGCACATGTCGTCAACACACGGCAGATCAAGCTGGAGGCCGGCATTCCGGAGCGGTATGCCGCGAGCTTCAGGGTCGGCGATCCCGTCAGCTTCACCGTCGACGCCATTGCCGGGGAGGAATTTTCCGGCATCATCAGTTTCGTCGGTTCCGCGGTCAACCAGGACAACCGCACCATTCCCGTCGAGGCACGTGTGGCAAACGCCGGCGGAAAGCTCAAGCCCGACATGATCGCGGCGATGACGATCCGGCTCCGCGAACGCGAAAATTCCATCGTGGTGCCGGAGGACTACATCATCAAGAGCGACCTCGACGAGTTCGTCGTTTACGTTGAGAAGGACGGTGTCGCGAAGGAGCGCGCGGTCACGATCGGCGGCACGAGCCGCGGAGACGTGCTGATTCTCGACGGACTCCAGCCCGGTGATCGCCTGATCACGTTCGGACAGCAGAATGTGTCGGACGGGCAGCCGGTCATAGTCAAACAGTGACGATCGCGAATTCGGAAACACAGGAACACTCATGAAAATCTGGAATCTCGCCGTCGACAACCGCGTCGCGGTATACATCATCGTCCTGATCATCGTGATCTTCGGCTTTCAATCCTACATGGGCATGCCCCGTGAGGCGGCGCCGGACATCACCATTCCTTTCATCATCGTATCCGTTCCGTATCCGGGGGTGAGTCCGACAGACATGGAAGGACTGATCACGCAACCGCTGGAAAAGGAATTCAAGACACTCAAAGATGTCAAGGAAATCACGTCCTCTTCGAAAGAGGGGCTCGCGACCATCACGATTGAATTCGAGACCGGGGTGGATATCGACGAGGCACTGAGGCGCGTGCGCGATAAGGTCAACACCACGCGTCCGAATCTGCCTGATGACATCATGGAGCCGATCATTTCGGAAATCAACTTCAGTGAATTTCCGATTCTCTTCATTAACATCGGCGGCAATGTCGGACTTCCGCGGCTCAAGGAGATCGCAAAGGATCTGCAAGACGACATCGAGGGCGTGCAGGGCGTTCTCAGCGCCGACATTACCGGCGCGCTCGAACCTGAGGTGCAGATCAACTGCGACGTCAATCGCCTGAAAGGGTACGACATCAGTTTCGCCGACGTCGTAGACGCCATCCGGGGCGAGCACATTACCATACCCGGTGGTACACTCGACAATGGAACAACCGATTACACCGTGCGCATTCCGGGAGAGTACAAGGATCCGGGTCCGATCGAGGACATCATCGTCAAGATGCGCAACGGCAAACCGATTTACATACGTGATGTCGCGGACGTGCGTTTCTCTTTCGAGGACCGGTCCACCTATGCGCGTCTCAACGGTGAACAGGTCGTCTCTATGCCCGTCAAGAAGCGCGCCGGTGAGAACCTGGTGCGCATCGCGGGTGACGTGAAATCCATCGTCAGTGATTTCGAGGAAACACTGCCGAAGGGCGTCACCATAGAAGTGACCAATGACCAGTCCATCATGATCAAGGACCGCGTGTATGAACTCGAGAACAGTATCATGACTGGTATGTTTCTCGTCATCATGGTGCTGTTCATGTTTTTTGGCGTCAAGAATGCGATTCTCATCAGCACGGCGATTCCGCTGTCGATGTTCATGGGCTTCATCATTCTTTCCATCATGGGTATCACGCTGAACTTCGTCGTGCTTTTCGCGCTGGTACTTGTGCTCGGCATTGTGGTCGATGACGCCGTTGTCGTCATCGAGAACATATATCGCCATCAGCAGGAATACGGGGAAAATCTCATCGTCGCGGCGAAGAAAGCGACGAGCGAGGTCGCCGTGCCGGTCGTCACCGCGACACTCACGACCATTGCCGCCTTCCTGCCGCTGCTGTTCTGGCCCGGCATCGTCGGCGAATTCATGAGCTATCTGCCCATCACGCTGATTGCGACGATGATGTCGTCGCTGTTCGTCGGTTTTGTCATCAGTCCTGTGCAGGGCTCCGTCTTCATCAATTATCGCAAGGAAATTGCGAAAGCGAAGCGCGACCTGGAGCATCCGTCGGTATGGAGGAAGTACAATCCCTTCACCATTGCCTATCACTGGGTGGATGAGAAGTTCTTCCCGGCCGCGCAGAAGCAGTACGTCGGCGTCCTGGGGTGGACGCTCAAACACAAGGGAATGACGGTTGCGCTCACACTGGGACTGCTGATATTCACCTTCGTGATATTCGGCATGTTCAACACGGGCGTGGAGTTTTTCCCGGAGACGCAGCCGTCACAGGCGACCGTGGTCATCACCACGCCGCCGGGCACGCCGCTGTCGGTGACCAATCAGGTCACCAAGCTCGTCGAGAAGAAAGTTCATGGTATCGAGGGATTCGAGGATATCGAGTTCCGTGTCGCGAACGTCGGTTCCTCGAACAATCCATTCGACTTCGGAGGCTCAAAGATCTCCAACAAGTCCAATTATGCGCTGAGTTTCTACGACAAAAAGGAGCGGAAGCAGAATTCCTTCGAAACCGTAGACGAGATTCGCGGGGTGACCGACGATATTCCCGGTGCGGAGATTACCGTCGAGGTGCAGGAAATGGGTCCGCCGGTCGGTGAAGCCGTGAGCATTGAAGTCGCAGGAGAAGACTATGATCAGCTGCGCGCGCTCTCCAGGCAGATCCAGGAGGAAATCCGCGACGTGCCGGGACTGGTGGATCTCGATGACGATTTCAACTCCGGGAAGCCCGAGATCCAGGTCATCGTTGACCGGGAAAAGGCGGCTCTGCTGGAAATGAGCACCGCACAGATTGGCAGCACCGTGCGCACTGCGATCAACGGCACCGAAGCGGCAAAGTACCGCGTCGGCGAGGACGAGTACAAAATCACCGTGCGGCTCCGGGAACAGCAGCGGCAGAATCCGGAGGATCTCGAGAATCTCGATATCACCTTCATGAATCGTCGGGGCAAGCTGCTGACGGTACCGTTGACATCGGTGGCAAATGTCGTCCGCACAACGGGTGTCTCCGATATCCGGCGCAAGGACTACAAGCGTGTCATCACGATTACCGCCGACGCCCAGGGGCGGCTCGCCAATGATGTGCTCGAGGATGTTCAGACACGTCTTGCCGGATTCGAGATGCCCGAAGGGTATACAATCGACTTTACCGGCGAGCAGGAAGAGCAGGGTGAAGCTGCCGACTTTCTCAGCCAGGCCCTCCTCGTCACGATTTTCCTGATCTTTCTGCTCATGGTCAGCGAATTCAACAGTATCAAGGTCCCGGTGGTCATCATGATTTCCGTGATCCTTTCACTGATCGGAGTGCTGTGGGGATTGCTGATCACGCAGACGCCGTTTGGGGTCATCATGACGGGGGTCGGTGTTATCGCCCTCGCGGGCATTGTGGTGAAAAACGCGATCGTACTGCTGGATTTCGCGAAACAGAAAATCCAGGAAGGCATGCCGCTGGAGGAGGCGCTGCTCGAGGCCGGGCGCACGCGTCTGCGTCCCGTGGTGCTTACCGCCGTTTCGACGATTCTGGGTGTCGTTCCGCTGGCCACCGGCGTGGATATCGACTGGCGTCAGTTCTCCCTTGTCATCGGTGCAGAAAGTTCGGACTTCTGGCGGCCGCTTGGCATCGCCATCATCTCGGGCCTGTCGGTATCAACCTTCCTGACGCTGGTCGTCGTGCCGACGTTCTACTCATCCTTCGAGGTTTTCGGACAGTGGGTGGCGGGAGTCTTCCGCCGGTTGTTCGGGCGCGACAAACAGGCCGAGGCCGTGCCGGACTGATCGCTGGGGAGTGGTTCTTTTCACGGGTAACCCCACCCTCACAGGTGGGGTTACCCGTATCAGCCATGCGCACGTGCATGGAGTCGACGGCCCAGAGCCGTATTTGCGCGACGTGCCTATATCCTCTAATTTGACCGGACAGTATTCACAAGCACCTTATTGCCATGTCCGAACACCCTCTCCATCCCGCCGCCGATCATCCCCAGCTTCCAATCGAAAACCTCCGCTGGTACTGTCCCCCTGATCTGATCCCGGCCGAAACGACCGAGAGCGTCGAGCCGATCGAGGGTATCATCGGGCAGGACCGCGCCCTCAAGGCATTGAAGCTTGGTGTGGAGCTGTACAGTCCCGGCTACAACATTTTTGTCTGCGGTCTGTCCGGCACGGGCAAGGCGACGACCATCAAGACCATTCTCGAGAAAATCCAACCGCAGAAAACACTCTGCCGCGACTATTGCTACGTTCATAATTTCGAAGACAGCGATCGTCCGATGCTGTTGAGCTTCGAACGCGGCCGTGGCTGCCGATTCAAAAAAGACATGGCGGATGCCATGCGCATGGTGCGCGAGCGGGCCCCGGGCGTGTTCGAGGAGGAGGAATACCTCAAGATCAAGCAGGCCTATATCGACGAGTACAACAAGAAAGAAGCGGCGCTGTTTTCGGAGTTCGAACAGCAGATCGAACCTGACGGCTTCGTGCTCGGCCGTGTGCAGGAGGGACAGTCCATGCACCCGGAAATTCTCTTCAAGCTCGAAGACAAGGCCGTGCTGATCTCGGACCTCGGATCGGCGGTGATGCAGAATCTCCTCAGCAAGGAAGAGGCCGAGCGCATCGCTGACAAATACCGTGAACACAAGACAACGCTGCAGGAGGTGTTCCGCCGGGGAGTGCGTCTCTCCCGCGAATACCAGGAGAAGATCGATCAGCATGAGCGTCAGGCGGGCGAGTTCATGGTCAACGCCATCTTCGCGGAGCTGCTATCGGAATATGACGACGAAAAAGTGCAGTCTTTCCTGCAGCTGCTGATCGAGAGCATTCTCGACAATCTCGAACAGTTCAAGGCACAGGAAGACGGCGAAGAGGAATTGCCGACCGAATACACGGTTAATCTCGTGCTCGACAACAGCTCGGCGGCGTCGTTCCCGGTTGTCATCGAAACAGCGCCGACGTTCCGTAACCTGTTCGGAACCATCGAACGGCGTCAGGCGAGCAATGGTTTCTGGTACACCGATTTCACCATGATCAAGCCCGGGGCGCTGCTGCGCGCTGACGGCGGCTTTCTCGTCATCAACGCCGCGGATGCACTCACCGAACCGGGCGTGTGGAAAAACCTGCAGCGCGTGCTGCTGTACCGTAAGCTGGAAATCCAGAGTCTCGAAATGCTCATGCAGCAGTCGAGCACCGCGCTGAAACCCGAGGCGATCAACGTCAATGTCAAAGTCATCCTCATCGGCAACAACGAGATTTACAACCTGCTCAGTGCGTACGAACGCGACTTCAAAAAGATCTTCAAGGTCAAGGCGGATTTCGACTATGAAATGCCCAACACACCGCTCGCGGTGCAGCAGTACACTGCGCTGATCCGTAAGCTCATTTCCGACGAAGATCTGAAACATTTCGACAAGCACGCCATCGCGGGCGTGGTCGAGTACGGCGCACGGCTGGTCGACAGCCGGCGCAAGGTCACGACGCAGTTCAGTGAAATCGCCGATATCGTGCGTGAAGCCGATTACTGGTGCCGGCAAAACAGCAACAAGTATGTGACCACCGAGCACGTGGACAAGGCGATCGCGGAGACGTACAACCGCCATTCGCTCGGCGAGGAGAAGCTGCAGGAGCTGATCGACGAGGAGGTTCTACTCATCGACGTCGACGGCGAGCGCATCGGACAGATCAACGGACTGGCGGTTTACGGCGGTGAACGATTCTCCTTCGGGAAGCCGACGCGCATCACGGCCGCGGTCAGCGCGGGCAAGGCGGGCATCATCAATATCGAACGCGAGGCGAAACTCAGCGGCCGCACGCACGACAAGGGCATGCTCATTCTCTCAGGCTATTTCCGGGAAATGTTCGCACAGCAGCGGCCGCTCTCCCTGACTGCGAGCATCTCGTTCGAACAGTCCTACAGCGGCGTGGACGGCGACAGCGCCTCGTCGACGGAGATCTATGCGCTGCTGTCGTCGCTGTCTGACATCCCCATCCGGCAGAATATCGCCGTCACCGGCTCGGTCAATCAGAAGGGCGATATTCAGCCGATCGGAGGCGTGAATGAGAAAATCGAGGGCTTCTTCGAGGTCTGTGAGCGCCGCGGACTCACCGGTTCGCAGGGTGTTATCATTCCGAAACAGAATGTCGACGATTTGATGCTGCGCACGCCGGTCGTCAATGCCGTGCGCGAGGGACGTTTCCGCGTCTGGGCGATCGATACGATTTCCGAAGGTGTGGAACTGCTGATGGGCACCGCAGCCGGCGCGCGAGGTTCGGACGGACGCTTCCCCGAAGACACGGTATTCGGCAAGGTCGAACGCCGCCTCGAACTGCTGTACGAGGCTTCGAAGAAAGAGAAAGGGAACGAGAGCTGAATGAAATCAGTGCAGGCAGCAGCGGGCCGTTGTTCAGGCTGACTGTGTGAGCTGCCGGCCGACTGCGTCGAGAACGTCTGGAATTTCAATGCCTCCCTCGAGCGTGCAGATATGCGGATCTCCCGGACATTGCGTCCGGCAGTATTCATCGGGGGGAAGCAGCGTGAGGGAGCGGTTGCCCAGAGGACCCCAGAGATCGGGGTGACAGGCGGTCATCGGGCAGAACAGGCTCACGGTCGGGATGCGCAGTCCGGCGGCGAGATGCATGGGCCCCGTGCTTGCGGATATCACGGTCTGCGCTTCGGAAATGAATCCCATCACAAGACGAAGATTCCCGCCGTTGTCGGGGATGAGAACGCGCCCGGAGCGCAGCGGTGCAAACAGATCGTGCAGTGCGCGGTTGGTCGGCGTGGCCTGAACCATGATCTGCAGTTCCGGGAATTGCTCGAGCGCGGCGGCCACGAAGTCGCGGTATTTGTGCGCTTCCCAGTTCGGCGCGGATCGTCCGCTCTCCGGATGCACCGAAAGCAGGGGCCGTGCGGTGTCGCGTCCGATGGCGTGCAGGCGGTCACGCGCTTCGCGCCGTTCCACGTCGGAGAGAAAGACTTCCACGTCCAGGCCGTCGTCTTCGGCACCGATCGCGCGCGCGAGGTCGAGACAGTAATCGGCTTCGTGGCGGAGGGGAGTGTACTTCCGTCGGCTGACACTGCGAGCGAACGTCAGCACCTGGTACAGCTTCGTTCCGACGCCGACGCGCCGCGGGATCCCCGCGAAAAACGTCATCCACGCATGGCGTTCTGTCGGAAGCAGCATGAGCGCGGTATCGAATCGGTGCCTGCGCAGCATGCGCAGCCGGTCGAAAAAGCCCCGTTTCCCGGCATGCGTATGTTCCCGGTCGTCAATGAGAATGGCATCGAGATGCGGATTGCCGTGCAGTACGGGCTCGGTCGCGGGACGCACGAGTGCAGCGATGTATGCATCGGGAAAACTCCGTCGCAGCGCGCGGATGGTGGGTGTGGCGAGGACGACGTCGCCGATGCGGTCGGGACGGATAACGAGCATGCGACGGGGAGCGTTCACGATGCCGTGTCTCCCGGTTCGCCGTGGCGCTGAATGTCCCAGAGATGCAGCTGCACGTGAAGTTTGTTCGATGCGTGGATCACCGCGACGATGAATCCCTCCCAGCCATCGAGAAAACCGCGCTGCAGAAGGTATTTTTTCAGAAATTCCAGCGGGGGACGCAGCAGGAAATCCAGCACGGTGACGCGACGGCGATGGCGTTTTTCCTGTGCTTCGTACTGTGCGTACCAGATGTTTTTCTCGAGCATATGCCGCACGTTCGGCAGCGTATAATGCAGCAGTGCTGCCTCGAATTCGCCGCGACGTCCCTCTACCTCGAATCCCTCATGGACAAGGCGGTCGGTCAGGCGCGTGCGCGACCTGCGGAACAGGCGCATCTGGCGATCAGGATACCAGCCGCCGTGGCGCAGCCATTTCCCACGGAAATGATTCCGCCGCGGCATGCTGTAGCCATCCGCCGGTCCGTCTGCTGCCAGCACCGCGGAGATTTCCTCGCGCAGCTCCGGGGTGACGCGCTCGTCGGCGTCAAGGCTGAGCACCCAGGGACACGAGGCCTGTTCCAGTGCGAATTGTTTCTGTGCGGCGTAGCCGTCGAAGGTGCGATACGTCACATGCGGCGTATACCGGCGGGCGACGGTCATCGTTTCATCCTGCTGCTGCGAACAGACAACGATGATTTCCTTTGCCCAATGCACGGTATCGAGGCAGGCTCCGATGTTGTGTTCTTCGAAGCCGGCGATCACGATCACCGAAAGATCTGCAACGTCCGTGTTCTGCGCATTCATCTCCCTAATCTACGAAAAAAGCCCCGTCACGGCTATTCCTCGAACGATCGATTCCGAGACCGGTCATTCCTCGAAATTGCCGCTGGCGTCCGTTTTCAAAAGGATAAGATCCTCGTTGCCATGTCCGTATGACTCCGACTTGCCCGTAATGATGAAGCCGCCGTCCAGCGTGTTGTCCACAGAAAGGGCACGATCCATCCGGAGGCCGCCGATGATTTTCTTCCAGAGCAGCCGGCCCTCCATATCCAGGCGGAGCAGCAGCATGTCCGATCCGTCTGCGTTGAAGGGATCGGTGTACCCTGAGAGGATATATCCTCCATCGGGCGTCACCTTCATTCCGGTAACGCTGGCGTTGTCCTGCAGAATGGTCTCGGAGATTTTGTCACCCGCGGCATCGGTGACCACAAAGAGGATGCGTGAACTTCTGGCGGTTCCGCTGCTGCTGATTTCTCCGGAATAATCGCTTTCGCCGGCGACCGCGTATCCGCCGCCCGGGCGAAGGACGATGAGTTTTCCGCTGCTTCCGCTTCCACCGTTGATAACATGCTCCCATTCCACGTCCGCTCCGTTGGCGGGAAGCTTGAACATCCAGAGAGCGCTTCTTCCTTCCGTGGCGACGTCAATGGAACCGGTCACGACGAAGCCGCCGTCGTCGAGTTCGCGGATCGATGTACCGAAGTTCCGCTCGCTGCGGTTCATGAATTCCTTGCTCCAGATCAGGTTTCCGGAAGGTTCCGTGCGGTGGACGCTGGCGAACCAGTTGCCGCCGAGGGAATACTGGGAGTAGCCCACCACGACGAAATCACCGTTTGCGCATTCGATCACCTGCTGACCGTAGTCGTATCCTTCGCCACCGAAGGATTTGCTCCACTGCTGGTTTCCCTGTGCATCCGTTTTGATGAGATAGATGTCATAGAACCCTTCGTCGGAGTAGGACTCGGTGTATCCGGTAATGATGAATCCGCCGTCCTGCGTCGGCGCGACGGAATAGCCTTCGTCTTCAAAGACACCACCGTAGGTCTTCACCCAGCGCTGATTGCCTTCGGAGTCGGTGCGCATCAGGAGGATGTCTTTCGATCCGGTGTGCCGCATATACGTGCGGCCGGTAATGATGAAATCGCCGTCCTCGAGCTGCACCACGTCATATCCCGCATCGTACTCGCTTCCGTTGAAATCCACGCTGCGCAGGAAATACCGGGACGGTTCGGTGATGCGTTTCCGCGGCGTGTCGGGATCCGTGGGGGAAGCGCACGCGGTGAGCAGCAATATCGTGCCGATCGCTGTCAGAATTGCGGTGATTGTGTGCTGCCTCATCATCTCTGTGCTCCGTGTTTCGATGTCGTCATGTCGGCGATGCGCATCCATGTTCGATGCATGCGATAATCGCATGCAGGGAATTCAATGTTCTCAGAAAAGGACGGAAAGTCCGTAGGTCAGTCCCACGCGCCGCGAGGTGAACCACTGCTGCTGGTACGGATACGCGAGCATGCTTCCTTCCACGCCGATGTGGAAGCGCACCCGGCGGTCGGGCATGTACATGAGTCCCGCGCCGGTCCGCGCCATGGGCCAGAAATACAGCGAGGATCCGAGGCTGGCGGTCAGATACGGTTCGATGCCGGCGACGGAGATGGGACGGAAGCGATGGCGCCAGGATGCCAGAAGCCACGGCGTGAGCAGGTTCTGTTCGTAGCGCACGGCCTTGCCGTTTTCAACACCATGGTAATGCATGGCGAATGGCTCCTGCCCGAATTCGATCCCGAGATCCTGTTGTCCGCTCGTATAAAACACCGCGACGGCCATGTTCTGCATCCACGGATCCGAGGATGTGGAAATGGTCGGCGAGGGGAAGGAGGCGGTGTTCATACCGCGCAGCTCGACCGAGAGCGCGGGAAGGATGTCGGAAGGTCGAAGGGCGGGGAAGTACTGCCGCGTGTCGACAGGCGCCGATCCCGCGGACGCGGGGGATTCACGCATGGCGTGCGCAGCGGGAGCCGTAGCGGTGGTCTCCGCAGTGGGATTTCGCCATGACGGAGGAGCCGAAGACACACCGGTGGGCTCACCGTCGGAACCGGAATCCGTGTAGGATGCGGCGAGGTTGTCGCTGCCGGAACGCGAGGGCGTGCTCGTGGCATTCGATGCGGAGGCGTTTCCGGCATCGTCACCCTGAACAGCGATATCGGAGAAACTCTGTTCCTCTATGGCGCCGGTATGCAGAGGTCGATCGGGCGACTTCGTCTCTGCGTTCCGTTCCGTCGTCAGCGGATTATTATCCCGCGCTCCTTCAGGCGCTGAGGTGCGGACGGTGCCGTCCGTGCGCATGTTTCTGTGCGAGGCCGGACCGGATTGCGCTTCGCTCAGTCGCGCGTTGTCGGAAACCGCGGAGGGTATTCGCGCGGTGTTGTCCGTGAACACATGTTCGTCGTTCGTGGCACGGCCGTCGCTGGACGGCGTCTCGGTTCGTTCCGCCGGGGACGCTGTGCGACTGTCGGCAAGAGACTGCGTGGCCGCCTCATTCATCGGATTGCGGAGGCCGAGAATAAGAATGGCGGTAATCACCGCGGCAGCGGCAGCGGATGCCACCGGTGCCCACGCGCGCTCAAACGTGGCGAGCAGGGCGGGTCTGTGCGACGCAGCGGCTGTGCTGGCCGGAGCCGCGAATCCGAGGCGGGCGAACACGCGATCGGAGATCTCTGCGGGCGGCTGCACAGTGGCGCCGAATTTGTGTGCTTCGATGCGGATGTTCCGCATATGGCGAAGTTTTTCGCGCAGATCGCTGTCGGAGGCAAGCAACGAGAAAAACTGCGTTTCGAGCGCCGGATCGAGTTCGCCGTCAATCCAGGCGTGCAGCATGTCATTCGGCTGAGGCATTGAGGTGTTCATGACGAAATGCGTTATTGTTCCTGTTCGTATTCTGCGATATAGGGCTGAAGGATGCCGCGAATCTTCTCTCGCGCCCGCGTCACGCGGATGCGCACGTTGACATTGGTGAGGTTCATGATCTCCGCGATCTCGTTGTACGGGAGATCCGCGAATTCCCGGAGGAAAAACGCCTCCCGGTAGTCGTCGGAGAGCAGTTCCATGGCCATGTGAATCAGTTCCAGCATTTCCGTGCGCTCATGCGGCACGTCCTGCATGGACAGAGTATCGTCTTCGATGATGACCGTCGGTTTTTTGTCGCGCTGCATGTTCAAGTAGAGATTGCGCGCGATCTTGATCGCATAGCCGGATACATTCGTTACCGCTCGTCCCTGCAGCGCGCTTTCATACAGCCGCGCGAAGGTTTCCTGGAACAGGTCATCGCTTTCGTCCCTGCGCCAGGCGAGACAGCGGCAGTACGCATAGATATTGCCCGCGAGCCGGGAATACAGCTCCCTGAAGGCGGTTTCCGCCCGTGCGGGAGATTCCCGGATCGTACGGAACAATTCGACGTCGCTGCGGTCGGCGAATCGCTCCGAGCCGGTATGCTGGCTTCGTAGGAGCATTCTGGTGCGGTTCTCCGTGCGTATGATGCCGCACAGTGATACAGACACATCAGGCGTGTGTTTGTTTCACGGACGCGTACGCGAAACATACATAAAATAGAAGGGAAATGTCAGTGGTGTGAGTGCTGAAAGTCCTCGAGCAGTCCCTCACCGAGCCAGTTGCCGAGTGCCTGGCGGTTGTCGGCGGAGATGAATCTCCGCTGATCGAGCGGATTGCGGATGTTGCCCAGTTCAATATAGACCGTGCCGGGGGTTGTCCTCCGCAGCATGTACAGGCGGTCGCGCGGTTCGACTGTGCCGTGATATCCCCGCCACGGCTGATGAATCCGGTAGTTTTGCTCAATGGTCCGCTGCAGAATGGAGGCCGTTCGGCGTCCGGCGGCACTTGCGGAGTGGTGATAGAAGAAGATATCGACGCGGTTCCCGCGCTGCCGACTGTCCACATGCAGAACGATCAGTCGCTGGTACTTTGCAAAGCGGTTTCTGTGTGCGAGCCGGTTGACGATGTCCGCCCGCTGCCTGAGACGCGCGAGCTGGTCGCGCGGCATGGCCGCACCGCCCCAGACGTGCTCGTCACGGTCGCAGGACAGGTATTTGCCGTCGCGGATGCCGTCGTTGCTGTCACGGGTGATCAGATATACTTTCGCGTCGTGGCTGAGGAGGTTGCGTGCGAGGCGCAGGGCGACGTCATAGGCGTATTCATCCTCACAGAGCGTGTGTCCCTCACGCTTGCCGCGCGCACCGCTGTCGGGACCGCCGTGTCCGGCGACGATGTAGTACACCGCCCCGCGGAGACGGCGGTCCCGTATTTCCACGCGTTCATATTCGGGACCAAAGATGGGGAAGGTACGGACTTCCGCTGCGGGCTCCGGCGGATCCGCAACGGGAGCGCACAGAACCGCGGACTCCTGCAGCAGCAGGAGCAGGAGGGCGAACGCGGCTGGGCGGGATTTTCCGTACTGCAACTCAGCTGTCCTGAAGGTGCTCCTTCATGTATGACATGTAGTATTCGAAGAGGCCGAGACGTGAACGCATGCCGCCGGCGACACCGTGGTCACCGTTCGGGTAAATGCGCATGTCGAACTGCTTTCCTGCCTCTTCGAGCTGATGGATGAACTGCATGGTGTTCTGTACATGGACGTTGTCGTCCATGCCGCCGTGAATAAGGAGCAGATTGCCCTGCAGTTTGTCCGCATGTACGATGCAGGATCCGACATCGTAGCCGTCGGGGTTGTCTTCGGGCCGCTGCATGTAGCGTTCGGCGTAAATCGTGTCGTAGAGGCGCCAGTCGAGCAGCGGCGCGATGGCGACCCCTGTGTTGAATGTGCCGTCACCGAGCAGCAGGGAAAGGGCGGCCATATACCCGCCGTAACTCCATCCCCAGATGCCGATGCGATCGGCATCCACCCAGGGCAGGGTTGAGAGATACTTCGCGACCTGCACGTAGTCATGCACTTCCCACTTGCCGAGCTGTTTGTAGACAGCGTGCTTAAAGGCGGTGCCCCGCCGGCTGCTGCCGCGGTTGTCGACCTGGATGACCACGAAGCCTTCACTCGCGTACCACTGATTCATCGTGGAAGGCCAGCTGCTGGTAACCGCCGAGGTGCCCGGCCCGCCATACACACTGAAAAACACCGGATATTTCTTCGAGGGATCAAAGTTGGCCGGCTTCATCATGCTGCAGTCGAGTTCCCAGCCGTCCTCGGTAGTCACGGTGAACAGTTCCTTCTCGCTCCAGTAGTAGTCATCGAACGCGCTCATGTCTACCTCGCCGACGACGCGCAGCTCATCGCCGTCAGCATCACAGAACCGACGCTGGGCGGGACGGCTGAGACTGGACCAGCTGTCGAGGTAAAACGCGCAGGTGGGGGAGACATCAACGCTGTGCCATCCGTCTTCCTCCGTCAGGCGTTCACGGTCGCCGCTTTCGACATCAACGCGATAAAGATGCTCCTGTGTCGGAGCGACTTCTGTCGAAGTGTAATAAAGTGTTTCACCGTCCGGCGTTATGCCTTTGACTTCGAGCACTTCCCACTCTCCCGAAGTGATCTGGCGGATCTGCGTGCCGTCGTAGTCAAACAGGTAGGCGTGATTCCAGCCGTCGCGTTCCGACAGCCAGATGAAGCGGTCGCTGTCTTCGAGAAAATGCAGCCAGGACTGGTCATCCACGCTGATCCAGCCGGTTGCGGACTGCTCATTGAGCACCACCCGTGTTTCGCCGGTGCTGACATCCGCGAACAGCAGTTCGAGTTGATTCTGCAGTCGGTTCATGCGGTAGATGCAGAGTCGCTCCGGATCCCGCGTCCAGCGGATACGGGGGATGTATATGTCCGTCTCGTCGCCGAGATCCATCCAGACGCGTTCTTTCGTGTCAATATCGATGACGGCGATTTTCTCGATCGGATTTTTCTCTCCGGGTTTAGGATAGCGAATATGGACCAGCTCCTGATACAGCGGCATCCAGTTCGTGAGAACGAACTCGGGAACCTGCCGTTCGTCTTCCTGCCAGAAGGCGATCCGTCTGCTGTCGGGCGACCAGCGCCATCCGTCCACGATGCTGAATTCCTCTTCGTATACCCAGCCGAAGCGTCCGTTGTACACATGCTCCTGCGCGTCGTCGGTCAGCTGGATTTCCTCACGGCTTTCCAAATTCATGATGTAGATGTTGTCGTTGAAGACGTACCCGACCCATGCGCCGTCTGGCGATACCTTCACGTTCATCACTCCGCCCTCGTGTTCCGGGAGGGGGATGATTTTCTGTGCGTTCATGTCATATACCGCGTAGGTGCCGATGCGCGAACGGCGCCAGATGCGGCGCTCCGAGAGCGTGAACAGGATGAAGTCCCCGTTTTCCTCCCAGGTATAATCCTGAAATGCCAGTGCCTCATCGCTGCCGGGAAGCTGAAGTGTCGCGGCATTGACAAGGAGTTCTTCATCCCCGCTTTCCGCGTCGACTTTCCAGATGCTGCGCGCGCCCGATTCATCGTCGCGCTTGAGGTAGGTGTAATGTTCACCGTCGGGCATCCAGGCAAAGCCTGAAATGCGGGGTGCGAAGAAATCGCGGTTGCCGAACACGTCCCGCAGTGTCACGGGTTTTTTCTGCGCCTGGACGGCACCGAATCCGGTCAGGAGAAGCGCGGCGACGGCGGCCGCGAAGATCAACTGAGTGCCTTTGAATTTCATCAGCATGAACCTCTGTATAATAGGGAGAAATGACTGTCCTGTGCGCGGAGCACGCTTCCGGGAGCAATGCGTCACCCGGAACGCCCGCGCGTCCTATGCGTGATGCACGTTCGGTGCCGGGAGATCGGCGAGTTCGTTCTGTGTGAGACGGTACAGCTGCCATTCCTTCAGCCAGGAAGCACCGAGACGGTCATAGAAATCCTGTGCGAGCGCATTCCAGTCGAGCACCGTCCAGTCCATGCGACCGCAGTCGCGTTCTCGCGCGAGCGCCGCGACGTGCAGAAACAGCGCCGCGCCGGCCCGGCGTCCGCGGTCCTCGGGGAGAACGAAAATATCCTCGAGATACAGTGTGGGACGTGCGAGAAAGCTGGAATAGGTTTCATAGATGATGGCGTAACCGACGTCCTTCCCGTCGATTGCAGCGAGAAAGGCCTCGTAGCGCGGCTGTTCACCGGTGCCGTCACGGATCAGCCGCTCGCGCGCTGCTGCATCGGGACGATCGAGATGTTCGTAATCCGCCAGGGCGTCGATAAGCGTGAGAAAGGCCCCGGCGTCTTCGCGGCGGACACGCCGGATGGTGATATGTGAACAGTCGGGGGAAGATTGCTGCATACTTCTCCTGCCTGGTGAGCGCTCGAGGAATGTGTGGATCGGCCTGCGAAGCAGTGTGCCGTCCCAAAGCAGAAAATAGGGAAAAGCGGCCTTCAAAGGAATACGTGCCGGGGATTGTCCGTCCGGGGGGGGGGAGCAATGCTTGGCGGGAGCGCGGCGCAGCGTGATTCCGTATATTGTCCGTGAACTTCAATACGGAGGATGCATGACTTTCGAAGAAGCGATGGAGAAGGGCTATCTGAATCTCGGAGAAACCGAGGCGGAAGCGCTGCTTGGTGAACTGTTCGACAACGATGACGCCGGCGCACGCATGGATGCCGGACTCGCCCTGCTCGGAACCTTCGTTCCGCAGGAGAAAGCGGTGCAGGTGCTCGATCTCGCCGCCGTGATCCTGGATGCGCATGAGGAACTCGAACTCTACGGCAGCGACGACGGGGAGGATGCCGAGGAGGAGTGAGACCGGGGATGAACATTCGGAGCACGGGATTTCAGTCGGCGGGAGTCCCGCCGGAGGGACCGGCGGGGGAACGTGCCGCGTGCCATTTCCTGAGCATGCGCAGGTCATAGGATCGGCCACGCCAGCGCAGCGTCTTTCCGAGGAGGGTATCCGCCGCGGAGGCGATGTACACGCCGAGGAACACAATCGCCTGCAGGGGAAACAGCAGGCCGCCCATCATGCGATGACGGCTTCTGCCGCGGAGCAGAGCCGGGATTGTCACACAGAGGAGAGCCGAGACCGCGGCGGGAAGTCTGACAAACGGGTCATCCATCGTGAGCAGGAGAAAGGGAGCAATGATACCTCCGAACGTGCCGCCGAAGGCGATCAGCAGCCAGAAACGCGAGAAGCCGGTGCCCGCGAAGAGACTGCGGCGCGTGCCGCGCAGCGTGTCACGGAATCCTTCCCGCCAGCGCACACGCACTGCATCCGGTGCGCGGAACGTGACCGTGTGTTCGCCGATCTCTTTGACACGCTGTCCGAGCATGACGTCGTCGGCAACCGCGAGGCGCAGCGATGCATATCCGCCGAAGCGCGCGTAGACATCCCCCCTGACAAGATTGAACGCACCGACACCGACGTGTCCCCGCCTCCCCCTCCGTGCCGCCGCATGCGGATCGAAGCGAAAAAGGAAAAGGAACACGAACAGCGTCATGTAGCTGGACTCGAGGATACCTCGGGTGCGGACATACGGGAAGAGCACCAGATGCGGGGGACGGCGACTGCGGAGGTATGCGAGCAGTCGCGGCAGCAGGGTGCGGGATATTTCCACGTCCGCATCCATGAACAGCAGGAAGCGCCCGCGTGCGGCAGCGGCGCCATGGTGGCAGGCCCAGGGCTTGCCCAGCCAGTCCGGCGGTGGTTCACCCGGACGCAGGACGATCACCTGCGAGTGTTCCGCGAGCCGGTCGGCGATTGATCCGCTGCCATCATCGGAGTTGTCGTCAATGAGGATGAGCTCGATCGGAAGGGACGCATCAAGAAAAGGCTCCGCCGTGGCGGCGAGGGATGCCGCCTCGTTGCGGAAGGGAATGATGACAGAGAGCAGGGGTGCGCTGCCGATGTCGGTGCCGCCACCGTCGTCGACTGCATCCGTGTCACGCGGAAACCGATGGATGCTGCGCAGAGCGCGTAAGGCGCGGACAATGGTCGCGAGCCATCCGGCGAGAAGCAGAAATGCGTATATGCGCAGCAGTGATGTGAAATCCATGTCGTGCCGGTTTGCGTCGATACGGTCTGCCATCCCAACACCGGCGGCGAGAGAAAGATTCTTCGCGCACGGCATGATGCCGCGTCCACTCGCGGCGGTTCGGCCATGCGAAGTTGCATTTCACCGGTATCTGCCGTATTCATGAACGCGATTGCGACCGTCGAGGAAATGCGATGACCTCTGCCCTGCTTCTGCCGAACTGGTGGCCTGTCGTACTCGAGCGCATGCTCGGTGTGCATCTCGATGATGCGGCGGTGACGCCGCGATATGCCGCCGCGCTGCGACGGCTCTCGGAATACCTGAACGACACTCCCTCGCGCAGGCATGCGACGCGTCCCTATCTGCGTGACCGCGTGCTGCGTGAGACATACCTGCTGTACTACGTGACAGCCAACATGCTCAAGGTACTTCCGCCGCTCCTGGAACTGCGGCGCGGGGGAGGACCGGGTGCTATGGACACGGGCGACGGCAGTTCCGACGGCGCTCCGCTGCGCGTGCTCGACCTGGGCTGCGGTCCGGGCACGGGCGTCGCGGCACTCCATGCCTTTCTCGAAACCTTGCCCGAAGCGCCCGCGGTGGAAATGCTCGCACTCGACGCCGTGGCCGCGAACACCGATACCGCCACCGCGCTCGCCGCGCATCTGCGTGATGTGACCGGACGGAAGGTCACGCTGCGCACAGAGACGGCGGATCTCGCGCATCCCCCGGAGCTTGACGCGCAGTTTGATCTCATCCTCGGCATGAACGTGCTCAACGAGCTGGCCACGGGTCCCGCGTCGCGCCTGCGCGCGTGGCTCACGCGGCATCTGGCCCCGCAGGGTGATCTGCTGCTGATCGAGCCGGCCCTCCGCGAGACCTCGCGCATGCTGCTGGAATACCGCGACGCGGCGGTGAAGGAAGACTGGACGGTATTCGCGCCGTGCTTCAGGCAGGGGGGATGTCCCGCTCTGCGGGATGCGGGTGACTGGTGTCATCACGATGTCGCCTGGGAACGCCCGGCATTCATGGCGGCACTCGATGAGGAGGTCGGCAACATCAAGAAATCGCTCAAGTTCAGTTTTCTTCTGCTGAACCGTGACGGCCGCACGCTCAGGGATCATATCGCCCTGCGGAATCCGCAGCGCGTGGTGAGCGAACTGCTGGTCGAGAAGGGGAGGGCGCGCTGCTTCGTCTGCGGAACGGAGGGACGACGGATGGTGATGCGGAACCGCCGTGACCGCCGGGAGGGTAATGCGGCATTCGACCGCATCGAGCGCTACGACATTGTGGAGGTCACCGGGGAGGAGCAGCGTGCACATGACATGCGCATTCCGGCGGAGGGTGCCGTGCGCAGGATTCCGTGGGTGGAAATCTGACGCCGGCGCGTTTCTGTCAGGTACCGCACGCGGAGAACCACGGATACGCCGCCGCGCGTGATCGTTCGTCGGGAAATCAGGGCAGGGCGAGCCGGATGCCGTTGCGCAGCTCGAAGTCGTAGCGTTTGACGCTCAGAACGGGACGGCTGTGATAGCGCAGTGATGCGCTGACGTGAAAATGAAATGCCTCCGAGAGAGCGAATTCCAGGGATGATTCACTGGTCAGGCGTACATCTTCCGGATTGTCGATCAGGGGCTGAACATATCCGACGAGGGAGAACGTCACGTCATCATCCGGCATCCAGTTCATCGTGAGGTAATTCGTCGAACGAATGCGGTTGAACCGCGTTTCCGAGGGAGAAGTGGCGTAGAGCTCATGTTCGAACATCACTCCGACACCCAGGAAGAGGTCGAGGATACCGCGTCCCCTGTCATCCTCGGTGTCGAAGAGGTGCAGACGCATCCCTCCACCGAGCAGGTCGCGGTTTTTCAGTGAAATGAATTCATTGAATTCCGCCTGCGTAAATCCTTCCACGAACAGCGACGATGACAGCTGCCAGATGCTGCGCAGATGCAGGAATCCCCTGTTGGCGATTTTTCCCCTCTGCGATTCCTTGAACTCATAATCGACGACCGCAAAGTTGTCGTTGCCGCCGCGGGCGTAGTCGAGCCGGGCTGCGCCGCGCGCGCTGACGTATTCCGAGTTGCCGCGCACGATGCCGAAACTCAGTGACGTGTTGAATAAGACGCCGGTCGTGCTGTCGGCACGCCGGAGTTTCTCGGTATTGACCTGGGCAAGGGCGGCATGCATGACGGTGACGGTCATGAACAATGCTATCAGGAGGTTCCGCGTAAGACGGGTATGCATGAACGGGATATCAATGGTGATACGGCATGGAAACGTGAATATACTGGTATTATCCGCGCGGCGGAAGCGGCGGGCCGGAAGCGTCGTGGCAGCGGTCGGAACGGGGAGCGCTGCTTTTGCTGCGCAGCCATTATTGGTGGGGAAATTCTTTTCCCCGCTCCCCGTGGAATTCTGAATCCCGGCTGCGCGTTGTGCTGGGAAAGGAGGTCTGACAATGAAGGATGATCACAGCATCGCCGATATGCAGGAACTGACTGAGTCTCTGCTCCGCTCGTACGAGACGGAGGGGGGCATCAATCATCTGCGCGGTCACACGCTTCCGTCCCGCGACGCCATCATCGACATCGTGCGCGACATCGAGGCGCTGCTGTTCCCGGGGTTTTTCCGTGATGAGTTGCTGAGTGCCTCGAATCTCCGATATCTCACCGGGTCGCGTCTCGTGCAGGTGTACGAAAACCTCGTCGTCGAAGTGCAGCGCAACCTCCGCTTCGACCGCCGTGAGGAAGCGAACGGACGCGCCGATTCGGTGGTGCGCGAGGAAGCCTGCGCCATCGTGGACCACTTCTTCCGATCACTTCCGTCACTGCGGGACATCCTCTCGACGGATGTCGACGCATTGCTTGAAGGCGATCCCGCCGCGCGTTCGCAGGAGGAGATCATTCTCAGCTATCCCGGACTCCGTGCGATTGCCGTGCATCGTGTGGCGCATTTTCTCTGGACGCACGGGGTGCGCCTGATCGCGCGCATGATGAGCGAGTACATTCACAGCCGGACGGGCATCGATATCCATCCCGGCGCGCAGATCGGCCGGTACTTTCATATCGATCACGGCACTGGCGTCGTGATTGGGGAAACGACGGTCATCGGTGAGCATGTGAAAATCTATCAGGGCGTCTCGCTTGGAGCGCTGAGCGTACGCAAGGAACTCGCGGAGAAAAAACGGCATCCCACCATCGAGGACCGCGTGACCATTTACGCCGGAGCGACGATTCTCGGTGGTGACACCGTCATCGGCCATGACGCGGTCATCGGCGGCAACGTCTGGCTTGTCAAGTCCGTGCAGCCGCATGCGCTCGTCACCAGCGAGCCGCGAATAAAAGTCATCCCGCCTGAGGAACAGGGCAACATGTGGTCATACGTTATCTGAAGAGAAGAGGAAGAAAGGAACAGTCATGCGATTCAACACTATCAATGACAGTATCGGCCGCACGCCCCTGCTGCGGCTTTCGAAACTTTCCCCCGAGGGCGGGGCGACGGTCTGGGCGAAAATGGAGGCTTTCAATCCCCTTGGCTGTGTCAAGGAACGTCCCGCGCTGTACATGATCGAAGCGGCGGAGAAGGCCGGGCTCGTCGGTCCAGACACCACCATCATAGAGCCAACCTCCGGGAACACCGGTATCGGACTCGCCATGGTCTGTGCCGTCAAGGGATATCGTCTCGTGCTCACCATGCCGGAGACCATGAGCATCGAGCGGCGGAAGATTCTCACGCATCTTGGAGCGGAACTCGTGCTGACCGACGGTGCGGAAGGAATGAAGGGTGCCATCGCGCGCGCGGAAGAACTCGCCGGCGCGGAAAAGACCGCGTTCATTCCCCAGCAGTTTCGCAACGCGGCCAACGTACAGTCGCACTACGAGACTACCGGTCCCGAGATCCTTGCCGACATGGAGGGACTCAGCATCGACGCATTCGTGGCCGGCGTCGGAACCGGCGGCACCATCACTGGCGTGGGACGCCTGCTGCGCGAGCGTTTCGGCGACGCGGTAGACATCATCGCGGTGGAACCCGCGGATTCGCCCGTTCTCAGCGGTGGCGAACCGGGTCCGCACAAAATTCAGGGCATCGGTGCGGGATTCGTCCCCGATATCCTCGACCGCGGTGTCATCGATGAAGTCATGACCGTCACCAATGAGCAGGCTGTCGCGATGGGGCGCCTGCTCGCCAGCCGGGAAGGCATGTTTGTCGGCATCTCCTGCGGTGCGGCTGCGCACTGTGCCGTCGAATACGCGAAGCGCCTCGATCCCGGCCGGAACGTCGTCACCGTGCTGCCGGATACGGGTGAGCGGTATCTCTCGACGGTCTTGTTTGAGAATCCCGACACGCAGTGATTTTATCTGGGATGTTGACTCATCTAATAGCGATGGAATGATGGCAGGATGGCAAGATTCCAGGGAGAGCAGGATCTTTCCATCGTGCTATCTATACTTTTTGCATAGTATCAATTTTCCATATCTCCGGGAGGATTCCCATTTTAGCGTATGACTGTATCCGAGGCATACGCTGACTGCATGGCTCTGGCACGGGAGCATTATGAGAATTTCCCGGTTGCGTCTCGCCTGATGCCGGCAAGGCTGCGTCCGCACGTCGCGGCGGTATACGCATTTGCCCGTCACGCCGATGATATGGCCGATGAGGGAGAACTGTCCGGCGAGGAGCGGCGTGCGCGGCTCGAACAGTGGCGCCAACGCCTGCACGCCTGCGCAGCGGGGGAGAGTGATCATCCAGTGTTCCTCGCGCTCGGTGACACCATCCGGCGCTTCGACATCCCCATGCAGCTGTTCGATGACCTGCTCGATGCATTCGTCCAGGATACGCGGGTGCATTCCTATGAAACCTTCGATCAGCTGCTCGATTACTGCCGCCGTTCGGCGAATCCGGTTGGTCGTATCGTGCTGGCTCTGCACGGATTCCTCGACGATCGTACCGCGCCGCCCTCCGACGCGCTGTGCACGGGGCTGCAGCTTGTGAATTTCTGGCAGGATGTCTCGGTGGATCGCCTGAAGCCACGCGTCTATATCCCGGAAGAGGATCTCGCGCGCCACGGCTGCACCGTCGAGGAAGTGCTCAGCGGGGAGAACTCCCACCGTCTTCGTACGGTCCTTGCGTTTCAGGTGCAGCGCACACAGGAATTCTTTGTACGCAGTCTTCCACTGTTTCCACTCGTGCCCCTTCGACTGCGTCTCGAGCTGTCCGCCATCTGGCGGGGCGGCAAACGCATTCTTGCGATAATTGAAAAACAGGGCTATAATACAGTTTGTATTCGTCCATCTTTGACATGGAATGACAAGTTTGCCGTTTTTTCTTCTGCGTTGCTGAAAGGCCGTCCTCATGCATGAGAATGACTCCGCCGCTGAGATCACGCGGAAAAGCAAGACCAACTTCATGATGTCCTTCGCCATGCTGCCCGAGCACAAGCGCGATGCGATACACACTGTCTATGCGTTCTGCCGCTGTACCGACGACATCGTTGACGAGGACGGCGACCGGGAAAGCAAATCCACTCGGCTGCAGCGATGGACCGAGGAACTCGAACGCGGGCTTCGCGGGGAGAGCACTCATCCGCTGCTGAATCAGCTGCACAGCATTGCCGACCGGTTCCACATCCCAGCAGTGCATTTCTTTGATCTCATTCGCGGGATGCAGATGGATCTGGAGAAGAGCCGCTACGAGACGTTTGACGAACTCTACGAATACTGCTATCGCGTCGCGTCCACCGTCGGACTGATGTGCAGTGAGATCTTCGGGTACACGAATGAAAAGACGCGTCAGTACGCCGTTGATCTCGGTATTGCCCTGCAGCTGACGAATATCGTCCGCGACGTGAAGTCCGACGCGCAGATCGGGAGGATTTACATCCCCCGGGAAGATTTCGACCGTTACGGGTACTCATACGAGGAACTGCTCGACAGCAGGTACAATGAGAATTTTGTTCGCATGATGCGTTTTCAGACCCAGCGTGCACGCGACTATTACGGCCGCGCCCGGCGGTCGCTGGCGCACGAAGATCACGCGGCGTTTTTTGCCGCGCGCATCATGGACCGCATCTACTACCGCATTCTCGAGAAGATCGAGCATAAACGCTACGCGCTGTTTGACGAGCGCATTTCCATCTCCAACCTGGCGAAGTTCCGCATCGCGGTCGCCGAGTACTTCAGCCGCACCCCCGTGCAGTACGCCACGCTGCCATGACCCGTGTGATCATCGCCGGCGGCGGTCTTGCGGGACTCGCGGCTGCCGTGCGTCTGAGCGACCATCCCCTCGACATTCTGATTCTCGAATCCGCGCCACGGCTCGGCGGGCGTGCGTGGTCGTTCCCACACAGCCACAGCGGCAGTGATGTCGATAACGGTCAGCATGTGATGATGGGATGCTACCGCGACACGCTCGACTATCTCACGCGCAGCGGCCGCCGGCACCTGCTCGATCGTCGGCGCGGCCTCGCACTGGATTTCGTGCACGCCGACGGACGCCGGGGCGTCCTGCAGGCGGGCCGGCTGCCGCATCCCATCGGACTGGCGCAGGCTTTCCTCCGCTACCGACTTCTCCCTCCGGCATCACGCCTGCGTATTCTGCGCGCCGCTCTGCGCCTGCGGGCGCTTCGCGATCAGGACCTTGCCGCGCTGGATGCGAAGGATGCCGCGTCGTGGCTGCGTGGTCTCGGTCAGCGCGATGACGCGATGCGTTATTTCTGGCAGCCGCTCGTGCTCGCGACGATGAACACTGAAGCCGAGCAGGCCTCGGCGAAACTGCTCGCCGTCGTCCTCCGCGAGATTTTTCTGCGCGATGCGGAAGCAGCCGACATGCTTCTTCCCCAGGACGGACTTTCCTCCATCTTTGTCGAAGGCGCGCGTGAACTGCTGCAACAGCGCGGATGTGATATCCGTCTGCGATGCACCGTGCAGACGTTCTTGACCGATGGCGGTGCCGTTCGTGGCGTGCGCCTTGCGGACGGAACCGAACTGGGCGCCGATGCGGTGATCAGTGCGATGCCGCCGTGGGCGCTTCAGCGTGTTTTGGAGAACTCTGAAGCATCCGTTCTCCCGGCGATCGATTTCGATCGCTTTCATCCGTCTCCCATCGTGTCAGTGCACGCATGGCTGCGCCGGGAGCTTGATGCGGGACCAATGACGGGTCTGCTTGATACCACTCTGCAATGGGTGTTCGACAGGGAGGAGGACAGTGATGGCAGCAGACATTACTCCTGCACGATATCCGCGGCGGCAGAGAGTGTCGTGAGCATGGACGAAGAGGAGCTGCGCGCGCTGCTTCTTCGCGAACTGCGTCTGCTCAGACCGGATCTGATGGAAGACGATATTCTTCGTGTGCTGGCGGTGCGGGAAAAACGGGCGACGTTTCTGCCGCTGCCCGGGATGGAACGACTACGGCCGGAGGCACGCAGCGGGACGCCCGGATTCTATCTGGCCGGCGACTGGACGGGAACCGGTCTGCCTGCGACGATCGAGGGGGCCGTGCGCAGCGGATACACCGCCGCGGATGTGGCTGTCGTTGATCTTGTCAGCGGCGCCGAACCGCGTCCCAGCGCTCGTTAACCGAGAGTTTCCCCGTGAGGATTGTTTCGTAGGCATCGAATTCGCGTTCCATCACATCTTCCCGCTGAACATCCATCTCGTACTCCAGAAGCTGCTGGAGAATGTCGGTCGTCATCTCGATCTCGACGCGTTCATCGCTGCGGATCTGCCACGGTTTGCCGAACGTGATGAACACCTCCGGACGCTCCTTCTCAACGAATTCATAGCGGAAGGCGACGGGTACCGCGGTGACGTCCCCCAGCTCACGCAGGAGATGCGCTGTTCCGTTATAGAAATGCAGCGGACGTTTCTCCGCCGATGTCAGGGTTCCCTGCGGGAAAATCCAAAGCACCCTGGAGCGCTGCCGGAGCAGATCCGCCGCGTATTGCAGGCTCTGCACGGCTAGCCGCGGATTCTCACGCACCACGGAAAAGCAGCCGATGCGCCGGAAGAAGCCGTACTGGCGCATCTGCTTTTCCTCCATCATGGCGTAGGCGTCGTGATGAAATACCTGGTTGGAAAGAATGACCGGCAGGACCGCGTCCCACCAGGCGGAGTGATTCGCATACAGCACGAGGGGAACATTCTCACGCGCCTGCCTGACATGCTCCGTTCCCTTGAGATGCACGGCGGCGAAGGCGCGGCGGATCTTTTTCCTGAAATACACACCGATCAGCCGAGTCATGAAGGCGGATTTTTGGGGTGTGATCATGCTGGAAAATGTGTTTCTTTATACGTGAGTGAACATCAGCAGCGCGCGTCCCTGCGGCAGTGCAATCATATGGCAATATAGCAGGCGCCGCTGAGTCGACAAACAGCTGAAAGGAATTGTGTGAACTCGAAGACGCGTGTGGTCGTCGGAATGTCGGGCGGCGTGGACAGCAGCGTGGCCGCGGCCCTGCTGGTCGAGCGCGGTTTCGACGTCATCGGCATCACGATCAAGACATACAATTACGAGGACGTCGGCGGGAACGCAGCCAACGACAGCAGCTGCTGCTCGCTCGACGGCATCAACGACGCCCGTGCGGTCTGCGCCGACCTCGGCATCCCGCACTACGTGCTGGATTTTTCGCAACCATTCAAGCACCATGTCATCGACATGTTCGTCGAGGAATACCTCGCAGGCAACACGCCGAATCCCTGCGTGATCTGCAATCGGAAAATCAAGTGGGAAGAGCTGATTCGCAAGGGACGAAGTCTTGGTGCGGACTATGTCGCCATGGGACATTACGCGCAGCTGCGTCATGATTCCTCCACCGGCCGCTATTGGATCGCGCGCGGGGAGGACCGCGCCAAGGACCAGTCATATGCGCTGTGGGCGCTGTCACAGGATAGTCTCGCGCACACGCTGTTCCCACTCTCCGATATCACCAAGGAAGAGGCGCGCGGGGTGGCCGAGCGGCTCGGCGTGCACACGGCCCGCAAGCAGGAGAGTTACGAAATCTGCTTCATCCCCGATAATGATTACACGCGCTTTCTGCGCGAGAACGTCGACGGGCTGGAGACGCGCGTGCGCGGTGGCGATGTGATGTTTGATGGAAAGAAAATCGGGGAGCACGACGGTTACCCGTTTTACACCATCGGGCAGCGGCGCGGGCTGAATGTCGCGGTCGGCGAACCGGTGTTCGTGACGGAAATCCACGCGGGTGACAACGTCATTGAAGTGGGACGCAAAGAGGAATTGCGGCACCGGCGCTTCCGCGTGCGGGATGTTGTCATGCAGAAGCATCCGTTCCCGGCGGAGTCGATGCGCGTGGAGGCGAAAATCCGCTACAAGGACAGTACCGCCGCGGCGACGCTGCAGCCGCAGCCGGATGGCCGCATGATCGTCGAATTCGACGATCCCAAGCAGGCCATCACACGCGGGCAGTCAACGGTCTGGTACGAGGACGGCGACGTCGTTGGCGGGGGTATCATCGAGGAAATTCTGATGTAGGACAGGATGAATTCCAGAAAAATTGATGCAGGTGCGGGACTCATCCCGCCCATCCAAAAACGAAACGGGACGGCTTTGAGGCCGTCCCGTTATCGCTTGTGCATTCTGCCTGAATCCTAGAGCAGATCCTTGACGATTTCTCGCTCTTTCTGAAGTTCTTCCATCGAGATCTTGACCTTCTCTTTTGCGAAGTCATCCAGCGGGATGTCCTTTACGATGCTCCAGTTGCCCTGGCCGTCGGCAGTGAGGGGATAGGAGTACAGCAGTCCTTCCTCGATACCGTAGCTGCCGTCACTCGCGATGGCGGCGGAAAACCAGTGTCCCTCGGGGGTCTTCCCACGCAGGCTGACGACATGGTCGATCGCGGCGTTGGCCGCCGAGAACGCGGAGGAGCTGCCGCGGGCGGCGATAATTTCCGCACCGCGCTTCTGCACCTTCGTGATCATGTCACCGCGCAGCCAGTCGTGATCGGAGATGACGTCGAACACCGGCTGACCGTTGATCTTCGCGTTCTTTGCGTCGGGATACTGTGTCGTGGAGTGATTTCCCCAGATGGTCACGTTCGAGACGGCACTGACGCCGACACCGGCCCTGGTGGCGAGCTGTGCCATCGTGCGGTTCTGGTCGAGACGTGTCATCGCGGAAAAACGCTCCTTCGGGATATCCTTCGCGTTGTTCATCGCAATGAGCGCGTTGGTGTTGCAGGGGTTGCCGACAACCACGGCGCGCACGTCACTGGCGGCCTTGAGCAGGGCCTTGCCCTGTCCGACGAAAATCGGTCCGTTGTCACGGATCAGGTCAGCGCGCTCCATGCCCTTCGTGCGGGGCTTAGAGCCGATCATCAGCGCCCAGTTCACTCCGTCGAACGCATCGTCGGGCTGATCGCTGATCGAAATGCTCTCGAGAAGCGGAAACGCGCAGTCGTTGAGTTCCATGACCACACCTTCGAGGGCGGACATGGCCTGGGGGAGTTCAAGAAGGTGCAGTGCGACATTGGTGTCCGGACCGAACATCTGACCGGAAGCGATGCGGGGGAGAATGGCATAGCCGATGGATCCGGCGGCGCCGGTTACTGCGACATGAATTGTCTGTGCCATAGAGCAATCCTCACAATAGCGTGTTGGTGGATAATGGTGAAGTGGTGTCTGGTAACGGATCGAATCTCATGCTAGCGAGAAAATCTGATAAATTCAAGATTCCCCGACCGGAAAGTTACTCATGTGATGCAAAAACGAACAGCGGCGGTTCAGTCACACGCAGGAAACTCGTAGATTGGAGGGAAATCGTCTCACTCAGTCTGTGATCGCAATGACGCATGGATTTTCTCTCGCCGCTGTTTCCCTGGCACTGACCGCAACGCTGCTGCTGATGGTCAACGGCTGTCACGCCCAGCCGGAATCCGCCATGAAGCGCTACGACCTCGATCGCGGCGGGCACAGTGTCAGGCTGCCGAAACCCCTCCGTGAGATTTCGGGACTCACAACGGCACCTGACGGACGCGTGTTCGCGCACAACGATGAACGCGGCGTCGTGTACCGTATCGATCCGATGACCGGCAGCATCCTCTCGTGGTTCCATCTCGGACGCACGGTCGTTACCGAGGATTTCGAAGGCATCGCCGCCACGAAATCGCGCATGTACATGGTCACGAGCGGCGGGGAGATCTATGAATTCCGGCGGGCAGGCGAGGGACAGCGCGTGGAATACCGCATCCATCGCACGCCGCTCGACAGGGATAATGACGTGGAAGGGCTATGCTACGATGCAAGGTCGAATTCGCTGTTGCTCGCCTGCAAGGGAGATGCTGGCAAGGGATTCAAGGACAGTCGTGCCGTGTACTCGTTCTCGCTCAAAGATCGGAAACTTCGTGCGAAACCGCGATTCGTCCTCGACGAGGGGCGCCTCAATGATGAGGCCCGCGGCAAGCATTTCCGTCCCTCGGGCATCGAACGCCATCCTTTCACGGGCACCTTTTTCCTTCTGGCCGCCGAAGGGGAGAGCCTCGCCGAAATTTCACCGGATGGCAGCATCATCGCGCAGCACAAACTGCCGAAGGACAGACATCCCCAGGCGGAAGGAATTACGTTTCTGCCCAACGGCGATATGCTGATCAGCGACGAGGGAAAGAAGTCCGGCACGCTGACGATATATTCCTACCAGAAATAATCATTTCTGCCGTGGATCCCGATCATTGCATCAGCTGTCTCCGAACTGCTGTTTCAGCAAGTCTGTCTTTGCGCCTGTGCTTCAGGTGTCGTCCCTGCCTGTACCGAATGGACGCCGCAGTGCGGCGGTATCGATCAGTCCGAGCACATCTTCCAACATGGCAATGCCGATCGGTGACTGCTTCTGTAGCGGGATCCCGAGTTGCGGGAGGTCGGTGAGTGAATCGGGCAGTGAATCCGCGTGGAGATCGCCGTCCTCGCTTTTATTGACATCCACCTGCGCGATGGCAATGCCGAGGCCGTCGAGCTCCTCGCGGATGCGCATCCCTTCCTTCCATGACAACGGATCAGGATTGATGACGAGATGCACGGCGCAGCGGTCCGGATCACCGAACAGAGCCGTGAGTTCTTCGTTGCGCTGCGTTTCGCGTTCGAGCGTGCGCAGGATGCGATCCTGCTCGATGTCCTTCGTTCCAACACGAATGCGGGTGATCATTTCGCGCCGGCGTGTGATCTCCCGGCGCAGGGCGAGCAGCTGCTGCGTCCAAGCGAGCGAGAGGGATGGAGAAGAGAAGAAGCGAACGCTCAGAGCGGTGGGGGGCATGTCGACGATGAGGATGTCCGTCTTCCGTGCTTCTGCGAGCGCGTGTTCGTAGATGCGCCGGAGGGCGAATTCTTCGAGCCCGGGCGAGTGCCGCAGCACCCGGAAATGGTGTTCCAGGTTCAGCGCCGTCAGGTAGGTGTAGGATGCCCGCACCCGTTCCTCGACCTCGGCAAGGTAGCGCCGGATCCAGCGGTCCAGGTCGGGTTCGATGACATCGAGCAGGGGATGGACGGAACGCGCATCCTCGCCGAACTGCCGTTCGAATATGTCGGACTGATTGTGCGCAGGATCGAGGGAGAGCAGCAGCACGCGTTTCCCGCTGTCGGCATGGGCGAGGGCGGCAAGGGCGGCGAGCGTCGATTTCCCGACACCGCCTTTTCCCACGAAAAACACGCTTCGTGCGGACATGCTCACTCCATCGGCAGTGAGGAAAACAGCTGGGAGAACGGTGTCTGTGCCGTATCGATGCGCTGCAGCAGCAGGCGCAGTTCATCCTCCATCTCGGGCAGGAGTTCGAGAGTCAGCTCGCCCGGCGGGGCGGGCAGTCCCACCGCCTCGCCCATCACGAGCAGGGCGAAGACCTGCCGCAGCTCCTGCATTTCCCACTCGACCGCTTCGGTCGCTTTTCCGCGCTGCATGGCGTCGAGCGTGTCGAGGATGCGCCGGAGCGCCTCGCGCAGCCGTTCGCCCCGGCTCATGACTGCACCCGGAAGATGCGCATTTCGGACTCGATGCGCCGCCGCGAGGGATAATAGAAATAGGCGGCATAGAGCGTGAAGAGGTAAATGCCTGCCGCGTAGAAGGCCTCAAAGGCGAAGAGTGATGCGACAAACGCGCTGTACGGCGTCAGCATGGCAAGGATGATCGTGTTGTATTCGTAGCGGTACAGCAGGTCGATCGACACATGCATGTGCTTTCGGTGCACGGAGACGAACAGCGCGCGGTAGAGAATGGGCAGCGCGAGTCCGGTCGCGGCGGCCAGAACAAAGACCGGCACTTCCAGGGCGAGTTTCCCAGGAAGGTTGACGCCTTCGAAACCACGGAATTCGCGCAGGAGTTCGATCGCGAGCACGGCGGCGGCCGCCGGTGTGGCGAGCGCGAAATACGACGTTCGGAGGCGTCTTCGCAGGAGTTCTTCGTTGGTCATGATTCCCGCACTGTGCCGGTGACACGGGTGGAATCGGGTGCGGAGCGGATGAAGCGGATGACGCCCTCGATGGTTACCCACAGGATGACAAGAATGATGACGACGTTGATGATCTGCAGCAGCAGGTTGTGTTCGGTGCCGAACTGCAGCTGGTTGAGCACGGCTGCCCACAGCGTGATGATACTCATGAACGCCGCGGGGAGACCGGCGTATATCCATTTCCAGCCACCCTGCGCGCGAAGGTAGAGTGTGACGACGATCAGCGCCAGAGCAGCGAGCGTCTGGTTTACGGCACCGAACAGCGGCCAGAGACTCAGCGCGCCCTTGCCGTCGGCTCCGGATGCGAATGCAAGAACGGCGGCGCTGAGCACCGCGAGTCCCGTCGCGAGGTAGCGGTTGCGGAACGCTTTCACCCGCAGTGTGGTGAACAGCTCGGTGATGATGTAGCGCTGAATGCGTGTCGCGGTGTCGAGCGTTGTGCCCGCAAAGGATGCGACGAAGACGCCCATGACGACGACCGCGATATGTCGCGGGATGCCGATGACACTGATCATGTTGGCCGCTCCGTCAACAAAGGCTTTGATTTTCGAGCCCAGTCCGGCCGCGGCCGCCCAGGAGGCGTAATGGTTTGTCCACGCGGGAACGCCGGTCAGGTATTCACCCGACCGCGCGGTGTATCCCATGCCGATGCCTGCCGCCACGGCAATGATGACGAGTGTCGCGAGCGCGCCTTCGACGAGCATGGAGCCGTAGCCCACGAACAGTGCGTCGTCCTCCTGCCGCACCTGCTTCGCCGATGTTCCGGATGACACGAGAGCATGAAATCCCGAAATGGCGCCGCAGGCGATGGTGATGAAGAGGAAGGGCCACAGCGGCGGCGCAGCTTCGGGTGCGGATTGGAATGCCGGTGCGACGATGGACAGGCTGCCCGCGAACGCCGAGAAAAGTACGCCCCCGACAAGCAGCAGCATTGCGATGATGAGCTGGTAGGCATTGATGAAATCGCGCGGCTGCAGGAGGGTGGTCACCGGCAACACGGAGGCGAAGTAGGCGTAGAGCAGCAGGATGATGGTCCAGACGCCGGGTGCCGGCATGCCGAACAGCGTAGGCATTTCGAGCGGGAGGAAGGAACCCGCCACGATGGTCGCGTACATCAGCGCGACAGCCGTGAGCGACCAGCCCGTCAGACTGCCGCTGCGCCGGTAAATCATCACGCCGAGTCCCATCGCGATGGGGATCTGCAGCCAGACCGGCAGCACCGAGCTGGGGAAGATGCTGAAGATGACCGCGATGACCAGTCCGAAAATGGACATGACGATCCACAGCTCGAGGAAGACGATGAGAAAGAAAAAGAAGCGTGTGCGCGGGTTGATGTACCGCGAGGTGTAGTCGGAGATGGATTTTCCCTGGTTGCGCATCGAGATGACGAGCGCGCCGAAATCGTGCACGGCGCCCATGACGATGCTTCCCACAAACACCCACAGAAGGGCGGGGAGCCAGCCCCAGATGATCGCGATTGCCGGACCGACGATGGGTCCCGTGCCGGCGATCGACGTGAAATGATGTCCGAAGATGATTTCTTTCCGGGTCGGCACGTAATCGATGCCGTCCTCGAATTCAACGGAAGGGACGCGGTTGCGGCTGCTGATCAGGAAAATCCTGCGGCCGATGAATCGTCCGTAGAATCGGTACATCAGGATGTAGCCCACAAAGGATATCAGCATGATCAGCAGTGCATTCATGCGGGAAACATACGAATTCCTCCGGAAGCGTTCCAACTGTCGGACATGCTATGATGAATCCAAATTCTTTATTACCTTGATCTTAACTTTCGACTACCCTGCGAACCTTCCCGTATGCGGCACGGCACGAGGTTTCGTTATTTGAAAGCGATGCCGCGCTTGGAAAACAGATTGTAAAATCTGATATTGCGATGACATGGCTTGCCGGGTTTGTACCCGAAGTCACAGAGCCCAGGTACCGCCCGGCGCGGTGTCCCACCCCAGCAGAACACTGGAGACGATTGTTACCACCATCAGAAGGTTTGACGGAAGCATTGGCGACGCAATTTGTACCAGTCCCCCATCTCGCGGTTCATGCGTTGAGGCAATTCCTGCCTTCCCATTCCTGCAGACAGCATCTCACCACCGTTCCCCGCGTAACGCTTTGCGGGAAACTGTGTCTAGAAAGCGGCAGGACGAACAGCCCGAGTTCTGTCCGCAGCATGTCCATCGGACTGATTGACCACGATACGCACGGGATGGACACATCCCTTCGCTCGCATAGAATTACAGCCAGTTTTTTACGATAGGTATTAGCTTTTAACCCAATGGAGGCTCGTATGCACAAAAAGCTACTGCTCGTTCTGCTTTTTCTCGGGCTTTTCCCGGCTGGCCTGATGGCCCAGACAGGAAAGGTATCCGGTAAGGTCACGGATCTCGAAACGGGAGAACCGCTGATCGGAGCGAACGTGATTGTCAACTCAGGAGGGACCACCCGCGGCGCGGCGACCGATGCCAACGGCGGTTACGTGGTTCTGAACGTGCCCATCGGCAAGGTCAGCATCAAGGTCAGCTATATCGGCTACCAGGCGATCACAGTGGAAAACGTTCTCGTCCGGTCGAACGAAACGAGTACAAAAGACATCAAGCTGCCCTCCGATTCCTACAAGATGGAAGAGGTCATTATCGTGGCGGAGAAGCCGCTGGTGGATAAGAATGTCACCAACAGCAAGTCGACCGTCACGCAGGAAGATATCGAAAACCTGCCTGTGCGCGGCGTTGAAAGCATCACCGCGATCCAGGCCGGTGTCGTGTCATCGGGTGCCGGTCTTCACGTGCGCGGCAGCCGCGCCGATGCGACCGGGTATGTCATCAATGGCATGATGGTCAACGACCCGATGTTCGGCGGCCGTTCGATTTCGGTGATCAACAACGCCATCGCTGAGCAGAGTCTTCAAGCAGGCGGTTACTCTGCCGAATTCGGTGGTGCGAATGCGGGGCTGATCAGCACCACGACCCGCACCGGCGGCCGGAAGCTTCGCGTGGAATTCGAAGCCTTTACGGACAATTATCCGTGGGCCGACTACGGCGAGCGCACGCTTGGAACGTACAAGAGCGGTTCCAGCACATACATCATTACCGCCGGCGGTCCGCTCTACGGGCCAGTGAAATTTTTCGTTGCCGGGCAGAATGCATTTTCGCGCACGCCGACTTCCGGCTGGCGTGAAGATTATGATCTGACCACGAAGTACGATCCGCTGCTTCGCCAGACCGAGGCACATGCGTTGCTTCCGGAAGAGGAACAGGAGAAGATCGGTATTTTCGATCCCCGTCTCGGTTCGGCCGCGCAGAAGGTCGACTATCGATTCCCGGGTGGATATTTCCTCAATGCCGCAAGTCAGAACTGGCTGGTCAACGGAAACCTGACCTTCGATCTGAATCCTATCAATATTCGTATTGACGGTTCCTATGGTACCGGGGAAAGCAACGGCGGCGCGGGACTGACCACGCAGCTTGCAGAGCAGCGCGCGACCTTTACCGAGAGTGAGAACTACAGTCTCAACGGGAAATTCACGCACCTGCTCAGCCCCTCGACCTTCTATGAAATCTACCTGGGCTATGCAGGGAACTTCGGTGTTGCAATGGACCCGGATCTGCAGCATAATATTTTCGGATACGGAGACTCCATCGCCAACGCCCAGTTCGGGTATCATCTCGACGCGGACGGAATCACCGAGCAGCCGATCACGGTGATGGGCGCGAGCTTTGTTCCCGCAGGCTATCCCCTCAGGCGCTCGTACGTCAAGAGCGGGTACAACTCCATCCAGGGAAAGATCAACTTCGTGCATCAGATCGGACGCACGCATGAGATCAAGACCGGTGGTGAGTTCTCGCAGTATTCGATCCGCTCCTACGGCGTGAGCGCATTCAGTCTTGCCCGCTTCCTGCGCAACAGCCCTGACGCGACCGAGCTCGAGATCGCCGGTTCGATGGGAACGAACAATTTCGGATATGATTATTACGGACGTCCGGTCGACAGCGGTCCTGACGGACCCAAGGAGCCGGTGTTCGCGGCGTTTTACGCCCTGGACAAAATCGAGCTGGAAGACCTCGTCATCAACCTCGGTTTCCGCTACGATTACATCAACACGAATTCAAAGGAATTCGTAAATCCCAATAACATCAAGTTTACCCCTGAAGGACTGATTGACCAGAGCTCCGACAACCTGAAGGATGTCGAGCCGTCCACGACCGTCAGTCCGCGTATCGGTTTCTCCTTCCCTGTGACCGACCGCACGGTGTTTTACGCACAGTACGGCACCTTCGTGCAGCAGTCGCGTCTGCGTGACGTGTATCTGGGCAGTGCCACGATTGCATCGCAGATCAAGGGTGGATATGCCGTCTCGAGTCCCGTCGGATTCGGTCTGAAGCCGGAACGCACGATTCAGTACGACTTCGGTTTCCGCCAGCAGGTGACCGACAATCTCGCCTTCGATATCGGGGCATTCTACAAGGATATCCGTGACCAGATTCAGCAGCAGTTGATTCCCTCGGAGTTTGGTGCAGAGCATCCCTCATATTATGCGTGGGTGAACGGCGACTTCGCCACGACGACCGGTGCTTCGCTGCAGATCACGCTGCGCCGCACCGAACGCATCATGATGTCGGCAAACTACACCTACAGCAGCGCGCGTGGCACGGGATCATCCCCGTCGAGCCATTTCCGTGCACTGTGGCTGTCTCCGACCGAGACGCCGTTCCTTCCGAAGTACCCGATGACGCTGGCTTTTGACCAGACGCATCGCGGATCGATCAACATCGATTATCGGTTTGGTCGCGAAGATGGTCCGATGCTCTTCGGCACAAACATTCTCGAACGTTTCGGTGCCAACTTCCTGTTCACGTTCCATTCCGGCAGTCCCTACACGCGCGTCAACGAATTCAGCTTCGGCGACCGCCGTACGCCCATCGAGCCGCTGAACGAATCGCGCACACCGTGGGTGTTCAACCTCGATGCGCGTTTCGACAAGACCGTCACCATCGGTCCGCTCGATTGGAACTTCTACATTCGTGTCAGCAACATTCTGAACATCAAGAACGTGCTGGGTGAATACGCGACATCAGGAAGTGCGGAAAGCAACAATTTCCTCTCCACGGACGAAGGACAGACCCGTCTGGCGACCTACGAGTCTTACGGTCAGATCTTCCGCGAGCTGTACGAGGATTTCTATTATCAGCAGGTCCTGATGAATGCCGGACTCTACTCCGCGCCCCGTCGCGTCTGGTTCGGTGTTCGCGTGAACTTCTAATCAAAGCCACAGGCAGAATTCAACAGGAAACGAACGTTGGAGAAATCATACATGAAACGACTCATGCACTTGCTCATCCCTCTGCTCCTGCTGGCGCTGGTTGTTCCCGCGTTTGCGGAGTCTCCGGAGGGCACGGAAAAGGATGAACAATCCCTTGCCAAGACGGCCGACAACGACGTCTGGGATTTCATCTCTGTCAACAACTGCCTCATGTGGATGTCGAACAACGGCCGCATGGCGCACAATCCCAATACCAGCGGCTCCGGCTTCGAATGGCCGCAGGGCAGCGCGAGATATGCCGTCTTCACCGACGGTATCATCTGGGGCGGTCTCATCGACGGCGAAGTGTACGTCGGTGGTGCGACCTATAACCCCGGTCTGCAGGCCGGTCCGATGATCGACTCCGAAACGGCTGCCGATCCCAGCGATCCGCGCAACCGTATTTACAAGATCCGCAAGATGGACCAGAATACGTACAACGAACTCGATGACCTCGAGTTCCAGAACCAGATGCGCACCGACTATGAAGAGTGGCCCGTCGATATGGGTGCTCCCTGGAACGACAACAACGGCAATGGTGTCTACGAGCCCGACTTCAATGAATTCCTCACCGTCGGCTACGATGAGTGCATCTCTGATACACCGCTGCTGCCGGGCGACGAGACGATCTGGTTCGTTTCGAACGATCTCGATCCCCGCCGCGTGCGCGACCTCTACGGTTCCCAGCCGATCGGTCTTGAAGTGCATACACTTGTGTGGGCCTACAGCCAGACCGGACCGCTCTCGAACATGGTGTTCACCAAGTACACCGTGATCAACAAGAGCATCCGCGACCTGCAGCAGGCCTATTTTGCGAAGTGGTCGGATCCCGATCTGGGAGACGCGTTCGATGACTATGTCGGTATCGATACGACCCTCAGTCTCGGCTTTGTGTACAACGGACTCGCGAAGGATGAAGTGTACGGCATTCCGCCTGCGGCGGGATATGACTTCTTCCAGGGACCGATCATCGAGAGTCCCGGTGACTCCGCCGTCTATAATTTCGGCTATCGCCAGGGATACCGGAATCTGCCGGTTTCGACCTTCGCCTTCTACATCAACGGAAGCTCGATTTATTCGGACCCGGCGCTGAAGGTTGCACAGGGTTCGATTCACATGTACAACTACCTGCTCGGTCGACTCTGGAACGGGCGCCGCTACGTAGATCCGACGACGGGCGACGAAGTGACTGTCTGTCTCGCGGGTGATCCCCTCACCGGCGAGGGCTGGATTGACGGTATCGTCAACAGTCCGGGTGATCGCCGCTTCCTGATGACGGCAGGGCCGTTCACGCTGGCAGCGGGCGATACGCAGGAAGTCGTTGTCGCGACACTTGTCGCGCAGGGCTCCGACCGTCTCAGCAGTCTGAAAGTGCTCAAGTACTACGACCGCACCGCGCAGTCGGCGTTTGACAGGAACTTCGATCTTCCGAAGGCACCGCCTTCGCCGAATGTCAACGTTTCACTGCTTGACCGTCGCATCATCCTGCAGTGGGGTGATCCCGAGCAGATTGAGAAAATCGAAGGCCATGACAGCCAGGGATACAAATTCCAGGGCTATAACGTGTACCAGTTCCCGACGCGAAGCTCAACGCTCGATGATGGTATCCGTCTGGCTACGTATGACATTACGGACGGAGTCGCGGTGATCTTTGACGAGATCATCGACGAGCAGTCGGGTATCATTCTCGATATGCCCGCACAGTTCGGCAATGACGGCGGTGTGCAGCGCATGTACGACGTAACGACGGACATCCTGACAGATCGGCCACTTGTCAACAATCAGCCGTACTACTTTGCCGTGACATCCTATGCATACAACGACAGTCCGGAAGCGACGCAGCGTCAGCTGGAGTCCACCCCAGTGGTACTCGAACTGCGTCCGCAGACCACCGATCCCGGCTGGCGCTTCGGCGAGGATCCGGACGATGAGGTCCCGGTCAGCCACTCCAATGGTGTCAGTGCCGGTTTTGTCGAGGTGGTTGTTGTTGATCCTCTCGAACTCACCGGTGACAGCTACGAAGTGAGCTTCAATTCCCTCGGTCAGGTGGAAACCACCTATGACCACGATCTCGACGGATTCATCGACGAGACCCTCACGGTCGATAATTATTCTTCCTGGTCGCTGCGTAACATCGATAGCGGTGAGCTGTTGGTCGACGGCAGCATGTCAATGGAAGGTCTCGATCGGGAATTCTTTGTTCTCGATGGTTTCAAGATCGGTGTCAGCGGTACCGGGTATTATCAGCAGTTCAACAGCGACGGCTTCGACATCGGCGAGCCGAAAGAGAATCATGACGAAATCCTGCGTATCCAGTGGGAAGGCGGTCCGGAAGTCTTCGAGGCGTACGAAAGCACGAAGGGTGAAGGCGGCTACAGCTGGCAGATGGGATATACGTCGAGCACCGTCGGTGCGCGTCCCGGACAGTTCGGTTCGAGCCTGAAGGGATACGAGGTCAAGAAAGTCGTTGAAATCCGTTTCAACGAGGATGAGCCGTCGAAGGGATACATGTTCCTTCGCGGTACCCGTCCCAACTACGGATACATTGGCTATTTCGACTCACCGATTCAGGTGTGGGATGTCAGTGATCCGAATCCGGAAAATCACCGCCAGCTTTCCTACGCGTGGGTGGAAGCGAACAATCGTCCCGGTAACAACGAGATGTTCAATCCCACCTGGGATGTCAATGATCGTGAGATGCTCTTCATCGTCGACGAGCCGTATTCCGAGACACCGAATCCGACCTACGCTGATCCGGACTTCTCCCTCCAGGATCGCGGCAGTGAAATGCCCATCCTGTACTGGGGATGGTACCTGCTAAAGTCGCAGTACCAGGGCGTCGAGAAGGCATGGCGTGACGGTTCGCTGTATCGCATCACGCCGAACGTGCCGTTCTCGTCGGAAGACAAATATGTGTTCACGACGATGCCTCCGGTCTACAAGGAAGCAGTCGCTGTTGAAGACATCAACAATATCAATGTGTTCCCGAATCCTTATTACGGGTCCAATCTGCGCGAAACCAACAAGTATCAGCGCTTTGTGACCTTCAATCATCTGCCGCCGCGCGCGAAATTCAAGATCTACACGGTCTCCGGCGTGCTGGTCGCATCGTTCGAAAAGCCGGACGACGGCACACAGTACGCGACATGGAATCTGCAGAACGACAATCGTCTGCCCGTGGCCAGCGGTCTCTACTACGTCCATATCGAAATGCCTGATCTGGGCGTCGAAAAGATCCTGAAACTCGCCGTGATTACGGAAACCCAGTTCCTCGATCGTATCTGATGCGCGGAACCAAGGTCTTGAATTCGAAAATGATTGTGAACGAAAGCAATAAAGGAGTAACACTCATGCGCATCAGTCTCAGATATCTCGCGGCGGCGCTCTTGGTGCTTTCCCTGATCGCATCCGAAGCTGTTGCCCAGGTAGGAAACAAGGAAGGGACGGCGGCTGCCGATCAGCTGCTCATTCCCGTGGGCGCGAAGGGGATTGCTCTCGGCAGCGCATATACGGCCGGACTCACCGGCGTCGAGGCCATCTACTACAATCCCGCCGGACTTTCCGGATCTCCTCATGGTGTCGAGGTCATGTTCTCACAGATGAACGGGCTCGACAACGAGGACGGCATCAGTTATTTCGTTGTTGGTACGGATTTCTCCGGATTCGGGCATTTCGCCTTTTCGGTGAAGTCATTTTCCTTCGGCGATATTCTCATTACCGATGAGCGCAATCCCGATGGCTCGGACGCGGTATTCAGTCCGACCTTCCTCACGCTCGGCCTCACGTATTCCCGTGCACTCACCGACCGCATCCGCTCCGGTGTCACCATCAATCTCATCTCCGAAGAAATGGAGCGCGCATCCGCAAGCGGGTTCGCCTTCGACATCGGTGTCCAGTATTCCGGCCTCGCCGGATTTGACGGACTCGAGATGGGCGTCACCCTTCGTCATCTCGGTGGCAACATGACCTACGACGGCCCCGGTCTTCTTCGCCTTGTCGATGAAATCGGCGCTGATCGTACCCGTCAGTACCTCGCGATCGAGGCCGCCGGATTCCAGCTTCCCACATCGCTGGAAATCGGTCTCGCGTACAAGCGGAGTTTTGCGGAAATGCATGACATCTCCGTGATGACATCGTTTGAGAACAACAACTTCCTGGCCGACCAGTACCGTCTGGCTGCGGAATATACCTTCAACAAGATCCTTTCCCTGCGTGGATCGGTCCCCATCGTTGATGGTGACAAGGAAGCCATCGACGGAGAAGCCGGGTACATGTATGGTCCGGCATTCGGCGTCGGTCTTCAGCAGTGGATGGGCGGCGCGAAGCTGTATCTCGATTACGCGTATCGCACCCGCGATGTGTTTGACGGACAGCACGTTGTGACGCTGAAGCTCGGATTCTGATTCCGGGTTATCGGCAGTATTTTCAGGAACCCCCGTGCTGTGTTTGCAGTGCGGGGGTTTCTTTTTTCGATTGCGAGAGCGATATCGATTGCGAGAGCGATATCGATTGCGAGAGCGAGAGCGATTACGAGGGCGAGAGCGATTGCGAGAGCGATATCGAAGGGGTGGGATGAATTTGATTATATTGCGTGTATGAAGCGAATTCTCATTCTGACAGGGGTACTGCTGCTGATGAGCAGTGCGGCATGGACGCAGCCGGTCGAGAACGATGCTGTGCTTGCGACTGTCGGCGACGATGAGATTACGGTGGGGGAATTCCGCGCACGGTATGCCCTTACCGTGTTTCCGTATAAGGATCAGGAGCGACTGACACCCGTGGTGCGGCGGCAGTTTCTCTATGCGATGATCGCCGAGCGGCTGCTGGCTCAGGAAGCGCGCCGTCTGGGCTTCGACGCGGAAGATCGCTTTCAGCGGAATCGCCGGATGGCGGAAGAGATGTTCGTGCGCGACCGGCTGTATCGCGACAGTGTCCGAAGCGTGGTGACGGTGTCCGACGCTGATATCCGCGCATTCTTCGAAGAAGAACGGCGCCGCATCGAGTACGACTTCCTGTTCTCCCCGACGGAGGAGGAAATTCGCAACTTGCACCGAATTCTGCGCGGGGGCGTACCGTTCGACACGCTGCTCGCCCTGCAGCAGCGTGATGCTCCGGCTCCCGTTTCCGGCCCTGCCGGAGGAATTACGTCTTCCGCACAGGAACTCATTCCGCAGGCGGATACACTCAGGCCCGGCGGCTGGTCGGAACCGCTCGAAACTTCCGACGGCTGGTATATCGTTCGCAAACTGGATTATGGCAATCCTTTCCGCAGCGAATATGAGCTGCAGAAATCCTTCAAGCGCCTGGAAAACGAACTGCGCACGCGCCGTGAAGCGCAGCGCGCTGAAATATTCGTCCGGCGTCTGTGGGAGGGCAGGGAGGCGAGGCTCGAAAAGGAAGCGTACGCCGCACTCGGCGATGTGCTCTATGCGCACTATCGCCTGCAGGCTGCCGCGGACACTTCCGATATGCTGCTTGCACAGAACCGCGTATTTGATTCACTGCGCAGCGCGTGGGCGCGGAACCTCGATGATCCGTTCGCAGGCATCACTCCCTCCATCGGTACCGGCGAATCAGATGTGCTGGATGTCGGTCAGGCGCTCGATCGCCTTCAGGCCCTGGATCTGCGACTCAGGCGCGCCGAGCTGCGACGATTTCCAGATCTCTATCGGCAGCGTGTGCGTGACATGCTCGATCGCTTCCTCGTCACACGAATGGGATATGCGATCGGACTGCATCAGACCCCTGAAGTGCAGCGTGAAGTTGCCATGTGGACGGCAAACGGCCTGGCGCAGATGATGCCGGAGCTCGTCTGGGAGCAGTACATCGCCAGTGACGACAGCCTCTGGCAATTTTACACGCGCCGGCCTGATCTGTTCGGTCCGCCTGTCGAGGTGAAGATCGTCGAACTGCTCATGTCCTCACATGAAGCGCTCGACACGCTCATTCGAAAATTTGATACCGGTGTGTCCCTGCATGAGCTCGCGACCGAGAATTCGCAGCGCGCCGGAGCGGCGGAACGACGCGGAGAACTCGGGTGGTTCCCCGTCACGGAGTACGGAAAGATCGGGAGAACGGCTTTCGGAATGCGCATCGCCGATGCGGCCGGTCCGCTGCTGACACCGGAAGGGTGGTCGTTCTTTCAGCTCGTTAACCGCCGATACCCCGGTATGCGGCTTCCCTCCGTCGATGCGCTGCGAGATTCCGTTGCCGCGATTGCGCGCGACCCGGTGACGCAGGCACGAACCGATCAGCTGCTGCGTCGGCTGGCCGCGCGCGCTCCCGTGTCCGTACGCACAGATCTCCTCGAACTGGTCCCCCTGCGCTCGATGCAGATGTTTACAATCCGGTATCTCGGATTCGGCGGACGGATCCCCGCGATGCCGAGCCTCATGCCGCTGCATGAAGCGGTGATCGAGGGATTGATGCAGTCAGGGCAGGAGGTTCCGTAGGGAGGGATGACGGGGACGGGCGATTCGAGCATATCGATGTGGAACATAAAAAAAAGGAAGCCGCATGGACTTCCTTTTCTTTGATCGTCGGGGCGAGAAGATTTGAACTTCCGACCTCTCGGTCCCGAACCGAGCGCTCTACCGGGCTGAGCCACGCCCCGATCAGTTCAGACACAAATGTAATATGATCGCTCCAAAAAAACAACCTCCGGAGAGGGGAAATCAGTAGTTGCCGACTCGTCCGCGAAGGGAGCGATACAGCATTTCCCGGGCGCGGAAGATGTGCGCTTTCACGGTCCCGAGTGGAAGGTCCAGTTGCTGGGCGATCTCCTCGTAACTTTTTTCCTCCTGGTGACGCATCACGATGACGACGCGGTATTTCTCCGGGAGGGAGTTGATGGCTTTCTGAATCGTAGAGGTCTGCTGGTCCTGCAGAATCTCCGTGTCAGGCGTGTGCGTGTCGTCTGGAATCTCGTACTGCTGATCCCCATCCTCCGATGAAAGCGGACGGTCGATGGAGAACGTCTTGAGTTTGCGCTTGCGGAGGTAATCGATGCAGTTGTTGGTCGCGATCTTGTACAACCAGGTCGAGAAGGCGAATTCGTCATTGAACGAGGAGATGGAATTAAATGCCTTGATGAAGGCCTCCTGTGTGAGGTCTTCAACGTCTTCATTCTTTCCGACCATCCTGACGATGAGATGGTAGATCGCGTTGTGGTACTTTTGCATCAGACGCTTGAACGCGTCCTGCTTTCCTGCGATCGCGTCGGCGATGAGCTGTTTGTCTTCGATGCGCGACTGTTCGCGCCGTTCTTCAGGTGTCTGATACATACGTTCAGGCAGTGATATATCAATGTAATCTACGGTTTCAGGGGCTGAAATCAAATCTGCCGGGAGATTTCAGACAAGCACATCTTGGAGATGCCCGGCCATTTTCCTACCTTGCATTGCAGTTTGAAACAGTGTCAACCAGCCAGCCGCATGTCCACAATCAACGTACTTTTTATTGGTGATATTGTCGGAAACGCAGGTCTCAATGCTGTACGGATGTTTCTTCCATCACTGAAACAGAAGTACGAACCGAGCTGCATCATCGCGAACGGTGAGAACGCCATGGAGGGAAAGAGCATCAGCCAGCAGCAGCTCAAGGAACTCCAGGAACTCGGTGTCCATGTCATCACATCCGGCAACCATATCTGGGAGAAGTGGCATATACACAAGCTCCTGACCAGCGAACAGCACTTGCTGCGTCCGGCGAACTATCCGCGGGAGAATGCCGGCCACGGATACACAATCTATCCCCTTGGTGCCGCCGGGAGCATCGGTGTGCTCAACCTTCAGGGACGGACGTTCATGAACGATATCGACTGTCCCTTTCGCACCGCGGAGTGGGCGGTGAGCCGTATCCGTGAGCAGACTTCCATCATCATCGTCGACTTTCACGCCGAAGCGACGGCGGAGAAAGTGGCCATGGGCTGGTATCTGGACGGTAAGGTGAGCGCGGTGCTCGGAACGCACACGCATATTCAGACCGCTGACGCGAAGATCCTCCCCGAAGGAACAGCATACCTGACGGATGTTGGCATGACGGGGCCGTATGATTCGGTACTCGGCATGCGCAAGGATATTGCCCTGCGTCGCTTCATCAAGCAGACGCCGCACAAATTCGAGATGGCTTCCGATGACGTCCATGTCTCGGCAGTGCTGCTCGAGATCGACTTCACCACCGGACGCGCGGTGTCCATCACTCCCATGACCATTCCCGAGTTTTCACGCCATGCAGAACACACTGATCATTGACGGGAAGGCCATCTCGGCCGCGATCAAGGAGGAGGTGCGCGAACAAGCCGCGGAACTGAAGACGCAGCATGGCATCGTGCCCGGACTCGCATTCCTGCTTGTTGGCGAGAATCCCGCCTCGCAGAGTTATGTGCGTTCGAAGGAGCGTGCCTGTGAGTACTGCGGCTTTCACTCCTCCACGGTCACCATGCCCGCCTCGGCATCGGAGCGGGAAATCCTCGCGCGGATCGATGCGTGGAACATCGATCCCGACATTCATGGCATCCTCGTGCAACTGCCCCTGCCGGATCATGTGAACGAGGACTGCGTGATCGAAGCCATCTCACCGCGAAAGGATGTCGACGGGTTTCATCCCGTCAACGTCGGGAAACTGGTCATCGGGCAGGAGGCATTTCTTCCCTGCACGCCAGCAGGCATCCAGGAACTGCTGATCCGCAGCGGCATCGAAACAGCGGGGAAACACGTCGTCGTCGTCGGACGCAGCAACATCGTGGGCAAACCCATCGCGAATATTCTGCTGCAGAAAACCGCCGGCGCGAATGCCGTCGTCACGGTAACGCATTCCGCGGCGGAAGACATCGGTCTCTACACCCGCATGGCGGATATCCTTATCGTCGCAACGGGCCGCGTCAATACCGTCACTGCCGGGATGGTGAAAGACGGCGTCGTGGTCATTGATGTCGGGATCAATCGTGTCGAGGATGCATCGCGAGAGCGGGGGTATCGCATCGTCGGGGATGTTGATTTCGAGGGCGTCATGGAACGCGCTTCCGCCATTACCCCCGTACCCGGTGGTGTCGGTCCCATGACCATCGCCATGCTCATGAAAAATACCTTTCGTTCGGCGGAGCGGAGTGCTGCCGGCCGCTGATGGGGCCGGGCATTGAACGCCGCCGGACATCGAACGTTGCATATCCAGCAACATTGTTGATAGAGGTGCTCCATGGTAATCGGAATACTCAAGGAACGCTTTGAGGATGAACAGCGGGTTGCGCTGTCTCCCTTCGGCGTGGAATCACTCGTGCAGTCGGGTGCGCAGGTCATTATCGAAAGCGGTGCAGGCAACCATGCACGCTTTTCCGACGAACAGTATCAGAAAGCGGGCGCGGACATCGCGTATTCGCCGGAAGAGGCCGCGGGGCGTGGCGATATCGTACTCAAAGTCATGCCGCCCCTGAAAAATGAATGGGAAATGCTTCCGGACGGCAAAATATTCATGTCTTTCCAGCTGCTCGGGATGGGAAGGAAGCAGTTCGTCGATCATCTCCTCGAAAAGAAAATTACGTCCGTTGCGTTCGAATTGCTCCGGACATCCCAGGATTACTATCCCGTGCAGGTACTGATGAGTGAGGTTTCGGGACAGGTGGCCGCGCAGATTGCAGGCCGCTACCTGCGCAGTGACCACGGAGGCCGCGGTGTGCTGCTCGGTGGTCTCGGGGGGATCGCGCCGGCAGCGGTGGTTATTCTCGGCGCCGGCGCCTCGGGGATGGCGGCCGCACAGGCCATTCTCGGTCTCGGCGGACAGGTGATCCTCCTCGACAACAATCTCGAGCGTCTGCGTCATGCCGATCAGTATTTCAATAAGCGTATCACGACGGTCATGGCGACGCCTGAGAACCTGCGTCGGGGCTGCCGCATCGCAGATGTCTTTATCGGCGCCATTTCCATCAACGACGCCGAGAGTCATCACCTGATCACGGAAGACATGGTGAAAACGATGAAGCCCGGCGCGGTGGTGATCGATATTTCCATCAACCAGGGTGGATGCGTGGAGACGAGCCGGCCGACGACCATCAAGGATCCGGTGTTCGAAAAGCACGGTGTCATTCATTACTGTGTTCCGAACATGCCCTCCGTCGTCGCGCGGACGTCCACCTACGCACTGACCAATGTGCTGCTGCCGTATCTCAAGGCGCTTCTTCCCGATGGGTTTGACGCCGAGAAGGAGACGACGCCCTGTGTGCGCTGCGGCGTCGTCACCTGGGATGGAAAACCCACGCATCAGATCCTTCAAGATGTGTACGGCATGGATTTCGACCCGTTCGATTGCTGCGAATAGCATTCAAAAAATAGACACCGTGTAGTTGACGAGGAACCTTTATGGAATGGATGTCCAATTATCGAAGTAAAATTACTACCGCTGAAGCGGCGGTGGACGTGATCAAATCCGGTGATCATGTCTATATTCATCCGGGCTGTGCCGTCCCGGAAACCCTGATCCGGGCCATGGTCGCCCGCGGGGAGGAACTCAGTGACGTCAAGGTCGATCATATCCTCACCATCGGTGAGGCCGGATACGTGTCCGAGGATATGCAGGGACACTTCAGGCATAATGCGCTGTTCATCGGCGGCAACGTCCGCAAGGCTGTTGCCGAGGGACTGGCCGATTCCACGCATATTTATCTGCACGAAGTCGCCAAGCTGTTTTACGATAAGATCCTGCCGGTTGATGTGGCGCTGATTCACGTCTCTCCGCCGGATGAGCACGGATTCTGCAGCTTCGGCGTCGGTGTTGAAATGACCAAGCCTGCCTGCGAAATGGCCAAGATCATCGTCGCACAGGTGAATCCCCGCATGCCGCGTGTACTCGGCGACTGTTTCATTCACATCAGCAAAATCGACGTCGTAGTCGAAGTTGATGAACCGATCCGTGAAATGCCGCAGGTCGGTGAAATCAGTGACGCGAAAGAGCAGGAAGTCTATGACAAGATCGGTGGTCACATCGCGGACCTCATCGAAGATGAATCGACGATGCAGATGGGCATCGGCGCCATTCCGGATGCCGTGCTCAATTACCTTGAAAACAAACGCGACCTGGGCGTGCACACGGAAATGTTTTCCGACGGCGTGATCAAGCTCGTGGAGATGGGCGTCGTCAACAACGAGAAGAAGTCGCTGCACAAGGGCAAGATGGTGGCATCATTCGTGCTCGGTACGCGCACCATTTTTGATTTCATCGACAACAATCCCGTTGTGGAATTCCACCCCAGCCACTACGTGAACAACCCGTTCATTGTGGCCCAGAACAAGAAGCAGGTTGCGATCAATTCCGCACTGCAGGTGGATATCACCGGACAGGTGTGCGCCGATTCGATCGGTCCGCGTCTGTACAGCGGATTCGGCGGTCAGGTCGATTTCATTCGCGGCGCCGCCCACAGCGAAGGTGGGAAGCCGATTATCGCGCTGCCCTCAACGGCACGCAGCGGAGAGCTGTCTCGCATCGTGCCGCACCTGATCCCGGGTGCAGGCGTGACGACGAACCGTGCGGACGTCCATTACGTGGTGACCGAGTACGGCGTCGCTTCGCTGTTCGGCAAAACCGTGCGGCAGCGCGTCAACGAACTGATTCATATCGCGCATCCGAAATTCCGCGATGAACTCCGCGCCTATGCGCGTGAGGTCAAGTATATCTGAGCGTAAGGCGGGAATCTGAGCGTAAGGCGGGAAGGGAACGGCTGCCGTCCGGCGCGCTGCCATGCAACGAACGTGCCCGCGAGGAGAACGTGCCCGTGAGGAGCGTTCACCTGCAGTGATTTCCGACTTCCGCTGTCATATTCCTTCAGGACGCCGGGGAGCGCACTCCCCGGCGTTTTCTGTTGCTTTTCATCACGAAAACGGCGATACTTTTCGGTGGCCTGTGCAGCCACTTCACTCCATATTCGACTGGGTATCCATGCATTTCTTGCGAACAGCATTCTTCATCCTGCTGCTGCTGGCTGTCGCCGTGGAATACGGACATGCGCAGTATCGCAGCGGATTCGCTCCATCCGCTCCACCCAGCGTCCTTCATCCGGCCCCGAGCCGCTGGTGGATCGGACCGCAGCTCGGTGCGGGGCTCAACTCGCAGCGCGGTGACTTCATCACGGATTTCTGCGACTGCCCGTTTGAAGACGGCTCCGGAGTCGGTTTTTCGGCCGGAGTCGAGCTGGGCCATTTCCTCTCGGACAAATTCGCGGTGGCGCTCAAGGCCGTGCATAACGATTTTCGTGCCGACTATTCCTATAGCGTCATTCTGCCGGCCTATGTAGTCGATGAGGAGGGAAACTCGGAACTGCTCGATGTCGAGCACATACGTAGCAATACTGTCGTCCTCTCCTACCTGATGCTGAATCCGGTTCTGCAGTTCTTTCCCTTCGGCGGCCTGTATGTTTCCGTGGGTCCGGGCCTCGGTATCAACACGACGGCCACACAGGAATATGCGCTCGAGTTTTCCGACGAGTTCCTGATCTTCGTGGGCGATCCCGAGAGGCGCGTCATTGAGCGCGACAGCGGTGAACTCCCGGACGCAAACGGATTTCGCGCGGATCTGCGCGTGGGTGCCGGATATAACATCCGGCTGGCGCGGAGTATTGTATTCGCACCTGAAGTCTCTTACGTATATCCCCTTACCCGGATCGGCGAGGATGACAACTGGTTCGCCGAATCCATTCATCTCATCGGCGTGTTCAAATTCGATTTATAGGTGCACATGACTACCGGAATACAGTATCGCAGGTGGCGCATGCCCGTGGCAGCATCCCTGCTTCTTCTTTTTGCCGTTGCCTGCGGCGGACTGTCGCCAGAGAGCGTCATTGATCATGACGGCGTGGTGGCAGAAAATCTGGGCGCGGAGGTCAATTCTTCCCATGAAGAGTATGCCATGGTGCTCTATCGTGACCGACTGCTGTTCACGTCAGACCGTCCGACCGTGGAAGGGTACATCCAGGGTGATGATTTCTGGTTTACAGACAGGGAATATCGCACGTGGACAAAATCCCTGAATTACGGCGGAAAGATCAACACCGGTCGCGATGAAGGCGCCCCGTTTATCACCAGTGACGGCGAGTGGATTTATTTCGTGCAGTGTGATACGGAAGACGGGCTCGGCGACTGCGATATCTACGCAGCCCGCATGGATTACAACGGCAAATGGCAGGAAATCCGCAATCTCGGCGAGGGCGTGAATTCGAAATTCTGGGATTCCCAACCCTTCGTTTCCCCGGACGGCGAATTCCTGTATTTCGCCTCGGATCGTCCCGGCGGGGAAGGAGGAACGGATATCTGGCGATGCCGGATGCTGCGAAACGGCCGGTGGGGAAGAGCGCAAAACCTCGGTTCGGAAATCAACACCGGCGGCGATGAAAAGGCGCCAACCGTAGCACCAAACGGTGAGGATCTGTATTTCAGCAGTACCGGCCATCCCGGCATGGGCGGACACGACCTGTTTCGCTCCACGGTGCTTCGGCGCAACAAGTGGACACCCGCCGTCAATATCGGCAGACCGTTCAATTCGCGCGAGGACGATATGTTCTTCCGCCTGTCTCCGCGGGAAGATACGGTCTTTGTCGCCTCCTCACGCGGCGGCGGACAGGGGGAACTGGATATCTACGCTGTCTGGCCGAATCCCTACAAAGACAGCACACGCTACATCTACTGGGTGCGCGGCGTCGTGTACGACACGCTCTCCGAAATGGGCATCGCCAGGGCGCGCATCCGTGTCGAACCCGCGGAGGCCTCACCGTTTACCGTCACCGCCAATGTCAACGGAAGGTTTGAATTCCGCACCGATCTCGACAGAAGTTACCGCATGTCTGCAAGTGCGGAGGGATATGAGGGCGCCACCGTGGATATCACCGTCCCGGATTTCCTCTACTACAATGAATTTCGCAAGAGCATTGGGCTCGCCCCGCTGACGGTGCCACGCGATGCGGAAGGAGAGGTTGTGAGTGACACCGTCCCGCCGGACCTCACCGTGGCCTATTTCGAGTTCGACCGCTCCGAAGTGCTGCCGGAGTACCGCAGCCAGCTTCGGGATCTGTACGCAGAAATGATTCAGCCACTTCTTGATGCGGGAGTCACGGTTACCGTGACACTCGACGCGCATACGGATGACCGCGGATCCGAGGAGTACAACTATCAGCTCTCCCGCCGTCGCGGTATGGCAGTCAGCAGGGTATTGCGGGATCTCGGTGTGCCACTCGATGCCATACGCGTCAACGCGTACGGGGAAACGCGTCCCGCGGTACCGAGTCGCGACGAAGAGGCCTGGTCGAAGAACAGGCGGGTCGAAGTGCGGATCCGATCGGCGGAATAATCCGTCGCGTGCTGACAGAATGGTGCGTCGCACGTCCTTTCGCCTTGACAGGAAATGACAAAATCGTGAGATTTTCATGTAACGAATCCATCTCCGTTTTGTCATATATTGTGTGAGACGCCTCCATCACACAGCGAAAGGACGCGCGGTCGTATGAATGCAGGAAACACACTGGCGATCCGGGGAGTAACATCCCCCGAGGGCGGCGACTTCACATTGAAGGCCGGCCTCCTCGCGATCGTGTTCCTGCTGTGCGCAACCGTTCCCGTGCACGCGCAGTATCAGCTCGTCACGGGCGCACCGCTGCTCGATTCCTATCCCACCATCGAAATTCCCTTTGAAGTGCTCGACAACACAGCCGCGGTCGACTCGCTCACGGCGTCTGATTTCATGGTCTTCGAAGACGGTGTGCGGATGCTGCCGCTGGAAATCGAATGCGGCGACATGCAGATCGCTTCCAAGATCTATTTTTATTTTCTGATCGACGTCAGTTACAGCATGGGATTCATGGAGGATACCACGCTCTATGATCCCGACAGCGTGAAATGGCGAACGGCAAAGCAGGTGTTCATCGATGCCTTCTCCAGGCTGCGGCCGCAGGATGAGGGCGCGCTAGGAAGTTTTGCCTACACCTTTCGCCAGGAGCAGCCGTTCACATCGGATACACGCAAACTTGTGGATGCCGCGTCGGGGATGGAGCTGCGCAGCGGAACGTCGATTTATGATGCGATCGAGATCGCATCCGCGCTTTCCGCGGAGAAGCAGGGGAAGAAGGTCATCGTCCTGCTCACCGACGGAGTCGACAACGGATCACGGCTGACACGCGAACAGGCGATCTCCCTGGCGTGGAGGCGCGGTGTACCCGTCTATCCCATCGGACTCGGATTCTACAAGGATCCCGACCAGCCGTGGCGGGTGGATGAAGATACCCTCCGCCGCATTGCCGAGGGGACGGGAGGAAAAGCGTTTTTTGCGCCGACCAGCGAAGATCTGTCTCAGATTTTCAGCGATATCATCGAGAGCATATACTCGATCGGCTGCGTGCTGCGCTACGTGACCCCCGACACCTGCAGGGACGGCGCGCAGCGCAGCGTTGAAATCCAGGCGGATATCGAAGGGATGCTGCTCACGGAGCGTGTCGCATACCGTCTTCCTGACCTGCGCTCCCGTCTTTTACTGTCGCTGCAATTGCCTTCCGAAGCGCTGCAGGCGGGACGGCGGTACAGTATTCCTGTCATCGCCGATGGAGAGGTGCGTCCGGGAGAGCCCATGTCGTTCAGTGCTGAGCTGCGGTATGATCCTGATCTGATCACAGTGCTGGGCACAGCGACTTCTGCCTCGGTACTCGATGGCGCCATGATTGACATTGAAATTCTGCAGCCCGGCGTCGTTCGGATCTCGGCCGCTGATATTCTACCGCGGCGCGGCATCCCGTATGATTCGGACGAGTTGTTCTCGCTTGACGTCGAGGTTGCGTCCCGTTCCTCGGTCGCGGCACTTCGTTTTGCGTTCGAGGTGACATACGCCCGTCAGGTCTGCCAGATGATCGCCACCGCCGCAACCGCGGAGACGATGGTGCATGCCTGTCCCACGAGTGTCGTACTCGGCTTTGATACGACGATCGTTGCGATACCCGGACAGAAGGTTGAAGTGCCCATTCTCCTTGAATCGCCGATTGATTTCAACCAGTCTCTCGAGTACAGCATTCACGTTGATTACGATGCGTCGTTGTTCACGTATGACGGGTTTTCCACTGCCGGCAGCATTTCGCAGGATCTCGATGTTTCGGTGTTTCCCCTTCGTGGAGCGCTGGAAATCCGGGCCGGGGAAGGGCTGCCGGACGACACGTCCGGCGTGCTGCTCTATCTCTCATTTGTCACCGCGATGCAAAAGGTTGGTCAGCCGGTGGCGTTCCAGCTGCGCAGCGCTTTCATGAGGCAGCGCGGTATAGGCATCATCGCATCCGATTGCGTGCCGGATATTACGCTTGTCGGTCACCGTCTCTACACCGATGGCCTGTGCGTCCCCCTGCTGCGCCGCAGACCTGGTCTGCAGCTCTCACAGAACAGCCCGAATCCCGTTTCCGCTGACGGCGGACAGACGACCTTTGAATTCACCGTGACGGGAGAGGCGCCGGCGAGAATGGAGATTATCGATGAATTCGGACGCCGGTGCGCGCTTCTCGTGGACGGTTTCCTGCCGAAAGGCCGTCATTCGGCTGTCTGGAGACCGGACAATCTTCCAAGCGGTGTGTATCTCTGCGTTCTGAGGGAAGGAAATGAAATTCGCACCAGAAAGGTGTTGCTTGCCAGATGAAACGTTTGTTCCGATTTCTGATCACCGCGGTCATCGGTGTCTTTGTCCCGCTCTCCCTCGTCGCGCAGGGAAACAGCATCACTGTGAAGATCAATGAGATTGACCTGTCACAGTTTCCATCGGTGCTTCTTCGTCTGCATATCAGCAAGCCGCTCAACAGCAGTCTGAACGTTGATGCATCGAATGCGCGCCTCAGCGAAAACGGTGTTCTGCAGCAGGTCGAGTTTCTCGACTGTCCGCAGGACAGCAGCATCCGGCTCTCACTGGCGATCCTGCTCGATCGCTCCGGCAGCATGACGCGTGACCGTTTCAACCGGTATGATCCTGACAGCACAAAGATCCGCGCGGCGAAATCCGCCATCGGCGCGTTTCTCGACCTGCTGGGTGACAGGGATGAAGCCGCCATCTTCAGTTTCACCACGGGAACGATCATTCCCATTCAGGTCTTTCGGGTTGAGCATGACTTCAGCACCGATATTGCGTCGTTGAAAGGCTCCCTGGCCTCCATTTCAGCGGAGGGAGGAACCCGGCTGTGGGAATCGATCATCGATGCGGTGGAGCTGCTGCGCGTTCGTCCCGGACGCAAAGCACTGATCGTCGTGACAGACGGCCGCAATCAATTCGGCGGCGGCTTTCGCAGCCGCGCGATTCAGAACGCGATTGACGAGGGAATCCCCGTTTATCCGATTGGACTCGGTGATGACATCGACATCGGCGAACTATCCGCTCTCGCCGCAGCGACAGGGGGGCGGTTCTATCCCGCCCCGGATGCAAACGACTTGCAGGCAATTTTCAATCAGCTGGGAAGTGAACTCATCACGGATGACTGCGTGCTTCGCTATACCTCTTCGAATCCCTGTCTCGACGGCAGCCGCCGGGATATTCAGCTGACCGTGACGGGATCGGGCTTTTTCGGCGAAGATGACAGCTCGTATGTCGTCGAGCGCAGGCTCAATCCCGTGACGCTCTTTGTTGAACAGGGTGTGGATGTGGTCTCGGGTGATACGGCAGTCATCCCGGTGAGCGTACTGGAGCAATTCTCGACTTCTCAGCCGATAAGTTACATGACGACAGTTACTTACGATCCATCCTTCATGCGCTTTCTGGGGGTCCTTACTGTGGGAACCATGTCGGACGGACAGCAGGTGGAAGTTTTCGAGGATACTCCAGGGACGCTACGCATTCAGCTGATGAGTTTTCTTCCGGCGCTGCCGACCGGCCATCTCTTCGAGCTTCAGTTCGAGACGCTCCCGCGGGCAGCAGACAGCACTGCCTTGATCGGTATTGCAGATGGGGCCGTCATCGGGCTCTGTCCGTTTGAAATGAGCATGCAGGGGGGAATGATCGGTATTCGCGCCTGTGAGGAATCGTTCACGCTCGGTGCCGGTGAAACCCTTGTCAGCGGCGACCAGCAGGAAGTCAGCGTTCCCCTGCTTCTCGAACCCGCCCCGGAGAGCGGACGGCGGTTCAATATGCAGTGGACTCTCGATGTCACCGATCCGGCGCTGGAATATGTTGATGCAGAAGCGGAGGGGACGATTGCAGAGAACGCGAATGTCCTTATTCAAAGGGAGCAGGACCGGATAGAGTTTTCCCTCGATTCACCTGCGGCACTGGACAGGGACACGCTTCTTATTCTGAGATTCCGAACCTTTGCCGACAGGCAGCCAAAAAAATACCCGCTTGATTTCGCGGTTCAAAAGATTGTGACAGGGTGCCGCATCGATTTCGATGTCAATCCTCCCGTGATCATGGTCGACGGGATCTGCCAGCCGATTCTTCGCAGGAGGGCCCAGGAACCACAGCTGCTGAATTTCCCCAATCCGGCCCGGGGGCGAACAACGCTTTCGTTCTCGCCGGAACGTGACGGTCCGGTGGAACTGCTGCTGCTCGACGGCAGCGGGCGTATTGTGCGGACGTTGCTGAACGCGCATTTGCATGCGGGCAGCTATGAGCAGCAGATTGATGTCTCGTCTCTTCCAGCCGGCGAATATCTCGCGGTGCTTCGGCTTCGGGATCAGACGGTGGTTCGACGCCTGCTGGTGCTGCAGTAAATCCTGTCTGAGCGTGAAGGGTTTATTTCTTCGCCCATTCGATGAGGTGCTGCGCAACCCCCTCCTCACCCAGCTGCGGTGTATCGTAGCATCCTGCCGCATCGCGCTGACGGAGCGCCTCATAGAGAGATACCGCCGCCGCAACCGATACGTTCAGACTTTCAACCATCCCCATCATCGGAATGTAGTAAATGCCATCAGCCCGCTCGCAGGCCTCGGGCGAAACGCCGCGATGTTCGTTGCCGAGAATCACCGCGGTCTTTCGAGTGAAGTCGATATCGTGCAGCTGAATGGAATGTTCGGTCAGGTGGGAGGCATAGACATGAAATCCCCGTGAACGCAGATCCGCAAAGCACTCGTCGACATCATGGAAACGGCGAAATTCCAGCCATTTCCTGGCGCTCGCGGAACTCTGCTTTCCATGCCGGCTCAGGTTGGGAGCGGATTCGATCGTGTAGAGCAGATAAACCGTGTGAATCCCGACGGCATCGGCGGAACGGAGAATGGCGCTGACATTGTGAGGATCCCAGATGTTTTCAAGCACAATCGTCAGATCGGTCTGGCGCCGGCGCAGCGCTGCCTCGAATCGTGCGCGTCTGCGCTCGGTGATGGTATGGATGGTGTGCTTCGGCATCGGGAAATGTGCGGATGCGGTCGCTGCCGCAGGGACGAAAAAGGCCATCTGCGAGGATGGCCTTGTAGCGGGTGACGGACTCGAACCGCCGACACGTGGATTATGATTCCACTGCTCTACCGACTGAGCTAACCCGCCGATTCAGAGACAATAAATTTAGGCCTGAACGCATTGAAATGCAAGTGATCACCGTGTCCTGAATCATGTAACATCTTGGACACCCCTGTGTTATATTTTCATCCGGGACGCTCGCTCTGGTCGTCGTCCGCCGTTCTCTCCACAAGCGCTCCTGCATGCATGATGAAACGATTCCTTTCCCGCACTTCCATCCGGCTCCTGCTTGCAGTACTGTTCGTCCTGCCGGTATTTCCTTTCTCCGCAGCCGCGCAGCCGGATCTGAACTTTAAACGCATCCGGCTCGACTGGCCCATGGTCGAAGTGTACCTGTCGGTGGGATGCAACGGTATCAAGAATTATTTTCTGACGCGATCCGACATCGTGATCAGGGAGGACGGCAGGGAAATCGATGATTTCGGGATCTCCTGTCCCGATCCGAGTTCACGCTGTCCGATCTCGGTTGGCCTCGTCTTCGATGCGAGTGACAGCATGGTCGGGGAGGGGAACGTCGGCGCGAAGGACGGGGGCTACAATTTCGTGCGCCAGATGGACGGCACAATAGACGAGGGCTGCGTTGTCTTTTTCAACTATACCGTGACCGTGCATCAGCAGATGACCAGCGACACGGCAAAGCTTCGACGCGCAATTTCCCGGCTGCCGGCGATAGGATCCACGGCGCTGTGGGATGGAACATACATGGGATTGATGCTCACGCAGACGCAGGGCAGCAACACCTGTCGCGCCGTGATCGTCCTTACGGACGGGGAGGACAATTCGTCGAGACGCAATCTCGAGGAAATTATCGCGTATGCTGTCGAGCACAATATCCGTGTCTTTCCAATCGGTTACGGAAGCGATGTGCGCGAGGATCAGTTGAAATATCTGGCCCAGATCACGGGTGGGAAATATTATCATACGCCGGACGCATCCGCGCTCGCGGGCATCTATCGCGAGATTTCGACGATCATGTATGAATTCTTCCAGGAATGTGTCATTACATACGAGCCGCGCTGTGCTGATGGTGCGCGCCATGACGTCGAACTCGGCATCCCGGATCTCTGCGGCGGAAGCGCCTGGAGCACGCGTACGTATACCGCTCCGATGGATTCTTCAACGTTTTCGAGACGGTTCTTCTCCGTGGGCAGCGCACGTGTCTCCGGCGGCGCTCCCGTGAAAATCCCCATAACGCTTGAATCGCCGTACCTGCGTGAGAATCTGTATCCCCTTACGATTGATCTCGCGTTTGATCGCCGCTGGCTGAAACTCGACCGCATCGAAACTCCTCCCGGGACGCTTCTCGAGAACATCGACGTGCATATGGCGGATCTCGAAGGGGGCGGACGCATCCGCACGACGGAGGCGCGTGTGGTGAACGGCAGCGGTATCCTTTGTTATGCCGTGCTGCAGTCGACGGTGATGGACACTTCGCGGAACGTTGAAATCACGGTCGATTCCGCAGCGTTTACAAAGGGATGCATCGATCCGGTATTCACGGACGGCATGGTGGAAATCACTCCCAGTGCGCCCGGTGTCTCCTGTGTGGCGGACGCGCCGGACTCACTTATCTGGGATGGGGGCGGACAGCACTATCTACCGGAGCCATTCGAACTGCGCATGGTCCTTCAAAATCGCGGGACGCGGATCGCACGTGACGGATACGTTCGCCTCGACATCGACACGCGTTATTTCGAACCGGTCGAGCCCGGCGGATTTGAGCAATCCATCGGTGACATCGCGCTCAACGGAACGCGGGAGGTGCGCTGGAAACTGCGCGCAAAAGCCCAGGGTGCGGTAGCATCCGCGGAGGCGTGCCTGCGGGCGGGATTCAGCAATCATGCCGATGTCGTCTGCTGCAGGGAAATCCGCATTCCGACCGCGGGCATGATGCTCTCCTGCGACATGGAGTTTCCAGACATCCGCTACGATACGCAGACAGAATCCTTTGTGCCCAATCCCTGCGATCTGCGGGTGCAGGTGCGTAATGTCGGTCAGGTCGTGAGCGATTCGGTGACCGCGCTCGTCCAGCTCCCGCAGGGACTGTACATCGAGAGCGGTCAGGTATATGAGAAGGCGGTGCAGCCTGGAGTGCTTCAGCCGAACGAGGCAGGCGACGTGACCTGGAAGCTTCGCATCGTGTCATCCATGGGCGGCGACAGGCTGCCCGTCCGCGTGCAGATGCGAAGCGGCGGAAGCACGATCGGCTTCTGTTACGACACCCTGACGCTGCCCTTACTCCCGGCGGGGTTCACCACTGACATTACCCCGCTCGGGAGCACCACATTCTGTGAAGGCGACAGTGTCGTCCTCGATGCGGGTGAGGGATACATTGCCTATCGGTGGAGCACTGGGCAGACATCCCGAACGATTACAGTGCATTCCTCCGGTACGTATTTCATTACCGTGATGGACCACGAAGGCCGAATCGGACGCTCCGGGAATATCGACGTCGAGGTGCACGTGCGTCCGCCGATGCCGGACATCACCCGTGAGCGGAACACGCTGTACACAACCGCACTGCCGCCGCTGCAATGGTATCGTGACGGGATGCCGATTCCCGGTGCCAATTCGCCGCAGCTCGATATCACCGAACCGGGAACGTACACGGTGGAAACCTGGGTCAGCGAACAGTGCCGTGTCATGTCGCAGGAGTTTCCCGTGACGGTCGTCGGTGTGCACGCCGCGCCATTGCCCGCGATCGACGCATGGACGGTATATCCGGAGCCCGCGGCCGGGGAGGTCACGGTACGTATCGAACTGCGCAGGCGTGGAACCGCGGTCATGCGGATCATGAATATGCTCGGGCAGATTGTCATGCGCGAAGATTTGAACCTCCGGCCCGGCATCAATACATTTCACTATGACCTGTCCGGGCTCCGGCGCGGTGTCTATCTCATTCGCCTTCGCTCCGGGGATCAGACGTTGCTCAGAAAGCTTGTCCGGCAATAATCAATGGAGATACTTTATGAACATCATTTCGAGATACAGCATTGCAGTGATCATGTTTTTCTCCGTATCCGCTCCTGCTCTCGGGCAGCAATGGTCGGTCATTACCGCGGGTGGTGAATTTTCTCTCGCAGTGCTTTCCGACGGAACGCTCTGGGGCTGCGGGTACAACGGGAACGGGCAGCTCGGAACCGGCGATACGGATCCGCGGGAGACCTTCAGCCGGCTGACCGACGACACCGACTGGGCGGATGTCGAAGCCGGGGGATTTCATACGCTCGCACTCAAGCGTGACGGCTCACTGTGGTCTTTCGGTCTCAATGGCCGCGGGCAGCTCGGGCACGGTGATACCGATGACCGTCTTGTTCCAACACAAATCGGAGAGGAGACCGACTGGATCGCAATCGATGCGGGGTATGCCACTTCGTACGCCATCAGAAGCGACGGATCGCTCTGGGCGTGGGGATATAATCCGTATGGTCAGGTGGGAAACGGAGAGAGCGGCAACCAGCTCAGAGAGCCGGTCAGGGTGCTGGGGGATCATGAGTGGGCGATGGTGAGCGCAGGCGGCGTACACGTGCTCGCGGTTACGCGTGAAGGACATCTGTACAGCTGGGGTGGCGGACCAAACGGTCAGCTCGGGCAGGGAGCGGAAGTGCAGTTCCTTGCGGAGCCGGGACTTGTGGACAGCACGCGCGAATGGATTTCGATTTCGGCCGGCTTCGAATTCTCCACCGGCGTCACCGCGGACGGGAAGCTCTGGAGCTGGGGATTCAACGGGAACGGTCAGCTCGGGCAGGGCGATTATTTTCAACGGACCGAACCGATGGAAATCACTGCTGTGTCCGAAGTCTGGAAGGATTGCGAAGCGGGCTCTTCCTTCGTGTATGCCACGACAGATGAGAATGCGATGTACGCGTGGGGAGCCAATATTCACGGCCAGCTCGGATTCAATGATGCCGCGGAACGTCGCATTCCTGAAAAAGTCCCATCCGAAATCCCCTGGAGTGACATCGCCGCGGCGGAGGGGATTATCTCCAACCAGTTGATATTCGGGCATCACGCGTTTGCGCTGCATCAGGACCGGCAGGTGATCTGCGTCGCCGGTGCGAATTACGGGTATCAGATCGGTCTTCCGGAACCCGAGCCCTCGGTTGTCTTCAACTGCTCCATCGGCGATCTGACGCTTGATGTCGATGCGCCCGCATTCCAGCCGCAGACCCTGGATTTGTACGCATATCCCAATCCAGCACAGGATCACCTCGTCGTGCGTCTCGAGGATCACACGGGAAGCGGTCACGAAGTGCGCGATGCTATCCTCTGTGATATGCTTGGACGCCGCCACGAAGTCTCGTATTTCTCGGATAACGGACAGCTCCTGCTTGACGTCGCATCCCTGCCGCGCGGACAGTATTTCCTGCGCGTCATGACGGAACGTGGTGAACTCAGTACGGAACGTATTGTCCTGCGATGAAAGCTCGCTGATGCGTTCCCGGACGCAGGTGTGCTCCTTTCATCCAGGTGCTGATAAAAAAATCCCCGTCCCACCGCATTGCGGAGGGACGGGGATGTTCGTAGAAGGGAGAAGCGGTGTTTACTTCACAAGGCTCATTTTGCGAACCTGGCTGAAATCTCCTGCCGTCATGCGGTAGAAGTACGTTCCGCTTTCGAGGTTTGCCGCGTCGAGGGTCACCTGGTAGGTGCCTGGATCCTGGTAACGCTCGACCACCGTCCCGACTTCGTTGCCGAGCATGTCATAGATCTTGACCGTCACGTACTCAGATGACGTGATGGAATAGGTGATCGTTGTACTCGGGTTGAAGGGATTCGGGTAGTTCTGACTGAGCGTGTAACCGGTCGGCGCTTTGTCAAGCTGTGCGACAGAAACGACAACAGGTCCGCCTGCATCGTAATCCCACGCATCGTAGAAGTTGGGGTTCATCGATCCCCACTGGGTGCGGATCGTGACTTCGTCCTGCGAGTCGTCGATGTTGGCGAGATGGTTGTTGCCGAATCCGCCTTCACCACCCTCGTTGTCGCCGCCGTTGATGCCGAACTTGTACTCCTGTCCCACGAAGCGCTTTGAGCCCGTGCTGTCGGGAGCGTACATCATCTGTACGGTGTAGATGGTGTCGCCGGCCACGGCGTCGCCGCCGGTACCGTCGTCGACCATCTGTTTCGAGAGCGTCTCACGGAGCGTCAGACCCCAGGTCGTCCAGTCACCGGTCGCAGGACCGTTCATCCAGACGCCGCTGTTCACGATGAAATCCGTCGTAGTAACATGTTCGTTACCCTGGATGTCGCGCAGCGTGTCACCGGCGAGCACCTGGTAGAATGCCGGACGAAGGTCCAGCTCCCAGGTTACAGTCACCGGTCGTGCGAGGACGCTGGTGTTGCGGAATATCGGCATGCGATTCGCACTCGTCTGGCTGTCTTCGATATCCATGACGTCAACCACGTCATCCTCCGGCACGAAAATGCGCCGCTCGGCCAGCGAGACCTCTCCGTCCCAGTCGAAATTGTAGTAGGTCTCACGGATGTCCTGGCCTTCCTTGACCACGTAGTACTGGTAGAAGATCTGGCTGCCCTTGTTGAGCACCAGAGTTTCCGATCCGACATACGTGTTCGTGAAGCCCTGCTGGGTGAGGATGGTGCGCGTGGGGCTCTCATCGCTGAGATTGCGCGCCGTGCCGTTCCAGCCGGTCTGCACCAGGATCGTATCGCCGGTGGCGAAGCCGCGCTCCTGGATGGCCTTGCTCATGTCAACGGTGTAGTTGACCGTCACCGTGTCGGCGCCCACGAACGGTACCGGACGGACGTTCTCGAACCAGACCCAGTGCAGCGTGGTGTCCGCCTTGCCGATGGGGATCGGGAAAGAGCGGTTGTCGATTTGCTCCCAGCGCGACGGATCGGCGGTGGGATCGTCGGAATCCACGATTACGAATTTGTACTCGATGGACTGTGCTTCCGAGACGGAATCGCGCGGGATGAGCACGAGGCCGGAGTAGAAGTTGCCGGCCGCGTACTGCTGGCTGCCGCCGTTGCCGTGCGGCTGCTCCTGCTCGAGGAAGAGTGTATTGCCCCAGCTCAGATTTCCGAGGAACCCGGGAGAGGCCGCGCCGCGGATACCGACTTTCTGGGATGCGGCGTTGAATCCCTGCCATCCCTGCATGTTGACGCGCACCCAGACTGCGATGCTGTCCTGCTGCAGCGGCCAGGGACGCCAGTACTGTTCCTGGCGGTCAGGAGAGCCGTTGACGAACTGTACGGGAAGTGTGGTTTCGCCACTTGTGGTCTGCAACACGCGGTTGCCGTCCGGATCGATGTCATTCTCCCAGCCCTTGTTCGCGTTGTCGCCCTCGGCGTCAACCGCGTTGGTGAAGAACTTGTAGTTGACAGTCGTGTTGGCGGGGAACTCGACGGTAGCCGCCCAGTAGTCACCGCCGATGTTGGTAAGTGTCACGCCGGTCTGGTTGTCCCAGGTCAGCGGTGCCGTGTCGCCACGCACCTGTACGACGGCCTGGTCGGGCCATAGCGTGTCAGGCACACTCGCCGTGTTGGCGATGATCGTCACCTTCGCGACCTGCGGACGCGGAGCAACGGCATCGTAATCCCACGCATCGTAGAAGTTGGGATTCATCGATCCCCACTGGGTGCGGATCGTGACTTCGTCCTGCGAGTCATCGATGTTGGCGAGATGGTTGTTGCCGAATCCGCCTTCACCGCCCTCGTTGTCACCACCGTTGATGCCGAACTTGTACTCCTGTCCCACGAAGCGCTTTGAGCCCGTGCTGTCGGGAGCGTACATGAGCTGCACGGTGTAGATGGAGTCGCCGGCCACGGCGTCGCCGCCCGTACCGTCGTCGACCATCTGTTTGGAGAGCGTCTCACGGAGCGTCAGACCCCAGGTCGTCCAGTCACCGGTCGCAGGACCGTTCATCCATACGCCATTGTTGAAAATGAACTCGGGGGTCGTGACGTTCTCATTGCCCTGGATGTCGCGCAGTGTGTCACCGGCGAGTACCTGGTAAACGGCCGGACGGATATCCAGCTCCCAGGTCACCGTCACCGGACGCGCGAGAACGCTGGTGTTGCGGAACACCGGCATGCGGTTTGCACTCGTCTGGCTGTCCTCGGTATCCATGATATCAACCACGTCGTCTTCCGGTACGAAGATGCGGCGCTCGGCGAGCGAGACCTCTCCGTCCCAGTCGAAATTGTAATAGGTTTCACGGATATCCTGGCCTTCCTTTACCACGTAGTACTGATAGAAGATCTGGCTGCCTTTGTTGAGCACCAGCGTCTCCGATCCGACGTATGTGTTCGTGAAGCCCTGCTGCGTCAGGATGGTGCGCGTGGGACTCTCATCACTGAGGTTGCGCGCCGTGCCGTTCCAGCCGGTCTGCACGAGAATGGTATCGCCGGTGGCGAAGCCGCGCTCCTGAATGGCCTTGCTCATGTCAACGGTGTAGTTGACCGTGACGGTGTCGGCACCAACGAAGGGTACCGGCCGGACGTTCTGGAACCATGCCCAGTGCAGCGTGGTGTCCGCCTTGCCGATGGGGATCGGGAACGAACGGTTGTCGATCTGCTCCCAGTGCGCCGGGTCGGCGGTGGGATCATCCGAATCCATGATTACGAATTTGTATTCGATGTTCTGCGCTTCCGAGACGGAGTCGCGTGGAATGAGCACGAGGCCGGAGTAGAAGTTGCCTGCCGCGTACTGCTGACTGCCGCCGTTTCCGTGCGGCTGCTCCTGCTCGAGGAAGAGCGTGTTTCCCCAGCTCAGGTTGCCCAGGAAACCGGGGGAGGCTGCGCCGCGGATACCGACTTTCTGCGCTGCCGGGTTGAAGCCCTGCCATCCCTGCATGTTGACGCGTACCCAGACGGCGATGCTGTCCTGTTGCGGCGGCCAGGGACGCCAGTACTGCTCCTGCTGATCCGGAGAACCGTTGACGAACTGCAGCGGCAATGTGGTATCGGCATCGGATGTCTCAAGCACACGATCGCCGGTGTTGAGAATATTGTTCTCCCAGCCCTTGTTCGCGTTGTCGCCTTCGGCATCAACGGCATTGGTGAAGAACTTGAATTTGATCGTTGCATTGGCGGGGAACTCGACGGTAGCCGCCCAGTAGTCGCCGCCGATGTTGGTCATCGTCACGCCGGTCTGGTTGTCCCAGGTCAGCGGTGCCGTGTCGCCACGTACCTGTAAGACGGCCTGGTCGGGCCACAGGGTGTCAGGTACGGTCGCCGTGTTGGCGATGATTGTAACATTCACGTTCTGCGCGAATGCAGAAACGCTGAACATCAACATCATCACCATGGCGAGCGCAAGGTTGCCTTTTCTCATAGACAGAACCTCCAGAAAGTTAAAATGTTGAAATACAAACGAACCACTGAAAAAAGAAGTTCATTTACGATGTATTCTTAATACGGGGAAGAGGGTTGCATGCATGTTTCTGCAATGATCTTGATGTCAAAAATCGACGGAGAATGTGATTGTATTCACACCATCGAACAGTCCGAATTCCTGGTACGTATAGTCAATCGCGGCCGCGGTCGTACCAAACAGGGGATAATAGAGACCCACACCGGCGGTCAGTCCTTCCTGTGATTCCGTGAGGAAGAGTGCCTTATACCCGGCGCGGATGAAAAACATTTCCCGGTAACCGAATTCACCACCGATGTTGACGTGTTCGTTGTTGTCGTTCGGACGCACGGCATCGGCTGAGACGGTGAAGCGCATCAGATCGCTGCGGAGCATGTCATAGGAAATACCCGCGCGGAAAAACAGGGGCAGCTCCCATGAATCAGTTTTCAGATCGGCAACGATGGTTTCATTGTTTCCACTGTTTTCGGGATCGAGATCAATCCGGCGTGTCAGATCCTTGCCGTCGAGCTGCATGTCCCCGCCGAAATTCGACAGGACGGCCCCAAGACGGAGCCCGTCGAACGGCGTGGTGAAAATCAGTCCCACGTCGAAGGCAATGGTCGATGCGCTCTCGTTCCAGATCTGCTGCGTGATGTACTTGAACGACCCGCCGATCGAAAAGCGATCGGTCAGGTTGCGCGAGTATGTAAGGGTGAACGCGAGGTCCTGGGCTGTCCATCGTGCACCGGTGCCTTCCGGCATGGTCACGGTGCGCACTTCTTCCTCACCGTAATCGAGCTGCGTCAGGCTGATGCCGATTGCGTCACTCGGTGTCAGGGCGAGGGACAATCCGACCCAGTTCAGATCGGTGTCGACAAGCCAGCCGGTATGCGATGCCATCACCTGGGAATGTCCCATGCGCGCCATGGCGCCGGGATTCCAGTACATCGACGACGCATCGTCGCCCATCGCGACATAGGCGCTGCCCATCGCCACGGCACGGGGACCTACGCCGATGCCGAGGAACTGTGCCGCGGTCGTGCCGACTTTGCTCTGCGCCTGCGCCGCGAACGGAAGGGCGGCGAGAAGCAGTCCGGGCAGAACGAATCGTAGCAGGGTGTTCATAGGCTCTCCGTGTCTTGGCTACTTGATGATGGCGATTTTTCCGGATTTCTCACCCGCGGGGGATTCCAGCACGTAAAAGTATACGCCATAGGCGATGTCGAGATTTTCCTTGGTCTTCAGATTCCAGGTGACCGTGCCGTCGTTGATCGCACTGTCATGGCGAAGCGTGATCACATGGTCGCCGCGTGAAGTGAAAATGCTGATCTTCGAATCGGCGGGGACATGGATGAAATCAACCTTGCGTTCGCCGCGACCCGTCGTAATGCCCGGTGGAAGAGGGGATTCATGTGCCGTGGCGGACACGTAAGGATTGGGAACGACGCCGACACGGCTGAGCTCATCGCCGGCTTCCATCTCGTCCACTTCCGGTAGTGACGGGGAGAAACTGTACACATCACCGTTGCGGAAGGGCTTGGTAGTATTGAGTATGAGCAGATCACCGTCCCCGAAATCATACACCGTATCACGCGGGACACTCGGACGGTTCTCGAACGCCATGATCCAGGTAAACGTCGGATCCCCGTTTTGCTTGAGATCGAAAAATGCGACCTGATCGGTCTTCGAGAGTTTCTGATTGCGGTCGGTGTCCACAAAGATGAACGGAATGCGATGATCCTCGGTGACATTGTATACAGTGAAATTCACCGGTACTTCCGGCGACCCGAACAAAGCGGCCGATGTGTCAATGATCTCATCGGCAAAGCGGAACTCGTAATCCGAAGGATACCGTGCTCCGCGGAGCGTGTCACCCGGTCCCAACAGAATGTTCGTCGTTGCAAATGTGAACAGCAGGCTCTTGCTGCCTGTGTTAAATCCCGACAGACTGTCGATCAGTCGGATCTGCCAGTCGTTCTGGAAATTGATCTGCAGCCCGTCGAAAATGTCGGAGTCCTTCGCTTCGGAGACATACGGACTGTTCCGTATGTAGGGACTGCGATATACGGGATAGTACGTGTAGAGAATTTCGAACTGCCCCGACAGACTCGTCGGCGAGGTCGGGCGAATGTCACCGCGGCGCGCGTCGATGCGGTAGCGGGATGCATTGACCGGCCCGTTCGCATCCTTGACCAGCACGTCGGCGGTGTTGATATTCTCATGCGGAAGCTTCACCGGCAGGGTGTCCAGAGCGGTGAAGACAAAGCTCTGCTGCGTCTTGTTGAGTACGGAATAGGTTGTGGTGATTTGTGCGACTTCATTGAAGTCCTCCTGATCAATGATTCCGTCATTGTCATTGTCGATGCCGTCAGACATGACATCCTGGAAGGTGACCTCGTATGTGTTCGCATCAAGTCGCATCGGATCGATCACTTCATACGCGAGCGACCCCGTGGCCACACTTTGTTCGGCGGTCAGTTCGACACCCGAAAGCGCATCCTGATATCCGGCCACCGGGGCATTCGGAACAACCACGGCAGTGTTGATGTCGAGTTCGGGTTCGCCGGTCGCGGTCAGACGGATCCGCTTGGAGTTCTCTGCGGGGAAGATATCGGTCTGCTCGTTTCCGCGATCGTAGGCGACAACGGCATAGTAGTACGTGCGGCCGTTTTCCACGTCCTGGTCCACATACGAATGTTCAAGACCCGTATTGCTGCCAAGATTGTATGAGCGGCCCGAAACGGTCTCGAAGAGAACCGGGCTCGGGCGGAAATATCCCTGGATGTCGTTGATGAGGTCGAATTGCACGAGCGGCTTGAATCCGACGACGATGCCATCGGCGTTCGTCACCGTGGCAGCGTCAATAAAGTTCGGATCGGTGGCCTTGTAGATCTTGTATCCCTCGAAATCAAATTCCTTGAGTACGGGATCGAAGGACCGCTCCGCCTTCCGGTCCCAGTACAGCGTCACTTCACCGTCACCGGGTACCACCGTCAGCGTGGGTTTGTCCGGTGCGACGGGGAAGCGGTAATTGCTGTTGTAGATTTTCTGCACTGTTTCCCTATGCTTGAGCAGGTCAGCGAGATCAGTCGTGAAGCCGCCCTCACCGCCGCCGTAAACGAGCGCGAGCGAGAAACGTTCCGTCGCGCCGGCAAGCAGAGGGAAGTAGCCGGATCCGTAGATGAAGTCACCGTCCTCGCCCCGCTGGGGACGGTTGTTGATGATGGAGCGCGGGACGTCGAAGAAACCGGGGGCCATGCGGTCCCAGAGATCGTCATCGTCCGCGAGCGTGATTTCACTGGCGGGGGTGAAGTACTGGAACGATGTCAATCCCACCTGATCCGATTCGTCGACATCGGTCTTGTCGATATTCGGTTCACCCGGCAGACCAGTGTCGATGCCGCCGAAATCATAGCCGGACGTGGGGCTGCCGTCGCCCTCGCCGAAATCGTTGGTTTCATCGACGCCGTCACGACCAACGTCATCGAAATCGATATTCCAGTCACGGTCGTTGTCGACCAGGTCGTCACGGCGCTCGTCAACCATCAAATCGACGGTTCCGGAGCCGGTCACATAATCCACGTAGCGGACCGGACGCAGGATGTCGATCAACGTATTGCCCTGCGTGTCGCGCTTCAGCTGACGGTAATGCAGGTAGAAGTTTTCATCGATCACGCCGTCAAGGTCGTTATCAATGCCATCATACGCATTTGGATTGATGATGGAGTTGCCCTGGTTGTCCAGAATGACATTGCCCTCCGCGAGCCGCGTCGAGCCGGGATTGATCTCGATGTCTGCACCGCGGGTGGAAATCGTCTGTGTGCCGCTGCCGATCTCCACCGTGCTGCGTTCGAAGTTTTCATCGATGACGACAAGGGTCATTCCGGGCGTGATGAGTGTGGAATCGAAACTGTCGGATTCAAAGAGGGGAGCGGAGGATGAGAAGTCTGCGTCGTTGTCGTTGTCGATGCCGTCGAAGGGATTGCCCGGACTCTCCAGGAATGCGTACCCAACGAGGCCGACCGGTCCGACCCAGCTCGGATTCCTGCTGTTGTTGTCGGGATAATCGCCGGTGTAAGTGAGGTCCTTCTCAACGTCGAAGAAGGAGAAGTCGTCGTCATATTCACCGGGTGTGTCGTCACCTCCGGTGACACCGATATACGTTCCCACAAGCATGCCGAATACCGCGCGGTTGTAATTTGTCGTTCCGGTATTCTGGATTTCGTAGAGCCAGAAGATGTTGTCCTGCGCGAGAAACTGCGCCCATTGCAGTCCGCGTACGCGCATCTCCAGCGCAAGCCCGTTGCGTGAAGGATTCTGTGCATCCGGCTTGAATGCGACACCGAGCGTATTGTTGCCGGCGAAATTGAATCGCTCGTCGGCGTTGTCGTCCATGACGAAGAATGTTTCCTCGTCGCTGCTGGACGTCTTTCCGAAAAAACCGTTCCAGGAACCCCGCCACCCGGGATCGGTGGCGTCATTGAGTTTATCGGGCCAGAACGACGGCCAGGTTTCCGGATCGGTGAAAAGGGCGACGCCCGACTGGCTGGCGTTGAAATAGCCGGAGACCGGCTCCCACGTCCACGGAATACCGCTGGGCGATTCATCTCTGCGCGCGGTCGGACGGTCCATCGGGGCCGTGACGACACTGTGAAACGTCGTACCGTTCCACTGAACCTCAGCGCCGACGAACGGACTGACGTCCCCGAGGTAACCGTTGTTGTCGTAAATCCAGGCGCCGCGAGGACCGCCGGTGGCCGGTTGTCCGATCACGCCCCAGTTTCCGTAGACGGTTTTCACACGATTGCCTGCCATCACGTTCGATCGCCGGAATTCCCGCCCGCTCTGGGCGAGCGCCTGCGACGCGGCAAGCAGGAGTGCGCATGCGAGGATGTACCGTAGTGCTTTCATAGACGTCCGTATGGATGTATGCCGATGTCGTTTTGCCTGTCGATCAGAATTCGATGTTCAATCCGATCTCGATGCGACGCGGTTCGGAATAAAACGTCGGAATGGTGAAGTACTCTTCAATCGTGTTGACGTATTCCGGTGTGTTCTGGCCCTTTACGCGCTCGAGATCCGTCGTGTAGCCCGCGCGTCCCGTGTCGTCGAATACGCCGACCTCGTTCATCGTGTCGAAGAGGTTGAAGATGCGCATGAACAGCACAAAGTCGAGCGTACCCAGCGACAGTGTTTTGTAGAGCCGCATGTCCGCGTTCACCATACTGGGCTTGAGTTGGCTGTTTGTGATCAGGGAGGTGATGTCGATACTGCGGCGCGGCGTATAGGGCATACCGCTGCCGTACTGCAGGATGAGGCTGCCGCCATACGAGGGCCCTGCATATGATACCGATGCATTGACTGTGTGGCGCTGATCCCAGCTCAGTGGTGTGAGCTGCACCTCGGGAAGATCACCGCGCGCCGCGGCCTGCTGTGCGGCGAAGGGATCAGACGCCGTGCCACGGGCAATCTGGAATGTATAATCCATCGTTGCCGCGAGTCCACCGGCGAAGCGCTTGTTGAATGAGAACACCAGGCCGCGTGTGTATGCGAAATCACTGTTGACGACTTTGCTGTATGTCGCCGATCCGCCGAAAATCGTGATCTGCTCGGACCGCGTACCGGCCAGGTTGCGCGTATCGCGGATGTATGCCGTGATATCCAGCGAAATGTCATCTGTCAGCTGCTGCTGCAGGCCGATTTCCGCGTTGATGGTCTGTTCGGGCTCGAGGTCCGCATTGCCGACCGTTCCCTGATTGCCCGTTCCCGAACCCAGCTTGAAGAAGGGATTTGTGTACAGTAGCTCGAAGCGCGGGATCTGGAAAAAATGTCCGTATGAAAAATGCAGCACACCGCGGTCCGTGATGGGGAAGGCGGCGCCGAAGCGCGGACTGACCTGGTATTTCAGGCTGGCATCATTGTACCAGTACTGCCGGCGCTCCTCGAGCGTGACGTCCGGTTCGTTCGGATCCTGTATGCCGTTGCCGTTGAGGTCGCGGAAGCGATTCTCGGGACGGATGGGATTGAAGATGTTCGGATCCGTCGGATCGTTGAGTATCTGTCCGGCGGGATCGAACACGTCGAGACGCACACCGAGATTGATGATCAGGTCATCGAACTCCATTTTGTCCTGCACATACGCCGCGAATTCCATCGGTTCGCGCGTGTATTCATCATGGAAAATGGAACTGACGTCAAGGATGCGCGTGTCGATGAACGGGTTTCCGGTGGCAGGATCGAAATCCGACTGCGCCGCGATCGGGCGCAGAACGATATTGTTGAAGTACAGTTCATGCGAACTGACCTGCACGCCCGCTTTGACGAGATGCTGCTGCGTGATCTGGCTGGTAATATCGAACTTGCCGACCATCGTCGTCGTGTTGCGCTCGAAATGCGTCATGTCCACGCCGCCGGTGGATCCGCTGTATGGTGTGATCTGTGTCAGCAGGTTGGGATGCACGTAGCGGTCATCATAGGGGTCTTCATATACGTAGCGGCGGAAGTTTTTATCGAACAGTGAGAACCCGAGCGTATAGAATGTGTTGTCGGAGAGCAGATGTGTCAGCTGTGCGAGATGTGTTTTGCCGAGACGGTAATTCGTCGGATTGCCTTCGGGATTGTAGGTGAAGAAACGGTTGTAATCCTCGTATGTCACATCATCGTGGATGTACTGATACCACACCTTCAGATCGTTGCTGATGCGGAGATTGAGTTTCGCCTGCCCGTAAAACTTTTCACTGCTGTTCATGGAGACGATCTCTCCGTTCCCGAGTCCGGATTCGGGATCCCGGCTCTCCACGAAATTTCCCGCGCTGTCGATATACGCGACGTTGGAAGGATTGTACCGCTGCTCTCCGCTGAGCCATCCTCCGAAACTATTGTAGCGTCCGTTGAGACTGAAAAACAGGCGGTCGTTGATGATCGGTCCGCTGAGTGATGCGTCGAAGTTGGTGATGGACACCAGATTGATCTCGTCGATGCCCATGAAAATGCTGTCATTCGGGCTGAGGTAATCTCCGATGTAGCTTCCGATGCTGCCGCTGAAACTGTTGCTGCCTTCCTTGGTCGCTATGTTGACGATGCCGCTGAGCGCCTGTCCGTATTCCGCGTTGAACGCGCCGCTGACCAGCTGCAGCTCCTGCACCTGGTTCGTGTTGACTTCCACAACCGTGCCGCCGTCGTAAACGTCGGTGACCGGAACACCGTCGATCCAGTACGCCACCTCGCCCTGGCGTCCACCGCGCACGTGTCCGTCGATGTACCCTGCCTGCAGGTTCAGCACTTCGCTGACCTCCGTCACCGGGAGCGCCTCAATTTCCTCGTCGCCGACGACCGCGGTGGACGCGGTGAGATCCTTGCGGACCAGAGGACGCGTCGCCGTGATCACAACTTCCTCGTCGAGTTCGAGCACCGCCTCGCCCATCTCGATGTTGATGCGCGTCGTGAGATCGATGTTCACGCGAACATCTCTGATCGTGACCGGAGCATAGCCGATTGCGGTGGCTTTGAGTTCGTACGTCCCGGGTGGAATATTCAGAATGGTGTATTCGCCGTCGAGGTTGGTCGCGGCGCCCAGCGATGTGCCGGCAAGGATGATGTTTACACCGGGAATGCCTTCGCCCGTCTGGCCGTCGACGACCTTTCCGGCGACTTTCCCGGTGGAGCCTGCCTGCAATGCAGCAGGCAGCAGAATGGCGAGGAGCAGGAGGGGGTGCCAACGTTTCATGATCGTGCGCACTCTGGTTGCGGAACGTGATTAGGTGTTGATCGGCCGCATCGGCGGCGGACCAGCGGTCTGGCGGATGATTAGTTCCGGCGTGAAACGCCGGTGCTGCGGGTCGAGTGTCGGATCGTCCATGCGGGCGAACAGCCGTTCCGTTGCAAGCACACCGAGTCTGCGGATCGGCTGATGCATCGTCGTCAGTCCGTAATAATGTGCGAGTTCGATATCGTCAAAGCTGACAAGCGACATGTGTTCGGGACAGTTCATCCCGGATTCCTTCAGGGCGTGCATGGCACCGAACGCCTGGATGTCGCTCGTCACAAACACTGCTGTCGGACGCTGCGCCGCCGGGAGGCGGAGCATTTCTTTCATGACCTCGTACCCAGCGTCCTTGCTGTATCCGTCATTCTTTGATTCATGGACGGGATGAAAGATCCCGGCATTGGTCACGGCTGGATGCGCCGCGACGGCTTCGAGATATCCCTCCGCGCGTTCACGTGACGGCGCAGTGTCTCGATTGCCTGTCAGCATCGCAATGCGCTCATGGCCGAGAGACAGCAGGTATTCCGTTGCATTGCGCGCTCCGGCGATGTTCTCGACGAAGTACGAATCGAAGTGTTCGTTGAAACGATCAAGCAGGATGATCGGGAAATTCTTTTTCAGGTATTTCTGGGTGTAGTCGATGGGAAGGTCGATCGAAGCGATGAGCATGCCGTCGGAGTGTCCGGCGCGGAGGGAACGCTGAAGGTATACTTCGATCTGCCGGGGATGATTGACGCCGTAAAGAAGGAGGTCGTAGTCGTGCTCGAACAGCGTATCCTGTATGCCTCCGAGCAATTCCACGAAGAAGTAGTTCGTGATGTACGGCATGATGGCCGTGATGGTGCGGCTCTTTCGTCGCGCAAGCCGTTGAGCGGACGCATTCGGCTGATACTCCAGCCGTGACGCGACCTCAAGCACATGTTTTCGCGTGGAATCGGAAACGGAAGGGTGGTTGTTCAATACTCTGGAAACGGTTCCAACGCCAACATGCGCTTCTCTGGCAATATCGTATATAGTAACGCCCAACAGATCCTCCGTGCGGGACGAATGAGCATTGAAAAGATTTTGGAAGCGTTTCCAAGTTACATGCTGGGGATTTATTTGTCAAGTCCCCGCAAACGAATTCTGAGAAAAAAATAAGGCGCGCGTGAGGAATGCGTTAAATCAGGCTGAAAGCACTGTTCAGCGAATTCTCTCATGCGCGCCGATCGTCTGGATTCCATGAACTGGTTTCATGGAATGAACAAATGGAGGCTATTCGATCTCCCTTATCTTCTCCATGAATTGTGCGCGAAGATAATGTTTTGCGTCGCCGGCACGGTGAAAGTTCAGGCTGCCCTTGAAATCGGGGATGCGTGCAATCTCCTGTCTGCTCATCCACTCGTCGATTTCCCTGAGCATCGTATCAATGGTCTCGAGTCCCTCCTGGTATAGAACGGACGCGAGCTGCACGCTGCTGGCCCCCGCAAGCAGAAGCTTGATGATGTCCTCCGCGTTCTTGATGCCGGTCGTGGCGGAAATATCGAACGGAACGTAGTGCGACATCAGCGCCGTCCAGCGCAGCGGGAGATGGACCTCGTCGGGATTGCTCCAGGAAAACGTGGTCTTGAGTTTGCGCTCATTGATGTCGATGTCGGGCTGGGTGAATCGGTTGAACAGCACGAGACCGTCCAGACCGCGACGGCCGAGCTCGACCGCCATGTTCGGCAGGGCGGAGAAGTACGGACCCACTTTCAGCGCGACCGGAATGTCGACCTTGCTTTTCACCGTCGAGAGAATCTGGAAATATAGATCTTCCATGTCCCTTCCGTCGACCGTCAGATCCGTCGCCGTCGTGAACACATTCAGTTCGAGCGCATCCGCGCCGGCGGCTTCAGCCTGCCTGGCGAAATCCGGCCACCATTCCGTCGAAACACAGTTGATGCTCGCGATGACCGGGATGCTGGTCTTCTCCTTTGCCTCGCGAATGAGGTCCGTATAATCCTTTGCCCCGTAGAGAAGCTCGAGATGTGCGTAGTAATAGTCGTATGCCTCGGTGTGATCGACCGTTCCCTCTTTCATGCCAAAATCCTTCTGCGCCAGCACTTCTTCGAACAGACTTTTCAGCACGACCGCGCCCGCACCGGCCTCCTCGCATTCCGTGATGCGGTCGATATTCCGCGTCAGTCCGCTGCTGGCAACGATGATCGGGTTGCGCAGCTGCAGTCCCATGTAAGTGGTCGAAAGATCTGGCATGGTGCTTCTCCGTGATAATGAACAGCGATGTCTCAGACTCGGTGAGGCCGCATGGGCCTCGATGAGAATATGACAAATCGTATGCAGTGCTGCAAACAGCGGACGGTCTTCCGGCAATTGCTTCTTCGGTGGAGCTTTCATAGTTTCGATGAGGACATGCGTATTTCACATCCGGTATATCCTCATGCAACGCACTTCCAGATTGCGGCTTCCCCAGCCACCGCCTGCTCTGCCCGCCCTGATGCTCTCAGTACTTATCCTGTCCGCCTGCGGTCCGATGGAATTGACTTCCGTGGTGGACACGCAGTACCTGATGGGGAATCGTGACCTTCCGCTGCAGAATGTGCTCGTGGTGTATGACAGCAGGGATCTCGCATTGAAGGACCGCTTTGAAACCGCCTTCATGAAATTCCTCGAGGAGAATACCGATGCAAAGGCGTTTCGCGACATCGCACTGTATTCACCGCTCAAAAAATTAAGCGACAAGGAAAAGCTCTGGGCCCTGAAGGACCAGAGTATCGATGGCGTGCTCTATATCAGCGGCGGCGGCAGCGGACGAAGCATCCGCGAATGGCTGTATCCCGAGGCTGAGATCGACACTGGCACGACTGCATGGCAGAGCGGCACGGCAAAGCTCTTTCTTCCGAAGAGCGGAGGAGTGATCTGGATCGGCAGTATCCCCGGAACACAGGGAAGCGCCGGTGAGGATCTGGAGTCACGCCGCTTCTATTCCGCCGTCACCAATGATCTGCTGCAGCAGGGTATCCTGCAGAAGCAGCGTCCGCGCAATCCCGCGCTGCCGGGCTTCAACCGATAACGCGCGTGAATGTTGTTCCTCCGAGAGAATCGCTGTGCGTCACCGGTTTTTCCACAGCATATTCCCTTTCCTGCTCGGGCTTCTGACGACCTGCGTATCCGTCGAAAGCCATGCGCAGTCCCTTTCACTGTTTGACCTCGATGCACGTGCGTATCCGCTGATGCGCGCGAAGTATCTCGCCTTCGATGCGGACGGACTGCGCCTCGACGCGCTGCGTCCGGCGGATGTCGTGCTCACAGAAAACGGTGTTCGCCGCACTGTGATCGACCTGCGCTGTCCGCCGCCCGATGACCCGGCGCCGCTCTCGTCCGTGCTGACGATCGATGTTTCAGGATCGATGGATGGCGGTCGCCTCGCGATCGCGCGCGCGGCGGCGGGGGCATGGATCGAGGAATTTCCATTCATGACTTCCGAATGCGCGCTGACACAGTTCAACACGCGCAACGCTCTGCTCCAGGATTTCACCGCGGATCCGTCCGCTCTGCGTGACGCATTGCAGGGGCTGCAGGCGGGAGGGGGCACGAGTTTTGACGCCGCACTGATCGATCCCTTCGCGGGCGCACTGCGCATCGTCGAGCGCGGCAGACACAAACGCGTCGTCGTGCTGCTTACCGACGGACAGGCGACGGGCAGCGAGCAGGCGGTGCTCGATGCCGCGCGCCAGAGCGGTGCCCAGGTGTTCTGCGTCACCGTCGACGACCGCATGCCCGATATCCTCAGGCGTGTCAGCGAGGAGAGCGGTGGACGCAGCTTCGCCGGAGTGAAAACAACGGAGCACGCACGGCACATCTTCCGCTCCATCCTCCAGTTCTCACAGGATATCGAACCCTGTGTGGTGGAATGGGAGAGCGGAGGCTGCGATTACGCGCGCAGTGTCGAAATGCGCATTCCGGCTCACGGCATTGCGGATCGCGCCGGATACAGCGTGACCGCGGCCATGCTTCCCGATATCTCTTTTGAGCCTGGCATCGTCGTCGAATTTCAGGATGTCATCCCGGGCATCGCTTCAGAAACCACCTGTATCCTGCGTGCGCGCAATCGCGCTGTGCGTATCGATGCGATCTCTCCCGACGACGACCGCTTTCGTGTCGTCGATTACGGCGGACCCGCACCGCCGATCACCCTTGCCCCCGGGGAATCTCGCACCCTGACCTTGCGCTATCTGCCGCTGGACTCGGCACGCGTGGTCTGTCGCTTCGCGCTTGCCACCACGGCCTGCTCGTCCGAATTTTTCGCGACAGCCGGCTATCCCGGTAAGAGATGGGACGAACGCGTCCTTACCCTGATGCATCCCAACGGGGGAGAGGTGTTCGTCGCGGGCAGCGACACGGTGATTACCTGGGAGGGCGTTACACCGGACGAGCGCGTGCGCCTGGATTTCAGTGCCGACAACGGACGCAGCTGGTCTCTGATCGCATCCGGTGTGACGGGCGAGCACTACGCCTGGCGTGTTCCGCTGGTTTCCAGCGACGCCTGTCTCGTCCGCGTTACTCTGGAAGAGGAACTGCCGGTGCCTGATGACATGGTACTGATCGCGCCGGGATCGTTTCGACGCGGGGATCTCACCGGCACCGGCACGGCGCTCGAACGTCCTGCACACGACGTCCGTCTCACCCGTGCATTTCTGATGTCCCCGGTCCCTGTCACGCAGCGATCGTTCATCGATGTGATGGGATACAATCCCTCGGCAGCAGGCGGCAGTGACATTCTGCCTGTCACGGATGTCACCTGGAATGAGGCGATTGCATACTGCAATGAGCGATCGCGCCTCGAGGGTCTTGAAGAATGCTACGCGATCGATGCCGGAGACGTGACCTGCGATTTCTCGGCGCGCGGATACCGGCTCCCCACCGAGGCGGAATGGGAATATGCGTGCCGGGCCGGCAGCAGCGATGAATTCTCCGGCGGCGGGATGACCGAGCCCTATTGCGACCCTGTCGATCCCGTCCTCGACACGCTTGCCTGGTACTGCGCGACCGCGGGAGGTCGGCTGCACGAGACAGCGCAGCTGCGACCGAACCGCTGGGGACTCTACGACATGCACGGCGGCGTGTTCGAATGGTGCTGGGATTTTCTCAACGTTTATCAGCCGGATGCGCTCGTTGATCCGGCGGGACCGGCCCGTGCGGCAGTCGGCTCAACCCGCGTCGTTCGCGGCGGGATGTATTCGTCGTATGCCGCCGGCTGCCGCTCGTCCGCGCGCGAGGGCATGGAAGAGCGGGCGCGCGCCGCGGTCGGATTCCGTGTGGTGAGGACGTACTGACATGAACGCGCGCATGCCACATATCGTTCTCATCCTTGCCGTGCTCTGCGTAATACTGGAGCCCGCCGCTCCGCTGCATGCGCAGCTCTCCGATGAATCCGATGCCGTGTTCAGCATCGTCATTCCTTCGGCGCGGGCGGCGGATGTCGACATGGGACGCCTTTCCGTCGGTGCCGTTCGTGACACGCTTATCCGGGACTTCGCGGTCAACACCGGTCGGGCAGCAATCCGCATCGACACGATTTTCATTCGCGGATCCGACGCGGATGCCTTCTCCGTCGTCGGAGGATATGATCCTGTGCTCGTGCCGCAGTCCGCTGCGCACGATGTGGCATTTTCGTTTCATCCCTCTTCGGCGGGATTCAAGTCCGCGGAAATCCTCCTGCGCACGCAGGTGGACACACAGCGCTATGTGATTCGCGGTGACGCGGTGGATCCGCAGATCCGCGTGGAGGCGGACCTGGTGGATTTCGGCGTCGTCCCGGTCGGTGCCACGCGGGATACCGTCGTGCATGCCATCGTGAGAAATCTGACCGCCGGTTCCGTCGAGATCACATCTGCCGAACAGGCCGGACCCGACCGCGAGCAGTTCACCGTCACTGGTGGGAGCGCGCCGTTTATCATCGCTCCGTTCGGAACACACACGATGACGCTCCGCTTTGCCCCACGTCGCGGAGGTCGCACAAGCGGCAGCATCCGGTTCCATGTCGCTGGCAGTGAACAGGCTCCGGTCGCCCAGCTCTTTGGTGAGGGAGTCGGGATGCGGGCGCAGGCCGTGCTGACGACCGACACGCTCTCGGCAGCTCCCGGAGAAATCGTGCATATCCCGATCCGTCTGCGCGAGGAGCGGAATATCACTCTGTCCGGCGCTTCCGCGCTGCGCACCGAGTTGTGCTATGATGCCGCGGTGCTGGTGCCGGTGGGTGTTACTCCCAGAGGACGCATTGAAAGCGGCAGGCGTATCATCCCGATGACCGATATCCCGCTGCTTCCCCTGCGGGACGATATCCTCATTGAACTTCCATTCATGGCGGTCCTTGGTGACAGAACATCGACCGTGCTGGATCTGCGACACTCCACTGCGGTGGGGGGTGACGTGGACATCGACGAACGGTCCGGTCTCTTCGAGCTTTCGGATCTCTGCGACGAGGGTGGTATGCGCCTGTTTTCCTCCGGGGGCAGTTTGCGACTCGAGCAGAATCGCCCGAATCCCTTCAACGCCATGACCGTCGTCGAATTCGAGACGATCGAAACGGCGCATACACGTCTGATCGTCAGGGATCTGCATGGCCGCGTCATCCGTGTGCTCTTTGACGGACCAACGGTTCCGGGAGTGCATCACGTCACGTTCGACGCCGGTGATCTCGTTTCCGGCACCTACCTTTACGAACTTCGGAGCGGCAGTCTTCATCTCCGCCGCCGCATGCAGCTTGTGAAATGATGTGTCGCACAAACCCCGCAGGATCCGCTGAATGGAAAAAACGCGTATGAGCAGGTTCTCCCCGGGCATACGTATCTATCTGATCGCCGTCGCGGCACAGCTTCTGGCCGTGGCGTTACTTTTGACATTCAGCGATGAAATTCCTGCATCTGATCCATGGTTTGAGGAACAGGCGCTGGAGCTGGTACGTAAACACTCACTTACAGTAGAGTGGGAGAACCCTCCGCACATCGTGCAGCAAGGTGATTATCAGAACTGGCGTCCTCCACTGTATTCGCTCATTATCGCGCTCACATACGTGATCTGGGATTCGCGTATCGCTCTCATCATTCTGCAGGTTTTTCTGTATGCGGTCATTCCGGTACTGCTCTATCACATTGCCATCCGTGTTCATACGCGAGGAAGAAGTAGGGGGAGCGTTGCCGCCACGGCTGTGTTGCTATGGATGGTGAACCCGCAATTCGTGGTGAGCAGTTATCAGGTACTCGATACGATGACGATCACAGCGTTCTTTCTCCTCACGGTTCTTGTTACATTTCGACAGCATCCTGAATACGTTCCGCGTCGGAGTGCCGCAGCAGGGTTGTTAACGGGCCTCTTCTATTTGCTCCGTCCCACTGGTTCTCTGACTTTTATCCTCTATCATGGGATCTCATTCGTTCGGAGTCGAGTTTCACATCGTGTTCGCACTGTCATCATTTATATAGCATTTCTGTGTATGGGCCTGGCGTTTCTCGGGCTCCTGCACGTTGTGACGGGATCGGGATACCGGATGACATACACCAGCGCCGGATACAATCTCTGGCTCGGCAACAATCCCGAGACACGCGATTTCATGCGGCGCACGCTGGGCGATGCGGCGACGATCGAAGACCGGATTTTCGCGGAGTATCAGGGTGAGCTCACCGCCATCGCACGGGCGGACGAACAGGAGCGCAACCGGATGTTCACGCGCAGGGCCATTGCCTTTATGATTGACCACCCCGTGGAAACGCTCGAGAACATGTTCTGGAAAGCGGTCGGCTTCTGGTCGCCATTCCGCAGCAGGGAGGGACATTTCTCTGCGTCATGGAAAAAGGAAATCCTTGTGCTGGCATATCAGCTTCCACTTCTTCTTTTTGCGTTCATCACGGTTGTCCGGCGTCTGCTGCAGCCGGAACGCATGCGGGGAAAGGGCATCGGAACGATCTGTCTGCTGGTTGCACTCTGGATGCTGCCGCATCTTCTGTTTTTCGCCACTCCGCGTTTCCGTGCCCCGGTCGATCCGCTCATTCTCTACATGGCTGTGCTGTCGCTTCCGGAGATTGTCAGATCCCATTTCCGTTGGATCGTGAGAGGATGATGTTCTGATGCGTCTGTTTCACGACGACATACGAACACCAGCGCGGCGGCCGGAGCTGTTCATGCTCATCGTCATCGTGACGCAGCTGGCACTTCTCATCTTCTGGGAGGCGTATGCGTCTGAGCGGTTCGCAACGATCGTCGCCGGGAATCCGGATCCAGTGGATCGTCTCTTCTACGGCAGGATCGGGGAGGGGATGGCGGCCGCGATGCTGCTGCTGCTTGCAGCATCCGTCATCATCTCTGTTGTGGTGTTATTCCGGCGGAACATCCCGGTCAGCATCCGTGATGTTCTGAACTGCCGTTCGGAACGGCAGCTCATTCTGATATTCCTGATTCTATCTGCACTCCTGCAGCTCTCGTTCCTGTTCTTGCTGTCCCCGCCTCCGTTCTCCGACAGTCAGTACTACGTCAGCCATGCGGAGAGACTGGTGGAAACCGGATCCTATATCACGGCCGACGGTGCGCGCACTGCGTTCTGGCCCGTCGGGTATCCCGCGTTTCTCGCCCTGCTCGAAGTCGTCACGGGAAACATGATTCTCGTGGGACGCCTTTTCAACATTCTTTTTGTCCTGTTTATTATCGCCGCGACCTGGCGTTTATTCCATGACGCGTTATCTCGGAATCAGCGACTCCTCCTCGTTGCCGCGATGGCATTTCACCCGCTCATCCTCTTTGCTGCCGCGCCGTTGATGACGGATCAGTGCTTCCTGGCATTGCTGATGGGGGCGCTGCTCGCAGCACGCATGCCGGATGCGTGGTTCAAACCGTTGGTCCTTGCCGCTCTGCTCTCGGCGATGGTGTACGTTCGTCCCGCGGGGCTGCTGATTGCCGCTCTTCTTCTCCTGGTTCTACTTCTCGCTGGTCTGTCGAAGAGACAGGTCGTGCTCACCGCCATTCTCGTCATCTGTGCACTGACACCCTGGACGATCAGGAATTATGCGGTGTTTCATCGCCTCGTGCCCGTCGCCACGAACGGTGGATACAACTTTCTCATGGGAAATCACAGCGGCGCCGGAGGCGGATTGAATTTCGATTTTTCCTATCCGGATACGGAGAACGAAGCCGTAGCCTCCCGGAATGCTTATCGGCGCGCGATCGAAGACATGCGCCGCGATCCTCTGCAGGCACTGGCCCGGATCCCGCGGAAAGTCGCGCATTCATACAGGCGTGGTGACGCGACCATCCTCTGGTCGGTCAAACCGGTACACAGGTCGCTGCCGCCGTGGCTTCTCGCCGCGCTCTTCTATGCCGGCAATCTCGCCTGGTACGTCATGGTGGGATTCGGGCTGCTTGCGCTTGTCCTGAAGCGAGTGCGACTGCGCACACGGCTGCAGCGATATCTCTTGACAGGGGTTGTCACTGCCGTGTTCCTCATGATTGCTCTCTATGTCGGCGGGGAACGGTACGTCTTCCCGCTCTTCCCATTTCACGCCTACCTGTTTGCACGATTTTTCCCGGCGCGTGCATGACAGAATTGACACTGCAAGTGCCGTCCACACCGTTCTGAATTCGCATGAAAATATTTTTTTTGTGCCCTCTATCTATTTCGGTAATAATACCGTAACTTATCCCGTCTCCCAGTGTCTCATCATTAACCGAAACCATACGCGGAAACCCGCCAGGTGTTTCTCCGTATGCATTTCTCAGGGAACCGATCAACGGAGCGATGAGCCATGCAACGTCACAGGTACTCCACGTCTATCCGGCACTGTTCTATTCTGTCCACCATCATCATTGCGCTCGGCTGTCTCCCGGTATATGCGCAGCAGGAGCGAACCTGGAGTTTCGACGCTGACTTCGACAGGGGTGTGATGATGAGTGTCAATCACGACATGGTACACAACCAGCTGCAATTGAACTGTGAGAGTGCCGAACTGCCGTTCGTGAACGTCGCGGCTTCAAACCGGGGAACAATCATCCGCATCAATGCCAACACGGGAGAGATCATAGGTGAATACCGCTCCGCGCCACAGGGTGAACTGCATAATCCGTCGCGGACGACGGTCGATCGTGCCGGAAACGTCTGGTCAGCGAACCGTGACCAGCCGGCGAAGTTTACAACCGACGACGGATCCGTCATCAAGATCGGCGTGGTTGTCGGTGGCACGAGATGTCTCAGCGACGGAACGCCCAATCCGAACGGTGCATACCTCAAACCTCCGTTCAGCTACTGCACGGCAGTCGATCGCGACGGTGACGGCCTGATTCGTACCTCCAGCGGTCTCGGCGATCTCCATCCGTGGCAGGGACGCGATGTTTCCTCGGCCATGGATGAATGCATTCTGCTGTACAGGAAAGTCCCGGCTCGCAACTGTCGCCACGTATCTGTCGATGAGGATAATAACGTCTGGGTTGGCGGATTCGCGAAGGAGAACGACATCACCACCACCATGATGAAGGTGGACGGTCAGACCGGTGAAATTATCGAGCGGTACGAGAAGCTCGCCTGCGGCGGGTATGGCGGTCTGGTGAGCAGACAGGGCAGTATTTTCTCGTCTTCCATGAATGGCGGGACCGGACCGCTGCTCATGATGTCTCCAGCGGGGAAATCGACGTGCATCACGGAGGTTTTCAGTTATGGACTCGCGGAGGATCCCGGCGGCAATATCTGGGCAAGCGTATTCAAAGACGGGGAACTCTTTAAAATTTCACCCAGCGGTGCGGTCATCTCCGGCTTTCCGGTTGAGCTCAGCGGATTTCAGCCGCGTGGTGTGGCTGTAACCCCTGTCGACGGACACGTCTGGGTTGCCTGTTCCGGCAGCAACGAAGTCGAGCGGCGTGACCCCTCGGGCAACCATGTAAAACAATTCGACTTGTCGTCCTATGAACCCGCCGGATTGATGCCGACCGGTGTCGCGGTGGATGTCAACGGCAAGGTCTGGGTCACCAACGCAGAATCGAACAATGTTTTTCGAATCGATCCGAACGGAGGCAAAGACGGGAAGGGGTGCATAGACCTCGTCGTCTTCCTCGGGGGAGGAGCATATCCGTATAATTACAGCGACATGACCGGGGCGGCGTTCGGCGAGAATCTACCGCCGTATGGATCCTGGATGGTCGTGCATGACGGTGGCATGCCTGACGTCATATGGCAGCGCATCGACTGGAATGATCACACCGACGGGGATTCCAGGATTGTCGTACGGGCGCGCGCTGCAAACACGGAAGCCGCACTGTCATCACAGTCCTATCGGCAGATCACCAACGGGAAACGGATGTGTGATTCTCTTCTCCAGGGACAATACGTCCAGCTGTTCGTGGAATTCTTCCGTGGCAGCCGCACGGAACACAATCCCATCCTGTACGATATTTCGGTGATGGGAACCGATCCGCCGGTCGTTCACGCCGACACACGCGAGTTCTGCGAAGGTGACTCCCTGCGCCTGGCAGCAGACCCGCGATACTCGGATATCATCTGGGAGAATGGTCTTCGCACGCGCACGCGGTACGTCAGGGAAAGCGGATCCTACTGGTACGCGGCCCTGAGCCCCGTCGGATGCCAGCTCCCGTCGGATACCATCCACGTTCACGCGCATGCCGCACCTCAGCCGGTGATCACTGCCGAAGACTCGGCGATCTGTGCCGGCGGGGCAACGACCCTGACCGCTCCGGCAGGCTACCATGCATATCGCTGGTTTCCCGCGAGCGAAGAAACCGGTCATACACTGCGTGTGACATCCCCGGGCAGTTACTCGGTGATGGTTGTGGATTCACTCGGATGCAGCGGAACGTCACCGCCTTTTACCATCCGAATGTATCCGCCTGCACATGTGCAGCTCGCCATTGATGGCGACAGCGTCCTCTGCGGCGGCGGACCGGCCGTGATCCGGGCGACAGCCGGCTTCAGCCGGTATCGCTGGAATACCGGACAGGTGACAGAAGCGAATCAGCTGACGGTCGATCGCGCCGGAACCTACTACGTGTCAGTGCTCGACAGCAATGGCTGCGAAACTGTTTCCAATACGGTGCAGCTCATAATCGCCGAACGGCCGGAAATCGACGTGTGGACAGAAGGACCCGCTGAAAGCTGCTACGGAGATACCGTCAGTATCCGCGCGACACCCGGCTTCCCGCACTACCGGTGGAGCAATGGAATGGATGGGGCCGATCCACGGATGCGCACGACACGGCCCGGACTCTACTGGGTGTCGGTCCAGGATCAGTATGGCTGTACGTGGTCATCCGACACCATCCGCGTTTCATATTACGAACGCGTGCAGGTGCTGCTCACCATTGCAGGAGACAGCATCCTCTGTGAGGGCGGCAGCGCTCGCCTCATCGCAACGGAGGGCTACAAACGCTATGAATGGAGCACCGGCGATGTGACCACCGCGCCGTTCCTTGACGTCGATTCCGCCGGTACATACACCGTCACGGCAGTCGATCGTCATGGCTGCCGGGGCATATCCAATCCTGTGTGTCTTGTCGTTCGGCCGCGTCCGGAAGTCGATCTGTGGATGGAGGGAGGAACGGTGCTCTGTTCGGGTGCCGATGGCACGTTGCATGCGACACCGGGCTTCTCGTCCTACCGATGGAGCAACGGGCAGGAGGGACGCGAATCAAGCATCACGGTGAGCGACAGCGGCCGCTACTGGGTCGACGTGCGGGATGCCTATGGCTGCACGGCTCGATCAGAGACGCTGCGTGTGACTATCGCGGATGAACTCGCACCGGTGATCCGGCTCGATTCCGATACCCTTTGTCCGGGCGGAAGCGTCGTGCTCGATGCCGGTCCGGGTTATGCCGCTTACGACTGGAGCACCGGTGAACAGACGCAGATGATTACGGTCCGTGCACCCGGGTGGTACAGTGTGGAGGTCACCGGCACGAACGGCTGTCGCGGGGACACATCCGTCCGCATCTACAGTGAGTCGCCGGTCTTTATCCTGTCGCCGCAGGATACGCTCTGTCCGGGTTCGACAGCTGAGCTTGATGCCGGACCGGGGTACACGGCATACGCCTGGAACACGGGCGAGGACACGCGCACGATTACCGTGGACCGGCCGGGTACGTACATCGTTTCCGTCACCACCACGCGGGGCTGTGTCGTGAGTGATACCGTGAGCGTCTACTACTACACGCGGCCGGACGTGTCCATCGATGGACCGCCGACAGTTTGTCCGGGCAGCGTTGTGGAATATCATTGTACCGGGAGTACTGTGTTGGATATTCAGTGGCAGCTCGACGGCGGTGGCGTTCTCCGGCTGGAAGGTGACGGCGCGACAGCGGAAATCCTCTGGCAGGAGGCGGGAGTGCATCGCGTGAGCATGTCCTTTTCAACGGAGACGGGATGTCAATTCGATACGTCCCTCGTCGTCACGGTGGAACAGTTGATCGCACCGCCGATCGAAGGTGCCCGCCGATTCTGCGAGGGGGATGCCACGGAACTTTTCGTGCGTGACGCGCCGGGTGTATGCACCTGGATTTTCCCGGGCGGGACGCGAGAAGAAAATGTCATGCACATCATGGCAGACCGCGCCGGAGTCTACACGTTGATCGTCCGTTCTGCGGCGGGCTGTTGTGACACCGTATATGCAGAAGTCGAGGTTGACCCGAAACCGGACGCGCGGATTCTCGGTCCCGACGGTTTGTGTCCGGGCGATCACGTTTCTCTCCGCAGTGTATCGGACACGCTGCAGTGCAGCTGGGATACACCGGAAGGTGCTCTGCAGGGACCGGTCATCACCGCTTCACTGCCCGGACGCTACATTCTCGAAGTACGTGCGTACAGTGGATGCAGGGCCCGTGATACGCTGCTGCTGCATGCCTACCCGGAACCACGGCCCGTCATTCTCGGAGACAGTGTGATCGTTCGCGGAGAAAGCGCGCAACTCCGGCTCGACCAGGAATATGCAGAAGTGGAATGGTACCTCCCCGACGGCAGTACACTCGCCGACATCAGCACGATTACCGTGAAGGATTCCGGTCGGTACCGCGTCTCCGTCATCAGTGCGTTCGGCTGCTCCGGGACCGCAGAATTCTGTGTGAAGTACGCCGGTTCCGTCAACGCAACATCCGTCGTCGCTCTCCCGCGCATCGAAGCCGCGCCCGGAGACCGGGTCGTTATTCCGCTGATGCTGCGTTCATCCAGATATCTCGAATGCGCCGGGGCCGGACCATGGACCGCGGAGCTGCGTTTCGATAAAAGCATCCTGATGCCTGTCGGGAATACTCCGGTGGGCTGGATTGAAGGATCCGATCGCGTGATCCAATTCGACGGACAGTTGATCGACGGGCGAGACAGCCTCGCGGGACTCGAGTTCATCGCGACGCTTGGACGCACCCAATCGACCACGCTTCACATCGAACAGTTCAACTGGACCGGAGCGGATGTCGATGTCACGACCATCGACGGGGAAGTGCGTCTGCGTATCTGTCACGAGGGAGGTGACCGATTGTTCGATGCCGGCGGCAGGCTGCGGCTCGCCCCCAATCACCCGAATCCCTTCAACACTGAAACCGTCATCGTCTACGAACTGATCGAGGAAGGACCGACCGAGCTCCTCGTACTTGACATGCTTGGCCGAACGGTGCGCGTCCTCTTCCGCGGACAGGGGAGCAGCGGTGTTCACCGTGCTACGTTCAATGGAACGAACCTGCCCTCGGGAACGTACTTCTGCGTGCTGAAAACGCCGACTGCCGTGCGCATGCAGCGCATGCAGCTGCTCAAATGACCACCTTCGCAAACCGCATGATCCTGACGCATGAAGACGGGGCCCCGTGGCCCCGTTTTCTTTGAATATTCGCAGCCGAGGACGATATTTCCTTCTGGAGATGCCGTTGCGTGGCACGCGTGAAGCAACGGCGGAATCCCTTCCGAGCGACGGGCATCTTATGTGTGATGCCCGCGGTTCCGGCTATGTTATCGATTCACAGCACAAGAGCATTCATGCCTGAACATACAGCCTACACGCTGGCCGCGATCCTGAATCAGAGCGTCCAGCGCTTCACCGACAGGCCCGCACTTTCCTACGTCGCAGGGCAGCCGATGAGCTACACGCGACTCGGAGAGCAGACCGCCGAGCTGCGCGCCGCCCTCCGGCATGACGGTATTCGTCCGGGAGACCGCGTGGCCATCCTCAGCGGGAATATGCCGAACTGGGGCGCGGCCTATTTCGCCATCACGACAATGGGTGCCGTGGCGGTGCCGCTGCTGCCGGACTTCCATGAGCGCGAAATCGCAACGTTCCTCGAGCATGCAAGCTGTGATGCGGTTTTTATCTCGGCTCGTCTGCTGCCGAAACTAGCAGGACTCGACCTTCCGCGTCTGCGCACACGGGTGCTGCTCGACAGCCTAGAGCTGCTGCCGGATGATGCAGAAAACGCGACACCCGGTCTTTACGCGCCGTTCTGGAGGCCTTCGATGGGAACCGAGGCGACGGCCGATGTGAAAGAAGACGATCTTGCTTCCATCATTTACACCTCCGGCACCACCGGCCGATCGAAAGGCGTGATGCTGACACATCGGAACATCGCCTTCAACGCGACGAAGGTGCAGACCATTCAGCCCGTCAATCCCGAAGATGTCTTCCTGTCGATTCTCCCGCTTTCGCATACCTATGAAAATACGCTGGGACTGATCCTTCCCATCATGCAGGGAGCCTCGGTGAATTACCTCGAGAAGCCGCCCACGGCGAGTGCGCTGCTTCCCGCGCTGGAAACCGTGCGACCGACCATCATGCTCAGCGTGCCGCTGGTCATCGAAAAGGTATACAAGCAGCGCGTGCTCCCCGAAGTCACGAAAAGCGGATTGATGCGAAAGATACACAACACCGACTTCGGCCGGCGCATGCTCTACCGTCTCGCCGGAAAGAAACTGCGGAAAACCTTCGGCGGCCGTCTCCACTTCTTCGGCGTGGGGGGGGCAAAACTTGATCCGCAGGTTGAGCGTTTCCTGCGCGAGGCGAATTTTCCCTATGCCGTCGGGTACGGTCTTACGGAAACAGCACCGCTGCTGGCGGGTGCCAATCCGCAGACGATTCGCTACCGCTCCACCGGTCCCGCCATGGAAGGGATCGAATTGCGCATCGCGAACGCGGATCCGCAGACGGGAGAGGGAGAGATACAGGCGCGGGGAGCAAGCGTCATGCGCGGGTATTACAACGAGCCCGAGCTGACGCGCGAAGCCTTCTCCGACGACGGCTGGTTCCGCACCGGTGATCTCGGATCATTCGATGACGACGGCCACCTCTATATCAAGGGCCGGCTGAAAAACCTGATCGTCACTCCCAGCGGCGAAAACATCTATCCCGAGGAAATCGAGTCCGTCATCAACACGCACCGCTACGTGCTCGAATCGCTCGTGATGGAGCAGAAGGGCCGCCTCGTCGCCATGGTGCATCTCAACTACGAGGAAATCGAAGCGCATTTCGCGCATCTTAAAGAAGAAGCCCTCCATTTCGTGCAGCAGAAGGTCGATGAAATTCTTACCGATCTGCATGCCTATGTCAACCAGCGCGTCAACCGCTTTTCCCAGGTGTATGCGGTGGTCGAGCAGCGCAATCCCTTCGAGAAAACCGCCACACAGAAGATCAAGCGATACGTCTATCTCTCTGCCTGACAGCATCTTCCAGTACTCAGGGAATGAAATCACGCCGTTTGCGTGTTAGGCATCTGTCCGCAACCGACCGTAGGGGCGGATCACGCATTTCATGTTCATCCACGATTCAGATAGAAATTCATGATCACACGTTTTTTGTGTATCCCCATCGCAGTCCTCTTCCTTCTGATTCCTTTCACCGGAACCGGTCAGCAGGCTTCGCCACGTGAGTCCGCTCCTGCCGCATCTCCCGCGAAACAGAACACTGTCCCGGAAGAAACACCCATGGCGCGGGATGCCGATATTGGCGGACGCATCATCGACGAAGAGAGCGGCCACAGCATCGAGTATGCGAGCGTCGTGCTGCATCGCAGCAGCGACAGTTCCATGGTGCAGGGCACGATCTCCCGCGCGGACGGGCGGTTCACCATCGAGGACATCGACGATGGCAATTACTATCTAGAAATCAGTTTCATGGGATATGAGCGACGGGTTGTCGACGGTGTACGCGTGCGCGACGGGAAGGACGTGAACCTCGGTGATATCGAGATGGAAGTCATTCCCATCAAGCTCGAAGAGGTCGAGGTCGCCGCGGATCGCGCACCCGTCTCCTATGAAATCGACAAGAAGGTGATCAATGTCGAACGGCAGCTCACCGCGACCTCCGGATCGGCGGTGGACGTACTGCAGAATGTACCCTCCGTCACCGTCGATCTCGACGGAAGCGTGCAGCTGCGCGGCAGCGGAAGCTTCACCGTGCTGATCGACGGACGTCCCTCGACGCTCGACGCCTCGGAAGCACTCGAACAGATCCCGGCGAGCGCCATCGAAAGTATCGAAATCATCACTAATCCCTCGGCAAAGTACGATCCTGAAGGTGTCTCGGGTATCATCAACGTCATCATGAAAAAGGGCCGCAGGGCGGGTACTACCGGCGTGTTCAATCTCAACGGCGGTTTCGAGGATCGCTACGGTGCGGATTTCCTCCTTACGCAGCGGACGGAAGACTTTTCCATTTATTTCGGCGCCGACTACAGCAAGCGCACACGCGAGGCCACGGAACGCGAGGAGAGCCGCTTTTTCAACCCCGACGGGAATATATTCATCGACGCCGACGGACGCTCGCGCCGCTGGCGGGAGGGATATGATGTGCGTGGCGGTATCGAGCTGCCGTTCTCGAGCCGCGACAATCTGAATCTCGGACTGCGCTACGGGTACCGGGAGTATTCCGGAAATTCCACGATGGATTATCTCGAACGCTTCCCCGAGGAAGACATCACCAACACGTACATCAGTCGCAACCAGCGGGGACGCGGCGGGAATTTTTTCTCCGGTGACCTCGACTACGTGCATCGCTTCAACGGTGAGGAACACGAACTGCGCGGACAGATCTCCTACCGCAACCGTGAGGGCGAGGAGGAGACCACCGACGAACTGCTCTCAAGCAATGACATCATCACCAGTGGACGCCGGTCCACCGAGGTCGGACCCGGCGAGCGGCTCGAGTCGCGCCTCGACTATATGCGTCCACTCGGAAGCGGCTACCGCCTGGAGTCGGGCTACCAGTCGCGCATTAGCTCATCGGAAGACAACACGACACTCTCGGATTATGACCCCGCGCAGGGACGCTACATCCTGCAGCCGGAATTTACGCGCTCGACTGTCTATGACCGAAACATTCACGCACTGTACTCGCTCATTCGCGGAGAAGAGGGGAATTTCGGATTCCAGGCCGGACTCCGCGGTGAGTACACCGGCCGCAGCGTTGACGTCACCGACACGGCGGCGACCTTCGAAATCGACCGCTGGGATTATTTCCCGACGCTGCACACATCGTACAGCTTCTCCGGAACGCAACAGGTCATGGCCAGCTACACGCGTCGCATCGACCGTCCCCGCGGCTGGTATCTCGAACCGTTCCTGACCTGGATGGATGCTTACAACGTGCGCCGCGGGAATCCGGACCTGCAGCCCGAGTACATCGACGCCTGGGAACTCGGATATCAGACGCATCTCGGTGACAACCTGATTTCGGTGGAGGGATATCACCGCGTTACGCGGAACAAGGTGGAATACGTACGCAGCGTCTTTCGGGAGAACGTGACACTGCGGGAGGTGCAGAACGTCGGAGAGGAGCGTGCCTCGGGCGTGGAACTCATGTTCAATGTGGACGCGTTCGATGCGTGGGATATCTATCTGCTCGGAAATCTCTATGATTATCGCATCGAGGGCGAGCTCAGGGGACAGTCCTTCGCAGAGCAGCGCTTCACATGGAACGTGCGGTTCAACAACACGTTCAAGATCACACCGACCCTGCTCTTCCAGATGAACCTGCGCTACAACAGTCCGTCGGTATCAGCCCAGGGCAGCCGCTCGGGGTATTTTGTGACCAACCTTGCGCTGCGCAAGGATTTCTTCGACCGCCGCTTCTCCGCGACGCTCGAAGTTGACGATCTTCTCAATACGGCTGAACGCGAGTACGAATCGTTCGGACCGGATTTCAGAAGCTACGGCTATCATCTGCATGATGCTCCCATCCTCATGCTCAACCTGCGCTACAACCTCAACCAGTCGCGTCGGGATGAACAGCGAAGTCCGGGGAACGGCGGTGATTTCGGAGACGACGAATTCTGACATATCCCTTCATGACGCGACGTCTGTCATGGCGATGACGAATCCATGAGGTGTTACAATGAAAAAGGCAGAGTCCGCGGACTCTGCCTTTTTCGTGATCGATCGCTGCACTGCTTCACCGCACCATACGGGCGGAGCGGCAGGCCGACTATTTGATCTCGAAGCGGTCGAGATTCATGACCTTGTCCCATGCCGCAACGAAATCCTTGACGAATTTCTCCTGCGCATCCGCGGCGCCGTACACTTCAGCGATGGCGCGGAGCTGGGAATTCGATCCAAAGATCAGATCCACGCGTGTGCCGGTCCACTTGACCTTGTCCGTTTTGCGGTCGTGTGCTTCGAATTCATCGGCGTCGTCCGACGTCGGCTTCCATTCCGTGCCCATGTCGAGCAGGTTCACGAAGAAATCATTGGTCAGCGTACCGGGCTTGTCCGTAAAAACGCCATGTGCAGACTGCTTGTAGTTTGCATTCAATGCGCGCATGCCGCCGATGAGCACCGTCATTTCCGGTGCCGTGAGCGTCAGCAGCTGTGCCCTGTCAAGCAGCAGCTCCTCCGCCGAAACGGAGTACTTCTTTTTCTGGAAATTCCGGAAACCGTCGGCATAGGGCTCGAGCACTTCGAAGGCTTCAACATCAGTCTGCTCCGCGGTCGCGTCCGTGCGTCCCGGCGTGAAGGGCATCGTCACATTGTGACCGGCATCCTTCGCGGCTTTTTCCACGGCAGCGCACCCGCCCAGCACGATCAGGTCGGCCAGTGACACCTTCTTGCCGCCGGACTGTGCCTCGTTGAATTCCTTCTGAATTCCTTCGAAGGTCTGGAGCGCCTTCTGCAGTTTCTCCGGTTCGTTGGCTTCCCAGTTCTTCTGCGGTTCGAGACGGATGCGCGCACCATTGGCGCCGCCGCGCATGTCGGAGCCGCGGAAGGTGGATGCGGATGCCCATGCGGTCGACACCAGCTCGGGAACGGAGAGACCACTGGCGAGGATCTTGCTCTTGAGATCCGCGATGTCCTTCTCGTCGATCAGTTCGTGGTCGACGGCCGGCACCGGGTCCATCCAGATCAGTTCCTCGTCGGGGACTTCCGGACCGAGAAAGCGCGACTTGGGTCCCATGTCACGATGAGTGAGCTTGAACCACGCGCGGGCGAAGGCGTCGGCGAACTCGTCGGGATTCTTGTGGAAGCGGCGCGCGATTTTCTCGTACTCCGGATCCATCTTCAGCGCCAGGTCGGCGGTGGACATCATGGTCGGGACCTTTTTCGACGGATCGTGTGCCTTCGGGGCCATGTCTTTCTCATCCTGATCCTTTGGCTGCCACTGCCATGCGCCGGCAGGACTCTTGACCAGCTCGTACTCGTAATCGAAGAGCATGTCGAAGTAGGTCATGTCCCATTTGGTGGGAGTCGGCGTCCATGCTCCTTCCAGGCCGCTTGTGATCGTGTCGTCGCCCTTGCCGGAGCCGTGCTCGTTCTTCCAGCCGAGTCCCTGCTGCTCGATACCCGCGGCTTCGGGTTCGCGTCCGAGGTGCTTCTCGGGTGCGGCGCCATGGGTTTTGCCGAACGTATGTCCGCCCGCAACCAGTGCGACCGTTTCCTCGTCGTTCATCGCCATGCGCGCGAAGGTTTCGCGCACGTCACGCGCCGAGGCGACTGGATCCGGCTCGCCGTTCGGCCCTTCCGGATTCACGTAAATCAGTCCCATCTGCACGGCGGCGAGGGGATTCTCCAGGTCGCGGTCACCGGAATAGCGCTTGTCGCCAAGCCATTCGCTTTCCTTGCCCCAGTAGATGTCTTCTTCCGGTTCGTAGATATCTTCGCGTCCGCCGGCGAAACCGAACATCTTCAGTCCCATCGATTCGAACGCGCAGTTTCCGGCCAGGATCATCAAGTCGGCCCACGAAATCTTCTTTCCGTATTTCTGTTTGATCGGCCAGAGCAGGCGGCGTGCCTTGTCGAGATTGACGTTATCGGGCCAGCTGTTGAGCGGCGCGAAGCGCTGGTTGCCCGTGCTGCCGCCGCCGCGTCCGTCGCCCGTGCGGTACGTGCCCGCGCTGTGCCATGCCATGCGGATGAACAGTCCGCCGTAGTGCCCGTAATCGGCCGGCCACCAGTCCTTGGAGTCCGTCATCAGATCATGGAGATCTTTTTTCACCGCTGCGAGATCGAGTTTTTCGAATTCCTCGGCGTAGTCGAAATCCTCTCCCATCGGATTGCCCTTGGCCGGGCGCTGATGCAGAATCTTGAGATTCAGCTGATTCGGCCACCAGTCGCGATTCGATGTTCCACCCCCTGCGGCATGGGGATTCATGCCCGGGTGTGCGCCATGTCCATTCATATGCATTCTCCTGTTTTTTTTAGGAAGGGAAATTTGTTGCGATAATAGGGGTCATTCGCGTGACACTGCCGTCGAACGACCGGAACCCATCAGCAGTCCTGCGTCAACAGGATGTAATGTGGGAATTCGAATGTAAAATGTAGGAGGGAACAAACGGAAAAGCAAGAATCCGGGTCGGTTCAGTCTCAGGACGTACTTGAGGGTATCGAGGGACGAGGAACGCATTTCGGTGTTCCCTTGCCATTCCTTCCCGAATTTGTTACTGTAAATAGCAGTATAAAGAAAAGTAAGTCTTGTTTATGGTCCGGCGGATGAGACTGTTCCGTCCGGCACCACGCTGTCGCTGCATGTGGGTGTGATGACCGGGTCGGACGCCGCGGACCCGGTACGTATCGATGGAGGTATTATCATGAAGCACCTGACTCTGCTTATGGCATGCATGTTCATCCTGCTGTGCGCTCTTCCGGCGCAGGCACAGATCCCCCGACTGATCAGTTTCCAGGGTATCCTCACCGACACGAACGGTCAGCCGGTCGCGGATGGCAGTCACGACGTCGCGTTTGCCCTGTATGAGAACAGAACGACAACGACACCGCTGTGGCGCGAGACACAGTCCGTCGAAGTTGTTGACGGACTGTTCAATGTCCTGCTCGGCAGTGCAGCGGCACTGACAATTGAATTCGACGCCCCGTACTACCTGGGCATCGCTGTGGACGGGGATCCCGAACTGCAGCCGCGCACGCAGCTGGCCGCGGCGCCCTATGCCATGCGCGCAGTCGCGGCGGATCGTGCGGCCGATGCGGATCACGCAGCCCGTGCCGATCAGGCCGATGTTTCCTCCGCACTCGCACCGGATGCGACCGGCGCGGTGACATCCCTCAACCAGCTGACCGGCGACATCGAAATGGTCGGTGTGGGAGGCACCAGCGTCAGCACCAACGGCGGCACGATCACCATCACGTCCTCGGGCGGGGGCGGGGGCATTGTGAGCCTGCACAATACCGACGGATCCATTTCGATTTTGAATCCCACCGGTCCGGCTGTGACGCTGGGTCTTGTCGATGGCGGGGTCATCGAACAGAAAATCGCCAATCTCGCAGTGACGACGGCAAAGCTGGGGAATCTCGCGGTGACCGGCTCCAAACTCGCCGACAATGCTGTCACAACGACCAAAATTGCCCCTGAAGCAGTGACGACATCCAGAATCAGCAGTGTCGGAGCGACCGCGGGCGAAGTACTCGCTTACGACGGATCAGCGGTTGGCTGGACGCAGCTTACCTCCGGCGGTGTAAACGGCTCCGGTGCAACAGGACTGATTGCATTGTGGGACGGGACGAGTAGGCTGAAAGGCTCGTCACACTTTGTATTTGACGGTATTCGCATGGGTATCGGATTATCATCACCAGAGGCGACATTGCACGTCGATGGTGAGAACGGGCTCCTCGTTACCGGAATATTCGCGGGGGGGATGGTGATGAATCACGGTGCGGGTACACGTATGCACTGGTACCCCCGTGCAGCCGCGTTCCGCGCAGGACATGTGACGAGCTCGCAGTGGGATGCAAACAATATCGGATTATATTCTGCTGCGATGGGTTTCGGGACAGTCGCTTCGGAGAGGTATTGCTTTGCGATGGGGGAGTCAGCAGAGGCCAGTAATGTGGCTGCTGCCGCATTCGGATGTCGGACAAAGGCCACAGGTAAATGGTCAATGGCGTTGGGGCATAGTACGATCGCCAGTGGCGATTTGTCCCTGGCAATGGGTTCTGAGACGACGGCAAGTGGCCGCTGTGCGATTGCATCTGGAATTCAAACAACCGCCAGTGGTGATCATGCGCTGACGCTCGGGCATCAAACAACGGCAGCAGGGAATCGCTCGATTGCTGCAGGGAGTTTGACCGTGGCCGACGGTACGGCATCATGCGCGCTGGGGACGCAAAGTGCCGCCTCCGGGGAAAATGCCGTAGCGATCGGATCCCAGACGCAGGCTAATGGTCGGAACAGTTTTGCCGCAGGCAATACGTGCATTGCATCCGGCGTTGAGAGTCTTGCATTCGGTTCTGAATCGACCGCGGATGCAAATTATGCCGTTGCAATAGGCCTGAAGACGACAGCGAGTGGTTATGTATCCACTGCACTTGGTTTTGTTACCAAAGCGAATGGCATGTATGCGACGGCATGCGGTTCTCGCTCCGTTGCTGCCGGCGAGGCCTCTACTGCAATCGGAATCAAAACCAGTGCGGGGGGAACGGGTGCAATCGCACTCGGTTGCAATACCACTGCCAGCGGTGATTACTCCACCGCGATGGGGTCGTATGCACGAACTGCCGGGAACGCAGGGTCCTTCGCAATCGGTGATAACTCATCAACGAGCCAGGTTTCAGCTTCGGCTCCCAACCAGATGATAATGCGTTTTGCCGGCGGATACCGTCTCTATACGAGTTCGAACCTGTCGACCTGGGCATATCTGCCCCCTGCGGGGACTGGATGGAGCACCCCGAGTGATCGGCGCATGAAAGAGAATTTTCGTGACATTGACGGCGAGGTGCTGCTCGAAAAAATCAGGCAGCTTCCGGTATCCGAGTGGAATTACATCGATGCGGATCCGTCGGTGCGGTATATCGGTCCGATGGCGCAGGATTTCTGGCAGGCATTCCGACTCTGTGGGACGGACAGCCTGACCATCAACAGTGTCGCGATGGACGGTGTCAATCTCGCGGCGATCAAAGCGCTTGAGCGCCGCACGCGTGAACTGCGCGCAGCCACGGAGCGCATTGCCGAACTTGAAGCGCGCATCGATGTACTCGAACAGCGTGAAGTCAGCGCCAGCGGCACGTCGCAAACTGTCTCGCGAACGAGTGGAACGAGCGTTCCGGCAGCGGACGTGCAGGTGTTCCTCTCACGCATTGCAGAACTGGAGGCGCGCCTTGACGACATTGTGCAGGAACAGTGACCGTAACAGCTACTGCATCACCTCGGGCAGATCAATTGTGCGGCCCTTCGTCTGCTGACGTTTTTGTACCTCACGTCGCATGTTCTGTTCGATTCTGTTCTGATCATGGCGCTCCGAGAGCTCAACGGGGGCACCATGTTCTTCGGGATGGCGGTACGTGCCTCGCAGTTCCAGTGGCTTTTCAGCTTCTGCTTCGAGGGGATGCGCACGTGCCCAGGCGTCAGTCCTTTGCGCGATGATCATCCAGGACACCTTCATTCCGGGCGCGCCGCCGGCAATCACGAAGCTGTTATCCTGAATCTCCCTGGCAATATAGACCTGCGCCCAGCCTCCGATGCATGTCAACTGGTAGCGGAAATCGGTACTCATCGCCTCGACGTACTCCGGAAGCGCAACAATTGCGCGGCCGTTCTCGTCGAATACCGCATTACCGGAATACGATGTGAGTAATTCGGGACTCTCGATCGAGGCGTGACGAAGGTATTTCTGTGTCGGTTTAATGGGATGATCGATGACAAACATCTTTGCACCGCCGGTTATCGTCCCGGTGGCATGCAGGTTTCCTTCGACGCGGACATCCCCCTTGAAATCACCGGCGTGCGTGGTACTCGCCAGTGTGGCGGATGGACCGCTGGTCACGCTCGATCCGTAGAACGCACTGGTCGGTCGCCCGATCGCTCCGAAAAATGAACTCGATTCACCATACACACCATTATAACCGGCGAGTTCGCCATAGGTATCTTTGAAGCCGTTCTTGCCGGCGACAGCGGTGCCGTGGTTCGTTTCGGTATATCCGTACACACCGCAGTCCGGGGCGAGTCCGACGACACCGAATTTCGTGAAGCAATGTGTATTCATGGGTGAGGAGCCGATTCGTCCAAGCACGCCGCAGCTTTCCCAGCTGTGACCATAGACACCGTATTCCGTGGCGAGCACAGCAGTAGTGCTTTCGACTTTGTTGCCTGCGTACAACGCACAGGCACTCTGACCAAAGGCCTGGGTAAGGATCGTGCTCGCGCCATCATCGATCGATTTGACCCTGATCGCGTCGCCCTTGCTGCTTTCCGCCTCAACGGCGTGCCCGTCTTTCGATATGACATACAGTCCGCTGCCGGCGTCTGTTGTCACGCGGATACCACCGTGGTCCTTACCCGTGACGCGGACTGCCGGGGCGCTGCCTGTGCTTGTCGCCTGCAGTGCCGGCTTGGATCCGCTGCTGGCTGCGTGCATGCCGGCCTCGGCGTGTCCGATAATCCCGGTTGTTCCACTGCCCGAATTTATCCCCTCGATCGCGTTTCCGCTTCCTGTGTTGGTGACGGCAAGTGCAGCCACCGAGCTGGTGCTTGCAGTTTCCGCCAGCGGCAGCTGAAATCCCTGTTGGTCTACCCATGACAGGGAGACCCCGTCTGTTGACAGCACCTGGCCGGCAACCCCGCCGGTCGGTGAAAGTCTGTCCATCGTGACGGTATGCAGTCCGAGCGTGCGCGTTGTCACCGCCTGATCACTGATATGAGAGGATCGGACGGCGTTGGGCGCCAGCATGGATGATTGCACGCCGCCGTCACGGATGCCCAGTTGCACGTCGCCGCTGCTGCCTCCGCCCTCAAGGCCGTGAATGGCTCTGACGGCGGTGATATCCCCGCTGCCGCTGCCGCCGGATGCGGAAATGCGAATGCTGCTGCCGGAAGGGCTGATGTCGATGCCATCGCCGCCAGAGAGCATGATCGCGTCATGCAATCCGTTGACGCTGGTAACGACGGTGCCGGCCGCAATATCTTTCGCGGTGATACTTCCCGCGCGAAGATCCGGATCAGGATAATGTCCATTGAGCACGCCCCCGGCGGAAAGCCCCTCGATGGATTGCGTCCGTAAGGCACTGAACGCATAGGGCGCCATACTGAGCTGCGTGCGGGGTGTGAGCTCGGTGCTGCCATCGACGGCGGTTCCGAGCCAGTACTGTCTGTCGAACTCCAGCGTCAGTGCCGATACCGCACCGAGTTGTGCATTGAACAGTCCGTCGGTGCATGTGACATTCTGGATTTCGTGCCAGAGAACAGTGCCGCCTTCCTTGCTGTCATAGAGACGAAATGTCAGTTCGTAACTGCCATCGGGCAGCGGGGAGCCTGCCGCGTCGGTCAGGATACCCTGGTAGCTGATCTGCGGTTGCTGCGCGAGGGCAAGCGATGAAGATAATGTCAGAAGCAGTATTGTCAGGCACAGTGAGCTGGCTCCGTTGCAGAGCGTCCGATATGTCATGATGACCTCCTCAGTCCATGGGAAAATATGTCGATCGGTTCCGTTGGGATTAGGCGGAGCAGGAACACACGCATCTCCTGCACCGGAGCGTTCATTCAGTGGAGGACAGTAAGCCTCTGCGTTCTCGTCTGACTGTTCCAGCGCGTTTGTAGAAGATAGATGCCGGAAGGGAGCGGCGGGAGGGTGAGTTGCAGCCGGTATGTTCCCGCATTCCACATTCGCATTGAACCGTGTTGAATCACGTTGCCTAGTATTCCGTACACGGCGAATTGTACGGATCCGCGACCCGGCAGTCTGACAACGCAGGTGATGTGATTCCGTGTGGGTTGCGGGTACATGCCAATCAGTTCGAAATCTGCGGAGGGAGCGTGTTGAACTGTTTTTACATCAACGGTTGTGTTGGAGTGGTTATACCAGAAACCGAAGAATCCAGCCTGTGTACTGTTTTTCGCCGTTCCGATCGCGCTCTGGCCTATCGTGCCGAGGATGCGGTGGCTGCCATCCGACGCCGCGACACAGCCGGATGCTGCAGTCGATCTCGATAGATGCTGTTGTGCCGATACCGTTGTGACGCAACCCGTAACAAGCAGCATAACTGCCCATATGCGGAGCTGTCTGCAAAGTGCCCGATTCATGGTGTCCTCCGATCAGTGTTTGATCTTCATCGAGAAGCACGTGCACAGGCGTTCCGATTCAGTTCGTGATCCGCCATGAAGCAGACGTCCGAGCGTGACCCGGAGCCGCGAGGCAGTACGCATCGATGACTGAACAAATACAATTATACAGATTAACATATCGAATATAGGATGGATTGTCAACCTGAGGAAGATCGATACCCGCTGTTTCATGAATCATGAGCCCTTGGCAGCAGTGCCGCGAGATGCGCCCGCAACGCAAAAAGGCAGAGCCGTGTGACTCTGTCTTTTCTGGTAGCGGGGGCAGGACTTGAACAGAAAATGTTGGAGGGGAGGGACGGAAAAGCAAGAATCACACTGCTGTTTTTCGCAGGATTCCCGCGTGCAGGTGTGCGATCACTGAGTAGTATCGTCCAGTCACTATCCGATACGTGAACGGACGTAATCTTCCTTCTGTGGCGTTCCATCCCCTGGATGCAGCGTAACGCGGAGGGTCGTTCCATTGCTGGGCGTGGATGAGATGGCGAATGTTCCGCTGAGCATCTGTACACGCTCGGCTATGCCGTGGAGTCCGAACCCGTTGTTTTCGCCGCTCGCGTCGGTGCAATCCGACGACTGGAATCCCCGTCCGTCGTCTCGAATCTCGATGTGAACCTCCCCATTATGTCGCTTCATCGTGAGAATGACCGTCGAGGCATCCGCATGTTTGACGACATTCACCAGCCCCTCCTGAATGATGCGGTACAGTGTGATCTCTTCTTCCCTGGTGAATAGATTGTCCATGGGATCGATAACCGTCCGCACCCTGAGTGAGGTAACCTCTGCGATGTCGCGCAGGATACCGCGGATGGTCTCAGTGAATCCGACGCGGTCGATTTCCAGCGGGCGCAGGTTGTGTGATATCCCGCGCATGCTCTGGATCACGGCGTCCGCGCGCGTGACGACCTGCTCCAGCTGGTTGCGGAGTTTCTCCGGCTGTTCCATGTCCCGCAGGGCAAGCAGTGTCCGGTTCTTGATGACGACAAGTTCCTGGCCGAGGCTGTCGTGGAGATCGTTGGCGATCCGCGCGCGTTCGTCTTCCTGTGCACGGATGAGTCCGCGCGCGAACTGTCGCTGCGCCTCCTTCTCCTTTTGCGCGTGCTGCGCCGCGATGCGGTGTGACTCCGCATCCGCCGCACGCGCCTGCAATTCCGCGGCCTCCGCGCGAAGGGCGGCATGCTGGCGTTTCGCACGTGCCCTGCGCTGCAGCAGGATCCCGATCATTAGCAGGAGGAACACACCTGCAATCAGTGCATACACGATGAAGCGCTGCCGATCGAGTTGCGCGGCCTTGAGTGCCTCTCGCTGGCGGAGGTTATCCGCTTCTTCTGCAGCGTGCCGATGATCGAGCTGCTCGATGCGCAGTGCTTTCCTGCTGCTGTCCAGTTGCAACGCCTGGATCTGCATGTGCTGCTCAGCTCGCTCCTGCTCGAGACGGCGGCGGAGAAGCGCATCGGACTGCCGGGCCAGTTCGAGCGTATGAATTTTTTTCTCTCGTTCCAGGCTGCGTATTCGCTGCTGTTGTGTCTCATGCTCAAACTCGGCACTGAGCTCGTTGATCTGCCGAAGGTTTTCCTCATTGAACAGACTGTCATTGAGCAGTTTCAGGCGGCGATGATGCTCGTATGCAGACTGGAAATCTCCCTTTGCGGCCGCGATCTCGCTCAGGATGCGCTCCGCATCACGTACTTCTCGTCCGGCACCGATATCCTCTGCTATTTCCAGCGCGCGCCTGATATGCCGCGTGGCAGGTTCGTATTCCTGCAATTCCTTATGAAGCAGACCGAGGTTTAGCAGGATCGAGATCATGCTCGGAATGTCCTTTTCCCGTTCGCGGATATCGAGGACACGCTGGTAATACGTGAGTGCATTTCTCGGATCTCCGAGCTGGAGGTGGCACGCGCCGATATTATTCATTGCTTTGCTCAGTCCGATCCGGTCTCCGATTTGTTCACGGAGAGGAATCGCCCGCTGATAATACGCCATCGCGCTGTCATATTGCTCGTGATGGTAGTGGATGTTTCCGATGTTTGTGAGTACATCGGCACTGCCTTTGGGATCATCGAGCGTTTCATGAGTTGTCAGAGCCTCATGCAGGTGAACAAGCGCGCTCTCATGCTGTCCGAGTGTCGTGAGCAGGACTGCAATATTGCTGATCATGTACGCTGCGCCGCTGTGGTCATTGATGGATCGACGGAGGTCAAGACTCCTCCTGTAGTATTTCATAGCGGATGTGTAGTCTGCCCGCGTGGCATGTACATTCCCGATGGCACTCAGTGAATAGGCCGCCGCCTCGAGTCGGTTGAGCGCCATGCGGATATCAAAGCTGCGTTGGTACAGCGCCTGCGCCGAATCCAGTTCACCCATACGTTGCAGTAACTCTCCCATGCGGAAGCAGTTTGCATCGGTCCCTGAACTGTCATGCAGCATCTCACAGATACGAAGACTGCGGGAAAACAGCATCCGTGCCGAATCCTGCTCATGCCGGTTGACCAGGAGTCTCGCATGCTCATGCAACGCGCGCGCCAGCCTGGCGCGCAGAGAGTCCATGGCCGCGCGCTTCACGGGAGCTGTCGCAGCGATGCGCGCCTGCAGATTCTCTATTGTCCTCGTCTGTGCAAAGAGAAACAGTGGCTGTATCAGGAACAGGAGAAGTGCGGAAAGGGTGATGATATGTCGGCTGCCGTTCACAGTACATGCTCCGGATTGTGTGAGAGGGGCAGTTTGCAGTCAGCGTTATTCAGTACAGATTACCGCACGCGTCAGCGTCCCACCCGGCGTGGTCAGCCGGATATAGTACACTCCGGCGGAAGGGAGCATGGAACGCGTAACACGGACGAGGGAATTTGCGCGGACAGACGGCGAAAGATCCGCAACCATGCGTCCGGTCGCATCATGAAGCGTCATTGTGAGCACTTCCGCGGGGAAGGGGGAGTCAACACTGATCAGCATCGACGTGGAAAACGGATTCGGGAAGCTGTGTATTTGTACCTCAGTCGGGAGTGGACGCGGATCGACTCCGGTCACGGTCGGCTTCGCGGTGCGGAATACGCCGCCGTAAAATGTTCCCGCATACAGGTACTGATCTTTGTCAATCGTAAGACACATCACGAGACTGTCGCGGAGGCCATCATTCATCCGATGCCATGTCGCACCGTCGTCGGATGTCTTGAAGACGCCCTCGCCGGCGCAGCCCGCGAAAATCTGCCCCGTGTTGTTGGTTTCAATCCAGTTGATCGTGGCATCGTCGAGTACTCCCGTACTGATCCGGGACCAGGTCTCACCTCTGTCCGTTGACAGATGAATTCCACCCCGCGCGGTGCCGAGAATGACGTGTCCATCGATGTCCACCGAAATTGTGGGATACATGTCGAAGCTGATGGGGTATCTCCACCATGAATGGCCATCGTCAGCGGACCGATAGATCGTCCCCGGAATGGAGGAAACATAGAGTGTGCCGTCGACGGGACTCCGCTCGATCCAGTAGATATCCCGGTCATCCAGTCCCTGGACGCGCGCCTCCCAGTGCTGTCCCCGGTCGGTGGAGGCATAGACGCCGCCGGTGCCGCCCTGGCTGGCGGTTCCCGCGAGAACTGTTCCGTCCGGAAGGACCTGCACACTGTACACGGCAGTGCTGCCGAGACCGTCACCGATGGATTCCCATGTGACACCGCGATCCGTCGACCGGTACATCCCCGTCCTTCCACCCGCATAAAGGATGTGCTGTGTGTTATCGGAAACAACGTTGAATATCCTCTGCAATCCCGTAGTGTGCCACGACAGTCCCCCGTCAGATGTGATCGCCATATCGAACATCGTCGGTACGACCAACAGCCCATCGCTCGTTATATGAATGTCATTCGGAGCTTCCAGCGGTGTTCCGATTAATTCCCATGGAGCCTCGCCGGTGAACGAACGGAACAGGCCGTCAGCTGTGGCGATGAGGAAATATGCTCCGTGTTCGGAATACAGCAGCGTTTCAATTGCCGTGTCGGCGAGGAGCATCGATCGTCTGGTCCAGCTCTCACCAAGGTCATCAGAAGAAAGGATGCCATTGTCCGTTCCGAGGAAAAGACGACCGCCGGGCGCGACACAGAGAGCGGCGGCCTTATTCTGGCTGTCGACGGGTAGGGGAAAGACCGCCCAGCGTTCTCCGTCGTCAGTCGACCGGCACACCGAGCGGGAGCCGGAAACGAAGAGCAGATGGCGTTTATCGTCAACGTACAGGGACCGTATTCCCGCAGGGAGGACGTCACTGCCGGTGCGATCCCACGTCAGGCCCGTATCGCTGGATATCCAGGCTCCCTCGGTTGCCGTGCCGGCACAGAGTCTGTTTGAATCAATACAGGTGATATGATCAACACTGCATGAGACATCCCGGCTGATGGACCGGATCTGCCAGCTTCGGCCGTGATCGGTGGAGCGGAGAAGTGTGCCGTCGGCGCAGCCCGCAAGCAGCGTGCCGCTTCCGGGCTGGCAGACCAGCGACCAGATGGCGAACGGTTCCGTTTCCGGGCAGCTCCGCCAGTCTCCGCCTGAGCGGTCACGGAACATCACACCGTTCTGAGTTCCAACGACAATTTCCCTGTTTGCATTGAAGCAGAGCACATAGATCAGCACCCGTCCCGTGAAGTCGAATCCCCAGTGTGTCCCGCTGTTGGAGGAATGCAGAACGCCATCCATGCGACCGACGTAAATATCTCCCGTCATATCATCAACGACGAGCCCCAGGAAACGATACAGCTGACCGCCGTAGGGACCGGTAAACTGTTCCCATCGCTGAGTCTGTGCGCAGGCCAGGGAGACGGTCAGTATGAACATGATCACAACGGAAAGAACGGCGCGTATGCGCATGATGAACCTCCGTGCTACCGGATGATGATGCTGCGGGATGCGCTCACTTTCCCATGTCGCAGCTGGAGACGGTACATGCCGGGCGCGAGCCCGGGCAGCCGCAGATGCCGCGTGTGCGTGCCCGAATAGTACCATGCACCGCTCTGCAGTCGTGCGACGTGTCTGCCCGTGAGGTCATACAGATCGAAGCGTATAAAACCCTCCCGCGGAAGGGTGAACGATATGGCGATTTCGTTCCGGGCCGGCTGCGGCCATATCGCGGACATCGTCACAACATCCGGCGCTGCTGGTTCAATTGTACGCACCGATGTTATTACGCCGCTGATGTTCACGAGAAATCCTTCGTAATCATATCCGTTGTGTCGAGTGCCGGTGAACCAATCATATTCCTTTCGCAGATCGCCTTGTGTGTATCCGGCGAAGCAGAATGATCCATTCGGAGTGTATCGAATCGCGCCCCAGCGCTCGCCCAATTCACCTCCGAAGTAGGTTGACCATGCGAGACGGTAGCGTCCCGCGGACTCTCGATCCAGCAAGCAGATAAATCCCTCGGAGCGGCCAGACATGCTGCTGTCGATCCCATCAATCAGAGGGAAGTCCATGCTTTGTGTCCCTCCAGCGAGAGCAATATCCCCATTCGTATTGCAGTCTACAGCAGATATCCAGTCATCGTGATCTCCGCCGAGGAATGTCGCGTACGAAAGAGCACCTGTTGAATCGAAGCAGACGATTGCTCCGTCATCCAGGTTGGCTTTTTCACCCTGCCATGGATTGCGCGTCGGCATGTTCCGGGAGGCAGTTGAACCGACGACGATACATTCCCCGGATCGGCCGACGACCACCGCTTCGGCGGTTTCATCACCGTTACCGCCAAAATAGGTCCCCCAGATGAGCTGCCCCTGAGGCGTCCATTTGGAAATATACATGTCGGTCGGACCGGATAAGGATTCCTGGAAGGCACGTGCGACAGGCATGTCGGTGGAGGAGACCTGTGCTGCGAAATATATGTTCCCATCCGCGTCGGTTCCGACGTCCCCGGCGCTGCTGGACCATGCCGTTTTTTTCCCTCCGAGGTAGGTGGCCCATTCCAGCGTACCGTTCGCGGAAAAGCGGGCGAGAATGTTGATTTCATCTCCGGGGTTGGTCTCCTGCCAGGCATTCTTGACCGGGAAATCGAGGCTTTCACTGCAGGCCGAAATAATAATATTGTCCTGACCGTCAACGGTGATGTCACCCCACAGCTCATTTTGTCCCATCAGTTCCCGATCGGTTCCTCCGAGGTATGTCGACCACAGAAAGTCTCCCTCGATGGAATACTTTGCAATGAAGAGATCCGCATCACCGGCCAGTTGTCCCTGGGCGGGATTGCGGACAGGGAATGAAACGCTTTCCGTCGCACCGGCGACACAGAGATTTCCGTTGGAATCGAAACAGACAGCGCTGGCAAAATCCCTGTCTTCACCGCCAAGATAGGTCGCCCAGCGCAGTGTCCCATCCGCATCGAATGTCGCCACGAAGGCATCCCCGCTCCCTGCATTTGTTGTCTGATACCCTCCGGGTACCGGGAGATCACTGCTCGACGTGCTGCCGCATATGGCTATCACACCGTCATCCCTGACGTCCATGTCGGAAAGGAAATCCTCATGATTCCCGCCGTAGTGGTGCCCCCAGAATTCGATATCGCGGATGTGCGTTCGGTGTGTCGCGTCATCCTTCCCGGCGGTCTCAAGGTCACCCATACCCGGCACTTCCGAAAGTGCGAACACAATCAGGGCGCTGAGATAAATGAAGCGAAGCATAAATCCTCCATATCTGTTGCACCTGTGAAGAGGAACGTCGTGACGTGTTCGCCGTATTCATGAGTTGCTTCGGCAAGCACGCAGGCATGCGTCCATGCTTGATGAAGCACGGGTGTGGAATAAGGTATTCCGGTTTCAAACACCGTTCTTGATGGTTGCATCGAAAAGGTACATTGTTGCCCTGCAAAAGGCAATAGCACCTGGATGTTGCTGTGAGTCTCGTTCAGTGGCGCGGTATAGCGGTGTACCGTGCGTCACTGGAAGATATCGTGCCCGCTGCGGCAGCGGATCACTTCACCAGCACCATGGAACCTGTTTGCACCTCTGCGTCCGCGGAAAGTCGGTAGTAGTATACACCGCCCGGAAGGTCGTGTGCGTCAAATCGCACCGCGTGTATTCCTGCGGATACGCTGCCGTCCAGCAGCACCGCCACTTCGCGACCCACGGCGTCATATACGCGCAGTATCACCTGCGCATCGTGCGGCAGGGAATAGTGGATCGTGGCGGACGACTTGAACGGATTCGGCTGTACGGAGACTTCGACCTCGCTCGGCAGCGGACGGACAATCTTCGGTGCGATTTCGCACGCCGTGAGGACACTCATGGAAGAATTGAATGTACTCCCGGATGCCTGCACACCCGTGACCGTGAAGCACCATATGCCGCTGGGATTGCGGTCCCACGCGGATTCGAGTGTCACTTCACCGTTCGCACCGGTGATGCCGGATGTGGATCCGGATGTCGGCCCCGTGTAATCCGCAGTCACGACCGCACCGTCGACCGGCTGGCCGTTGTTGTCCCTGACGACGACGAGATCCTCTGCGAGTTCCTTGTTGCCGGGCAGGGTGGCGTGTGTCACCGACTGGCTCGCGACGAACACGTAGCTTCCCGCCGCGTTCGCGGTGATGGTCACCGTTGCTGTCGCCGTTGCCAGGTCATTATCGGTGACGGTCAGCGTCACGGTATAGGTGTCCGCCGTCGTATAGGTGTGCTGGGGATTTGCCGTCGATGCAGTATTCCCGTCTCCGAAGTCCCACGCGTACGTGGTGATGGTACCGTCGAGGTCATACGATCCGTCCCCGGTGAAGGACACCGTCAGCGGGATGATCCCCTGTGAGGGCTCCGCCGTCGCGACCGCGACGGGTGGAACATTGTACCCGGGGATGAGTCCGCTGGATGTGAGTGCCACACATACCGCATCCGGGCCGCTGGCAAGCGTGTTCTGGAAAGCGGCGAAGGTGGGGAAGTCCGTGCTCAGCGTCAGACCGCCAAGGAATACCTCCCCGGAACTGTTCACGGCCGCTGTCGTCAGATCATCACGCAGTGTACCGCCACAGTACGTCGACCAGAGCATCGAACCGTTGGAGGAGAATTTCGTGACCATGCCGTCACCTCCGCCCGCTGCGCCCGACTGGAAACAGCCTGCGGAAACGGGATAGTCGTTGCTCGCGGTGCGGCCTGTCAGGATCACGTTACCGGAACCATCCACTGCCAGTTCGTATGCGACATCGCTGTCACTTCCTCCGCAGTAGGAAGACCAGAGCAGGGAGCCGTTTTCCGAGAATTTACTGATCATCGGGTCGTACACGGTTGAAGCACTGGGTGGGACGGTCTGAAACGCTCCCGGCGTTACCGGGTAATCGCCACTCCATGTATATCCGGTGACGTACACACTGCCCTCGGGAGAGGTTGCGACGGCGCGTGCCCAGTCACCATCAGACCCACCCACGAATGTTGCCCAGAGCCGCTGACCGGTATTGCTGAACTTGATGATGAATCCATCCAGCCCTCCCGCAGAGCTCGTCTGGTACGCACCGGGAGTGACGGGAAAACCATCTCCCGCACCACCGGTTACGAACACGTTTCCAGATGCATCCACTGCGATATCATTCGCACCCTCACCACCCCTGTTGCCGTAATAGGTGGACCAGTACATCGTGCCCGCGGATGTCAGCGCTGTCACGCAGACATCCATATCTTTCCGTTTCGAGAGTGAGGACTGATATGCTCCGGCACTCACGGGGTAATCCAGGCTATTCGTCGATCCGCAGATCAGAAGATGCCCCTGCGCATCCGACGCCACCTTCCCGTTGTTGAATCCGTTGCTCTCCGTACCTGATCCGCCGACGTACGTCGCCCAGAGCAGCGTGCCAGACGCATTGAATTTCGCGGCGTACATGTCGCTGTCACCTCCATACACAGGCTGCAGTGTCCCCGCAGTGGTGGGGAGGTCGGGACTGTCGGTAGTCCCACCGAGAATGATATTGCCGGAGCCGTCCACCGTCACATACGCCCGTTCATCTCCGGAGCCGCCGAAGTACGTCGCCCACAGCCGCGTCCCGTTCGCATCGAACTTCACGATGAACGCGTCCTCGCCGCCTGCGATGACGGACTGCTGTCCGGAGACCGTCGGGAAATCAGTACTCGAGGTGTAACCGGTCATGATGACATTGCCGGAGGCGTCTGTCGCGACACCGGTGCAGACGTCGGTTCCGCTGCCGCCGTAATATGTCGCCCAGGGATCGATCACCAGCGTCTGCGCATGGTCGTAGGGGTCAAGACGGAAGGAAACCACGTTCCCGTCACAGATGAAGGACGAGGGGACCTCGCTGTCGCTGTGTCCGGCGTAGCAGTACGGCGCTGCTTCCTCGACCTGCCCGAGGGGTGTCGTGATGCGCAGGGATCCTGATTCCGTGATCCGCACTCCGGTCGTTCCGCTGTAGCGCATGCGAATGCGCGCAGCGTTTCCGCCCGGATGGACGATGAAGTTGTACTTGATACGGTCGCCGTTCGCACGCAGTTCGAGATCGATGGCGTCATAGATGTTTTCGTACACGATGCTCCGGTATTCCCGTATCCCGGCAATCCCGGACGGACAGTGCGGCAGGTAATAATTCACGACGCTGTGTGCGAGATCCTCGCCGCGGATCATCGCGGAGGGATTGCAGCCCTCGAGCGTCATGTCCATGCGATACTGCGTGGCGCTGCCCGCTGTACCGCTCTCGTTGAATACATAGCTGATACCGTCGCGGCGGACGTACATGCGCATGCCCGGCAGGGATGCGATGAACGCCACATCCGCCCGCGTCTTTCCGTCAGTGTCCACGATCTGCCCGCGGTTCTCCTGGAAGAGCAGAGGGACCGTCGTGTGCCGTTCCGTACCTGGACCGGAGTCCGCCGTGGTGGCCGCGCCCGCCAGGCAGACGGTGCAGCACAGAAGCATTGCGATGATCGTGATATGCTGCCGTTTCATTGTTCTGTCTCCTCAGTTATGCTGGTGGTTGTATTCATCGGTATCGGAATATCTGTCACGCCCGTGAAGCCTCCGCAGGTGCTGCTGCAGCAGGAGGAGGTCGTCTTTCAGGAAATAGCCCTGTGCTCCGGCCTCACGCGCCTTCATGCGGAGGTCATCGTCGTCGTACTGTGTCACGATCAGCACCTGCAGGTCCGGATGGGCGGCGATAATGCGCCGCGTGGTTTCGATGCCGTTCAGCTGCGGCATCCGGATGTCCATGAGCAGCAGGTCCGGCTGCTCGGTCTCGCAGAGCCGCAGCGCCATGTGTCCGTCAGCACATTCCAGCACGTCGTCGTGCAGTTCTCTGAGCAGTTCACGCAGCAGCGCGCGTACCTGCGCGTCATTGTCCGTGATGAGGACCTTCACAGGTGGTTCTTCCTGTGGGAGATTGAAGTTTGAATGACATCGGAAATGTCGCCGGTGAGCGGGTGGGGATCAATGCGAGGGACTCCCCATTTTCTCTACGTGGTACCACGTATGCGGGGAGGGGATGAATACTAGAGGAAATGCCGGTTCTGCAGAGCGAAACGCACCAGCGCGTAAGAGCCATGCAGCTGCAGCTTCTCGGCGATATTGGAACGGTGTTTTTCCACCGTGCGTGTGCTGATATGCATCAGCTCCCCGATATCGGCGGATGTCTTGTTGTCGGAAATGAAGTGCAGGACTTTTCGTTCCGTCGGTGTCAGCGCATTGAGACCGCTGGATATCGTAAGCGGGGCGTCGGGATGAGTGTCCTGAAGAACCGTTCGAACCGCGAGGGTGGGACTGAAATAATATTCGCCGCGGAGCACCGTGTGCACACCGCGCACGAGGTCAACGACCGCCGAATCCTTGAGGATGTACCCGGCAATCCCGTGATCGATCGCACGGTTGAATACCTCAACACGATCCGAGATGGTGAGAATGATAATACGAGTCGGGAGGTTCTCGTGCTGTGCGACCGCCGCAACCTCGAGTCCGGTCAGCTTCGGCATGCCCACGTCCAGTATCGCGACATCCGGACGCTCCCTGCGGATGCATGCGAGCGCCGCCTCACCGTCCTCGCAGCAGGCCACGATATGGAAGTGCTCCACACCGTCGAGAATATCCTGCAGTCCCTTCAGGAAGATCGGATGATCGTCCGCGAGTATAATGCGGACCTCGTCGTCGGCCATGGCGGAACACGAGGATTGTACGGGATTGACTTCTCCGGCAAATATATGCTCTCCCGGTCGGAACGTCAACCTGTTTCGTCATCTGTGAAAACGCTGCCACCGTACAGCACTATTCACAGAACATGGGAAGCTTGCCTTCGAGCTTATCGAGCATCTCCGCTTCATATCTGCCGAGGCTGCTGCACGGAATCCATCGTGGATCATTATCAAATGTTCCCATCCAGACGCCACCGGTATCGACCGTATCCAGCTCTGCATAGAAACGGCAGTCAAGAGTGATTTCTGTTTTCCCCTCGGCTATTTCATGAATGCCGATATCCTGGTACACGGTGTATATCCTCATATCCAGTGTATCACCGCGGACAATACCACAGTCGCAGAAATCTCTCCCGTTTCTTACGGCCATTCCGATCGTCGCCCGCAGCTCTCCGGAATCGTAGTCGATGCTGTCCGCATCAAAACCGAGGCCGGTATACCACTGTGCTGCCCGTGCCCAGACCTCATCAGGTGATTGTTCCACAATCCGTGATCTGTTGAACTCATACTGTCCTGGAGGGATATACAGCTGACAGGCCGGGAACAGAATACAGAGGATCAGCACCGGGAGGATTGCGAAGAGCCACAAGCGCCGTGCGTCACGAATCATACAGTTTCCTGTGATCATAAGAGCTGCGATATGGTGCATCCCGTTAGCTTTTCAGTCTGTGTCGGATGCGTGTCGCCTGAATCTACAATACATTCTTATCTCATCACAACCATCCTTCGAGACAGCACGGTGCCGTTCGCTTCGAGGGTGTAGAGATAGGTACCGCTGCGGAGGTCACCTGAGTTTACTCGAATGCTGTACGATCCCGGCAGCTGTGCGTGCCTGTGCACCCGCCGCACCTCGCGCCCGAATATATCGAAGACCCGAAGTGTGACGCTGCTTCGCTGCGGGATGGTGTAGCGGATCATCGTGTGCTGACGGAACGGATTCGGGTAGTTCTGATGCAGGATGCAGGACGCAGGAAGCAGGGGAGCATCATCGATTCCGGTGGTGGACTGCGGGACGGGAAGCGTCCTGCGATCGATGAAGCTGCGGCCGCCGGATTCGAGCACGGCGCTGATCGTCACATGCGTGATGCCCTGCGCAATGTCGACATCCATGCTGTCCCGGGTGGAAGCAGCGGTTTGGAGGGTGCCGAGGGAGAACTCGCTGTCACCAACAGTCGTCACGCCAGCAGTCAGCACATCGATGGCAGCCTCGGTGTTGCTTGCCTCCGCGCCGCCGACGTTTTTCACCGTGAAGCGGATGCGGCAGCGGTCTGGACCGCTTGCCTCGTCGCGTATGATGTCTGCGTTATCGAGTGAGAGCACAGGCAGTGTGATCAGACTTGTCGCGTCGGTGACCAGATTCGCAAGATCATCGATCGCACCGTCGAGCGGACCGATGATGGAATCGATCTCGGCCACCAACTCGGTCTGCTTTTGCGCAGTAGGCGTGAGCATGTAGTCTGCAAGGGCGACTGAGAGAACCGTTCGCCGTGTTTTCAAAAGCTGCATACGCGCGAGTGCGTAGTAGTAATCGCTGCGCAGCGCCTCATCCTGGTAGAGTTCTGCACGGTCTACCCCCATCAGCGGCCGCTGAAGGCGATCAACCTCGGCGACCATGTCCCCGCCGCTGCGGCGAAGCGCGTCGTACTGATCCGATATGTACTCGGTATCACCCTCAAGGACCTTCGCCTGCAGTTCTTCCAGGAAGGCAACGTCATCATCGATTACAGCTGTGGCCTGTGGAGCCGCAGAATATGGGAACACATTCAGGGTGTTCTTCTGCTGAGGACTGCCGCCAGGTTTCGGATCGAACATGTTGCTGCCCACGTAATCGAGAGCCGAGGGGACAGAACCGAGCCCTTTTACCGGCTCCGGCGACGTGAGGTACAGGAATCGTTCGGTGGGAATGCCTGCATCGGTGATCGCCGCGTACATATTGTTCGTCAGGTCCGGACGCAAGCCCTTGATGCGGAGGAGAAAGACATCCGCATCCACACCCGGTGTCTGCCCGATGGCAAAGGCGCGATCGAGGCTTGTGCCGATCCGATAGTAGTCGCTGAAATCCATGGTGAGCGCATCGATGTCCGCACGCAGCTGCGTCTCGTAGGCATCCTTCTCACCCTCCGCTTCCGCGTATGTTCCGGTAACAGCCAGCTGTTCGGTACTGTCGGCGTATGCGGGGATCAGCGGCTGTGTGGCGGGGAAGTAATACCGGCCGAGCATGTGTTCCCGCCAGTAATCCAGGAGCGAGAGCATGAGGTCAGAGGTAAGATCCTTCACTTCACCCTGACCGAGGAGGATGTCAGAGGTAAGGTCCGGAATTTCTGTTCCATGATCCGCACCCATGAGTGCAAGCAGCATCCACGTATTGTCGCTCAGCGCAAGGATCATGTCTTCCATGGCGGCATCCACGTGCGGATCGTTCGCACCGAGGAACGCGCGTTCATCCTTCCATGCCAGGGACAGGGCCATCAGGTCCTTCGAGGCAATGGCCGGGATGCGTCCGCACTGGCTGCCAAGATCCAGCACCCCTGTCACAGGCGGAGTCGCTTCCTCGTCGCCCCAGCTGTCTCGCAGGGCTTTTTCGAACAGAGTGAACCGTTTCATCGCTTCGGTGGCAGTGGCGTCGTTGTCCGTCCCCTCGGATCTCCACCGGGTGATCAGGTCCTCCGCAGCGGATTCATCGTAGCCGCGGGGGTAATCCCCAAGGAGAGAGCGGAGCGCGGCCATCTCCTGGCTGCCTTTGGGAATGATCTCCTCGACCTCGGCGATAACCTGTTCCTTGGCGTCCATGGCTGCGAGGAGTTCGGGACTGATGCCGCCTTTCAGTGTTGTCGCACTGACCGTGTCAGTCCATGTGGATTCCCCGAAGCTGTTGTAGGACCGCAGACGGTACCAGTAGGTCGTGTTGGCTGATAGTCCGTCATCGGTGTACTTCCGGATACCCTGGCCGGGAGCCGGCGAGAGGGAGGTGAAGTCTTCCTCATCTCCAGTCAGAGAGCGTTGCAGTTCGAAGCCGTCCTCGTTCGAGGGATCGGGCATCTCCCAGGTAATCTCGATCTGCGATTCGCTGAGCGCGCGTGCCGCGAGGTTTCTCGGGCGGATGGGATCATCTGATCCCTGCGTGGTGGCACTTGCGATGTTGCTGTAATCGGATGCTCCTGAACGGTTCACTGCTCGGATACGGAAATAGTATTCGGTCTGCGGATCGAGTCCGGTGACCGTATGCGTGCGCACCTGTCCATCCGCATCGGGTGTGACGCGGGAGAAATCTCCTTCATTGCCCGTGAGGGACTGCTCGATCTCGAAGGTTTCCGCGTAGTTAGGGGAGGGGGCTACCCAGTTCAGTGTGATGGACGTCGGTCCTGCGGCTTCGGCGCGCAAACCGAAGGGAGCGGAGGGAATGGGGATGTCCGTCGTGGTTGCGCTGTCTTCGTTGGACCAGTCCGAATACCCGAGGTCATTCTCCGCGCGCACGCGGTACCAGTATGTCGTGGTCATCTCCAGGTTTTCGTCGAGGATGCCGCCGTCACCCGGTCCGGCCGTGGTCAGCAGTGTCCAGTCCTCCCCGGGCGCCTTGCGCTCCACCTCGAAGCCGTCCTCGTTCTCGGATCCCCTTTCCCATGTCACGCGAATCGACGTATGATCCTCCGCCGTGGCATCGAGGTTCTGCGGCGGAGCTGGCTTCATGCGCGTGTATATGGTGAACTCATTGGAGTACCCCGATGCGGCGTTCGGTCCCACCGCGCGCACGCGAAAGCGGTTTGTCGTGCGGGGTGTGAGTCCCTGCGCGTCATAACTCGTCGCATCAGCATCGGTGGTGTGGATGGTCACCCAGCCCTGGTCCATCTCGTTGTGCTCGACCTCGTAGCCGGATTCTCCGTCGGCGTTGTCTTCCCAGGTCAGCGCGACATGCGTTTCGGACTGCAGCACGCCGTCGAGGTTTGTGGGCGCGGTCAGATACAGCAGCGTCCTGCCCTGGGCAGTGTTGGAATAGTCCGTTGCGATGTTTCCAGCGAAGGCGCGAATGCGGAAGTCGTATGTCGTGTTCGCTTCGAGGCCTCCCAGCATGGCTTTCTCCGCGTCAGCGGCGGCACCCCCGGCCGACATCCAGCTGTCCCCGGGTTTGCGGTATTCGAGTTCATAGCCCTCCTCTCCATCGGTGTTGTCACCCCACTTCAGGATGACCTCCTCTGACGAATGTCCCGTGGCAGTGAGATTGACCGGGGGATCGAACGTCCCGGTGGTGACCGTAGCGACATTCGACCAGTCGGATTCATGCTGGGAGTTCGCCGCTTTCACGCGGAAACGGTGTTCAGTTCCGGGATCGAGGTCTGCCGCAATCCACATTTCCGTATTCGGGGGAAGGGTTTCCAGCAGCGCCCACTGCATCGTGGCGGTTTCATGCTCGAGGATGAAGCGATTCTCGTTGTCGGCATTGTCCTCCCAGTCCAGCTGCACACGGGTGGGAGAGAGCGCTGTGGCAGTGAGGTTGGCTGGCGGATCGGGGGGAAGCACGACAGGACCACCGGCACCGAAGCTGACAATGATACCGTCATATCCTCCGCCAAGTGTGGTCTGTCCGGTGTTTGCCTCTGAAAAATCCGGACTGTTACTGATTCCAGCGAGAATGATATTTTCATTCGGATCCAGTACAACATCATAAGCTCCTTCCGTCTTGCTCCCGCCACCCCAATACGTTGAGTACACGACATTGAGGTTTGAGTTTATGATTGTCAGAAGCCCGTCGAATTCGCCATGGATCGAAGATTGCACAGGATGAACGAGGGGATAGTCTGTACTCTCGGTTCCGCCGGTAATAATCGTATTTCCATGAGAATCCGGGGTGACCGAAAGAATGGCGTCATTGCCACTCCCTCCGAAATACGTTGCCCATTCGATAGTCCGGCCATTTCCGGGATTCCCGGTGGCGGCAAGTTTGCAGATATACCCATCCCCGGCACCCCCAGGCTGGGATTGCAATGGATTCACCGTCACCATATTTGTACTGCTGGTACCGGATGCGAGGTAAAGTGCCCCCTGACTGTCTGATGCGATTGCGTAAGGAAACTCAACATCAGTACCTCCAAGGTATGTTGACCACAGCATCGTCCCGCTGCTTGAAAACTCCGTAATTATTAAATCCTGTTGTCCTCCGCTGAACGTCGCCTGTATCGGATTCTGTACTGGATATCCCGAATCCTCCGCCTTGCCGAGTACCGCGATGGTGTTCTGTGGTGTGAAACAGCAATGCCAGAATTGATCCTTGCCGGCCCCTCCGAAATATGTCGCCCAGGAAAGTTGTCCTGATGATGAAAATGCTGCAAGATATCCATCAGAGGCCCCGCCGTTCGTAGACTGATATGCATTTAGCACCGGCAGATCAGTACTGCTTGTCCATCCTACGATATAGATGTTCCCGCTGGCATCTAATGTAATTCCCCCCACTGGTTCGCGAGCAAAGGTAATCATGAAGATCCCTCCCTCATAGCCAGTACCACCGTAGAACGTTGACCAGAGAGGTTGACCTGCTGCACTGAATTTAGCGAGGATTGCATCCTGGTAACCGGAGAGGCCGGTCTGCCATGCCTTCATCAAAGGAAAATTTGAGCTCGCTGTACTGCCAACCATGACGATTTCTCCTGTCGCCGTGGTGGCAATATCCGTGATGACATCCCATTTACTGCCTCCATAAAAGGTTGACCATAGTAATTGACCACCGTTGCTGTATTTCACCAGTACGGCGTCGGTTTCCCCTGAGAACGTATTCTGTGTCCCGGAAAGAACAGGGAAATTTCCACTGAACGTATATCCTGCGGCATAAATATTTCCTTGGCCATCGCAATCGACTGTGTAAAAATACTCGTCCAGCGAACCTCCGTGGTAGGTTCCCCAGGGATCGATGATCAGATCCTTCTGCGCATCATACTCTCCGACATCCCAGGTGATCGTTGATTCATTGATGCTGAACTCCGTTAAAATCTCCCGGCCATCCTCCTGCCAGCTCACCGGTGTGCTCTCCTCGAAATATCCCAGCGGCGCGTGCACCTGCATGCCGCCGTCCGGCATATCGAATATCTCCGTCGCGCCGGTGTACTCCATGCGGATGTCCGCCGGGTTACCCCCCGGATGCACGATGAACTCCGATTTCATCCGGCCGTCAACGGTTTTGATGCGCATGTCGATGGAAGGATAAACGTCCTCGATCACGATGCCCTCGAAGCTTCGTACGTTACGAATTCCATCGGGACAATGAGCGAAGTAATAATGTGAAACCCCGTCCAGTACCTTCCCGGGCCGTACGAGCGCGAAGGGATTCCCGCCGGCGAAGTCCATGTCCATGCGGTACAGTACGATTTCTGATTCCAGTTCCATGGAAAGGAAGCCATTCTCCCGGCCGTCGGGGAAGTTCTCCGCCTCCTTCCGCTGCGAAAACACGTAACTGATACCCGTGCGTCGGACGTAGAGCCGCACTCCGTTCACGTCGGCCGTGTAGAGGATGTCCGGGCGGCGATTGCCCTCGGTGTCCACGATCTGCCCGCGGTTCTCGGTGAAGCAGACCGGCCTGCTGTCGAGGGATTTCCCTCTCAGCGCAGGAATACCGCCGGGATTTCCGTTCAGAGGAAATGCTGCATGCAGTGCCGATTGCGGGAACAGCCAGCACATGAGCATGAGGAAGAATGATGCTGCGATAGCTGGATGGATCGGCTTGCTGGGGGATGGGACGGAACACATGGGACTCTCCTCCGAAACAATGACGATGGATACAACGGCACCGACCGGCGCTGCGGCGGTGGAATCTATATCAGGATGAATCTGTCTTGATTGCGTACGACGACAAGGTCCGAAAATCCGGAGGGAGGCGCAATAGGCAGGTCTGCCCATTTTTGTGGATTTCCTTCCGGGAATTGAAAAATGGGGAGGTCTGCCTATTTCCTTTTCCCTCGGGGGTATGTATGATCAGGGGGACCGTACTCTTTCAAACCACAGTCCGTACCCAATTCCAATGCGCATACTCATTGCAGACGATTCGGCAGAAGCGCGGGAAGTGCTGCGCGAGGCACTGGAGGAGGTGTCATCAGACATCGTCGAGTGTGAGAGCGGCGAGGAGGCGCTGCGCCTGTTCGCAATCATGCATCCCGATCTCGTGCTGATGGATATTCGCATGCCGGGGAAAGGAGGACTCTGGGCGATTGAACGCATTCATGCCTCCGATCCCGAGGCGCATATCATCGTAGTCTCCCAGTTCAGCCAGCAGCGGTATCGCCGGGCAGCCCTGGAGTCAGGGGCGGAGCAGTTTTTCCCGAAGGATCGTCTGATCGATCTGCTCGATTACATCACCGAGCGAGGGGCAGGTGCGTTTTGCTGACGCAGCGGAATGCAGGCAAAGAATCCGGTGGAGTAGCGTAAACAAGAAAACGCGCACCGAAATCGATGCGCGTTTTTTCTGTTTTTGTTACCCTGTTGTTACCCGACAATTCTTAAGTCGTTTATTTTCAGGGTCTTTGTAGCGGGGGCTGGACTTGAACCAACAACCTTCGGGTTATGAGCCCGACGAGCTACCAATTGCTCCACCCCGCGGTGGATTTTAAATATACAAAATCATTGGGCGGATTGCAACCGGAGAATCAGGACACGAGGGGAAAATGTATTACCGTCACCTGAAATTTGGAATCTGTCAATTCTGATGTGAATAATACCCGGATAAAAACCCTGAGCTGAGAATTATACCCGGGTAAAATAGGTTTTTATCCGGGTAAAAACTTAATATTACCCGGGTAAAATTGATGTCGGCGTTTTTCACCAACTTCGTGTGCGGACTGCAATAGTATCCTGAGCGCGATACGGGATTCCTTTCCGCCAACCGCACCACCGCCGATGCGACAGTGAGTACGCACGGCGCATGAATGATTTCCACCAATCGAGGCAGCCATGAAGAACACAGAAACCAGCGAACGCTCCGGTTCAGGGGATGGATTACCGGCATATGACGATGCATCGGAGGAGGTGAAAACAAAGCGGAGAAAAGTCCGCATCGGGTATCTCGTGCTCTTTCTGATTATCGGACTGATGCCCGTGGTCAAGGGCTGCAACGGTGTCGTGACAGTGAGTTCGGTTGATGTGATGATTCTCAATGTCCCGCAAAGCGCGGTCGAGAGTGACCGTTTCGCGCCGTATTTCATCCTCACCTTCCTGGCTCTCTGGACAAGCGCTGTCATGCTGACCCTGGCGCTGCGACAGCGGGAGGTCACCCGGCCGGAATCCAAATTCCTGTGGATCGGGGGCGCTGCGCTTGGACTCTACCTGATCGTCACCATGGTGTTCGCATCCAGCTACGGGAGAATGATTACCATCGAGTTCGGCTGGTTCATGATGCTGCTGCTGGCCGTACTCTTTCTGTTCCATCCGAAACTCGAACCGCTGATACTCAAAAAGATGCTGCCGAAGACGGATCCTGCCGGTGGAGGCACGGCGATGTCACATGAGAAAGTATCCGTTACGCAACGGTCGCCAGTGACGCAGGGCGGTGGGGCGCCGCAGCAGGTGAACTCCACACCGAGAAAGGAGGGCGCAGCACAACTCGAGATGGATGAGACCTCGGAACCCAAAGTATCTGATGATCCATCGTCAGCAGAAGGTACGGAACAGTTTGAGCCGGTCCCGCAAGCAGCAGCTTCGGCAGCGGCCGGTCATTCGGGAGCGGAAGCATCCCGAAGTATCACCACGGCTTCCGCGACGACGGATCATGCCGCATCCGCACGCGGCGGAAGCAGAAAGCTTCTCATCGGAGCGGTGGCGTTCGTGGTGCTGGTCGTTCTCGTTCTGTTCTTTGCACTTCAGGGCGCCGACAAGACCGACGCGCTTGTCGGTCACTTCACGTATGAAACCTCCGGTGCGTCATCGACACTGGATATCAGTCGCAACGATGCGGGCGTGTTCTTCATCGAGGGCGAGTCGCTCTATGGAACGAACCGCGAATACGGTCCGAACATCGGAACGCTCGCCATCACGGCTGAACTCAAGGAGGGCGTACTTGTCGGTACCGACGACCCGGACTACACAATCACCATCCGTCCAACGGACGACGGGATCATTGTCGAGGAGACGGGCAGCAATGAAAACTTCGGATTCAATGTCGGGTTCGCGGGGGCGTACAAGAAAGCAGACGATTCAGCTGGTGATGACGAGGCCGTGACATCCAAAGAGAGCGATGCGCTTGTACCGGATCAGATGGATGATGACGATGACGAGGGTACGGGATTGTCGGCAGCGGAACGCAATTCGATAGAAGATTTTGTGTACTCGTTCATACGCGCGCAGAATCAGAACGACATCGATGCACTCATGGCGTTTTATGCGGACGAGGTCGACTACTATTCCTGGGGAACGGTACCTCGAAATCGTATACGAGAAGACAAGCAGGCGTATTTCAAACGCTGGCCCGTGCGCAACTACACGGTGCAGTCCGGTGAGATCACCATCACACCCACTGACATGGCCGGTGTGTATGCCGTGACCTATGGACTGGACTATGCGGTCGAGAGTCCCGAGCGCGGCAAACAGAGCAGCGGACTCGTGACGGCATCATTGACGCTCCAGACGAAGTCGTGGGACGGAGATCCTGATTCAGACCTGCATATCACGAAGGAGCGTTCACAGTAATATCCATCGCAGGATGCGCCTCCTGCGCTTCAGAGTGGGACCAATCGTAACCGGCAGGCGATGATCTCCGGCGTGCTCGCAAGGGAGAACGGTATGTCTTCCGCAAAGGGAATCATTCATTGCACTGCAAGTGTTTTGAATTGAAACTATTCCAATCTTACATGAGCACGAAAGGATCCGGAGATGGCAGATAAAAAAATCATTGCAGTTGTCGGAGCGACGGGGGCACAGGGCGGAGGACTCGCCCGCGCAATCCTCGCCGATGAGAACAGTCCGTTCGCGGTGCGCGCGTTGACGCGCAATGCGAATAGCGAAAAGGCGCAGGCGCTCGCCGCGCTCGGCGCGGAGGTCGTGCAGGCCGATATCGACGACGCGGCCAGTCTGACCGCGGCCTTCCAGGGCGCGTACGGAGCATTCTGCGTGACGGCGTTCTGGGAGCATTTTTCCCCGGAAAAGGAACTGCAGCAGGCGAAAAACATGGCCGAGGCGGCGGAGGCAGCCGGACTGCAGCACGTTGTCTGGTCGACACTCGAGGATACGCGCACATGGGTGTCCCTGGACGATGACCGCATGCCAACCCTGATGGAGAAGTACAAGGTGCCCCACTTCGACGCGAAAGGGGAGGCGAACGCGTTCTTCGAGAATTCGAACGTCCCCGCGACCCTGCTCTACACGTCTTTTTACTGGGACAACATGATTTTCTTTGGCATGAATCCAAAGCCCGGCGATGATGGCGTGCTGAATTTCGTGCTGCCGATGGGCGAGGCGAAGCTGCCGGGTATCGGGGCGGCGGATATCGGGAAATGCGCCTACGGGATTTTCAAGAATCCCTCCGAATTTGCCGGGAAGTCCGTTGGCATCGCCGGTGAGCACCTCAGCGGCGCGGAGATGGCGTCAACCATGAGCGAGGCGCTCGGGCAGGAAGTTCGCCATGTGAACGTGCCGTTCGATGTGTACCGGGGTTTCGGTTTTCCCGGAGCGGATGACCTCGGCAACATGTTTCAGTTCAAGCATGATTTCGAGGATGAATTCCGGAGCCCTCGCAGCGTCGAGTTCAGCCGTGCGCTGAATCCCGACCTCCAGTCGTTCAGTGACTGGATGAAGGAAAACGGGAAACGGATCCCGCTCGAATAAGTTCGATACACCTCCATTGTACAGCGCCGCCCCGTCAGTCGGGGCGGCGCTGCGTGGAGTAAACGGATCCGGTGCGATGGCGCGATGCCTGTCGCGGGATCAGACCAATAATGGATCATTCAGCGTGTGTGCATCATGCGAATGGCCTGCTGCTGTCCGCCGGTGAGCAGGCGGCAGAAATACAGTCCCGCCGGCAGGCCGTCTGCATGGAATTGAAGCTGGTGAACGCCGGGACGGAATTCCCGTTCGGCAAGAACGGCGACTTCGCGTCCGATGGCATCGTGCACTGTCACGCGGGCGTACAGTGATGATGGCATTGTGAGCCGGACGACCGTGCCGCCGGCAAACGGATTCGGAAAGTTCTGCTCGAGCACCGGCGATGCCGGCAGCGTCGCACCATGTCCGGTCGACGTGACCAGCGAGGTGACGCGTCCGGGCAGTGGGTCCTCGGGCGTGAGTGTCTGAAGGTTCATCACATATCCCGCAAGCGCCTCGAATTCCGTGAGCGGCCCGTCCATCGTGGGACTGTCGAAGAACACGGTATCGGAACACACGATGCGTGGATCAGCACTGGCGAAGTACATGAGATACATCAGCAGGTATTCGTTGAACGCCACCGTGTACGTCGCCTCGAGGTCGAGCGGTGCTCCGTTGAAATTCAGCGTGTGCACGCGATGTCCCTCCTCCGCCTGGGGATTGTACGCGTAGGAAAAGCCGTCCGATGGATGTATCAGCGCTTCATCGTTCAGGGGGATGTATCCCAGCGTCGCTTCGAGTCCGGCAAGAATCGCCGTGCCGGTCATCTTCACGGTGACGAGTCCGAACCCCATGCCGTTTTCGCCGTTCATCCCGTAGCCGATGGTGCGGAACAGGTCGAGCGCCTTGATCGGTCCGGCATGGATCGGCTGCGCGGTGCTTCCTCCGGGCTGGAACGCGAAATCCGCACCGGTGGCCGCCGCATAGGCATCCGCGCAGAGATTGCCGACATGCGTATCGAGGTTGCCCTCCGCCGTGCAGTCGAGAATCTCCTCGCTGAAATCCCCCGTGGCCGCCCCGACTGTCGCCATCAGCAGTCCGCCGGTCGCGGCGTCGAGCTGTGCATAGATATCCGCACAGGCGGTCTGCAGCGGTCCGAGTTCACCGACCGTCTCATCCAGCGCGATCAGGTCATATGATTCCACCGACACGACGCCGTTGTCGATCTTGAGCACGGTCTTTCCCATCGAACGGTAGAATGCGCCGCACTGCACGATTGGCGTCATTCCGCCGGCGTTGGGGATTTCCACGGGCTCCTTGAAGGCGTAGTGATCGTGTGCGCCCACGATCAGGTCGATGCCGGGTACATTCGCGGCGACTTCCATGTCGTGCACATGGAGCAGATGCGAAAGCATGATCACGACGTCGCATCCTTCGCCCCGCAGCGCGGCGACCTGCTCACCGGCGATCACACCGAGGTCGTCGGAGACGATGATGGGATGTGACGTTCCGGTTTCCTCGACTTCCGGTGTGGTCATACCGAAAATGCCGACTTTGACGTCGCCTTTCTGCAGGATCACATGGGGAGACACGAATGCCTGCAGGGCGTTCTCCGGATCCTCGCTGTAATCGAGATTCGCCGACAGCAGGGGAAAGCTGCTCTCATCGAATGATGCGGCGAGCAGGCCGAGCAGGATTTTGGGACCGAGATCAAACTCGTGATTGCCCACCGCCATGGCTTCGACGCCGAGCTGCAGCAGCATCTGCAGTTCGGGAATGACTGGTGTCGCGGCACCGACGCTGAGATTGAAGCTGGGGTCGCCGATGAACACATCACCGGCATGCAGCACGAGTACGTTCGGATCGGACGCCTTTTCCTGCATGATGATTGTGCCGGCGCGGGCGACTCCTCCCGCGGTCGGATTCCCTTCCGCATCCCTCGGTGCTCCAGCCGCCAGGTTGGAATGGGTGTCATTGAGATGGAGTATCGTCAGATACTCGGGGGATTGCGCGAATGCCGCGCTCAGGCACAGGCCGAGCAGCAATACTGCGCAAAGGGGTACGCTTCTGTGCATAATCGCCTCCTCCAGTGCTGATGGATAGAATGGCATCGTCCGCATTTCCCGCAAACGGTGCTGCGAAAAGGCTCATACGTCGAGTGTACCCGGAAAGTAGCACGAATTTTTCTGACATGCTACTCTCTTATCCGAATATTTTTGAAGCAGGGTGTTACATCAATCCCCGGAAAATTCCGCCGTCGACCTGGATGGTGGCGCCGGTGATGTAGGCGGCGCGGTCGGAGGAAAGGAAGACCGCCATGTCGGCGATTTCGTCGGGCGTGCCGATGCGTCCCATCGGAATCTTCGCGGTGACCTCGTCACGCACGGCCTCGAAGGAGGTGCCGGCCTTCTCGGCGCGGTCAGTGAAGAGCTGCGTCTGGCGTCCGGTTTTGATGTACCCCGGTGCGACGTTGTTGACGGTCACGCCGTGCGCGCAGACTTCGTCCGAGAGCGTCTTCGCCATGCCGGTCACGCCGGCGCGGTATGTGTTCGAGAGCAGCAGGCGCTGCACAGGCTGCTTGACGGAGATGGAGGTAATGTTCACGATGCGTCCCCACTCCTGCGCGATCATGCCGTCGAGCACGCCGCGGATCAGGCGCACGGTGCTCATCAGTGTGCGGTTCCAGCCGGCCAGCCAGTCCTCTTCGCTCATCGAGCGGAAATCGCCCGGATTCGGTCCGCCGTTGTTCGCCACGAGGATGTCGCATCCGCCGAACACCTCGTTCATCCGGTCCACCGCCGCTTCGATATCCTCAACCCGGTCGAGATCCGCGCACACGTATTCCGCGCGCACGCCGTGGGTATCCCTGAGTTCCTGCGCCAGTGCGGAGAGTTTGTCCTCGCTGCGGGCACAGAGCATGACAGCACATCCCTCCGCGGCGAGTCCCTCCGCCACCGCCTTTCCGATACCGTCGCTCGATCCGGCGACGAACGCGCGTTTATCCTTCAATCCGAGATCCATGGAATCCTCGCTGTTTCATAAACAAAACCACTGCATTTTTTGTTAAATTACAGGTTGAAAAAGTACGGGATTTCGCTCCGGCGACAAAATTCCGCATGCCGAGGAACAACAACGACATCGAAGACACATCATGCCCATTCTCCCGATATATCCCTATGACGCGCAGGTGCTGCGCGAAGAAACCAAAGCGGTCGACGCGCCGTCCGAGGAACTGACGCAGTTGATCGTCGACATGTTCGCGACCATGCATCACGCAAACGGTATCGGACTCGCGGCGAATCAGGTCGGCGTCGGCACGTCGCTGTTCGTCGTGGATCTAAGTCCAATGGAAGGCTACGAGGATCAGAAGCCGCTCGTGATGATCAATCCCGAAATCACCGACATGTGGGGCGACGAGATCAATTTGGAGGAAGGTTGCCTCAGCGTGCCCAACGTGCGGGAAGAGGTCGTGCGGCCGGAGAAACTCCATATCCGCTACCGCGACGCGAACTTCGAGCCGCAGGAGCTGGAGGCGGACGAATTTCTCGCGCGCGTAATTCAGCATGAATACGATCACCTCGAGGGGATTTTCTTCACCGACTACCTGCGTGGCTTCCGCAAGCGCCTGGTCATGCCCGTGCTCAAGAAAATCCGGCGCGGGGAGGCCGAGGTGGATTACGCGATGGCAAACGATGCCGCGGTGGTGAAGTAAGAGGATTTATGCGTCTCGTCTTCATGGGAACACCCGATTTCGCCGTCCCTTCACTGCGCACGCTGCACGAAGCAGGATACGACATCGCCGCCGTGGTCACCGCGCCCGACCGCAAACGCGGCCGCGGACAGCAGCTCTCCGCCACTCCCGTCAAATGCTATGCCGTCGAGCACGACATCCCCGTACTGCAGCCGGAGTCACTGAAGGATCCGGCGTTCGAAGCGGAGCTGCGGGCGCTTGGTGCGGACTGCTTTGTCATCGTTGCCTTCCGCATCCTGCCCGAGGCGGTGTTCAGCATTCCGCCGCACGGCAGTTTCAACCTGCATGCTTCGCTGCTGCCGCGCTACCGCGGCGCGGCGCCTATCAACCGGGCGCTGATGGACGGCGTGCGGGAGACCGGCGTGACGACGTTTTTCCTCAAGCGGAAAGTCGATACGGGGGGGATTCTCCTGCAGGAATCCGTGCCGGTGCATGGGGATATGACGGCCGGCGAACTCCATGACATTCTCGCGGATCTCGGGGCGGATGTCGTGCTGCGCACCGCGCGCCTGATCGAGGAGGGGGAAGCCGAGCCGCGTGCGCAGGACGACAGCGCAGCCACGCCCGCGCCGAAAATCTTTCGTGAGGACTGCGCGATTCCGTGGGAGAAAACCGCACGCGAAGTGCACGATCACATTCGCGGACTGAGTCCCTATCCCGCGGCATGGACCATGCGCGGCGGCCGGCAGCTGCAGGTCCTGCGTTCCCGCATCGCCGAGGAGGATTCATCCGGCACGCCCGGCAGCGTCCTCTCCGCCGCCGATGTCATCCGCGTCCAGTGCGGCCGCGGCAGCATCGACATCCTCGAGCTCAAACCCGAAGGGAAAAAAGCGATGACGGCGGAGGAGTATCTGCGCGGCCACCGGCTTGAGACGGGAGAGATGCTGATCCCGTAAGGGCGACTACCCACCGAAGGGTGCATATCGTGGATATCGCGACGTATCAGATCGAGCAATCAGCAATCTGCAATCAGCAATCTGCAATCAGCAATCATCATTCAGGCTTGTATGAGCTGGTCCAGCAGCCCCGCGACCCGCTCCGACGCTCCGGCCGTTCCCATCTTTTCCTTCACCCGCTCCAGCTCCCGGCGGGTGTTTTCGTAGTATTCCGCATCGTTGAAATAGTGATGCGTGTAGCGAGAGATGTATTCCGGTGTCACGTCGGACTGCAGGAGCTCAGGCACGATGCGGCGTCCGGCGAGGATGTTGACCATGGCGATGTGATCGACGCGCACGAGGCGACTGCCAATGGCGTAGTTCAGCGCCGAGGCGCGGTAGACCACGATCATCGGCGTTTCGTACCAGGCGGTCTCGACCGTTGCGGTGCCCGACGCGACCACGGCGGCGTGCGCATGTTCCATCAGCGCGTGCGTGTCGTCGCGGACAAGCACCACAGAGGGGTAATCCTGAAGCCACCGGTTGTACAGCTCGTCCGGCTGACGTGCGGCGCCGACCGCGACGGCACAGCCGTGCTTATCGGCCAGGATCTGAGCGCCCTCCAGCATGGCGGGGAGGAGGCGCTCAATTTCCTGCTTCCGCGACCCCGGCAGCAGGGCCAGCAGCGGCCGGTCGGGGGGCAGTCCCCAGCGCGCCAGGAAGGAGCCGCGCTCACTGTGTTCGAGGATTTCAAGCAGGGGGTGTCCGACAAATGTCGCGGGAAGATCGCGTTCCGCGAAGAATGCTTCTTCGAAGGGAAAGACGACGGCGAGATGATCGATATGCCGCCGCATGTTCTTGATGCGGTGGCGTCCCCACGCCCAGACCTGCGGACTGATATAGTAGAGCACGCGTCCGCCGTGCTCTTTGATACGCTCGGCGAGACGGAGGTTGAATCCCGGATAATCGATGAGCACCGCCGCATCCGTCTTTCGATCCCGGTAGGCGTCCTCGCAGGTCGCGAACATCTCTTTGAGAAAAGCATAGTTCTTCACCACTTCCACGAATCCCATGATGGCGGTCTCGCGGATGTGATAGAGCAGCTCCATCCCTTCGTCCTTCATGAGATCCCCGCCGATGCCGAAGAACACCGCGTCGGGATGTTTCTCCCGGAAGGCGCGGATGAGACGGGCGCCGTAGAGATCGCCGGAGGCTTCACCGGCGACGAGCATGATGACGGGGGCGCCGGCAGGCATCATATCCTCCGTGAGAGTGGACGGAACGGCTGCATCAGACGATCCGGTTTCATCGGATGATCCAGATGATGATGAGAATCAGTGTCGCGGCAGTGAAGGCCTGCAGCGTGCGCCGCTCGGAATGCCAGCCGGCCTTCCAGTCGATGTCCACCGGATGCCACGAGCGGTAGGGCGTCAGGCGGAACAGGAAGCGCGGCACCCTGGCGCAGTAGTCGGCGTGTTCCTGTCCGAATTTTTCCCGCAGAAACGTTTCTTCCTCCTTGACGATCATCGTGTACTGGAAGAGAAACCAGACCAGAGCCGCGATCTGCAGCCAGGGAAACAGTGCCATCGACATGATACCGATACCGAGATAAATGAGAATGTTCCCAACATACAGCGGATTGCGCGTGAACGCAAACGGACCGGAGGTCACCAGGCGGCTGGCTCCGACCTCACCGGTCACGCGTGTTTCGCTGCCCACGTAGAACACGCCCGAGGCACGCAGTGCTTCTCCGGCCGCGGCGACGACGAAGCCGATCACGAGGCTCAGCAGCGTCGGTTTTGCGAAAATCAGCATCACGAGCAGAAAGGGCAGGGGCGTGTATGAACGATTGCGGAACAGAAACTGACTGACAGTCACGGGTTTTCCTCATTCTTCCTCAAACTTCAAAACTACGCGCCCCGGGGGGCAAAAACAACTGCCGGCGGGGCCGCCGGGCACTTCCAGCTATGATTCGTTGGCGGAAATGAATATCTTTGATGATGATATGAAACACTGGAATTCCGCTGTGACCGGAACTCCCCGTATTATGAACATTCGATTATCATGCTGACGAAATACGGACTCGAAACGGCCATTCCCATCCTGGTCATCGCGCTTGCCGTGGTGATCGCGGGATTTTTCATCTCGAATATCCCGTTCCGCATCGTGCTCTTCGTCGTCGGCGGAGCGGTGCTGCTGTTTACGCTGAATTTCTTCCGGGATCCGGATCGCACGACGCCGGATGTGCCCGGGGGCGTCATTTCTCCGGCGGACGGCAAAATTGTCGCCATCAGCGATGTCGAAGATACGGAATATCTCGGCGGCAAGGCGAAAATGGTCGCCATTTTCATGTCGCCTCTCGACGTCCACGTCAATCGCTACCCGGTGTCGGGCGTCGTCGAGCTGAAGCGCCATATCGAGGGAAAGTACTTCGCCGCGTTCGAAGACAAGTCCAGCGAACTCAATGAACGCACACATATCGGCATCAACACCGGTGAATGGAAGGTGCTGTTCAAACAGATCGCCGGCTTCGTGGCGCGCCGCATCGTGTGTCCGATCGAGGTCGGCGACACCGCGGTCGCCGGCGAGCGCTTCGGCATGATCAAGTTCGGATCCCGCGTCGATGTCATCATGCCGCCCGACGCGGATATCCGCGTCACCATGGATCAGCGGGTGACTGCGGGAGAAACCGTGATCGCTGTCGTCGAGCGCTGATACGAACTGTTACACCAACCGGAAGCTCGCTTGAGAATCCGTCTCAGCCGTTCCATCGTCCCGAACCTGTTCACCGTGCTGAACATATTCTTCGGGTTTCTCAGCATTATCCATGCCGTGGAGGAGATGTACATCGCGGCGGCATGGTATATCGTGCTGTCCGCGGCATGCGATGCGCTGGACGGCATGATGGCGCGCCTGACCAATTCCGCGAGCGAATTTGGTGTCGAACTCGATTCCCTTGCCGACGTCGTCAGCTTCGGCGTCTCACCGTCGTTCCTGATTTATTCCCTCGTCCTCAGTGAATACGGAACATTCGGTATGCTGGCTGCCGCCGTACCACTGATTCTCGGCGCCCTGCGTCTGGCGCGTTTCAACGTGCAGCTGGTGGGACTCTCGAAAGATCATTTCACCGGCATGCCGATTCCGCTCTCGGCGCTGACACTGGTTTCGTTCATCATCTTTTTCCGGCCCGATCAGATCATCGCGCTTCCGGAACTGCAGTACGCACTCATCGCGATCACCGTGAGCTGCGGCGCCCTGATGATCAGCACCGTGCGCTATCCGGTATTCCCGAAGATCTCACTCGGAAGTTTCCGCCGGCAGCCCCTGCAGATGACGGTGCTGACCATCGCCATCATCGCCATCATCGCGAGCAAGGGCGTGCTGCTGTTTCCCTTTCTCCTGGCCCTGGACATCAGCGGTCCGGTCTTTGCCACCGGCCGCGGACTGCGCCGCATGACCGCGCGGCAGCGCGACGCGCGCCGGGCCCGGGAGGAGGAAGACTCCGTCTCCATCGACTCGCAATCATCGCAATCATAAAGGACCATCATGTTCAAAGCGATCGTCACCGTGAAACTGCGTCCCTCCATCCTCGATCCCGAGGGCAAGGCCATCGAGCATGCGCTGCAGTCACTCGATTTCCAACAGCTCTCCGACGTGCGCGTCGGAAAGGAAATCGAACTGACCGTCGATGCGGCGGACCGTGACGCGGCAGAGCAGGCCGTGGATGACGCGTGCAGGAAACTGCTCGCGAATCCGGTCATGGAAGATTATACCATTGAACTGCAGGAGCTGACCTCATGAGCGCACCGACGTTTGGCGTTGTCGTGTTTCCGGGATCGAACTGCGACCATGACGCCTACCATGCCGTCAAGCACGTGCTCGGAGAGAAGGCGACGTTTCTCTGGCACAAGGATACCGATCTGCAGGGCGTCGACGTGGTCGTGCTCCCGGGCGGGTTTTCCTACGGCGACTATCTTCGCTGCGGCGCCATCTCGCAGTTCTCCTCCATCATGAAGGAAGTCGTGCGCCATGCCGAGCGCGGCGGACACGTGATCGGCATCTGCAACGGCTTCCAGGTGCTGACGGAAACCGGACTGCTCCCCGGTGCGCTGCTGCGCAACCGCTCGCTGAAATTCGTCTGCAAACAGGTGCGCCTGCGCGTGGAGAATGCCGAAACGGATTTCACGCGCCGGTATGAGCAGGGAAAGGTCCTGCAGATTCCCGTTGCTCATGGAGAAGGAAATTTCTATACTGATTCCGATACGCTCAGGGAACTCGAGGACAACGGCCGGGTTGTCTTCCGCTACGTCGACGAGAACGGCGAAGCGACAGAGGCCGCGAATCCCAACGGTTCCCTGAACAATATCGCGGGCATCGTCAACAGCCGCGGCAACGTGCTCGGCATGATGCCGCACCCGGAGCGTGTGGTCGAGAACCTGCTCGGTTCCGACGACGGTCTCGGGGTGTTCGCATCCCTGGCAGAATCCATTACGGGCAGCGTCCCGGCTCTCTCATAGGAGGACTGTTATGTTTGGCAATATCGGCGGATGGGAAATTCTCATCATCCTCTTCCTGATCCTGATTTTCTTCGGCGCGAAGAAAATACCCGATCTCGCGCAGGGACTCGGCAAGGGCATCAAGGAGTTCCGCAAGGCGGCGAAGGACATTCAGGAAGACATCAGCCTCGAAGACAAGAAAATCGAGGACAAGGAAAAATCGAAGTAATCGCGGCGCTGTATCTGCGTCGTTGCCGCGCCCGGTCATCCGGGTGCGCCGGGGTACATGATTAACTATTCCGACATACGGGAATACGTCGAGGCACGGAAGGAATTCTGTGCCTCGCTCGTTGATACCGCGCTCGAAACCGCGGGTCAGCGGCAGGATCTGAATGCGTTCATAGAACTGTTCGCATCCTCCGCACGGGAGCGCGCGCTGGAGTGCGATGCGCGCATCGCGGCGGGAACGGCGCGTCCACTCGAGGGCATGCTTGTCGCGGTGAAGGATAACATCGCCATGCATGGCCGCGAGACCACCGCGGGATCACGCATTCTTGCGGGATATCATGCCGTGCGGGATGCCACCGTCATCGCCCGCCTTCGGGATGCCGGCGCCGTGCTGCTGGGCCGGACGAACATGGATGAATTCGCCATGGGCTCGTCGGGACAGACCTCTGCCTACGGACCGGTTCGCCATCCGTTTCTGGATGGATATGTTCCCGGCGGCAGCAGCAGCGGTTCCGCGGCGGCAGTTGCCGCGGGCATTGTGCACGGCGCGCTCGGCACGGATACCGGCGGTTCCGTGCGGCAACCGGCCGCCTACACCGGCACCGTCGGCATGAAGCCCACCTACGGACGCGTATCCCGTGCAGGGCTGGTGGCGTTCGCATCCTCCTGCGACCAGATCGGTCCGATCACGGCATCCGTCGACGACAACGCCCGCATCCTCGCGGTCATCGCGGGCAGGGATCCCGCCGACGCGACAACGGCCGATGTGTCGGTGCCGGATTTCCCCTCCGCTGTCACTGCCGGGGTCGAAGGACGCCGCATCGGCCTCCCCGCCGAGTATCTCGACGACCGCGTACCGGAGGACATGCGCAGCCGGGTGCGCGCGATCGCACGGCGGCTCGAAGAGCGGGGGGCGGTCATCCGTGATTGCTCACTGCCGCTGACCCGGGCCGTGTTTCCAGCATATTTTCTCATCGCCAACGCGGAGGCATCCTCAAATCTCGCGCGCTACGACGGTGTACGTCTCGGCACCGCGGCGAAAACGGACGCATTGCATGACCGCTACGTGCGCAGCCGCAGCGAGGGTTTCGGGCGCGAAGTGAAGCGCCGTATCATGCTCGGGAGCCGGGTGCTCGGCGGGGGACACGAGCAGGACTGGTACGGCAGGGCACAGCGCGTGCGGCGTCTTGTGCGCGAGGAATTCGAGCGTACCTTCGGTGTGCTGGACCTGCTGTTGACGCCGGTCACGCCGGGTCCGCCGTTCCGCATGGGCGAGCGGCTCGCCGATCCGATGGACATGTATCTCACCGACGTGTTCAACACGGCCGCGAATCTGAGCGGCCTGCCGGCGATCAGCGTCCCGGCAGGAAAGGACGCGAAGGGGCTGCCGTTTGCCGTGCAGTTCATGGCAGGCGCCTGGCGGGAAGATCTGCTCTACGCCGCGGCCGGAGCGGTGGAGCGGCTGCACGGCGGGGAAGCATCGCGAGGGGATGCATCACGCGGAGAGGCATCCCGCACGGAGAAATTAGGATGACGATGCGCAGACAGCCATTCACTTCGAAGCTGCCGCCACCGACGATTCGGATCTACACCGATTTCGACGGCACGATGACTCAAGAGGATGTGGGCGCTGACCTGTTCCGGCATTTCAGCGGGGAGGAATACTTCGAAGACATCCGCGGCCGCTGGAAGGCGGGCGAACTCGAAGCGCCCGCCGCATACCAGGCACTGTGCCGGCGCATCTCCTCGCTTACCATGCGGCAGCTGCGCGATTTCCTCGCGCCGTATGAAATCGATCCCGCGTTCCCGCGCTTCATGCGCTGGTGCGACGAGCACGGGTATCCGCTGCTCGTGCTCAGCGACGGCGTGGATCTCTACATCGACCTCCTGATGGAGAAGGCGGGAATTGAATTCCAGTACCTGAGCAACACCATGCGCCTCACCGGAGGATCACCTCTGATGGATTTTCCGTATTTTGATTCCCGCTGTCCCGAGGTCGCGCACTGCAAGAGCAACCAGGTTGCGTTGCGCTCTCAGGAGGACGATATCATCGTGTACATCGGCGACGGCACGTCTGATTTCGAGGCTGCCGGGTATGCCGATATGGTGCTCGCACGCGGCGCCCTCGAAACGTACTGCCAGGAACAGAACATCACGTTCCGGCGGTTTTACAATTTTACCACCGTGCGGGAGATCCTCTCCCTCATGATCAGCCAGAATACGCTGCGCCGGAAGAAACGCGCGCAGGTCCGCCGGCGCCAGCTGTGGGCGGGGGGCTGATTTTTCATGGAAACACGACACGACATGCACGACGACGCCACAACTGTCCGTTCCCCCGAGCTCCGGCCGCTGCAGGTCACCAAGCACGCGGCACTGTTTCTCGTGACCTTCGCCAGCATGACAGTGGCGGGGATGCTCTGGCAGAACAGAATCGACCTCGAATACATCGGCATCGGCATCCCGTATGCGCTGGCTGGACTGTTCATCCTCAGCTGTCATGAATTCGGGCACTATTTCGCGGCCAAGCATCACGGTGTGCGGGTCACACTGCCGTATTACATCCCCCTGCCGCCGCTGCCGCAGTTCATTAATTTCGGAACGCTGGGCGCCGTGATCCGCACGAAGCAGGAGATCCCGCACCGGCGCGCACTGTTCGACATCGGGGTCGCGGGTCCCGTCGCGGGATTCATCGCGAGCCTTTTTGTCCTCGCCTATGGATTCATGACACTGCCCGGGCAGGATTTCCTTCTTGCCATCCATCCCGATTATGATTTCGCCAAAGGCATGGCGGCATCCGCCGAACCCGGATTCTCGCTGACCTTCGGGAAGACGCTGCTGTACATGTTCATGGAGGAGGTGTTCAGCCGTCCGGGCGCTTACGTGCCGCCGATGACGGAGATGTACCATTACCCGTTTCTCATTACCGGCTGGTTCGGCCTGCTGGTTACGGCGCTGAACCTGCTGCCGGCGGGGCAGCTCGACGGGGGACACATCACGTACGCGATGTTCGGGAAGAAACAGCATATCGTCGGCCGCATCACGGTGACCGTGCTCGTGGCGCTCGGCGGCATCGGCATACTGCCGGCCATTATGGAACTCGCCGGATTCGGAGGGCCTGCTGTCGCTTTCATGGAAGCATTCGGCAGCTTCGAAGCCTGGTTCTGGCCGGGATGGCTGTTCTGGGCGCTGCTCATCGCGGTGGTGGTCAAGGTGCGTCACCCGGATGTGCCGGAATATGAAGCACTTACGCCCGGGAGGCGTGCGCTCGGATGGTTTTCCTATGTCATGTTTTTTGTCTGTCTGTCACCGGCGCCGCTCTATCTCGCATGAGGGGAAAAATCCGTCCCGGCGGCAGTTTGCGATTGACTTTCGACGGGGGGTGACGTATGTTTATAGCGCCTCCTTGATAGTGTGATTTGAAGCCGGGGCATTGTCTGTTGCGACATGCCCCGGCTTCATTACACGGCCAACCACTGAAGGAGAATTCGAGCCTATGAGCCTGAAACATGGTGTCCTTTCACTGGTAATCGTCCTGCTCGCCGCATCCTGCAGCGAGGACGATTCGACCATCGATCCTGCTCTCACTGACAACCCTATCGTCTTTTCTGACTTGCACTTATCCCATTTCCTCGTGGATACGGATACCCTGAACGTCGTACCGGGTGAAGACAAGTCTCCGGACGATCCGGTGACCATTCCGCTGCGCGTGGATGTCCGCATGACGCGTCCCACCGCGCCCGACGAACCGGCGGTGATTCGTTGCACGGTCCGGCCCGAGGGCGGCCGGCAGGTGGTGGCGGAAGAGACGATCAGTGATGCCGTTTCGGGACCGTACGCATTTGCGTTCGACCTGGATCTCACGCGCGGGGATGTGGGGGATTACACCGTGGAGGTGACCGCCGACGGCGAGGCAGCGGTGTCGAGCGCCCTCGGGAAACTGCGTGTCATCAGCGGCGCGAATCCGCCGGAGATTGTCGAGGTGCGAGCGCCGGACACGCTCGAGCTGGAGTCGCAGGTTGTCGTGTTTGACATGTCGGTCAACGTGGTCGATGCCAGCGGACAGCAGGACATCAAGCAGGTGTTTTTCAACAGCTATCGCCCCGATGGCTCCCCGTCCTCCGGCAATCCGTTTTCAATGGCCGACGACGGCAATACCTCGCAGGGCGACATGGTGGCGGGCGACGGATGGTATTCCATTCGTGTGCAACTGCCGCCCACGGCACAGAAGGGAGAGTATGATTTCCAGTTCCGTGCCGTCGACTACTCCAACCTCACGAGCAAAGTCGTTATTCACAACATTATCGTACGCTGATGCACATCGCCCGATTCATCAAGGGAATGATCGCCGTCTGTGCCTGCGCGCTGCTGCCCGCGGCCGCGCATGCGCAGGAATATCCTGCGTCATTCGATTTTCGCAAAACCGTGGCGGGGGAGGATGACCGTCCGCTGAGCAACAGCGCCGTCGACCTCCTGGTGCGCGGCGACACGCTCTGGGTGGCGGGCGGCAAGGGGATCGACCGCACCGAGGATGGGGGTGCGACGTGGACACATTACGGAGGCCTCGAGCCCTTTGACCGCGAAGACATCGCCGCGCTGGAAGCGCATGGATCAACGTTCTGGGCGTCGCTCGCCGGATCGGAAGAGAGCGACCAGGGATCGCTGCCCGTCGGCCTGGGGCTTGTCCGCTCGACCGACAATGGACAGACGTGGACGCACTTTGAGCAGCCGCGGGAGTCCGAGGACATGTCCACCTACGAGATCACATACGGTTCTAATACAATCGCTGCGCTCGCAGTTACGACGGATATCAACAACATCACCTATGACATCGCCGTGACGGGCGAGGCGGTGTTCATCGCGAGTTTTGCCGGCGGACTGCGCCGCTCAACGGACGGTGGTCAGACGTTTGAACCCGTGATACTGCCGCCGGATTTTCTCGATCGCATCACGCCGGAAGACACGCTGGACTTCGAGCTATCGCCGGTCAACCGTCCAGATCTCGGTCTGCGCGAAAGCCTCAATCACCGTGTGTTTTCCGTCCATGCCATGAGCGACGACACGATCTGGGTCGGCACGGCGGGTGGCATCAATCTCTCCACCGACGGCGGGGTGTCGTGGCGGAAGTTTTCCTTCAATAACCAGACGCAGCCCATCTCGGGGAATTTCGTCGTCGCGATCGGCGACAACATGATCGGGGGCGTGCGCCATGTCTGGGCCGCCACGGTGAACGCGCTGAATCCCATCGAGTTTCGCGCGGTCAGTTATACCACGGACATGGGCGAGAGCTGGCAGACGGCGCTGCGCGGCGAGTTCACGCACAATTTCGGATTCAAGGACGAGGTCGTCTACGCGGCCACGAATAGCGGCATCTACCGCTCCGATGACGGGGGCAGGAGCTGGATCGCCTTCTCGCGCTTCGTCGATGCAGCGAGCAGACAGATCTCCGCCGACGAGCGCTGCTTCGCCGCGGTATCGCAGGGCGATCGGGTCTGGGTGGCGAACAGCGACGGACTGATGTATACCGAAGACAGTGACGAATCGTTTTTCGGGACGCGCTGGACCATCCTCCGTGCCGCGCAGAAGCTGGCGTCCGTCGAAGAGGTCTACGCCTATCCCAATCCCTTCGCGCCCGACGACGAGGTCTGTCGCATCCATTACAGAACAGGCGGCGGAAGCGTGAGCATCAAAATTTACGACTTCGCCATGATGCCGGTGCGCACGCTGCTGCGCAATGCCAGCCGCGCCCCGGATGTCGAGTTTGACGAGGTGTGGGACGGCTTGAACGACAACGGCGAGCGCGTCGCCAACGGCGTGTACTACATCGAAGTCAGCGAAGGCGATCAGGATCCCCGCTGGACGAAAGTGGTGGTGCTGCAATGAGGAATCACATGACAGAGAGAATTTCCTGCATGGACCGTGCATATTCTGTCACGTCGAATCGCCGGACGCGCCCAGTTGCGCGCACGGCCGTCCATCCCGGCGCAGCCGGACAATCCCGATGGAATCCTGTTCAAGCCGGGCTGGCATTCCTTCTGCTGCTCGCTGTATTGCTGCTGGCGTCCACATCGCTGCAGGCACAGAACGGTACGGCCGGCGCGTTCACCCGCATGGGATTCGGTGCGCGCGGCCAGGGCATGGGCAATGCGCTGTCGACGGTGAACACCGGCACGATCGCCACGTATTATAACCCCGCGCTGAGTGCCTTTCAGGAGGGGCATGTGTTTCGCGGGAGTTACTCCTTCCTGGCGCTGGACCGCAAATTCAACCAGGTCAGCTACACGCAGACCATCCGCATCTATGACGAGGAAGCGCGCGTGTATGCCGATGAGCCGGGCGTGCAGTCCATTTCAGGTATTTCCGTGGGCTGGATCAACGCCGGCGACGCGGATATTCAGGGGTATGACAGCGACGGCTTCAAGACCGATATGTTGAGCGTGTTCGAGAACCAGTTCTACGCGAATTTCGGCACGCGCTTCTCCGATCGGCTTGCGGTGGGATTCAGCGCGAAGTTTTATTACTCGGGTGTGTACGAGGATATCACCTCGTCGGGATTCGGACTCGACATCGGCGCGCTGTACATGGTGTCGTCGTCGCTGCGCATTGCGCTCGTGGCGCAGGAGCTGCTCACGAAGTACCAGTGGGATACGAGTGATCTGTACGGCGCGGAGCGCGGCAACTCCACCGAGGATCCGTTCGCGCGCATTTTCCGTCTCGGTATCGGCTATACGCTGCCGTCCGAGAGCGGGCTCGCATCGGCGGAAATCGAGCAGATCGACGGGGACGTGTACATGGCACGGCTGGGTGTGGAGGTGCCGGTCGCGGAGAATATTGCGCTGCGCGGAGGCGTCGAGCGCCTCGATCTGTCCGACATGGGCATCGACCCGCGTCCGACCATCGGGTTCTCGGTCAGCCAGCCTGTCGCGCAGATGCAGCCGATCATTCATTACGCATTCATTCTCGAGCCGGTGGCCCCGTCGCCGACACATGTACTCTCTTTCGCTCTTCATTTCTGATTCACGGGAACACGGATCATGAAGCGATACTTTTTCCTTCCGATTGTTTTTATCGCCGTGCTGCCGATGCTGGCGCATGCCCAGTCCGGCCAGGCGGGACTTTCATTCCTCAAGAACGGCGTTGGTGCGCGCACGGTGGCCATGGGCAACGCGGGCGTTGCCGGCGCGGATTTCGGATCCGCGATGTACTACAATCCCGCCCTGCTGGCGGATGATACCGACGCGTCGATCACCATCATGCACAACGAGTGGATCCAGGATATTTCCACCGAGTACATCGGCATCGTCCTGCCTGCGAAGGGGTGGACGTTCGGTCTTTTCATGGGACTGACGACGGTGGCGGGGATTGAGGTTCGTGACCGGCCGTCGGTGGAGCCCGACGGGATGACCGATTCACGCAATTTCGCCGGCGGTGTAACGGCGGCGTTCGACATCATGGAGTCGGTCAGTTTCGGTATGAACGCGAAATACATTTTCGAGAAGATCTATACTGACGACGCCGGCGGATACGCATTCGATTTTGGTCTGACGGCGCATCCGTTCAGCGGCGACCTGCAGGATCTCGGGTTCGGACTGGCGCTGGCGAACATCGGCAGCATGTCGGAGCTGAGTGCGGTCGAAACCACGCTGCCGTCGCTGCTGCGCTACGGCGCGGGCTACAGCATTCCGCTCGAGACGCTCAAGAGTCATCTCAATGTCGAGGTGAACGGCGTAACGCTGCTCGAAGAGGAGACAACGCACGCGAACATCGGTGTGGAATTCGACTATGTGGACATGGTGTTTCTGCGGGCGGGATATGAATCCGGCTACGACAACAAGAACATTTCCTTCGGCGCCGGAGCCCGGTACAGCACGTTGCGCTTCGATTATGCCTTCGTGCCGTTCACCGAGAGTTTCGGCAACGCTCACACGGTTGCGCTGACCATCGCACTCTGAGTTCCATGCACGACGCACCGCACATCTGCTTCACATTCGTGGGGGATGTCACGCGGGATTCACGCCTGCGCCGTTTCCGGCAGGCCGCAGCGGACATCGCGGATGTGTCGCTTGTGACGCTTTTGGTATCTGCAACGGCGGAGACGCAAAATTCTGAGTCGCAAGAGGTGGAGTCGCAAGAGGCGGAGTCGCCACCCGCTGAGTCCCCAGACGCAGCGTCGCCGGCCTCGCATTCGCCGCCGGCAGATTCCGTATCGTCGGCCGACGACACCGTTCAGCATTCTTTATCCCCCGTTTCCCGTCATTTTCATCTGGAGCGTTTCGGACGTGAGCTGCGCTTTCGTCCGTTTGCACCGGCGACACTGCGCGCGCTGCTGCCGCCTTTCTGGCGGGAGGGAGCGCGTGCCGCGGCGATGCTGGATGCAGATCTGTATTTCGCCGCCGACCTGTATGCCCTGCCCGCAGCCGCATGGGCGGCGCGGCGTACCGGGCGTCCGCTGATATACGATGCGCGTGAGCTGTACCGGTCCGTCGCCGCACTGACTCATAGGCCGCTGATGCAGCGCTTCTGGCGTCTGCTCGAGCGGCGCTATGCCCGGGGAGCACAGGCGGTGCTGACGGTCAACGAGTCGATAGCCGAAATCCTCCGCGGGGATTTTTCTCCCGTGCATGTGATCCGCAATCTGCCAGACTGGTCGCAGTCCGCTGCAAAGGGTGATTCGGGAGCAGGTGGTGATTCAGAGGCAGGCGTTGCTTCGAATGCAGGTGTGGAATCGGATGCAGGTGCTGAATCAGATGCAGCGGGTGATTCCGCGGCCACGGCGAATCTCCTTCGCAGGGAGCTTGACATTCCGGAAAACCGGACAGTGCTGCTGTCACAGGGGGGCGTGCAGCGGGGGCGCGGCGCGCTGGTGTGCATCGACGCCCTCGCGGAGTTGCCCGAGTGCGATCTGGTGTTCCTCGGGGACGGTCCGATGCGTGACGATGTGCGACTGCACGCCGAAGTCTGCGGCCGGGCAGACCGCGTGCACCTGCTTCCTGCCGTCCCGAGCGAGGAATTGCCACTGTGGACCGCGTCCGCTGACATCGGCTTCTGTATCATCGAAAATTTCGGGGAGAGCTACTATCTCAGTCTTCCGAACAAGCTGTTTGAATACATAGCGGCGGGAGTGCCGGTCGTCGGCAGTGATTTTCCCGAGATCGGTGCCGTGTTGCGCGACAGCGGGGCGGGCGTCACCGTCGATCCGTCCAGTGCGGTGTCGGTGGCCCGCGGCGTGCGCCGGATACTTGACGAGCCGGGAATGCGGGAACGGCTGCGCGAGGGATGCCGATCTGCTGCGCGCGATTACAGCTGGGATTCGGAGAGGGAATCGTTCATGGATGTTCTTCGTGAGGTGCTTTCTGTGCAGGGGTGATTCCGATTGCGATTGCGATTGCGATTTCGAGAGTGAGAGCGATGGCGAGGGGTTAATGCTCCGACCGTACCCATGAATGAACAAGGGCGTCAATATCACGTTGCACGTCGGCGGGCAGCTTTGCAATACGAGCCGCGGCACGTGTGAGATCCGCATAGGCCGAGACAGCTTCTCCGCCGTGATCACGAAGTGCCGCGAGGTGTTTGCCGATCGCGAGAAGATCGCCGCGCGCGGCAGGACCGCTCAGCGCCTGCTCCACGGGCACGGTGCGCAGACGATGAAGAACGGTTTCGATCATCGGGCGGAGATGCTCACCCTGTGTTGTTTCTCCTTCCTCCAATGCCGCGCACAGCAGCTGATCGGCAAGTGCGGCCAGAACCACCGGGAAATTCCCTGCGAACACGCATGCGGCGTGATATAACGCCTTCTGATCGGCGCGCAGCCGCAGGGGACGCCATCCGACAGACTCGGCGAATGCCTGCGCGCGGAGCTGAAAAGTGTCGTCCCCGACGATCCCGCAGCCGATGTCTTCCAGGGTCTCCGCGGGCAGCGGCGCTTCCGTGAACGACTGCATCGGATGCAAACCGCCTGCAGCGGCCCCCCGATCGATAAGAGGCTGCAGCTCCGATGCGTCACGAAGACCGGAGACATGGAAAACCAGTGCGGACGGCGCTTCCATATGCCCCTGTGCGAGCTGCTCTGCGGTCGGTCGAATGGTCTCGTCCGGGACACACAGAATGCAGATATCCGTGTCATGAGGGATGCCAGTCGGGAGGGTGGACAGAACGCGTGCGTCGGGCAGGATGGAACGCAGGGACGCGTGCCGTTCGAGATCCGGCTCTACGATGGCCTGGATCACGAAGTTCCTGCGCTTCAGGTGACGGAGCAGGTTCATGCCGACGCGTCCTGCACCGATCAGCATGACACGTGATCCTGTCGATGAGCTCATGAGGTCATGCCGCTGCGAGTGAACACCGCCGAAAGATAGCCGACAACGCGCGTGGTGTCGCCCGTGACGTCACCCGAAGTGCACTGATGCAGTACTGCGCTCCTGTCCGCGCCGAGGAGCGACGCGGCGGTCATGACAGCGGCGATCGGCCCTCCGCCGCAGGCTTCGCATTGATGATTCTCGAGATCCTCGAGCAGTTTGTTCGGCTGTCCCTCTCTGATGTGCCGTGCGGCGATCGCATCAAGTTCCTTTGCGTCCTCCTGACCGTGAAAATGTGAGAGGTCGCTGCTCGCGATCATAACGGCGTCTCTGTCGCGAAGGATGTCGGCGAGTACCTGGCCGAGGACGCGGCAGTAATCGGGTCGCTGATCCCCCATGACGATGGGAAGGATTTTCACGTCAGGATTGATGCGCTGAAGGAATGGCACCTGTACCTCGACGGCATGCTCGTCGCGATGTCCCAACTCGGATGCTTTGATAATGCCTCTGTGCTCGAGCAGTTTCCCGCGGAGTTCGACATCAACGTTCACGAGCCCGAGCGGCGTGCGGTACGCATCACCGTCGTAGACGGAAATGCCATGGAAATATTCCCTGTGACTCGGCGAGATGATGACGGCCGTGCTGAATCGCCGCTGCCTGAGAGCTGCGTACGCAGTCGCCGCTGTCGGACCCGAATACGCGTATCCGGCGTGGGGTGAAACGACCGCCACCGGTGTTCCCGAGATGCGCAGATCCTGCACATCTTCAAGCATCCCGTCAATATTGAGACCCAGCAGCGTCGGGTCGTCAGGGTAGAACAGTCCGCTTACCGCCGGCTGGCGTATCTGCATCGCTTTCATTCTTCCTCCTTGATGACCATACCTTCGAAGCGGTACACCACCGCGCCGGGCTTTTCCCATGCGTCCGTCGGTACCATGGTTTTGCGGCACAGTCCTTCGAGAAACTGTGCTTTGTTCCAGTTATGATCGACCGCAACCTGCGGAAGCAGCAGTCCCCGGCGTCCGGCATATTCAAGGACCAGGCCGTGAGGACCGATGGTAAAATCAGTGGGCTCTTCGAGGGGCATGAGCGGACCGAGCAGGGTGACATCAACGGTCATATCCTTCAGCTCATCGGGGTCGAGCGGAGGGAATCGGATGTCGGCCGTGGCGGCGCGCATCGCGACCTCGCGAAGTGTCTTCTCGAATGAACCCTGCAATTCGAGAAAGCCGATACAGCCGCGCAGGGCGCCGGAAACGTGCAGGGTCACGAATAGCCCGCTGACATCAAGCTCAGGTAGGTCCGCAGCCGTTTTCGCTGTTTCCGGAACACGGTCAGCCACCTCGTTTTCGACGGCGGTTCGGGCGGTCTGGAGAATCGCCCTGCGCGCGGATGGGGAAAGCGAATGCAACATATTCACCGGAACAAAGATGGCGGAAATGCGGTTGTGATGAGTGCCATGGAGGCGGTATTTTAAAGATTGCCGCTGTCTGCCGGGCTGCCGGCAGCTTTATCGTGACACGCTGGCCGTTTATTTGAATATATGAATTGCGGGGCACTGTGTCACGAACATTCTCGATCGTTTCGTGTACCCGTTTCAGGTAGGATACAATGCATACCACAACCCGCAGCATTCTCGCGCTGATTGTCCCCGCGCTGGCGGTTCTCTTGATTTCCGAAATCACGTTCTCGCCCGAGGGGCGTGCCGTGCTCTCGACCGCGCGTACTCAGAAACTGCAGCTCAAGGCAGAATTGAAGGCGGCTGCGACACAAGGCCAGGCTGCCGACATGCCTCATGTCGACCGTTATATCATTCCCAGAACCTACAACTCGGATCGTCGCATTTCCGAAGGACTCCGTCACGGTATGCGGCAGCTCGCATATCAGCGCGCGGAATTGTCCCTTCGTAAACAGACGCTGGGGAACAACTGGACCTTCGTCGGACCGAATACCATCGGTGGACGTGTGCGCGTTGTGAAATATCATCCCAATAATCCTTTCATCGTCTATGCCGGATCCGCCTCGGGCGGCGTTTTCAAATCCGTCGACGGCGGTGACACCTGGACGGCGATGAGCGACAATCTGCCGACGCTGGCGATCGGGCACATGGCCATCGATCCCGGGAATCCCGAGCACATATACATCGGCACCGGAGAGGGCAGTTTCAACTGGGACAAGGTGTACGGTGACGGTGTGTACAAGTCGACCGACGGCGGCCAGACGTGGGTAAACATCATGAAGGATGTCATTCGTGATTACGATCTCGCAGTCAACCACGTAGAGATTCATCCCCGGAATTCCGACCTGATCTATGCTGCGGCAACGTTTGGTGGTGGATCCGGCGGTCTGCTGCGCACCGAGGATGGCGGTGAAAACTGGACAACCGTGCTCAACGGTCCTGCAAGGGACGTCGTGCTGGATCCGACGAATCCAGATCGTGTCTATGTCGCGTTCGGGAACGCGAACGGCCGCAGCAGTAACGGTATCTATTTTTCCGAACAGAAGGGTGACCGGTGGACGTTCGAGAAACTCACGGTGAACCTGCCGGAACCGGACTCCATCGGCAGGGTGGTGATGGATATCAGTCAGTCCCGTCCCGGCACGATGGTCGCTGTCATGCAGCGCTCGCGTGCCACTGCTCCCACTGACCGACAGGACTTCCTCGGCGTTTACCGCTCCACCGATTACGGTGCGACCTGGGAGCGATCCGCTGCTTCTGACCAGGCGAATATGCGGGAGGTACTTCGCGGCCAGGGCGATTACAATCTTTTCGTTCGTTTCCATCCCACCGATCACAATGTCATATACCTCGGTGGCATCTATGTCTGGCGCAGTACGAATTTCGGTGACAGCTTCTCGCAGATATCCTCGCAGACAGGTGTGAACGGCGCCTGGGTGGACATGCATTACGCGGATTTCAATCCCGAGGATCCCGACCAGATGATCGTCGCGGGGGACGGTGGACTGTTCCGCACCGATGATGCACTGCGGTCGACACCGGTCTTCAAGGAAATCAACACCGGTCTCGCGACCATGCAGTTTTACGCCATGGATTTCGATGCGCGGAATCCGCGGCGCGTCGCCGGCGGCACGCAGGATCGCCGCAACAACCTTGGCGACGTTGCGACGGGTGAATGGGACCGTCTCGGATGGGGCGGCGACGGCGGCTATGTGGCCTTCGATCACGAGGATGAAAATATTTTCTACATTACATCCCAGTACGGGAATCTCGCAAAAACCACGAATGGCGGCGCATCGTTTCGATCAGCACGGCGTGGACTCGACCGCACCGATGCGCAGGGCAACTATCTCTTCAGTTTCGTGACGCCCTTCATCATGCATCCGACCGACAGTCGCATCCTCTTTGTCGGGGGGAATCGCATGTACCGCACCACAAACAGGGCGGGGGAGTGGGAGCCGATTTCCGAGGATCTGACCGGTGCGCGCAGCTCCCTGTCGCAGTTTCAGGATCTGTCGCTCTGCAGGACGGACCCAAATGTGCTCTATGGTGTCACCGGTTATTCGAGCCGTGCTTTCCGCTCCACCAATGCGCTCGACGATCCGGAGGAGGTGAGCTGGGAGCGTATCGACGAAGGGCTGCCCAATCTTTTCCTCAGTGAAGTGGAAGTGCATCCCACCGATGGTAATATCGCATACATCGGCACGGCTGGCTTCAGCTCTAGTTCCGGTGTCTACAAGACTACCGATGGCGGGCAGAACTGGGAGTTCATGAAAGGCGAAACGGAAGCCTCGCGGCTGCCGGACATTCCGGTAGGCGCGGTGGTCATCTGGGAGAAAAATCCCGACGTCGTTTTCGCCGGCACGGATCTCGGCGTTTTCGTCAGTTCCGATGCGGGACGCAACTGGTATCCTTTCGGTGACGGTCTTCCGAACGTCGTCATCGATGATCTCAAACTGACGGGTGAAGACATTCTCTATGCCGCGACGCATGGACGCGGCATGTGGATGGCATCGGCGATTCTTACCGTCGAGGAAGAGGCGGAGCGTACGCGCCCGCTTTCATTCACGCTCGGTCAGAACTATCCGAATCCGTTCAATCCTTCGACCGTGATTCCCTTCACGCTGGAGCGGGCTGCCGATGTCACCATTCGCATCCATGACGCGCAGGGACGGCATGTCCGTACGCTGCTCGATGAGCGCCGGGAAGCCGGGTTGCACAGTATCCGGCTTGATGCGGCGGGATTGCGGAGCGGCGTCTATCTGTACGAGCTCTCTGCGGGAACGCAGAGGGAGGTGCGGAAAATGCTGCTGACGAAGTAATGAAGCGTGCAGATTGAGAAAGGAAAGGCGGGCATGTGCCCGCCTTTCCTGTAACGTGGAAGTTCTTCCCGGAAATCCGGAGCGGAGTGAACCGCCGCGGCTTTCAGAATAAACCGCTTCGTCGCTGTCGAATGCTGCTTAGTGCTCGGTCCTCGTACCGATGAATTTCTGATACGACAGCAGACCGATGATGCAGATGACGCCGATACCGCTGAACAGCAGCCAGAGTTCACTCGTCATGGCGTACTGGGAGATATCCGCTTTTGTCATGCCAATCTGCTCGCCGATCTCCAGCGCCTGGTCGATCTTGATCGTCGTCGGCATGGAAATATCAAGAGCGCGATCGGCCACTGTGCGACGAATGTATGCGATCATCGGATTATCGATGAAGCGCACATAGAGGAAGGCGCCGAGGACGCCGCCGATCAGTGAACCGAATGCGCCGTAGAGAAAACCGAAGCCCATGTATGTCGCTTTGCGGTCGGGGGGAGCGATGAGTCCGAGATAGCTGATGAACTTCGGATGGGCGGTCATTTCTCCGATGGAGAAAATCGTGATGCCGGCCATGAAGATCCAGATATTTGTATCGACGGCGAGAATGGCCATACCCAGTGTGCCGAGTGCGATGCCGGTCACCATGGTCGGAAGCGCCTTGGTTCTGCTCACGATTTTCGAAATGAAAAGCTGCAGCAGGATGATGGTCCCGGCATTGATCACGGTGACATGCTCGACGTCGAAATGCCAGTTGATGCCGAAAGTCCCCTGCACCCAGTTGTCGAGGGGGGATGCGTCGACAAAGGCCTTGACATACCACAGCACGCTGTCGAACATCTGGAAATACAGAATCCAGAACCACGAATAAATGAAAATGAAAAGGATGAAGCGCCAGTCGGTGAAGACCATGTACAGTTTCTTGAAAATGCCCTTGAGCGCGACTCCGAACGACTCCTTGTCGGGATGGGGCTCCATCGGTTCCTTGAAGAGGAACAGGGTTGGAATAATCATTGCGCCCGTACCGATGGCCGAGGCGATGATCACATAGTGCCAGGAAATGGCCTTGAGCATCGGCACAAGGATCAGCGGGAAGAGAAAGGCGCCGAGATTGATCGTCCAGTAAAAAATGCCGAAGCCGAGTGTGCTCGTGCGTTCGTCGGTGACCTTCGCTATGGTTCCTGAGACGACGGGTTTGAACGTTCCCGCACCGAAGCCCATGATCACGAGTGCGAAGAAGACCGCCGCGTAGGTGTCCATCTGGCTGGTCAGGAAATAGCCGCCGCCCAGCAGGGTGAAAGCGACCATCAGTGTTTTGCGGTATCCCATGCGGTCCGCCACCGCCCCGGACAGGATCGGGAGGAAGTACAGCAGCGGCTGGATGGTGCTTTTGATGATACCGACGCCCTCTTTGGAAAATCCGAGCTGGTCGGTCATGTACACCGACAGAATGCTCATCATGCCGTAGTACGAACCGCGCTCGAAGAATTCGAAGAGGATGACAATCCAGTAATTCCTGGGGAAATCCTTCAGGCGGGCTTTCTGGGAAGTGTTTTCAGCCATGAACGCTCAACGGTTGGTGATACTCATATCGAGGGATGGCGCGCCGACGCGGCGCTGAAGATTCCGCAAGATAATAATTCTCGCGGCGCGATCAACGACGCAGAGGAAAAATTACGGACGCCCGAATCGTGTATTTTCAGCATGACGGGAACAGGCGCTTTGTATATCTCTGCCGGGAGTATTACCTTTTGAACTGTGGAATGCAGACATTCCATATCCTCTTCAAACCATCCACCGAATCTGGAAGGGCATTCTTGAAAGACTGCATTCGCATTGCCAGTGGCCAGGGATTCTGGGGCGACCTCTTTGACGCACCCTATCATCAGGTCACCAAGGGCAAGGTCGATTATGTCATGATGGATTTTCTGGCCGAAGTCACGATGTCCATCATGCAGAAACAGAAACTGCGCAATCCCGATATGGGGTACGCGCGCGATCTGCCCGAGCAGATGAAGCAGCTGCTTCCGCACATCAAGGCCAAGAACATCAGGATTATCACCAACGGCGGAGGCGTCAATCCTGTCGCCTGCAAAGACGCAATCTTCCGTGAGGCCGAAAAACTGGGCATTCACGGATTGAAAATCGGCGTGGTGACCGGTGATGATATTATCGACCGTCTCGATGATTTGACCGCGCAGGGAGTGGAGCTCAACAATATGGATACCGGTGCCCCGATCACTGAAATCCGGGACCAGATCGTCTCCGCCAATGTCTATCTCGGGGCCATGCCGATCGTCAAAGCCCTGCAGAACGGCGCCGACATCGTCATCACAGGACGCACGACGGATACGGGGCTGACGCTCGCACCGATGATTTACGAGTTCGGCTGGGACGAAGACGACTGGGACAAAATGGCTGCCGGTACTGTCGCGGGACACATTCTGGAATGCGGTGCGCAGAGCAGCGGCGGCAATTTTCTTGGCGACTGGCGCAGCGTGCCCGACATGGCGCATATCGGATTTCCGATCGCGGAGGCGTATCCCGACGGCAGTTTCGTGGTCACCAAGCACGATGACACCGGCGGCATGGTCACTGAGGCAACGGTCAAGGAGCAGCTCCTGTATGAAATCGCTGATCCGAAAGAATACATCACGCCCGACTGCGTCGCGGATTTCACGACGATTCGTGTCCAGCAGGATGGTAAGGACCGCGTACGTGTTTTCGATATCAAGGGGCATCCGGCAACGGATTCGTACAAGGTATCCGCGTCCTATCACGCGGGGTATTCCGCGATCGGCTCCCTGACATATACCTGGCCTGACGCCTATGAAAAAGCGCAGGCAGCGGATCGCATTCTCCGACAGCGGTTGAAGGACCATGAACTCGAGTTTGATGAAATCCGTTCGGAATATGTCGGATTGAATTCCTGCTTCGGTCCGCTGGCTCCGATGCCGGAGGAAGTAAGTGAAGTGGTGCTCCGCATCGGTGTGCGCGGGAAGATCCGAAAACATGTCGATGTATTCGGTCAGGAGATTGCCCCGCTGATTCTCACTGGTCCGCCCTCCGTAACCGGCTTTGCCGGCGGGCGTCCGAAACCGAAAGATGTCATTGCGTACTGGCCGGCCCTGATTCCCAAATCACTGATTCGAACCCGAGTGCTCGTGGAGGAAAACTGACATGGCCAGGAAAACCGTCAGACTCATCGAGATTGCCCATGCCCGTTCCGGCGACAAGGGTGATGCCGGGAACGTGGGAGTCATCGCTCGCGATGAACGCTTCTATCCCGTTCTCGTTGAACAGCTTACCATTGATGCGGTAAAGAAGCACTTCGCAGGTATCTGTCATGGCACGGTGGAGCGCTATGAGCTTCCGAATCTCGGTGCTTTGAATTTCATCCTGAACAACACGCTGGGCGGCGGCGGTACCGTCTCGCTCAAGCATGACGCGCAGGGCAAGACACTCGGCGCCGCGATGCTGCGCATGGAAATCGAAGTGGATGAGGATCTTCTTCAGTCCTGAATACGCTCACCATACTCACAAACGCTCACTTCACAACACCCATGGATCTTACAATCCCCGCACTGCAGCGTGCTGCGAACGAAATGCGGATCGACATTATCCGGATGCTGCACGCGGCCGGATCGGGCCATCCCGGCGGTTCGCTTTCCCTTATCGATCTTCTTACTGTTCTCATGTTCAAGTACGTCCGGAGAACGAAGGAAAACGCGGATGACCCGGACAGGAACCGTCTCGTGCTGTCGAAGGGACATGGGGTTCCCGCCCTTTACGCGGTGCTTGCCCGCGCCGGTGTGATTGACCATGACGAACTGCTGACACTTCGCAGGGTCGACAGCCGCCTGCAGGGCCATCCACATAACGGATCCGTTCCGGCGGTCGAGGCATCAACCGGATCGCTCGGTCAGGGACTCAGTATCGCCCAGGGGATGGCCATGAGCGCCCGGCTCGACAACAAGGACTATCGCGTGTACTGTGTCATTGGTGACGGTGAGTCGCAGGAAGGCCAGATCTGGGAGGCGATGCTTTCAGCGGCCAAGTTCAAACTCGACAATCTGATCGTCATCATGGACTACAACAAGGGACAGATCGACGGTCCGACCAATGAAATCATGAATCTCGAGCCACTGGCAGACAAGATTGCGAGTTTCAACTGGGCCGTGCAGGAAATCGACGGGCACGACTTCGAAGCCATCGATACCGCGCTGACCAATGCACAGGAGCTCGACAGCCGTCCGCATTTCATTATTGCCCATACCGTGAAGGGCAAAGGCGTTTCCTTCATGGAGGATCCGACCGAGTGGCACGGCAAAGCGCCGAACGACGAGCAGGCGGAAGCCGCACTCAAAGAACTCGAAGCATTACTCAACTGAGGATCAGCACTGCATCATGGCAAAAGCGACACGCGTATCATTCGGTGAAGAACTTGCAGAACTGGGAGCCTCGCATCCCGAGCTCGTCGTGTTCGACGCCGATCTGTCAAAATCCACACAGTCTCAGATGTTCGCCGAGCGCTACCCTGCGCGTTTCTACGAGATGGGTATTCAGGAACACAACATGATCGGCGCTGCCGCCGGAATGGCGCTTTCAGGGAAAAAACCGTTCATCTGTTCGTTTTCCACCTTCGTCGTCGGGCGTTTCGAGGTCATTCGCATGTCGATCGGATATACCGACACACCCGTCACCATTGTCGGGACGCATTGCGGTGTTGCCATCGGCGAGGACGGCTACAGTCAGATGGCCCTCGAGGATATTGCGCTCATGCGAACGCTCCCGAACATGGCGGTCATCCAGCCTGCCGACGACCGTGAGACAAAGGCGGCCGTGCGCTTCCTTGCTACCTATGATCAGCCTGCCTTTCTCCGTCTGACACGGCAGGGGGTTGAGGAGGTCCACGATGAAAGCTACGAATTCAGGTTTGGCAAGGCAGATACCCTGAAGGACGGCACCGATGCCGTGATGTTCACCACCGGCGGTGTGGTCATGCATTCGCTGAAGGCGGCGGAGCAGCTCGAGCAGAAGGGACTGAGTATCCGTGTGGTGAATATTCATACGATCGCGCCCCTCGATGTGGATGCTGTCGTCCAGGCTGCGAAAGAGACCGGCCGCGTCATCACTGTCGAAGATCACAGCGTGATCGGAGGACTCGGCGGCGCGGTCGCGGAGGTTCTCGGTGAGCATCATCCCACACGCATGAAGCGTATCGGCATGCAGAGTTACGGCCGATCCGGTTCACCGACAGATCTGTATCGTCATTTCGGTCTCGACGCTGATGGGATTCGCGATCAGGTGGAGTCCTTTCTGCATACGAGTTGATGACCACTGTCTCTGGTGTCCGATCACGTGAAGGCATCAGAATACGGTATCGTGAATATACAAAACGGACCCGCCTTGGCGGGTCCGTTTTGTATGAGTGGAGGGAGAGCGCAGATCCGGGAGAATCTGCGTGCCTTGATGATGCAGGTGATTATTTCACCAGCATCATCTTCTTCACGTCATGGAAGTCCACACCGTCGGGTACCTGCGCATGAATGCGGTAGGTGTATACACCGGACGGAAGGTTTGTTCTCGCGGTATTGCTGTTCCACGTCACTGCGTGTGTGCCGGCGGGAACGCTGCGATCGAGAAGAACAGCGATCTCCTCACCGAGCGCGTTGTACACGGCCAGTCGCACATTGCACTCCTGTGGAATCGTAAATGTAATCGTCGTGGACGGATTGAAGGGATTCGGGTGATTCTGATGGAGTGCGAAGTTCTCGGGCAGTTTCTCACGCACGACAGACTTCGGCGCCGCCATCGGATGATACCCCGCAAAGAAGCGGGCGCCGTCAAAGCCCTTGTTGAAGGCATCGAGGGCGTCGAGCACTTCCGTCAGAGTTGCGGGACTGATTGACAGTCCTGCAATCGCGCGGTTTGCGAAATCCCTCAGATCCGACAGACCCCTGTTGCTGCCGTTTGATCCCATCGCCGTCAGCACCGCCGGAGGAATGTAGAACGACTTCGGCAGGCCGGCTTCGATGTCATTGCCGTCGAGACAGATGCCGTTGACGTAGTCGGCGTCAATGGTCCACAGGTACGGCAGAGTAGGCGGCGGCAGGTACAGGTCGGTTATAAGATTCGGATCAAGCCGCAGATTGAGTCCGAACGTAATCGCCTGCGTGAGGAGATTGTTTTCGAACCTGCCGCGAGTCATAATCGGGGGACTGCCTGGCGTAGCGCTGCACTGCGGATTGAAGCTGTAATCCTTCGTCAATGCGTACGCATTTCCGAGAGGTGGCAGTGCCTGGATGACACAGTTCCCTTCACCGATGCCGACAGTGAACGATCCCGTGTTCAGGATACCGACAACGAGTGGCGTCGTCAGCAGGGAGTTCAGCAGATTGATCGTACTGGCACCATTCCCGCACCATGTGCCGCCACTGTTACCATAGAATCCCTGTGTCAGGGAGGCAAACTGGCAGCGCAGTTCGACAATCGTCTGTGTGACCGTTGTCGAACTGAGATTACAGGCATCAATGACTCTCCAGGAACGGATATGCCACTTGGTTCCGTCAGGTTGCGGAATGATGTCGTGGACAATAACAAGATCCAATGTGGGATTCTGGTCGCAGTTGTCCTTGTAATCCACATTGACAACAGGCTCCCAGAAGGGGATTGGATCCGTCGCGCAGGGTACCGTGATACTCTGCGGTGGAGAATTCAACCAGATGGGGGCCATGTTATCGATAACGTGTATTGTCTGTACCTGATCTGGTGCGGCATTTCCGCAATCGTCGACCAGTGACCAGGTGCGCGCAATAATTACATCGCACGGGTCGGAATTGTCGATCACATCCGCGTATGTGGCTTCGCCCACGTCACAATTGTCATCTTCGTCAGTGACATCCCCGGTGACGGCGATGCTTGCATCATAGTTGCAGTTGGCATCGCGATAGATGGTGATGTCAGGCGGACGAGTGAAGGTCGGCGGGATGTTATCCTTGACCGTAATAGTCTGAATCTGATCGGCTGCCGCGTTGCCGCAGTCGTCGATCAGTGACCACGTGCGCGTGATGATCACGTTGCACTTGTCGGTATTGTCAACGACATCGGCGAATGTGGCCTCACCCACGTCGCAGTTGTCATCTTCGTCGGTGACATCCCCTGTGACGGCGATGCCTGCATCATAGTTGCAGTTCGCATCGCGGTAGATGGTGATGTCAGGCGGACGGGTGAACGTCGGCGGGGTGTTGTCCTTGACGGTAATGGTCTGAATCTGATCGGCCGCCGCATTGCCGCAGTCGTCAACCAGTGACCAGGTGCGTGTGATGATCACATTGCACTTGTCGGTATTGTCGACCACATCAGCGTACGTAGCCTCGCCCACGCCGCAATTGTCGGCTTCGTCGGTCACATCACCCGTGTTGCTCGGGTCGTCATCGTATCCGCAGTTCGCATCACGGAATATGGTGATGTCGGGCGGACGGGTGAAGGTCGGCGGGATGTTGTCCTTGACCGTAATGGTCTGAATCTGATCGGCTGCCGCGTTGCCGCAGTCGTCAACCAGTGACCAGGTGCGTGTGATGATCACATTGCAGGGATCGGTTTTGTCAACGACATCGGCGAATGTGGCCTCACCCACGTCGCAGTTATCATCTTCGTCGGTGACATCTCCGGTGACGGCGATGCTTGCATCATAGTTGCAGTTGGCATCGCGATAGATGGTGATGTCGGGCGGACGAGTGAAGGTCGGCGGGATGTTGTCCTTGACCGTAATGGTCTGAATCTGATCGGCTGCCGCGTTGCCGCAGTCGTCGACCAGCGACCAGGTGCGCGTGATGATCACGTTGCACTTGTCGGTATTGTCGACCACATCGGCGAATGTGGCTTCACCCACGTCGCAATTGTCATCTTCGTCGGTGACATCCCCGGTGAAGGCGATGCCCGCATCATAATTGCAGTTCACATCGCGATAGATGGTGATGTCGGCCGGACGGGTGAAGGTCGGCGGGGTGTTGTCCTTGACGGTGATGGTCTGGACCTGATCGGCCGCCGCGTTGCCGCAGTTGTCGACCAGTGACCACGTGCGCGTGATGACCACATTGCACTTGTCGGTATTGTCGACCACATCAGCGTACGTGGCCTCACCCACGCCGCAATTGTCAGCTTCGTCGGTCACATCACCCGTGTTGCTCGGGTCATCATCGTATCCGCAGTTTGCATCGCGGTAGATGGTGATGTCTGGCGGACGGGTGAAGGTCGGCGGGATGTTATCCTTGACGGTGATGGTCTGAATTTGATCAGCTGCTGCGTTATCGCAATAGTCTTTGAGCGACCATGTCCTCGATATGACAATATTGCAGGGATCGCTCGCATCGGTCTGGTCCGAAAATGTGGCTTGCAATCCGGTCGCGCAATTATCATTCTCATCCAGGACATCGCCCGTGTACTGCACGCCTGCGTCATAATTGCAGTTGGCGTCGCTGTAAATGGTAATATCGGACGGCCTCGTAAATGTCGGAGGCTTTGTATCCTCGACGGTGATGGTCTGGAAGTCACTGCTGCTGTTGCTGCAGACGTCGGTGGCTGTCCAGGTGCGGGTGATTGTGTAGGAAAAGTGCCCGCAGACAGTGGGATCGGGATCCTGCGTGTCAGTTTCTGTCATCGATACCTGTGGATTCGGATCGCAGTTATCTGTCGCGGTTACTGTTGGAGGAGCAGGTACACTCTCATCGCATTGGATTGTGACATCATTCGGCACTCCCGAGAGCACGGGATCCTCAGTGTCCCCACCGGTGTACTTGACCACGGCATCCGGTGCAGGATTATTGCAGATGTCCTTAATCTTGTAAACGTATGTTGCTGTCCATGCACAGTCATCTCCTGTTACACCTGACTGTGCAGGATCAAACGTGGCAATGATTTGACTCCCACAATCATCGCTGTACTCTGCTTCGATAATTGCCTCGCTCGGTGGTCCCGGCGCTCCGCTCTTGCAGACATTCCCCTGGGCACCTCCCGGAAGTGTGCCTGTCAGGGTTGGCGGTGTGATGTCCTGGACCGTGATGGCCGCGCTGCAGTTGTTTTCACAGTCGTTCTGGTCCTTGATATACAGGCTCAGCGTGTAGGATCCGCTGCAGATGTTCGCAGCATCCACCGTGACTGTCTGCTGATTATTCGCTCCGACAATACTGCCGTCGCCGTTGATACCCCAGAGGTATTCCTTCATGCCGGCAGGAGCACTGTGAACCGTCGTCGCATTCGGACAGACGGGATCGGCCGGAGTGATGGAGCAGACCGGGAGCGGGTTCACCGTGACAGTGACCGATCCGCTGTTGTCGCAGCCAGTCGTGCCGTCAGTAACAATTACCGTGTACGTCGTGGTAGTGAGTGGAGAAACGGTAATGGACGGTGTCGTCGAGGCGTTTGGATCGTCCCAGAGATAGGTGGGACTCGATGCATTGGTTGTCACCGTCAGTGTGGAAGGATCTCCGAAGCATACCGCCGTCGGAGAGGCAGACACAGAAACGGTCGGAAGAGGATGAACCACAATCGTCGCGCTGCAGCCCGGTTGGGGCGTCGGCAATCCATTCGCATCGGTCAGGACCGCGGTGAATGTGTAAGTCCCCGGAGGATTTGTCGAAGGATCATAGTCGAATGTGAATGCCGTCGGGGACGATGGCGGCGTCCAGCTCGGTGTTCCGGATCCTGCATATGAATATGACCAGGACACGGTGTACGGGGGCGTCCCCTCTGCAATCCGTGCGGCTGTCAATGTCACCGGAGGATCATCGTTGCAAACGGACGTGGCAGATGCTGTCACCATGCACTCAGGCGGAGGGATGAAATTCCCGAAATTCACATCGCCCTGAATCGATGTCGAAATGAGATCGACCGCCCAGGAGACATCAGCATATCCCAGCGCGATGCCCGCCGTCGAAGTCGCCGTACCGAGAACCGTTCCACTGTTGATACTTGAAAAAGTTGTGGGGTACGATTCGTCCCACGTGGAAGGCGGCGTCTGGTTGAATGCCGCATATGGGTAATTCGGTGGCGGAGAAGCGAGCGGAGTCAGACCCTGCGATTTTTCGGAAACCGTGTAGACGGCTCCCGGGAGTCCGGTAAGACTGTAGGCGCCCGTATTGTCCGTCACCCGGGTATACGAGATCGGTGTACCGCCAACACTGGTTGAAATATAAATCTCCCATCCTTCAAGAATCGATTCCGAGGCATCGCGAACACCGTTCGCGTTCGCGTCGAAATACTTCAGTCCTGAGATCTCTCCGATCGGAGCAGGAGGGATCGGGATGGGAACCGTCCTGCTGCCCTGTCCGAGAAGAGTCGTATGTCCGGACGCGCCCGGGACGTAACCGGACCCATCTCTAAAATCCGTATCATAGGGAGATATGCTGTACAGATATCCACCCCAGTCGTCCGTGGGAGAGACATCCAGCTGATCCTGCAGGGAAAGCGACCAGATGAAGGTCTGCGACAGGTGCAGGCAGAAATAGATCTGCATGGGTCCCTGATAGGTCGCCGAGATGCCTGCCGCGGTGAGATCACCGTACGTGATCGTAAAGCAATGCTCGGCGTCGGTGGGGGAGCCGGTGCCGCCGTATTGCAGCGGACTGGTTGTCAGGTCACGGTTCATCTGCGTTTGTGGCAGAGTCAGAAGTTTCCACGCGTTTGCTGCCGTGCCTCCCCAGACATTTGCATCCTGACAGTTCTGTGCGTCGGTCAGTTCGGAGGCTGTGGTCAGGGGACAGGGTGCTCCGTTGAGTGGTGGACCAGCAGGACTGGGCCAGCCGTAGTCGCCGGTAGTGTTCGATCCAAGCGGAAAATAGATCGAACCTGTCACACCAACCTGAACACCGCGCACCAGGTCGACGAAACGGACAGCCGGATTTGCGCTCGTGAAATCATATTTGATTCTGATCGGGGTGAAATTGCTTGCGCCGACTGTCATATCCACGTTTTTCAGAGAAAGACAGTAGGGCACCCACTCGCCTTCATCCCAGGCGTTCCCGAGATTACCGGTGGTCCATCCGATCTGGGAGATATTGCCCTGATTGTTGACGGAAGCCCGGAAACCCTCGTATCTGTCTACACCCCAGCCGGTTTGTCCTTGAAGGGGTATCGTCATCACCATCAACAACAGGATGGTGAGACCGGTTATCACATGCTTCATGTTCTCCTCCTCATACAGTGGAATTGCATTCACAAAAAAACAAACTATCTGCGCTGCTTTCCGGGCAACACGCGCCGATAACCGGGGCAGGACGTCGCGAGCAGTGTTGTGCAGCACCCTACTTATATGCCGCAGAACTGGTTGCCGCTGTGGAAAGGGACAGTCATCTCGGTGGACTTGTCAGCATATGCTGAACATCGTGGTTTTCCATGCTACTCCACGAAACATCAGAAAGTAGATCCAGCATGATTGCGTATCGCGTAATGTCACGCTCCCGATTGGGCCACCTTCCCACGCCCGGCCGGGTGCGCTTCAGCCGTCATGCATTTAATATGATGGGACCCTCGAATCTTAAATAGAAAGTTCGCAAAAGTCAAGAGTTTCACGAATATTTCTTGCATGGAGTGCAAGGCTGATCTGCAGCACCGGGGTATGCCCGATTGCGGGTGATGGTTGATTGGAGAAACTTGGGAGGGGGGAATGGCATGTGCGCAGAATGAAAATTATCCCGCGTGCTGCGAAGAAACGGGGGCGCTTCAATGCGCGTAATGCGGAGGGGACACGTTCGGCAGTGGCGTGGAAAAAAGTCGGCCGCGGCGCGAAACGGAGCGTAATCCGTTACGCTCCTTCTGCACACTGCAGCTCGTCAGGTGAGCTGATACCTTCTGGCAATTCCGCCTCCTCGATGAGCATGATGGGGATGTCGTCCTCGATGCGGTATTTCGCACCACAGCTGGTACAGACGAGCTTGTCGCCCTCGAGTTTGAGCGGGGCTTTGCCGATGGGACAGGCGAGTATTTCAAGAAGGTCGTTGCTGATCATGATGTCCTCTGTGTCAAACGCAATACCGAAAATTAGGCAGGAGGGGATCAAAAAACAATCGCGCGGGACACCGCGAAAGGTATCCCGCGCAATTGCGGTATTGTAGAGGGGAGTTATTTCTTGTCGTCGTCATCCACGACTTCGTAGTCGGCATCCTGGGCGCCTTCTTCGCCGGACTGCGCCTCGCCGCCGGGCTGACTGCCAGATTCACCGCCGGGCTGACCACCGGGCTGACCGCCGGGCTGCTGCTCAGCGCCCTGGTACATCTTCGTGGATGCTTCGTTCCAGGTCTTGTTGAGCTGCTCCATGGCTGCCTTGATATCGGCAGCGACGCCGCCTTTGATCGCTTCCTCGAGTTTCTTGCTTTCCTCCTCGAGACGGGCCTTTGTTTCGGCGTCGAGCTGATCCTTGAAATCTTCCAGCTGCTTCTTCGTCTGGAAAAGCAGGTTGTCGGCCTGATTGCGCAGGTCGATTTCCTCCTTGCGCTTCTTGTCCTCCGCAGCGTGCTCCTGCGCTTCGCGCTTCATCTTCTCAACTTCATCGTCGGACAGACCGCTGGAGCTTGTAATTCGAATGCTCTGCTCCTTATTTGTGGCCTTGTCCTTGGCATGGACATGGAGGATGCCGTTGGCGTCGATGTCAAAGGTGACTTCGACCTGCGGAACGCCGCGCGGTGCGGGCGGGATGCCGTCGAGATGGAAGCGTCCGAGCGTGCGGTTGTCAGAGGCCATCGGACGTTCACCCTGCAGCACATGGATCTCCACGGAGGTCTGGTTGTCTGATGCCGTCGAAAACACCTCGCTCTTTTTCGTAGGAATCGTTGTATTGGCGGGAATGAGCGTGGTCATGACGCCGCCGAGTGTTTCGATACCCAGCGAGAGGGGAGTGACGTCGAGCAGCAGCACGTCGCTGACGTCACCGGCGAGGACGCCTCCCTGAATCGCGGCACCGACGGCCACGACCTCGTCGGGATTCACGCCCCTGTGCGGCTCCCTGCCGAACAGCTCCTGTACGAGCGTCTGGACGCGCGGGATGCGCGTGGAGCCACCGACCAGGATAACCTCGTCGATATCGCTCGGAGTCAGACCGGCGTCCTTGAGCGCCGCCTTGCAGGGTTCGACGGTGCGCTTGAACAGATCATCGGTTAGCTGTTCGAACTTGGTGCGCGTAATCGTCGTGTTGAGATGCTTCGGTCCCTCGGCTGTCGCGGTGATGAAGGGAAGATTGACTTCCGTCTGCATCAGCGTCGAAAGCTCCATCTTCGCCTTCTCCGACGCCTCGCGGAGACGCTGCAGCGCCATCGGATCCTTGCGGAGATCCACTCCCTCGGCATTCTTGAATTCATCGGCAAGAAAATCGATCAGGCGCTGATCGAAATCGTCACCGCCGAGATGTGTGTCGCCGTTGGTGGACTTCACCTCGAAAACACCATCTCCGAGCTCGAGAATGGAAATATCAAACGTGCCGCCACCGAGATCGTACACGGCGATCTTCTGCTGGGCGGTCTTCTTGTCGAGACCATACGACAGCGCGGCCGCGGTGGGCTCATTGATGATGCGCTTGACCGTCAATCCGGCGATCTCGCCGGCATCCTTGGTCGCCTGACGCTGTGCGTCATTGAAATACGCCGGCACGGTGATGACGGCTTCGGTGACCTTCTCACCGATGTAGTCCTCCGCGCTTTTCTTCAGTGCCTGCAGCACCACCGCGCTCAATTCGGGCGGAGAGTAGATGCGGTCTTCGATCTGAATGCGGGCGGAATCGTTGTCGCCCTTGATCACCTTGTACGGGACTTCCTCGATCTCCGTTGAAACCTCATCATAGCGCCGTCCCATGAAGCGCTTGATGGAATACACCGTGTTGGTGGGATTGGTCACCGCCTGGCGCTTGGCGGCGTTTCCCACCACGCGTTCTCCGTCCTTCTTGAATCCGATCATGGAAGGAGTCGTCCGGCCGCCGTCTGAATTGGGAATGACGGTCGGCGTCGAGCCCTCCATGACAGCCACAACGGAGTTCGTGGTTCCAAGGTCAATTCCAATGATTTTACCCATAATGTACGTGCTCCTCTTTACGCTCTATGAAAAAAATCTGCTTCTCTTTCCGTTTCTCTATGAGATGGTAATCGTGCGCTCCTGCTTGCTGGCATCCTGCTTGATTTGCATGACAATGGTGAGCAGTCCTTCGCTCATCGACGCACTCATGGAGTCGGCATCAATATCCTTCGGGAGCGGAATCTCCCGCTTGAATTCACCGAACGAGCGCTCCGTGCGCAGGATGGACACGTTCTCCGCTTGCTCCGGCGGCTTTTTTTCACCTTCGAGCGTCAGTACGCCGTCGGTGTAGGTCAGTGAAATCTGATCCTTCGTCAGACCCGGGAGTTCGGCAATGATGCGGATTTCCTTGTTATCATGGTATACATCCATTTTCGGCTCGAAACCCTTTCCGAACTCAATCGAAAATGTCTCAGGAAATTCATCGGCGAATTTCCTCATGCGCTGGGACAAAAACTCCAGTTCCTTCATGGGATCGAATCTGTAATGCGGCATTGTTCATCTCCTTGAATAGTGTGGCTGCATAACCATCCTCTTGATCTGCAACAACCATACCAAAGAGCGAATTCTCCGTATTATGAACTCATGACATACCAGGAACTGACAATTTGGCGTGAATCTTCCTGTTGGATGCCAGAATGGCAGAACGTGTTCTGTCAATACGTCAGAGAGAATACTTTCGTGAACGTGAATATTCCATTGTATCGTAGTGACGACTTTTCTACATTGAAAGATTCAGTGAATTGAGAGCAGACACGCGCTCTCTGCTTCACAGGGGGCGGAAGAAACGCCCGGATTCGGGGCCGCCTGTTTCGATTCAGAATGATGAAGAATGATAGACCAGATAGACATCCCTCCGATTCTTGAACGCATCGGACAACTCGCATCAGAGCGAGGCATCGCCGTCCACGTTGTTGGTGGCTTTGTGCGTGATCGTATGCTCGGAAGGCCAACAAAGGATATCGACATTGCTGTCGTGGGCGATGGTGTTGCGTTTGCGAGGGAGGTCCAGGGCGAACTCGGCGGATCGAAGGTGGTCGTCTTCGAAAAATTCGGCACTGCGCGCCTCCTCATCGGGGAAATGGAAATTGAATTCGTCGGGACGCGGAGGGAAGAGTACGATGAGGAATCCCGCAAGCCGCGCGTCAGTATCGGAACGGTCGATGACGATCTGCGGCGGAGGGATTTTACCGTCAACGCGATTGCAGCCTCGATTATGCCCGCCGAGACGGGACGCATCATCGATCCATTTGATGGACGGCTGGACATTGAGCGCCGCGTGCTTCGCACGCCGCTTGATCCCGCAGCAACGTTTTCCGAAGATCCGCTGCGCATGATGCGCGCGTTCCGTTTTGCCGCACAGCTGGATTTCCGCATCGCGAAAGATGCGCTGCAGGCCATTCGTGACATGCGCGAACGCATCACCATCGTATCCACCGAACGGATACGGGATGAGTTTCTGAAGATGCTCGCAGCACCGAAGCCCTCTCTGGGAATGGCTCCCATGCAGGAAGCCGGTCTCATGGAATTCGTATTCCCCGAATTCCACAACCTGGCGGGCGTCGATCAGCGATCCGTCGAGTATCCCGGAGGCGTGCGTAATTTCCATCACAAGGATGTATTTTATCACACGCTGAAAGTGCTTGACAACCTCTCCGAGGTCAGCGACAACCTCTGGCTGCGTCTTGCCGCGGTGCTCCATGACATCGCGAAACCAAAAACGAAAGAGTTTGTCAAAGGAACAGGGTGGACCTTTCACGGCCACCCGGAGATCGGTGCCCGCATGGTCAAATCCATTTTCCGGCGGCTGAAGCTTCCGATGGACCCCATGCCGTTTGTCCGGAAAATGGTACTGCTGCACCTGCGTCCGATCGCCCTGATCAACGAGGAGGTCACTGACAGTGCAATCCGGCGTCTGCTCTTCGATGCGGGAAGCGACCTCGAGGACCTGTTGAAACTCTGCCGTTCCGACATCACGTCGAAGAATCCCAAACTGGTCAAGCGCTACCTGCGAAATTATGACCGCCTTGTAGAGCGCATGCGCGCCGTCGAGGAACGTGATCGTCTGCGAGAATGGCAGCCGCCGCTGGATGGAGAGACCATCATGAAGGTCTGTGGCATAAAACCCGGTATTGCCGTGGGCATTCTGAAGACGCGGATCGAGGATGCGGTACTCGACGGAATAATTCCAAACGACCGGGAAGCGGCGCTTCGCTATCTTGAGGAAATCAAGGATGACGTGCTCAAGGCGCCACTGCAGAAGAAACCCCGGTCCCGGAAAAGTGAACTCGACAGTCTGCCGGATAATCTGAAAAAATGAAACTTTCCGCTCCGGAATCCGTTTGAGATGATCGGGACACAGTCCGAAAGCCCCCGGTTTCGTCAGTATTTTGAGGAACAGCACCAACATGAAGATGCGTCACATCTTATCAGCGGCAATCCTTATTATCGGCGCCGCCCTGCCGGCGAAGGGACAGGAAACGGCAGCACCCTATACGCTGCAGCAATGCATTGACATCGGACTGAAACACAATATCGAGATTCTGCAGGCACGCAACGACATCGATCGTGCCGGCACCTTCCGCCGCGAATCCTACGGAGAATTTCTCCCGAGTGTTTCCGCCCGTGGCAGCTGGACGCGGTACGATCGTGATCAGATTGGCTTTCGCGGGGACGGAATATTTACATCCCGCAATTCCTACAATTACAACGTTCAGGCAGGACTGACACTGTTCGACGGCATGCGGAATTTCAATTCCGTCGATCAGAGCCTGCTGAATTACAAGGCGGCGGAGCATGGGTTTGTCCGTACCCGTGAAGATATCGTCTTCCGTATTCAGCAGATGTACTATAACGCGTTGCGTCTCAAACAGCTGACACGTGTCGCGGAGAGCAATCTCGAACGAAGCCGCAAACAGCTTGAGCGCATAAGGGAAATGAACGCCGTCGGTTCCGTACCGCAGGCGGATGTCTATCGCCAGCAGGTCACTGTCGGCAACGATGAACTTTCCCTCATCGAGGCTCAGAACAACTATCTCAACGCACTCGTCGATTTCCAGGCGGTACTCGGTATTGAGCCCGATCCACTGTTCACGCTCGCGGGAACAGAGACACCGGAACGTATCGAAAGTGCGGAGATCGTCGCCTACCGCGCGGAACTCGGCACCTTCGCGGAGATGGTAGAATCCGCCATCGTTCAGCGTGCGGATTATCGTGAAGCACAGCTCAGCGTGGAAAGCGCGGAGAAGGGCGTGTCGATTGCATCATCCGGGCACTATCCTTCCGTGACCGCATTTGCGCAGTACACATGGAACAATCTCGAACTCGCAGACTTCGACGTGTATGACCGGTTTTTCTATGGTGTCAGCGTGAATCTGCCGATTTTCTCCAACTTTCAGATTTCCGGAGCCGTCGAGCGCTCTGAGATCATGCTGCAGAACTCTGAGTATGTCTCGGAGCAGCTGCGAAGGACCATTTCGACGGAGATCATGCGCGCAATGAATGATCTGGAAATGGCGGAAAAAAACATCGATATTTCTGCAAGTAAATTGCAGTCTGCCCGCGAAGACCAGCGTATCGCGCAGGAACGCTACAATCTCGGTGCCGGAACGCTGCTCGATTTGATCGCAGCGAACGCCAACCTCACAATGGCTGAGACGGATGTTGTCAACGCAACGTTCAACTATCTGACCGCACAGAAGCAGATGGACTATCAGCTCGGAAGAACGCAATACTAACAGAGGGATCAGAGGAATTCCATGGCCAGGAACGGCAAAAACAAAAAGAAAAAAATCATCGTCTTCTCGGCGATCGGCCTTCTGCTGGTCGTCGTCGTTGTTGCCGTCATCATCGGCAGCAACAAGGATGACATCATTCTTGTCCAGACCGAAGACGTCGGACGTCGCACGATTACGCAGGTGGTCGAGGCAACCGGAAAAATCCAGCCGCAGACACAGGTGAAAATCAATGCCGAGGTCAGCGGTGAGATCATCGAACTGCCGGTGGAAGAAGGTGATTCGGTGCAGAAGGGCCAGCTTCTCGTGCGTATCAAGCCAGACATATACGAGGCACAGCGCGATCAGAGCATCGCGAATCTCAATCGGGCCAAGGCCATGCTCGTGCAGCGGCAGGCGGATTTCCGGAAAGTCGAAAGTGAATACAAGCGCCAGCAGGAACTGTTCAAGAAAGGACTGATTTCCGAAGCGGACCTCGAATCGATCAAGAGCACGTTCGAGGTCGCCAAAGCGAATGTCGACGCCGCCCGTTTCGACGTGCAGAACGCCGAAGCGAATCTCTCCCGCGCGAAAGAGGATCTCAACAAAACCGCCATCTATTCTCCCATTGACGGCGTGGTCACACAGCGTATCATAAAGATGGGTGAACGGGTCTCCGGTTCGAGCTTCACGCAGGGCACGGAAATCATGACGGTCAGTGACCTTTCCGTCATGGAGGCGCGCGTCGAAGTAAATGAAAACGACGTCGTTCTGATCAGTATCGGCGACACCGCACGCATCGATGTCGATGCATACCCCGATCGGCTTTTCAATGCCACCGTCTACCAGATCGCGAACACCGCGACGACGACCGGTCTCGGTACGCAGGAAGAAGTGACCAACTTCGAAGTGCGACTGATCATCAATACCGAGGGGGAGGTCTTCAGACCGGGAATGTCATGCTCCGCGAAAATCGAAACGGAAACACGGAAGGATGTGCTCGCAGTGCCGCTGCAGAGTGTCACGACACGTGAGAAGAAGGGAAGGGAGCAGGAATTCGGCGGTGGCGACGGTGAAGAGGACTATGGTGACGTGCAGATCGAAGGCGTGACCGATCGCGACGAGACGGAAAAGGACAAACCGCAGGAAGTCGTCTTCATCGTGCGCGATGGACGCGCGCGCAAAATGCCCGTCGAAATCGGTATCAGCAGCGACACCCACATTGAGATCGTCGAAGGTCTCGATGAGGGGATGAAGGTCGTCAAGGGCAGTTACCGCGCAATCAGCAGGGAACTCAACGACAGCACGCAGGTCCGCGTCGATAATACCATCGGACGCGGCGGAAGGTTCAGCAACTAACGGAAGCATCCCATGCCACTTATTCATATCAAGGACGTCGTCAAAACCTATGACATGGGCGCGGAGCTCGTTCACGCACTCTCCGGAGTGTCGCTCGATATCGAGGAAAACGAGTACGTTGCGATCATGGGACCCTCCGGATCCGGGAAATCCACGCTGATGAATGTCATCGGCTGTCTTGACACGCCGACATCGGGACTGTACCAGTTCGAAGGACAGAATGTCGGCGATCTCGATGACAATGAACTGGCTGAAATACGAAACCGGAAAATCGGTTTCGTATTTCAGACCTTCAACCTGCTTCCACGATCCACGGCACTGCATAACGTCGAACTGCCGCTGATCTACGCCGGGATGTCTTCGCACCGGCGGCGGGAACGGGCGGAGGAAGCGCTTACGGCCGTCGGTCTCGGGGATCGCATGACACACAAACCCAATGAGCTTTCCGGTGGGCAGCGCCAGCGCGTCGCCGTCGCGCGTGCCCTCGCCAATAATCCGTCCATCATCCTCGCCGACGAACCGACAGGCAACCTGGATTCGAAAACCGGCGTGGAGATCATGCAGTTGTTCTCAGACCTGCACACGCAGGGAAATACGATTATCCTCGTCACGCATGAAGAAGACATCGCCGCGCACGCGCATCGCGTCCTCCGCCTGTTCGACGGAAAAATCGCCAGCGATGAAAAAGTGGAATCACCCCTGAAATACGCCCAATCTGTCTGAGGAAGACATGCTGTCCCTGCACGACTATTCGGAAGGCGTCAAGATCGCACTCACCGCGATCAGGGCAAACAAGATGCGATCGGTGCTGACCACGCTCGGTATCGTCATCGGTGTCGTTGTGGTCACGCTCATGGCCACGGTCATCGAAGGGCTGGGCACCGCACTCGACAAGAGCATCAGCTCGCTGGGGACGGACGTGTATTATCTCAGTAAATGGGACTGGTTCGGTGGAGAGTGGTGGAAAGCGCGAAACAGAAAGGATGTGACCGTCGAGGAAGCGGAGGAATTGCGAGAACGCTTCCAGCTTGCGGAAGCGGTGGTGCCCGTTGTCAGTACCTGGCAGCGGACTTTCAAATACAAGAATCGTTCGGTGAAAGGCAATGTCAACGGCACGGTGCCCGAGTACGAAATCACCTCCGGCGTGGTTCCGGAGGAGGGGCGCTTCTTCAATCACTACGAGTCGAATGCCGGCAGACCGGTCTGCATCATCGGGCATGATGTCGCAGAAAACCTGTTCGAGCGCGAGGATCCGATCGGCAAGACCATCAAGATTTCCGGGTACAGTTACCGCGTTATCGGCGTGTTTGAAAAAGAAGGAGATTTTCTTGGGACGGGCATGTTCAGCAAGGACACGCAGGCATTCATCCCGATGGAAAATTTCCTGAAAATATTCGGCACCAACCGCAGTATCGACATCCACGTCAAGATGCATGAGGGACTCGACAAAGAGGATGCGAAGGCCGAGATGATCGGCACATTCAGGAAAATCCGCGGCGTGCCGCCCGGAGAGGAAAATGATTTTGGTGTTAACACGCAGGATTTCCTCAAGCAGGTCTTCGACAGCGTCGTCTCCACGATCGGTGTCGTCGGATTCCTGATAACCTCTCTCTCTCTGCTGGTCGGTGGCGTGGGCATCATGAACATCATGTTCGTCTCCGTCAAGGAACGCACGAAGGAAATCGGCACGCGGAAAGCACTCGGTGCGCGGCGGAGTTCCATTCTTTTCCAGTTCCTGATCGAGGCGGCGACCATATGCGTCATGGGAGGACTGCTCGGCCTGGCGATCTCCTGGCCATTGAGTCTGATCATTGACGAAGTGCTGCCGTCTCAGATGCCGCTCTGGGTGGTCGGGCTTTCTCTTTCAATTTCGATAGCCGTCGGACTGATCTCCGGAATTGTGCCTGCCTTTACTGCCGCGAAAATGAATCCGGTTGACGCACTACGCTATGAATAAACCATGCCATCTGCCGAGATTATATCGTCGGCGTTTGAAGCTTTGCGCGGCAACAGGCTGCGCTCTGTCCTCACCCTCCTGAGCATCGCCATCGGCGTATTCTCCATCATCTTTGTCATGACCGCACTTGGCGCCCTGCAAAACAGTATCGAAGGGGGCCTGAGCGCACTCGGTGCCAATACATTCCAGGTGCAGAAGTATCCGGTCAATCAGGGAGGCGGGCCGGGATGGCATTCGCGCATGCGCAATCGTCCAGATCTGACATATGCACAGGGACAGGCTGTCGCGGAGCGCACGCGCGGTGCACGCTATGTGGGACTCGAAGTGTGGAAATTCGGATGCGAAGTCTCGTGGCGGAATATCACGACCGATCCGATGATCTCGGTGGCCGGAGAGACGCCCGACGGACTGCCGACGAATCAGTGGGAGATAGATCTCGGTCGGCCGATCATGCAGTCGGATCTCGATCTCACGCGCAAAGTCGTGGTTCTCGGTTCGGATCTCGTCCGATTGCTGTTTCCTCCATCCTACAATCCCGTCGGGGAGACGGTAACACTTGACGGTCTGCGCTACAAGGTCATCGGAACACTGAAGTCGCAGGGTGGACTGTTCGGAAATCGCGACCGGTATTTCATTGTCCCCATCACGACATTTTTCGAACGCTTCGGAAAGAAGCGATCCATCCATATCATGGTGCAGGCACGGTCTCGGGAGAACTTTGACAGCGTGCAGGATGAGGTCATCGGCATTCTCCGTGCGGCGCGGAATGTGCCGCCCGGGGAGGAGAACGACTTTGCCATATTTTCCAATGAATCCGTCATCCGGGAATTCAACGAGGCCACGGCAATGGTGCGCATTGGCACGGTCGCCATTGCTGCCGTTGCGCTGCTGGCTGCCGGGATCGGCATCATGAATATCATGCTCGTTTCGGTGACGGAACGGACACGAGAAATCGGGATCCGCAAAGCGGTCGGTGCGACACGGCAGTCCATCATCAGACAGTTCCTCTCCGAATCTGTCGTGATTTCCGTTCTGGGCGGAATGCTGGGGATTCTCCTTGGCCTTCTTGCGGGAAATCTGCTCGCACTCGCGCTCGACATTGCTCCGACCATCGAGATCGTCTGGATAGTTTCCGGGCTTGCTGCCTGCAGTTTTGTCGGCGTCGCCTTCGGCACGTATCCCTCCTGGAAAGCTGCAGGTCTGGATCCCATCGAAGCGCTCCGATACGAGTGATCGGGTCTGCTGTCGACAACCGTGATGCAAATCCGTCCCCGTTTCCGCCTGAAAATTCATTGCACGAAACGCGGTTTTGTTCGTATACTGTTGCGGGCAATTTGAGTGGTAAGTCCCAATGGATAAAAAACATACGCGCAAATATTATCTCCGCAGACGCTCCGAAGCCGAAGAGGTCCGGTTCTGTTTGAATTGCAATGACATGGATGATCTCGCCCTCAGCGATGAGGTTGAGAATCTCGATCAGCTTCACGAACGTTTCGAGAATTGCAGCAGGACCGGAAACTTCGACGGCGACATCTGCTCACGTCTCTTTGTCGCAGAGGACCGTATCGACGATGCGGATCTGTTCACCGACGAGGAAGAAGATCTCCCGTAGAGCAGCATGAAAGCACTGATCACTTTCCTCGCATTCCTCGCCTTCGTTCCTTCTTTTCTTTTTTCTCAGCAGTCTGATCGACCTGTCGTTCCCGAGGCACGCCTGTTGTTCCCGCCGCTGATAGCGCATCACATCGAGCCGCGTGTGGGGCTTTCACGTTTGGTCGACGAGGAACGCCTGCGTCTCGATATCGGAAATTCCATCGATCTTCTCAGCTGGCGTAACCTCCCCGGAGACGCCCGGGCTGCAGTAGGCGCGGATTTTTTCACATGGACATCGCTCCGTCAGGAGCGTGATTTTCATTTTCCCGTCGATGCCGTGGACTATCTTTTCGGAGTGAATGCGTCCTACATGCGTCCGCTATCCAGCGACTGGGTATCATCGCTGCGCTTCAGGCTCAGCCATATCAGTGCGCACCTCGTGGACGGCAGTTATGACAAACAGCAGGAGCAGTGGCGCGATCAGAGGCTGCCCATCGTTTACAGCCGTGAGTTTCTGGATCTGATCGCCGCATTCGAGTGGCGAGAGGCAATGCGTCTGTACGGCGGTGCGGCGTGGATCTATCACATTGACCCGGCCTGGCTTGGCCAGTGGTCCCTCCAGGGCGGCGCGGAAGGCGTATGGCGCCAGGCGGGATGGCCCTGGCTTCACGCGTATGGAGCGGTGGATATGCGTTTCGTTGATATCGACGGCTGGCATGCGGCGGTGAACGTACAGCTGGGAGTTAAGGTTGGTCGCTGGAGGGGGACAGGCGTGCAGTTCTTTGTCGCGTGGTTTCGCGGAAAAAGTCAGCACGGTGAATACTTCGATCAGACCTGGTCATACTGGGGACCGGGATTCAATATCGATTTCTGAGCACATGCCGTTGTTTGCGAACCTTCATCCCGGAAGGATCATTCATTGATACACTCTCGAAGAACATCCTATCGCATCGGCCGCGCGCGGCTTAATTCACAGTTCCCACGGCTGCTGCCCGGCGCTGTGCGCAGGCTGCCCGTCGATGATGGTATCGCCGTGACCATTGATGACGGACCGACAGAAACGGGGACACTGGGTATTGTCCGGCACTGTGCAGTCCTCGGATTGAAGGCGACCTTTTTCTTCTCGGGATCGCAGGTGAAGCGGTTTCCCGAGACCATGCAGGAAGTCGCTGCCGCGGGACACGACATCGCCTCCCACGGGTGGCGGCATGTCAGCCCCCTGCGACTCCGTGGTCCGGAATTCCTCCGTGACCTGACTTCCTCGATCAATGTGATCGAAGAGGTCTCGGGGCGACGTCCCCGCTGCTATCGTCCGCCATACGGCCGCATTCATCCCGTGCATCTGCGGCGCGCCGCCGCTCTCGGGTGTACAGTGGTTCTGTGGAGTCTCATGCCCGGCGACTGGTATCCCGATGAGTCCGTTGCGGACGTGCGGCGCCGTCTGGAATGTCTCCGTGGCGGCGACATTGTTGTGCTTCACGAACGTCCCGGTCAGCAGAACCGAATGTTGGATGTGCTGTCATCCATCGCGGAACTCTGCGACCGCCGTGGGCTATCATTCCATACACTCGAATCGGTGACCTGATCGTGGCGACTGTTTTTCTTGTCATTCTGCTGCTGTATCTGCTCAAGATCCTGCTGTTCGCAACGGGAGCCCGCCGGGCGACCACAGTGGTCAACCATTCGGGCAGGCCGTTCATCTCAGTCATCGTAGCCGCGCGAAACGAAGAAGACAATATCGACAGCTGCCTTGCAAGCCTTGCGGCGCTGCGATATGACGAGGGACAAATGGAGATTCTCGTCGTCGACGATCAGAGCACCGATGCGACCGGCGAAATCATGGCCGGCTGGGAACGGCGAGTCCCGCACATGCGTGTGATCCGCACGGAAGGCATCGTGCACGGATTGAAGGGCAAGGCCAATGCCATCGCACAGGCAATCGAACAGAGCAGGGGGGAAATCATCATCACGACGGACGCCGACTGTGTCGTGCCGCCTCACTGGGCTGAGGAGATCGTCGCGCAGTACGATGAACACACGGGGTGCGTGTGTGGATATACGATGATTAAAACGAGTTCCGCCTTCTCCGGGATGCAGTCCGTCGACTGGGCCTATCTGATGACCATCGCCTCCGCGGGCATCGGGTGGGGATATGCCCTCAGTGCAGTCGGCAACAACATGTCCTTTCGTCGCCAGGCCTATGAGGATGTTGGCGGTTACCAGGCGGTCGGTTTCAGTGTGACGGAAGACTTCGCACTCTTCAAGGCAATCGCGTACAGGTCAGACTGGACGGTTCGCTATCCGGTGCATCCGTCCACGCTGGTCTGGAGCGAGCCGTGCCGGAATCTCAAGGAACTGTTTCGTCAAAAGAAGCGGTGGGGGCGCGGCGGACTCGATATCCATCCGATTGGCTTTGCGATCATGAGTGTCGGTTTTCTCATGAATGCAGCGATTCTGATTCTCCCCTTTCTCGGGCTTCCGCTGTGGATCTGGCTGATCGGTGTCGCAGGCAAGAGCGCCGGTGACGCTGCACTGCTGTATTATCCACTTGAACGCTTCGGACAGCGCGCACTGTACCGATATTTTCCCCTGTTCGAACTGTACTACCTGATATACGTAACCGTTCTCCCGTTTGTCGTCATGCTCGGAGGGCGTGTGGTCTGGAAGGACCGAAAGCTGTGAGTGTCTCCGATCCTTCCAATGCTGCCTGCTGTGGGGTGCGTCTCTGCCTGGGATCAGCTGTCTATTCCCGTCGGGATTGAGACGGCGACGGCGACTTCGCTCATGCTCAGGTCGAGGATGTTTTCGAGATGCTTGAGCATGTTGTTGAATTCGTCGCTGGTAACATGCTCGTTCCACTTATCGAGACTGTCGATCGTATAGCGCGTGTAGAATGCACCGGACTCGTCATACAGTTCCTGGTACATGTCCACAGACAGCGCGCCCCATGAATTGAGCGTCGGCCAGACATGCTGCAATCCCTTGCGGTAATCGTCCATGGTAACGCGAGGCCGCAGCACGTTGCGATAGGTCACGAAATACATGACAATCCTCCTCCGTTATTCATACGTTTGGGTCCTGATCTCTACTTACGCAGAAATCAGGACAGAGGCAAGTGTTTACAGAAAAAGCAGACGGTGTTCGGCCGGGAAGGGCAGCGATGCCTCCTCGAGACGCGGGAGGATGTCGCGACCGTAGCGGTTCAGGAATGTGGTGACGTTGACCTGACGCTCCTGCGGCTTGCCTTCCGGGGCGAGGTACACATGCATTTTCTCGATCTGCCGTGTCAGCACGTCATGCTTCTGCCGGCGATGCTGAAAAAGCTTCTCTTCGAATACCGACAGGGCTTTGCGCATATTCCGAACCGTTGTGTCAGCGGGACCCTCGAGATTCGCATTTTCCCGAACCGCCTCCTTAAGGAAACGCTCGGACCATTCCTCCATCAGCTGTCTGAATTCATCGAAATCGAGAGCATTGTCGGTACTGTCGTCCGCGGTGATCATGCGGAAGGCTTCCTCGTCGTCGGCGAACATGGCGGCGTACGGGAGCTCGAATTTCCTGAACACCTTGTCGACCTTCCGTTCGAGGATCGTCAGACTGCTGCGGGGGAAAATGACGGGCATGGGAACCTGGAAGTGATCGTACGCCGGCTGCAGCTGCGCGAAGTAGGATACCTCCGATGGACCGGCGACGTATGCCGCGGTAGGTAGCAGGAAGTCCTGCATGATCGGACGCAGGAGCACGTTCGGACTGAAACGCTCCGGTTCGTTGTTCGCGATGTCGAGCATCTCTTCATTCGTGAACCGCTGGCGTGTACCGCGCAGGAAAAAACCGTATTCGTTCGGTTCGACAGGATAGCGGTTGCCCCGGTGCAGGAGAAAGAGATTGACGGCGCGGGGCTTGATTTGTGCATGGTATCGCTCTTCGAGTTCCGCGCTGCGCTTGATCACCTCCTCGCCCGTGGTGGGATAGGTCTCTAGCTCCTGGAGGATCACCGGTGCGAGCAGCTGCTTCAGCGTGGGATCGGACGGATCGACAAATACAAGTCCGCTCTCCGGATACAGATCGTTGAACAGCCGGGCGAAAGATGTCTGCAATCCGTTGCCCGGAGTGTACATACTGCGAAGGGTGCGGAACATCTCATCAGTGAAATCCGATTCCTGCAGGTGTTCGCGCAGCGCATGAAGCGTTGACTCGATCCGTTCGTCGATGGCAAGTCGTGAAATCGGCGTGAGGTTCCTGCTGTCATCCTCTTCGTCCGGCTGCGCATACTGAACGCGGGCGAACTCATTCTCCTTTGTGATGACACCCGCATTGTTGATCTCCAGAAAATCATGGTCTTCGCTTTCCAGCCAGAACATCGGGATGAAACGGTAGGCGGGGAATTGATCCGAGAGCCAGCGAGACAGCTGCACGGCCGTCAGCGCCTTGTAAATCGTGTACAGCGGACCGGTAAAGAGCCCGACCTGCTGTCCGGTGACAACGGCGAAGGTTCGTTCGTCCTTGAATGCCTCAAGATTCGAAAAGGAGGCGGCGGGACTGAAAAAGCCTTTGTTCTGCGCGACGAGCGCATCGTAGAGCTGTGCGCGGAGATAGGTGCGGCGCTCAAGCAGCTGCAGATGGGTTTCATAGGCCATCAGGTCGGAAAAGTGTCCCATGAAGTAATTACGGGCATCCGATTCATTCGTCACGTAGTCATTGAAGAGCTGCGGAGTTCCCGGGATTGCGGAGAAGGGCAGGGTGATCATGCGGACCTGTCGATTGCGTGCAAAACAAAAATATACAAGCATGGCGGGGCAGAGGCAAGACGTCGATCGTGCAGGATGCCGGTCGTGGAGTAATCGGCGAAATCTCCGGATTGCGTGAGCCGCTGAATCCTCGTATGTTGACTGCGTTGAACCGTCCGGTGTGCGCAACGGAGCGGTCATGTTCGCGCAGACGCGTGGAGAATGGCATCTGCCCCGTTTCGGGAAACCTGCCCGGCTGTTTCCGTGTTGTACTGATCAGCATGACGACGGCCGCATCACACCGTTTTCATGAGCTGTACAGACGCTCTCAAGGGCGTCAATCCCGTAGCACTTACTGGAATTGGAGGATACAATGGCTATATATATCACCGATGAGTGCATTAACTGCGGAGCCTGTGAGCCGGAATGCCCCAACAATGCGATCTACGAAGGTGGCGCGGAGTGGGAGCTTGCAGGAAAATCCTATGGCGAAGGTGACGATGCCCCTTCGGGAGCATCGGGATTCTGGTCCGCGGATTTCTTTTATATTGTTCCGGATAAATGCACCGAGTGTGAAACTTTCCATGATGAACCGCAGTGCGCGGCCGTCTGTCCCGTCGACTGCTGCCTACCCGATCCCAGGCATGTGGAATCCAAGGAGGAACTGCAGGCCAAGGTTAAGTATCTTGACGAAATCGGCCGCTGACGCACCTACAATTCGTTGAAAAGGAGGTCTGGGAACAGACCTCTTTTTCATGGTCCCCACCATACCATGGACAGCTATGAGCTTCATTCCTTTCGGACGATATGAGATTGCCCCGGTGGAGACGGGCCGCTTCCGTCTCGATGGCGGTGCCATGTTCGGCGTCGTGCCTAAAAACCTATGGGAAAAACGGAATCCCGCTGATGAACAGAACCGCATTGACATGCGCATGCGCACACTGCTCATGCGGGACGGTGAGCGTACCATTCTCGTCGATGCCGGCGTCGGCCACAAGGAGAGCGGGAAATTCAACGCCATCTTCGCCATCGATTTTTCCGACCATACACTCGACAGAGGCATTCGCGCACTCGGTGTCGAACCTGAAGAAGTAACCGACGTCATCATCACGCATCTGCATTTCGATCATGTCGGAGGAGCGGTGCTCCGTCACGGCGACGAACTGCGTCTCATGTTTCCGAACGCAGAGCATTACGTGCAGCGGCGTCAGTGGGAATGGGCGAACGCGCCTTCCGACCGCGACCGTGCAAGCTATCTGCCCGACAACATCCTGCCCATTGCCGACGCGGGGAAGCTCCGCCTTCTCGACGGGGAGGAAGAACTCTTCCCGGATCTTCACCTGCATGTCGTTGATGGACATACGTTCGGGCAGCAGCTGATTCGTGTCAATGACGGCGATCAGTCTCTGGTATATGTCGCCGATCTGGTCCCCATGAGTTCGCATGTTCCCGCACCGTGGATTATGGGATATGACCTTCAGCCGCTGACCACGCTGGCCGAGAAAGAGAAACTGCTATCCCGCGCAGCGGATCAGAGGGATATTCTCTTCTTCGAACACGATGCCTTCAGTGAGGCATCCCTGGTGGGAATCGGGAAAAAAGGCTTTGAAGCCGCGGATGCGGGCCGGCTTGCCGATGTTCTCCGTATTGCGGGAAGCTGAATGCGAACCTCGGACGGCACATACGAACCGGTCATTGCGCTGAACCGTCTGCGTGAGGGCACAGGAACGTCGGTGCGCGTGCGGGACGTCGAAATCGCACTGTTTCTGCGTGACGATACGGTGTACGCGATCGAAAATCTTTGTCCGCATCAGCACATCCCGGTTCTCGCCGAGGGCGAGCTCGATGGAACGGTACTCACCTGTCCGATGCACGGATGGAGTTTCGATATCAGAACCGGGAAATGCGTTCACGCATCCTGTCGGCTGCGGAAGTTCGATGTACGCATCGAAGACGGACAGATATATATTGCGTTCCCCGATGAGGAGGAATCCTGGTGGTGACCACGCCGTCGGATCGTTCGGCAGACATCAAACGGAAGGCCCGTGACCTGGGATTCACGCATGTCGGCATCGCGAGCGCGCAGGGGCTTGAACCCGAAGGAGCACTGCTCCGCGAATGGCTCGATCGCGGGTATCACGCCGGGATGGCATGGATGACGCGGGATCCTCATCGCCGCAGCGATCCCCGGGAGGTGATGCCGGGTGCGCGATCCGTCATTGCCGTCGCGATGAATTATTTTTCGCCTGCACAGCACTCGTCCGCTCGGGAACATGGAAAAATATCGCGGTACGCATGGGGGGAGGATTATCATGACATCCTCGAAAGGCGTCTGGCGCTACTGGAAGAGGAACTGCGCGTGCTCTTTCCGGATGCACGAACCCGCCGGTACGTGGATACCGGTCCGGTGATGGATAAAGCCTGGGCCGTGCGGGCCGGGATCGGCTGGCTAGGGAAGCACAGCAATGTCATAACGCGGGACCTCGGATCATGGGTATTTCTCGGTGAAATTCTCACAACGGTGGAGTTTGAGTATGACAGGCCGATTGCCGATTTTTGTGGCACCTGCACGGCCTGCATCGAGGCCTGTCCTACCGGCGCCATCGTCGAGCCATACGTCGTGGACGCGAACCGATGCATCTCATATCTGACGATCGAGCATCGCGGTGAGGACATCCCGGGCGCCACGCAATGGGATTTCCAGAACTGGGTCTTCGGCTGTGATGTGTGTCAGGATGTCTGTCCGTGGAATTCCTTTTCAGAGGAAAGCACGGAACCGGCCTTTTCTCCGCGGGAGGGGAATCTGAGACCGGGTCTTCCTACGCTCACGGAGATCACCGATGAGGCGTTTCGGGAGCGTTTCCGGAAAAGTCCCGTCAAGCGCTGCAAGCCGTCCGGAATGCGGCGCAACGCTCGAACCGTTTTGACGCAACATGAATCTCATGATACATAGATGATTTTCAGTAACTCTCATCAAAAGGATTATGGAACATCGTAAAGTCATCATCATCGGATCCGGGCCGGCGGGACTTACAGCGGCCCTCTATGCTGCACGGGCGAATCTGAACCCACTGGTTTTCGAGGGAAATCAGCCCGGTGGTCAGCTCACCATCACCACGGATGTGGAAAATTATCCCGGTTTCCCGGAGGGGATTCAGGGACCGAAGCTCATGGATGAAATGCGCAAGCAGGCGCAGCGCTTCGGTGCTGCCAGCAAGTTTGAGCATGTGAGCAATGTGGATTTTTCAGAACGTCCCTTCAAGGTGTTCGTCGGCGAAACCGTCTACACCGCCGACAGTGTCGTAATCTCCACCGGTGCGAGTGCGAAGCTGCTCGGTCTGGAGAGCGAAAGCGAGTACATGGGCTACGGCGTGTCGGCCTGCGCCACCTGTGACGGTTTCTTTTTCAAGGACCAGGAGGTAGCGGTTGTCGGTGGTGGAGACACCGCCATGGAGGAGGCGTTGTTCCTCACGAAATACGCCAGCAAGGTTACCGTCATCCACCGCAGGGACGAACTGCGTGCTTCAAAGATTATGCGGGAGCGCGCGAAAAAGAATCCGAAGATTGCGTTCAAGTGGAACTCCGTCGTTGACGAAGTGAAGGGGACCGAGCAGATGGGCATGAAGAAACTGACACACCTCGTGCTCAAAAACTCGGAGACCGGTGAACTGGAGGATTTTCCGGTGCAGGGGCTGTTCATCGGCATCGGTCACAAGCCCAATACCGAGCTGTTCGAAGGCCTGATCGACATGGACGAAACAGGATACCTGCAGACAAAGGGAAAGAGCACCTACACGAATATCGAGGGTGTCTTTGCCTGCGGCGACGTTCAGGATCATGTGTACCGTCAGGCCGTGTCGGCAGCCGGAACCGGCTGCATGGCTGCGATCGACGCCGAACGCTGGCTTGCGGAGCAGGGCATCGAGTAGTTTATCGACAGGGTACGGCATTTGAAAAGCCCCGTTCGCCGATGGCGGACGGGGCTTTTCCGTGTTGATCATTACATTTTTGTCAGATTCCAGATGTTAATGGTCTGTTAAGATATAACTCCCTACATTAGGCGCAACAAATGCGGAGTAAGTAGTCGTAAACTATCTGCGCTCCGCCAAAACGGGAATCGCCTTCCCTGATATTGATGAAATTACGTCACATCGCAACGGGAAAACAGCGAGAGATCGCTTCAGAATAGTCATATCACACAGGTGCAGACCATGAAAGTAGGAATCTCCTTAGTAATCGGCATTCTCTGTCTGTTCACTCTGACAGATCAAGTGTATTCACAGAAAACGCAGTTCACAAGTGTTGCTAGTGGAAAATGGACAGACTTTTACAATACGTGGGGGGTGTATATTCCTCCACAAGATGGAGATCCAGTTACAATATCCGCAAATGACACAGTTATCTTAGATTTTGACTACTCGTCAACGATTCTTCAAAACTTAAAAATCTACGGAACGCTGATAATCCAGAATTCTGGAGCAATATCCGTGGGATCAATTGGAATAGGGCAAAGTGTAGAAGTCATCGGTGATCTAGAGATCGAAACAGGTGGTGTTCTCGAGGTGAATGGTGCCCCGATATCGATAACTGGAAATGTTCTTATCAACAGCTCAGCGGGTGGGATCAATGCTGTGGCTTCAAATATTACGGTAACCTCCAACGGGACCATCAGGTAGTGTCCAGGATTTTGTGTAAACGGGAGTTTTTAACGAAAGGAAGAAGTATCGCCTGAACGCACAGCGGTGTCT
>ENA-ORCT01000038-ORCT01000038.1-marine-metagenome-genome-assembly--contig:-NODE-38-length-209327-cov-7.942743_pt1 | contig 209327 bp, 196 predicted proteins | sample MGYA00248632_ERZ508511 | MGnify/ENA primary metagenome ERZ508511 (study PRJEB26182, sample SAMN06268839) | marine metagenome | isolation source: Tt an P1-techrep anaerobic enrichment on pine from...
GAGACCGGTGACGTGGCGATCCTGACGACGGACGGAAAGGTGACGGTTGCGGGCGACTGCATCCTGCCGCTGAGCGCATCGACGCGCCTCGAGCAGAACACGCCGAATCCCTTCAATCCGTCGACGGTGATCCGCTACGAACTCGGCGAGGAGACAGACTACTCGCTGCTGTTGTTCGACGCGCTGGGCCGGAAGGTGCGCGTGATCGAAGAGGGGCACCGGGCCGCGGGCCGCTACGAGACGCTCGTCGACATGAACGACATGCCGAGCGGCGTCTACCTGTACCGCCTCCGGACACCCGACTTCGTCGACACCAAACGCATGGTTCTCACACGATAAATAAACAATCGGGCACGGCTCGACGAGCCCTTTGCGGACCGTGCCTGTCTTCATTCACCCCTCACATTAAAAGGCGCAGGCATGAAGCCTGCGCCTTTTTCGCACCAAAAAAAAAAGACTCCGGCCGCGGGAGCCGGAGTCGAAACTGCTGGAGAGAGATGAGCGTCAGTGCATGACACCTGACGGCGGTGTGCCCGTAAACATCTGTCCGGGATCCTGCGGAATTTTAATTTCACCGAAGCGGCGTTCGAATTTCTCGATATTATCCCTCAGGGCATTGAGCAGCAGCTTGGCATGTACGGGAGTCATGACAAGCCTGGCATGCACCTTGGCTTTCGGTACTCCCGGAAGGATACGCGTGAAGTCGATCACGAATTCCGCGTTTGAATGCGTGATAATGGCGAGGTTGGAATAAATCCCTTCGGCTTCCTTCTCGCCGAGTTCAATATTGACCTGCTGGCTTTGATTTTTCGTGTCCGGCTGTTGGTCGCTCATCATATCTCCATGGATGTCCTGATACAGATTATTTGCGCAGTTCGTCCGCTTTCTCGTATGCTTCTCCGGCCTCCTTGGTCATGCCGATGGTCGCGTAAATCTTGCCGGCCAGATCCCAGTTTGCGGCATTGTCCGGCTGCATTTCCAGAAGCTTCTGCATGTGCGGAACGGCTTCGCGTATGATGGATTTGTAATCATGCTGCTCCGCTTCCGGATCAGTGCTTTCATCCGCGTCACGGATCTGAATACCCTGTCGCAGATACGCGACACAGAGATTGTACAGCGCGCTCTCGTTCTCCGGCTCGATTGCGAGGGCCCTCGTGAGGTAGGTTGCCGCGTCCTCATAGCGGTTGATCTGCAGCATTGCGGTGCCGGCAGCATACTGTGCGCTGGCATCTCCGGCGTTTTTGTCGGCGTACGTCTGGAATTTCTCCACGGCCTCCGTGACACGATCCGCTGCGATATATGTGTTCAGCAGTTCATTGTTGAGCTCCGCGTTGTCCGGGAACTCGGCACTTGCGCGATTGAGCAGTGTCAGGGCCTCGTCATATTTTGCGGCAGCCTCGCCGTCTTTTCCTTCCTTCTTGAGTTCATTTCCCTCCATCACGATCAGCTGACCGAGCGCGGAATACGCGTCAGCGGTGGGATTATTGGCAATCTGCTTCTTCAGCGACTCGCGTGCTTCGTCCATCTTGTCCATCCCCATCAGCGCGAAGGCATGATAGACGTATGCGTTGTATTTCGCGGAACTGTCGGCCTGCAGCGCGATTGCCGCATCGAAGGCGTCGGCGGCTTCCTCGAACAGTTTTGCAGCCCGTTCTTTCTGCTTGGCTTTCTGGAAGGTCTGCGCCTTCTTGAAGGTATTGGCGCCATGGTTGAATGCCTGTCCCCAGTACGAGACGCGGTATTTGTCGATTTCACCTGTGCTCTGACCGCCGAGATTCTGCGCCTTCGTCCAGGCCTCTTTCAGCTGGCCGAACTCACGTTTTTCGGCATAGACGTGTCCGAGCCAGTAGTATCCCTCGGCACTGTTCGGTTTCTGCTTGATTTCCTTCATGAAGGCTTCTTCCGCCTTTTCCAGTTTCTCCTTGTTTTTACTGGACTGATACTGCTGCAGATACAGCTTGCCGCTCGTAATATTGGGGGAGGAGCACTGGAATCCCATGCTCGTCAGACCAACGAGCACCAGGACCATAAGTGCAATGCGTGTCAGGTTGGATTGTTTCATGCGTTCCTCGGACTTCGATATTGTAAAGGGGTTCAATGTCTGAACTCTTCCAGATCAACAAAATATCGATATGACGAAGCAAAGGCAACCAGCGTGATCCTGCCGGGTATTCCGTGGACACTTCGTTCGGTGTGCGTGATGCTCTCGCATCGAAAATTCCCGTTCCCGGGCATGATCCCTGGTTTCAAACCGGTGATGACGCTCTGCCGGGGAGGGGTATAAATGCATCCCTAAGCACCCAATTTATAAGAAGATGGGTTGCATTATGCGCTTGACTTTCGCAAGAATTCGCCTATATTGGACACGTAGGTATCTGAAAATGACGGTTTTCGGAAGTAAAAAGCGAAAAAATCTGATCGGGGGGCTGCGCAAGGCGGCTGCCGGGTCATCGGACGGTTCCAAGCGGCAAAAGCTGGAAGCGCTGCTTGCGGTATGCCGCAATAATCTCGCCAGCGTCGATGAGGAACTTATCTCGCGAGCATTCCAGTACATGCTGCAGGCGCATCGGGAGCACCGCCGAAAATCAGGCGAACCCTATTTTACGCATCCATACGCTGTCGCGATGATCGTGGCGCAGGAAATCCCGCTGGACGATGTCTCCGTGGTGGCGGCCCTGCTGCACGATGTCATCGAGGATTGTGAAGATTACACATACGAGGATCTTGCGGAGGAATTCGGGTCGACGGTCGCGGATATCGTCGAGGGGGCGACCAAGATTTCCACGATCCTTGTCAGTACGGAAATTACCAAGGCGGAGAATTACCGGAAGCTGATGGTCTCGATGATCAATGACATCCGCGTGATTCTTGTCAAATTCGCTGATCGTCTTCACAACATGCGCACGCTGGAATTCGTCAGTGAGAACAAGCAGGAGCGTATCGCGCGCGAGACGCTCGAAATCTATGCTCCGCTCGCCCATCGCTTTGGCCTGGGGCGCATCAAGTGGGAGTTGGAGGACCTTGCGTTCAAATACCTGCATCCGGAAGATTATCGCGCGTTGAAAAAACAGATTGCCGCCAAACGGCGCGATCGGGAAGACTACATCGAACGTTTCTGCAAACCGCTCCGAACGGAGCTGGCCCATGCGAACCTGAAGTTCGAAATGAGCGGGCGGCCAAAGCATCTGCAGAGTATTTTCCGCAAGATGGTGGATCGCAACAAGACACTCGATGAGATCTATGATCTGTTTGCGATCAGGATCATCCTCGATACGAAGGAGGAGAAGGACTGCTATCTCGCCTATGCTATTGTCTGCGAGGTGTACACGCCGATTCCGGAACGCTACAAGAATTATATCGCCCTTCCGAAACGCAACGGATACAAGTCCATCCACACCACGGTGCTCGGACCCGACGGGAAAATGGTGGAGGTCCAGATTCGTACCAGGGAAATGCATGAAATCGCGGAGAAAGGTATCGCGGCGCACTGGGCCTACAAGGAGAGTGTGCAGAGCAAGGTGAGCGCCTTCGAAAACTGGATCCGCTGGGTAAGGGAAGTCCTTGAAAGCCCGCCTGCCGCCTCGAACGAGGAGGAAGGTGCGCGGCAGCTCATGGATAACTTCCGGCGCAACCTCTACCAGGATGAAATCGTGGTGTTCACGCCGAAAGGCGATCTCATCGTGCTCCCCAGCGGCGCATCCCCGGTTGATTTCGCATTTGAAATTCATTCCGAGGTCGGACTGCATACGATTGGCGCGAAAGTCAATGGACGCATTGTGCCGCTCAACCGGAAGCTGCACAGCGGTGACCAGGTAGAAATTATCACCTCGCGCAACCAGTATATCAGCACCGACTGGGAGCAGAATGTTGTTACGCACAAGGCGAAAACGGCCATTCGCCGCTTCGTCAATGAGCAGACCAAGCAGGTCCTGCAGAAGGGGCGCGAGAAATGGGAGCGCAAAGCCAAGAAACTCAAAATCCCCCTCGATGAAGCGCCGCTGCTGAAGGCGGCCCAGGTGCTCCGCTTTCCCGGTCTCAGCAAAATGATGGTTGCGCTCGCAAAGGATGAACTAACCGTCGACGAGATCGTCAAAGCCGTTCAGTCTGAACCGGATTCACCCGATCAGGAGCAGGCGGTTCCGCAGAAGGATCAGCAGCAGGTGTTCGAGGAATTCGCCGATGTGGCCCGCAGTGAACAGGGACTGATGATCCAGGGACAGCGGACGGCGGATATCGAGTATGAGTTCGCCCGCTGCTGCAGTCCGCTTCCTGGCGACGATGTGATTGGTTTCGTCACGCTTGGCCATGGGATAAAAGTGCATCGACGCAGCTGCCGCAACATCCAGCGACTTCTGCACGATACCAGCAACGGGAGCATGCGCGATCGGCTTATCGAGATCGCCTGGCCGGGTGTGGGCGATTCCGAGTATCTCGGAGGGATTCGCATCGAGGGCGAGGACAGACCGGGTATTCTCAACGAAATCGCCCTTGCCGTCACAAGTTACCGCAACACGAATATTCGCAGTGTTAACATAGAGTCAGAAGATTCCTTTTTCCAGGGCTCGGTTCTCGTTTCCGTGCACGATCTCGACCATCTGCAGCGGCTGATCGAGCGCCTGAAGAAGGTCAAGGGCATCTCGCACGCCGAGCGATACGTCGAGATGTCATAATCCCACATGGAGGAGCAAAAATGAAAGACAAGGTCCCCACATTAACACGAAAGGACATTGCCCGAAAAGTTGCCGATCAACTCTCCCTGAAAATCCAGGATGCCGACACCATGGTCGATGCAGTGCTGACGTCTGTACGAGAACTGCTGATGACCGCGGATCCTGAAGTACGACTTGAGGTCCGCGATTTCGGCGTCTTCGAAGTCAAGCTGACCAAGGCCAAGCCGCGAGCGCGCAACCCGAAAACAGGAGACAAGGTGTATGTTCCTCCACGCAGAAAAACACATTTCAAGCCGAGCAAGCTGCTGAAATCTTTCCTGACGAAACCGCTCAGCCCGCAGGCCGAGGCGCGGTTGATCGAAAGGGGGCTCGAGGGCAACGGAAGCGGAAACGTTGAGAAACCTGTCGAGGACCTCGTTGCACAGTAGCGGCAGAATTCTGGCCATCGATTTCGGGGAGCGCCGCATTGGACTGGCGCTCTCCGATGAACTGGGGATGATTGCCTCAGGTGCCGGGACCATCCCGAACGATGACAGGTCGATACCCCATATCGTCGGCCTGGTGACGGAACGCGGAGTGATCCGCGTCATCGTCGGGCTGCCGCTGACCCTGAAAGGTGAACAGGGCGACTCCGCACGTCTGGTGCACGGCTTTGTCGAAGCATTGGAAAAGTCCATCGGCGTTCCGGTGCAGCTTGTCGACGAGCGCTTTACCTCTTCAATGGCCACCCAGGCCATTCGTGACATGGGGGTAGGCAGGAAAAAGAGAAGGGACAAGGGAAAAGTGGACGAAATCGCCGCGGTGATTCTGCTGCAGGGATATCTTGATTCGCAGTAATGCAAATGCGGCTGTCCGGGATCCCGCTCTGTCGCGGGAATCCTGAACAGCCGCATTGCTGTCTTTAATGATGCTGAAGGAGGGTCAGGGCGTATCGACCCAGTCCGCGATAAACACATTGGTGTCGCCGGGCTTGCGATTGTTCCTGTTCGAACAGAACACGAGCGTCTTGCCATCGCGGGTGAACATGGGGAAACCGTCGAACTCTTCGTGATTCGTGATCCGGGTCAGTCCGGTGCCGTCGATATTGATGATGTACAGATCGAAATTGCGTGGATTCTCCGAATCCATGTTCGAACTGAATACGATGCGCTGGCCGTCCGGATGCATGTACGGAGCGAAATTGGCCATGCCGTTGTCGGTCACCTGCCGGATATTGCTCCCGTCAGCGTCCATCACGAATATCTCGAGGTTTGTCGGCCGGACGAGATTCTCCGAAACGAGTTCCCTGTAGGCTGCGAGTTCCTCTTCCGTTTCCGGTCGGCTCGCACGGAACACTATCTTCGAACCGTCGGCGGAAAAGAACGGGCCGCCATCGTATCCCTTGCTGTAGGTCAGGCGCCGGACATCGCTCCCGTCGATGTTCATCGAATAGATCTCGGGATCGCCGTCTCGCGTCGAGGTGAAAACGATCCGGTCACCATTGGGAGAGACCGTCGCCTCGGCATCGTAACCCTCGGTGGCGAATAGTTTTTTGAGCCCCGTCCCGTCGCGGCGAATCGTATAGATATCGAATTCCGGATAGAGTTTCCAGACATAGCCCCTGCTCTGATCGGGAGACGGCAGGCAGCCGGGATCGTGGGCCTCGGTGGAGGAGAAGACCACGGTCTCATCGCCGGGCAGCCAGTACGAGCAGGTTGTTCGCCCCTTCCCGGATGACAGCCGCTGCATGTTTTCGCCGTCGATGGTCATCGTGAAAATCTGGTCGCACTCCATGGTCGCGGTGCGGCGCTGGAAGGTCAGCATGCTCTCGTCGAATGAAAGATATGCCTCGGCGTTTTCTCCTTCGAAGGTGAGCTGCCGGATGTTGCGCAGATGTGTTTCGCCCGGGAGCAGCAGGGTATCGGCCGCTGCGGTCTGCCCATCCTGGCGGGTCTTGTTCCCGCACGCCATGAGCAGGAGGATGGGGGCAAAAAACATAGCAATATGAAAGGTTCTCATAGGACCTCTGATAACTCTGAGATGATGGATGGGAATTTTATTCCGCAGTAGCGGCCCGAAGGGTAACGACGGGGCAGGTTGCATAGCGAACGACGCGCTGTGCAATGCTGCCGATGAAGAAATGCTCGAGGCCGCTGCGCGCATTGGTGGCGATGACGATCATGTCCGCATCGACCTCCTTGACGTAGGTCAGGATTTCCTCGGCGGTTTCACCTTTTCGGAGCGCCCGCTCAACGGGAGCGCCGATATTCGCTTCATCAAGCACCGTGTTGCATCGGTCCTCGATCTCTCGCAGCATGACCTGCTCGACGACGTCCTCACTGAGATCGAAGGTGCGCATCGAAAGCACTGAGAAGACATCCTGATAGACATGAAGCATGTGGAGGCTCGCTCCGTATATGCGTGCAAGGTTCGCTGCGGTGCGCAGCAGAGGGACTGTGGCAGCAGAAAAATCTACCGGGACGACGATCGTGGAGGCGCGTTCGAGCATTGAGGTAAATTACTGGGAGGCCTGACGGGATTTATAGACGTGATACAGAATGGACTTGATCGACTCTGCCGTGGACTCAGGACAGCGCACGTGACGGGCGTGTTTGATCAGACACAGCTTTGTGGCAATGTTCAGCTGATATTCACCGAGCAGATCGGGCCGTTCATGAACGACATGCTGCAGAAAGTCAATCTGATCCTCGCTGAGACCACTGACGTCCTTATCGGCAAGCGCGCTGATGAATTCTTTCAGCTGCTCGTCAGATAATTTCATCGGATCGTGTGTATTCATGATGGGATTCAACCGCACGTTCTGGATGATAAAAACTGTTCGCTGTTCGCTCGCTTCGACGCGGCTTTCCAGCCGCACTTATGACGCTTCTTCCATGTCAGCACCGTTGGACGCCGAACCCGCGTCTTTGGTCCGCTTGCGCTTCCGCTCCTTGTCTTCAAAACCACGCTGCATGGCATAATCATACAGTTTGGACCGGAGCATTTTTCGGCCACGATGGAGTCTGGACCGAACGGTACCGATGGGGCATTCGACGAATTCCGCGATTTCCTCATAGGTGAATCCTTCAATATCGCAGAGGATCACCACAGTTCTGAATTCCTCCGGAAGGGTCTCCAGTGCTGTCGAGACATCGTCATCGAGGATGTTCGAGAATATCCGTTCCTCAAGATCGTTCGGGTCCGTCGATTCCGCGCGAATGCTGTGATAGAACTCTTCAACATCGTTGTAATCGACCTTGTCGGGTTCCTTCGAGGTGCGCCGATAGATATTGATGAACGAATTTTTCATTATCCTGAACAGCCATGCCTTGCAGTTCGTTCCCTGTTCGAACTTGTCGAAGAAACGATAGGCCTTGAGGTAGGTCTCCTGCAGCAGGTCGTCGGCCTCGTCAGGATCGGTGGTCATACGAAGGGCGAAATTGTACAGTGCGTCCATGTGCGGCAGTGCCTCACGTTCGAAATCGAGATGGCGCTTGCGCAGAACCTCGGCGGCTTCCTGGGACGCGGGGTCTCCCGATGAAATTTCCTCTTGAATCTCGGGATTGAGGACAGTCATAAACCTCCAGCATGATAAATCAGTAGACACATAATATAGTCAGAGCCTCGATACGGATCAAAAACACGGCGTCATCCTGTTATATACGTGAATTCTCCGTCCGTTTCATTTTGATTATCGCCGCGTTTCTTCTATATTTTCAATTAAGATATGATTAATCTTCTTTGCTGCCAAGTCAATTGCCCCGTAGAAAAAAATCCGTACCAATTGTGGTTGAATCTCAGCGCTGGACTCTTGCAAAAGTAACCGCCGCCGTATGTCCCGAGTGTCACGCGTCGGCACTGTATCGCAGTCACACGACCTCGACGTTCGAGGAAAAGCGAAAACAACTTGGACACAAACGCCCTTATCGCTGCCATGCATGTCAGTGGCGCGGCTGGCTTGAAGACGCCCAACTGCGGTATTCCGCGGAGGGCATGAAGGAAAAGACCCGGACATCTGCTCAGCAGGACGTGGCTATTCCGGAAATCTCTCTCGATGCCCCTCTCCCGACTGACAGGGGGGAGACCCGGCAGGAAGACGAACTGCGGGAAGAACTGCCCGATTTCGAGAATAACGCACAGGAGCCGGTTTCCAGAAAGGTGTCTCCGGGGTTTCACCGCCATGCCCGTCATAAAACCCTCGCCTGTCCCAAGTGTGCGGAGCAAACGCTCTATCGGTCACGCTCTCGTGGACTCGGTGAAACCCTGCGTAAAAAGCTGACGAATCGACGCCCGTATCGCTGCCATCGCTGCGGCTGGCGGGGATGGCTCAGCAAAGGATTCTAATTTGGAATACATGTTTGTTTTTACACCACAAATCATGGATTGACACATGCAGATCTCAAAATCCGCTGGATATGCGGTTCACGGTCTCGGGTACCTTATCACCCGCGGGACGGATCAGCCGGTTCAGATTTCGGAAATCGCCGAGGATCAGGATGTCTCGAAAACATACCTGGCAAAAATTTTTCAGCAGCTATCCACAGCTCGTATCGTTGTCGGACACCGCGGGGTCACCGGAGGATACATCCTGGCACGGAACCCGGATGAAATCACCCTTGTGGATATCATCGAGGCTGTTGACGGACCGATCATCCGCCGCCACTGCTGTCTCGGACTCTTCGGTTGCCCGATCAAGGATAAATGTGTTGTACTCGACGCCTTCAATGACGCCAATGAGAAGTTCGTGGATTCCCTTCGCAGAATCACACTCAAGAATGTCGTCAGCGGCATGACCAAGGTGAAGGCGCCTTTCCTCGCTGTAAAGAGCGGCAGAAACTGATGCCGGTCGCTGATATTCTGCGCAGTCTTCATCGATCATCTGCCGGGATGAGCGACAGGACGTGATGTTCTCGCTGGAACACCGGGACGCCGGAAGCAAGGCGCGTGCCGGCAGCGTCATGACGGATCATGGAACGATCCGCACTCCCGTGTTCATGCCGGTTGGCACGCAGGGAACCGTCAAGGCGGTTCAGCAGCGTGAGTTGATCGAAATCGACGCGCAGATCATCCTCTCAAACACCTACCATCTGGCTCTCCGACCCGGCCCTGCCGTACTCGAACAGGCGGGCGGACTTCACCGCTTCATGCAGTGGCATCGCCCCATTCTCACTGACAGCGGGGGATACCAGGTGTTCTCCCTGACCGAACTGCGGAAAATTGATCATGACGGAGTGACTTTTCGGTCTCATATCGACGGCTCGCGTCATCGTTTCACACCGGCAGGCGTCATCGACATGCAGCGCAGCATCGGGTCGGATATCATGATGATTCTCGATGAATGTCCCCCCGCGGACTGTGGATATGAATACGCGCGCCGCAGTCATGAACTCACTCTGCAGTGGGCCCGCGAGGCGCGTGAGCACCTTGAGCGCAGCAGACCGCGCTACGATCACGCCCAGGCCGCGTTCGGCATCGTGCAGGGGAATGTGTTCGAGGACCTGCGCGCAATGAGTGCGCATGGCCTGATGGAACTCGACTTCGACGGCTATGCCATCGGCGGCCTCGCTGTCGGCGAACCCGCGGATGTCATGTACCACATCACCGACGGGGTGACCGACATTCTTCCCGCGGAACGTCCCCGCTATCTCATGGGTGTCGGCACGCCCGTGAACATTGTGGAATCAATTGCACGCGGTGTCGACATGTTTGACTGCGTCATGCCGACACGCAATGGTCGAAACGCAATGGTCTTTACGCGCGAGGGTCCGCTTACAATCAAAAAGGAGCGTTATCTCGATGATCAGCGTCCCATTGACGAGGAGTGCGAATGCACTGTCTGCCGCACGTTCACACGTTCCTACATCTGTCATCTCTTTCGCGCGAAAGAAATTCTCGCGCTGCAGCTCGCATCCATCCACAATCTTGCATTCTATCTTGGATTGACGCGCGACGCGCGAAATGCTATCTTAAACGATCAGTTCTCTGTCTGGAAAGATGCCTTCATCGACCGGTATCTCGCAGAGAAGGCGGAATAGTCCGACGAACCCAGTATAATACAGGAGCACACCCGTGATTGATCTTTTTCTTGCCATGGCGCCTCAGCAGGGCGGCAGCGGCGGCGGCGGAATGCTGAGCACGCTCATCTTCTTCGCCCTGATTTTTGTGATTTTCTATTTCATGATCCTTCGTCCGCAGCAGAAGCGCGCCAAGGAGCGGCAGAAAATGCTCGACAGCCTGAAGAAGGGTGACAAGGTCGTGACATCAGGGGGCATGCACGGGAAGATTGTCAACGTGGATGAAAAAACCGTTCTTCTCGACGTCGGTGACAATCTCAAGCTGAAATTCGACCGTTCCGCGGTCAATACGGTCACACGCGAAGCATCGGGCGAATAATTACAGGATCTGCCGACATGGCACAGTCTTTCAACACCATCGACGAAGCGATCGAGGCGATTCGCTCCGGTGAGATCATTATCGTCGTCGATGACGAGGATCGCGAGAATGAGGGCGATTTCGTCTGCGCAGCGGAACTCGTAACTGACGACATGGTCAACTTCATGGTACGGCACGGCAGAGGTATGGTCTGTGTTCCTCTGACCGAGGAGCGCATGGACCAGTTGCAGCTCGGCATGATGGTTGACGGGAATACCGCATTGCACGGCACGAATTTTACGGTCACCGTGGATTATATCCATGGCACGACAACGGGGATTTCCGCAGCCGATCGCGCCGCAACAATCCGTGCGCTCGCCTCGGAGGATACAAAGCCCTCCGATCTGGCACGACCGGGACACATTTTTCCCCTCAAAGCAGTCAAAGGCGGAGTGCTGCGTCGTGCCGGGCACACCGAAGCGGTCGTCGATCTTGCCCGCATGGCGGGACTGCAACCGGTCGGTGTGGTCTGTGAAATCCTCAAGGAAGACGGCACGATGGCGAGGACCAACGAGCTGTTCGCCATTGCGGAGGAGTACGGGCTGAAGATCATCGCGGTCAACCAGCTCATCGAGCAGCGCGTGAAACAGGAGAAACTCGTCAAGAAGGAGATCGTGACGCATCTCCCAACGCGCTACGGTGAATTCGAGATCCATCTGTATACAAACCTTGTCGACAACAAGGAGCACCTTGCCCTCGTCAAGGGAACGATCGATGACGGTGAGCCAGTCCTCGTGCGTGTCCATTCCGAATGCCTGACCGGAGACACATTCGGGTCACTGCGATGTGACTGCAAGGATCAGCTCAACGCGGCCATGATGACGGTTGAGCGCGAAGGACGCGGCGTCGTACTGTACATGCGCCAGGAAGGACGCGGCATCGGGCTTGGCAACAAGCTGCGCGCCTACAACCTCCAGGACGCCGGCTATGATACTGTGCAGGCCAATATTGAACTCGGTTTCCGGGATGACCTGCGCGACTACGGTATCGGAGCGCAGATCCTCGCCGATCTCGGCATCCGCAAAATGCGTCTGCTGACGAACAATCCGAAGAAAATCGTCGGACTGAAGAGCTACGGTCTCGAGATCGTCGAACGCGTGCCCATCGAAAGCATGCCGAACGACATCAACGAGTACTATCTGCGAACCAAACGCGACAAGATGGGACATCTGATCATGCATCAGCACAGCTGATCCGCTGCGGCGTCCCCGACGACCGCTTGACTCATATCGGTCGTTCAGCGTATATTATTTCATTGTAGCCAGAATTCCCGCGGGGAATACTGGCTACGCTTTTTATTATCTCAAAATCCGGATATAAGAACGGAGTGCACTGTGGAATCGAAAGGAACGGTCTATCTGACGCGTGAGCGCATGATGGAGCTCGAGAAGGAGCTTCAGCACATGAAATCCCATGGCCGCCGGGAAATGGCGGAAAAGATCTCTGAAGCGCGTTCGCACGGTGATTTAAGTGAAAACGCGGAATATGATGCGGCCAAGGAAGAACAGGGCCATTTTGAACTGCGTATCAGCAAGCTCGAGGAGCTGCTTTCCCGCGCCCGCATCATCGATAAGAACGATCTCCCCAAAGATGCCGTCTACATCCTCTCCGATGTCACACTCGAAGATCTGAAGAACGGCGGTACGGTAACGTACAAGCTGGTTTCCCAGGAAGAGGCGGATTTCGAGAAGAACAAGATCGCGGTTACGTCCCCGATCGGCAAAGCCCTGATGAAAAAGAAGAAAGGCGATATCGTGAAGGTGGTGGTCCCCGCTGGCACACTAGAATACAAAATTCTCGACGTCGCCTGAATACTCCGCAAATTCCTCAGTGCATCTCGATCCGTCCCCTGCGGCGGATCGATTTTTTTGTATGCCGGGGACTGTGCTTCCCGGTGCGACACAGCGCGTCACAGTGCGTCACAGCGCGTCACAGTGCGTCACAGCGCGTCTCAGGGCGTCACAGCGCGTCACAGCGCTTCGAGCTGTGCCAGCCAGGTCTCTGCCTGCTGAAGTGTCGCGCGGCGTTCCTCTGCATCCATGCGATCAAAAACACGGTACATCTGCGCCATGCGCGGGTTACCCGAAAAACGATCGCGATGCCGTTCAAGAAAATGCCAGTACAGACTGTTGAAGGGACAGGCATCATCGCCATGGCGTTTTTTTCGATCGTAGCGGCATCCGCCGCAGTAATCACTCATCCTGTTAATATAGTTGGCGGATGATACGTAAGGTTTGCTGCCGACGATACCTCCGTCCGCATACTGGCTCATGCCGCGTGTATTCGTGATTTCCACCCACTCGATGGCGTCGATATAGATGCCGAGGTACCAGGAGTCCACCTCATCGGGATCGATGCCCGCGAGCAGCGCGAAGTTTCCCGTCACCATCAGTCGCTGGATATGATGCGCATAGGCATGCTCGAGTGACTGACTGATCGTATGACGCATGCATGACATTCCGGTTTCTGCCGTCCAGAAAAATGCGGGCAGTGCGCGGTCATGTCCGAGGGCGTTCATCTCCGCGTATTCCGGCATATGCGCCCAGTATATTCCCCGCATGTACTCCCGCCATCCGAGAATCTGACGGATGAACCCTTCCACCTGCGGCAGGCCGTATCGTGCGGGATCGTTTCTCCATGAATCTTCCGCCGCTCGTATCACCTCCATCGGATGCAGCAGCTTGACATTGAGCGCGAATGAAAGCAGGGAATGAAAGAGGAAGGGACTGCCGGTGGACATGGCATCCTGCCAGGTTCCGAAATGCGGGAGTGCGTGCTCGATGAACTGTGCGAGTCTCTGCAGGGCCTGCCCGCGTGTGACGGGCCAGGCCAGTGCGTTTGCATCGATGTTTCCCATCGTGTCCACGCCGGAATGTCTGAGCATGGACACAATGTCGCTGACATCCGTGCGCAGGTCGGTGCCCCCCGGCGCTTCGACTTCCCCGTTCCAGCGTTTTCTGTTTTCCCTGTCATAATTCCAGCGGCCGCCGGCCGGTTCACCGTTCTCCATCAGTACGTCATGTTTCCGGCGCATATCGCGATAGAAACGCTCCATGAGGTACTGTGTTTTTCCGGCAAACATGTTTTCGACATCCTTCCGCTCGGTCAGGAAATGGCCGCTGTCGACGGCGCCGCAGGGGAGGGATGTCGATTCGGCGAACTCACGCAGCTGGTGGTCCAGCCGGTATTCGTCCGGGAGCATGTATTCGATACGGTCGCCCCCTGCTTCCGCTGCGATTGAGGAAAGATTTGCCGGGATATCCTGCCTGTTGTCCGCATCGTCGAGACGGAGGTATCGTACCCGATGTCCCTGTTCTTCCAGTGTGGCGGCAAAGGCGCGCATCGCCGCGAAGAATGCCGCGATTTTCTGTATATGATGCCTTGCGTAATCAGTTTCCTGTCGCACCTCCATCATGAGGAACGTGACATCCGGGGAGGGACGCGTGAACCATGGATGACCGATATGCAGCTGGTCGCCGAGAACAAGGCGGAGTGTCATGGCAGATCCTGTTTCGGGAGAAAAAACAGAGCCCGCGGAATCGTTCCGCGGGCTCGCTGTGACTGTGAGAAGACAATCAGTTAACGGGATATTCCACGGTCGCCGGCGGCATCTCTTCGCCTTCCTGCCGGAGGAAGGTGTCGAACCAGCGCATCGTACGCATGATGTAATCGAGGCGCGCGGGATTGCGACGGTTGCCGTGTCCCTCGCCGGGATACCAGATCAGCCGCACGGGTGCCTCGCCATGCAGCTTCAGCGAACGGTACAGCTCGAGACTCTGGCTTGGGTGGACGCGGGGATCCTCTTTTCCGTGAAGGATCAACGTGGGAGTTTCGCTCTGATCGGCGTACTTCACAGGACTCCGGTCCCAGACTTTCTCCATGTTCTCATGGGTCCAGATGCCCCAGTGCACGTAATAATCCTCGTAGGGGATGTCCGTCGTATTGCGCTTTGAGATCTGGTTCGAGACGCCGACGAACACGACAGCGGCCGCGAAGCGGTCAGTATGTTTCGTCGCACCCCAGGCGGAGAAATACCCGCCGTAGGATCCCCCTCCGATACCGACACGGTCCTCGTCGACGAAGCCGCGGTCCACGAGCGCGTCGATACCGTCGAGCACGTCATTGAATTCCTTCCCTGCGAGATCCCCCAGACCCATCTTGAGAAACTCCACGCCGCGGCCGGTGCTGGCGCGGTAATTCGGCATGAAAACGAAGAAATCCTTCGCTGCCGCGACCTGTCCCCAGTTGCCGTAGCTGGTCACCCAGCCGTTGTGATAGGACGACTCCGGGCCGCCGTGAATGTCGACGATCAGCGGGTATTCCCTGCCGGGTTCATAGTTGAGGGGATAGATGAGCACGGAGGTGATGCTGAGTCCGTCGCGCGCCTCGTACACAAAGCGCTCCTGCCGGGCAAGGCGCACGCCCGCGAGCCAGGGATTCGAGTTGGTTCGACGCTGGAGATTGCCGTCCCGATAGGTGAAGAGCTCATAGTGATGCTGTGGCGTGGAAGCGGAAAACACCGCGGTGCCGCCCGCGAAGGACACACCTCGCATGACCGCTTCGCCCGGTTCGATCAGCAGGCGGCTCGAGGGTGCGCCGACCGGCTGTTCGCGCAGTGTAATGTCCACTCCTTCCTCCGAGGTATACAGAAGCGTGTTTTCATCTCGCCAGGCAATATCGGTAACCGTACCTTCGAAGTCCTCGGTGTAATTGCGCAGTTCCGCGAAATCCCGGCTCACCGGCACGTCGGCCACGAAAATCGATCCCTCCTTTGAATCCCAGACAGCCACGGCGGAAATGAAGGCGAGGCGGCTGCCGTCGGGACTCCATGCCATCTTGCCGAGCTTGCCGGGATTTTCCACGAGCTTCGTCAGCGCACCGGTGGCGGGATCGAGCAGATGGATGCGCTTGAACATGTAGGAATGATCAACGAGATTTTTCGGCGCGATTGCGGCGGCGATGAATTTCCCGTCCGGGCTCCAGTCGATATCGAACGCCGAGACTCCTTCCGTCATCCGTCTCGTCTCTCCTGTCGGAATGGTGCGCACGTAAATGTTCCGGTCCGGATTCAGTTCCTCGTACACCTCGGCGTTGAATCCCATGGCCTCAAGCTTTTTTTGCTCGGGATTACCGGGCTCGGTCGCGATATAGGCAACCTGACTGCCGTCGGGACGCAGGGTGTAGCCACGGACACCTGTCGGGCTGTCGGTGAGCGGAAACGCCTCGCCTCCGTCAAGCCGAATTCCATATACCTGCGGACGGGGAGAGTCTTCCAGGTTTGCCATGAAGGTGATCAACCGGGAGTCCCCGCTCCAGCCGAGGCTGTACACCACTTTTTTCCCGGAGATGTAGGCACGGGATTCCCCGCTGCTGAGATCCAGCACGTGAAGTTCGCGGAAGTCCCCGCCGGGGGAGTCGTCGAACGGGCGTGGTACGAGCAGTGTATAGGCGACATGGCGTCCGTCAGGAGATATCTCCGCTTCGATGACCTGCTTGAGATCGAAGATATTCCGCTCGGTGAGGATGTCCTGCGCCTGCAGCGGCAGTATCGGGAGGATGAATAAGAGAATGAACATCGGGCGTATGATGCGTTTCATCATTGCGCAACCTCGCTGTTGTACATGTCTGTGGCTCATGGATTCGGCCCCGTAAAAAGCCGATACAGTAAAAGTGCCGCGGGGGCACGGAAAGTTCCACGTGATGCGGAATCTTTCGCACCACAGGCTTGTTTTGAAACTGCAATCTTGACACTTTTGTACAGATTGCGTGTATGAAATGTGGAAACGAAGGACATTCATAGAGGACAGCATGAGTACCGAAGCACAGGATCTTGAGAAACTGACCGGTGGGGAATACAAGTACGGCTTCGTCACCGATATCGAAACGGACACTGTTCCGAAGGGCCTTGACGAGGATGTCATCCGGCTGATATCGAAGAAGAAGAACGAGCCGGAATGGCTTCTCGAGTGGCGCCTGAAAGCCTTTCGCGTGTGGCAGAAAATGAAAGAGCCCACGTGGGCGTATGTCGATTATCCCGAGATTGATTATCAGGATATCTCGTACTATTCCGCCCCCAAGGTGAAAGAACGTCCGAAAAGTCTGGACGAAGTTGACCCGGAGCTTCTGGCCACCTATGAAAAACTCGGCATTCCGCTCAAGGAGCAGGAAATGCTTGCCGGCGTCGCGGTTGACGCGGTGTTCGACAGTGTCTCCGTCGCTACCACGTTCAAGGAGAAACTGCAGGACATGGGCATCATCTTCTGTTCTTTCTCGGAAGCGGTTCAGGAACATCCGGAGCTTGTGAAGAAATATCTCGGGTCGGTTGTTCCTCCCGCCGACAATTTCTTCGCCGCACTCAATTCCGCCGTCTTTACCGATGGATCGTTCGTGTACATCCCCAGCGGTGTCCGCTGTCCGATGGAACTTTCCACGTATTTCCGCATTAACACGCTCGGAACGGGACAGTTTGAGCGCACGCTGATTGTTGCGGAAGACAGTTCTTACGTCAGTTATCTCGAGGGCTGCACGGCTCCCATGCGCGATGAAAATCAGCTGCATGCAGCCGTGGTCGAGCTTGTCGCTCTCGACAACGCGGAGATCAAGTATTCAACGGTGCAGAACTGGTACCCGGGCGACAAGGAAGGGAAGGGCGGCATCTACAACTTCGTCACCAAGCGCGGCAAATGCGCCGGCGTCAATTCCAAGATTTCCTGGACGCAGGTGGAGACCGGTTCCGCGATTACATGGAAGTACCCGAGCTGCATTCTGCTTGGAGATAATTCGGTCGGGGAATTCTACTCGGTGGCCGTGACCAACAATCGCCAGCAGGCGGATACAGGGACCAAGATGATTCATATCGGGAAAAATACCCGCAGCACAATCGTATCGAAGGGGATTTCCGCCGGGCGCAGCCAGAACGTCTATCGCGGACTGGTGAAAATCATGAAAAACGCCGACGGCGCCCGGAATTTTTCGCAGTGCGACTCGATGCTGATGGGTGACAAGTGCGGTGCGCACACCTTCCCGTACATCGAAAACAACAACAGCACCGCGCAGATGGAGCACGAGGCCACGACCTCGAAAATCGGCGAAGATCAGATTTTCTACTGCAATCAGCGCGGGATCGATACTGAAGATGCAGTGAACATGATCGTCAACGGCTTCTGCAAGGAAGTGTTTCGTGAGCTGCCGATGGAGTTCGCCGTGGAGGCGCAGAAGCTTCTCGGCATCAGCCTGGAAGGCAGCGTCGGTTGATCGCCGCGTACAGCGCGTATCACCTGAACACAGAAAGAAATTGAATATATCAGCGAGTTAACACGAGGAGTCATACATGCTTGAAATTCGAAATCTGCACGCTGAGGTGGAAGGGAAAGAAATCCTCAAGGGCGTGAACCTGAAAGTCGAGGCCGGGGAGATCCATGCGATCATGGGACCCAACGGTTCCGGCAAAAGCACTCTGGCCGGAGTGCTGGCGGGTCGGGAACTCTACGAGGTTACGGAGGGTGAAGTCATCTACAAGGGACAGAATCTTCTGGATCTCTCCCCGGAAGAGCGTGCCTGCGAGGGCATGTTCCTGGCCTTTCAGTATCCCGTCGAGATCCCCGGTGTCAGCAATACCTATTTTCTGAAGGCGGCACTCAACGCGATCCGAAAGTACCATGGGCTCGAAGAACTCGACGCCGTTGATTTTCTGGCGCTCGTCAAGGAGAAGATGCAGCTTGTGGAAATGAAGCCGGAACTGCTCAATCGTCCGGTGAATGAGGGCTTCTCCGGCGGCGAGAAAAAACGCAACGAGATCCTGCAGATGGCCGTACTCAATCCCACGCTGAGCGTCCTCGACGAGACGGATTCCGGCCTGGATATCGATGCCCTGCGTATTGTCGCAAACGGGGTGAACAAACTGCACTCGCCGGAAAACGCCACGATCGTTGTGACGCACTACCAGCGTCTCCTCAACTATATTGTTCCCGATCGCGTTCACGTGCTCGTCGATGGCCGCATCGTCAAATCGGGCGACAAGGACCTCGCGTTCCATCTCGAGGAGCAGGGATACGACTGGGCGCGCGACCTGCATGAACCTGTCGAAAACGAATCGTAGAGGGAGTGAATAAGGATGAAACAGGACAAGGCACTACAGACATTCAGAACCAGCTTCGAGGAGTTCGAGAAAGGATTGAACGGCGAATACTCCTCTCCGGTCCACGCCCGGCGGCGCGACGCGATGAAGCGGCTTTCTGAAACGGGCTTCCCGACCCTGCGAGACGAGGAGTGGCGCTACACGAATCTGGCTGCACTGCTGGAGACCGAGTACGTGCGGCCGACACAGAAGGCCGCGGTGGATTTCTCGGCTGTCGATACAAAACGCTTTCTTGATATCGATCAGATGCTGCGCCTGGTCTTCATTGACGGCGTGTATGCTCCCGAGCTGTCGGATCTTTCAACGGCATCCGGGAAACTGCGGGTGCAGGATCTCGCCACTGTCATCAATGAGCAGCCCGACGAGGTGCTCTCGCTCACCGGTGCAGTCGATGAAGGAGCGCAGCACCCGTTCACCATGCTCAACGACGCATTCACCGAGCAGGGAGCGCTGATCCACGTTGGCCAGGGGGCAGCGGAACTGCCGCCCGTGCATCTGCTTTTCCTCGCAAGTGGTGGAGCGAAGCCCCTGCTGATCACGCCCCGCATTCTGATCAGGGCGGAAGCGAACAGTGAGATCGATGTGATCGAGCAGTACGCGGCACTCGGTGATGGCGCGTACTTTACCAACGCGGTCGTGGAGTCGCATGTGGCGGAAAACGCGCATGTGCATCATTACAAGATTCAGGAGGAAGGACCCGCAGCCTATCACGTCGCGGCCAGCTATGCCCGCGTCGCGCGTTCCGGATCCTACTCGAATCATTACTTCGGTTTCGGTGCACGTCTGCTTCGCAATAATCTTCACCTGGTGCTCGATGACGAGGCGGCGGAGTGCACGATGAACGGGCTGTTCATGCCGATGGCGAAGCAGCATATGGATCATCATACCGTTATCGATCATGCGAAGCCCCACTGCAACAGCCATGAGCTGTACAAGGGACTGCTGTTCGACGAGGCACGCGGCGTGTTCAGCGGCAAGATTATCGTGCGTCAGGACGCGCAGAAAACGGATGCGAAACAGTCGAACAACAATCTGCTGCTCTCGGAGAATGCTCTGGTCGACACCAAGCCGCAGCTCGAAATCTGGGCGGATGATGTCAAGTGCACCCACGGCGCGACCATCGGCAGACTCGATGATGACGCCATGTTCTATCTTCGCTCCCGTGGTTTGCCGAAGGAACAGGCGCATAGTGTGTTGGCGTATGCGTTTGCCAGCGAACTGGTTTCGCACGTCCGCCTCGAACCTCTGCGCCAGCATCTCGATGACGCAATTCACAGACGTTTGGAACGATCAGGTATCGAGTAATGAATACGACCTGGAAAGATGACACAGTGACTCTCGCCCGCTCGGTCAACGCCGTACGTTTCGATGCGGAGAAAGCCCGGGCCGATTTCCCCGCGCTCCACCAGGACGTCCACGGTCAACGGCTCGTCTATCTCGACAGCGCGGCTTCCACACAGAAGCCGCAGGTCGTGATCGACACGTTGTCGGAATTTTACAGCCGACAGTATTCCAACGTGCACCGTGGCGTTCATCATCTCAGTCAGATCGCCACGGATCTTTACGAGGGCGCGCGGAGTACCGTTCGTTCGTTTCTCAACGCGCGTCACGACGAGGAGATCGTTTTTGTGCGTGGCACCACGGAAGCCATCAATCTCGTGGCGCAGACCTTCGGACGATCCGAGATCGGACCGGGGGATGAGGTCATCGTTTCCGAAATGGAGCATCACGCGAACATCGTTCCCTGGCAGATGATCTGCCAGGAGAAGGGCGCACAGCTGCGTGTCATTCCCATTGACGCGAATGGCGATCTCCAGCTCGATCATTTCGAGGAAATGATTACGCCACGGACGAAGATCGTTGCGGTCACGCATGTCTCGAATGCTCTTGGAACAGTGAATCCTGTGCGCGAGATCATTCGCATCGCGCATGCATACAACGTGCCTGTGCTGCTCGACGGTGCGCAGTCCTCACAGCATCTCCCGATCGATGTGCAGGAACTCGACTGCGATTTCTTCACCCTGAGCGGACATAAAATTTACGGCCCCACGGGCATCGGCGTTCTGTACGGAAAGCGGGAACTGCTCGAGCGCATGCCGCCGTACCAGGGTGGTGGAGACATGATTCTGTCGGTCACATTCGAAAAAACGACATACAATGAAATCCCCTACAAATTCGAGGCGGGAACACCGAACATCGCCGGCGCGATCGGGCTTGCCGCGGCACTGAAATATTTCCGCGGTTTCGATATCGATGCGCTTGTGGCGCATGAAAAGGAACTCCTGGATTACGCAACCGGGCGTCTGGAGGATATCGATGCACTGCGCATGATCGGTACCGCGAGGGAACGTGCCAGCTCTCTCTCCTTCACGCTCTGTGCCGTGCACCCCCACGATATCGGCACGATTCTCGACAAGCAGGGAATCGCCATTCGCGCCGGTCATCACTGTGCGCAGCCCGTCATGCAGAAGTTCGGTATTCCGGCGACCGCCCGGGCATCCTTTGCGATGTACAACACCCGGGAAGATGTTGACCGTCTCGTCGAAGGCATCAAGCAGGTTCTGGAGGTATTTACCTGATGGACGACATCCGTGATCTGTACCAGGAAGTCATTCTCGATCACAACAGGCACCCGCACAATTTTCGCAAAATGGAGCATCCCGATGCGACTCTCGAGGGATTCAATCCTCTCTGTGGCGATCATTACACATTTTACCTGAGATTTGACGGAGACCGCATCGACGAAGTCAGCTTCGAAGGCAGCGGCTGCGCGATCTCCAAGGCATCCGCCTCGGTGATGAGCTCAGTGCTCAAGGGAAAAACGCGCGATGAAGCCGATCGGCTGTTCACGCTTTTTACCGGTATCGTCACCGGCAAGATGGACGCAGTAGAGCATCTGGATGAACTCGGCAAACTCGCCGCATTCGTCGGTGTCGCCGATTACCCGGTCCGGGTGAAATGTGCGACGCTGCCCTGGCACACCATGCATGGTGCTCTGCATGGAAAAGATGAAAGCATTACGACGGAATGAGGAGGAATCATGCTGACTGATCAGCAGATGCAGGAAATAGATGAGAACACGATTCACGCGATCAAGAGCTGTTACGACCCGGAGATTCCGGTCAATATCTATGAGCTGGGTTTGATCTACCAGATTCGGGTGAAATCCGATGGAAAAGTATCGATCAAGATGACGCTCACCTCCCCGAACTGCCCGGCAGCGCAGTCGCTGCCCGCGGAGGTCAGGGAGAAGGTTGCCCAGATCAATGGCGTCACCGACGTCGATCTTGACATTGTCTGGGATCCACCCTGGAACCCGTCGATGATGTCGGAAGCTGCAAGACTTGAACTCGGCATATTCTGACCGGCATCGACGCGACGCCTGCAGCTCAGCATTTGAGTGTCGTTTCTGGCACGCGTCGATCCCGATATTCCCATGACAAAAGGAGATTCATATAGATGTTCGAAAAACTATCCGTGAACCGGGGTCCCATGTACGACCCGGCTGCCGTGCAGCCCATGCGCGATGAACTTACTTTCGTGGGTTTCGAGGAACTGCGCTCGCCTGAGGAGGTGGACCGCGCTGTGAAGGAAACCGATGGCGTGCTTTTTGTCGTCATAAATTCCGTGTGCGGATGTGCAGCCGGGAGCGCGCGTCCCGCCGCGACGCTGGCCCTGCAGCACTCTGTGATTCCCGACCGCATGGTTACCGTTTTCGCCGGGCAGGAGCGTGATGCGACTGATCGCATGCGCTCGTATTTCAGCGGGTATGCGCCGTCATCGCCCAGCATGGCCATCTTCCGTGACGGGAAACTCGAATTCATGATCCAGCGTCATGACATCGAGGGACGCTCTGCAGAGGAAATCGCGGATGATCTCCGCGACATGTTTGATGCCATGTGCAGCCGTTCGGGTCCCTCGATTCCGTCGCAAAAATACGCTGACCTCGAGCATGCGCGCACCTGCGGCTCCAGGATTCCGAGGATCAACTGACCGGAATGAGTGATGAAGTTCAGCTCCCAGGAAGAATATGGTTTGCGCTGTCTGCTGCAGCTCGCGCGCAGAGGTTCGGATGCGTCCATGACGATCTCTGAGATCAGTGAAGCGGAAGGTCTCTCGTCGTCCTACGTGGCAAAACTGCTCCGCATCCTCCGTCTCAGCGGTTTCGTGGAGAGTGTTCGCGGTCAGGAGGGGGGATACACTCTTTCGCGAACGCCGGAAGCTATTCAGATCAGCGATGTGCTCGCAGCTCTCGGCGGTCGCTTTTACAAGCCGGGGTTCTGTGACCATTTCACGGGAAAAGAAGAAATCTGCGCGCATACATTCTCCTGTTCGATTCGACCGCTGTGGCATCGTGTGCAGACCGCCATCGACAGCGTGCTCGACCGCACGACGCTCGCTGATCTTCTCGAAAACAGCAGCGAACCTCTCTATTCGCGACAACTCATCACCCGGGAGCAGATCCAGGTTCCCGAACGCTGATCGCCAGCCGCACGATCACGACCGTATCCCCGCGATGAACCATGTCTGTCGTGGGGATTTTTTTTTCATGGCGCCGGAACCAGTATATTTTACAAGCCATCGTCTGTTTCCCTGTGATGAATCGCGTTTCCAGACAGACCGAACTTCTTCAACTCCTCCGTGTGCTGGCTGCCGAGAGGCTTCGTCCCTCGCAGATAGATCGGTTGGTGGGGCATGCCGTTGCCCTGAGTGTCACCTACATCCACTGGATGGCAAACAAAAAAGGATATCAGCTGCAGCAGCTTGGAATGACGCTCGAAGACCTGGCCTACGACGCCGTTGCGGAACTGTTTGCCGGGGAGGATGAGCACTGCTGTACTGCTCTGCGGAAGGCCCTGCCGGATGAGGCTGCGCGGGGGAGTGACGAAGAACTCCTCGCCACGTTTCACGCGATGCTCTTCAAAAATGTACAGCAGCGCATTGGCAGAATCTTCGCCGAGTTCAATCCACTGTACCGGTATCTTCATAATGCGCTGCGTTCCCATGTCCGTCGCAGACCCGACATCCTCAGCCTCGATATGATCGACGGACGTTGGTTCTGTCTTCGCGATGCGGAGTACGCCCGGCTGGATCTGCCTGCGATACCGCTGCGAGAACTGCGGTATCTGATTCGCCCGTCCCTGCGACACGGGAGATCCCTTTCAGTATCCGTTCTCCATGCCGTGTTCATCTTTCTTGATGCCCAGGATACCTATCGGAAGGCGATACTCGAGGAGGACGTTCTGCGTATGGCCCGCGATCTGGCCGGGGCGGAACTGGAACACGGCCGGGTGCAGGACGATGAGGCAGGGATGATTCTCGATGCGGGCAGCCTCTCGCGTATTATTGACGAGGCCGTCGATGAGAGCATTCCCTGGGTGGAACACAAGTATGTGCGCCTCGATCGTCTCTCCGTGCAGGAAATGAATCTGTTTTTTGAAGCCATTCGCCTGTATTTCAGGGATTTCATGCAGGAGGGAGAGACGGCGGGACCATTCCATTATCTGCGCGCATGCATGCCGGGGTTGACGCATCAACGCTTCCGGTCCACGTACAGGCACAAATTCGAGTATATTCTCAACCGAATTCTTGAACGGGCGCGGGAGAAGTTTGATCAGCGATGTGATCCAATCCGGATACAAAAATGAAAATTTTTTTTCAAATTTTTTCGCCACCGGGCAGAAATGAACGCTATATAGTACATGAGGACGGTATACAATCTCAAGAGGACATCCTGACATGAAGCATCTGGATATGAAATCGATTCTCACCCTCGCCATGCGTGGGGAGACTGCTTCGCATCTCGATGTCTGCTCGTTCTGCAGGGAACAGTATCAGCTTGCGGTGGATTTTCTTTCATTTTCACCGGATGCCGTTCAACGGGAGGAGGAGACAGAAAGCGCGGGTGCAAAACTTGCGCCGGCGGCCTGGCGTCTGGCAGCCCAGAGCGCTGAAACGGCGGAGCCGATATTCCGGCTTCGCCGTACCTGGTATTTCAACTCCGACGGGAGCATCCTTCGGGTCATTGAAGACACACAGCGGCAGATGCTCACGGGATTTTTCATCTCGGAACAGCGTCCGTCCGAGGAACTGCGTATCCGCTTCGACGGTATTGATCGCGAATTCGTCCCGGATCCCAACGGTGTCTTCGAGATTGGTGCTGCCAGTATCAACATCGAACCCATGCAGGTGACGGTCAGTAATTCGTGAGTTCCTTTGAAATCTCCACACGCCCCGCCGTCCACTGCTGTCTCGCATGCTGAGGTTGTAGCGCGATGACGGACATTGCTTCAGGTTACATTCGAACACCGGGAGAGCTCGATGCCGCTGCCAGGGCGCTTGAGCGAAGCCTGGGGCAGACCCCCTCCCCGATCAAGCGCTTTCTCCTCATCGCGGAATTCGCTTCGCATATCCGTTCCCTGCCGGCGTTCTGGCTGTCGGGATATGTGCCAATTTTTGCGCCCCTGTTCGTCGAACTCGTGCGCCTGCCGTTCATGCGAAATGTCCCTCCCAGTGTCTGGACGGATGCCTACAACTTCCTGATGCTGATTCGTCGCCTCGACTGGGACAGGCGTATTCCGGGATTTGACGATGCCCGGGAGAAAGCCGTGCGGCACACGATTCTCTCCTATGCATTCGTATCATCGCTTCGCGAACTCCACGCATTCCTCATGCAGCACGAAATGGTCGACCGCATACTTGACGAAGCGGAGTGGATGCAGATTTTCGGCGCAGCAAACACGTCCTATGGCCTCTTCATCCGCTACGCCGAGGTGCTGCGATCCTTCGGGGCGCAGGCATCAGATGCCGTGAAGCAGGCGGTCGATGCATGGGGAAATTTCCGCAGCCGCCGTGATACAGTTTCCATCATTCTTCTCGATGATGAAGTGCATTCACGATACGCGGCGGGACGTGTGCTGCTGATGGACATCCTTCCGCGAAATGCACAGGATGCGGAAAGCCACCTCGGCAATCTGCTCGGGGAGAGCGGTCATGAAGTCGTCGAGCAGCTCAATCGCGCTGAGGAACTCGCCCGGGATATTCTCGATGAACGTCTTCACGCCTCGGTACCGCCGACCCGGTATCACTACTCTGTGCACGAATCCAGTGCGGAGCTCATCGGCGGCTCGCTTGGACTGCCGGCCACAGCCGGCGTGCTGGCAAGTCAGACCTGGCATTTGAATCTTTCCGAGCGATGGTCCATTCCGGCAACTGTCGCCTGTACGGGCCGCCTCAACAGCAGGGGAGCAGTGGAGGCCGGTTCATGGGCTGTTCTCGAGATGAAACTCCGTCTTGCATTCTTTTCACCGCTTGAGCGCATCGTCATTCCCGCCGCGCATCGCGAGGCGGCGCTGCATACCATTCAGATGCTGCAGCGTGCATTCCCCAACCGCATCCTTGATATCATCGGTATCGCAGATGTTCATGATCTTCCCGTTACACCGGGCGTGTTCAGGATCGAGACGCGCAGCGGGCTGGAACGCCTGGGCTTCATGCTGCGGCGATACAATTACCTTCTGACAATCGTGCTTACTCTGCTGCTGCTTGCGGGAGGTGGTTATGTGTTCTACATGACGTATTACGATTATCCCAATCTTGAGCTTGCGCGCGGACTTTCGGTTGGCAGCAGTGCCATCGTATTCAATCCGAAGGACAGTCTGCGGTGGTGTTTCCGGGATGGCGCGCTCGTCCGTGATCCTCGCCTTCCGTTCGGGGATCTCGAAACCGGGGACGGCTTCACGCGCACGTTGCGCATCTGGAATATGACACCGCGCGGGCTCAAGGTGCGGCTTGCCATCGAAGGAGCGAACGCCCCTGACTGGTATGTCAACAGCGGGGAGGAGATTCTGGATGTCGCATCTGCCAGCAGTCAGTCGTTCTCCGTCATGTTCGCTCCGACATCCTCAGGCCGGAAAATATCCGCACGGCTCGTTGTGCGCGACGCGAACGACGACAGCGAACTCTATGCGCTGGAGCTTTCCGGCGCCGCCGGTGCGCCGATGCCCGCCGGCTACGCCCTGCACTTTGACGGCCGCGACGATCATGTCTATTTCGGACGTCGAAGCACCGCATTCGATATAGGGACTTCCGCGAAACGGGAGCTGACCTTCGAATGCTGGTTCAGGCCTGCGCGTGAGGACAGAAATTTCGTTCTGCTGTACAACGGCATCGACAGTTCCGGTGCACGCCCCCTGCAGGATCTGGTGCTGGGGTTTGATTCACTCAGCAAATGCTACTACAGAGTGGGTTCGCAGATCAACACGCTCAGGCTGCCACCGCATCTGCAGCCGCGGGTCGATACCTGGAACCACGTCGCACTTGCGGTGTCGTTGCCCGGGCGACGTATTTCGCTGCATATCAACGGGCAGATGATAGATGACCGCATCACCGACTTTCTCATGGATGGATTCGGGCTCCCGTATGTGACACTCGGTGCCTTGAATGACACGCGCACGATGGATCTTTTTTTCGAGGGAGAACTCGACGAAGTGCGCCTCTGGCACAGCTTTCGCACGACACAGCAAATCCGAGGCAGCATGCATCGGCGTGTCAGTGGATTGAATCCATCACTTGCGGGATACTGGGACATGGACACCGCGGTCGAATCCATCCTTTTCAATGCAAACAAACGCGCACATAGCGGCACGCTGCGCAACCGGCCGAGTGTTATCCGCTCGGATGTCCCCATCGAAGACGAGAAACGCGATTTCCGGATAGTCCCGTTTGGTGACAGCGCCCGTGCGGTGGAACTGACCCCTGGCCGCTATCTCGGATGCATGCGCCAGGTCTTGCCGCGATATGGTCCGGCGACATTCTCTCTGCGCTTTCTGCAGACCGGAGATCCGACGATCCATTTTTATTATGCACGCACCGAGCAGGGGTGGATATCCATTGAAGACATGTACACGTTTACGCGCGTTGCACGGCATCACATCACGATTTCGGAAGGCTGGCATCTGGCTGTGTGCACTGTGAGCAGGACCGGTGAACTCGTGCTCTACGTCGATGGTGCAGCTGTCGATACCAATCGCGCGAGCTTGTCGTCACCCTATGACTGGCATCGGAATTTCGAGGGAATGCTGCTCGGCTTCCTGTTTGACAAGGAGAATCAGCTCAACTCATCCTACTACGATCTCTATCATCCGACGCTGACGCATGCCAGGACCTACGGTGATTTCAGGATTTGGGATCGAAAGCTGACACAGGATGAGATTCGTGAGTTCAGCCGTGATGGCAGAGCGCCTGCGTCGGGACTGCGTGCATTCTGGCCTTTGCAGAATTCGCCGGACAGGAACGGCAATTTCATCGACGAGATCGGAGGCGCGATGCTGCATCTCAAGCGCGTGGCTGCCTGGGAGTAGATCAGGAGGGGAGGATGAAATCAGGCGTGTGTCGCTGCTGCGCCGATCATCTGGATCAGAAATCGACAGAGAAGGAAAGGACGGGAGTACCATCAATGACACCGGCTCCGAAAGCCGGCAGGGAAGTCATGTCATCCCCACTGAAATAGCGGTCATAGATCAGATTCCCGATCAATATTCCGGCGGCGGCGCCGACCAGCACATCCGTCAGGTAGTGTTTGCTGTCCGCCATACGGCTGTATCCCACATATCCCGCCCAGCCGTACAACGCGCCGAAGGCGCTCGCTTTCAGCGTCGCGGAAAGCAGCGGCGAGGATTCCAACGCCTGCCAGTGGTCGATCGCATCAGCAGCCTCACGATACAGGAAGGCGCAGGTCACGAAATTCGTGGAGGTGTGCCCGCTGAAGAAACTTTTTGTGTCGGAATTATCGGGGCGCGTTCGCCGGACCGTATTCTTGATGAGTTCTGTAGCGATGTGATTGTACATCAGCACCTTGTAAAAGGCGAATGCGCGCGCATACACACCGCGCATGTCGGCATCCCCGGTGATGTTCCGGGTCGCCGCGTACAGCAGATGAGATCCGAAGACCGCGGTGGGAAGAATCCACGTGTCAAGGCTTCCCGCGGAGTTTCCCGGTGTACCCAACGCCTCGGCAATAGTGCGTTCGAAGGCGGCGGGCGGCAGGGAGACAAGCTTTGTGGAAGGATTGTCCGCCTTGTAGTAGTTGCGTGCCAGATACAGCAATGTCACGGGAGCGTCATACCATTCGGCGACCGCCAGCAGTCCGTCTGCTGCGTCACCGCCGATGCGCTCCGGCCATGATGTCCCGTCGGAACGCTCCTGTGCGACAACCGAAGCCGGAAGCAGCAGGAAGATGAAAACGATGGTGAGCAGACGCATGAAGCCCTGTCGATTGAATGTGACGCAGCTGTGCGCGATCAGTTGAAATGCGGGTGCGGGCACCTGAGAGAGGAAGCGGTCTTCTGGTTGCGGGAAATCTACGAAACATGGTATCGGAAGGAAAGGGAAAAAGTGCGGGTGCATGAAGCGGAATGCACATTCCGGGTTGGATGCTACAGTGGTTGGATGCTGCGGTAATACAAGATGCTGCAGTAATACAAGGGAATGAGCCCGGCGAGGGAGGAAGCCGTGTGGAACGGACGGATCAGAATTGCATCCGAAGAGACAGTAGCGGTCCGTCCTCACCGGGTGCAATGCCCAGTCCGGGAAATGCGGTCGTGCCCGCCTGGTTCACCTGCCCGTACACGAAATGACCGATCAGCGAGCCGATCGCAGCACCGACGATGACATCGGTGAGATAGTGTCGCTGGTCGCGCATGCGGCTGTATCCGACATATCCGGCCCAGCCGTAGAGTGCCGCGGCTGATCCTGCGCGCAGAATGTTCCGGAGAACTGGCGCTCGGCGCAGTGCATCCCATTCGAAGATGGCATCATCAAGCTCCCGCTGCAGGTAGGAAGACATCGCGAACGTTGTGGATGTGTGTCCGCTGAAAAAACTCTTGCTGTCACTTCTGTCGGGACGCTCACGATGGACGAGGTTTTTCGCAAACTGTGTTGTGACCTGCGTGTACACCAGCGCCTTGTAAAATCCCAGCGCCTGGTGGAAACCGGGCTGCGGATCATGGCGGTCATCGAGGATGGTGCGGCCGGCGGTATAGAGCATGCGCGAGGCGATCAGCAGATGCGGTATGGTGAACGGTTCGAGACTCCCCGGCGAGGATGCCCCCGGCACACCGATCCCGCGCGCCAGCGCGCGTTCCGCATCGGATGGGCCGATCACGATCGGCTTCGCATCCTGTGGAACGATGTCGTACACGTTCACGAGGTATACGAGGTAGATCGGACCATCATACCACGCGAGCGCGTCATCGGCAGCGGCCGTGAAACCCTCGGTCAGCCGTTCGATGCCCGATGGATGCGCTTCATACTGCGCATGCGCGAGGGGCTGCACTGTCGGGAAGAGCAGGAGAAGAGCGAGGAAGCTGCCGGTGGCAGCGGATAGTTGAAATGATCTCGGGTTCAAATGAATATTTCGTTATCGCGGAAAGCGGGTGAGCGAATCAATGTTTGCACGGAAAAATTCACGTCGTGCAATAATATCCGCCTTGAGACGTTCAGATTCAACGGATAAATGCACCCCGGAAAGACCGAGATCCGGATCCAGTGCATGGGCGGTCGCGATCCGTGATGTAAATGCATCGAGCACGGGAAACAGACGCGAAGGGACGAACACACTGTCGACGATGCGATGCAGTTCACGCCTGTACATGCTGACGCAGCTGTCATTCTGCAGGAGCGCCTGGATGATATCATTCCCGCCGACCAGTCCGATATCGTATTCCTCGTACATGACTTTGTCGAAATCCCAGGGAATGACGGTGTAGGGGGCGTCTGCTTCGGGACGGTAAAACAGCAGATTGTTCGTAAATCCGTCGACGTGATTGAGAATTGACGCCGCGGCGTGATAGCGCAGGTACTGCGGGATATCGAGATGCGGTGAGACCAGCTCGAACAGTGTCTCCGGCGATGCCCGGTCCAGCGCGTGGATGAAATCTCCGAAATCGTTCAGATTCTCATTGTCCGGGATTTCCTTTTCGAAGTATTTCTGCAGATGATTTCCGCCCCGGTATGTAAAGCGTGCGCCGAATCCTGCCTTGATAAGCTCATGCACTGGGGCGCCGCGACGGTCGAACCAGTTTTGCTCGAAGCGTTCGATCTGCAGATACAGGCCAAGATTGCGGTCGTTGATGCGCAGGAAAACGGGGTGATAATCAAACGTGGGAAACCCGAGCTCTCCGAAAACAGTGGCGGCGAGCACGGTGCGCAGTCGACTGTCGTCGAAGATCTGCGAACTGAGATTGGAAACCTGCAGTTCGTTCAGATACGTCCCGTCGCGCAGTTCCAGCTTGAATGACCAGCGCGAATGAAACCGTGAACCGGCACCCTGCGGCTCCACCGTCCCGCGCAGCCGCCGGTTTCCGAGAAAGATCTCAATACCTGCCTCCTCGTCGCTCCAGCGGTTGCTCAGCAGTTCTGCATAGCGGTCCGAAGGGATATGGCTGTCGAGTACGGGGATGTCCGTGATTTCATCTCCGGGCCGGGGATCGTTGCCGGGGTCGCAGGCGGAAAACAGCAGCAGGACCAGCAGCTGAGGCAGGAATATGCGCCGGCGGTCGGCGCACAGCCATTTCCAGCATGTCGTCAGCAGTATGAGTGAAAACCGGCGCATCAAAACCTGATGAAAATTTCTGTGGCGAACACGGAACCGTGCGTGCTGTAATCGTCTGAGAAGCGGTCCTTTGTCAGCAGTCCGTCGGCCGTCAGGCGCAGCCGTACGTCGTCATCCACGAAAATATTCATGCCCGGCATGATCTCCACCGTATGGTACTCGGTTGCATCGGAATCAGGCGCGTACCACGCCACGAGCAGGAATGGCTCAATGAGCTTGACGACGTCCCCGTCCACGGGGAGCCGCACGGCGGTCAGAGATTTCACGCCTGTCGACAGCACGCGGTCACTGAGTCCGAGCAGGCGGCGGCGAATCCCCTCTTCCGGATCCTGCGCTGCGAAAAGCTCGAGACTTGTCTCGAAGCGCTCTGTTCGGAATCCCGCATCGGCCGACAGCCCATGCGTTGTGATGGCGTCATCGTGACTGCGCGAGAGTACGGCATAGCCGAGCGAAACGAACCACGGATCCATGTGATAGCGTCCGCGGGCATAGGCGCTGGTGACGTAGGAGTGGTTTTTGAACACGCCCACCGCGTACGTCCACGGCATGTCCGGACGCTTTTCCGGGTTGTAGTTGTGGTACACCATGATGCCGACATTCCGGCCGGCATATCCCAGTTCCCCGTTGCGTCGGTGGATATAACTGTCGAATACGGAAATGTATTCGTCCCGGTCGACCAGTCCCTCGATGCTGTAGGGCTTTCTGACATTGCCTACTTTGATTCGTGCGTAATCCATGTACTCGAATTTCACCGAGAATTCGCGCAGAACCACCGCGCGTTCATCGGACTTCCCGCGGAAATCGAGCTGGGCTTCGATGTCCTTGCCCAGGTCGATATCCGCCTGGAATTTCCCTTCGTAATAGAACTCCTGATTGAATTCCACGAGCGGATTGCGGTCATACAGGCGCACACCCGTAGCGCCGAATCCGGAAAAATCGACATCCTGCGCCCGGAGAGGCATGTGAAACAGAAAAAGGAGATACACGCCCGCCAGCAGCGGGAGAGGGCGCACATTCAGTGATGTGAGAGGGAACAGTATGGGAAAACGCATGGATCTGGCCTGCATATGAACGAACAGGAGCAAAATAGGGAGTTTACGCTCCGGTACAAACGGACTGGCCGTGTCATCGTATTGACGAATCGCAGGCGTCATGGGAATCAGTACTCGAACCGGTATTCCCGATGACCTGTGCGGAACGGGAGACTGATTTCGAACCGCCTGTTGTTTTCATCCTGCATCACCCGTGCGCGCTCGCGCTCCGCGTCGGTCTCGAACAGCAGCGACTCGTCGTTGATGCGAATACCACGCGGCATGATTCCCGAACCGATGATGCGGAAACGGATGCTCCGCAGCGCGCGTGCCCATCGTCCGTCACTGCTCTGCGTTTCGATGATCCACGTCGTGCCGTCGTTGCGCATACTGAATCGGATTTCATCGAAATCACCTGTCAGATGCGAGAAGCCTTCTCCCGCGTCGAGATACAGCGTGTAGCTGCTTTCGTCGCCGGGCACGACATCCAGAATCAGTTCGGTCAGCGGTCTCTCGCCGCTGTGCTGCTGCACTTCCCGGCGCGGAACGATCGCGCCACCGCGGTAAAAATACGGCAGGCGTTCAAGCGGCGCCTTGACGATGATGCTGTTCCCACCGTCGTGACTCTCCCCGTTCCACGGATCAACCCATCGTCCTGGCGGCAGGTAGACTTCCTTCAGTTGTTTGCCTTCGTGCACGACGGGTGCGACGAGGATCTGTGATCCCGCCAGGAACTGGTGTTCCCAGCGGCTGCTGAATGTCTCCGGATCGTCGTGGAAGTCATAAAACAGGGGACGCATGAACGGCGTCCCGTCCCGGGAAGCGCGGCGCATCTCATTGTAGATGTACGGCAGCAATTCGTATCGCATCCCGATATAGTTGCGGACAATGTCTTCGGTCCATTCCCCGAAGGACCACGGTTCCTGATCTGGTGTGTTGATATGCGTATGCGTTCGGAAAAACGGTGTGAATACGCCGGCCTGTATCCAGCGGGTATACAGTTCGGCCGTTGGCGTGCCGATGAAGCCGCCGACATCCGGACCGGTAAAGGGAACGCCGGAAAGACCGAGTCCGACGCACATCCGCAGTGCGAGTCGCAGATCATCGAAGCGTGCGTTGTTATCGCCCGTCCATATCGCCGCATAGCGCTGCGTGCCCGCGAACCCTGCCCGTGTGACGATGAACGGCCGCTTCGCGGGATGGCTGCCGCGCATGCCTTCATAGGTGGCCTGCGCCATCAGATGGCCGTACACGTTGTGGATTTTCTTGATGGTTGAGCGGCGGCCCTCGTCGTCGAATTCCACCATGAGCGGCATCTCCCGTCCCCACACCGCCGGTTCGTTCATGTCGTTCCAGAAACCGTCCACGCCCGTATCCAGCAGCTCTCCGCAGTGGATGCCCCACCAGTCGCGGGTTCCTGTCCGCGTGAAATCCGGGAAGTGACACCAGCCGGGCCAGACCTCCCCCTGGTAGGGATCGCCATCCGGGTACCGTGCGAAATAGCCGCTGCGCAGCCCTTCCTCATAGACATCGTAGCCCTCCTCGATTTTCACGCCGGGATCGATGATCGGTACGACCTTGAATCCCATTTTCCCGAGTTCGGCGCAGAGCCCTGCGGGATCAGGAAACCCCGTGCTGTCCCAGGTGAAGACCTTGTATCGATCCATGTATCGGATATCGAGGTAGATCACATCGGCGGGAATCTTCCGCTGCCGGAAATTGCGCGCGACATCCAGCACTTCGAATGCGGGATAATAGCTCCAGCGGCACTGCTGATATCCGAGCGACCACATCGGCGGGAGCGGCATGCGCCCGGTCAGCCGCGTGTAGCGTCGGACGACGTCGTCGACGCGGGGACCGAACATGAAGTAGTAATTCATCTCCCCGTCTTCCGCGCCGAAGGAGTACACGCGATCGCTCGCGGCGCCCATGTTGAACACCGAACGGTAACTGTTGTCGAAGAAGATGCCATAGGCGCCGACATCCCGCACGCCGATGAAAAACGGGATGGAAACATACAGCGGATCCTCGCCGTCGCGGTATCCCGGATTGTCGGAATTCCACATCACCCATTGCGCGCCGCGCTTGTTGAGTCCTCCGGTCTTCTCGCCCAGTCCGTAGAAGCGCTCGTTCTCATGCAGTGCTTTCCACACATGCACCTCCTTGCCGTCCCATGCGTGTCCGAAGGACGGAGCGTCTGCGGCGATCAGCGTGGTTTCCTCATCGAGGAAGCGCAGTCGCAGGGGGAATTTCTGCACCGACACACGGCCGCCGGGCATTGTCAGCTCGAGTGCGCCCGGGGTGTCGTCAATCTCCCAGCTGAGCAGGGCATTCCCGGGATACACAACGGCGTAGGACGGGATGTCCTCGATGCGTCCGTCCTCGCCGATCTGAATGCGCACAATGCCGGTGTCCGCCAGGGTCAGGCGCATGACATTGTTGGTCGCAATGATGGTCACCTCCCTGCCGCTGACGGAGTGGGATTCATAGGATCCCAGGAAGGTGTAGCGGTCGGCCGCCGCGTCAGTTGTGAGCAGGAGAACGCATGTGAGGAGAAAGAATGTGTGTTTCATGATCGATCCATTGCATGAGCAAAAAAGCGTCGCGTGACGAACAGCCAGGTGAGCGGAACGCCGGCGTCACCGGAACAGCCACCAGAGATAGAGAAGCAGGAGCACGAGCAGGACCGACGCCCATTTGTTGGCGGTCCGCATTGCCGTGGTTCTGACCTTCAGCCGTGGTGTTTCGGAGAATGTGAGATGCAGCAGCCGGGCGCGGTCGGGTGCCTCGGTTGCGAGGCTGACAGCGACCAGCACGCCGGAACAGACGAGGAAGAGCAGAATGGCCACATGCAGAAAATTCACCGACGCCGCGCCTGCAAGCACGGCATTGTCGAACGGCTCGAGCTTGTGACTGATCTCGAGCACGAAACGCAGCGCACCGAGTACGAGCCCGGTCAGCAGCGCCGCCATGGCGCCTTTCGCATTCACCCGGCTCCAGAAAATGCCGAAGAGAAACACGGCGGCGATCGGTGGAGAAATGTACCCCTGCACGCTCTGCAGATACACATACATGCGCTCGTCGCTGAGCAGGCCGATGAACGGAATCCACAGCAGTCCGAGTGCGACCATGATCACCGTGACCAGCCGTCCGACGCGCACGGTTTCACGTTCATCGGCATCGGGACGCAGTTTCTGGTAGATGTCGATCGTGAACAACGTCGAAGTGGAATTGAACATGGCGCTCAGCGACGACATGAGCGCGGCCAGCAGACCCGCCACGACGAGACCCTTCAGCCCGCTCGGCAGCAGGGTGGTGATCATCCAGGCGAAGCTCTGGTCGCCGGTGACCTCGCCGCCGGACAGTGCGTACCCGACGATGCCCGGCAGCACGAGCACGAACACGGGCAGAATTTTCAGGAAGCCCGCGAACACGGTGCCGGCCTGGGCGTGATCGAGATTGCGGGCGCTGAGCACGCGCTGCACGATGTACTGGTCCGTGCACCAGTACCAGATCCCGAGAATCGGTGCCCCGAAGACGATGCCCGTCCAGGGGAAGTCCGGATCACTCATGGGCTTGAACATGTGCCAGAAGTCGGGCGGGGTCGCGGCCACGACGGCATCCCAGCCGCCCGCGCGGTCGAGCCCGATCAGGGTCAGGGCGATGGAGCCGGCGATGAGCAGGAACATCTGCACCAGGTCGGTGTAGATGACGGCGCTGAGTCCGCCCAGCACCGTGTAGATTCCGGTGATCAGCACGATCACGACGGCCGAGGTATACATGTCCCAGCCGACGACGGCATTCAGCAGGATGCCGCCCGCGTACAGGGAGATGGATATCTTGGTCAGCACATAAGCGACGATGGATATCACGCTCAGGTACCAGCGGGCGCTTTTTCCGTAGCGGCGCTCAAGGAATTCAGGCATCGTGAACACGCCGGACTTGAGGTAGAACGGCGTGAACACCCAGCCGAGGAGCAGGACAATAAGCACGGCCAGCCATTCGAAGTGGCCAACCGCGAGACCGGTTTTGGAACCCGTGCCGGCGAGTCCCAGCAGATGTTCACTGGAAATGTTCGTGGCGAACAGCGAAGCGCCGATGGCGAGCCAGCCGATATTGCGCCCTGCCAGGAAGTAGCCCTCCGGCGTTTTGCCACGGCGCGTGAAGTACACTCCGATCCCGATCACCATCAGGATGTACACGACAATGATAACGAGATCCGGGATGGAAAGCGTCGATGACATGACGGCAGCTCTGGATAGACGATGGAGGATAATCTGCGGATTGTCACGCAGAATGGCAAGCTGGGGAAGCTGATCCTCTCATTCCACACGCACGACGACCATGGTCATGTCGTCATGCTGTTTCGCCCGTCCGATGAAACGGCCGATCTCCCCGTGCATGTGCGTGAGGATATCCCGCGCGTTGCTTCCCGCGTACTGCGCGAGTGCCGTGGACATCCGTTCCTCCCCGAATTCCTCACGTTTGCGTGTCATGGCCTCGGGATAGCCGTCCGTATAGAATACAAAGACATCGTCCTTCTGCAGCGGAAGAGACAGTTCCTCGATACTCTCCGAAAATCGTCCACCCTCATCAAACCCCAGCGCCATCCCGCGCGAGCGGATGACCTCCACCGATGCATCCGTGCCGCGATGCAGGACGTGGGGATGTCCCGCCCGTGCGACGGTCAGCAGGCGCCGCTCCATATCGAAGACTGCGTAAATCATACTGATGAAATGTCCCCGCTCCACATTCTCGTAAAAGAGTGTGTTCATACGCCGGAGCACTTCCGCCGGCGAGGAGGAAATACTGCCCAGCGCCTTGAGAAATCCCTTTGTGAGCGTCATGTAGAATGCCGCCTGTGTCCCTTTGCCCGAAACGTCGCCGATGGCGATGCCGAGTTTCCCGTCACCGAGCGGCATGAAATCGTAGTAATCACCGCCCACTTCGAGCGCGGGGACGCAGTGCGAGGCGATGTCGAGTCCGGGCATCACCGGCTCGTGCTTGGGAAGGAAACTCATCTGCACGTCCCGTGCGATCTCGAGTTCCCGTGCCAGGCGCTGCCGTTCGGTGATATGCTGCTGGAAACGCGGTGCGATCTGCTCGAAGTCGAGTGCGCGATCAGCGGTCGCCATGGCGGAAAACCCGTAGGCGATGGCGGCGACCAGCAGGATACCCAGAACAAGGGCTTCACCGGAATAGGCGCTGTTCCAGGGGAGGGCGAACAGCAGACCGTTCTGCAGCACACCCAGCGTCACCATGGCCGTCAGTGTGGTGACGATGTCGGTGCGGATGAAAAGCAGTACGAGCAGCAGCATTACCGGCAGCAGAACGATGTAGGCCTCCGGAAGGGGGACCAGGTTCGGCAGGTCGATAATCGTGAGTGGAATGACGGCCGCGGTGATCAGCAGTGCCGTATTTCTGATCCGCATGCGCAGCAGGGAGATGAAGAACAGCAGAAAGAATGCTATTCCGGCGATACTGCTGAGCAGCTGCTCGGCGAAGAGAAAAATCGCGGGCGCTTCCGAAGAGAGGAAGTCGTGTTCGTTCTGCGTTTTTTCGAGAATCCAGACCGGGGCATCGAGTGAGGAGGCGAGCGCATTGAGCGCGAGCGCCGCGAGCAGCAGGAAAAAGCCGGCGGTTACCCCGCTCAATACCGCAAACCCGAGCCGCGAATGCAGGAAATGACCGCTCGCGAGCAAGTCGAAACTGATGAACTTGTCTTTCCAGACATCGCGCCCGACCGATTCGCTGACCGCCCAGAGCAGGAGGAGTCCCGCCCCGACGAACAGGGAGGACACCAGGATGATTGCGACGATCTGCAGCATGCTGTCCATGTTGCGTGCCAGCTCCGTCGTCATCCACGCACTGAAAAGCAGGGCGCCCATGATTCCGATGACGATGCCGGAGCGGAAGCCGATTTCATAGGTCCGCAGGCGCCTGAATCCCACGATCGCCATCAGGATGACGACGACGGCATAGAACAGAATCTCCACGATCTCGATGAAGCTGGTCGCCTTTCCCGCGCGGCTGTCGGCGAGGGAGCGGTAACTGTGTTTCAAATCGGAAATACGCGTCCCCGCCACGATGACGCTGACATCGATCGAATCCTCCACTGCGTCGTCGTACGATGACCATGAGAATGTATGATCCGTGCGATTGGGCATCGTTGTGGAGGAGCAGCGAATGCCGTCCCATGTGAATAGGCCCGCACTGCTGTCCGGAATGTCGGAGACGACGGAGACAGGGCCAAGCAGCAGGGGTGCTGCGTGCCGGAGCAGGAATGCACGTGCGACATCGTACGCCTCCGCGGTGCCGACGGAAGGAAGCGCGAGTGAATCGGGAATTGGCATCCAGAGCTGCAGCAGTCTCTGTCGCATATCGAGTTGCATCGCGATGTCGCCGTGTATGAGGCGCTCGATGTCTCTCTCATCCGGTTCGGAACCGATCTGAATGCTGACCGTCTGTTCATCCCGCCGGGTGAGCTGCAGCTTTGTCCGGTAGCCGGGGGTGTTGCCGCGCAGCAGCCGGTTGCCCTCGCGAAGGCCATGCATCGAGTACGTGCGATCGAGCAACGCGGGATTCCCGATGTGGGTGTAGCGCAGATCATGCTTCTCTTCGGCGAGCCGCAGATCGGAGAGAATATTTCGAACCGTGCGATGCAGGTCCTCCCCGTCGTTTCCGAGACGCAAACCGCCTTGTGGATGGAAGGAGGGATACAGAACCATCAGCAGCACGGCTGCGATGAGAATTCCCGCGGTAAGGAGGATGGCGTGGAGATAATTGTGTTCTGGTTTCTGCATGACATCGCCCTGGTCCTTTGCTGAACATACGCGAAAATCGCAGGATGTTGCAACTGTTGCGGGGATCCTGCGTATCTTTGTTTGTACGCAACACATCTTCCCGTATTCTCGCATGAAGAATCCTTTCGACCACATATCTCCGCGCTGGATTCGGATCATCTATACGGTGTTTGCCGCGCTTGTACTGGCGGTCTCGTTCTACAACTTCATGCATCTGATGTTCTGGCGTGTAGCGAGCAACGACCAGTGCCGCTGGGATCAGGTGTTTTCCGATAGTGCGTTCGTGCATATCGACGAAATTGATCCGGACGGTCCCGCGCACGCGGCAGGGATCATGGAGGGAGATATCCTTCTTGCGATTGACACCATGCAGGTATCCGAAAGCAAAGAGGCGTGGATGCTGTTGTCGGATGCAGCGCCGGGAGACACGCTGCAGCTGCGTATCGAGCGTGATCATCGTGAGCATGTCAGGCACTATGTACGTTCGGACGACACGACTGCCACGTCCCTGAAGCTCTCCGATCGCCGGCGCATGACACTGATCATCACCGACATCGTCAGAGGCGGCGTCACAGACTCGGCGGGCATCGAAGACGGCGATATTCTGCACCGCATCGACGGTATCAGTATTCGCAACCATTATGGACCGTCGTACCTGATCAACATTCATGAGGCCGGGAGCAAGGCGGAGTTTCTCGTCGAGCGTGACGGCAGGTTTCTTACCTTCAATGTCCGTCTGCTGAAAATCATCAACTATGTCTATCTTGCCCAGTTCATCCTGGGTCTCGGATTTCTCCTCGTCGGGTACTTTGTTGTCATGGCGCGTCCCCAGGGCGGTATTCAGCGGAAGTTCGCCCGCTTCGGTATCTATGCAATGTTGTTTTTCGGTCTGTCCTCGGTGGTTGCGTACTCGATCTACGATCCGATGTGGAAGGTGCATTTCTTTATCGCAGTGTACCTGCTCGCCAGGTTCATCGCGCCCCCGATCTTCGTGAGCTTCTTCCTGCATTTTCCCGTGCGGCGTTCGCTGGCTGACAGGCGCTGGATGGCACCATTGCTGTATGGTTTGACCGCGTTCTCCGTACTCATCATCAGCAATCCGATCTATCATTTGCTCGGGGATATCTTTCCCTTCTGGCTGTACCGGCTGGCGTACTGGCTGCCGCTGATGTATTTCTTTACAGGACTCGGCATATTCATTCACAGCTATTTCCGTCGTGTCAAACCGGAACAGCGCCGGGCGCTGCGTCCCATTCTGCACTCGGTGATCATCGGCATCGCTGCCATCATCTACACCATCGTCCTCAATACGACATACCCACTCGCCATTTATCTGAAACCGTATCTGCTGCCGCCCGCCCTTCTTGTCGTCGGCATACCTCCGGCCTTCGGGTACGCGATCATCAAACACCGGCTGATGGATGTGACGGTCCTCGTCAAGCGCAGCATCTTCTACGGTCTCATCACGGCGGTGATCGCAGCCATCTACCTGGGAGTGGTGTTCGGTATCGGCAGCGCGCTCGGCAACGTCCTCGGAGACTCCGACAACAGGGTGCTGTCGCTCATCGCCTTTGTGGTCATCGCACTGCTGTTCGATCCTCTCAAGCAGCGGGTTCAGCGCATCGTCGACCGGCTGTTCTACCGTGAACGCTACAACTATCAGAAGGCCCTGCTGGAATTCAGCCGCGAGCTGCCGCAGCAGATCAATCTCGAACAGATTCTCAGTTCCGTCGTCAACCGGATCGCCGGGACCATGCATGTCGAGGGTGTTTCCGTCTCGCTGTGTGACGAAAATGAAGGCTGCCGTGTGATGAGCCGTGACATCCCGGAAGAACTCTGCAGTTTCGAAGACCGTCGGGGAGGAGTCATCGAACTGCTGCGCCGCACTCGGCAGCCGCTGTCGCTGGCGTTGCTCGAAGAGGATGCACGCATCACCGACTCGGACGACCGAAGCAGATTGTATCGATCCGGGATCACGCTTATGGTACCGATGTTTATCAAGGACCGCCTGATCGGTGCCCTGAATGTCGGGGCCAAGAAAAGCGGCAGCCCCTATTCACAGGAAGACATCGACCTCCTGTCGACGGTCGCCAGCCAGGCCGCGATCGCCATCGAGAATGCGCGCCTCCATCGCTCGGAAATCGAAAAACAGAAAATCAAGGAACAGCTGAAAATCGCCCAGCGCATTCAGCAGGGACTGCTTCCGAAACAGAATCCGCCAATCGACCGGCTGGATATCGCGGGGATATCCATTCCCGCCATGACTGTCGGCGGGGATTATTACGACTACATCGAACTGCCGGGAAACCGCCTTCTCGTGGCCGTGGGCGACGTGTCGGGAAAGGGGATGTCGGCGGCGCTGTACATGTCGAAAGTCCAGGGCATGATCCGTTTCGCGGCGCAGCTGTACGAGAGTCCCGCACACATTCTCAGCAGTGTCAATCGCCTGATTTACAACGGCATCGAACGCAACAGCTTCATTACCATGGTGCTCGCGCTGTTCGATCTCGACAGCAATACCGTTACCATCTGCCGCGCCGGGCACACCCTGCCGCTGATTGCGCTCAACGGCGATATGCATTTCATGGGATCGAACGGACTTGGCCTCGGTCTCGAACCGGGCGACATATTCGATGAGGCACTCGAGGAACAGCATTTCAGTCTGCGGGAGGGAGGACTGGTGCTGCTGTACTCCGACGGACTGACCGAAGCGATGGATCTCGAGATGAACGAATTCGGTGAGCAGCGTGTCCTGGAGATGGTCTCCGGATGTCACGCGCATTCCGCTGCCGATCTGCAGCGGCACATTATCAGTGAAGTCGAGCGTCATCGCGACGGCGCCGAACAGAACGATGACATCACCCTCGTGATCATTCGTGTGCGATGACTGATCATGCATGTGCGTCCGGCGCATGACGGAGTCGTGCATGCGTAACAGCCGTTTTCGCCCGTAGATCTGTCGTGTTCATTCCACGGTGTTCTCCCGCCCCCGTTTTTCCGTACGTTGAGCCTCTCCGGAAATTCCCGTAATTTTCCAAATGTTCCAATCCGTCGGCATCCCATGCGCATCTGGTTGATTCTGCCCGTATCACTGATTCTCCTTTGCCTTTTCTCCTGCAGCTCGGATGAACGCAGTGAGGCGGACCGCACATTCGAAGCTCTTGCGGAACGCTTTCTCGACCGTCATCTCGCCGCCTGTCCCGAAGAGGCTACCGCGCTCGGTGATCACCGCTTCGACAGTCAGCTGACCGATTTCAGCGCAGCTGGCATTTCCGCCCGTACGGCGATGTATCGCGCCTATCGCGATTCGCTGCGCGCCATCCGCGTGGAGACGCTTTCGCCGCAGCACATGATTGATTACGATATCATGCAGCGCGCGCTGGCATCGCGCCTCTTCGAGCTCGAGGAATTGCGCGAGTGGCAGTGGAATCCGCTCCTGTATTCGGTCGGTGAAGAACTGTATATGCTCATCGCCAGGGATTATGCCCCGCCTGAACAACGCATGCGCAGTCTGGCCGGACGTCTGCGCGCAATCCCCAAGCTTCTCGAACAGGCGCAGCGGAATCTCAATGCCCCTCCCGCGATGCATACGCAGACGGCCATGCTGCAGAACGAGGGCACGATTGCACTGCTTGAGGAAACCCTGCCGCCGATGCTTCGGGAGCTCCCGGATGCGCTGCGCGATTCCCTCCGCGCCGCGCGCACCATGGCCGTCGATGCCCTGCGCGCCTACGGGTACTGGCTGAAGCGGGATCTGATCTCACGCGCGCGCGGTGATTTTCGACTCGGGGCAGATCTGTATGAGCGGAAATTCGCGATCCGTCTCAATACGCGGCAGCCGCCGTCGGTGCTGCTCGATGAGGCGGAGCGCCGCCTCGACCTTGTGACGGCCGCCATGTACCGGACTGCACTGGAGCTGCATGCGGCGCATCTCGCCGAAATGGAAGTGCCGGATGACACCGCGGCACTCATTCGGCGTGCGCTCGATCATCTCGCCGGGCAGCGTCCGAATGACAGCACGGTCGTCGAAACCGCGAGAGCCTCCCTGCGACGCGCAGAGGATTTCGTCCGAGCCGAGCGACTGGTTCCCCTTCCCGACGAACCACTCGAAATCATCGTCATGCCTGAGTTTCAGCGCGGGGTCGCCGTCGCCTACTGTGACGCGCCCGGTCCGCTGGAGAAAAACGGTGAGACCTTCTTTGCCATCGCGCCGACGCCGGCAGGCTGGACGGACGATCGCCGCACCTCGTTCTATCGCGAATACAACGATCACATGCTGCTGAATCTCATCGTGCATGAGGCGATGCCGGGGCACTTCGTCCAGCTTGCCGCGGCCAACCGGGCGGATGCGCCGACCCTGCTTCGCTCAGTGTTCCCCAGCGGCGTTTTCGCCGAGGGCTGGGCCACGTATGCCGAGGAGCTGATGACCGAGCGCGGCTTCGGGGGACCCGAGCTGCGCCTGCAGCAGCTGAAAATGTATCTGCGTCTGCTCATCAACGCCATCATCGATCAGCGTATTCATATGCACGGCATGTCGCGTTCGGATGCCGTGCGCCTGATGATGGACCGCGGATTTCAGGAGGAGGGAGAGGCGGCCGTGAAATGGAGCCGCGCCTGCCTGACGTCGGTGCAGCTCAGCACCTATTTCTTCGGAAACCTGCGTATCAATGATATCCGCGCCCGCGCGGAGCGGCAGGACGGAGAAGATTTCGACCTGCGTGCCTTTCACGACGCACTGCTGTCGTTCGGTACCATCGATCCGGGGTACATCCCCGTGCTCATGAAACTGCCCGACTCCGTCCCCGGGCGACCGCTCGCGGAGGGACTGTCCCGCAGATGAATGAGCGCCGCACGCATAGCGGTCACGCACACCTACCGCCGTCAGATGCGGATCACGCGCTCCTGCGCGGCATGCATGCGCAGACTTTCGGGGAGACCGACGCGCGTGTTTTCCCCCTGAAAGGTGATGCATCGGACCGCCGGATTTTCCGCCTGCGTGGTGCGATGCATAGCTCGATCGGCATTCTCGGACCGAACCGCGCCGAAAACCGCGCGTTCATCGGTTTCGCGCGGGTCTTTCGCGCCCGCGGACTGGCCGTGCCGGAAATCTACGCATTCGACGGCAGTGAGCGCGCCTATCTCGAAGAGGATCTCGGTGATCTCACGCTGAGCGTCTGGAAGGAGCAGCAGCGGCAGCGGGATGATGCGGCGTCGTCTGCCGCGGAGGTACACGATTCCAGCGCGGTTACAGGGGATGCTGCCGCGGAGCGTATCGTCGCCATGTACAGGAGCGTACTCGATGAACTTGTTCGCTTCCAGGTGGATGCCGCCGACGCGATCGATTACGGTCTCTGCTATCAGACGCCGGAATTCGGCCGCGAGGCCATGGAGTTCGACGTTGACTATTTCCGCACGATGTTCCTGGAACCGCTTGTACGGCTCCCGTGGAACCGCCGCGCCTTCGAGGGCGACTGCGCTGCACTGATCGAAGAACTGCTCACAGCAGATCGCGCCTATTTTCTGTACCGCGATTTCCAGTCGCGCAACGTGATGATTCATGACGGTATACCGCATTTCATCGATTTTCAATCCGGCCGACGCGGTGCCCTGCATTATGACGTAGCGTCGCTGCTCTATGATTCGCGCGGTGGACTCAGCGACGACCTCAGAAGCAGGCTGCTCACCCACTATCTTGATGTGCTCGAGCGGCGCATACCGGTGGACCGTTCGCGCTTCCTGCATCTGTTCGAGGGATTCGCCGTGCTGCGACTGCTGCAGGCACTCGGCGCCTTCGGAAACATCGGCCGCAACCGCGGCAAGCCCGGGTATCTCGATCTCATCCCCTCGCGGCTTGCGGCGCTGGCCGCCATCGTGCAGCGCGCGGCCATCATGCAGCGGCTTCCGTATCTGCGCGACATGCTGAGCAGCATCGCGGCGAACCCGGAATCTCTTACACTGACGCACTGACGCCATGCTTCACATCGATCTGTATTCGTTCGGATATCACAAGAGCGGCATTCCGGAGAACCGTTTCGGCAACGGGGGCGGATTCGTTTTCGACTGCCGATTTCTCCCGAATCCCGGGAGGGAGGCGCGCTTCCTGCGCAGCACGGGATTGGACCGTGACGTGCAGGAATATCTCGCCGCCCTGCCGGAGACCGCGTCATTCATGGGTCACGCCCTGGCGCTCATCGAACAGGCCGCGGCGCATTACACCGACCGGGGCTTCGAACATCTGCAGGTCAGCTTCGGCTGCACCGGCGGACAGCATCGCTCGGTCTTCTGCGCCGAGTACGCCGCGCGCCTCCTTCAGGGGAACGGATATTCCGTGCAGGTTACGCATGTCGAACGGGAGCGCTGGCTATGAAGGGCATGATCCTTGCCGCCGGATTCGGCACACGCCTCGGCGCGACCGATGTCCCGAAACCGCTCGTCCCCGCCGCCGGACGTCCGATGATCTTCTGGGCGCTCGATGCGATACGGCGAGCCGGCTGCACCGAAGTCGTCGTCAACACGCATCACCGGGCGGAGCCGCTCGAGGCGTACCTCCGCGGTCGTGATCACGGGATGCGAGTTCACATTCTCCGTGAATCGGAAATCCTCGGCACGGGAGGCGGCGTGCTGAACGCGGCCGGCATCCTCGATGACGGCGGGTCGTTTCTGCTGCACAATGCCGACATCCATACCACTGCCGACCTGCCATCCGTCATCGACGCGCATCGCGAAACCGATGCCCTGGCCACGCTGCTTGTGAACCGCCGCGAAACCCGCCGGGCCCTTCTCTTTGATCAGCACATGCATCTGCTCGGGAAGGAACAGTGGAAGGAACAGGGCGCGGTGTTTCCCGACGATGCGCGGCGATTCGGCTTCTGTGGGATTCACGTCATCAGCAGCGCCGTATTCCGCCTCGGCGTGCCGCTCGGCTTCAGCGACATTTTCGATATTTACCGGACTGCTCTCGAAGGCGGAATGACACTGCAGGGATACGAGACCGATGCATACTGGACGGATCTCGGCACGGAAGAACGGATCCGTGCGTTCAATGAATGGAAGGTCGGTGCATGACGTTCCCCGGCAGTGCATTGCCGGTCCGCCGTACTCTGTACATGTGACTTCTCGCGTGCGCCAATCACTGCGTGCACCCCGATCACTGCAGGCGCGGATACTTTCTCCGGCCCTTTCCGCGTCGTATTTTTCGGAATGTACTGAACGAACCGAGTTTCATGATCAGCAGGTACCTGATGTCGCGTTCCATTTCACGTCTCCTGGCATTGTTCGGATGTTTCCTCATCGCACAGTCCGCTGCCGCGCAGCTGGAATCGCAGCGCGTGGCCGCCTCCGCATTTCTCGATGCGCTGTTTGCCCGCCACTGGCAACGGGTCGAAGCGCTCGAACACAGAACCATGCGTGAGCAGATGCCTCGCGAGCGATGGGCAGAGATGCTGGATGGCCTGGAAAGCAAAGGCGGTGCGTTTGAGCGCCATGCATTTTATTCCGCCGAGAAGAACGGGAGTTACGCCAACATCGTCCATCATGTGCATTTCGCGAAGGACTCCATCGGTGTCCGCGTAGTTGTGGACTCGCTGAACCTGGTGGGCGGATTCTGGTTCGAGCCCATCAAGAGGGAATACCGTTTCCCTCCGCCGCCGTATGCCGACACGACATCCTTCACGGAGATCCCGCTGACACTGAATGAGGGCGGTGACTATCCGCTGGATGCCATCCTCGCGCGGCCAAACGGCGACGGCCCCTTCCCGGCGGTCGTGCTGGTACACGGCTCGGGTCCGAGCGACCGAGACGAGACCATCGGGGGCAACAAGGTTTTCCGTGATATCGCGTGGGGACTCGCCAGCCGGGGCGTCATGGTGCTCCGCTATGACAAACGCACGCAGGTATACGGGAGGAAGATGAACATCCGCACGCTCACCGTGCAGAATGAAACCATCGACGACGCCGTCACCGCGCTGAAGCTGCTGCGCGGCCGTCCCGACACCGATACGTCGCGGCTGATACTGCTCGGGCACAGCCTCGGCGCCGGACTCGCCCCGGAAATCGCCGCCACGGCCGGGGGTGTGGACGGTGTCGTCATGCTCGCGCCGTTCGCGCGTCCGCTCGAAGTCGTCATCGGCGACCAGCTTCGCTTCATCGCATCCCAGCAGGATACGCTGACGGGCGAAGAGGAGATCAAGCTGCAAAATGAACTGGACAAGGCAGCGAAAATCCGTGATGGGGAATTGATGGACAGCAAGATGCTGCTGGGTGTTCCCGCGACGTACTATTACGATTTGCAGCTGCGCAATCAGAAAACGTTCGCGCAGGAACTGAACGTGCCGTTTTTCATCGCGCGCGGCAGCAAAGACTACCAGACCCCCGAGATGGAAATACTTCTGTGGAAGGAGTGGCTGGCAGGACGGGATGACGTCGTCTTCCGCCGCTATGAGGATTGCTACCATCTGTTCATCGAAACGGATGCCACGCCCGGTCCATGGAATTACCAGCAGGAGGGACATGTCATCCTCTCCCTGATCGACGATCTCGCGACATGGTGCAAAACGTTCCATCTCCCGGAACAGACGGAGTAACCGGCGGTATGGCGAAAAAAGACGGCGGAAAGCAGCGCGGATCTCCCCGGCGGGTGCACAAGCGCAAGGATATCGAAAAGCAGTGGCGCAAGGGTACGTCCCGCTGGCAGTACGCCGGTGAAGGGGAAAGTGATCATGACCAGCTCGACCGCCGGCTCTCATCACCGCGGCAGTATCAGGTCGTCTCTGACGAGCAGGAGCGTGACGCGCTGGTGATGCAAACCGGCGGGCCGCACATACTTCTTCATGACGGGGACCGCGAGCTGCGATCGCGGCCGCGTCGGTCCACAACCACGGAAAATGCCAATGCGACACTCATTGCCATTGGCGATCGCGTGCGCTACATCGACATGGGGGAAGAGGAGGCCGTGATCACGCACGTGTACGGACGCGAGAGCTTCCTGCTGCGTGCCTCGGTGCGCGATGCGGAGTACGCGCAGGTACTCGTCGCGAACATTGATGAAGTCATTGTCACTGCGGCCGCGACGGACGAGCTGCTGCGTCCCGGTCTGATCGACCGCTATCTCGTCGCCTGCGCCATGGGTGGCGTTGACGCCTGTGTCTGTATCAACAAGATGGATCTCCCGGATGACGAGGAACGGGAATTCGTCGACGACCTTGCCGCCATGTACCGCGATGCCGGTTACGACGTACTGCTGACCAGCTGTGTGACCGGCGAAGGACTCGACGAACTCACGGCGCGTGTCCGTGGAAACATATCCGCGTTTTCAGGGCACAGCGGCGTCGGGAAGACAAGCCTGCTGAACGTGCTCATCCCCGACCTGGAGGAAAAAACGAGCGAACTGAGTGACCAGAGCCAGCGCGGTATCCACACGACGACGCGCAGTACGCTGTTCCCGCTTCCCGGGGAGGGCTTCCTCGCCGACACGCCCGGCATCCGCGAGTTCGGACTCTACCAGTTCGATCCCGCCGATCTGCATACGTACTTCCCCGAATTTCTCGACTACGCGGACGAATGCCGTTTCCCTTCCTGCACGCACACTCATGAACCCGGCTGTGCCGTCAAGGAAGCCGTCGAGAGCGAAGACATACATCCTCTCCGCTACCGCAATTACCTGCAGATTCTCGAAAGTGAGCAGCAGGAGTGATCCTGCGCACACCTACAGCCGCAGATCCAGCTGAAGTGACAGCGTGCCGAGCTGGTCACCGGTCACGGCATCGTGGCCGCTGCCGAACGAGCGTGCGCCTTCGCGCAGCGTCAGTGCGTACCGCGCGCCGACGTCCGCCACTTCGCCGAGGCGCAGCATCCCGAGCAGGTACAGGCGCATGCCATCCCCATAGCAGACCGCATTGAGCATCACCCCGCGGACATCATGTTCGAACTGATACAGCCGCGCATCGTATGACGCGGTGCTGTATCCGGTCACCCGGCCGGTGAATGTCAATACCGGCAGCGGACGCAGGCGCAGTTCCGCCGAGAGCAGTGCGCCGTCTCCCGCCGCACGGTATGCGTCATACGCAACGCGCGTGTATTCCGCGCGGAGGCGCACCCGGAGCCTGTCATCGAATTCCCGCTGCAGCTGAAGACGCACCGCCGTCGTGGTCCGTGCCGTCAGCGGACGTATCTCACGACCGGCATTGTCGATGGCGGCGACGGTCTGATCCTTGCGCTCCCGCCGCAGGCGGAGACTCAGACGTGTTTTCGCAGGCATCCGGTACTCCGCCGCAAGCAGTATTTCGCTGCCCGCCGTGGGCAGATGCAGGAAGTAGGTGCGGTTGGGAATGCGGAAGACATCGCACCACGCGTCGATGCGCACGCGGCGGTGCGGGCGGAAGCGCAGACCGGTGTACATCCCTTCCTCGTTTTGTGGTCCGCCACTGCGCTCACCGAAGGCGGCTGCGTGCAGACTGACGAAACGCTCGTGATACCGGCGGTAGAGAAGGGCGATACGCAGATGGGGAGTAAGCGCCGCCTCCGCTCCCGCGAGCACGGCGGGCATGTGCGTGTGCGCAAGCGCGGCCTCGGCATAGACGGATGCGTCATCGGTGCTGTAACGCGCGTGCATCCCCGCCGCCCATGCCGCATCGCCTTCGAAAGCGAAAGGGCTTCGGCTCCGCGATATCCGCGAAAACCGTGACGACACCGCCGTTGCCCCCAGCAGCAGCGAGCCGACCGCGGGCGAAGAGCGCCACTGTATGACTCCGCCCATTGCCCGCTCATGCACCGTGCCGCGGCGCTGCTGCTCACTTGTGGTGCGATGGAGACCGGTCTGTCCGAGGCTTCCGACCATCCCGCTTTCCTCATCGACGGTCGCGTCGAGCTGTCGCGAGGAGTAGAATCCCAGCAGATCGACCGCGCCGGATCGCAGTTCTGCGGATGCCCCGCGGAATGCCATCCCTTCCGATGCCGATGTGAACGGACGAAGCAGCGCGGCGGATTTGCCGATGCGTGCGGCTTCCGACGATTTGCTGTGCGCAAAGGCCTGCCAGAAAACGAGACCCTGTCCGGCGGTGACTGTGAAGTCGCCGAGTACGGCGCGACGGAGAAAACCGTCGCCATCCATGCTGACGGCGCCGGCGAGGTGATCGGCGAGCGAGGTCTCTCCCGGATCTTTCTCCATGATGATCCCCGCAGCGAATCCTGCCGGGAGCTGGAGGCGCAGTCGCTGGTACACGCGCGCACGCGATCCGGGATAACTGCCGTCGTGATATCCCGCCCGGCCGCGGTCATCCTGCTGGAAGCGGCTGCGCAGCTCTCCTTCGATGTGCGTCGGGATCTCCGGACAGTCCATGCGGCAGCAGTACCGCAGCAGCTGCAGGCGATCGGTATCATCCATGAGGACTGCGGAAACAGCCTTCCAGCCTGCCTCCTCATTTCGCTGCGCTGCCGGATCGAGGAGGGCGACGGACACGCTGCGGGCCTCGGCGGGAGACAGAAAGGGAAGGGCGGTGATATCCTCCGCCGTTGCTTTGCGGAGACAGAGCGGACTACGGGCGAGCTGTTCGATTTCCTCGACCAGCGCCGAGGCATCGTCTTCCGAGGAGGGATCGAGCAGTGCCTCGATCGCATCGCGGTCAGGCGGCGAGGCGGGATCATTCTGCGCGGCGGACGGGATGACGGAGACGGGCAGAAGGACAATGGTTAGCGGGACGGCGAAAACGAGCGGAACGGCAAACGCCGTCCGCAGGACATGTCGGATGTGCATGATGTGTTCTCCCTAATTGAACGAAAGCGTATGTCAGTCTGCGCGGCAGAAGCGTATCGCCGCGCGAAAAGCAGTTTCCCTCAGGCTTCGAGATCCTCGAGCGGAATCTCGTCAAGGTTTACATGGAGGCGGTTCTGGAAGGCGAAGGTCACGATTACCCCGATGACCACCGCGAACCACAGCGTCGCACTGCGGATGATGAATGTCGAGGCCACGGCGACTTCTTTCGTGGCTCCGGCAAGCTGTGCCAGACCGGTCAGGCTCCCCTCGGTCGTGCCCAGTCCGCCGGGCAGCATGCTCACCGCCCCGATGACGGTGGAAAACGCATAGATGAACGTGGCCTTGAGCACCGTCGGCGGGGCCTCGAAGACGTGGAGCACAATGTAGTATCCAAAACATTCGAAGAACCAGGCCACGACGCTGAGCACCACGGAAATGAACAGCGGCCGCGGGCGCAGCATGATATACATGCTTTCGTAGGCGCTGCGGGCATGGTCGAGAAAGCGATGCATGATGGGCAGCTTCCCGAACAGCTCGATCACCGCGATGGAGCCGCGCCGCCAGGCGAGCAGCATCGTGAGCAGGGCGAAAAATACAGCAAAGGCAATCACCGCGGTGCGGCTGATGTCGAACATGTATGCTCCGACGATGAGCAGCAGCACCAGGCCGATGAAATCCGTCAGGCGCTCAGCGACGACGATGGGCGCAGAGCGGCTGATCGGCGTTCCGTTCACACGTTTGAGAAGATAGGACTTCAGTACTTCGCCGAACTTCCCCGGCGTGACCGCCATGGTAAAGGCGGTGAAGAATATGATCAGGTTGTCACGGCGCCGGGGACGCATGTCAAGCGTGGCCGTGTAGAATTCCCATTTCCAGTATCGAAAAACATAATTCAACAGCGTGCAGCAGAGAATCAGCGGCGCGAACCACCAGTTGAAATCCGCGAAGGCCTCGATCAGTTCGTCGAGATCGGCGTATATCGTCAGCGCGATGAAAACCAGCGCGCCGAAGGCGAGAGAAAGCAGCAGTTTTTTACGCCAGTTCGATCCCATCCGTTTCCGGCGGTGTCTGAGTGAATTCCTTGAGGCTGCAGTAGAATCTGCTGAGCGGCAGTCCCATCACGTTATAGAAATCTCCGACGATTTTACGCACGAACACGGCGCCGAAGTCGTCCTGAATGCCGTATGCGCCGGCTTTGTCCATCGGACTGCCTGACTGTACATACGAAATGATTTCGTCGGTATCAAGCCGCCTGAACCAGACCTTCGTGCGCTCGAAGCGGGTGAGCGTCCGCATGCCGGGCACCTCCACCAGTGAAAACCCCGTGTACACATCGTGCCGCTGTGCGCTCAGTCGCTGCAGGATGCGGACGGCGTCGTCCTCGGATGTCGGTTTCTCGATGATTTCATCGTCGTGCACGACGATGGTATCCGCCCCTATCACGACACCGCCGGTCAGGCGGAAGGCCACATCGCGAGCCTTGCGTTCGGCGAGAATCATGACATGCTCCTCCGGCGACACCGGGATGTCAATGATCTCATCCACATCGCTCGCAATCGACTCGAAGCGCAGGCCGATCTGCTGCAGGAGATTCTTCCGGCGGGGCGAACGGGATGCGAGAACCAGGGAAGAGGGCTGCACGAAAGATTCAGACATTGATGAAACGGCAATGATTCACCCAATATCGCACAACCCGGACTTCCGTGAAAGTCCCGCCGCGATCAGGGCGGAAATCCGCCCTCCCGGTCCGTGACGCTCAATTCTGCAGCATTTTTTTCGTATCATTATGGATGGATTCCGCATCCAGCGCATGTGAACGTACAGACATAAAGGAAAGAACATGAACGTATCCCGTCTTTATATCATCATCGGACTGGTTCTCGTCGCCGTCGTGGTCGTGGTTCTTCTGCTGCCGGATGGCGAACCGGCGCAGCAGACGGCCGAGCAGACGCAGATGCCGCCGGGACATCCCGACATCGACGGCATGGAGGACATGCCCGGAGCGGGACAGCCGGGCGCGGGAAATGTGCGCTCCGAATTCATGGAAGAGTTCAAGCGTCTCGGCGAAAAGATTGCGGCGCAGGACGAGTCGGACACGAGCGACGTGCTGGTGTACGCCCGCATGCTGCTCGATGCGCATCAGGCGAAAAAGTCGCTGCCGCTCTTTGAGCGCTATCATGAAGCGGCGCCGAAAAACATTCCCGTGATGCTGGATCTCTCCGTTGCATACTTCGAAACCGACAGGAAGGACAAAGCCGAGGAAATCACCCGCGAGGTCCTGCGTCTCGATCCTGAAAACACCACGGCCAGATATAATCTCGGCGCATTGTATGCAGCCACCGACCAGCCTGAGAAGGCGAAGGAAATCTGGAACGAGCTTATCATGAAGCACCCCGACTCGCCGGATGCCGCGCGCGCCGAAGAACTCATGAAGCGGCTCTGATCCCGGCGGGAGGTCGTGGCGCGATACTGCATATTCCGTACCGACCGCATCGGTGATGTCATCCTGACACTGCCGATGGCCGAAGCGCTGAAGCGGTATGACCCGGAAGCGCAGGTAACGTTCTGCGTGCAGGAATACACGCATGAGCTTGCCACACTCTGTCCGTTCGTCGATGACGTCATCAGCATCCCGGAGCGTGATCTTTCGCGGGAGCGCGCGGATTACGTGAACGCTCTCCGCGATCGGCATTTCGACGTGGCGTTGTTCGCCTTTCCGCGTCCCCGGCTGGCGCGGGCCGCACGACGGGCCCGCATCCCTGTGCGTGTCGGCACGGCCTTCCGATGGTATGCTCCTCTCTTCACCCATCGCGTGCATGAGCATCGGCAGCCATCGGTCATGCACGAACGCGATTATAATCTCAATCTCCTCCGCAGTGTCGATATCACGGTCCCCGACGACCTCCTGCCGCGACTCGACATTCCCGATACGCTGAGTGCAGAGGCGAGCGCTGCAATTCGCGCCGCCGGTGTCCGTGATGAACACCCGTATGGTGTGCTGCATCCCGGAAGCGGAGGATCTGCGAAGGACTGGCCTCCGGAACGTTTCGCGGAGCTTGCATCCGCACTTGTGACCGCCCATCCCGGTCTGCAGCTGCTGCTTACGGGGACGACAGCGGAGCGCGCGCTGATGGAAAACGTGCGGCGCGACGCCGGTACGCAGGTCCATATGCTTGAGCACCCGGTATCCCTGGCGCTGCTCGCCGGCATTCTTGCCGGAGCAGAGTTCACCGTGGCGAATTCCACAGGTCCACTCCATATCGCTGCCGCCGTCGGAACTCCGGTCCTCGGTCTCTATCCTTTCGCGCGCGTGACCCATCCCCGCCGGTGGGGGCCGCTCGGCCCGCGCGCCGCAGTCCTCACACCCGATCCCGAACCACAGTGCCGCGACTGCCTGCGGGGACGCTGCAGTCGTCACGACGACATGCGCCGCATCTCCGCGCAGGCCGCATTCACCGCACTCATGGCGCTGGATCCGCTGTGATTTGCTCACATCCGCCGCCCGGACGTGCAGTCCCGCATGAACCGGTGTTACCGTCCAATTCCCTTGCCTCTGACACTGGAAATAGCGAGAATGCAGTAATGCCAATCACAATTCGGGAACAGCAGCAAGGAGCAGCGGGTACAATGAGCAAACAACGGAGTTTGATCATGAAACTGCTCATATACAGCTGTCTCGTCGTTTTTCAGATAACCCTCGTGTTCCCTTCCCTCATGGCGCAGAAAACGTCCTCGGAGGAGCGCGCGTCGCGTTTCCGCAGCATTGATCAGAATGCCTTCGACGTCGGGGAGGAACTGATTTTCGATGTGAATTACGGGTTCATCACGGCCGGGCAGGCGAAAATGGCCATCCCGCGCTATTCCTGGCAGAAGGGTCGCAAATGTTATCACGTGCAGTTCCTCGTGAAATCCAAGCCGTTTTTCGATTCCTTCTATCGCGTGCGTGACCGCTATGAATCCCATATCGACGCCGAGGGACTGTTCCCATGGAAGTTCATCCAGCAGATCCGCGAGGGCGGCTATCGCCGCGATTTTAGTGCACGCTTCGACCACGTAAAGGAAAAGGCCTATACCAGCGAGGGAGTCTATCCCGTCCCGGCATTCACGCACGATGTGGTCTCCGCGTTCTATTTCATGCGCACCTACGATTATCGCGGGATGCGCAGAGGCGAGAAGGTGGAACTGCAGAATTTTTACAAGGACAGCACCTATACGCTCACCGTGGTCTATCACGGCAGAGAAGAGGTTGAGGTCGAGGCCGGTACCTTCCGCACCATCGTGCTGGAGCCGGTCATGGAGGAAGGAGGCCTGTTCAAAGCCTCCGGGCGCATCCTGGTCTGGCTCACCGACGATGACCGCCGCATGCCCGTTCAGGTTGACGCGGAAATTCCCATTGGATCCATCACCTCCGAACTGATTGAATACAAGGGCCTGCGCGGTCCGGTGCGCGCCCGCATTGAATAGTCCGTACATTCTCCGTCTCCCATGCTCGCGAACGGAATTATCGCACTTTGCGCAACACGGCCCCTGCAGACGGATGTTCTGCAGGGGCGTATCGCGTCTCTGCTCGCCAGCGACGAGCGCCTGGATTTCGTCGTCTCGCACGACGCGCGCTGCATGCTCGGAGCGGTCATCGGATCGCACGGCGGCCAGGACGCACATCCCTGGCTCACGCTTGAGCGCAGCGATACCGGAGACAGGCTCGGGGTGTTCGAGGGCTGGACCTATGTACCATCTGTACTGACCGGCAATCCCGCACGTCTCGGGGAACGGGATCTTGACTGCCGAACGCACTGCAACGGCATGTTCTCCGCGGCGTCTTGGCGGGAGGGCACACTCACTCTCGCCTCTGACCCGTTCGCTTCGATTCCCCTCTATGTCTGGTCCGACAGCGATGTGTTCGTCGCCTCCTCCTCGATGGAGATTCTGCTGACACTCATTCCGTCCGAAGCGCGGCTGAACCGCGGAGCGCTTGCCGAACTGCTGGCCGCACAGACGCTGTTCGGCGACGACACGCTCATCGAGGGCGTGCGCAAGATGTCCGGCGCGACGCTGCTGCGCCGGACCGCGCAGACAGGGGCGGAGGAAAGTACACGGTACTGGGCGCCTCGCTTCGACGTGCATGGTTCCGTCGAACACGCGGCGGATGCTTTCGCCGAGTCCGTGCGCAGAACGGTGAAGCTGGTGGGCGACCAGCCGCATGCGGCGCTCACCGGGGGTATCGATTCACGTGTCATCTGGGCCGTGCTTCTGCATGACCGCACACCCGCCACCGCGGTGACGCATGCCGCGGCGGACGGCTACGACCTGCAGATTGCGCAGTGCATCTCGGCGGATCACGGGCTGCCGCATCGCATCGCGCGTATCGGCGATGCGTTTCTGGCCGGAGCCGAGGAAGATCTGCGCCGGCTCGTCGAAGCGGGCAACAGCCAGTGTTGCGGTGACCTCCTGCATCTGCCGTATCTCTACCGGGTGCATGCCGAGTACACGCCGTCCATTATCGACGGCGTGAATACGTACATGGAACGCGGCTTCGCGCTGCGTCGGGCGGCGGGCGGCGCGCGTGACCGCGATCAGCTTGTCGACAGTCTCTGGGCGCAGCTCCGCCGTGAGGGACTGCTCGCGCTGCTGCCCGAGGATGAACGGCGGAGCATCGAAGCGACGGCGAAGGAGCGTTTTTCGCACCTGCTTCCCGATCCGGCGGATTTCCACGCGCCGGGTGCCGCGGCGGACACCCTGTACCTGCAGCAGCTGCTGCCTCATCACGCGACCGATGCCGCCGCCGTGCAGAACCACCACGTGCGTTTTCTCACCCCGTATTACGATCTCGACTATCTCGATATCCTGCTTCGCATGCCCGAGGCACAGCGCAGCGCAGAGTGGCTGCAGCGGGAAATGCTCCAGCGCTTTGCTCCTCGTCTGCTGCGGTATCCGCGCTCCTATGCCGATGTGCGGACCATCCCGGTGAAATGGCGTCCACTGGCGCTGCTGCCTGCCTTCTGGGAGCGCAGAGTGCTGCCGCACCTGCCTGGCAGGGTGCACGGCCGGCTGAGCCTTCGGCGCTCGAGCGCCCTGCATGCCGAGTGGTTCGCTGGTCCGCTGCATGCGCTGTTTCGCCATGCGCAGCCGCCTCCTGCACCGCTGTCTCCCGAAGCGACAGACGCCTTTCTCGCCCGGCTGCGGCTCGGCGGTCTCTCGGATACTGCCGCCGCCGGCTGGCTGCTCGTGCTCTCGCATCCCCGCAGTCTGCTGCGCCGATTTTCGTGATTGTTTCCCTTGATCGTCCCCTCTGATCCGATCTTTCGGGACACTTCACCCATCCGTCCTGTCTGGCGGTTCCGGTCTTCACGTACGCGATGCGCTCCTTCCCCAAATCCATGCACGGGGAAGGACTTTTTCGTACTTTATGCTTTCGCACAGCGGAAAGATACCGTGTTTATCCGGAGAGTCTGCCATGTTTTCACAGCTCGATTTTTCCTCAATCAGGACGCAGTCCGTTCAGCAGCGCCAGAACAAGGTGACGCTGGACGCCTGTGCGCGTCCGTTTGACGGGAGCGGCAGTTTCGCGGATTTCCTCGATACACTCCCTGACATTCTCAAGGCGCGGGAGCTGCGTGAGTTCTCGGCGGCGGTCGCCGCGGCGCGGCGCGCGGAGCGCCCGTGCATATTCATGATGGGCGCGCATGTCATCAAGGTCGGGCTCGCACCCGTGGTCATCGATCTGATGGAGCGCGGCATCCTGACGCATGTTGCCATGAACAGCGCGGGGGCTATTCACGATTCCGAATCCGCCCTGTTCGGGGTGACGTCAGAGGATGTCGCGACCAACCTGCAGGACGGCTCGTTCGGCATGTGGCGGGAGACCGGTGAATTCATCAACGGCAGTCTCAAATCCTCCATGAAGATAGACAGCTGTGGTTTCGGCGAAGCCATCGGCCGTGCGCTGACTGCCGCCGGAGCACCCCATCTCGCTTACAGCATCCTTGCCGCCGGCGTTCGACTGAACGTGCCGGTCAGCATCCATGCCGCGATCGGCACTGACATCGTTCATCAGCAACCGACGATGGACGGGGGAGTGACGGGGGAAATGAGTTTCCGTGATTTCCGCGTTCTGGCGCATTCCGTCAGCGGTCTTGATGCGCAATCGGTTGTCTGCAACATGGGATCCGCTGTCATCCTGCCGGAGGTCTTTCTCAAAGCCCTGACGGTGGTGCGCAATCTTGGATATCCCGCCAGCGGTTTTGCCGCCGCGAATTTCGATATGATACAGCATTACCGGCCGAACATGAACGTGGTGACGCGTCCCACGCTCGGCTCGGGCCGGGGATACGTCTTCACCGGGCATCATGAACTCATGCTGCCCCTGCTTGCTGCCATGGTTCATCGCCAGCTCGTGGAGAATCCTGATGGATGATCCCCGCGACAACATGGAGTCGAGGGACGGTGGTCAGGAGACCGCCCCGCCCTCCGGTGGCATCGGGCCGCCCTCGTTCGCAGCGATTGAAACACCTCCGTTAATCGGACCGGTCGTGTTCGGCTTCCTGGTGCTCGCCGTGGCGTTCTTTGCCTACCAGATTCTGGGCGGACTGATCAGCTTCCTGCTCTTCGGTCTCGGTGCGGAGGGAGATATCCAGGGCATGCGTGTGGTGACCGTGATATCGCAGCTGCTGTTCCTGGTCCTGCCCGCTTTGCTGCTGCTTGGCCTGCAGCGGTGGAAGGTGCGCGATGTCCTGCGGCTGAAGATGCCGCGCCTGCTGCCGCTGCTCAGTGTCATCGTGGCCGTGATCGCCATGCAGTACGTCGTGCAGGCGTACGTGGAGGTTCAGCAGCATGTGCTGCGGAACTATTTTCTGCCGGATTCCCTCCTGCCGCTGCTCGACGAATTCGAGCAACTGCTCGAGGAACTCTACGGGAAGCTGCTCGCGATGCGTTCTCCCACGGAGGCGCTGTTCGTGTGGGTCGTCGTGGCCCTGACACCGGGATTCTGCGAGGAGGTGCTCTTCCGGGGCACCGTGCAGTATTCCTTTGAGCGCGGCATGCGTGTGCGTTGGGCCCTGCTACTCAACGGCGTGATTTTTTCGCTTTTTCATCTCAATCCGGTGACCTTCGTGCCGTTGACGATGCTGGGCGTGTTCTTTGCCGTCATTACCTGGCGAAGCGGGTCCATCGGTTACGCCGTTGTGGCGCACATTACAAACAACACCCTGGCCGTGGTGGCGCTGTACGTCTTTCAGAGCGACACGCTGCTGCCGGCGGAAAGCGCCGGTGCGACGCCATCCGCAGGTGTGCTGCTGATCAGCGGCGGCATCGGTCTGCTCGTATTTGCTGCAAGTGTGGCTCTGTTCTGGGTGCTGACCGCAGACCGCGAAACTGAAACATTGAATGCTCTCTAACCGAGGAGGTTTTATGCCATACTGTCCGAATTGCCATGTCGAATATCAGCCTGGGATCAAGGAATGCGCGGACTGCAGAATCCCGCTGCGCGAGGGCACTCCGCAGTTCTGTCCGAACTGCAAGGAGTACGTGCGCGAGGATGATACGTTCTGCGACAACTGCGGCGTTCTTCAGCCCGAGATTCCGGCCGATGAGCGGCCCGAATGCGAAAATCACCCCGATCGTTCCGCGATCGGCGGCTGTGTTATCTGCGGCAAACCCGTCTGTGAGCAGTGCTCAACGCGGCACAACGGACGGATTTTCTGTGAAAACGACGAGCATCTGAACCTGCATCAGGGCTTTGTGGTGGCGTACACCACCTCGACGGATTACGAGGCCGACATGATCAAGGCCAATCTCGAAGGCGCCGGCATCAACGCGGTGGTCTTCAATCAGCACGATCATGTCTACTTTACCAACATGGGATCTCTGGCCATGGTCAACATCATGGTTCCGCGCTCCCAGCTCGAAGAGGCGCGCGATGTCATTACCGCCCTGATGAGCGAAGAGGGGCTCTCAGACAGTGAATCCGGCGACAGGGACGATGCGTGAGTAACACCGGTACACGGGTGCTCGTCGCCGTCGTCGCCATTCCCGGCGTCCTTGCCCTGGCATGGTTCGGCGGCTACGCCTGGGCGCTGTTCATCGCCGTGGTGCTTGTCGTCGCCGCAGGTGAGTTCGCCGGACTCGCTCGTGCGAAGGACGTTCATCCCCAGACCGGCATGATGGCAGCGGCGGGACTCCTGCTGCTCCTGGTGTTTCTTCATGAACGGCTGAGTCGTGACATCCCCGCACTGTTCGGTGGCGGCCTGCACTGGCCGCTGCAATGGCAGGCCTTCATCTGGATTCTGCTGCTCGTTCTTCCCGCGGTCTTTCTGATCGAGCTGTTCCGCAACCGGCCGTCTCCGCTGTTCAACATCGCCGTGACCGTGCTCGGAGCGCTGTATATCGGACTCTTTCTCGGGACGGCCGTGGGAATCAGGGAAATCTTCACCGTGCGTGAATTCCATGTCGGACCCGTGTTCGGCACGGCGGATCTTTCGCCCGCGCAGGCGGCCCAGCTCGATGCCTGGGGCGGGTTCACGGTGATCGCCCTGCTCGCCTCGATCTGGATGTGTGATACGGCCGCGTATTTCGGCGGGCGCGCCATGGGACGGCACAGGCTATTCCCGCGCGTGAGTCCCAACAAAACCTGGGAGGGCGCCATCTGGGGTCTCGTCGCCGCTCTGGGAACGATGGCCCTCGCACGCTGGCTGGTGGTCGATTATCTCACGCTCGCCGAGGCGCTGGTCATCGGTGGCATCGTCGGGGTGATCGGACAGCTCGGCGACCTGGTGGAATCCCTCTTGAAACGGGATGCGGGTGTGAAAGACTCTTCGGGTCTTCTGCCCGGTCACGGCGGAGTGCTCGACCGTTTCGACAGCTTCATTTTTGTTTCACCGGCCGTATTTCTCTACCTTGATTTCGTTGTTTTTGCCTGACGGCAGCGTCTATTCGTGTCACGTGCTCACCTGCTAAACGATGAAACAGACAAAATATATCTTCATCACCGGCGGCGTCGTGTCCTCGCTCGGCAAGGGCATCGCCGCATCCTCCCTGGGCATGCTGCTGCAGAGCCGGGGTCTCAACGTCACCATCCAGAAATTCGATCCCTATATCAACGTCGATCCCGGCACCATGAGTCCGTATCAGCACGGCGAGGTGTACGTCACCGACGACGGGGCCGAGACGGATCTCGACCTCGGGCATTACGAGCGCTTCCTCAGCCGCGACATGGGGAAAAACAACAACACCACTACGGGACAGATTTACAATCACGTCATCCAGAAGGAGCGGCGCGGAGATTACCTCGGTGCCACCGTGCAGGTGATTCCGCACATTACCGACGAAATCAAGCGCCGGTACGCGCGGCTGTCGAAGCAGGATGAATACGATGTCATCATCACCGAAATCGGCGGCACGGTGGGTGACATTGAAAGTCTGCCGTTTCTCGAGGCCATGCGCCAGTTCGTGATGAGTGTGGGAAGGAAACATGCGCTCATCATTCACCTGACACTGGTGCCGTACATTCCGTCCGCCGGGGAATTGAAGACCAAGCCGACGCAGCACTCGGTAAAGATGCTGCTGGAACTCGGTATCCAGCCCGACATGCTGCTCTGCCGTTCCGACCGGCCGCTGCCGCGTTCGATCAAGGAAAAGATCGGCCTGTTCTGCAACGTCAAACCGGAACTGGTCATCGAAGCCCGCGATGTGGATACGATATACGAGGTCCCCATTGAGTATCGCAAGGAGGAGTTCGACCAGAAAGTGGTCAATCTGCTTCACATGCGGCCGAAGGAGGCGGATACCGACCGATGGACAAAAATCCTCAAGCGCATCAAGGAGCCGAAGCACGAGATCCGTATCGGACTCTGCGGCAAATACGCCGAATATCATGATGCTTATAAGAGCATCATCGAAGCCTTTACGCACGGAGGGGCGGAGAACAATGCCCGTGTGTATCTGGACTGGATCCACTCCGAGGACATCGAGAAGAACGGTGCCGCGCGTTATCTCAAGGGCGTTGACGGACTGCTGGTCGCCCCCGGTTTCGGTGAGCGCGGCATCGAAGGAAAGATCAAGGCCGTGCAGTACGTGCGCGAAAACAACATCCCGTTTTTCGGGATCTGTCTCGGGCTCCAGTGTGCGGTGATCGAATATGCGCGGAATGTCTGTGGCATCAGTGAGGCCAACAGCACCGAATTCGTTGAAACGACATCGAATGTCATCGACCTGATGCTTGAGCAGAAGAGCATTCAGACCATGGGCGGCACCATGCGCCTCGGCGGCTATCCCTGTGTGCTCAAGCGCGGCACAAAAGCCTACGAGGCCTACGGCCGGAAAACCATTTCCGAGCGCCATCGTCACCGCTATGAAGTCAACAATGCCTTTGTGGAAGTGCTGGAAGAGCACGGACTCGTGTTCAGCGGCACCTCTCCCGACGGCGAGCTGATGGAAATGATCGAACTGCCGGATCACCCATGGTTCGTGGGCTCGCAGTTCCATCCGGAACTCAAGTCACGCGTGATCGAGCCGCATCCGCTGTTCAGCAACTTTGTCCGTGCCGCGCTGCAGTACCGCCGCGCCATGGACGGAAATGGTGCTGGCGCGGACGGCTGAACGTGACGCCGGAATATCTTATTTTACAGATGCGCTTATCAGATTCGCAGGAGCGTCCATGAAGTATCTTGCCACCATTTTCATGCTTTGTGTGCTATGGAACGGACTGCAGGCGCAGACGGACACACTGCAGTACGACGGTATCGGCGACGTTCGCGACGGAGACCTGCTCGCCGTCACGCGTTTCCCCGGGGAAGTGGATGTCGTTTTCAACGCGCGGTTCACGCCGGCGGAAAAATGCACACTGCACACGGTTCTTGTGGGATTCAGCGTCGTGAAGTTCCAGGCACTCACCGGGGATGACACGCTCATCGTCTATGTGTACGAGAACGGTGAGGTGCCGCCGCACCTGGTCAGTCTGGAAAACACCTACCGGGTGGATCTCGGGGACGCCGGTTTCCCGAGCCCGAATATCCGTTTTGATCATCCGCTCGAAGCTGGCGCGCGTGATGTGCTCGCGGTGAAGCTGAATCCCCCGGTGATTTTTTCCCCGAAACGTGATTTCATTGTCGGTGTGACGCTGCAGTCTTCCCAGAAATTCGCCCTCGGCGGCGGACTCTGGCATGGCCTGAGCATGCTCATCAGGCCGGGAGTACAGGAATACGAGCGTTACCGGCGCTATTCCGTCACGCCTGACGCCGAGTACGCCAAAAATCCGTTGGCGGTCGGCGGCGCCCAGGCCGGACTGTTCATTCGCGCGGTTGTCGGGTATAATCCCGATCTCCCGGTGATCTATCCCACCGATGTCAGCGAGGTCCCCATCGCGGCGGAATTCGCGCTCGAGCAGAATTATCCCAACCCGTTCAATCCCTCTACCTCCATCGGCTACATGATCGGGGAGCGCACACACGTCCGCCTCGCGGTGTATGACGCTCTCGGCAGGGAAGTGGCGGTGCTTCGCGAAGGGATCACCGATGCCGGTCGGCAGGTAGCGCATTTCCGTGCGGGAGACCTGCCCGGCGGATTGTACACAGTGCGGCTGACCGCGAACGGTCTGTCACAGACGCGGAAGATGCTGCTGATGAAATGAGAATCCCCGAACACAAGATCGACGAAATCCGCGCGGCCGCTGACATACTCGACGTTGTCAGCGGCTTCGTCCGTTTGAAGAAGGCGGGGCGCAATTACACGGGCCTCTGTCCCTTTCACCGCGAGAAGACGCCCTCGTTCAATGTCAATCCCGAACGTGGCATTTTCAAATGCTTCGGCTGCGGAAAGGGCGGCAATGTCTACACGTTTCTCATGGAAATCGAGCATATTTCCTTTCTCGATGCGGTGGACATGCTGGCGGAACGCTACGGCATCGCGCTGGAACGCCAGGGTGGTCCGTCGAAAGAGACGCGCGAAGAAATCGAGGCCATGTATGAGGCCAACCGTCTCGCGGCCCGTTTCTTCTATGACTCGCTGCAGGGTGAGCGTGGGAAGAAGGGACGCGAGTACTTCGCCTCCCGCGACTGGAACGCCAACACGCAGCGTGTGTTCGGACTGGGTTTCGCGCAGGACGACTGGCATGCCTTCCTGCATTTCGCGCGGGAGAAAGGGCTGTCGGAGGACGTTCTTGAAGCGACGGGACTGATCATTCGGAAGGAAACGGGCAATACCTATGACCGCTTTCGCAACCGCGTGGTGTTTCCCATCATCAGCGTCGGGAAAAAAGTGCTTGGCTTCGGAGCGCGGGCGCTCGGTGCCGACGAACACCCGAAGTATCTCAACTCCCCGGAATCTCCGGTATACAATAAGAGCCGCATACTGTACGGGCTGGCGCAGGCACATCCCGCCATCCGTGAGAAAGACGCCGTGATCCTGGTGGAAGGATATGCCGATGTGCTTTCACTGTACCAGGCCGGTGTGCAGAACGTCGTCGCCACGAGCGGCACGGCGCTCACCCCCGAACAGGTGCGTCTGCTCGCCCGCTACACGCACAATCTCTTTTTCCTGTATGACGCGGATTCGGCTGGACTCAACGCCATGCTGCGCGGTATCGACGTCATCTTGGAGGAAGACTGCGATTCGCGTATTGTGCAGCTCCCCGCGGGTGAGGACCCGGATTCGTTTGTCCGCAGGCATGGCGCAGAGGGGGTGCGCACAACACTCGAACAGGCTGTCTCGTTTGTCGATTTCATCACTGACCGCTTCCGCGATGAGGGACAGCTGGAAACGCCGGAAGGGAAAACGCAGGTCATCCACCGCATCGTTGATCTCGTGGCGCGTATGGACGATCCCATCCGCAGGGAATTTTACATTCATCATGTGGCCGAAAAATACGGCATCTATGAAACCGTGCTTTACCGGGAGCTCGACCGTGAGCTGAAATCCCGTGGCCGCAAGCGCGAGGCGGCACCTCCGCCGGAAGTGTATCGTGAGCACCCCGCGGAAATCCTCTCCGAGGGCGAGATGCCGAAAGAGGAGAAACGGTTCTGTCAGCTTCTGCTGCTTGCTCCGTCGGCATTGCAGTCGGAAGTGCTCAGCCACATCCGCATAGGATATTTTCACGACACGCGCATGCAGCAGTTTCTCCACGTGCTGCTTGAGCAGCAGGAGCATGAGGGTGCCATCGATATCGATGCGCTCTGGGGATACGTCGACGACGATGTCGCGATGCACAATCTTCTGGCCGACATGCTGATGGAGCCGCTGCGCCCGATCAGTGACTGGAGTCAGAAACAGACCGTCACGCCGACCGACGAACGACGCGTGCTGCTCGATGCATACAAGAATGTTGTGGGACGCACGCTGGAGCATCACGCGAATACTCTACAGCAGCGCACGCGCAAGGCCGATGATCCGGAACTGCTGCAGCGTTTCGTTGAACTCCAGCGTCTGATCAAGATCAACTGGGCAGGTATCCGGGCCTTCGAAGACATCCCCGAGTTCGACACGGAAGAGCTGTAAGCGGCCAGAGCGCGCCATGCAACCATCCTCGGCGGTTTCCTGTTGTGGTGGAAGAGTCTTTTGAACAGATCAGGAGGAAATACATGGCAGCACTCGAACCACAGGTCGTTGAACAGCGCGTTGCATCAATGGAGGGATGGGACCTGAAGGAAGGACAGATCGTGCGCGTGTATGAGGCGCCGTCTTTCCACCGTGCCGTCGGATTTGTCGCACAGATCGGCATCCTCGCCGACGCGGCGGATCATCATCCCGACATCGATATACGATACAACAAGGTGACGATCAGCCTCTCCACGCACAGTGAGAACGGTATCACCGAAAAAGACTTTTCACTCGCCGCAAGCATCGACGAGGCGTTCGATCAATGAGTGCCACAGACAGACTTGATCAGCTGAAACAGTTCCTCGAGCAGGATCCCGAAGACGCGTTCACGCGCTATGCGCTCGCGCTCGAGCACATCTCCCGCAAGATGATTCCCGAAGGAATCGAACTTCTGCAGGAGACCATCCAGCGCGACCCGTCCTACGTGCCGGCATACCACATGCTCGGACAGCAGTTTGCGCTCGAGGGCAGGGAGGAGGACGCGCGCAACATCTACCAGCGCGGCATCAATGCCGCCCGCAGTACTGGCGACATGCATGCCGCCTCGGAGATGCAGACCGAACTCGACGAACTCGGCTAGAGAAAAAACGAGGAGAGGATTTCAATGATGGCGAGATCCCCGGATGGGAGATCTTGCCATCTTTTCATCATCTCATTTTTTCATACATTCATATTTCGCAGTTCCCGACTCACAATTATCCGGAGACGGCATGCCAAGAACCCAGGATCAGATTCTCGATATCTTCAAACAATCAGGCGCCTTTCTTGAAGGTCACTTCGTATTGACTTCGGGGCTTCACAGTCCGCACTACGTAGAGAAATTCCGAGTGCTCGAACATCCCGGCGTGACGGCGCAGCTCTGCTCGGAGTTCGTCGAGCAATGGTCTGATTCGAAGCCGACCGTCGTCGTCGGTCCTGCTACAGGAGGCATTATTCTCGCGCATGAGACAGCGCGCCAGTTGGGACTGCGTGCCATGTTCACCGAGCGCGTCGACGGCACCATGACCATGCGGCGCGGCTTCGCGCTGACTCCGGAAGACCGTGTTCTGCTGGTGGAGGATGTCGTCACGACGGGGGGGAGCGTATTCGAAGTGCTCGATGTCGTACGGCAGACCGGTGCACAGATCGCCGGGCTGGCATTTCTCGTTGACCGCAGCGGCGGTGCCGTCGATTTCGGCATTCCGTCGAAGGCCCTGCTGACACTGAACGTCGTGACATATCGTCCGGAAGATTGTCCGCTCTGTCGCGACGGCGTCCCTGTCACCAAACCCGGTCGGTCGGGCAAGTCCTGAGTCATTGATCCTTGTACGTTGCACTTTGCACCGCATGGGCCGTATATTCCGACAACCCTATCCCTGATTCACTATCGATAATAACACTGGTCCGACTATGAGCGTAGCAGTGACCTTCGCCACAATCCCTGAGATGTTCCTCAATCTCACGGACAAATACATGCACGACGAGCGTCCCCTGATTCTGCGTAAGGTCGAGGGGGAATTCGCGCCGCTTCGCTACAGCGAGATGCGCGAGCTGGTCGCGCAGTTCTATCACGGACTCGCCGAACTGGGCGTCACACGCGGCGACCGTGTCGCGATTCTCGCCGAGAACCGTCCCGAGTGGGTGATCACCGATCTTGCTGCCCTCTATCACGGAGCCGTGGATGTCCCGATTTTTCCATCGCAGACTGCAAAGCAGGTCGAATATATTCTCAAGGATGCCGGGGTCTCCGTCGCAGTTGTCTCCAACCGTTTCCAGCTGACCAAGCTTCTGAAGATCCGCGATGCGGTGAAATCCCTCAAGCATGTGATTGTCATGAATGAGATGGAGGATCTGCCGGACGGTGTGCTGAGCTTCACGTCCGTGCTGGATGCCGGAAGGAAAGAACATCAGCAGCATCCAAATGCGCTTCGCGAGGCCTCCGTTACCGTCACGCCGGAGGATCTGTGCACGATCATTTATACCTCCGGCACGACGGGGAATCCGAAAGGTGTCATGCTCACGCATGATAATTTCGTCTCCAATGTCATGGCTTCGACCGAGGTCATCCACATCGGCGACCAGGATGTGCTGCTTTCCTTTCTGCCGCTCTGTCACGTCTTCGAGCGCATGGCCGGGTTTTACGTCGCGATGTCATGCGGCGCGACGATCGCCTATGCCGAGAGTGTCGAAACCGTCGCTGAGAATATGATCGAGGTTCGTCCCACGGTCATGGTCGCCGTGCCACGGCTGTTCGAGCGTATCTACAACCGCATCGCACGCATGGTGGAGAAGGATTCCGCGGCGAAGCGCAAAATCTTTTACTGGGCTGTCGGCGTCGGACGGCGCTTCGTGCAGGAGGAAAAGCACGCCGGCGCGGGCCTGCTGCTTCGATCACAGCACGCGCTCGCATCGCGGCTGGTCTTCAGCAAGCTGCGCGAGCGTACCGGCGGACGCATCCGCTTCTTTGTCTCCGGGGGGGCGGCGCTGCCCCGGGAACTCGGGGAGTTCTTCGAGGCGGTCGGGCTTACGATCGTCGAGGGGTACGGCCTGACCGAGAGTTCGCCGGTCATCGCCGTCAATCGCCTCGGGCAGCACCGCTTCGGAACCGTGGGACAGCCGATCCCCGGTGTCGAGGTCACGATCGCCGAGGACGGGGAGATTCTCACACGCGGACCGCACGTAATGAAAGGCTATTACAACAACAGGAAGGCAACCGAGGAGGCAATCGACGACGAGGGCTGGCTGCGCACGGGCGACATCGGCATGCTTGATGAGAACGGCTATCTGTATATCACCGACAGGAAAAAGCATTTGTTCGTGAGTTCCGGCGGGAAGAATATTGCCCCGCAACCGATCGAAAATCTCTTTGCGAGCAGTGAATACATCGACCAGTTCGTGCTTATCGGGGATAAGCGAATGTACCTGACGGCATTGATCGTACCGGATTTCGACACGTTGCGCGAGTATGCGGACTCGCACGGCATTTCCTACAGCGAAACTGCTGATCTCGTAAGGAACGCGGAAATCCTCAAACTCATCGAAGGCACCATACAGGGCACTCAGAAGGATCTCGCGAATTTCGAAAAGGTGCGTCGCTTCACGCTGCTGGAAGAACCGTTCACGATTGAAAACGGCGAGATGACACCCAGCCTCAAAATCCGGCGCAAGGCCGTTGAGGAGCGATACCATGATCTGATCGAGGCGATGTACCGCACCTGAGCCGGGTATTCCCCGTTGGTGATCATGGGACTTTTACGTACATTACTTCCTTGACAGGCACAACTGTTTTTACGCGATATGATCGAAAGCTACATCCCCATTCTTCTCATCATCGGCATCGCGGTCATCTTTGGTGTCGTCTCAATCAACCTTTCCTGGCTGCTCGGTCCCCAGCGTCCGTACAGGGAAAAACATTCGACCTATGAAAGCGGTGTCGATCCGGTAAGTACGGCGCATTACCGTTTTTCGGTCAAATACTACATGGTTGCGCTGTCCTTCATCGTCTTCGACATCGAGGTAGTGTTCATGTATCCCTGGGCGGTACAGTTTCGGGAACTCGGATGGACCGGATTTGTTGTTATGTCAGTGTTTATCGTTGTTTTAGCTGTCGGCTTTATTTATGAGCTGAAGAAAGGAGCACTGCAATGGGATTAGAATCAGCCCTTGGTGAAGGATACATCACGACGCAACTTGACGCACTGATCGCATGGGGCCGTAAAAACTCGCTGTGGCCGATGCCGATGGGCCTTTCCTGCTGCGCCATCGAGCTGATGTCCGCCGGTGATCCGCGGCATGATATCTCCCGCTTCGGCATGGAGGTCATGCGCTTTTCACCGCGGCAATCCGATGTTATGATCGTGGCCGGAACAGTTACCTACAAGATGGCGCACGTGGTGCGCAAGATTTACGATCAGATGGCAGAACCCCGATGGGTGGTCGCCATGGGAGCCTGTGCCTCTTCCGGAGGCATGTTCCGCAGTTATTCGGTTGTTCAGGGCATCGACCAGTTCCTTCCGGTGGATGTCTTCACGGCCGGCTGTCCGCCGCGCCCGGAAAATCTCTTCAATGCGCTCATTGAGCTGCAGAAGAAGGTGGAAAAATCCAGCGTGCTGGACTACCGCGACCGCAAGGAACCGATCATCGTTTCATAATTTCCGGCGCGGGACCCTGCGTCCCGCGCATCACATCTGACGGATACCCATGAACCCAGTTATCGAAAAGGTTTTACACACGCTGCGCGAGCGGCTCGGCGACGCCGTCGAAGAGGTGCGCGAATTTCGTGACGACGTGATCGTCGTCGTTGATCGCAGCGCCATTGTCGAGGCGGTGACCTGGCTGCGCGACAATGAGGAATGTCCCTTCCCGCTCTGCGAGGATGTGTTCGCCCTCGACGCCTACGAGCGCATCAAGCGTTTCGAAGTGAACTATCACTTCTTCTCTATCAAGGAGCATGTGCGCATTCACCTGAAGGTGCGGGTGGACGAAGACGACGCCGTCATCCCCAGTATCACGGGCGTCTTCCCTGGTGCCGGATGGTACGAGCGTGAATCCTACGACATGATCGGCGTCGAGTTTTCGGGGCACCCGGATCTCCGCCGCATGTACATGCCCGAGGAATTCGAGTATTTTCCGATGCGCAAGGATTACCCACTGATGGGGATTCCGGGGGCGCTGCCCCTTCCCAAACGAGGATAGGATATGAGCGACAAGACGAAATCATCCAGCGATTTATACGATACTCCCGTCATCACGACGCATCTTCCGCCCAGGGAGAAGCGCACGAAGATGCTGCAGGCGCTGCTCGACATGGATCCGGATCTCTCCTTCGACGATCCGCTCGAGAACGACATGGTGCTGAACATGGGTCCGTCGCATCCCGCAACGCACGGGGTGCTGCGTATCCTGCTGCGTCTCGACGGTGAAACCATTGTCAGTGCACTGCCCGAACTCGGATACCTGCACCGCGGGTACGAGAAAATCGCGGAGAACGAGACCTACCACGAGTTCATCACGCACACCGACCGTCTCGACTACCTGCAGCCGCTGCACAACAACGTGGCGTATATCCTGGCGGTGGAGAAGCTGCTCGGAATCGAGGCGCCCCCGCGCGCGCAGTACATTCGCACGTTGCTCTCCGAGCTTGCGCGCATTTCTTCCCACCTCGTTGCCTTCGGCGTCATGGCCATGGACGTCGGCGCCATGACGCTGCTGCTCTGGTGTTTCCGCGAGCGCGAGAAAATCCACGACATTTTCGACCTCGTGGTGGGTGCGCGCTTTACGACCAGTTTCACGCGCATCGGCGGAATCGCACAGGACATTCAGGATGACGGCATCGCCGCCATCCGCGCGTTCATCGAACAGTTCCCGGAGCGGCAGCTCGAGGCCGAACGACTCGTCAGCCGCAACCGCATCTTCTACGACCGCTGTCGCAACACGGGTGTGATCTCCGCGGAGAACGCGCTCGCCATCGGTCTGACCGGGCCCAACCTGCGCGGCTCGGGCGTCCCTCTGGATCTGCGTCGCGACAATCCCTACATGGTCTACGACCAGCTTGATTTCGACGTTATCACGGAATCCGAGGGTGATTCGCTCGCGCGCTATTACGTGCGGCTCAAGGAAATGGAAGAAAGCCTGAAAATCATTCGTCAGTGCCTCGAAAAACTGCCCGAGGGTTCGGTGCACGCGCATGAACCGAAGAAAGTGCTGCCGCGCAAGGAACGTATTTACACACGCATGGAAGAGCTGATCCATGACTTCATGATCGTCAACTTCGGTGTCAATCCACCCGAGGGCGAGGTGTATCATGCCGTGGAATCGGCGAAGGGACAGCTCGGCTTCCATATCGTCAGCCGCGGCGAGGGGCATCCCTGGCGGCTGAAGATCCGCTCCCCGTCATTCTGCAACCTGCAGGCCCTGCCGCAGCTGCTGAAGGGCCACCTGCTCTCTGATATTCTCGCGATCCTCGGCAGTCTCGACCCGGTTATGGGCGAGGCCGATAAATAACCACTTGCAGAGCATCTCGATGTTTAGCGAAGAAGAACTCAAACAAGTCGAAGAACTAAAGTCCCATTACCCGACGAACCTCTCGGCGGTCATGGGTGTCCTGCACATGTACCAGGACAAGTACGGACACATCTCCGACGAAGGCATCACCTATGTTGCGAACTTGCTGGAGGTGCCCGAGGAAAATGTGCTCGGCGTTGTCACATTCTATGAGATGTACCATCAGCACAAAACGGGCAAATACAAGCTGCAGGTTTGCACCAACGTCTCCTGCATGCTGCGCGGATCCGACATGGTGCTGCAGACGATCAAGGACAAGATCGGCATCGGCATCGGTGAGATGACCGACGACGGGCTTTTCTCGGTACACGAAGCGGAATGCCTCGGCTCCTGCGGCACCGCACCGATGATGTCCGTCAACAAGGATTACCACGAAAACCTGACCCCGGAAACGATTAACGAACTTATCGACGCACTCAAGGCGAAGGGCTGAGCCCCGCGTGCCGCAAGAACAGCATATGAGCGAATACCAGCCAGTCATACTCCCCGACATCCCGGACCTCGACAGGATCGACGTCTACGAACAGCACGGCGGCTACCAGCATATCCGGAAGTCGCTCGGCATGGCGCCCGACGACGTCATCGGCATCGTCAAGGAATCAGGCCTCCGCGGTCGCGGCGGCGCTGCCTTTCCCACCGGACTGAAATGGTCCTTCATGCCCACGGACGGTGAGAAGCCCAACTACCTCTGCGTCAACGGTGACGAGAGCGAACCGGGCTCGTTCAAGGACCGCCAGATCTTTGAATTCAATCCGCATCTGATGATCGAGGGCATTCTCATCGCCGGGTATGCCCTGCGCATCAAGGCGGCCTACATCTACATCCGCGGTGAATACGAGAAGTGGGTGCAGATGGTCGAGAAAGCCGTGGCGGATGCCTACGCGAAGGGCTACGTGGGCGAGAAGATGAAGGAAACCTTCGGGACGGATTTCTCCTGTGAGATTTATGTTCACCGCGGCGCGGGGGCATACATCTGCGGCGAGGAGAGCTCCCTGATGAACTCCATCGAGGGGATCCGGCCGTACCCGCGTGTCAAGCCGCCGTTCCCGGCGCAGGTGGGCCTCTGGGGATGTCCGACGACCATCAACAACGTCGAGACCATTGCCAACGTACCGCTGATCATCGAGCGCGGCGCGGACTGGTACAAGAACATCGGTGCGGAGAAGCATCCCGGTCCGATTCTCTACGGAATTTCCGGTCATGTCAACAAGCCCGGCGTGTATGAACTACCCACGGGCATGCTGCTCACCGAGTTGATTCACGACGTGGCCGGCGGCGTCCCGGGCGATAAGAAGATCAAAATGGTGATTCCGGGAGGCAGCTCCATGCCGCCGCTGCGCGGAGACCAGCTCGAGGGCGTGCGGATGGATGCCGAATCCCTCAAGGAAATCGGTTCCGCCATTGGCACGGCCGGCATCATGGTGATGGACGAGGATACCGACCTGACGCGTATCCTCACACGCATCACGCATTTTTACAAGGTGGAGTCCTGCGGACAGTGCACACCCTGCCGCGAAGGCACGGGATGGATGCTCAAGGTATTTCACCGCCTGCTCGATGGGGAGGGCGAACCGAAGGACCTCGACCTGCTGCACAGCGTCGCAAAAAACATCGAGGGGAATACCGTCTGCGCTCTCGGTGACGCTGCGGCCTGGCCGGTCAAGTTCACCATCGAGCGCTTCCGTGATGAGCTGGAAGCGGAACTCTCTCGGTAGCACAAAGGTCACCAAGACCAAAAGACACGAAAAAACAGGTACAAGGGCCGATCCACTGGATCGGCCCTTTTGCGGATGTCCCCTCGTGTCTTCATGACTTCGTGTCGTCGTGCATCAAAGATTTTGATTATCCGCTGCGGGTTCGTTACCATGAAGCGATTATCCACCAGGACGGATTTGACGCATGCTGCCGCAGGAAATTATTCGCAGGAAACGCGACGGGGAGGAACTGAACAGGGAAGACTATGAATCCTTTTTCGGGGGATTTCTCGAGGGTTCGGTTACCGACGAGCAGATGACCGCGCTGCTGATGGCGTCGTATTTTTCGCCCATGTCGATGGATGAGACACTCGCCGTCACCGAGATCTTCCTCCGTTCCGGCAGCCGCATCGATCTCTCGCCCGTGGCCGGGGTGAAGGTTGACAAGCATTCCACCGGCGGCGTAGGCGACAAGACGTCACTGCTTCTCGTACCCATTCTCGCTGCGGCGGGGGTGCGTGCCCCGATGATATCAGGGCGCGCACTCGGTCACACCGGAGGCACGCTCGACAAACTGGAAAGCATCCCGGGATTCGGGGTCAATCTGTCACCCTCCGCCGTTGTGCGGCAGCTCGGAGATATCGGGATGGTGATGGCCGGTCAGTCGGCCGATCTCGTACCGCTCGACCGGCGTATCTATGCGCTCCGTGATGTGACCGCTACCGTGGAAATCCTCCCCTACATCGCCGCCAGCATCATGAGCAAGAAAGTCGCCGGCGGCGCGGATGCGCTCGTGCTCGATATCAAGACCGGTCGCGGGGCGTTCATGCGTGAGCGCGCGCAGGCGGAGGAACTCGCACTGCTGCTCGCCGCCGTCGGGCGCCATTTCGACCTCCCCACCGTGGGCGTGATCACCGACATGAACGAGCCCCTCGGATACGCCATCGGGAACTGGCTGGAAGTGGTGGAAGTCACCGACTGCCTGCAGGGTCGCGAAACACCGGATCTGATGGAAGTGACTTACGGACTGGCGGGACTGATGATCCATCTCGGGCGCAAGGCACAGTCGGTTACCGAAGGCATTGCCGTTGCCCGGGATGTCGTGCGGCGGGGATTGGCGTTCGAAAAACTTCTGGAACTCGTACGCGCGCAGGGCGGCGATACCGCAGTTATCGAGGAAACAATGCGTTACCGCAACGCCGATGCCGCAATCGAGGTCCCGGCGCCCCGCTCCGGCGTGCTGCAGTCGGTCAACGCCCGTGCGCTCGGCCTGCTCGCGGTGGAACTCGGGGCGGGACGCCGGCAGTCTACTGACACGGTGGATCCCACCGCGGGCATCGTGCTCGCGAAGAAAAGCGGCGATTCCGTCGAGGAGGACGAGCCGCTCTGTCGCCTCTACAGTTCGCGGGAGCATGATCTTGTGCATTTCCGCGAACGGGCCCTGCGCGCGTTCACCATGGGTGACGGGGAAATCCCTCGCACGGGCAAGATTTTTTCGTATTTTGATGCAGATACCATCGTTCCCTGGAGTGCGGAGCATTCCGCCTCCTGACGTTCGTGGCTCCGTCGCACTGCGGACATCACACGATGCACCGGACCGCTGTTCTGTTGTCTCCTGAGGCCCGTATGAAGCGATTGCTCCTGTTTTCCCTTCTTGTACTTACCGTTGTTGCCGCCCCGCGTGCAGAGGCGCAGGTGTGGAACGAAGTACGCATCGTCCGCGTCGACACCACGAATTTCCCTACCCTCAAGGTGCACGTCCGGGCTTTCTGCACCGGACAGCAGACCACGAACATTAATCCTGTCACGATAAAAATTTACGAGGATGGCGAGCTGAAGACCATGATGGGGTCGCTCGACTGTCCGAACGAGACCGTCCCGGTATCGGTGGCGCTCGCGGTCGATCGCAGCGGTTCGGTAGCGGGGACGGCGCTGTACCGCATTCAGCTCGGAGCCTGGCGGTTTGTGGAGCTGATGCAGTCGCACACCACCGGCGATGACGAAGCGGCTCTGTTCAGTTTCGGTGATGACGTGACCCTCGATCAACCGATGACCACGAATCTCACTGAGCTGTTCGAAGCGATCAACAAACTCTACCCCTACGGGGTCACGACCATGTACGACGCATTGATCGCGGCCCTCAACGAAGTCGCCACCAAGGGCACGAACCCGATCAAGGCCGTGGTCGTGATGTCGGACGGCGCCGACAACAACAGCCTCGCCTCCCTGCAGGATGTCATCGCGCTTGCGCGGCAGCTGGGCATCCCGATCTTTTCCATCGGCCTGAAGTACATCGACAACGACAACGAACTCGCCAACATGCGGGCGCTCGCCGATTCCACCGGCGGGCAGTTCCTTACGGTAGAGCATCCCGACGACATCGTGCCGGCATTCAACGCCATGATGTCGCTGGTATCGGGAGGGATGAATGACTGTACCTTCCAGTACATGTCCGACTGTCCCGACGGATCGCTGCGGGAGCTGACTGTCGTCGCCGAAGCCTGCGGACTGGCGGACACGGCGCATGTGCGTTTTTATGCGCCGCTTTCACCGAATCTGCCGGCGTTCACCGTCTCCTTCGATTCCACGTATGCCTATGAACGGGGAGATATGCTGGTGCCGGTATCCATTGATGCCGATATCCCGGGAACGGTGGAGAATCTCCGCTTCAAAGTGCTGGAGCGACCGCCGCTGGTTTTTCGTGACGTGATCACGACCGGATTCCTCGCTTCCCAGACGACCGTGAACCATCAGCGCGTCGGGGATTCGATCATTGTCGATGTGCTCGGACCGCTTGCCGTGCCTCCGGGCAAATCCACCCTGCTGAAACTGCGCTACGGCACACCGCCGGTGGGGAAGGACACATCGTTTGTCTTCCCGGTGTGGTACCTCGATTTCGAGAGCCCCGACTGTATCCGCAAGGAGGCGGAGAACAGCAACCTGCTGATTCTGAAACGACCGGGACTGGATGTCATCTGCGGGGATTCGATCTACGTGGACTGGGATGAGACCACCGGTTCGTACATCAATCCGACGATCCGATATGCGGTCGGTGTGCAGAACAACAGTGCGCTTTCGGCCGAGAACACACGTATCAAACTGCACGTGCCACCGGGGATCGAACTGCTTTCGCCGTCGGATTCGACCGTGCTGCCGACGAATCCACTTCCGCCCGGACAGACGGGATTCGTGGAATTTCTCATGCGTGTGAAGCCGTCGGATTCCACGCGGTATTTCCGTATCTGTGTGGAGGTGCAGCCCGACAGCGGCCGTGTCACGACCTGCTGTAAAATGGTGAAAGTGGAGGCAGCGAAAACCGCGCTGGAAGCGGAATGCACGATGCCCAGCCGCATCGAATGGAATGACAGCCTCAACACCTATGTGCCCGATGTGTTCCCGGTCACCGTTCGGCTCCGGAACCACAGCGACCTCGATGCGGAAGATGTTCCGGCATGGATTCACGTGCCGCCGGGTTTCGCCGTTGACAGTACCACGCCTGTCAACACCACAGTGAAGCCGAATCTCCTGACACGTGCCGACACCGGCACGGTCACATGGTATATCCGTCCCCTCGAACGGCCGACCTCCGATCTGCTGAATTTCTGCGTGAAGGTCGCCGCCGGAAAGGATACGGCGGAATGCTGTGGCGTGATATTCATCGAAGCCTCGCCGGTGCGCGCCCAGCTCGTGTGCAGTGACACGCGTGTGCTTGAATACGATGACGGAACCGGGAAGTACGATCCCGAGCGTATGCTCCTGATTACGAAGGTGCGGAATGTCTCGAACCTGCCGATGACCGGAGCGCGGGGCAATATTCAGCTACCGCCGTTTCTCGATCTGGTCGACGGAGAATTCCCGACGAAGGATTTCCCGAACAGCGCCGTCATCACGCCGGGTGACAGTGCCGAGATCAAATGGGTCGTGGAAGCCAGCGGTCCTCCACAGCCCCCGATGCAGGTATGTGTGAACATCACCGCGGAAAATTTCCCCGGCGCGCAGTGCTGTACTCCGCTGGATATTCAGACGATCAATGCCATCCCCTCGCTGACCTGTTCGCTCGATGGACCGGATACCGTTCGATACATCAACGGGTCGTACGTCCCGAATCCCTTCCGCCTCGATGTGCAGGTCCGCAACACCGGAGACACGCCGGCGAAAAACCTGTACGCCGCCCTGCTGCAGGGGGAAGACCTCTCGATTGACGCCGCAGACCGGTCGCTGAAACAGCTGACCGATTCGCTGGCCTCGGGTGAGAGCATCGACGGCAGTTTTCTCGTGCGCGTGCTTGACCGCACGACCGACCGCCTTGACAGCATCCGGGTGACCGTGTACGCGGAGAACGGCGGCGGTGTGGTATGCGAGAAAGTCGTGTACATCGAAGCAGTGCGCGGTCCGGTGCTGGAACTCAACTGCGCTGGTCCCGATTCCCTTGTTTTTATGGATGCGGCGGACGCCTATTCCCCAGATCCCTTTACGGTCACGCTGGAAGCGCGCAACGTGGGTACCGCGCATGCGGATTCCGTCGTCGCGGAATTCCTGCCGCCTCCCGATATCATCCTTGCGGCCGGAGAGCAGGCGGCGAAGCTGCTGACGCCCTCTTCACTGGCGGTGGGGCAGTCCGGCACGGCCAGCTGGCAGCTGCGTGCCGTGCCGCGTGGGCAGGATCGTATCGACACGATTCGCGTGCAGGTAAAGGCGAAGGGCAAAAGCCTGCAGCAGACCGCGCCCTGTCCGATCCCCATCTTCATCCCCGCCGCACGGGAACCCGACCTGGCGCTCACCTGCCAGGTAATGAAAGAGGCGGGCGAAGACGATACGGTGGTCGTGGCCGCGGGACTGGTGAACAATGGCACCGCGACGGCATATGATGTTGCCGTCCGTGTGCAGTTCCCCAGCAAGCTCCGGCTTGATCCTGGCACACAGCCGCTGGTGCTCACGGCGGATTCCATTCGTCCGGGAGAGGCCCTGCGTCTCTTCCCGTGGCGTTTCACGATTCAGCGCGGTGCGGTGCTCGACAGCGTGGATGTCTGTTTCAATGTGACCGCGCGTTTCCTTCCGCCGATGAGTTGCTGTATCTCGGTGCGCATCCCGCCGGCAGATCAGGGCGCGTTCGCATCCTCCTGCACGCTGACACCGGACACCGTGCGCGTGGAGCAGAGCACCGGCGAGTACGGTGAAGCCGTGTTCACGGCCACCATCAGTAATCCGGGAACCGTCGTGCTGGATTCCGTGCGGTGCAGTATCATTCTTCCCAACGGTGTGCTGCTCGCGACAGGGGAATCCCAGGTCAGGACGGTGCGAGATCTTCCGCCCGCAGCGGATGAAAACGTGCAGTGGCGCCTGCGATTCGTGCGTGACACTGCGAGCGTTTTTGTCGAGCGCAGCATCCGGGTTGAAATGACCGGCGCCGGCGGTGTGCAGCAGTGTGCGCGGTCGATTGTCGTCGCTCCGCCGCCGCAGCTTCCCTCTGATTTCGTGCTCGACTGCAGCACGCCCGATACGATTTATTACAATCGCCAGACGGTGGGATATGAACCCGCACCGTTCCTGATTCGCGCCGAGGTTCGCAACACCGGTTCGACGACGCTGACGGATGTCCGCGGCACCATCACGCCCGCCGCGGAGATTGCGCTGGAAGCGGGCGAGCCGGTCACAAAGCCGCTGGGAGTGGATCTCGATCCCGGCCAGAGTGCGAGTATCGCGTGGAGCTGTCGCGGCATTCCGCAGCAGGGCACCAGCAGAGCGGTCTCCCAGATCCGCGTTCAGGCGAGTGGGGAGATCGCACGCGAGTGTGTTCCGGTGACCGTGCTGTACCACGAGCCCGTCGATGACTCGGCTGCGGCGGAACTGACCTGTATCGCACCGGATACGATTCATTTCCGCGGACAGGCAATCGGCTGGGCGCCGAATCCCTTCTCTTTCACCGCGCGCATCACGAACACCGGGAGCGTGCCGCTGACACAGGTGCGCCTGGAGGTGACCTTTGATGCCGAACTGGCGCTTGAAAGCGGGGAAACACAGGAGAAATCCCTGTCCGAGCCGCTGCCCCCGGGTGAATCGGCGTCCGTGAGCTGGGTGCTTCGCGTGTTGTCCGGCGCTGAAGGGACCGTGGGGATTTCCGTGAAGTCGCGGACCCCGGATCTCGCCGTACAGTACTGCAGCAGCGATGTGTTCATCGAGCCTGATTACGCAATCATTCAGATGCAGATCCCCGAAGACAACGTCGCGATGATGGGCGAGGATGTTCGCATCCCGGTCATCATGAAAAATACCCAGAGCGTGCCGCTCAGTGATTTCACGATCGCCATCCACGCCGATCCCGATGAGGTGGAGCTGCGTGCGGTCTCCCTTGATGGCGCTGAACTCGCGAGCTGGCCGGAGCCGCTCATCGATCGGCCGGAAGAAGGCGTGTTGCGGATCAATCTCGCGGGAGATCCCATCGTGCCGGGCTCGGGAACCATGCTGTACCTGATCTGCCATGTGCTTGAGAAAGAAGGCTTCGACGGTGATTTCGCCATCGTCGATATCCCTGTCAGCTTCCGGCATGAGTACTTCGTGTTTGAACCCGGCATTTCCTGGCTGACCACCGACGGGAAGCTTACGTTCTCCGGTGTCTGCGTTGAGCCGCTGATCACCGACGACTACCTCCAGCTCGGCAATCGTCCGAATCCGTTCAATCCGCTCACCACGATTTTCTATCACGTGCCACCGGATCTCGACGGTCGTCACGGACGGCTCGAGGTCATCGACCTGCACGGCCGTCTGGTTGAACGTCTCGTCAACGGTGTTCTGCGCGCGGGCACGCACGAGGTGACGTTCGATGCGAGCGGCCTTCCGAGCGGCATGTACTTATACCGCATTATCAGCGGAGACCGTGCCCTGACACGAAAAATGATGTTGTCGAAGTAATGCGCCGTTTCCGCAACCCTCCCGCCGCCGCCGCGTAACGGACCGCCGTAAATCCATTCCTCACTACTTGCAATGCGGAGACGGCGACTGGCGGTCAGCGGTGGGGGAGGGTATGTTTTTGAAAGGAATACACATGCAGATCGTTCATCCCGACATCGAAGCCTATATGGGGGAACTGCTCCCGCAGCGCCACCCCGTGCTGCTGGAAATGGAGCAGGAGGCGCGCGAGCAGGATTTCCCGATCATCGGTCCTCTCGTCGGCAATCACCTCGCGCAGCTTGCGCGGATGACCGGCGCCCGCCGCATCATGGAGCTCGGCAGCGGCTTCGGATATTCTGCGCTCTGGTTCGCGCAGGCGCTCGATGACGACGGTGAAATCATCTGTACCGACGGCAGTGCCTCCAACCGCACCCGGGCGGAGGCTGCGTTCGCCGAGGTCGGTGTGCGTCCGCGCATCAGTTTCCACACCGGCGATGCTCTGCAGCTGTTCAACGGCATCGAGGGAACGTTCGATCTCATTTTCTGCGACATCGACAAACACGAGTATCCGGAGGCGTACCGGATGTCCGTACCGCGTCTGAGACGTGGCGGGATACTCGTCTTCGACAATGCGCTCTGGTACGGGCGTATGCTTGAAGGAAACTCGGATGCCTCCACGAAAGGCGTGGCGGAGCTGAACCGCATCGCGTTCCAGGATGACCGCGTGCATGCGGGGCTGGTACCGATCAGGGACGGCCTTCTCGTCTGCCGCGTGCGCTAGGTGATCCCATGCCGCGCATTCGTATTCAGGGTGTCGACATCGAGTACCGTGTGCTCAAAACGCGGAGAAACCGCTATGTGCGCCTGACCGTCTCAGGGAAAAACGGTGTGCGCATCTCCGCCCCCTGGGGATATCCCGAACGCGAGCTTCACGCAATGGTTCGCGAGAAAGCCCCCTGGATTCTTGATCGCCTCAACTATTACCGCGACCTGGAACAGCAGCAGCCTCGCTGGCGCTATGCAGACGGGGAGCGTTTGCTGATTCAGGGACGCTGGGTCCCGCTGCGTGTGACACCATGGGAGAGAAATGCGGGACGACTGCGTCTCGACGGAGACATCCTCGATATCTCTCTTCCCCGTCAAAGGACAGACGACGAGGATGTCATCCGCGATCTCTTCCTCCGCTGGCTGCGCCGCTGGGCCATGCAGGATCTCACGCAGCGTGTGACGCTGTATGCCCGCGAGATGCGGCTGCAGCACGGACGCGTAACGATTCGTGCCCAGCGCAGCAAATGGGGAAGCTGTTCACAGAACGGCAACATCAGCCTGAACATGCGCCTGATGCTCGCACCGCCGGAGGTGGCCGACTACGTCGTCATTCATGAACTGGCGCATCTCAGGGAGCTGAATCATTCTCCCCGTTTCTGGCGCATCGTCGAGCGCTACTGTCCGGAACGCAGCGAACATCAGCGCTGGCTGCGCGAGCACGGCTGGCTGCTCGAGATGGACGAATAATGCTCCTGATCGTGGAATTTCGTACTTTTATTGTCTGATTGAATCATTTCCTGCAGGACTGCATCACACCTTATGAGTATCGAAAAGGAAGCGGAAGTCATTGAAAAGGCGAAAGCCGGCGATAATCATGCCATCAGGCAGCTTGTCGATGAATACGCGCCGGTCATTTTCCGCTTTTCGTACAACATCTGCCGCAACCAGGATCGGGCCGAGCATGCGACACAGGAAACCTTCCTGAGCATTCTCAAGAAGCTGAATCAGTTTGACAACCGCTCGAAGTTCTCGACCTGGCTGTACACGATCGTTTCGAATCACTGCCTAATGCTTGCCCGGAGCGAAAAGACACGGCGCACCGTGTCTCTTGACGATGAAGAAGGCACGATGCCCGAGATTCCGGTCGAACACTGGGAACACGATCCTGAGGCAAGTGTCGAGCGCGCTGATCTCAAGACGCATCTCGATGAGGCGATAGACAAACTGGCACCGGAGTACAAGGTGATATTTGTTCTGCGGGATATCGAAGGACTGTCCACAGAAGAAGTGAGCAGCATCACAAACCTGAGCGTTCCCGCAGTGAAATCGCGGCTGCACCGTGCCCGCGCGACATTACGCAACGAACTTGCTCCCATTTTCAATGAGCATGGCGATGAGTGAACGCAACGAACAACATTTCGAGTCCTGCCAGCAGGTCGTCGACTATATCTGCGAGCATTTCGGTGACGATTCGGATTCCGATCGCTGCCGCGCGCTCGCCCGTCATCTGGAGCACTGCCCCGACTGCAGCTCGTACTGCGATTCCATCGACAAGATGATCGGGCTGTACCGGGCGACCTCCCCCTGTTTTTCAGACCAGGCACGGCACATGCTTCTGGACTCCCTCGGCATCGAGGAGAAAGACTGAATCTCTTTCGTCTTCGTCTGCATCACACGTGAGTGCCGAATCGGGAGATCGGGGCTCATCAAGAGAACCGGCCAGCCCGTGTAAGCACGGAACTGAACAGCCACAACGCGAAGACAGCATCCGCATGACCATACTTGCAGCCGTTGCCGGAGCCATCCTCGGAGGAGGCGCGGGCTACTTCATCAGTAAAAATCTGAGCCGTGTGACGGGAGGGTGCCCGATCATGTGCAATCCCCGCATCGCCATTCCCTATTTCGCCTTCATCGGATTGCTGCTCGGCATGGAAGCATTCGGCTGATGCCACTGCTGAACACGGTGTTGTCCTCCGCTTTTCATCCATCATTTTGACAGAACAGAAGCCATGACTCAGATGAAACGTGTCGTTGTATTTTCCACTCCAACCTGTCCGCACTGCACGAATGTGAAGCGCTATCTCAAGCAGAACGGAGTCCGCTTCAAAGATGTGGACGTGAGCAGGGACAGCCGCGCCGCAGCGGAAATGGTGCGCAAGACCGGCCAGCAGGGGGTCCCGCAGCTCTGGATCAACAACCGTCCGGTCGTGGGATTCGACCGCAGCAAAATTGACACATTGCTTGAACTCAAATAAATCAAACAATCAACGGAGCACACATGAACATTCAACCGATCGATGATCGTCTGCTCGTCGAACGCATCGAGCAGGAGGAGCAGAAAGTCGGAAGCATTATCATCCCTGACACGGCAAAGGAAAAGCCGCAGATGGGAAAAGTCGTCGCCGTCGGCACTGACGAGGAGCTCGGCGAGATTTTCAAGGAAGGCGACAGCGTGCTGTTCGCGAAATTTGCCGGTGACGAGATCAGCTATGAGGGGACGGATTACCTGATTCTCTCTCGCGCTGACGTGCTGGCGATTCTCCGCTGACCGCTAACTCCGCAGTTGCGCAAACAAGGGCGTCCGCTTTCCGCGGCCGCCCTTTTGCATTTCATCCGCTTGGCATCGAGAAAATGCACGGGCGCACCCGGTAAATTGGAAAAAAATTTCGGTGGAAAAATAATTGGGGATATATGATCGGAACCGGTGAATGAGCCGGGCGGAGAGTGCTGCCGCAGCTGCTCTTTTCTCCGGAGATAATCTCTTTCTTGCAGCGGATATCACGTCCATGGTCGGGGATGCAAGCAGCGTGAAATCAGAGACTTGGGCCGCCGGGAACAGCGGATGAAGACGACAGGGAGAAGGGGACGCGAATGTCTGCTAAGCTGTTGAAATGAAAGATGTTGGGCAGGGATTTCTCCCCATTGAGTGGAACCCGTGTAACTGCCTGGTTGGTTATTTCCATGAACCCGATGGTGAAAATTTTTCACCACCCCTTGACTTGAATTCGGACAAGCCGTAGCTTGTTTCGATTGAAAATCTCGCAAAGTTAATCAACGGCATTAGAACTGGTCGTTTCTCCCCATGAGTACTTGTGACGACGTCTTTTCACGCCCCAAGCGATTTTTACTTAGACTGCTTAAAAATTATCGTTCCGCTCTGCTTCCCGTCCTGAGTGCATTGCTTCTGGCGGGGTGTTATGCGTTCGTTGATGATGAGGCACCTCCGGAGTGGGACGATCCAGCCGGTGCGCAGCAGGACGTTGGCGCAATCGCTGCAGCGGGTGGTCCGGGTGCCGGTGTTTTCAACGCGAAATGCGCGGTCTGTCATCAGATGGATGGAACGGGCATTCCGGGAGTGTATCCCTCGCTGGTCGGATCGGAGCTCGCCACGGGAAATCCTGACCTCCCGATCAAAATTGTACTTCACGGATTCCAGGGTCCCATCGAGCGCAACGGTACCCAGTACAACGGAGTGATGCAGCCCTGGAAAAATGACCTGAGCGATCAGGAAATCGCCGACGTCCTCACCTTTATCCGCACCAGCTGGGGCAACAGCGCCTCGGAAGTTGATGCCGAAACCGTTGCGAACGTGCGCGAGGCCACGAAATCCAAGGCCGGCGCATATACTGAAGAAGAATTGAAGTCGTCCCTGTGACGCTCTCACGCCGCATGCAACCAAGGTACGATCGACATGCTTGACTGGCTCCCTGAAAATGTCTCTGTCTTTGGCGAAGGAGTGGATCACCTGTTCCGGCTGATCTACTATATCTCCGTTGCCATTTTTGTGCTCGTAAATGCGATATACATTGCCTTTATTATCCGTTACAGGCGCAAGCGCAAGGGAGAAAAGGCCTACCACTACCACGGAAACAATCTGCTTGAGTTCTCCTGGACCGCATTGCCCTTCGCGCTGTTTCTCTTTCTCGCGTTTTACAGCGATGGCATCTGGGAGGATATCAAGTATTCGGAGAAAACGCCGAATCCCGATCTCGTGGTCGAGGTCATGGGACAGACATATCTCTGGCATTTCCGCTACCCCGGGTCCGATGGGATTTTCGGACGCCGGGAACGCGGCCTTATCTCAACGACGAATCCCTTCGGCATCGATCCCGAAGACCCGAACGGAAAGGACGATGTCACCACCATCAACAGCATGAACATCCCGGTCAACAAGACCATCCTTGTTCGCCTGTCGTCAATGGACGTCATCCACAGCTTCTTTCTCCCCAACATGCGCGTCAAGCAGGATGCCGTGCCCGGACAGTGGGTCGATATCTGGTTCAATTCCATCAAAACCGGTGAATACGAGATCGCCTGCGCGGAACTCTGCGGCAGCGGTCACTACCTGATGCGCGGCGTGCTCAACGTGCAGTCGCAGCAGGAATTCGATACCTGGATCGACGAACAGTATACAACAGCGCGGACCGCACTTGCGAACGCGCAGGAAACGACGAACGAGTAACCGAAACGAAGCGCCATGGAAGCAGTTCTGCATAACAAGGATCACGGACACGCCGGGGCGGACGCCCACAGCGAGTCGTTTATCCGCAAATATATTTTCTCCACTGACCACAAGATGATCGCGAAGCAGTTCATGGTCACCGCGATAATCTTCCTGTTCATTGGCGGGGCCTTCGCGCTGTTCATCCGATGGCAGCTCGCATATCCCGGTGAGCCCATTCCCGTGATCGGACAGATGCTGCCCGATACATGGGTCAACGATGCCGGTGCGGTCACCGCCGAATGGTACACGCAGCTGCTGACGATGCACGGATCGATCATGATCTTCGCCGTCATCATTCCTTTGCTGGTCGGTACGTTCGGCAACTTCGCCATTCCGCTGATGATCGGCGCTGACGACATGGCCTTCCCCTTCCTCAACATGGTGTCATTCTGGCTTTTTCCGTTGGCCGGAGTCATCATGATGGCCGGCTTTTTCATGGAAGGAGGGATGGCAGCCGCAGGCTGGACGGCCTATCCACCCCTCAGCGCGATTGCCTCCTACGGGCAGACACTCTGGATTGTCAGTCTGTTCCTCATCGGCTTTTCGTCCATCCTCGGTGGAGTGAACTATATCACCACCGTGCTCAACATGCGCGCTCCCGGCTTGAAGATGTTTGACCTTCCGATGACGGTCTGGGCGGTGTTCATCACGGCGATCATCATCACCATCGGCACGCCGGTGCTGGCGTCCGCGCTCGCCATGCTGTTCATGGACAACTTCCTGCATACGAGCTTTTTCCAGCCGGAAAATCTGATCGTCCCCACGCGTGACATGACGCGAACGGCGGGCGGCGGACAGCCGCTGCTCTGGCAGCATCTGTTCTGGTTCTATTCACACCCCGCCGTGTACATCATGATCCTCCCCGGCATGGGTGTTGTCTCCGATGTCATCTCGACCTTCGCCCGCAAGCCGCTGTACGGATACCGCGCCATGGTGTTCGCCATCGTCGCGATCGCCTTCCTCGGCATTATCGTGTGGGGTCATCACATGTTCCAGTCCGGGATGAATCCCCTGCTCGGCACGACATTCATGGTCAGTACGATGGTCATCGCCGTGCCGTCCGCGATCAAGACCTTTAACTGGCTGGGGACGATGTGGCGTGGCAAAATGGAATTCACCGCACCGATGCTCAACGCGGTCGCCTTCGTGTCGATGTTCGTCGTCGGGGGACTGAGCGGAATTTTCATGGCGTCGACCCCGGTGGACGTCTTCATCCACGACACCTATTTCATCGTGGGGCATATCCATTACGTCCTTTTCGGCGGCAGTCTGTTCGCCGTATTTGCCGGACTGCACTACTGGTTCCCCAAGATGTCCGGACGCATGTACAGCGAGCGGCTCGCCAAATGGCATTTCTGGATTACATTCATTTCCTTCAACGGCACCTTTTTCCCGATGCACATCCTCGGTGTCGGGGGGATGATGCGCCGCATTTTCGATCCGACGGTATATGATTTTCTCAAGCCCTTCCAGCCGATGAACGAGTTCATCACCATCAATGCGATGGTGCTCGGATTCGCGCAGTTTCTTCTCGTGATCAATTTCGGCTACTACTGGTTTTACGGTCGCAAGGCCAAGCGAAATCCGTGGCGCGCCAACTCGCTGGAATGGCAGGCGCCCTCGCCGCCGCCGCACGGAAATTTTGATCGCCCATTGCATGTATACCGCGGTCCCTACGAATACAGTTCACCGGAAAGTGTGCAGGATTACCTGCCGCAGACCACGTCACCCGAGGAACTCGAGGAGCAGCGCCGGCATCACGAGCGTCGCCTCGAGCAGCAGAACACAGCAGAACCCGTGAATTAGGATACGATACGACATGGATACCCGAGATTCTTCATCCGCAACGTCCCACCGCTGGCTGCATCGCATCGCGGCCATTCTCGCGATCGGGACCATCCTGCTGATCGCCAAGGGCGGTCTCGTGCACAGCGCGGGCGCCGGTCTTTCCGTGCCCGACTGGCCGACAACCTACGGCGAAAACATGTTCACCTATCCGCTGGAAAAATGGACCGGTGGTATCGTCTACGAGCACGGCCATCGTCTTATTGCATCCGGTATCGGCGTGCTGATGATCATTGTCACCATGTGGATCTGGCTGAAGGACAACCGGCGCTGGCTGAAGTGGCTCAGTGCCGCGGCACTGCTCGCGGTGATTGTCCAGGGCGTACTCGGCGGGCTTACCGTTCTCATGCGTCTGCCCACCGCCGTCTCGGTCAGCCATGCGATGCTTGCGCAGTCGTTCATGCTCATGACGGTGCTCATCGCCGCAGCGACGTCTCCGCGATGGAGCAAGCCGACTCCCCCGATGCCTGTGGAGGCTGGCCGCGGACTGCAGCGGCTGCTTCTCGCCACTGTCATCTTCACGTTCATTCAGATCCTGCTCGGCGCGATCACCCGGCACACCTACAGCGGTATGGCGATCAGTGACTTCCCGCTGAACAATGGACAGATCATCCCGGCGTTCACGAGTTTCGGCGTCGCGATTCAGTTCGCGCACCGCATTGGCGCGGTGGTGCTGACGGCCATGATTTTCACACAGGGCGTACGCATTCTCCGGAACCGCGATCTTGCCAAACTCCGCACACCCGCCATTGCTGCTATCGCGATGGTCACGGTGCAGTTCCTCCTGGGTGCGACTGTGATCTGGACGCGGGAGGCGATCGTGCCGAATACTCTGCATGTGATGGGCGGTGCGATCACCTTCGCGGTTGTCTTTCTGGTGTACGCGCGCAGCGTGCGGTACTACCGTTTTGCCTCCTCGGAGGAACCGGGGAGTGAAATGCATCTTCAGGGGGTGCGCGCATGAGATCGACGAGAAACACTGCACTGACGATGGATGACCACGCGCTGACTCGCCGCGAAGCGTTTTCAGCGTATTACGAACTGACCAAGCCCGGTATCACGCTCATGGTGGTGATCAGTACGGCAGCGGGTTTTTACCTGGCCCTGCCGCGTGATTTTCTCACACTGGAGTATGCGCTTCTGTTCCTGCTGACCGTTGTCGGAACAGCGCTGGTATCCGCCGGGAGCTGTGTGCTCAACCACGTCATGGAACACGATCACGACCGGGCGATGAAACGCACCATGTTCCGACCGATTCCGTCCGGAAAGATCCGCCTGTCCAGCGCGCTGATATTCGGCGTGACACTCGCGGTCGCCGGCATCGCGCTGCTGCTTGCAGCGCAGCCGTTGACGGCCATGCTCGCGCTGCTCACCGCGGTACTGTATCTCGCCGTCTATACGCCACTGAAGCGTCGCACGCAGGTCGCGACACTGATCGGCGGCGTGCCCGGTGCCCTGCCCCCGCTCGGCGGATATGCAACCGTCAGCGGCGCGATCGGACTCGAGGCCGGCGTGCTCTTCATGATCCTGTTTCTCTGGCAGATGCCGCATTTCCTTTCGCTTGCATGGATGTACCGGAAGGATTACGAGCGCGGTGGCTTCCCCATGCTGACCGTGCTTGACGGTTCCGGCATCGTCGTCGCTCGGCACATTGTCATCTATACGCTGATGCTGATGCTCTTCAGTCTGATGCTGACGGTGATCGGTGTCACCGGAGTGATCTATTTCATCGGTGCGGCGCTCCTCGGTGGAGCATTCGTCGCGGCCGGGTTCCGATTCTTTCATGACCGCAGCAACAGCAGGGCTCGTTCCGTTCTGCTGTCATCGTATTTCTATCTTCTTGCTTTGATCACACTCATGTTCATTGATAAGGCCTGACGCAGATGACTACCGCGGCAGCTACGCATTCACGGTTCAACACCGGCATCTACCACGGCAAGCTCGGCATGTGGGTGTTCCTCGCATCCGAGATCATGTTTTTCACGGGATTCTTCGGCGCGTTCATCGTGCTGCGGAATCTCAACATCGAGGTATTCACCGCCAGCGCGCATCAGCTTGATAAAGTGGTTGCGACGATCAATACCGCGGTTCTGATCTCAAGCAGCCTGACGATGGCACTCTCACATGTCGCGCTCGAGCGCGGCCACGAAGCGAAATTCCGCCTCTTCATGGCGCTCACGCTGCTGTTTGCGTTCGCCTTTCTCGGCATCAAGTCATACGAGTATGCCACGAAGTTCAGCCATGACATCTATCCGTGGACAAACACCTTTTTCGCTTCGTACTTCACCATGACCGGCTTTCATGCGCTGCATGTCATCGGCGGCATGATCCCGATGGCGTGGATGCTGGGAAAATCGCTGCTGAAAGGGTATCCCCGCGCGATGCATCACCGCGTTGAGACGCTGGGACTCTACTGGCACTTCGTCGACCTCGTCTGGATCTTCCTCTTCCCAACGCTGTACCTGATTTTCTAGACACAAACAGGAGAACCGCATGGCTTCCGGCACAAGCTTCGAACAGATTCAGAAATCTTATCTCCGGGTGTTCATCGCCCTGATGATTCTGACCGCGCTCACGGTCGGTGTGACCACCATCCATTTCGGTGACACGCTGAATATTGTCGTCGGAGTGCTGATCGCCGTATTCAAGGCGGCTCTCGTCATCTGGATTTTCATGCATCTGAAATTCGACAATCGCCGTCTGCGCTATTTCGTCTACATACCGGCGTTTTTCTTTCTCACATTTGTATTTGCCCTTACGTTCCTTGGACTCTGACACAAGAACCGATGCTGCTCGTTCAGAATATCGCACATACATATGCCGCCCGAAGGGGCGCCGGAACACGCGCGTTGCGCGGTGTGTCACTGACGGCCGCACAGGGTGATGTGACCGCGGTCGTCGGACCGAACGGAAGCGGGAAGACCACCCTCTTCCGTCTGCTGACCGGTGTGCTGGCGCTGCAGCAGGGGAGCATCACCATGCACAACGCGTCGCCACGAAACGCGCGCATCGGTGTTGTCTTTCAGTCTCCGAGTCTCGATCCGCATCTGACATCCTTTGAAAATATCCGGCATCACGCCATGCTTTACGGACTGCGGCTTGGGAGGGATGATATCTCCGCCGCACTGCTTGACCGTCTCGGCATTGCCGATGCACTGGACACACGCGTCAGCGCGCTCTCCGGCGGATTTCAGCGGCGTGTGGAACTGGCGAAGGCGCTGCTCACGAAGCCGGAGCTTCTCGTGCTTGATGAGCCCTTCACCGGACTCGATGTCGACGCGCGTGAATCGTTCTTTTCCCTCCTCCGGGAGGTTACCGTGGAGCACCGGCTTGTCACACTCCTCATTACACATGTGCTGCCGCTGGCGACGCGCTGCGATCGCGTCGCCGTGCTCGAGCAGGGGACGCTGATCGCCGATGATGCCCCGGCGCGTCTTCTCGAGGACTTCGGTCCGACCGTCGTGGAAATCACGACTCCCGATCCCGCCACCCTTGCCGCACATCTCCGAGCGCATGGAGACCGGGACCTGCTGCATCTGCGTGAGCAGACGCTGCTGCTCCGCAATACCGGACTCCGCGACGTCGCGTCCATTCTCGATGCGGATCATCCGCTGGTGCAGGACATTCAGGCGCGGCGTCCGACACTGGAAGATTTTTTCATCGCACGGACCGGCCATGCCATTGCGCGGGCGGAGGAGGAACTGCTGGCGGCATGAGCACAATGGCACTTCCGACGTACAGCCTGTGGTCCCGCGACCTGAAACATTTTCTGCGTCAGCGCAGTCGCGTGGTCGGTGCCGTGGGACAGCCCTTTGTCATCTGGATTTTTCTCGCTGCGGGATTCCGGGGCAGTTTCTCCGCCTCCGGTATGGATTACGGTGCGTGGCTGTTCCCGGGAATCATCCTCCTCATCGCGCTCTTCGCGGCGATTTTTTCGACGATATCCATCATCGAGGATCGCAAGTCGGGATTTCTCCAGGGGGTGATCACCTCACCCGCCACGCGCGCTTCAATCATCTGGAGCAAGATGCTTTCCGGCACGACAATTGCCATCGCGCAGTCCCTGCTCTTCATGATCCTGCTGCCGTTTACCGGCATTGGACTGACAGCGGAAGGATTCGCGCTCAGCTTTCTCATGCTCACAGCGGCATCGATGATGCTGACCCTGCTGGGATTCATCCTTGCATGGAACATGTCCTCAACGCAGGGATTCCATGCCATCATGAACCTGCTGCTCATTCCGATGTGGTTGCTTTCCGGTGCGTTCTTTCCCACCGAAGGAGCGTCCGGGTGGATGCAGACGGTGATGATGCTGAATCCGATGTACTATATCACCGCGCTGTTCCAGCAGCTGTTTTTTCTGGGCAGCACGATCACATTTCCCGCCGGGCCCGCACCGTGGATTTCCGTTACGGTGCTTGCCGCGGTATCAATCCTGTTGTACCTGTATTCTCTGCGCATCGTTCGAACATCATGACACGCACCGTTCAGTACATATCGCTGCTTTTTTTCGGCGTGGCGCTGCTTTCCGGCTGTTCTTCAGACGAGGCACGAAACACCGTCACAGAGCTGCCCGAAATCACCGAAGCGCCTGATTTCACATTCACGAACTTTACCGGCGAAACCGTATCCGAGGAGGATGTCCGCGGAACGGTGTACATCGCCTATTTCTTTTTCACCTCCTGCGGCGGACCATGCCCGACGATGAACTCCAATGCGAACGTTCTGCAGGCGGAGTATGCCGATCAGGAGGATTTCCGCATCGTCGGCTTTTCGGTCGATCCCGAGCGTGACTCGGTGGAACGGCTGGCGAAGTACGCTGACCGCTATTCCGCGAAGCCCGGCCGCTGGCACATGCTGCGAAACAGCAGGGAAGTCGTCGCCGAGCTGGCCTCGAAGGGCTTTCTCATGGGCGATGGAACGAATCCCGCCCTGCACAGCACGCGGTTCGCGCTGGTGGACCGCAGCGGCATGATCCGCGGCTACTATGACGGTGTGGATCCCGTCAAGATGAATGAACTGCGTGCCGCGATCGATTTCCTTCTCGGAGGGCAGGCGTCATGACAGTCAGTGATCTGCCGACGGTCAATGCGCTGCTCAATGCGCTGGCGTTCACCTTTCTGATGATCGGATTCGTGTTCATTCGTCAGAAAAAAGTTTCGCAGCATCGCGCAATGATGCTCGCGGCCTTTACGACATCCGCGGTGTTCCTTGTGTCGTACCTGTACTACCATTTCAACTCCGCCATCATCACGCGTTTTACCGGAGAGGGAGTGGCACGTGTCGTGTACTTCGCGATCCTGATCTCGCATTCGGTGCTGGCCGTTGCCGTGCCGCCGATGGCGATTATCACGCTCTTCCGCGGACTTAACATGAAGGTGGAAAAGCACCGCAGAATCGCGCGCTGGACGCTGCCGATCTGGATGTACGTATCCGTGACCGGCGTTCTGGTATACCTGATGTTGTACCACTGGTATGCATAATCCCATGAGAAATACCATCATCCTACTGATCGCATTTATCCTGCTTGTCGTCGTGCTGCCGGAGATCGCCGGCGCATGTCCGAACTGCAAGGAATCATACATGGAGGGTGGCGGACAGTCGCCGGTTTCCTCCGGATTCAATGCCAGCATCGTATTCATGATGACGATGCCGTTCCTCGTGATCGGCGGATTCATCCTTCGGCTCTGGATCGCGCGTCGTCGCGGCAGCGCCGCCGATGCTGACGAACTGCATCTTCAGAAAGCACATTGACCATGTACACTTCGAAAACTGATCTGCAGATCAAGCGCATCATCGTAGCCCTCGTCGTGCTCATCGCGGTGGGTGCCGTCTCCTTTTATTTCCTGCGCCATCCGCGCGTGATGGACGTCGGCTATCGCCCCCAGCAGCCCGTCCCTTTCGATCACCGGCTGCATGCCGGGGAGTTGGAGATCACCTGCGTGTACTGTCACACCAGCGTGGAAACATCCGCGCACAGCACGGTGCCGCCCACGCAGACCTGCATGAACTGCCACACGTCGGTCAAGCGCGACAGCCCCAAACTCGAAATGGTGCGAAAGAGCTACGAGAATAACGAACCCATTCCATGGGTGCGTATCCATCGTCTTCCGGAGTACGCCTTTTTCAATCACAGCCGTCATGTGAATGCGGGCATCGATTGTGCCTCCTGCCACGGCGAGGTGGAAACACAGGGTGTGATTGCACAGAAGGAACCGCTGACGATGGGATGGTGCCTCGACTGTCATCGTGCGCCCGAGGAATATGTGATTCCGACGCGCGAAATCAGCGGACTGGATGTCGATCCCGCCCTGCTGCGAAGCGATATCCCGAAGGGACCGGAACACTGTTCGGCCTGTCACCACTGATCCCGCAGCGAACAGCAACGAAGAATTCAATCGTGAGAACATACACCAATGGCTGACCCCAAAAGCAACGGCAAGACATACTGGAAGAGCTTCGGCGAACTCGGTCGGGATCCCGAACTGATGGAGCAGCTCCATCGCGAGTTCCCCGAGGATTACGACAAACCCAATGCCGATGCCGGCGGCATCACGAGGCGGACGTTCATGGGACTCCTGGCCGCATCGGCCGCACTGGCCGCAACGGGTTGCCGCCGTCCGGAGCAGGAAATTGTCCCGTACGTGCACAAACCGGAGTATCTCACTCCCGGCAAGGCAAACTACTTCACCACGGCGTTCACGCGGCAGAATTTCGCGGCAGGGCTCCTCGTGGAGTCACGGGAAGGACGGCCGATAAAGATCGAGGGCAACGACCGCTGTCCGGTGAGCGGAGGGAAATCCAATCACCTCATGCAGGCGTCGCTGCTTTCACTCTACGATCCTGACCGTGTGCTGCGTCCCACCGTCAACAACAGCGACTCCACGCCGCTGAACGCCTATCGCCGCATCGCCGACGCCGTGCGCGAGGTGACGGCGCAGGGAAAATCCGTCCGCATCCTCGTTGACGAGCACGCCTCGCCGTCACTGCGGAAACTCTACGTCGATCTCGAGCGCATGCTGCCGAACACCCGTGTGGTAACCTGGCCGGCCATCACCGCCTACGGCGCGGCGGAGGCCAATGCACGGATGCTCGGTGTTGATGCCGAACTCGTACCGGATCTCGGGAAAGCCGATGTTATCCTCGGTGTGGATGCAGATTTTCTCGGTACGGATCCAGCATCGCTCTACCACATCCGCCGTTTCGCCGCGGGCCGAAAGCCCGAACGCGATGCGCCGAAGATGAACCGCTTGTACGCGGTGGAGTCCATGATGACCACAACGGGATCCAGCGCTGATCAGCGTATCCGCATCAAGCCCGGCGAGATCGACGAATTTCTTCTGGCGCTGCTGCATGAGCTGGTCATTGTGCGCGGAAAGGGTGGACTTGATGCGCAGAGCACGGCGTTGCTGCGCAATGCGGCCAACGACAACTTCCCGACGATCAAGCTCATCGCTGATGATCTTGCAGCGAACCGTTCAGTTGTCATGATCGGGCGGCATCTTCCGGCGCACACCCATGCGCTCGGTGTGATGTGCAATACCGTGCTCGGCGCGATCGGCGAGGGACGCATCATCGATCCGCGCCATATCCTCCCGTTCAGCAATTCGAAACGCGAGCAGATCGAGACGCTCACGAAAGATCTCGAGCGCGGGAATGTGGGCGTGCTGATGTTCGCCGGTGTCAATCCCGCCTATTCCATGCCGGGTGACAGTTTCCGAAAGCTCACTTCACGAGTGCTGTACCGGTTCTCACTTTCTCTCTACGCGGACGAAAGCTCCAAGTTCTGCTCGATCTTCATTCCTGTCAACCATTATCTCGAGCAGTGGGGCGATGTCGCGATGTTCGACGGCACACAGTCTGTCGTGCAGCCGCTGATCGCACCGCTCAACGAGGCACAACCCTCGCTGCCCGACGCGCTGATGGGTATCGCGCGGGAAATGGATGAAACGCAATTCGCGGAGATCCCGAATTTCTATGAGTATGTCCGGTCCCGCTGGCGTGAGGACGTTTTCCCGCGCAGCGGGCGCGCGTCTTTCAGCGGATTCTGGACCGACGCCCTGCGCAACGGGAGCGTCGGGCTGACACCGGGCGCCTCATCCGCCGCGTTCCGTGCGACAGCCGCACCGGCGATGATACGTGCGGCCGCCGATGCGGGGGGCAAAGGGATGATGCTCGGTATCCTTCCCAGCCACAGCCTCGATGACGGTCTGTACGCCAATCTTGGCTGGCTGATGGAACTGCCCGATCCGGTGACCAAGACCACCTGGGACAACCTTGCCGTGATGAGCCGCGCGACTGCCGGTGCCATCGGCGTGGACCAGGAGGATGTCATTGAAGTGAAAACCGCGGCGGGCAGCACACGCCTGCCCGTATTCATCCAGCCCGGCGTGGCCGACGATGTGATCATTACGCAAACCGGTTTCGGACGGAAGGAAGGTGGACGCGTTCTTGCCGACAAGGGCGTCAATGTCTTTCCGCTCATGCCGCGTGCGGGTCAGAGCATCGGTTATCTCCCCGTTCAGGTTGAAAAAACCGGCGAGCGTTATCCTATCGCGACCACACAGGATCACCACTCGCTGTCGGGTGAGGAACTCTTCGACATCGACCGGAAGGAAATTGTCAAGGAGGGGACGCTCGAAGAATTCATCGCGAACCCTTCCGAGCTGTACAGGCATGATCTTCCGCTGTACGGTGCAGAGGATGCCACCGACCGTCCGATCAGCATCATGCCCGCCTACGATTATTCGAAGGGGCATCGCTGGGGGATGAGCATCGACACCTCCGCCTGCGTGGGATGCAATGCCTGCGTGGCCGCCTGCGTCTCGGAAAACAACATTCCGGTCGTCGGCAAGGAGGAAGTCATGAACGGCAGGGAAATGCACTGGATCCGCATCGACCGCTATTACAGTGGTGACGAGGATAATCCCGACACAACACTGCAGCCCATGCTCTGCCAGCACTGTGAAAAGGCGCCCTGCGAGAATGTGTGTCCGGTTGCCGCGACGACGCACAGTCCGGAGGGACTCAACGAAATGACCTATAACCGCTGCGTCGGAACGCGGTACTGTTCGAACAACTGTCCATACAAGGTCCGCCGTTTCAACTATCTCAACTACCACAGGGAGGACCGCGATCCGATGAGTCTCGTATTCAACCCCGACGTGACCGTCCGCATGCGCGGTGTGATGGAGAAATGCACTTTCTGTGTGCAGCGCATCAACGAGGCGAAGTACAACGCGAAGAACGAAGGACGCGAACTGCTGCGCGACGGCGAAGTTGTCACTGCCTGTCAGCAGGCCTGTCCGGCCGACGCCATCGTGTTCGGGAACACCAATGATCCCGACAGCGCGGTCTCCCGCAGCATGAAGACCGAGCGCGGATATCACGTGCTGCAGAGCCTGAACATCATTCCATCCATCACGTACAAGGCGAAGATCCGCAATACCAACGGAGGAGCTGCATGAGGACTGTGACTGACTCGCATCGTCAGGACAGCTGGGACATCGAGGGCGCGGGAACGCTGGCCGTCGATCCGAAGGAGCTGCGTGAGCCACTGGTCGAGGGCAAGCCCGATCTGCGCGACGTCACCGAGACGGTCTCGGGCGTCGTGGAAAGCAAACCGACCCGGCTCTGGTACGCCACGGTCACATTGACCGGCGGCCTCGCGGCCTGGGGCATTCTGACCATCATCTACACCACGATGACCGGTATCGGTGTCTGGGGCAACAATCAACCGGTCGGCTGGGCCTGGGATATCACGAACTTCGTGTTCTGGATAGGTATCGGGCATGCCGGTACGCTGATCTCCGCCATCCTGTTTCTCTTCCGGCAGAAATGGCGTACGGCAATCAACCGCGCCGCCGAGGCGATGACCATTTTCGCCGTCATCTGCGCGCTGATCTTTCCTGTCATCCACACCGGTCGTCCCTGGGTGGCTGTCTACTGGCTGCTGCCGTTGCCCAACCAGATGGAGATGTGGGTGAATTTCCGCTCGCCGCTGCTCTGGGATGTGTTCGCCGTGTCAACATATTTCGCCGTGTCGTTGATGTTCTGGTTCGTCGGGCTCGTGCCCGATTTCGCCACGCTGCGTAACCGCGCGAAAAACAGGATCGTTAAGGCGGTATGGACCTTTGTCAGTCTCGGCTGGACGGGCGCGAATCGTCACTGGCACCGCTATGAAAAGGCCTATCTCATCCTCGCGGGTATTTCCACGCCGCTGGTGCTTTCGGTCCATACGATTGTCTCATTCGACTTCGCGGTCTCGGTGCTGCCCGGCTGGCACACGACGATTTTCCCGCCGTACTTCGTTGCGGGTGCGATTTTCTCCGGTTTCGGCATGGTGCTGACGCTGATGATTCTGGCGCGCAAACTGCTAAACCTCGAGCAGTTCATCACCGTCAAGCACATCGAGAACATGAATAAGGTGCTGATGGCGACCGGGCTCATGGTCGGCTACGCCTACGGCATCGAGTTCTTTATCGCCTGGTACAGCGGCAATCCTTTCGAGCGCTTTGCCTTTATCAATCGGGCCTTTGGTCCTTACAGCTGGGCATACTGGACGATGGTGACCTGTAACGTCTTCATCCCGCAGTTGTTCTGGTTCAGGAAAATTCGCCGCAACCTGGCTATCACCTGGGTGATTTCGATTTTCGTGAACATCGGCATGTGGTTCGAGCGCTTTGTCATTATCGCCACGTCGCTGCATCGCGACTTCCTGCCCTCGAGCTGGGGATATTTCATCCCGACATGGGTCGACGTCTCGATCTTCGCCGGAACGGTGGGTCTGTTCCTGACCATGTTCCTGCTGTTCGCGAAGTATATCCCCGTACTGGCGATTTCCGAAGTCAAGGGCATTCTGCCCGGCGCACAGCCGTCTCATTCGCATCATTGAGAGGAGAGCGACGCATGAAAAAGACTGCCGGAATGACCGGACTCTTTCACGATCCCGACGCGGTACTTGCCGCGGCCGCGGAAATCCGCCGCGCGGGCTACCGGAAGTTCGACTTCCATACGCCGTATCCGCTGCACGGGCTCGACGAGGCCATGGGCGTGAAGCGGACCGTGCTGCCGTGGATCTCGCTCGGCGCGGGTGTGCTGGGAACCGCGGTCGCACTGCACCTGCAGTGGTGGACCGGGGCGGTCGACTATCCACTTGTCATCGGCGGGAAGCCGCTCTTCGCGCTGCCGCCATCGATTCCCATCGCCTTTGAGCTGACCGTGCTCTTCTGTGCCATCGCGACCGTTGTAGGCATGTTCGCCCTGAACGGACTTCCGCGCTGGTTTTCGAAGTGGCAGCATGACGAGCACTTCACACGCAGCACGGACGACGCATTCGTCGTCACCGTCGATGCCGGCGATCCGCATTACGATACCGATCAGACACAGGCACTGCTTGAATCCCTTGGAGCCGAACAGGTACGCGTTGTAGAGTATGAAGATCAATAACAGAAATATCCCCGTAACACCGATCGTCCTCGTGGGCGTGCCGGTGCTCATTTTTTTCATCCTGTGGGCCGCCGACGGATTTCATCCGCTGCGCTCAAAGGATCCGCCCATTCAGGTGCGATATGACATGTACTACCAGAGCAAGTACATGGCGCAGGAGCCAACCACGTTTTTCTCCGACGGCAAGGTCATGCGCGATCACGTGCCCGGCACCATTCCGCGCGACGGAAGCATCTATCCCTACACCACGCCCGAGGAGGCGGAGGCAGAACTCAGCAATCCGCTCGCCGTCATTCCCGACGTGCTCGCACGCGGCAAAAACCGGTACAACACCTTCTGTGCGACCTGTCATTCGCCGAGCGGGCAGGATACGACCGAAGTCGTGCGGCGCGGGCTGCAGAAGCCGCCCAGCCTGGCGGCGGCAAATGCCAAGGGCTATTCCGACGCGCGCCTGTTCCATGTGATCAGCGCGGGACAGAACATCATGCCCGGATATGCCGGCAAGATCCCCGAACAGGACCGCTGGGCCATCGTGCATTATGTGCGTGAGCTGCAGAAAGCTCCGCTGAAATACCCCGAAGCTGCTTCCGTGCCGTCTGACACGACCGCGGCACAGAACGGCGGTGACAGCAGCGCGGCGGAGGCAGCGTCCTCGGATTCCGGAAACACACCCTCAGCGACAGAGAACACGGAACAGACACCATGAGCAGCAACAGTGTCATGAGCAGCAACAACGTCAATCTCGCCGAAACGGCATTCGTCCGGCGTCTGCGGACGACCGGACTGATCACGGCCGTGGCCGGCATCGCTCTGAGTGCCGTCGCCGCACTGACCGACATGCAGCGCTTTCTTTTCGACTATCTGATCGCGTTTGTTTTCTGGGGCGGTATTGCGATCACGGCCGTGTTTTTCAGCATGCTGCAGTTCCTCACGCGCGCGGGATGGAGCACTGCGGTACGACGGATCCCCGAACTGCTCGGCGGGTTCACGCCATTGCTGATCATTCTGCTTCTGCCGATCGTATTCGGCGTCGGGGAACTGTATCATCACTGGGTGCATCCCGAACCGGGAGACGTCGTTCTGGCGGGCAAGCAGCCCTGGCTGAACGTGCCGTTCTTCATTATACGGCTGTTCCTGTACGTTGCGATCTGGATCGGCATGTACTTTTTTATCGTGGGGAATTCATTCCGTCAGGACCGCCGAAACGACATCGCTCCCACGCGTATGAACTGGATCTTCAGCGCACCCATCACGATCTTCTACGGCGTGACCATTACCTTCGCCGCATTCGATCTGTTGATGTCACTTTACCCGCACTGGTTCAGCACCATATTCGGCGTGTACTATTTTTCCGGTTCGCTCGTCGGCGCGCTGGCGGTCATTACCATCGTCGCCATTCTGCTGCGCAGGGCCGGACTCCTTACCGACTGGCTCACGCCCGAACGCTTCCACGACCTCGGCAAGCTTCTATTTGCCTTCAATGTATTCTGGGCCTACATCGCCTTTTCACAGTATCTGCTGATCTGGTACGCCGACCTGCCGGAAGAAATCGTGTTCTTCACATACCGTTTCAAGCACGGCTGGGAAGTCGTCTCCTGGCTGCTGCTCGTCATTCACTTCATCATCCCTTTCGTACTGCTGCTCTCGCAGGATTCGAAGCGCAATCTCAACGTCCTCATGTCCGGCGCGGTGATCCTGCTCGTCGCGCATCTTATCGACATGTACTGGCTGGTCATGCCGAACTACAACCACGACGTTGTCACCATCGGGTGGATGGAATTCGCGCCCCTGCTGGCCCTCGGCGGGATATTCATCTTCACCGCGGGATGGCAGTTCGGCCGGCGCAATGCCGTGCCGGTCAATGATCCCTTCCTGCCCGAAGCGAGATAAACGAGCGGGGAGGATCGTCAGGAGCGGGGAGGATCGTGAGGACCGGGGAGGATCGTGAGGACCGGGGAGGATCGTGAGGAGCGGTAACCCCACGCGTGAGCGTGGGGGAGGGGCGGGGAACTCCCATAGGGAATCACCCATTATGAACCTTTCGCCGGGGAACGGGGTTTTATGTCAATCCAGACTTTGTAACTCCTGAATCAATTCAAGGGTACTGTATGGCCTCGGACGCGAAGTCCCGGAAAGGAATGATCGATCGATTTTTAGGATACGTTGAACGCATCGGCAATGCACTGCCGCATCCCGCGACGCTGTTCGCACTTCTGGCGGTGTCGGTGATATTTTTCTCCTGGGTGTTCAGCCTGTTTGATATTTCTGTCACGCACCCGGGCACGGGAGAAACCGTTCGTCCGGTGAATCTGCTGTCGGTGGAGGGACTCCATCGCATTCTCAACACGATGGTGACCAACTTCACGAGTTTCGCGCCGCTTGGCACCGTGTTTGTCTCCATGCTGGGCATCGGCATTGCGGAAAGCAGCGGCTTCATCGGCACCGCGCTTCGCCAGCTCGTCCTCGCCGCGCCGCGTAAACTCCTGACCTTCGTGATTGTCTTCGCCGGTATTCTGTCGAACACCGCGAGTGAAGTCGGCTACGTGCTGCTGGTGCCGCTCGGCGGAGTTATCTTTCTCGCTGTCGGACGCCATCCCATCGCCGGCATGGCAGCCGCGTTTGCCGGTGTTTCCGGCGGTTACAGCGCCAATCTGCTGCTCGGGACCATCGATCCGCTGCTTGCGGGTCTTTCACAGGAAGCCGCGCGTATCATCGACAGCGGCTACAATGTCAATCCCGCCTCGAACTATTATTTCCTGTTCATTTCCACGTTTTTTATCGCAGCGGCCGGAACCTGGGTGACGGAAAAAATCGTCGTACCGCGCCTCGGTGAATACAGGGGGGAAGCGGAGAAGGAGGAATTGCGTCCCCTCACCGACGATGAAAAACGCGGACTGCGCTTTGCGTGGATTACCGGACTTGTCAGCACCGTGATTATTCTTGTTGGACTGATCCCGGAGAACGGCTTCCTCCGAAACATCGAAACCGGCGGTATTCTCGATTCCGCCTTCCTCGACGGCATCGTCGCATTCATCTTTCTCGGCGCGGTCGTACTCGCCGTTGCGTATGGCATCGGCGCCCGCACGATCAAAAACGACACGGACGTGATGAATGGCATGGGCAAGGCCATCGAAACGCTCGGCATCTACACCGTACTCGTGTTTTTCGCCGCCCAGTTCGTGGCTTACTTCAACTGGACGAATCTCGGATTGATCACCGCCATCGAAGGAGCGGAAATCCTCAAGACGTCCGGCCTCGGTCCCATTCCGCTCATGCTCGCCTTTGTTGTAATCACAGCGATCATCAACATGGTCATGGGCAGCGCATCCGCGAAATGGGCCATCATGGCACCGGTGTTCATCCCCATGTTCATGCTGCTGGGATATTCACCCGAACTCGTGCAGGCCGCCTACCGCGTTGGCGACAGCGTGACGAACATCATCTCCCCGATGATGTCGTACTTCGCACTCATCGTCGCGTTCATGGCGAAGTATGAGCCGAAGGCAGGCATTGGTACCGTCATCGCGACCATGCTTCCGTACTCGATCACCTTCGCGTTGATATGGACGGTGATCCTGATCGTATGGTTCCTTCTCGGTGCACCCGTCGGTCCCGGAGCGGGACTGTTCTACGCGCAGTAATCCGTCGTCGGCCCGGCGGCCGTGACAGACACGCGAACCCAAGAAAAAACCGTCACACTTCGAGATTCTCAGTGTGACGGTTTTTTACGCAGATGATTGATCATAACAGAACGATCGCGCAATGCCGATGAAGGGGATTCCCACCAGCGACAGAATTCGTGGCGGCATTACTCGATGACAATCATGTTCCGTGACGCTGAAAGGCCGTCGCTTCGCAGCGTAAGCGTATACACGCCGGCGGGAAGTTCGCCCGTGCTGATCGATACACTGTGGAAGCCGCTCGCGCCGACGTTTACCTGCTGCTCACGAACTGTGCGTCCGAGTATGTCGAAAACGCGAAGCGTCAGCGGTGCCTGCGGGGCTGCATCCACACTGAAGCGCAGTGTCGTTTCACTGCCGCGCACAACGGGATTCGGGTAATTCTCTGTGAGGGCGAGTCCCTCGGGAAGCACGACCGGACGCTCCGCCGATGTAACCGGATTGCAGGGGAGCGCCTGCAGCAGTTCCGCCATGTTCGGCTTGAGCAGCGACGGTTCGATGCGGTACGGGCGCAGGCTGATGAACATCATGTGTCCGCTTTCACCGTATTCCGTTGTGATCGGTTTCCCCCAGACACCGATGCCCTGCTCTTCGGCCGACGATGCCGTCTCGGTGAAGAGAAGCGCATTCTCGCTGCGGTTCAGTGAGGGATTGAACGTGGCGAGCAGATTCTGCACGCCGGTGAACGACATGTCGGTCAGATCGGGCAGCTGTGCGATGCAATTCGTTGCGTTCCCGAACGTTTGTTCCCACTCGATACCGAGCATCTGCCGCATGTCATTGGTGATGAAACTGCGTCCCATGCGCGTGATCAGCACGAGGTTTCCGCCCGCCTTGACGTATTCCCAGAGTGACGTATTCAGGTACGCGGCATCGTCGCCGTTGTAAACGTTGCCAAGCCAGACGACGGTGCAGTACCGTCCCAGGATGCTGCCGGGTACGCTGCCCGAACCGATGGGTTCCGGCACGTTCTCGGGGTATCCCGCGTCGGGATCGGGGAAAATATCCCACAGCGTGTACGGAAGGCCGCCGGTGAACGCATCAGTGGCGAAGGACTCCTTCAACTCGTCGGTGTACGCCGAGACGTCCCAGTCCACACCGTTGACCACGAGGATTCCCTGGTCGAATGTCGGGTTGTTGATGATTTCGATGACCTGCTTGAGAATCCACGCATCGGGATCGAGCTGAACGGACACCGGCTTCACCGTGAAGGAGAAGCTGTAGGATTCCGACTCCTCGTCATTCCACACAACGATCGTGGTGTCGCTGCCGTCGGGGAAACGGAAATACAGGTCGATGGGCATGGTAAAGACCTGCCGCTCGGGGATGAACAGCTGGTCGATATTCACCGTCACTTCATGCGTACCCGACTGCTCGATGCTGTCCCACTCGAATCGGTAGGTGGGATAGAACTCCCCGAAAATCCACTGCTGGAAGAAATAATCCAGATCCAGGCCGGAGGCGTCCTCCATGAACTGCTGGAATTCATCGGTGGTGACGCTCCGGTAGGCGGAAGGGGCGCCGTCGCCGAGATACGCGCGCGCGGCGCTGAAAAAAGTTTCGTCGCCCATGATATGCCGCAGCATGTGCAGCACCCAGGAAGCTTTTTCATACGTGAGACTGGAGAAGATCGCCCCGAAGCCCGCGTTCTCCGGATCATCGACGTAAATCGCTCCCGGACCGTAAATCGCCTTCCGCGCCATGTCTGCCTTCAGTGCTTCGTGGCCGCCGAGGGCCTCGTAGTACAGGGCTTCGCCGTAGGTCGCCCACCCCTCGTTGAGCCAGATGTGCTCGAAGGAAGCGCAGGTGACCTTGTCACCGAACCACTGATGCATCAATTCGTGAATGACGACGCCGGTGCTGTAGAAGCCCATTGACGAAACCGTCTGATGTTCCATCGCGCCGCCCCATTCGTACTCCGCCATCCCGTACTTCTCGTCGATGAAGGGATACGCGCCGAAGAGGTCGGAGAACACCTGCAGTCCGTCGAGCATATCCTGCTCGTAGCTCGCCATGTTCTCGGCCGGCATGCCGTACCACCAGCTGCCGACGGGCATGGTTTTGCCGTCGTAGCTGAAACTGAATTCACGGAAGTTGTATTCCGAGGCCGCGATGGAGACGAGATAGGTGACGATCGGATAGCGTGACTTCCAGTGCACCGTTCGGGTGCCGTCGCCGTTGTCGGTATCGGAGACGACCAGTCCGTTACTCACCGGATACAGCGGCTTCTCGACGGTGAGGATAATGTCGACCGAGTCTGCCTTGTCCGCCGGATCGTCCTTGCACGGCCACCAGGTACGCGCCTCATAGGGCTCGGACTGTGTGGAAATGCTTAGTACATCCTTTTCCAGTTCCACATTGCGCACATCCCTGATCGTGACGGCGCTTCCGCCGTACGGGTGGCGATAGTACATGGTGACGCCGCCCGTCTCGTCGGTCTGCATCGGCGCGGGCAGTTCGAGCGTGAGCACGTCGCCCGAGCGGGTGATTGCCGAAGGATTGAGGCGCTCACCGCCGACGATGACGCTGTCGATGCTGCCGCCGCCAAAGTTCAGGACGACCGCATCGAGATCGTCGACCAGGCTGCGGAATTCCATGTACGTGCTGCCTTTGAACGAAAGCGTGGCATCGCTGGGGAAGGAGACATCAAGGCGGTAGTAAGTCACGTCATAATGCTCCGATTCTGCCGCAACAAACTGTGCGCGTTTGGCCAACAGGGCATGCTGCCGCTGCTCCATCTCGCGCACCGATTTCGAGGGATGATCAAATCCGCACTCGTGCTGAGCCGTGAGCGGAATAGCCGAGAGGAGAAATGCCAGAGAAAGAATCAGTCGAAATGTCATGTGGAAACTCTGCGTATGTCAGGACAATCAGTAATGTATTACGACAGTATATCACCTTCACGTGTTTCGAACAATGTGCAAATTCGTCCCGCGATCGATGATACCGGGGGGCCATCACGTGTGCATGTCCACGGGGATGAACTCTGCGTGAACGGCAGCAAACGAACGGCACAGTACATTTGATGCGTGCTGAATGATTGGCGTTTCGCCGGAAGCGCAGCCTGCGCCGCAGCGTCAGGAAAGCGCATTTCCCCCCGGCAGGAAAAACGGATAATGTCGGTTGATTTCCTCCGCGAAAGAGCTTATTTTTATTTGTACCAAATCTAATTAGACTCCTCCCGAAAGGATAATCATGATTCAACTTCACGTGCTGTCTGTGATCTTACTTCTCTTGCTCACGGCAGGATTCGCCATGGCGCAGGAATCTTCAACAAGCGTCGGTGGCTACGGCGAGCTGCATTACAATGAACCGGAGGGAAGTGCGAAAGGACAGCTGGATTTTCATCGCTTCGTGGTGTATCTCAATCACGAGTTCAATGACTGGATCGGATTCTATTCCGAAACCGAAATCGAGCATACATACGTGTCAGACGGTGAGAATTCGGGCGAACTTTCCATCGAACAGGCGCTGCTGGAGTTTCGTCCTTGGCAGAATTACGGCTTTCGTGCCGGCATCATGCTTCCTCCCGTGGGCATCATCAACCTGATTCACGAGCCGCCGACCTTTCACGGCGTCGAGCGTCCGAATTTCCATCGCTTCATCATCCCTACCACCTGGCGGGAGGCGGGTATCGGCTTCTACGGCGCGCCTCTGCACAACCTGCAGTTCCAGGTGTACGCCGTCAGCAGCTTTACCGCCGACGGACTCTCGGCGGGAAGCGGATTGCGCGGGGGACGACAGAAGGCCATCCGTTCGTCCACAGCCGACATGGGGGTGACCGGTCGCGTGGATTACATGCCGATGCTCGGACTCAGTCTCGGTGCGTCTTTCTTTACCGGTGGACTGGGACACGGCACGCCGACCCTGGATAACGCCGGACTTACCATGCTCGCCGCCGATGCGCGCTACACGGCCGGACGTCTGCAGCTGCGAGCAGAAGGGGCCATGGTCTCGATCAGCGACGCCGAGGCGATCAACGCGGTGTACGACAACATGGTTGCCGACCGGCTCAACGGATGGTATGCGGAAGCGGCCTATGACGTCCTGCCGTTCTTCGCGGAGACCGTGCAGCAGCTCTTTGTCTTCGGCCGCTACGAGATGTACGACACGCAGGCGGAAACCACCGGCTTCGATCCCATCGAAGCCTACGACCGCAGCGATGTCACGATCGGACTTACATACAAGCCTGCCGCGAACGTCGCCGTCAAGCTGGACTACCAGCTCTTCGATGACGCCCGCGATGCTGACGAACGGGGACAGCTCAACGCCGGTATCGGTTATGCGTTTTTCTGATTTCCTGATCATGCTCGCCCTCCTCACGGGGACTGCCGCCGCGCAGTCCCCGGCGGAGATCACCGAAATTGCAAAGGGATTTTACAGTGACGACATCTCGCTGTGCGTCTTCGACATCTCGCTGTGCGTCTTCGACCCCGCGCTTTCCGACGCCGATCTTGCCGCGCTTACACGCGTCAACGACGGTGCCCATCCCTGGCGGCAGGTGAGCACCTGGCGGGTGCTGCACGCGGGGGAGACAGTCGGCGCTGTCTTCGTCGACAACGTAAAAGGCAAGGCGCGCCCGATCACCTACCTCGTGGCATTCGACATGAACGGAGAAATTCTCGGACTCGAAATATTACGCTACCGGGAGTCGCATGGCGGGGAGATCCGCTCACCCATGTTCCGTGGGCAGTTCGAGGGGAAATCGTATGCGAGTACGCTGCGTGTCGGGAAGGATATCCGCAATATCAGCGGTGCGACGATAAGCAGTCGCGCTGTCACGCGGGGAGCACGCGCCCTCGCGACGTTCATGCACCTTCTTAGGCAGGAAGGCAGGCTGCAATGACGCTGTCCCGGCTTCGTGAACTGCCGTCCACCCTCCGATATCTGCTTGCCGCATTCCTCATGGTCATCGCATTCGGATATACGCTGGGTGCATTTTTCGTGGATCACACCACCCAAACGCGGCCTGACGGCATCGCTGAGCGGTTTCGCGGAACCGAGAGCATGGGGATCGATCCCATGACCATGCCGCCGAAGCGCGAAATTCAGTATGAAAAAAGCGCTGCGGAAGTACTCAACATTACGCATACGCATGTCATCAGTCTCGCCCTCGTGTTTCTCGCCGTCGGAGGAATATTTACACTCGCATCCGGCATCCCGGCATGGCTGCGTGGCTTCCTGGTCCTCGAGCCGTTTGTCAGCATCCTTCTCACCTTCGGCGGGATGTGGCTGCTCCGCTATCACGCATCTTCGTGGAGCATTCTCATCGCGATCAGTGGTGCGCTGATGACGCTGTGTCTGTATACAATGACCGCCATCAGTCTCTGGCAGCTGCTGCGTGGAACACGGCAGCGATAGTTGCTGGGAATGAAAATTTTTTTATTTATATTTAATATAAATAGCTCCTGATGTCCTGGAGCATGAATATTGAAGCACCTCCAATCGCTTGAGATAATGATGATGTCCCTCCGGCATCTTTCGCATTCCATATATGGTCAGCCGATTATCGAGAAGAGCGTCACACGCTCGGGGTGGCGCGGATGAGATCCGCTCAGCCCGCGTTCCGTGCTGCCGCTGTCGTGCAGCTGCTTGCTCTTCTCTGGGCGATTGCCAATATCTCCGTGTATTCACATGCACATTTCGATGCCACGGGGAAGATGGTTGTGCATGCACATCCATTTTCGCAGGGAGCGGATTCGGAAGGTCCCCCGGCGAAACACACGCATGCGCGCAGCGAGTTCATTACGCTGCAGAGCTTTCTTGACGCGGCGGCGGCGGTTGCCTTCCTTTCTTTCCTCCTTGCCATCCTGATCAACGCTGACCGGTATGTTCGGCTGCGGATCCGCGACGTGCTGCTCCCCAGCAGCATTTCCCGCGGAAACGTCCTCGGTCGTGCTCCCCCCTTCATCCTGCCCCAGTTCTGACACAGGGACCACATCCCACAGATTCCTGAGCATGTCGTGTCCGGACCAGACCACCGCCGGATCGGTATCCTCCCTCGCAGCCAACCCGATCCGGCATCGAGAAGCGGCAGAACAGGAATCCTCAAAACCAGGACCGTATTCACGCTGACAATGCACCGGAGATTTTTGCCCCGGTGGCCAACAAGCACCTCCTCCAGATTGAAAGGAATATGCGATGTCTGCATATAAAACAGTGATAAACATCTTATTAGCCGTAACTCTTGTGACAGCCGCCGGTGTGCTGCCCGATACCGCGTGGGCGCAGCACGAAGCCTCGCGTCGTGGTGATCGCCATCCGCACGCCGAACGCTCCGGTCATGAAGGTCGCGTCCGCGGGGACTCCCGGAATGACGGGAAGGCGCAGGAGCAGTCGCCTTTGCGCCACGGTGCACATCCCCGTCACAGCCGTTCAGCCGTGCAGGCCGCCGGAGAGGCGGCACCTGGCGGTGCCGGCGGCGGGAGATTGACCGGGACGGTCATTGCGGGTGTGGTGACGGACGCGGAGACAGGCGAACCGCTTCCGGCAGTCAATGTCATCGTCAAACACACGACGGTCGGAGTAGCGACGGACCGCAACGGCCGGTACCGTATCGACAATGCGCCTGTCGGATCGATACAGCTCGTCGCAACGATGGTGGGATACCGCCGCCAGCAGCGACAGCTGACGCTGGAGGACGGTGAGCGTGCCACCGCCGATTTCGCACTCGAAACCACCATCCTCGAGCTGGGCGCCGTTGTCATCACCGGAACGTCGACGCCGCATATCGTCGAGGATATGCCCGTGCGCACCGAAGTGATACCGCGCAAGCTGATCGAGCAGAAGCACGCCTGCAATCTGGCCGAGGCGCTGTCCTTTCACACCGGCGTTCGGGTCGAGAACAACTGCCAGAACTGCAATTTCACGCAGGTACGCATCCTGGGGCTCGACGGCAAGTATACGCAGATACTCATCGACGGTGACCCCGTCGTCAGCAGTCTTGCCGGCGTCTACGGACTCGAGCATTTACCCGAGGAAATGGTGGATCAGATCGAAATCGTTAAAGGAGGCGGCTCTTCGCTGTATGGTGGCGGTGCGGTGGCCGGCGTTATCAATGTCATCACACGGAGGCCCATGACGAATCAGGTACGGCTGCAGTACCGCAACAGTCGCATCGGCACAGCCACGGATCAGAATATCGGCGCGGTCGCAGAGACCGTCTTCAAGAAAGGCACCTCCGGAGCCTACGTGTTCGGGTCCTTCCGCACCCGTGATCCGTATGATCACAACGGTGACGGATTCACGGAACTCGGCCGTTTGCGCAGTGAAGCGCTGGGATTCAAGTGGTATTACAATCCGTTCGAAAACAGCGAGGTGCTCGCCACCCTGCATCATATTCACGAGGATCGACGTGGAGGAAATCTGCTCGATCGCCCCGTCCATGAGGCGGATGTCGCGGAATGGGTGGAACACTGGCGCACCGGCGGAACACTGCGCTGGTCGCACCGGCCGACATCAACGCTCGACTACCGTCTGTTCTATTCCTTTTCATCGATGCGCCGCGAATCATACTACGGCGGACGGGATGGAGACACACCGGAAGAGCGGCTCGATGCCCTGTCATATTACGGTTACACCCGCAATCCGATGCACATCGGCGGGGCACAGGTAAACGTCTCATTGCGAAATCATCTGCTGACCGCGGGTGCGCAGCATTCCAGTGACCATCTCGAAGACCGGACCGCCGCCAGCTCGCGATACTATCTCGATCATACGTATGCCAATACGGGCGTCTTTCTGCAGGACAATCTGCATTTCGGTGATCACAAGCAGCTGGAGTTCGTGGCGGGGGTCAGGGCGGACAGGCACTCGGAGGTTGAGGAATGGATATTCAGTCCCCGGCTGAACGCAAAGTACGAACTGATCGAAGATATCGTCATTCGCGCGGCCTTCACGACGGGATTCAAACCGCCGCAGACCTATGACGAGGATCTTCATCTCGAGGCGCTGGCGAACCGGCAGCGCATTCATCGTAATGCCGCCGGTTTGAAAGAGGAGCGAAGCTGGTCGGTGACTGCCGGCACCGAATACGTGGGGTATCTGGGCGAGATGGCGACGATGCTTTCGCTGACGGGATTCGTGACACAGCTCACGGACGCATTCTCCGAGAGGTTTGTCGGAGCCCGGGGAGATGCCCTGATCTGGGAGCGTATCAACAGCGACGGTGCCCGGGTGCAGGGGGTCGAAGCCGATATCGGACTGCGTCCGACTGCCGATCTCGACATCCGCGCCGGCGTTACCTGGAAGCGAAGCCGCTATGATGCTCCCCTGGAGGATTTCGACACGCGTGTGTTTCTCCGCACACCCGATCTGACGGCGAATCTGCGGTTGTCCTGGTATACCGCCGACGACCTCAACCTTTACCTCCTCGGGATGTTCTACGGAAGCGCGAAGATCCCGCATGAAATCGTCCGCGAAGGGGAAGATGAACCACTGCTCCTGCTCGAGACCAGCGACAGTTTCGTGCAGTTGGATGCGGGCGTGACATACAAGCTTCCGCTCAACAACGGACTGAATATGAAGCTCAGTGCGGGAGTAAAGAATCTCCTCGATGCCTACCAGGACGATCTCGACACCGGACCCAACCGCGATCCGGCCTATGTGTACGGTCCCTCCATCCCGCGCACCTTCCATTTCGGGATTGAGACGATGTTCTGATACAGTAAGAAAAATCTTGCAGGGCCTAATTAATCATTGTATATTGAATCGTTATCCTTAGTAATTAAGGTTATCGATGCTCGATGAATTAGATATCAAGATCCTCAATGCCGTCCAGGAAAACGGGCGCGTGCGGCGCAGCGACCTGGCCGAGCTGGTCGGACTCTCGCTTCCCGCCGCCAGTGATCGCCTGCGCAAGCTGGAGGACCGCGGCTACATCCGCGGATACACGGCGGTGCTTGATCCCGGAAAGTTCGGAAAGGACGTCACCGCGTTCGTCCTTGTATCGGTCGACACCTCCCGGCATTACGATCATTTCCTAAAGCTTGTCGACGCCAACCCGGAAATCCTCGAATGCCATGCGGTGACCGGTGAGGGCTCGCATCTTCTGAAAATCCGCACCGACAGCACCGCCACGCTCGAGCAGATCCTTTCGCAGATTCAATCCTGGAAAGAAGTGCAGCGCACACGCACGAGCGTCGTGCTCTCAATTCGCAAGGAAACGCTGACGATTTCACTTCCCGATTCATCCAACAATACATAGAGGAACAATTCCCATGAGCGACTCGCGGACAGACGCCATTCGCAACGTGTTTGAATCCATCAAGGCCAACGGGGTCACCATGATCGACTTCAAGTTCATGGATTTTCCCGGACAGTGGCAGCATTTTTCAGTGCCGGTCACGCAGCTGGACGAGGGGGCATTCGAGGAGGGCTTCGGTTTTGACGGCTCCAGCCTGCGCGGTTTCAAGAGCATTCACGAAAGCGACATGGTTATCATCCCCGATCCGGCTACGGCCATGATCGATCCCTTCATCAAGGAACCCACGCTCAGCCTCATCTGCGACATCTACGAGCCGCTGACGCATGAGAAGTACGAGCGCTGTCCGCGCAACATCGCCCAGAAGGCCGAGCAATACCTCATTTCAACCGGGATCGCCGACACGGCCTTCTTCGGTCCCGAGGCGGAGTTTTTCATTTTCGACGACGTGCGCTTCTCCTCCGGTGAAAACCACTCCTTCTACGAGGTCGATTCCGTCGAGGGACGCTGGAATTCCGGCCGCGACGAGGGTCCCAACCTCGGCTACAAGCCGCGCTACAAGGAGGGTTATTTCCCCGTCCCGCCCACCGACCACTTCAACGATCTGCGCAACGAGATGGTGCGAGTGCTGATGGACTGCGGTCTGCACGTCGAAACGCAGCACCACGAGGTGGCATCCGGCGGACAGTCCGAGATCGATCTCCGGTTCGCGCCGCTCGTGAAGGCATCCGACGAGCTGCTGCTGTTCAAATACATCATCAAGAACGTGGCCTATCGCAACGGACGCTCGGTGACCTTCATGCCGAAGCCCGTGTTTGCCGACAACGGTTCGGGCATGCACGTGCACATGAGTCTGTGGAAGGACGGCAAGCCGCTGTTCTATGGCGACCGCTATGCCGGTCTGAGCGAGACGGCGCTGCATTTCATCGGCGGACTGCTCAAGCATGCGCCCGCGCTGTGCGCCATCACAAATCCCACAACGAACAGTTACAAGCGTCTGGTGCCGGGATACGAGGCGCCGGTGAATCTCGCCTATTCGCAGCGCAACCGCAGCGCGTCGGTGCGCATCCCGATGTACTCTTCGTCGCCGAAGAGCAAGCGCGTTGAATTCCGCACCCCCGATCCCTCCACAAATCCCTATCTCGCCTTCAGCGCGCTGCTCATGGCCGGACTCGACGGTATCACGAGCCGCATCGATCCCGGAGAGCCGCTGGACAAGGACATTTACGACATGAAGCCCGAGGAGCTGAAGGACGTGCCGAACACACCCGCCACGCTCGAGGAGGCGCTCTACGCCCTCGAGCGGGATCACGACTTCCTGCTGCGCGGCAACGTTTTCACCGAGAGCGTCATCGAGACCTGGCTCGACTACAAGATGAACCGCGAGGCCAGGCAGATCGCCCTTCGGCCGCACCCGTACGAGTTCAGTCTCTATTATGATGTGTAAGCTGTAAGCTCTTGGTGGGCACAAAGATACCAGGACACAAAGCCACGAAGGGAAATGTGAACAACGAAGCTCTCGAAGGGAGCGAAGGTTTTATCAAACGGAAAAGGCCCAGCACATCTGCCGGGCCTTTTCCGTTCTGAAAACAACCTTCGTTCTCTTCGTCCCTTCGTTGTTCCCGTTTCCTTCGTGGCTTCGTGACTTCGTGTCCTCGTGCCCATCAAGAGCAAGAACTAAAATCTCCACTGCAGGGCGGCACCGGAGGGAGCGGGGAGGAGGGTGACCGATGACGTTTCGGAAACGTCAAAGGAGAACAGCGCTGCGTCGACGTATGCATCGGCGAGCTGAAGGAGGTAGGTGACCAGCAGCCACCAGCCGTATGTGTCGCGGTTGTCGCGGTAGAATTCGCGGAAGCGCTTGAGCCGGAGATCACCCGAAGGATTCTCCTCGGTGATCGTGGCCTCGTACTGGTCACGGTAATCGACGTACTGCTGATGCTCGGAAATCATGCCGTAGATCAGCCAGCCGCTGAGTCCGAGCACGATCGGCACCTTCCAGTACGACTCGTTGTAGAACTGTCCCCAGCCCGGAATCACCGCCGAACGAAGCACGGCGCCCATCGGCGATTTCGTCTCGATGCTGTCGGCGGCGGGTTCGATCTCCTGCGCCTCGATCTGCGGCACGACCTCGCGCTCCGGCTGCTCCTCTTCCTCCGCCTGCGCATGCAGCACGGGCGCGAGCATCAGAAGCAGAAGGACGATATGGAGTGCGCTCCGCATGCGAGCAAGTTAGCGCCGCCACCGCCGAAATACAACGCGGATCCCCGTGGCGGGGATTGCAGATTGCAAAACCAACCGCATCTGCGTATGTTTTTTCCTTTACACCACCACCGTGAAGCAACGCGATGAGCAGAAAAAACGTAGCAGTGATATTCGGCGGACGGTCGGGAGAGCACGAGGTGTCGCTGGTATCGGGCCAGTCGGTCATGCGCGCGCTGCATCCCGAACGCTACACCGTCGTGCCGGTGGGTATCGGAAAGGATGGACGCTGGTGGACCGGCGAAGACGCGATGTCCTTTCTGCGCAGCAGCGAAGGTGCTCCACGCCGCTGCCTGCTGCCGCCGGAGCCCGGGAGAAATATTCTTCTCGTCGATGACGGCGGCCGGTGGACGGAGCAGCCGATCGATGTCGTCTTCCCCGTCATCCACGGCAGCAATGGAGAGGACGGCACGCTGCAGGGTGTTTTCGAACTGGCTGAACTTCCGTTTGTCGGCGCGGGCGTGACGGCCTCGGCCGTCGCTATGGACAAGGTACTGCAGAAGCGCCTGCATCGCGAGGCGGGGATCCCGATCGTGCCGTTCTTGCACTACACCTCACATGACATCGCGCTGCGCGCCGAGGAAATCGCGCGGGAGATCATCGAAAAACTCGGACTGCCGCTCTTCATCAAACCTCCCAACCTCGGATCCAGCGTCGGCATCACCAGGGTCACCGACGCGGATGCGCTGGCCGATGCATTGCGGCACGCGGCGCGGTTTGACCGCAAGGTGCTCGCTGAAGTTGCCGTGCCGGAGGCGCGTGAAATCGAGGTCGCCGTGCTCGGCAACGAGGATCCCGTCGCCAGTGTCCCGGGCGAGGTCGTACCGAGCAATGAATTTTACGACTATGACGCAAAGTACGTCGACGGCGCCTCGCAGCTGCTGATTCCGGCCGAGCTGCCGGAGGGGATGGACGAGCGCATCCGGCGCATGGCCGTCGAGGCCTACCGTTCGTTGGACTGCGAGGGCATGGCGCGGGTGGACTTCCTGATCTCCCGCGCGAGCGGCGAGCTCTACATCAACGAGATCAACACCATCCCCGGATTCACCTCCATCAGCATGTATCCGAAACTCTTCGACGCCGTGGGCATCCCCTACGCCGATCTGCTCGATCGCCTGATCGAATTCGCCCTGCGCCGCCACGCCGAGAAGCAGGCGCTGACGCGGTCCTACACGCCGAAAGAGGACTGGTACCGCCATGAGTGATGACCTGAATTCCGCGGCCTACTGGGATGCCGCCTACGATGAAGATCGGGACGGCTGGGACATGGGGACACCCACACCGGTGTTCGTCGACATCCTCACGCGTTGCGGGATGGATTTCAGCGCATTCGGTGACAGGGATTACGCCTCGCTCGGACGGCCGCCGCGCGTGCTCATACCGTGCAGCGGCCGGGGATACGATGCCCTGTATTTCGCCACACGCGGGTGGGATGTGACGGCCGTCGATTTTGCCGAACATCCGCTGCGGTGGCTGCGGGAGGAGTCGGAACAGGCCGGGGTGGAGATTGAAATCCTGCAGGAGGATATGTTCACCCTCGGGAGGACGCATCACGAGAGTTTTGACCTGCTCGTCGAGTACACCTGTATCTGCGCGATCGACCCGGACCGGCGTGTGGAGTTCGTACGCTTCTGCCGCGAAGTGCTGCGTCCGGGCGGCACGGTGCTGGCGCTGTTGTTTCCCGTCGACGGGCGTCCGGGCGGACCGCCGTTTTCCATCGATGTGGAGGATTTCAAGGCGCAGATGGCGCCGCAATTCACGCTGCTGCACGAGAGCACGCCGGAGACCTCGGTCAAGCCGCGTCTCGGCCGGGAGCGCCTCCTTTTGTGGAGAAAGCAATAGATCATTGTTGGTAGGGCCGAGCCAGCGGCTCGGCCATTTCCCGGAAACGTGAAAACATCATTGGTAGTCGCAGCAGGAACATCATGATCCGCAAACTCAGGCATGAAGAAATCACGCGTACGGCACCGGAAGACATTGCTGCGAAGGCCCGGCATCCGCTGACCGTCGTGGTGGATAATGTACGGAGTCTCTACAATGTCGGTTCGATTTTCCGCAGCTGCGACGGAGCGCTGGCGGAGAAGCTCTATCTCTGCGGATTCACGCCCGCGCCTCCCCGAAAGGAAATCTCCAAGACGGCACTCGGGGCCGAGGAGAGTGTGCCCTGGGAGCACGTGTACGACATTGCCGAAGTGCTGCGCTACCTGCGGACGCGCGGTATCACAATCGCGGCACTGGAGCACACGACCGGCAGCATATCCTGCTTCGATCTCACGGAGGAACATTTCCCCCTCGCCGTCGTCGTCGGCAATGAAATCACGGGTATTTCCGAGGAGGCGCTGAAATACTGCGACATCGCACTGGAGATTCCCATGTACGGCATCAAACAGTCTCTCAACGTCGCCGTCGCCGCCGGGGTGCTGTGCTTCGAGTGTGTCCGTGTCCTTGAGCAGGGTGGAACATCAGAATGAAGCGCGCCGCATCCGGCTATGCAGGCAGGATATTGTCGTGCATCGGAAAGGGACGCGGAAATCCCTTGGAAATCCATTGGCCGTGCCATATATTTTAGATAGTCTTTATCCTAATAACACCACCATTCATTCACATAGATGAGAGGAAGTTATATGAAGCAGTTTATGAGTTTCGTTGCGATGTTTGCGCTGACGCTGTCGCTTTCCGTCGCAAACGCCCAGGAGAAGCCCAAGTCGGGCTGCAGTGACAAGGCCAAGGTCGGCTGCACGAGCGTGAAGTCGAGCTGCGGCGACAAGGCCGAGGTCAAGCAGGCCAGCGCGAAGAAGTCCGGCACCTGCGGCGACAAGGTCAAGGTCAAGCATGCCAGTGCCAAGGACGGCTGCTGCGCCGGTGACGCCAAGCACGCCAGCGCCAAGGACGGCCACTGCGATGACGGCGCCAAGCACGCTGCCAAGCATGACTGCGGCGACGAATGCGGCGAAGACTGCAAGATGGCGCACCGCATGAAATAATGCGGAAGCAGCGTCCGTCGACGCAATGCATTCATCCGATTCTTACAAAAAACCCGCCGGTTCGGCGGGTTTTTTATTCCGTCATTTGCCGCGGGCAATCAATGCATCAGAACACGTATTTGACCGCGACGAAGCCGAGGATGAGCAGCACCATGAAGGCGATGGCAAGTTTGTCAAAATATTTGTCGATGTAGGCCTTGAACGAGGGACCGAATTTCCAGATCAGTCCGGCAACGAGGAAGAAGCGCGCCGCGCGCCCGATGGCGGATGCGATGAGGAAAGGAACAAACGGCATCGTGGTCGCCCCCGCGGCAATGGTGGCCACCTTGTAGGGAATCGGCGTGAATGCGGCCGCCACGAGGAACCAGACACCGACAGGACCGCGGTAGGCATTCTCCACCTGAAGCCAGTACTGGTCGGCATTGTAAAACTCGATGATCGGCCGTCCGATGACCTCCATGAGTTCATATCCGATGAAATAGCCGAACATGCCGCCAAGGACCGATCCCAGCGCCGTGATGCCGGCGAAGTGCATCGCGCGTTTCGGTTTTGCGACTGCCAGGGCGATGAGAAGGACGTCGGGGGGAACGGGGAAGAACGACGATTCCATGAAGGCAATGAGAAACAGCGCCCACAGCGCACCGGGCTTCTGGGCGAATCCCTCCACCCAGTCGTACATCTTTCGAAACCATCTGAGAAGTGCTTTCACGCAGTTTCGCTCATTGTGGCAAAACCTAAATGTAGGGAAATACCGGGAAATAACAGCGTACTGAACGTGGGCAATTGGCGATCCCTTTCGTATATTCCCTATCACATTTCACGTATAAACGATTTTATTTATCCATGGAGGTATCCATGAGTTCTGACATAGATGCGCAGCTTCAGAAAATGATCGACAACATGCCGGAAAAGACGGGCAAGACACTTGATGAGTGGTTTGTTGCCATCTCCGCTGCCGGATCCGAGAAACACGGTGATATCATGAAGCTCCTCAAGGGGGAACACGGGGTCACACATGGATATGCGAACACGATTTCCAACCTGTACCGGCAGAAGGCCGAAGGTGGTCTGCCCGGAGAGGATGATCTGGTCGAGGCACAGTACAGCGGTGCGAAAAGCGGACTCCGTCCCCTTTACGAGGCGATCATCCGGGAAGCGGCGAAGCTCGGGGCGGATGTCGAAATTGCGCCGAAGAAGACCTATGTCAGCCTGCGACGTTCGAAGCAGTTCGCCATTGTCCAGCCCTCAACGAAGGACCGTATCGATCTGGGCCTCAACCTGAAAGGCGTTGATCCGACCGATCGCCTGGAAGGCGGTAAGGTATTCAGCGGCATGTGCACGCATAAGGTGCGGATTACCACCAAAAAGGATATCAACACCGAGCTGCGATCGTGGCTGAAAATGGCATACGAGCAATCCTGACCGCATGAAGAATATCATTCGGAGCAACGTCAGAACGAAGAATTTTACCCGGGTACAATTGTAGTTTTACCCGGGTAAAATCCAATTATACCCGGGTAAAATCCCCTTTACATTCTCTTACGCCGCACCTCGTAGAGCACGAGTGCGGCGGCGACGGATGCGTTGAGCGAATCCACCTTCCCCCACATCGGGATGCGCACGAGCATCTCGCAGCTCTTGCGAATGACGGGACGCAGTCCCTTTCCCTCGCTTCCCACAACGAGGCAGATCGGACGAAAGCCGTCGAGCGCAAGCATGTCGGTGTCACCGTCGGCGTCGAGTCCGGCCACCCAGATGCCCGCATCCTTCATCTGCTCGAGCGCCTGATGCAGGTTCCCCACACGTGCGATGCGCAGGTGCGAGGCCGCTCCGGCGGATGTCTTTACCACCGTGTCTGTGATGGGGGAGGAGTCGCGCTGCGGCAGCACCACGCCGTGCACACCGGCACATTCGGCCGAACGCAAGATGGCGCCGAGATTGCGCGGGTCGGTGACGCTGTCCACCGCGAGGAAAAACGGCGGATCCTGCTCACGAGTGTACGCGATAAGTTCGTCGAGCGAAAGCGGAGTGAATTCCTCCACCAGCGCCACGATGCCCTGGGCATCCTTTGTATTCCCGAGACGGTCGAATTTCTGCTTGTCCATCTGTGTCACCGGCACGCCGACATCGCGCGCCAGTCGCTTCACCTGCTGTACCCCTCCGCCATGTGTGCCGAAGCGGATGAACACCTTGGCAATGTTTTTTCCTGCCTTCAGGGCTTCGATGACGGGATTGCGTCCGTAAATGTACATGCTGTCTCTCGCGTGTGGGAAATGAAACTGTCGTGATGCCGGTCATACTGAGCGTGTCGAAGCATGACCGTGTCGTGCATCGTCACCCTTCGGCAGGCTCAGGGGGACGCTCGATGTCCGCTGCGCGGGATGTCCGGCGTCAGGAAATGTCCGCCATGCTCAGATGGCGGCGGATGCGGGGACCGAGCAACTCGCGGATGCCGCGATGCTCTTTCTTCCGCAGCTGCGGGTCGGACTCGATGATGCGGAACGCCTCGTCGCGCGTTTCCTGCAGGATGTCGCCGTGCTCGAGCAGGTTGGCGATGCGAAAGGCCGGATAGCCGTGCTGCTGCGTGCCCCAGAGGTCGCCCGGACCGCGGATCTCCATGTCGACTTCCGCGATGTGGAATCCGTCTGTACTGTCGCGCATGGTGTCGAGCCGGCGCCGCAGGTCGGAGATCTGCTTCTGTTCGTCGGTCGATTTCCCGCGTCCCGCAAAGTACATGCGCTTCGTGGTCATCAGAATGCACCAGGCCTGCTTGTCGCTGCGTCCGACGCGCCCCCGCAGCTGATGCAGCTGCGCGAGACCAAAGCGCTCGGCGTGCTCGATGACCATCACCGTGGCGTCGGGAATGTCCACGCCGACCTCGATGACCGTCGTCGACACGAGGACGTCGAGCTCCCGCCGCTTGAAGCGCATCATCACGCCGTCCTTTTCGTCGGACTTCATCTGCCCGTGCAGCAGTCCCAGCCGGAGATCCGGGAACACCGTTTCCTTCAGGGATTCATACTCCTCGGTCGCCGCCTTGAGATCGAGCTTCTCGCTTTCACTGACGAGGGGAAAGACGATGTACGCCTGGTTGCCGCGCTCCACCTCGCCGCGGATGAACACGTATACATTTTCGCGGTCTTCGTCGAAACGGATCGCCGTCTTCACCTGCTTGCGGTTCGCGGGGAGTTCGTCGATCACCGAAACGTCGAGGTCGCCGTAGAGCGTCATCGACAGAGTACGGGGAATGGGCGTTGCCGTCATCACAAGCACGTCGGGCGTGCTGCCCTTCGAGCGCAGCTGTGCCCGCTGGGTCACGCCGAAGCGATGCTGCTCGTCGATGACCACGAGTCCGAGTCGGTGAAACTGCACGGTTTCCTGTATGAGCGCGTGTGTGCCGACGACGATATCCACGTCGCCGTTGGCCACGGCCGCGAGCAGGGGATTCTTTTTGCCGGCCGCCTGCTGTCCGGTGAGCAGCTGAATGTTGACCGACAGGTCGTCGACGATCGTGGTGATGCTGCGGAAATGTTGTTCGGCGAGGATTTCCGTCGGTACCATGAGCGCGCACTGATAGCCGTTGTCCACCGCGAGGAGCATCGACAGCAATGCGACGACGGTCTTTCCCGATCCCACATCGCCCTGCAGCAGGCGGTTCATGGGGTGCCCGGTGCGCATATCCCCCACGATCTCGTGAAGCACGCGCTTCTGCGCGCCGGTGAGTTCGAAGGGAAGCTGCTCGACGAGCCGGCGGGCGGTTGGACTCTCCGCGCCGAACGCGATACCGGGCAGTGCCGTGCCCTGGCGGCGCCGGCGCACGGCGAGCTGCAGCGAGAGCATGAAAAATTCATCGAAGATCAGACGGCGGCGGGCGTGCTCGAGCTGCTCGTTGTCGGGCGGACGATGGATGATCTCCAGCGCGTCGCGAAGAGGCATGAGATGGTGTCCGGCAAGGAAATCCGGGGTGAACCAGTCACGCACCGCGCCGAGGAAACGCTGCAGCACGTGATGCATCAGCCGGCGAAAGCCGCCGTGCCGGTTGAGGCCGACTTTCTCCAGCTCCGCATTGGAGGGATAGACGGGAATGATGCCGCCGGTGTTGATGAATTCCAGCGTGTCGCCCTCCTGCAGGCGGTCGATGTCGGGGTGCACCATGCTGGCTTTGCGGCCGTAAAACTGCACCTCGCCCGAGACAGCGACCATCTGTCCTACGGCGAACGCGTTCTGCCAGTAATTGATACCCTGGAAGAACACCAGCTCCATCGAGCCGCTGCCGTCGCTGAGCGTGACGATGAGGCGCTTGCGGCGTCCTGCCACCGTGTTGATGCGTCCGATTCCTCCGATCACCGTCACCACCTCGCCGGGATGCGCGATAAGGTCGCGGATGCTCACGAGCGTGCTGCGATCGAGGTAGCGCCGCGGGAAGTAATACAGCAGGTCCTCGGCCGTGCGGAGTCCGGCGGATGTCAGCACCTGTGCGCGCCGCGAGCCCACGCCGGGCAGCTGCGCAACGGATGTCTGGTCGGGCGTTATGTCGGCTGTGGGCTGCAGGATGGGTGTTCGATGGTTCGAAAAATGAAAGCTACATGCTCATGCGATGACTTGCAATCCATTGCCGCCGTTGCGGCGAAATCGCTATATTTTGCAGAATATTGTTGAATGAAATGGCCCTGGTAAATCATGGCGAGGAAGAAGCCCGGTAACACATCGTCATCCCGTATCCAGCAGCGTCCGCCGCTCGGTGTGTATCGTTTCAGCGACCCGCTGCGGCTGCTGCTGACGGTACTGTTTCCCCTCATTGCCGCGGTGCCTGCGCTGTATTACGCGATCCCGATGGCCTCGCTGATCGGTGAAGCGGCTTTCCCGATCGATGCAGCCTATGTGCCGATCACCTTCGCGCGCAATCTGCTCGAGCACGGCGCGTATTCCTTTCACGCCACGGATATGGTAACCTCCGGTGCGATGGCTCCCCTGCAGGTATTCCTGCTCGCGCTGCTCGGCATCGTGATCCCGGACGGTGTTACGGCGAGCTTCGTGCTCGGCATCACTGCGTTCGCCGTCACGGCGGGACTGACCTTCCGACTCGGCATCCTGCTCATCCCGGACCGGCAATGGATGGCCGCCGCGGCCGCCCTGCTGGTGGCCCTGTCGCCGCGTCTCGCCGGTGCCGCCGTGGCCGGACTCCCCACGATGCTCTTTGCCGCACTGATCCTCGCATCCGCGACAGCATATTTCGCGCGACGCTCGGCGCTGTTTTTCATCTTCGCCGGACTCGCCCTCTGGGTACGGCCTGATGCGCTGATCTTCGTCGTCGCCGCCATCCTGCATCTTCTCTACAATCATGCCGGTGTTCCCGCGAAGCACAAGCCCGGCACCGCAGCCACGAACAGCGCGCCCGACGAAAAGGCAGCGGCTCCCGCCGGTCGTCCCGTGACAGGGCGCCAGACCGCCGTCGGTGCGCTGCTGTTTCTCGCGCTTGCCGCGGGATACGCGGTGTTCAATGCGCTGCTCGGCGGCAGCGTGCTTCCTGCCGCGGTGGAATCGCATCTCGCGTACTATTCCGGAACGGCACAGACATATTTCTCCGGTGTAACGCGTGTGTTCACCCATTCGTGGAATGCGGTCCTGCTCGTGTTTGCGGTTCTCGGGCTTGCCGTCATGCTGGTTCGATTGTTGCGCCGCCATCCGCTGCCGATGTTCATGTCCGCAGCGACGGTAATCGGTTTCGTGTTCGGGTATGCCCTGATCCATCCGGTGATCCTGAATCCGCATCTGCTGCTTCCCGTGATGCCGTTTTTCATCCTCCTCGGAGTATGGGGGCTGCTGCAGGTGTTCGATCTCATCGCCCGCGCGGTGAAGGGCGGCGCGGTACGCACGGTCTCGGTCGTTGTGATTGCGGCGGCGATCGTCGTGATCGCGGGATTCGAAGTCGCCGACTGGGGGCATCAGCGCAGCGTGCACAACCGTTCGGTGCAGTATCTGCTTGACCGCCATATGGCCATGGGAAAATGGATCGCGGAGCATACGCCCGAGGATGCGCTGGTGGCGACGCATGTGCCGGGCGCGATCGGCTGGTATGGTGACCGCGCCGTGATCGACATCAAGGGAGCGGTGTCGCCCGAAGTTCTCCCGACGATCGGGGATCTGCCGGGATTGACGGTCATGCTCGACGACCGCGGTGTCGATTATATCGCGAGCGTCCGCGACGAATTCGAAGTCGTGAATGTCAATCCCCTCGTCTCGTCGAACCGTTCCGAACCCGGTGTCGCGGAGGTGTTTCGGTACATCCCGACGCGGACGCATATCATGTCGCAGCGCGCCAGCGTGATGAATCTGCAGGCGGCGCAGTTGCTGCGGCAGGAACGCTACGATGACGCTGTCGGCCTGCTTGAACGGTCCCTGCGCGCCGATCCGTTTTCGAGCCGCACGAATACGCTGCTGGGCATTACGCAGCTGCGAAGCGGCGACACGAACGCCGCCATTACTGCGCTGCGGCAGGCTCTGGCGCTGCATCCGCAGTACGCTCCGGCGATGGTGCCGCTGGGCGACGTCCTCGTCAACCAGAAGAATTTCACCGAAGGACTGCGCATCCTGCGCCGGGCCGTGCGGCTGAACCCGCAGTCCACCGTTGCGAAGGAATCCCTCAAAGCTGCCGAGAAGGCGCAGCGTGAGGATTCACTTGGCGAGAGCGTGACCTTCTCCATTGAACTGCAAGCTCCATCAGGAACGCGCTGATCCATGCGACACCACCGCCGCTTTCTGCCGCTGCTTTCCGTGCTGCTTCTTGCGGCGGGGATGCTCGCGCCCTCGCTTTCAGCGCAGCAGGCGCGCCGTGAGCTGCGGGGCGTGTGGCTGACGACGCTGCTCGGGCTGGACTGGCCGGCGGCATCGCTGCGTGGCAATCCCGCGGCACAGCAGCAGGCACTGCGGGAGATCCTGGATGATTTGAAGGCGCGGCATTTCAACACGGTCTTCTTCCAGGTGCGGTCGCGCGGCAATGCGATGTACCGCTCCGCGCTGGAGCCCTGGGCATCGGAGCTGACCGGCACACTCGGCGCCGATCCCGGCTGGGATCCGCTCGACTTCGCCATCCGCGAGGCCCATGCGCGTGGCATGGTTCTGCATGCCTGGTTCAATGTCTGCCGCGTCTGGAGCAAGGGCACGCCGCCGCGGAGCACGCCTCTGCACGTAGTGCGCGCGCATCCCGGATGGGTGCAGCGTTTCGGCGATGACATGTGGATCGATCCGGGCATCCCGGAAGCGCGTGAATACACCGTGCGTGTGATGGAGGATCTCGTTCGCCGCTATCCCATCGACGGCATCCACCTCGACTATATCCGCTATCCCGACCGCGGTTTCAAGGACGAGGACAGCTGGCGGCGCAGCGGGCGGCGCGGTTCGCGCGACGACTGGCGGCGAGACAACGTCAGCCTGCTCGTGCGAAACGCCTACGAGCGGCTGACCGCTATTCGTCCCTCGCTGCAGGTGGGCTCCGCCCCCATCGGCATCTACCGCAACATTGACGGCGCCCGCGGCTGGGAGGGACGCAACGCGATTTTCCAGGACTCCCGGCGGTGGTTGCGCGAGGGATACCACGACTACGTGGTTCCGCAGATTTACTGGGGACTGACACGGCGGGGGAGCCGCATTGATTTCGAGGCGCTGGTGAATGACTGGAAGACCAATGCGTCCGGGCGCCATGTCTACGCCGGCATCGCCGCCTACAAGAAGCAAGTGCATCCCTGGCTGCACGAACATATCGATGCCTGCCGCGAGCTCGGTGCCGACGGCGCAGTGTTTTTCCGTTACGAGCATATCCGTGGGAACACGCTCGGCGGTCGATTCGATGATTTACGTCTTCCGCCACCGCTGACCTGGCGCGACAACCTGCGGCCGAATCCGCCGCTCTCGGTGCGCGTCGACGACCACGCCGTGCACTGGGACGAGCCCGTCCCGGCTGCGGATGGCGACCGCGCGTCCTGGTATGCTCTCTATGGATTCCGCGACAGCGGCGCGCAGCGGGGGGTGCTTCTTGACGTGCTGCCGGGGGATGCGCGTTCGGCATCGCGTCACGAAGGATTCGAGCATTACGCCGTCACCGCGCTGGATGCGTTTTTCAACGAGAGCGGTCCGGCGGAGGAAGGTGTGGGTGTCGCCGTGGCCGCCGATGGGGGCAGAGAAGAACTCAGCGCACCGTCGATCGCCGTGCCGGGACCAACCATTTCCATGCCGCAGAATGCCGGTCCTCTCGTGCTGCTCGGGTATGAACTGCAGCAGGATGCCTACGTGCGTCTGCGGCTGATGAACAGTGCGGGCGCGGAAGTCCTGGTGCTGGTTGACGGGATGCGCTCTGCCGGCACACATGTGCTAGGCATCGAGCGGAGCCGCCTCCCGGATGATATTCACCGCTACATATTCGAGGCGGGCGATGTGCGATACATCATGGATTTTTCACTCGACTCCTGAGCATTCCCGGTGATACTGCCTCGGCGGCAGTTTCCCGGTACATGAACCCGCAGGTTTTTCTTGTATCTTTCCTCCGTGATTCACCGTTCACACATCGAGAAGCAGCTGCTGGAATCGCTGCGTGACGCGGCGCCGGCGGAGTCTGTTCTGCGGCACTGCGCTGATCCGGAGCGTTGCACGCAGCTGTACAGAGGACTGCTCCTGCGTGCAGCCGTGGCGCTCCGCAACGGTGCCGCGCTGGCGGAGGCGCATCTCGCCTCCGTGCTGCTCGACGTACCTGATCCCGAACGCTTTCTGCTGCATCTGGACCGGTTCATCGAGGCCTCATTCAATCCCGCCGGCATTCTGGAGGATCTGTTCGGACGGCCCGCGCTGCTGGCACAGTATGCCCGACTGGTGGCATCATCCGGCTGGCTCGCCGACACGCTGGTGCGTGAGGCCCGCCTGTTCCGCTGGCTCTTCGAGAGCGGTGTGCTGGAGCAGCAGCCATCACGTCCCGCACTCCGCCGGGCAGCGGAGAACACCATGCAGCGTTTCGCACGCAGTGAACAGCGTCTCAACGCGCTGCGGCGCTTCCAGCGGCGTGAACTGTTGCGTATCGCGGCAGCGGATCTGCTGGGGCGCAAGGACCTCGGGCAGGTGCTGGCCGAACTCAGTGCGCTGGCGGATGCGGTGGTTGGCTGCGTGCTGGCCGAAGCACAGAGCGCCGTGCGGGCGCGTCCCGGTGCCGACCACGAACCCGCCATCGCCGTCATCGCGCTCGGAAAACTCGGGGGAGAGGAGCTCAATTACAGCTCAGACATCGACCTCATGATCGTGTACGCGCCACCGTCAGCGGATGAAGCACACGCCTTCGCTGTCGCGACGGTCAGGGAAATGCTGCGCATGCTGACGGCGGTGACGCCGGAGGGCATGCTGTATCGCACGGATCTGCGCCTGCGTCCCGACGGTGCGTCCGGTGCGCTCGCCATGTCGCTCCCGGCCACGGTCACCTATTACGAGAGCCGCGGTCAGCTGTGGGAACGACAGATGCTGCTGCGCGCCCGCATCTGCGCAGGCGATGCAGAATTCGGGCGCCGGGTGCTCGCGGGACTGCGTCCCTTTGTCTATCCTCGAACAGCAACCCGGATGCCCTCGGAGCTGACCGCGGATATTCAGACGCGTCTTGCGGAACGCTGGAAGGAAGACCGGAATGTCAAGCACATGCGCGGCGGGATTCGGCAGATCGAATTCAGCCTGCAGGTTCTCCAGCTGCTGCATGCCCCGCGCCTGCCACAGCTGCGCACACCGTCAACGCTGCGCTCCATCGCCGTCCTTGCGGAGGCGGAATTGCTGACGCTCGAAGAAGAGGCGCTGCTCCGTGACGCGTACCTCTTTCTGCGGCGCATCGAGCACCTGCTGCAGCTCGAGGCGTTTGAGCAGACCCATACTATTCCCGACGATGAGACGGCACTCGGCCGTCTCGCCTGGGCCGCGGGATTCAGCAGCGGCGAGGAGTTCGCGCGGCGCCTCTCCCGCGTGCGTGACGCCGTTGTGCGTATCTGTTCCGGGCTGCTGCCACTGTCTGGCGGGGATGAAGCGCGCCCGGATATTCCCAGTGCATTTCGCGATCCGCAGCGCGCCCGGAAGCTGCTGGATGAACTGCGGCAGGGACGCTCGAGCCGTCCCCGCTCACGTGGGGAGCGGGAACGCATGCATGCACTGATCCCAGTGATCGCCGGGGAACTCACCGCGCTTCCGCTGCCGGACGATGCCCTCGCCGCGCTCGAACAGTTTGTACATCGTTCCGCGTCCGCCAGCGCTGTTGTCGGACTGCTGGAACAGGAGCCGGCACGCGCGCTGCTGCTGCGGCTTGCATCGCTGGCACCGCTGACACTGCGCGAACTCGAAACGGATCCCCTCGCACTCGAGCTTGTATTTACGGGATACGACGCGGCGACCCTGACGTCCCGTCGCCTCGCCGTCGTTCGCCGTACACACGCCATGGCGGATTTCCTTTTCGGTGAAAGCGATCTCGACGGTTGTTCGAAAACGCTCACCGAAACGGCGGATATGCTGCTGCAGCGGGCATTGATAGAACATGCAGCCGAACCGCCGCCGTTTGTCGTGCTTGCGATGGGGAAGTATGGCGGCGGCGAGCTGATCCCCGGCAGCGACCTCGATGTCATATTCATTTTCGACGGTCAGGAGGCGGGTGCGCAGGAGAACGCGCAGACGCTCGCTCGCCGTTGTATCACGGCGATGCGCGGAGATGGCGGGGGCGCACCTCTGTACGAGGTCGATGCACGGCTACGGCCCGAGGGACGCAATGCTCCGCTCGCCGTATCACGGGATGCATGGTTGCGGTATATGGAGACGCGGGCGTCTCTCTGGGAACTGCAGTCGCTGCTGCGTGCGCGTCCCGCCGCGGGCGATGCGGATCTCGCCGCGCGGCTGCGCGAGGACATCGCCGCCATGCACGCGCGTTTCATCCTCACATCCGAGCATGTGGAGTCCATTCGTGCGATGCGCGCGCAGATGGAACCGCAGAGCCGCTTCCGCCAGCGGGATTTCCTTGACATCAAGCGGTCGGCGGGCGGCATGGTGGATGCGGAGTTCGCCGCCCAGCTGCTCTTTCTTTCCATTGGCAGCAGTGCGATCGGTGCTGCATCGGTTGCGCTGCAGGATCTTCGCGGCCGCGCGGTGGCCGATCCCGATCTGCTGGGGCGCATGGCTACAACCTATGCGTTTCTGCGCCGCCTGCAGCTGTCATTCCGGGTTCTTCTTGATATGCCGGGGAATCTCTTTCCCGACGATGCTGATGCGCGCGAGCGGCTCGCCGCGGTGATGGACATGGAAGGCGGCGATGCCCTGTTCGATCACACGGCCGCACTGATGCGCCGCAACCGCAAGGATTTCAATGCGCTTTGTGACTATCTTTCCCATCGCTCTGTCCGCCGAACCGAACGGTAATGCTCATGCCCGAATCCCGACGCAGACGTATCATGATCCAGGTCGAATACGACGGAACCGATTTCGCCGGCTGGCAGCTCCAGCCCGATGTGCGCTCGGTGCAGGGGACGCTCGAAAAGGCGCTGGAGAGTCTGTTCGGCCAGCGGGTGCGTGTGCATGGTGCCGGTCGCACTGACACAGGCGTGCACGCGATCGGGCAGGTCGCGCATTTCGAGATGGAGACGCATCTCGACGCGAACACGCTGCGCCGTGCGCTGAATTCGGAGCTGCCGCCGGATGTGAGCATCCGCGATGCGCGGGAAACGGATACGGATTTTCATTCGCGCTTCTCCGCCTCGTCGCGTGCCTACGTGTATTCCATCGCGCATGAGCGGATATCCCTGGAGCGCAGACAGCAGTGGATCGTCTACCCGGAGGTCGATCACGTTCCCATCCGCGAAGCTGTCCGCTGCCTGTCCGGCACGCACGACTTCACTGCGTTCTCGAAGTACACCCCCGATCAGCCGCATCACTTCTGCCATGTGTTCGAGACAGAGTGGGATGCCGGCGAGCGCATCAGCCGCTTCCGCATCCGGGCGAACCGCTTTCTGCAGGGGATGGTGCGCTGCATCGTCGGCGGACTCATCCAGGTGGGCCGCGGCCGCATGACGCCCGGGCAGTTCGGTGATGTCCTGGAATCCTGCGACCGCAGCCGCGCACCGATGCTGGCGCCGCCGCACGGCCTGATACTCACCGAGGTGTGCTATGACGAATCCGAGCGCGCCGTGGTCGCCGATGTCATGCGCCGTCTCGCCGAGGAAGGCCAGGGCGGAAGCTAGCGCCACACCACCTTCCGAACATCCTTTCCGTCACTCTCCAGCAGCACTGCTCCAGCGGCATCCGTACGAAGTATCTCCGCTCCCGATTCGAGCAGGCGCATCCCCACCGTCCCGTCCGGATGTCCGAAGCGGTTGTTCCTTCCCGCGCTGATCACGGCGAAGCGGGGCTGTACCTGCGCGAGAAAGACATCGGCGGTGCTGGTCGCGCTGCCGTGATGCCCGACCTTGAGCACATCCGCGCGCAGGAAACCGCTGTAGCGCCGGACCATCTGCTGCTCGGCGCCGGTATCCGCGTCGCCGGTGAAGAGGAAACACGTGTGGCCGTAATCGAGCCGGAAGACTACTGAGTTTTCGTTGGAGGATTCGACGAGCGAGTCGGGGACCGGGGAAAGCCCGTAGAGTATGACATTACCGGGAAGCTGAAGACGACTACCCGCGCGCACATCGTGCATCACGGCTCCCGAGGCGCGCATGCGCTTCAGCAGATCGCCGGCGGCGCCCTCTTCAGGCCAGCGTCCGCCGAGCAGGATATTCCCGACCGGCATGGCCTCGAGCAGCGCGTGGACTCCTCCCCGGTGATCATTGTCGGGATGCGTGATCACGAGCGTGTGCAGGCGGCGGATACCGCAGTAACGCAGGTAGGGAAGGATGACACGTTCACCAGCGTCGTAGGAATCACTGGCGGGTCCCGCGTCGACGAGCACCGCTTCTCCGCCGGGCAGGTGGATGACAGCGGCGTCGCCCTGGCCGACATCGAGAAAGGCGATGCGCAGGACGTCGGGGGCCGGGGGCGCTGCGCGTCCGAGCGTGACGGCGGCAAGCACGGCGGTCGTGAGCATTACGAATTTGTGTTTCAGCCGTCCTTCGGAACTCCCCAGCCACACGAGCGTCGCGGCATACCCGATCCATACCACGGCGGGCAGCTGCGGAACGGCCAGCGTTGCGAGTGGGAGTTGCGCCAGTGCGTCCGCACTCAAAAGAATGACGTCGAGTGCCGCGCCAGCGACGGCGGCGAAACGCAGTGACAGCCATGCGGCCGCTCCCGCCGCGACCGAGCAGGCGCCACAGGTTACCGCGAGGAAAACCATCGGCACTGCAGCGAGGTTGACGAGCAGTCCGGAGGGACTCACCTGTCCGAAACTCACGGCAAGCAGGGGAAGAGAAAACGACTGCGCGCTGATGGTCAGGGCGAAGAGGTTGGCGGGCATACGTGCGACGCCGCCGCGCAGACGGCGCGACAGAGGGCGGAGCAGGAAATCGCGCACGCGTTCATGAAACAGGAGGATGCCGAAGACGGCGGCGAAGGAGAGCTGGAAACTCAGCCCGAACAGCGCCAGGGGATCCATGAGGAGGATGATCAGGGCTGCAGCGGCGAGGGCGTTGACGGGATCGCTGCGGCGCTGCAGCACCACGCCACCGAGGAACAGTGTGCTCATCAGCGCGGCGCGCACGACAGGCGGTGCAAGACCGGTCATCGCGGCGAATCCCCACAGCACCGTCAGTGCGAGACCGGCCCTCAGCGGATACCGCAGACGATCGAGCGGCATGAACACGATCAGAAGGATGATACCGGCGTGCAGTCCCGACACGGCAAGAATGTGCATGATGCCCGCATCCCGGAAATCCTCCATGACATCATCGCCGATCCCGCCCCGGTCGCCCAGAAGAAGTCCGGCCATAAGCGCTGCATGATCCGGTCCGTAGCGCATGCCGATGATCCTGCGCGTGTGTCTCCGCATCGCGGTGATCGCGCCTGCCGCGATCCCCGGATCCTCATGGCCGACGATTTCAAGGTCGCTTCCTTTCGACACGCTGCAGAACAACAGGCAGCCCTCGCTGATCATCCATGTGCGGGCATCGAAGGCGCCGGGATTCCGCGACGGCAGCGGCGTGCGCAGACGGCAGCGCAGCCGCGCGACGTCGCCCCAGCGCAATGCCCGCAGCGTGTCATCCTCATCCCATGCGCTTCGGCGGTAGCTGACCAGCAGCATCCCTGTCACCGGAATGGAATCCGGTGCAGCAGCGCTGTCGATACGTCCCGGTGTCTCCGGTCGCACACCCGTTCCTGTCGGCACGTCAGAGCGCAGGTGTGGGAGCGACGTTGCTCCGTCGCCCGTTATCGCCGTGCAGCGCAGACGAAAGCGCAGCCGGTCAGGCGCGACACGCGGATCCTCCGCAACGATACCGGTAAGGATCACGTGCTCGCGGCGGTCGGCAAAGTTCAGAATGTCTTGCTGCCCGGTCCGGAGCGCGCTGCGGCAGTGCAGCATGCCGGCGGTAAGCAGCAGCAGAACTGCCGCCGTGTCACGGAGAGGCGGAAGCCATGTCCGGAACTCCGGTCGCAGTCGTGCATGCAGCAGCCACAGGAGGATCACTGCGGAGAGCAGCGCGACAGCAGCCGGCAGAAGGATGGTGACCGGGACGGGGCAGCGCCAGTGAAGGATGCATCCGGCGGTGAATGGCAGCAGAAAACGGACCGCGGGCAGTCGCACGATCCGGCGCAGTGAGCGGCGCATGCGAATTCTCCCTTATTGCGTGCGCGAAGGTTATGCGAGGAAGCTACAAACGGCGGGAACGATATCCGAGATAGAAATGAGCGACCTGGTGTCGAATCCCTCGCGGCGGCCGAAGAGAATCAGCGGAACCGGATTGCGCGTATGCGTCTTGATCCCGATCTCTTCGATGTTGCCGTGGTCGCTGGTGACCAGCACCAGCAGTTCATCGAGCGGGGCCGCCTCGTGCAGGCCGTGCAGCAGCGCATCGACATCAAGCAGCGTGCGCGCGGCGAATGCCGGATCCATGTCATGCCCGGCCTTGTCGGTCATGAAGTATTCGAACAGGGTGAAGTCATGCGCGGCGGCGACGCGTGAGAGCGCGCGGCCGGCCTCATGCGGTGTAACCACCGGCGCGTCGGGATGTCCGATGCGGGCCCAGCGTTCGGCGGTGATGTCAGTCGATACGGCTTCGCCGCGCTTCAGATCGTCGATGTCGCGGAAACGCAGATCCGCCGCCATTGCCGCGTACATGCCGGCCACCATGCGCCGCCGGGGACCCGCGAGGTAGTCGAAGAAACGCTGCGGAAACGCATTCGCCAGCGTGGCCCGCGCCGGTGCCGCGCCGTTGCGCAGCCGGTGGAAAATATTGTGCACTTCGACCACTGGCTTGAGCGTGGAGTAGAGATAGGGACCGAAATGCTGTCCGATAATGCGTGCAGTATTCTTTCCGGTGTACAATGCGGACTGTCCCGTGCCGCTCTGCGGAAGACCCGGCACGCCGAGGTTTGCATCCAGCGGGATGCATTCTGCCTCTGAGGCAGCGACGTAGCGGTTGCGCAGGGAGGGGAGCTGTCCGTCAAGAAGATCATGCAGGAACGGCGGCCGGGCGGCGAACAGCGGATTCCGCCGGGGATCTTTCGTGCCGATGCCCACACCGTCCAGCAGAATGAGCAGCACACGCCGCCGGGATTCAGGCGCTCGCGCCGTCATCCGCATACTCGGATTTGCTTTTCACGGTGACCGTGACCGGGCCGTCATTGACCAGTCCAACGTCCATCATGGCGCCGAACTCGCCGGTCGCGACACGTTCGGTGCCGAGCAGTGCCGAGAGCTCGGCCACGAACACCTCATAGAGGTGCTCCGCGAGTACGGGCTCGGCGGCGTGCCCGTAGCTGGGACGATTGCCTTTACGCGTGTCGGCGTGGAGTGTGAACTGCGAGACGACCAGCGCCGACCCACCGACGTCCTCTACCGAGAGATTCATTTTTCCTTCCGCATCGTTGAAGATGCGCAGTCGCGCCAGGCGTCCGGCAAGATAGCGGGCGTCTTCATCCGTGTCGCCGTGGGTGACGCCGAGAAAGGCGAGCACACCGGCTTCGATGCGTCCCGTTATCCTGTCACCGACGCTGACACGTGCGCGGGAGACGCGCTGTATGAGTATGCGCATGGTGTATTCCAGAGAATGTCACATCGCGGGGAACTGCCCCGGCATGTCAATGTAGCACGAGAGGGGGGAATGATGCTAGGAGAAGAGTTTGCTCTTGATACTGTCCATTCCCTCGATGATGCGGCGCAGGAGAGGGTGATCGTCGCTGTCGACCATCGGATAGTAATCGCGCTCGGTTTCCTCGATGTACTGAAAGGGATTGCGTTTCACTCCGAACTCGAGGCAGCGGTAGTTGTCGAGGCGCTCGGCAAACTTGACGATCTTGCAGTCGACACTCGCAAAGCGCAGGCGTTCGATGTATTCCTGGTCGGAGTGTTCGCGTTGCGCGCCGCCGAGGTGAATGTTTTTGGTCAGTACCTCGACGATGTAGGAAATGTATGCGTTGAAATTGTACTTGATCACTTCGGCTGTGATGATGTCGCTGTCTTCGAGCACGTCATGCAGAAGGGCGGCCGCGATCACATCGCCGTTGTAGTATTCCAGCTCACGGATGACGATGCGGGCAACGCGTGAGATATGCCAGAAGTACGGTGTGGAGTCGTTGCGTACCTGGAATTCATGCACACTCGATGCCATTTCATAGGCACCGATGATGGTGGTCAGGTCGACGGGATCGACACGTTCGGCGATATCGCCGATAAGTTCTTCCCGTGAATACTGATTCTGGTTATACAGGTTTATGGGGGAATTCATCGTCACTGCGAAAAGAAGAGCGGCGCCGGGAAGCGACCGTCACCCGGAGCATTTGCCTGCGTGACGGCATGCGCGCGGCCATGCCTTTTCCGTAACAGCATGACCGCGCGAATGTCGGCGTTTCTGAAAGTCGCTCGTTATCGAAATCAGTAGCGATTCTTGATGCGGGCGAAAATGTCCTCGACAGTCATTTTATCGCCCGTAATGGTGATGCGCCGCCACTCGTCGGGGAAGGTCTCGGCACCGTCCCAGGTGCCCTGTCCGCCGGAGTTGGAGAACTTATAGAGCAGATCGCCCTGATCCAGTTCCACGACAAGTGTCCAGGCATTGTCGCCATAGTTCTTGTCACCGTTTTCACCGTTATCCCACATGCGCACGGTGTTCGGTTCCATATTGGCCAGTTCCTTGCGGTTGCCGGCGATGAAGACCGAAGTGATGGCTTCGCGGTCCACGAGTCGGCAGATGAAGGTCACGCGCGTGCGTTTCCGCGGCGCGGTCCATGTGGGTTTGTATTCCGCGGGATTGACAAAGGAAGCAAGGGCCGGTGTCGAGAGTCCGGCCAGGGTCTGGCTCTGCGCAAGCATGGTGCGGAAGCTCTCCTCGAACGGCTTCGGATTCATCTGCAGCAGCGCATTCTTGTTGAACGCCTCCATCCAGTGCGGACTGGTCGCGCCGTAGAAGAAATTGAACGGCTGTGTCGCGAAATCGTCGAGATACTCAACGGTCGTGACCGGGGCGGCGGCTCCGGCGATCTTGCCGCGCGTCTGGCGCAGATAATCCCACGCCTTGTTCGTTTCACGCGTTCCGATCCAGAGATTGAAGTTGCCGTTGTGGCGCGACCCCGAGGCCAGTTCCTTGATGCTGGTGAAGTCGGCGGGCCGGTGCGGCGGGATGCCGCGCATGCGGTTGCCGTTGATGTATTCGGACATCGTGACGGACACGATGGCGCGTGTCTTGAACAGCTTGTTGAGCTTGCGGTAAATGCCGTTGATGATTCCCTTGCCGTCGATGTCGCGCTGGTAGTGCGCCCAGGCCTCGTCGCCGTCAAATACCACGGTCACGAGTGCGTGCTTCTTCGGATTGTTCGGGGCCATCGCGAGGACGTTCGTGATGAAGTCGTCAGCCGAATTTTCCGCGTAGTAATTGCGGTACACCCAGTTGATGCGGTTGCTGAGCAGGCCGTTCGCAAACGCACCGTACAGCGATTTGTCGTCGACGCTGACCATGTAGGGCAGCGTGCTCGGGAGATTCCTGGGAGAGGATTTTTCCAGGACCTTCTCATCGGAGGTGAACCACTCGAAGCCGTTGTCCTTGAGCAGCGGGATGACATCGGGCGAAATCGCGCCGTACGGCGGCACGTAGCCGGTCGGTGCGGCGTTGAAATACTTCTGGTAGGCGGCGATGGACATCTTCAGCTGCGCATCGGCATCCGCCGGGTTGGCGTAGGTCGCCGGCAGATCGATATCAGGATCGGCGTCCTTCGCGACGTCGGAGTTGATCAGCAACGGCAGTACGGCGTCGGCGTAGGATGTGGATGCGAGCTCGAGCTGGCCGATCATGGCCTTCGGATTGAACATGGCCTTCTCGAAGGCGGGCTGGATGCTGGCCATGACATACCAGATCGACGCCACGATGCGCTCGCAGTCGTCCTCGGTGATCGCGCGCTTGAGGTAATACTTGCCGTCACTGCGGAAGGATACCAGGTCGCGCATGTCGAGCGAACGGTAGATGCGCGTTCCGGTCTGGATCAGCGGCACGCGGCGCTCGTAAAACTCGGTGTCGAAATTCGTGAAGATTGCCATGAATTTCAGGAGGCGCAGCTCATCGACCGAATAGCTCGGATTGCCGTTGCTGTCACGCCATTTTTCGTACAGCTCCATAAGTTCCGGGAAACGACGAAGCCGCACTTCGCTCATCGTGAACGCGTTCCACTCGTTCCTGTAGAGATGGGCCTTGTCTTCTTCGGTGAGCTGCTCGGCGGGCGTCAGGCAGATGTCGATCCACGGGTCGGTCTTTCCCTTCATCTCGCGGAGGAAACGCGCACCGTCCATGTCCGCATTCGTGGGATTCATGGCGCGGTACGGTTCGACGTAGGGCTCGAGGCGCTTGACGTAGATTTCCTGAATCTGCCAGAGCAGGGTGGGAGACAGCACTGCCGTGGCATGCACGTTGGGATAGCGCTGGATCACATCCGCGAGCTCGAAATAGTCGCGCAGCGCGTGCTGGCGAACGAAGGGCGCGGTAATCTGGTCCTGTTCCACGTCATAGTACAGCGGCAGGTGATGGCGGAACACGAGGTTGAGGTACACCGTGCCGCCCGTCTTGGCATAGTCATCGTTCAGATTCTTCCGTACCGGATAGGCCTGTGTCAGCAGCTTCCCGTCTTCTCCCACGCTGACGAGGGAATTGAGGCGGCGGCCGTCGATCGATTCGAAGGTGAGAGGATTCTCCGGATCGATGACGATGTCGCTTCCGTTGAGGGAATACGCGTACTGATATGTTCCGGGCAGAAGGTCCACGGTGGCCGTCCAGACACCCTCGTCCGATTTGGACATGGGATGGGACTGGGTGGACCAGGCGTTGAAATCTCCGACAAGGGAGACCGAGGACGCTTCCGGATTCGAATAGACGAACTGAACCCCTCCGGCCACACTTTCAGGCTGGGCCTGAAGCGGCGCGGATGCAAAAAGGGTCGCAATCAGCAGAAGGAAGAAACTGCGTTTCATAATACTCCGCGAAAACTATGAAGGTGAATACTGAAACTCAGGGTTGTGGAGACGAAGTGCCATCAAGACGTCAAACTACTTTTTTATCGCTTGAAATGCAACAAAATCAACGGTGTTCACGGGTGCGCGGGAGCCGACGCACCCTGTATTTACGCCGTGCGCATCCTGTCGGTTCCCTCCGATCGGCGGTGCACTTTTTCACTTTCTGAACCCGTGCGGAATTATGTATGTTAAGATGTCTCGCCTCCCGTTTCACCAGTACGGTCATCAGTCATGGACGTTTCTCCCCAGGTCAACGATATTATCGAGCTTCTCTCCGCCTATGCCGGAGACCGTCTCCACGATCCCGCCGGTCTCGGCAGTTTTCTGCAGCACGCCCACGATCGCGGCAGCCCCGAGGCTGTGGGGGAACTGGCGTTCAAGGGAAAGTACCTGAGCCGGCTCCAGCTGACCATGCGAAGGCAGACACCGGAATCAGAGCTGTATGAGAAACTCGAACAGGAGTTCTCCCGCACGGTGCATGAATTCCATGCCATGGTCTCGGATTTTTTCGCGGATGCAGAAGAGGAGCGGCGCGAGATAGTGCAGCGGCATTATCTCGCCGTGACACATGATGCGCTGCGACGGCTGATGCAGCTCGCCGAAGATCTCACCTGGCTCAAAAACTGGGAACTGGAGATGACCCAGGACGGGAGTGGCGCCGCCGGCAGAGGCGCCGCCGGCACTGACGGAGCGAATCACGAACCTGGCTCCGGCGGCAATTCCGGTCGGGACAAAAATAAGGACGAGGACAGCAGCGGGAGCGAATAATGTCTCTTGTCACGCGCACAGCGGAAGTTCTGCGCACTGATGGCATCCTGCGTCGCGGTGCACATCTGCTGCTCGCCGCCAGCGGGGGCTGCGATTCCACCGTGCTTGGACATGTGCTCGGTGCGCTGCGCCGCGCGTGGGACCTGCAGCTCACCTTCGTCTATGTGCATCATGCGCTGCGCCGCGAGGCCGATGCCGAAGCCGTTTTTGTGCGCGACTTCGCGACGGAGAGCGGCGCATCGTTCGAGATGCTCCGCGTGGATGTCCCCGCCGTGCATGCGGTGGAGGGCGGCTCCGTGCAGGACGTCGCACGCCGGCTGCGCTACGAGGCCCTTGAATCCGTGCGCGCGCGCATCTGTGCGGATGCCATCCTGACCGCCCATCACGCCGATGATCAGGCGGAGACGCTGCTCGGTCGTTTCCTCCGAGGCACCGGTGTGCAGGGACTCGCCGGCATTCGGCCCCGCTTCGGACGCGTCTATCGTCCCTTCCTCGCCACGACACGGGATGAAATCGAAGCCTGGGCATCGAAACACGGTCTTCGCTGGATGCAGGATGCCTCGAACGACAGCGACACATATGACCGCAACCGGCTGCGCCACCATGTCATTCCCGCCGTGCGCACGCATGCGGAGAATGCCTGGCCCTCGGTGATGACCGACACGGCGCGTCTTTTCCAGTCCCTCGACGAATTTCTCGAGCGGCATATCAGTCGCCTGGCGGACGACTGCATCTCCGAGCGCGGCACTGCGGTTGTTCTTGCGGTTCCGGTACTGAAAGGGTATTTTGAATTCGAACAGCTGTCCCTCCTTCGCCGTGCGCTGGCAGAGCTTCGCGGCAGCGGGGGTGCGTTCGATGAAGTGTTCTCACTGCATCAGCTGATCTCTGCCGATCCCGGGAAGCGCGCCGTCCTGCGAGGCGGCGTTGTCGCTTTCAGGGAGAAAGCCTCCATTGTCATCGAGGCGTCCGCTCCACCTGCGGATCCGCGGCGGATCACTGTTGACGCGGAATGCACATTCGATGCAGCAACCTTCCGGATCGAGCGCTGTGAGCTCTCGACGGTCAGTTTCCACGCGAATCCGTCGGAGGAGTACATCGATCTCGATACCGCGGGAGAGGATTTCATTCTCCGGCCGTGGAGTGCGGAGGACGTCTTTCGTCCCCTGGGCTTCGACGCGGACAAGCGTGTCGGCAGCTTCCTTGCCGACCGCGGCATCCCGCTGCACCGGCGCCTGCGCATTCCGGTGCTCGAGGGACCGCACGGTATCGTTTGGATCTGCGGCGTCCGGCTCGATGAGCGGGCGCGAATCAGACTGGAAACGGAGCGCGCAGCACGCATTGAATATCTATACCAGACCTGAATTTCATGACACCAGACGTTGACATTCCGCAGGAAATTGAAATCAGAGGCGACCGCTTCGTGCCCTTCATTGAAGTGCAGCGCATTCAGGAGCGCACCACCGAAATTGCCGAACGCATCAACCGTGACATGGACGGCGAGACGCCGATTTTCATCTGCGTGCTGAACGGCGCGTTCATGTTTTTCGCGGATCTGGTGCGCCAGATCACCATCGACTGTGAGGTGGATTTCCTGAAGCTTTCCAGCTACGGCGAGAAGAAAATATCCTCCGGAAACGTCCAGCTCGTCAAGGATCTGAACTGCGAGGTGGAGGGACGCAACATCGTGATTGTTGAGGATATCGTCGACACGGGATTCTCCATCGACTTCATGAAGAAGTGGATCGGAAAAAAGAACCCCGCCTCGCTGAAAATTGTTACATTACTGCATAAACCGTCGAGTACGAAAATCAGTCACACGCTCGATTATGTCGGTTTTGAGATTCCGACCAAATTCGTGGTGGGATACGGACTCGACTACGCGCAGAAGGCACGGAATCTGCCGGCGATTTACATTCTCGACGGCAATCATGATACGGAACAGTGACACAGTAATCGTGAAGTGAACGCATTCATGTCTCAAGACTTCAATCCCAACTGGTATATATTCCCCGGCCCGCCGGGCGACGGTGACGAACCGAAGAAGGACTCCGGCGAGCAGAACAGGAATGACAAACGTCAGCCGGGCGGCGGCAAGCCCCCCGAGGAGAACAACTGGGCGCGATATTCCAAGGTGATTCTCACCTGGCTGCTGGTGCTCATCATCTTCTTTGTGGCGGCGCAGTTTTTCAACACCGAGCCCGAAGCGCCGGTGATCAGTTATTCTCAGTATCAGAAATTCCTCAACGGGGAAGTGCGGACACTCGATGACACCGAGGTGAAAATCGTTCGGGCAACGGTCTACAAGTCCAATCTCAACGACTATGAGATGGTCGCCTATCTTAATCAGTCCTACCCCCTGCAGACGAAGAAGGATGGACCCGCCGAGGAGACGACCAAGTTCAGTGTCAATCTCGGCGCCGTGGATTCGGAGATGCAGCAGGAATGGATCGAACGCGGCATCGAAGTAACATTCGAGGAAAAGGACTCGATGTGGACGCAGACACTGATCAGCCTGCTGCCCTGGATTCTCATCATCGGTGTCTGGCTGTTTTTCATGCGGCGCATGCAGGCGGGTGCCGGCGGCGGACCGAAGGGGCTGTTCTCCTTCGGTAAAAGCCGCGCCAAGATGGTGAGCGAGAATTCCATCCGCATCAATTTCTCCGATGTGGCCGGTGCCGACGAAGCAAAATTCGAGCTGCAGGAGGTCATCGAGTTCCTCAAGGAGCCCGGTAAATTCCAGCGTCTCGGCGGCAAGATTCCGCGCGGTGTGCTGCTGCTCGGACCGCCGGGAACCGGCAAGACGCTGCTTGCGCGTGCCGTGGCCGGCGAGGCGGGCGTGCCGTTCTTCTCGATCAGCGGCGCCGAGTTCGTCGAGATGTTTGTCGGCGTGGGTGCGAGCCGTGTTCGTGATCTGTTCGAAAATGCCAAGAAGAATTCTCCGTGCATTGTCTTCATCGATGAGATAGATGCCGTGGGACGCCAGCGCGGCGCCGGGCTCGGCGGCGGACATGACGAGCGCGAGCAGACGCTCAACCAGCTGCTCGTTGAGATGGACGGCTTCGAGCAGGGGAGTACCGTGATCATAATCGCCGCGACCAATCGTCCCGACGTGCTCGATCCCGCTCTGCTGCGTCCCGGACGCTTCGATCGCCAGATCGTCGTCGATCGTCCCGACGTCAAGGGCCGCCTCGGTATTCTCAAAGTGCATACGCGCAAGATTCCCCTCGATCCCGACGTGGATCTGGAGGTGCTCGCCAAGGGCACGCCCGGACTGGCCGGCGCAGAACTCGCCAACCTTGTAAACGAATCGGCACTGTACGCGGCACGGCGAAACATGAAGACCGTGACCATGCGTGATTTCGAGGAGGCGAAGGACAAGATCATGATGGGCATGGAGCGCAAGAGCCTTATCATCTCCGATGATGAGAAGCGCATGACGGCCTATCACGAGGCGGGGCACGTACTCGTGGCAAAGATGATTCCCGAGGCCGATCCCGTGCACAAGGTTACCATCATTCCGCGCGGCCGCGCGCTCGGTGTGACTACGTATCTGCCGATCGACGAAAAGCATACCTACTCGAAACCGTATCTCGAGGCGATGATCGCCTACGCAATGGGCGGGCGTGCCGCTGAACTGCTGATCTTCGGGCAATTGACCACCGGTGCCGGCAACGACATCGAACGCGCGACCTCGCTTGCGCGCAAAATGGTCTGCGAATGGGGGATGAGTCCACTTGGACCGCTGACCTTCGGTGCCAAGCAGGAGGAAATCTTCCTTGGCCGGGAGATCTCGCAGCACCGCGATTACAGCGAACAGACGGCCATTGCCATCGACGAGGCCGTACGCACGATCGTGCTCGAGGGCATGCAGCGTGCCGACAACATTCTGCAGGAGCACAGGGACATCCTCGACAAGCTCTCGGTTGCGCTGCTCGAACGCGAAATCCTCGACAGCGAAGAGATCGATCTGATCCTGCGCGGAGAGGAACTTCCGCCGAAAAAGACACAGGAGAACGGCAACGGCGAAGACATCCGTAAAGCCGGAGAAGAACGCCTGAAGATCGACCAGGAACGGGCGGATAAAATCCGCCGCGCGGTCGAGGAGATCAAGCGACAGGAGGAGCAGGAGAAACAGGAAAAGCAGGAGAATCAACAGGATCAGCAACAGGATAAGGACAGGGATGCATGACAGCCCCGTCGAAGCTCTCCGGAACGGCTGAGCATGTTTCCTTCGAATTTGAGCTGATGCGGAAGGGCATCCACATGATGTCCCTATCCATCCCCGTGGTATATTATTTCATCCCGAAGGAACTCGCCCTGCTGATTCTCATCCCGCTGACACTGGCCTTTGTGCTCGGCGATGTGCTGCGAACCTTCCATGAGCCGAGTTTTCGTCTCTATCACCGGATTTTCGGAAAGATGCTGCGTCCCCACGAGAAGACGCGGCAGAAGAAAACGCTCAACGGCGCAAGCTGGGTATTGATTTCCGCGACGTTCTGCGTGCTTGTGTTTCCCAAGCTCATCACCATCACCGCCTTTGCGATTCTCATCGTCTCCGACACCGTCGCCGCGCTCATCGGCCGGCGGTACGGAACAAAGCGCTTCAATGACAAGTCGCTCGAGGGTTCCTCGGCTTTCGTGATTTCCGCCGTCATTGTCATTCTCTTTACGCCCAAGCTGCAGCACGCGCCGGCCGAGTATTTCATTGCGATCGTCTCGGCCGTGATCGGTGCGATTGCGGAAGTGCTTTCCTTCGACATCATCGATGACAATTTCGCCATTCCGGTCGCCATTGGTTCTGCGATGTGGCTTTTGTATGTTCTGTTTTTACCGGAAATGAATGTGTATGCCCTGGACGGCTGACATGAAAGCACCCGTGCTTCTGAGTGCATGTCTTACGGCCCTGCTTCTCGCGTCTTGCGGAGTAGATACGAAGGAACAGGCCCTCGGTGAACATGACGTTATTACCGTTGTCGCCGACAGCGCGGACTATGATGCGTTGTCGGATGTCATTGAAAACGCCTTCACGGAGCCTTTCTTCACGCCGCAGCCGGAGACCTGGTTTCGTTTGCGCCGCCTGGATCTGGGAGAGCTGCTCGACAACAAGCGCCGCCGCAACATTCTGATCGTCGCGCCTCTGAATGCGGAGAACCGCATGGGCGACTACATGCGCTCCGCGCTGGATTCCACGGTGAAGGAACTCGTTCGTGCAGGAGAACAGCACGTGTTCGTCAAGCAGGATCTCTGGTACAAGGGACAGACGGTTGTGCACCTGACGGCCAGGAACATGCAGGAGCTGCGCGATTTCATGGTCGCGAACGCGGATCAACTGGAATATTACTTTAAGAAGTCATGGGATGATCGCGAGAAGGAGCGCCTGTGGACGCTGCCGCGGGAGAACGACATCGAGCAGCAGCTCATGGATGATCACGGCTTTTCTCTTGCCGTTATCCGCGGCTGGTTCGTGGCGAAAGACAGCGCGGAAATCTCCAGCGTGCTGCTTCGGCGGCAGGCGCCGGCGGAAACCGAGCGCTGGCTGCTCGTACACTGGATCGACACGACCGACACGGGGCTGCTCACCAATGATTTCGCTTTCGAGACACGCAACCGCCTCACGGAGACCCTGTTCCGCACATTCGACGATTCTGCCTGGGTGGTGATCGATTCGCTGCATCATCTGCAGTTTGACGAGGTTCGCTTCCAGGATCGCTTCGCCGTGCGTATGAAGGGGCTCTGGCGCATGAACGATTACAGCATGGGCGGGCCGTTCGTCAGCTATCTCTTTTATGACGAGCAGCAGGAGCGCATATATTTTCTGGACGGCTCCGTGTTTGCACCGAAATACGAGAAGAAAAAACTGATGCAGGACGTCGATGTCATGATGCAGACCTTCTACACGCGTGCGCTCGAGGAGGCGGAGGGAGGCAGCTGATGCACCGCGCATCGGGATCTGGAGATCTTCGCCGCTGGGCGGTCTGGGGTGGAAAGCTGCTGATTGCGGCTCTCCTGCTGTTTCTCCTGGTTCAGAATGTAAACAGCAATACCCTCCTTCCCACCCTGACCGGGGCGCAGCCACTGTTTCTCGTCGGAGCGGTCCTGCTCCTCATCCCTAATCTCCTGTTCCAGTATCGGAAGTGGGCTCTGCTGCTTCGCAGCGTGCATCCCGCCGTGCGGCCGCATGACATAGGCGCGTCACTGATGCTCGGATTTACGTTCGGTGTGGTCACACCGGCTCGCATCGGGGAATTCGGCGGCCGCGCGTTCGCCGTGCGCGGCACCGACCGGCTGGCATTGATCGGACTGACCGCCGTGGATAAGCTCGCGACCCTGACCGTTACCGTGATGGCCGGCAGCGTAGGCCTGCTGATTTTCTGTATCCAGCACCCGTTCATCGATCCCGCACTGCTTGCTGCCGCAGAGCTGACCGTCCTGTCTTTCGTGGCGGGACTGTCCCTGCTGTGGACGCGACGGAAAAGATCCGCATCCGTGATCCCGCCGGCCCGCTGGCTTCAGCAGCGGATCCAACGCATTCGCAGTGCGCTGGCCGGTGTCGATACGCGCCTGCGTGTGCGTCTTCTTCTGCTGTCGCTCCTGTTCTACTGCACATTTCTGCTGCAGTTCGTACTGCTGCTCTATGCGTTTGGCAGCACGGATCTGCTTTCGGCGCTGGCGGGCATCAGTACGATCATGCTGATCAAGACCGTCATTCCCCCCGTGACCGTCGGTGAACTCGGCATCCGCGAGGGAGCGAGCGTCTATGTGCTGGGACATGCGGGCATTGTCGCCGCTGCGGCATTCAGCGCGTCGCTGCTGCTGTTTGCGATCAACATCCTTCTCCCGAGCCTGGCGGGTCTTCTCATTCTGTTTCGCCGTTCCACAGCGCATCATCCCGCGTGATCGCGTTCTCCTTTTTTTCCCTGTTCGCCGCGCTGACGGCCGTATACATGCTGTTTCTCTTCCGCATGCGGTCGGGACTGCGCTGGCTGGCATCCCGTCAGCAGGAGGGCCTGTCTGTCGGAGCGTCTTCGCCGCCCTCGCTGACCGTAGTGGTACCCATGCGAAATGAAAAGGGGAGTATCGCGGACTGCGTCGCGTCGCTGCGGGCACAGGACTATCCATCGGACAGGATGCGCGTGATTCTCATCGACGATCACTCCGAGGATGATTCCGCCATCGTTGCCGGCACGGCGATTTCAGGTGACGATCGTTTTCGCCTTCTCCGTCTCGGCGAACATGAAGCCGGGAAGAAGGACGCGATTACCGTCGGGGTGCGGGAAGCAGATGGAGAGATCATCGTCACCACCGACGCGGATTGCCAGCATGAACCGCAGTGGCTGCGGACGCTCACGGAGCCGTTTGCCCACGGCGCGGATATCTGCGCCGGTCCTGTGGTGTACGAGCGGCGCGACACGCTGTTCGCCCGGCTGCAGGCGATGGAATTTCTCGGTCTTGTCGGGGTCGGCGCCGGCTTTTTCGGCATCGGATGGCCGAGGCTCTGCAACGGCGCCAATCTCGCGTATCGCCGGGCGATGTTCGATGCGGTGGATGGGTTTGCGGGGAATGCCGGTATCCCGAGCGGCGATGATGAGTTTCTGCTGCACAAGATCGTGTATCGGGAGGGGGGACGCGCGGAATTCGTGACGCATCCTGACGCCGTGGTGCGCACGGAGGGGGCAGCAGGTCCATGGAGCTTCCTGCGACAACGCATCCGCTGGGTCTCGAAAGCGCGGCGATACGAAGATGGACGTTTCGTCTCTTTCCTCGTGCTGCTTTTCGTGTATTTTGCGTTTGCCGCGGCCGCACCGCTGATCAGCATGACGTCGCCGGTGGCCCTGGGAGCGGGCCTGGTGTTCTTCCTGCTGAAGCTGCTCGCTGACGGCGCGGTCCTGTTCACCAGTGCGACGCTGTTTCGGCGTCCGCTTCGGCCGCTTGACCTGATTGTCGCTGAAGTGCTGCATCCGTATTATATCGTGACCGTCTCGCTGACCGGATTTTTTGGAACATATTCATGGAAAAACCGCAGGCTGAAGAACAGCAAACCGATTTCTGGGTGAAAGAAGGGGCACTGCGACCCATCTGGAAGGTGAGCAGCTATTTTACCCTGTTCATTTTTCTTTTCCTGTTTCTGTACATGCTCGGCGGATCCCTGAATCTCCTTATCGGCTGGCGTTTCGGGAATCCTCTGTTCATGCTGGTCGCGGCTGTACTGCCGACGCTGTTTCTTCTGCGTATTTCCGACGGGCGATCCTTCCGTGACGCCACCGGGCTTCACTGGTCGTCCCGCAGCCTGCGGCAGCTCGGTGCCGGGCTGCTTCTCTCGGGATGCATGCTCGTACTTCTGTTTGCGCTGGAACTTCTCATCGGGGATGCGCGTATGTTTCTCGGCCGTTTCCCGCCGGCCCATATCCTGCACATTCTCATCATGGGCTTCCTGTCATTCGCCCTCGTCGGCCTTGCCGAGGAAATCCTGATGCGCGGGTATCCATTCGACGTCCTCCTCAGGCAGGGAAGCACCTGGTCTGCGCTGCTGGTCACCTCGGTGCTGTTCAGTCTGATGCACGCGATGAATCCGGACATCGGATGGATGGGTTTCGGAAATATCCTCTTGGCGGGCATCTGGCTCGGTGTCGCCCGTCTCGTGACGGGATCACTCTGGCTCGCAATCGGGCTGCACACCGGGTGGAATTTTTTTCTCGGGCCGGTGTTCGGCTTCCCGGTCAGCGGGATTCACGAGCGCAGCCTGTTCATCACCGAGACCGGTGGTCCGGCAATCATTACCGGCGGTTCGTTCGGACCGGAGGGCGGACTGCTTGCAACGGTCATCCTGCTCGCGGGCACCGCGGCGCTGTTCCTTCCCGCGCTGCGCGCATGGCTTTCCGATCCTGACGACGGTATGGATCTTCAACGCGGGACGGTGATGCAGGAATCCGACGACGTGAATTACGATTCTGAAAGCGAGGCATCCTCATGAAGCATCTCACGATGAAATACATCCCCATTCTCATGTTGTTCATGGTTGTCGGGTTCTCTGGCACCGCCCGGGCGCAGTGGATCCCGGATCCCACGATCAACGCGATTATCGATGACGGCATTCGTGATACCTACAATATGAAGTTCGCGGATGCCGACCGCGCCTTCCGCAGGGTCGTCGCGGCATATCCCGATCACCCGGCGGGACACTTTTTCCTCGCGATGGTGGAATGGTGGCGCATTCTGATCGACATCGACGATGAATCGCGCGACGACCGTTTTCACGACATGCTCGATGACGTGATCGATCTCTGTGACAAGCGCCTCGACAGGAATGAACGCGACATCGCGGGGCTGTTTTTCAAGGGCGGAGCGATCGGCTTTCAGGGCCGGCTGCACGCCAACCGGAAGAGCTGGATCAAGGCCGCCACACGCGGCAGAGAAGCGCTTCCCGTGGTGATGGATGCGGCGGAGATCGCGCCGGAGAACGCCGATCTGGCGTTTGGCACGGGCATCTACGATTATTACGCTGCTGTTCTGCCCGACCGCTATTCGGTGCTCAAGCCGCTAATGATGTTCCTGCCCGATGGCGACAGGGAGCGCGGGATTCGTGAACTCAAGCATGCAGCAGAGAATGCGCGCTTCGCGAACTGGGAGGCGATGTATTTCCTGATGCAGGTGTATTACGGCGAAGAGAACAAGCCGTCAAACGCGCTGACGTATGCGCGGCGGCTCATGCGCGCGTTTCCGGACAATCCGGTATTTCACCGGTATTACGGCCGCACCTATGTCAAGCTTGGAAACTGGCGGCGCGCGGCGGACGTGTTTTCAGACATCCGCGAACGTGTGAAGAAAGGGAAACAGGGATACAGCACGAAGATGGAACGGGAGGCGCTGTACTACCTCGGATACGACGCAATGCTTCGGAAGGAGTATCGGACGGCGATGAGATATTTCGTCGCCTGCGATAAACTCTCGCGCGGTCTCGACAGTGACGGACCGTCAGGATTCATGGTCATGGCGAACCTGCGCATGGGAATGACGCATGACCTGCTGGGGGAGCGGAAATATGCTGTTAAGCAATACAGGAAGGTGCTGCGGATGCCGGAATTCCGGGGGTCGCATGAGCTGGCGGAGCGGTACAGGAAAAGTCCGTATAAGCGATAAGAGTCTTACCACAGATTGCACTGATTACACGGATTGGCTTTCTCCATGAGAAAGCCCTTCGTGTAATCCGTGCAATCTGTGGTTCCTCTTTTGGTTTCTTCCCCCTGATGCGGGATAATCACATCGCGAATTGTGAATAATTTCCTATATTTGTTACTGGCGTCGCGAGGATCGCTGCGTCTGCTCATACCTCGGATCTCCCACCGGCAGGGTGAGCCTATCCCCTGAAAATATTGCGACTTATATCCATGCACCACTTTTCATAAGGAGCTGATTTATGTACGGGAAGATGAAGGAGGTTCTCAGTGCTGAACTGCAGAACCTGAAAGACCAGAAGCTGTATAAGGACGAGCGCATCATCGAAAGCGAGCAGGGAGCCGAAATCGTTGTTCGCGGAAAGAAAGTCCTGAATTTCTGTGCGAATAATTATCTGGGACTTTCGTCCCACCCCGACCTGGTCAAGGCCGCTCACGAGGCCATCGATGACCGTGGATACGGTCTTTCTTCGGTGCGCTTCATCTGCGGGACGCAGGACATCCACAAGGAACTCGAGCGCAAGGTCTCCGAGTTTCTCGGGACGGAAGACACGATTCTGTTCGCCGCCTGCTTCGACGCCAACGGCGCGGTGTTCGAGCCGCTGTTCGGTCCGGAAGACGCGATCATCACCGATTCGCTCAACCATGCATCCATCATCGACGGTATCCGCCTGAGCAAGGCGCAGCGCTGGATTTACAATCACGGTCACCTCGGCGACACCGAGACCGAGGATCCCGGGACTGGCAAAATGCTCAAGGGACTCGAGCGCTGTCTGAAGGAGGCGCAGGACTGCCGTTTCCGCGTCATCGCGACCGACGGCGCCTTCTCCATGGATGGAGAGATCGCCAAACTCGATGAAATCTGCGATCTTGCCGAGAAGTACGATGCGCTGGTCATGCATGATGACTGCCATGCGACCGGTTTCCTCGGTGAGAAGGGACGCGGCGCGCATGAGTACTGCGGCGTGATGGGCCGTACCGACATCATCACCACGACCTTCGGCAAGGCACTCGGTGGCGCATCCGGCGGCTGTGTCTCCGGACGCAAGGAGATCGTCGAGTGGCTGCGCAACAAGGGCCGCCCGTACCTGTTCTCCAATACTGTTCCCCCGTCGGTCGTCGGTGCTTCCATTCGCGCGATCGATCTTCTCAGCTCAAGCACCGAGCTGCGCGACAAGCTCGAGGCGAACACCAAGAAATTCCGTGCGGAGATGACCGCGGCCGGTTTCGACATCATCCCGGGCGATCATCCCATCGTTCCGATCATGTTCGGCAAATACGAGAACTGCTCGCAGCTGGCCGTGGACTTTGCGAACAAGCTGCTCGACGAGGGCATTTACGTGATCGCGTTTTCCTACCCGGTCGTGCCGCGCGGCAAGGACCGCATCCGTGTGCAGCTTTCCGCAGCGCATGACGACGAGCATATCGACCGCGCCATTGCCGCCTTCACCAAGGTCGGCAAGGAACTCGGCATGCTCTGAGATCCCCCGGGATCCCCCGCATGATATATTCCGGATGAAAGGAGTCCCGCAGCGGCGGGACTCCTTTCATCCCATCGATTGAGCATTATGAATCGCACATCATACACAGGAAGTCATCCATGAAAGAGATCAAGAAGATTCTCGTCACCGGCGCCGTCGGACAGATCGGGTCCGAACTGACCATGGCGCTGCGTGAGAAGTACGGCGCGGAGAACGTCGTCGCCACCGGTCGCAAGACGGAACCGAGCAAGGAGCTCAAGGAGTCGGGTCCGTTTCATTTCATCGACGTCAACACGATCGAGACCGTCGAGGAAATGATCGAAAAGTACGAGATCGACACCATCGTGCACATGGCCGCCATTCTCTCCGCCGTCGGCGAGAAAAATCCGACGCTGGCCTGGGACGTCAACATGAACGGGACGCTGAACATCCTCAATCTCGGTGTGAAGCACGAGATGGCGCGCGTCGTCATTCCGAGTTCCATCGCCGTGTGGGGTCCGGGCACTCCGTCGATCGCACCGCAGGACACCGCGCTGCATCCGACGACGATGTACGGTGTCACGAAGGTGGCCGGCGAAATCCTCGCCGATTATTATGTCAAGAAATACGGCCTCGACAGCCGCGGTCTGCGCTATCCCGGCATCATCTCCTCGGAAACGCTGCCCGGAGGCGGCACCACCGACTATGCTGTGGCGATTTACTACGAGGCGATCAAGAACAGGCATTACACCTGTTTTGTGCGTGAGGACACGCGCCTGCCGATGATGTACATGCCCGACTGTCTGAAGGCAACCATTGACCTGATGGAAGCACCGTTCGAAAATCTCAAACGGCACAATGACTACAACGTCGGCTCAATGAGCTTCACCGTGAAGGAACTGGCCGACTCGATCAAAAAGGTCATGCCTGACTTCACCATCGATTACGAGCCTGATTACCGGCAGGATATCGCCGACTCGTGGCCCGACGGTGTCGAGGATACCCCCGCCCGCGAGGACTGGAACTGGAATCCCTCCTTTGATCTCGACAGCATGACAAAAGACATGCTCGAGAAGCTGCAGGCGCGGCATGACAAGGGTGAGCTGTAAAGGGTTCGGATATTGCAAGGTTAGTATGACCCCGCAGGCAGCTGCGGGGTTTTTTATTCTCGGGGAGTAACGGGGAGTAACAGGGGGTAGAGAGGAGTAGCGGGCAGGTCGGAGGTCGGAAGGCCGGAGACTCGCCGGAGGCGAGATCGAGGGGTGTTGTTTGCCGCGCGATGATTCCGTATTCTTGACCCATTCTCGCGTGAACACCGCTCGCACGGAGCGGAGCCCCTGCACAATTGCCCGATGCGATGCAGAAGTCTGACGTCTCCACCGCAACGTTCGCACGCGATCTGGGTCTGTTTGACGCTACCATGATCGGCGTCGGCGCCATGATCGGTGCCGGAATATTTGTTCTTACGGGACTCGCGGCCGGGGAAGCAGGTCCGGCATCCCTGCTTGCCTTTGCGCTGAACGGTGTCGTCACTCTGCTGACCGCATTTTCCTATGCGGAACTCGCATCCGCGGTGCCGCGGGCAGGCGGGGGATATTCGTTTGTGCGTATGGCTTTCCCGGGTGCCGTCGGCTTCCTGAGCGGCTGGATGCTGTGGTTCGCCTACACAGTGGCCTGCAGCCTGTACGCCCTGGGCTTTGCGGGATATTTCTGGGAGCTGCTGCACAAGTACATGCCATCGTTTACCGCCATGGTCGCCGACCTCACGGGTATGCACGCTGCCATCCTCTTTGTCACACTACTCATCGGTATGGCATTCATCTGGCTGAACGTGCGCGGCGCCGGTGTGACCGGGAAAACGGAAAATGTGCTGACCATTTCGAAGATCGCCACCCTTGCGGTATTTATATTTTTCGGATTGCTGGTGGTGTTCGGCGAGCCGCAGCAGGTCGGGAGCAACCTGACACCGTTTCTCCCCAATGGTTTCGGGGGCGTCCTGGTCGCGATGGGACTGACGTTCATTGCGTTCGAGGGATACGACCTGATCGCCACGGTCGCGGAGGAAATAAAGCAGCCGGAGAGAAATATTCCCCGCGCGACCTTCATGTCACTCGGTGTGGCGGTGCTGATCTACCTGCTCGTCCTTTTCGTCTCGCTCACGGCATTGAGTGTCCCCGGGGAAAGTACGTGGGAGTTTCTCGGGCGTTTCAAGGAGACTGCCATCGTGCACGCTGCAGACGCTTTCATGCCGGCCTTCGGCGTTGCGCTGATCGTTCTGGGCGGACTGCTCTCCACGATGTCGGCGCTCAATGCCACCGTGATGGCGGCCTCGCGCGTCGCGTTCTCCATGGGGCGCGATCTGTGGCTGCCGCGCCGCGTGTCCTCGATACACAGCCGCAGACGCACGCCGCATGTGGCCATCGTTGTCACCGGTGTCATCCTTCTTGCCATGGCACTCACGCTTCCTATCGAAGCGGTCGGTTCCGCTGCCAGCCTGATTTTTCTTTTGACGTTCGGCATGGTCAACCTGTCAACCATCGCCCTGCGCCGGAAGCACCCGGAAATCCCGCGCAAATACCGTGTGCCGCTGTATCCCGTCGTTCCCGTCCTGGGTTTTCTGCTCAACATGTTCCTTGCCGTGTACCAGTTCAATTTTCAGCCCATCGCCTGGTACATCACGATCGGCTGGATCGTGGTCGGATTGCTGCTCTATTATGCCGTCTTCGAAAAGAAGGCGGCGGCGGTGGAACCACAGGTGCTGATTCCGGCACGCCGTGCCCTCGAGCCCGAAAAAGCGCCGTCGGTGCTCGTTGCTCTGTACAATCCCGACAATATTGGTGTCTTGCTCGATCTCGCGATCCCCGAGTCCCGCCGGCGCGGTATGCGTCTGCTCGCCGTGTCAGTCGTTCAGGTCCCACCCCAGATGCCGATTCACGAAGGCATCCGTTTCGCGCATCACAAGGAAGCGCTGCTCAATCGGGCCGCGCGCATGGCGGCCGAACGCGGGGTGCGTCTGGAGACGGATCTGATCATGGCCCATCGCGCCTCGGACGGCATCCTCGCCGCCGTGGAGCGGCACAACGCGAGTGCGCTGATCATGGGCTGGAAGGGGTATACGAATTCACGCGACCGGATTTTCGGAGAAGTCGCTGACCGCATCATCCGCCATGCGTCCTGTGATCTCATGGTGCTGAAAATCGGAAAGGAGCGGAAAATCGAGAATTGTCTGCTCCCGACGGCCGGTGGTCCGAATGCGCAGCTGGCCTCGACCATCGTCGGTAACCTCGCCCAGGAGCAAAAAATGGATGTCTCGCCCTGCTATGTGCTTCCGAAGGATGCGGACGAGGAGCAGCGGCGCATCGGTATGCAGCGCATGCAGGATGTCATGCAGGACGTGACACCGGGCGTTCGGTCACAGGCGCGCATTGTCGAGAGCAGCTCGGTCGCCGCGGGAATCGCCCGTGCCAGCCGTGAGTACGACCTCGTCGTTATCGGGGCCGCCAGGGAACAACTGCTGAAAGTCATGCTCGTAGGTGAAATCCCCGAGAAAGTTGCCCGCTATTCCGCCAGCTCCGTGCTCGTGGTGAAGAAGTACGAGGGCGCAGTGAAATCTCTCTTCAAACGCGTATTTGGCTGACATGAAACGTATTCTCGTATTTCTCGCGATGTTCGTCCCCGCCTGCGGCGGAAATTATCCACCGCTCGAGACGGTGGAATCCGTGGATCTTGAACGCTACATGGGCAAATGGTATGAAATCGCGCGTCTTCCGAACTCATTCCAGGAGGACTGCTGGAATTCGACGGCGGAATATGAAATCATCGACAGCGAAACCGTCCGTGTCATCAATCGCTGCGAGGAGGACAGCGCGGGAGGCCCGATCGAAGAAGCGACGGGCAAGGCCTGGGTCGTCGAAGGAAGTAACAATGCCAAACTGAAGGTGTCGTTTTTCTGGCCGTTCAAGGGCGATTACTGGATTCTTGAGCTGGACGACGATTATCGGTGGGTGGCGGTCGGGACACCCAGCCGCGAATATCTGTGGATTCTTGCGCGCGAGCGGGAGATGGATGACGAGGTGTACGAGTCACTGCTGCCGAAACTCAGGGAGAAGGGATTTGATGTGGCGCAGCTGATCAGGCAGTAATCGGGCTTGCGGCAGAACGGCGGACGGACGCAGCAGTCATGACATGACAAACCCCCGGCAGAGTGCCGGGGGTTTGTTCGTTCTCCGCGGGCAGGTGGAAGCAGCTACCCGTTTCAAATCAGCGAAGGCTTATTTTTTCTTTTTCGACGCCTTTTTCCCGCTGGCCTTTTTCTTGCTGTCGTCCTTGCGGGGATTCATCAGCGCGGCGCGGGCTGCGGCAAGGCGTGCGATGGGCACGCGGAAGGGGGAGCAGCTCACGTAGTTGAGACCGATGTCGTGGCAGAACTCGACCGACGAAGGCTCGCCGCCGTGCTCGCCGCAGATGCCAAGCTTGATATCCGGACGTGAGGAGCGGCCTTCCGCAACGGCATGCTTCATCAGGAAACCGACTCCCCTGCGGTCGATCGCCTCGAAGGGATCACGCGGGTAGATGTCGTGCTGCACGTAGGAGGGGAGGAAACGGCCGGCATCGTCGCGGCTGACACCGAGCGTGGTCTGCGTCAGATCGTTGGTACCGAAGGAGAAAAATTCCGCGACCTCGGCGATCTCATCGGCGGTGATGGCGCCGCGCGGGATCTCGATCATCGTACCGACAAGGTACTTGAACGTGATCTTCTTGGCCTTCATCACTTCGTCGGCCACCTTGCGCACGATTGCTTCCTGCATTTTGAGCTCCTTGACGTTGCCCACCAGCGGAATCATGATCTCGGGGAATGCCTTGACGCCCTTCTTGCGGACGTTCGCGGCGGCTTCGAAAATGGCACGTGCCTGCATTTCGGTGATCTCTGGATACATCACACCGAGACGGCAGCCGCGGAAACCGAGCATCGGATTGAACTCATGCAGGGCGTCGACGCGCTCCTTGACGCGGGCGACAGGGATGCCGAGATCGTCGGCGACCAGCTTCTGCTCCTTTTCCTCGTGGGGAAGGAATTCATGCAGCGGCGGATCGATCGTACGGATCGTGACCGGACGCTTGCCCATGGCTTTGAAGATGCCTTCGAAATCCTTGCGCTGCAGCGGGAGCAGCTTGGCCAGCGCCTTGCGGCGTCCTTCTTCGTCCTCGGCGAGAATCATCTCGCGCATCGGACCGATTTTGCCTTCGCCGAAGAACATGTGCTCGGTGCGGGTGAGACCGATGCCCTCGGCGCCGAATGCCACGGCATTGGCCGACTGGTCGGGCTGATCGGCGTTCGTGCGGATATTGATCTGGCGCACCTTGTCGGCCCAGCGCATGAGACGGTCGTACATTTTATACACCGGGGCGTCCTTCGGATCGAGCGTCTTGTCGATCAATACCTGCAGCACCTCGCTCGGACGCGTCGGGATGTTGCCGAGCAGGACTTCGCCGGTCGTGCCGTCGATGGAGATGTAATCCCCCTCGTGCACGACTTCCTTGCGTCCCTCAATGCGCATCTCGCGCTTCTTGTAATCGATCTTCAGAGCGTCACATCCCGCCACGCAGACCTTGCCCATCTGGCGGGCGACGAGTGCCGCATGGGATGTCATGCCGCCGCGGGCTGTCAGAATGCCCTCGGATGCGTTCATTCCTTCGATATCCTCGGGAGAGGTTTCGATGCGCACGAGAATGACCGGATCGCCGTATTTGGCGAACTGGACAGCGTCTTCGGCGTTGAACGCAACGCGTCCGGAGGCGGCGCCCGGACCGGCGTTCAGGCCCTTGGTCAGGAGCTGGTTGCTGTCGATGGCATCCTGCTTCTCTTTCATATCGAAGATCGGTCGCAGGAGCTGGTTCAGCTGATCGGGATGGATGCGCATGAGCGCTTCTTCCTGGGTGATCAGTTTCTGTTTGACCATGTCCACCGCGATTTTGATCGCGGCGAAACCGGTCCGCTTGCCGACGCGGCACTGCAGCATGTACAGGTCGCCGTCCTGGATGGTGAACTCGATGTCCATCATGTCGCGGTAATGCTCTTCGAGCTTCTTGCGGATGGCGATCAGTTCCTTGTAGACCTTGGGATCCTTGTCTTTGAGCTGGATGATGGGCAGCGGTGTGCGCGTACCTGCGACAACGTCCTCTCCCTGCGCGTTCATAAGGAACTCGCCGTAGAAAATGTTTTCACCTGTTGCGGCGTCACGCGTGAAGGCCACGCCGGTGCCGGAATCCTCGCCCATATTGCCGAAGACCATCGACTGCACGTTGACCGCGGTGCCCCACTCGTCGGGGATGTCATTGAGTTTGCGGTAGACATTGGCACGGGGATTATTCCAGGAACTGAACACGGCGCCGATGGCGCCCCAGAGCTGTTCCTTCGGATCATCGGGGAATTTCTTCCCGGTTTCACGTTTGATCGCTGCCTTGAATTCCGCGACGAGTTCTTTGAGATCGTCGGCGGTGAGCTCGATATCGAGTTTCACGCCGCGAGCTTCCTTCTTGGCCTCGAGAATCTCCTCGAACGGATCGATGTCGTCCTTGGTCTTCGGCTTGAGGTCGAGCACGACGTCGCCATACATCTGCACGAAGCGCCGGTAGGAATCGTATGCAAAGCGCTCGCTGCCGGAACGGTCGATCAATCCCTGCACCGTCGTGTCGTTCAAACCGAGGTTGAGGATGGTGTCCATCATGCCAGGCATCGAAGCGCGGGCGCCGGAACGCACGGAGACGAGCAACGGATTTTTCGGATCACCGAATTTCGCCTTCATGTCGCGCTCGATTTTTCGCAGCGCCTTTTCCACCTGTTCTTTCAGCTGCGGTGGATACGTTTCTTTGTTGTCGTAATAATAGGTGCAGACATCGGTGGTGATCGTGAAGCCTGCCGGGACGGGCAGACCGATGTTCACCATCTCGGCCAGATTTGCGCCCTTGCCGCCGAGCAGATTTTTCATGTCTGCCCGGCCCTCGGCCTTCTTGCCGCCGAAGAAATAGACGTACTTCTTGCCGCGAGCGGATTTCTTACTGCTGCTGGTCCGCGCTTTTGCTTTTGATTTGGCCATGAAGGTCCTCCACGTAAAATATCAGATTACAGTAGCGTTCTTCGCCGTGATACGTGCCGGCACTCCCTTGCCCAGCGGGCTTGCCGGATTTCACATTATCTCGCAAGATAATGAATTTCGTGATGCGATAATAGGAGTTGAGTGCGGGGGAACATGAGAATTCTGTTTGCACGCTTTCTGTCCTGTCATTGAGAGGCAATGGACGTGTAACGGGTGAGCGATCCCCGGGATGTGGGCGTCCGGCAATGGTTGATTGTTGGTTGTGAATCTTGCAATCCTGCCAGTGAATCATATCAACATATCGATTGTTATGTTTGTGAACCGAATTATTCTTCCATCATCGCAGTTCAACAATGCGTTCTTTCCTGTTCTCAATTCTTTTTCTGCTTGTCAGCGCATCGCTCCCGGCACAGCAGGTCGATGTGCTGATCGCGCGTGGCGATTCCGCTCAGTTTGCCATGCAGCCGGATGTCGCCATGCGGCTCTACCGGGAAGCGGAGCGACTCGATGCCGACAACCCCGACGTGCTATGGCGCATCTCCAAGGTGTACTCCGATTACGCGGCACAGGAGTCATCGGAGGAGGCTGCGATGCGCGAACTGCAACGTTCGATCGACTATGCGAAAAAGGCGGTGACGGCCGATCCCCGGCATTCCATGGCGCAGGTGTCGCTTGCGATAGCCTACGGACAGAAAGCGGTCGTGGCACCGAATTCCGAGAAGGTGGAGCTGAGCCGGCTCGTGCGTCAGCATGCCGTCCGTGCACTGGAACTTGAATCAGAGAATCACGTGGCGATGCTGGTCCTCGGTATCTGGAATCGCGAAGTCGCCTCGCTGAGCTGGGTACTGAAGCTTGCGCTGGATGTGGTGTACGGCGGACTCCCTGACGCGAGTCTTGAAGAATCGCATCGGCTTCTTCAGCAGGCGACGCGCATGTATCCCGACCAGATCATGACGCATCTCGAACTGGCAAAGACATTGAAGGAGATGGACGATGAGCGTGGTGCGAAGCGCCATCTGCGCAAGGCCATCTCCCTGCCGAAGCGCGATATCGGCGACCGTAAACGCGTCGATGAGGCGCGAAAGCTTCTTCAGGAACTGACATGAATTTCCCGGCCGCTCTGCAACACCTGCGGCTGCATTTTTCGCTTCTCCTCGCTCCTGTATTTCTGCTCGGGGGGGCTTTTGCCGGGGCGGAAGCATCCCTTTCCTTCTGGATCCTTTTCTTTGCGTTCCATGTATTTCTCTACGGCGGATCGCATGCGATCAATGCGGCATTCGATCGTGATACCGGTCCGGTCGGGGGCATGTACCACCCGCCGCCTGTCCCGCGGGGACTGTTCCTGACCGGTGTACTGCTGAAGCTGGCGGGACTGCTGCTGAGTCTCCTGTCCGGGCTGACAGCAGCGATTATCTATCTTGCGTATGCCGTGCTTTCGACGGCGTATTCGCATCCCGCGATTCGACTGAAACGATATCCGGTGCTCGGAGCGCTGACCGTGATGATCGGACAGGGGCTGCTGCCCTTCCTGGCTGCATGGTCCCTCGGAGACGCCGCATGGGGGCTGTCCGAGGGATTCGCGGTGTCTGCCACCGCGCTGCTGATGCTGAGTCTGTATCCGTTGTCGCAGATTTATCAGCACGACGAGGATGCCGCCCGCGGTGACCGCACACTGTCGATCCTGCTCGGCGTGCGGGGCACGTTCCGCTTCGCTCTGATTATCGGTGTGCTCGGTGCGCTGCTGCTGTTCCTTGCCGTACGGCTGTGGTTGGGCATCGCCCCGGCGCTTCCCATCCTGCTGTTTCTGCCCGGACTGGGCGTCGGTCTGATGACATGGGAGCGTCGTTTCCCGCAGCAAACTCTGCGTGAACGCTTTCAATGGCTCATGAGGATGAGTTACACCAACGCACTGGTGTTTTCTGGGTATATCGTGGTGTTGATGCTGCTGTAACAGCCAAGCCGCTTTCACCGCGCTCCGGCGTGGCAGGTGCCTAACGGCCAACGGCGTCGAGAAATGCACGGCCGATGCTATCGGCGAGGGGATGTTCGTCGGGAAGGCGCTCGGGGTGCCAGTGAAGCAGCAGGAGGAAGGCATTACCGTTGCGGGATCTCCACTCGAGCGCTTCGGGGAGTCCGTCCGGACTGTGTGCGGCAACGACAAGACGCGGTGCCACGAGCTCCACCCCCTGGTGATGAGCGCTGTTGACGATCGCTCCCTCGGACCCGGTGATATCATGCAGCAGAGAGTCCGTGTCGATGCGGACCTCGTGCAGTCGATCATTGTCATTGATGCGATGATGCAGTTCGTATCCGTTCATGGGGAGGTCGGCGATGAGTGTTCCGCCGAGGGCAACATTCATCACCTGCAGTCCCCGGCAGATGCCGAGTATGGGCAGGGCGCGCTCCACGGCCTGGTGGATGGCCGCGAATTCGAGCCGGTCACGCTCGGCATCCACGTCGCAGAACGGCAGCAGGTCGGGACGCCCGTACCGTGCTGGATCGGGATCGCCTCCGCCGGGCAGCAGCAGTCCGCCGGAATCAGTGAACGCCGAGGATACGTCATCAGCGGACTGCACGAAACGGATATCCATCGCGGGATCCAGGCGTTGCAGCCAGCGTGTATAGTTTTGATGCTGGTCGGGATTTGTGCTTGTAATGAGGATTGGAGCCATGTCAGCGATCAGCCGTCTCTGGAGCTGTCGGCAGCTGTCTTATCGCCACCCTGCTGATCTTCCATCGTGAGGAGGTGTTCCCATGAATAGATACCGGTGTCGTGTCCATCCCCCCAGACGGCGGCAATGGCATAATTCCCGACGGGTGCCAGATGCTTCAGATCATATTTCCCGGGTTTCGTGACCGGGAGCTGCACGGGCATGCGCACCTCCCCGAAAATGTCGGATTCGCCCTGGCAGCCGGCACAGGGACACTGATCCCGGAAATACTGCAGGGAGAAGCGGGAGATATGCCCGTCGCTCCAGACGATGCGGAGAATGCGATCGTCCGACAACTTGATCTCGGTAGGCTGAGGTGCGGCAGGAGTCATGGCGGCTGTCAGCCTCTGGGTGGAGTTGCGTCGAGAATCACCACAGGCATTTCTCCGAGCACTTCCGCGGTGTGCATGACGTTGGCCGGCACGACGAAGCGCTCGCCTGGTTTGAGAATATGATCCGTGTCATCCATGGTCACTTTCATCGAACCGTTCAGCACCACATGAATCGTGTCGTGATCATGCATATGGGGCGGGAAGCACATCCCTCCGGGATAGCTGTATACGTAGATGTTGTAACCCTCGTCTTTCAACTGCTGCTTGATGGCAGCGATCTGTTCGCCGTCCATTTAGTAGCTCTCCGATTCATTGGGAAAAGTGCTTGCTTTAACGTCGTGGATGTACTGCCGGAAGGCGCGGTCCATTTCATCGGCGAGCGCCGCGTAGCGCCGCACGAAACGGGGACGAAAATCCTCGAACAGTCCGAGCATGTCATGGGTGACAAGGATCTGTCCGCTGCAATGCTGCCCGGCACCGATACCGATCGTGGGTATGCTGAGCTGTTCGGTGATCCGCTTTCCAAGCGTGGCGGGAATCTTTTCCAGGACGATGGCGAACGCGCCCGCCTCCTGGAGCGCCAGTGCATCCTGCACCAGCGCATCCGCTTCTTCCTCGTTTGTCCCCCGCGGACGATATCCACCGAACTTGAGAATGGACTGCGGCATCAGTCCGATATGCCCCATCACGGGAATGCCTTCCCCCGCCACCTTTTCCACCATGCCGGCGATACGTACGCCGCCCTCGACCTTGACACCGTGTGCGAGCGTTTCTTTCATCACCCGTCCCGCGCTGCGGAAGGCCTCTTCGGTCGTGACCTGGTACGACATGAACGGGAGGTCGGTGATTACCATGGCGCGCCGGACAACGCGGCTGACTGCCTTGGTGTGATAAATCATTTCGTCAAGTGTGACGGGGAGCGTGGTAGGGTTGCCCTGGAAAACGTTGCTGACGGAATCGCCCACAAGGATGAGATCGATGCCTGCATCGTCGAGCAGACGTGCCGTCAGGAAATCATAGGCGGTCAGGCATGCTATGGGCATGCCCGCATCCTTCATTTCCTGGATGGTGCGCGTGGTGACGCGCTTGGGCGACTGTTGCTGTTCCGTACTCATGCCTCGCGTGCCTCGTCCTCCTCGGAAATGTAGTCATTCTGAGACAAAGTTGAAAAGCGTACATCCCAGGCGCGCTCGAATCCCGATTTGATCGCTTCGCGCACCTCGTGGTATGACACCGGTCGCTGCAGAATGTCTTGCAGCGTAATGGTATGCTCGACCATGTCGTGCCGCAGCTGTTCGCGCACATCCTCCTCGACGGCGAGGTAGTCGGCGAGCGCGAGATGGGCGTCGCCGATGAGGATGGAGCCGTGCTGCAGCACCGCGCTGCCAATACGGCGCTGCGCGCTGCCGACCAGTTTCTTTCCGCCGAATTCGATTTCATATCGCGCGGAGCTCGAGAAACAGGGGATGCTGCCGGGCTCTCTGTACAGGCGCTGGAAATTAGGCTGCGAGCGGGCGATGTCGATTTGCGGGACGAGGAGTTTGAGCCCCTCCGTCAGCGCCTCGCTGATCTGGCGGTATACTTCCATGACGCCGCGTCCATCGCCGGGCATGACGACGCAGTAGGTGAGTTCCTGCGCGTGCAGGATTGCGCGTCCGCCGGTGGGACGACGCACGATGTCATATCCCGCTGCATCCGTGCGGGCGCGGTCGATTTCCTCGATACGCTGATGGCGTCCGAGGGAGATGCACCATGGATCCCAACCGTAGACGCGCAGCAGCGGACCGGCGAGACCGGTGTCGAGCTGTTCGGCGCGGCGCACGTCGAATTGCATGTTCCAGGCGCCCGTGTGTCTGCCGGTGTCGGCAAAGGCAAAGGACTGTGGCATCAGACGGCTTCCTTCAGGACGATGGTGGTGAGCATGCGGCCCGAGCGCTCGGCGTCTCGGCGGTACGAGTGCAGGAGGGTCTGTTCATGTATCGTGCAGAGCTCACTGACATTGATGTTGTCCGCGGGAATGCCGGCCTGTTCGAGCTGATGCCGATTGAGACCTTTCAGGTCCAGTCGGGGATTGCCGTCACCCTCGCGGATGATGAAGCCCTCGGGGAAGAGCGCCGCAACGTCCTCTCCGACCTCGTAGCAGCAGCTCGCCGCCGATGCGCCGATGAAGGCGTACAGTGTCGCTGCGTCGGCATGATATTCACCGATCAGCTTCTCCGCCGTCTTCTGCGCGATATGCTCCGCCGTGCCGCGCCAGCCCGCATGCACCGCGGCAATGAGGTTTTCGCCGGGTGCGTAGAGCATGACCGGCACACAGTCTGCGGTGCGCACCGTGAGCCCGACTCGCGGCTGTCGCGTAATGATCGCGTCGGTGTCGTCGTAGACGCCGGGCTCGCTGATCTCGCGAATCGTGGCGCCGTGCACCTGGTTCATGAATGCGAGGTCCTCTGGATCGAGATCGAGGCGTTCGGCGAACTGTGCGACGGCGGCGGTAACGCGATTTTCATCGTCGCCGAGGCCATAGCCGAGGTTGAAACCGAACGGAGCGGATGCATCGGCACCCTGGCGCGTGCTCTGCGCCAGGGCGACATGCGGAAACTGTGCGAGCAGCGGACTGCGGATGAGGGGAAGCGGGGGATTCATGGCAATCAGATCTGTGAGAGTGCTTCGTCGAGGTCCTGGATAATATCTTCCGGCCGTTCGATGCCGATGGAAAGACGGATGCCGCCGGGATCCATGCCGCGCTGCACCTGCTCCTCGGCGGGAATGGCGGAATGCGTCATCGATCCCGGGTGTTCGATCAGCGTGCGCGTATGGCCGAGGCTGACGGCAAGCGTGATGGCATAGGCATTGTCGGCGACGTAGTTGATGACTTTTTCGCCACGGTCACGACTGTCCTGCGGCGAGTCGCTTTTCAGAGTGAAATACATGAGCGTGCCCGGTGCGAATGCGCCCTCGTAATTGCGCATCTGCTTCTGCGCCAGATCGTATTGCGGGAAGCTGGGGAGCCCGGGGTAGCTGACGGCCTTCACCTTGGGATGCTGTTCGAGATGCTCGGCGATTTCCATGGTGGTCTGGATCTGCCGCTGCACACGCAGGGAGAGCGTTGGGAGTCCGTACACCAGCACGGGCCACGCAGCCTTGGGGGAGAGCACGCCGCCGAAATCCTTGCGATAGAGCAGCAGCATGTCGCGGTATTTTTCGGGTCCGATGACCACGCCGCCCATGTCGGTGCCGAAACCGCCGATGCCCTTGGTCAACGAATGCACGACGAAATCCGCTCCGAGTTCCAGCGGACGCTGGCAGTAAGGCGTGGCAAATGTGTTGTCGACAACGATTCTGATGTGCTCCTCTTCGGGACGCGTTTCGTTGATCTGCTTCGTCATTTCCGCGATACCGCCGATATCGATAAGCGTCAGTGTCGGATTGACCGGCGACTCGAAATAAATGACACGGGTTTCCGGTTTGATGGCGCTGCGCAGCATGTCGAGATCGTGCAGGTTGAGCAGCTGTACGCTGATGTTGTAGCGGGGATACCAGTTCGTGAACAGCGAATACGTGCAGCCGTACATGGTACGATGCGCGATGATGTCCTCCCCGCTGCGCGCCAGGACGCCGAGAACGCCGGAAATCGCCGCCATGCCGCAGGCAAAGGTCACGGCACATTCGCCGCTTTCCGCGTAGGCGAGATTCTCTTCGAGAATATCCTTGTTCGGTTCTCCGAGCCGGTCGTAGATGAGGATCGGCTCCTTGTTCTTTGTTTCTTCCGTCGTGTGTGCGAACTCCACGAAGCCCTGGGCGCCGCGCTGGGCGGAATCCAGCCTGTACGTCGCGGATGAAGTGATGGGCGGCACGACGTGATGATCGTAATCCCATTTCTTCGAATGCGCCTGACCGTAAATCAGGTGCGTTTCCTTCGTGTACCGGTCCTTGTTCTTTTCGTCGGACATGCGCGGTCTCCGTTTTTCAGGTGCTTGATTCTATTGGATTTGAATTATCAGGTCGAAGAAATATTTCCGTTTCCGCTCCGGAATGCCAAAATACCGACCGGTGCAGGGAAAAACAAGGAGGAGGTAGGGGCGATCCAACGGATCGCCCGTGTGGGATCCCCGTTGACAGGAAGCTGTGCAATCCCGTTATTCTATCAGTTTCATCATATCGGAAATCGGAGGATACATGTCCATCACACGCGATGACGCACTGGCACTTCTGCATGAATACACGGAGTCGGAGAGTCTGCGCCGGCATGCCTACGCCGTCGAGGCGGCGATGCGCGCCTACGCCCGCAGGATGGAGGGAAACGAAGAGGAGTGGGGGATGGCAGGACTGCTGCATGATTTCGACTATGAACGGTTTCCGACCGAGGAGGGACATCCGTTCGAGGGGAATCGGATACTCGAAGAGCGCGGGTATCCCGAGTCGCTGCGGCGCGCCATCATGTCACATGCCGATCACACCGGCGTGCCGCGGGAGAGCGCAATGGAGAAAGCGCTCTATGCAGTGGATGAGCTCTGCGGTTTTCTCATGGCCGTATCGTACGTCCGGCCGGATCGCTCCATCGCCTCCGTCAAGGTGAAATCAGTGAAGAAGAAAATGAAGGATAAGGGGTTTGCACGCGCCGTGAGCCGGGAGGACCTCCTCAAAGGTGCCGATGAACTCGGCGTGCCGTTCGAAGAGCATGTCGCATTCGTCATCGATGCGCTGACGGAGGTGCATGAGGATCTCGGCGTCTGAACAGCAGCGCAACACCTGTTCCAGGCTCTGTGCGTGTGTGGAATTCAGAAGGGAATACACTGTGAGGGATGGCGGTCAATCGCCGACAAGGTCTTCCAGGGCGGATTCGATGGTCGCGTATTTGAAATCGTAATCCGACTCCAGGGTGCGGCGGGGCTCGGCGTGCTGACCGCCGAGCAGCATTTCGCCCAGCTCGCCCATGGCCAGCTTGATCACGAATGCCGGTACGGAAAACTTCGCAGGTCGATCGAGCGCATCACCAAGCGCAACGGCGAATTCCCGGTTGCGAACCAGTCCCGGCGCCACCGCGTTGAGCGGTCCGTGGACGGAGGGATTGTCGATCGCGTGCAGAAAGATTCCGATCGCATCGGCGAGATGAATCCAGGGGAACCACTGTTCGCCGTTCCCTACCGGTCCGCCGGCAAACATCTTGAACGGCGTCAGCAGTTTTTCCAGCGCGCCGCCGCTGCGGGCGAGGACCAGTCCCATCCGGGGGATGACAACGCGTACGCCGTAGTGTTCGGCCTTTTTCGCTTCCGTTTCCCACGCGACGCACAATTCCGCCAGGAAATCGTCGCCTGCGCTGCTGTTCTCATCGATGTCGCGATCCCCGGTATCCCCGTAATACCCCACAGCGGAAACCGATATCATGACTTCGGGCTTTTTCTCTGCTCTGGCGATAGCGTCTATCAGCTTCGCGGCCGTGTCAATGCGGCTGTCATACATGCGCTTCTTGTACTCATCCGTCCAGCGTTCCTCGGCGATCGATTCACCGGCGAGATGTACCACCGCGTCGGCACCGTCGATCGCGCCGGACCAGTCGTCGTCGTTCTCATCGGAGAGCCAGCGAAGGGCCTCCGTGCCGTCGGGCAGAGTATCGCGTGCTCTGTCAGGGTTTCGTGTGAGGACGGTGACGCGGTCACCGCGTTTGAGAAGTTCCCGGGTCAGCCGGGTGCCGATCAGACCGGTGCCCCCGGTCATGACGATGTGTTTGGACATGATGGAATGAGCTGTGGTTCAGTGGCGCTGCTGTTGCAAACAAATGTACTATTAATAACCAATGCGGCGCACGGGAAATTCCCGAGGCGAGCACGAGCAGCCGAAGGCGGGGAGCACGAGCAGCAGCGAGACGGCTCTGCTCTTGTCCGTAATACGGGGAGTTGCTACATTGAAAAAACATCCACATGTCTCAACATCAGCGAACGATATGCCATGATCGAGAAAATTCGGGAAATGCTCGGCAACGAGGCCGACAATCTGCTCAATCATACCTGCAATACGATTCCGAAAGAATCCCTTCACCTGCCGGGACCGGATTTCGTGGACCGTGTCTGGAAAGACAGCGACCGCAATCCCCGGGTGCTTGTGAACATGCAGCGCATCTATAATCACGGACGACTTGCGGGAACTGGATATATGTCCATTCTTCCCGTCGATCAGGGGATCGAACACAGTGCCGGGGCATCTTTCGCGCCGAATCCGATTTACTTTGATCCGGAAAATATCGTGAAACTGGCGATCGAAGGCGGATGCAACGGCGTGGCGAGCACGCTGGGCGTGCTCGGTTCCGTTGCCCGCCGCTATGCACATCAGATCCCCTTCATCGTCAAGATCAATCACAACGAGCTGCTGACCTATCCGAATACCTATGATCAGATCCTTTTCGGCAGCGTTGATCAGGCCTTCGATATGGGCGCGGCCGCCATCGGCGCGACGATCTATTTCGGTTCCGAAGAGTCCGATCGCCAGATCGTCGAGATCTCCGAGGCCTTCGAGTACGCACATGAACTCGGCATGGCGACCATTCTGTGGTGCTACCTTCGCAACCCGGATTTCAAGAAGGACAAGGACTACCATACGGCCGCTGATCTCACCGGACAGGCCAACCATCTCGGTGTCACGATCGAAGCCGATATCATCAAGCAGAAAATGCCGAACAACAACGGCGGATATAATGCGATCGATTTTGGCAAGACACACCGACTCGTCTACGAACAGCTCAGTTCCGATCACTCGATCGACCTGACGCGCTACCAGGTGGCCAACTGCTACATGGGCCGCGCGGGACTGATCAACAGCGGCGGTGCCAGCTCCGGTGCGAGCGATCTGGCCGAGGCCGTGCAGACCGCGGTGATCAACAAGCGCGCCGGCGGACAGGGCCTGATCTCCGGCCGCAAGGCCTTCCAGCGTCCGATGAAGGAAGGCGCCGAACTGCTCAACGCCATCCAGGATGTGTACCTCGAAAGCGAGGTGACGGTCGCGTAATTTCATGGGTGTGTAAGCAGCCCGAGTTCTGCCGCGGCCATGTCCGTGGAAGCTGAACAGATCTGCTGCAGCACCTCGCATACGATTCGTATCAGGCGCGCAGGATCCACCGTGGTTCTGCGCGCCGTCTGTATTCCCTCCTTTGAATCTTTTTCTCCTTCATTCGTAGAACAGGGTAAGCCCGCTGCTAACCATCCGATTCACGACGCAGGGCGCAATCGCGCAACAGGAAGGTATTCGACATGAAGAAATGGATATTTATCATCGCAGGTGCAGCCGCTGTCGTTCTCATCATCGTGTTCCTGTCATCCAACGGGGAGAGCCAGGCCGGTCCCTCGGTCATTGACGTGACGCGCGGGTCGGTGGTGCGCAAGGCGCTGGCTGTCGGTTCGATCGTCCCGGAAACGGAAATCAGCATCAAATCCAAGATCAGCGGCGTGGTCAAGTCGATCCATGCAGAGCCGGGCGACCGTGTCCGCGCCGGGGCGGTGCTCATGGTGATCAATCCCGATCCGACGCCGCTCGAGGTGGCCGAGGCCCGGCAGCGCATCGACCGGGCGACGATCGCACTGGAAACGATCGAAAAGGAGTACGCACGTCAGAAGACACTGCTGGAAAAGGATCTGATCAGCGCGCAGGCGTTCGAGGGCGTCAAACAGCGCCACGACGAAGCGCGGCTTGCGCTCGACAATGCGCGCGAGTATCTCGACCTGCTCCAGACCGGTCGCGCGGTGGTCTCCGACACGCGTATCGAATCGGTGGTGCGCGCGCCGATCGACGGCGTCGTCCTGCAGAAGCTCGCGAGCATCGGCGATCCGGTGGTGCCGCTGACCAGCTACCAGGTCGGCACGCCGCTCATGACCATGGCCGACATGGAGAAGATCCTTTTCAAAGGGACCGTTGATGAGATCGACGTCGGCAAGCTGGAAGAGGGGATGAGCGCGGAGATCCACGTTGGCGCGCTCCCGAATGCGACGGTGAACGGCAGAATCCGCAAGATTTCCCTCAAGGGCGAGAAGCGGGAGAACGCAACGGTGTTCCCGATCGAAATCACCATCGATCCGAACGAGGAATTTACACTGCGCGCCGGCTACTCCGCCAACGCCGATGTCATCATCGAGCGTCACGACGACGTGCTCACCATTCCCGAGCGCCTGGTGCGCTTTCGCGGCGACACGGCGGTCGTGCGCCGTTTCACCGGACCTGGCACCACGCCGGATGAAACGGTCATCAGCACAGGGCTCTCTGATGCCATCACCATCGAGGTGACGGAGGGGCTGAACGAGGACGACCGTCTCGTGGAATGGGAAATCAAGCAGATCGACTGACCCATGTCATTTTTCGAGAACCTGAAATACACCGCCGCGGAATTCTGGCGCATTGCGCGGATGCAGAAGTCGCGCACGTTCATGACGGCCTTCGGCATCATCTGGGGTACGGTCACCGTCGTCGTGCTGCTGTCGTTCGGTGCGGGACTCGAAGGCCATCTGGAGAAGTCCATGCACGGGCTGGGTGAGCGCATCGGCATCATGTTCGGCCGCCGCACCACCATCCCGTACCAGGGATTTCCCGACGGCCGTCGTATCCGCTTCCGCGCGGAGGATGCCGAGCTGCTGCGTTCGCAGGTGCCCGGCATGGGGCTGATTTCCCCCGAATACATGAGTTCCGAAAAACATCTGCATAGCAACGGCAATGTCGAGGCGACCTCCGTGTCGGGCGTGATTCCGGAATTTCGCCTCATCCGCAACCTCGTGCCGCAGAGCGGGGGACGCTTCATCAACCGGCTCGATATCGCGCAGCGGCGCAGTGTGATTTTTCTCGGCAACGAACTCGCCGACCGGCTCTTCGAGGGCGCCGATCCTGTGGGGCGCTATGTGCGGGTGGGACAGACGCCCATGCTGGTCATCGGCGTGATGCGCGCGAAGGAACAGGATGGCAACTACGGGCGCTGGGACAAAGATGTCGCGTGGATCCCATCGACAACCTATGAGACCGTTTACGGGGATGTTTACCTGAACAACATCGTCTACAAACCCGCGGATCCTCGCGACGGGGAGATGGTGAAGGATGGCATCTACCGTGTGCTCGCGCGCAAGTACCGTTTCGATCCGCAGGACCGCGACGCCTTCAGCATCTGGGATACCGCGGAATATGATCAGTTCCTGTTCTATTTCTTTCTCGGCTTCAATCTTTTTATGGGCATGATCGGTCTTCTGAATCTCGTCATCGGCGGCATCGGCGTGGCCAACATCATGTACATCGCCGTCGAGGAGCGGAAGCGCGAAATCGGCATCCGCATGGCCCTGGGCGCACGCCGGAGGAATGTGCTCGCACAGTTTTTCTTTGAATCCCTCCTGCTGACTGGCGCCGGCGCACTGATCGGTCTGCTGCTTTCCCTGCTCATCGTCGGACTCCTGCGGCAGCTCCCGATCGACGAGTTTGTGGGACTGCCGGTGATTTCTCCCTTCGTGATCATCGTCACGGGAAGCATCCTGACGCTGACCGGTACCGTTGCCGGGTATTTCCCCGCGCGCCGTGCCGCGCATCTGCAGCCCGCGGTCTGCATTCAGATGGGGATGTGACATGGCACGCCTGAACGCACTGCTTCGCGAATTCATCCACGACCTCGGGGCGCACCGGCTTCGTGCGGCCTTGACCATTCTCGCCTTTGTCTGGGGCACCGCCGCCGTGGTGCTGCTGCTGGCATTTGGGACCGGACTGAAGCGGAGCCTCATGGAGGCCATGACGAATTCCGGCGACGGCATCACGCGGCTGTACGGTGGCACGACGTCGCGCACCTATGAGGGATTCCCGAAAGGGCGCGACATCCGCTTCGTGGAGGAAGATGTGGAGATGCTTCGCGAGGCGGTGCGGGGCATCCGCAGCATCACCCCCGCGTACGGCCGGTACGACATCCAGGTGCGTTACGAAAGAAACAAGACGTCCGGATACACGATCGGTGTATATCCTGAAATGCAGTACCAGCGCAGCATGTATCCCGAGTACGGCGGACGGTTCATCAGTGACGCCGACCTGCGGGAGAAGCGGCGCGTACTGGTGCTGGGGTCCGAGATCGCTGAGAAACTGTTCGGGGAGGTCAATCCCGTCGGAAGAACCGTTGTCCTCGAGGGAGTGCCATTCACTGTCATCGGTCAGCTGCAGGACAAAAAGCAGATGGGGATGAGCAACGGTCCGGATTCCCGGCGCGTGATCATGCCTGCGTCGGTGTATCGGACCATGTTCAATCCCGATCACGTCGATCACATCGTCATTCAGCCTGAGCATCCCGGAGCGAGTGCCGCGATCAACCAGCGTGTGCTGGACGTGCTTTCCGCAAAATACAAGTTCGACAAGGATGACAGCCGTGCCTATCTCGCATGGGATCACGCCGAGCAGAGACGTGTCATGCGCCTGATCGGACTCGGGCTGACAATCTTTCTCGGTGTTGTCGGAGGAATGACGCTCGTGATCGCCGGCGTGGGCGTGGCGAATATCATGCTGGTGATCGTGCGGGAACGTACAAGGGAAATTGGCGTGAAGATGGCCGTGGGGGCGCGCAGGAAGGACATTCTCGCGCAGTTCCTTTTCGAGGCCGTGATGATTGCATTCACCGGTGGCGCTGTCGGCCTGCTGTTCGCGGGCAGTGTGATCGGCTTCATCCAGTCACTGCCGCCGACGGACAACTTCGGGCTGCAGCTGCTGGGGCGTCCGGTCATGTCACTGTCGGTCACCGTGATTACGGTGACGGTGTTGTCGCTCATCGCCGTTATCGCCGGGTACATCCCCGCGCGTCGCGCCGCGTCCGTCGATCCAATCGAATCCCTCCGCTACGAATAAACGATACCGAAACAACGAAGTCCCGAAGAGAACGAAGGCTGTTTCACAGCAGAAACAAACAGCAGGTTCGCCGGGGTCTCTTTTTCGAATGAACGCTTCGTGTCTTCGAGTCCCCGTGTCTTCGTGTCCCCAAGAGCTTATTCTTCGTATCCCGTGAGTTCGACGTAGCCATATCCGCCGCGGTCGCCGGTGACGCGCACGGCGCCCTCCCAGTAGAGAACGGAAAGCGGCATTTCCTGGTCGTCCTGCATCGGAGTGATACGCAGGATCATGCCGAGAGGCACGATGCTGATATCCCACCCCGACGGCCACGTGATGCCGGTGCGAGGGGAGGTCCAGCTGCTGCGCGGGACGATGCGGAAATCCCTGCTTTCCAGCTTCTGCGTGCCGCCATCCACGTCAATGAAGATGCCGGAGGAAAACGGATCCACGCCGCCGTCGCGCAGCCGCAGCTGGTAGAGCATGAGCTCGGTACCGTCGTCGAACTGCAGGGAGAACCAGTCCCACCCGCTTTGTTCTTCTGCAAGGACGCTGGTACTCCATTCGCGGTCGAGCCAACTCCGGCCGGTTATGGGGACGCGCTCCCCGTTGAGCAGCACGTGCCCCCGGGTTTCCTGCCGCGTGCGGCTGTAGTAGTATGAGGCATTCCCGGGGTCACCGCTCTTGCGGCTGAGACCGCGTTCACCCTGCAGCACGCGCGGCTTGGTGGCGCGAAGGGAGAGATCGATCCCGAAACCATCCTGTTCGGCGAACAGGCGGACGCTGTCGGGGTGTCCTGTCGCCTGCCAGTTGTCGATCCAGACCCGGAAGGGATCTGCCTGGGCACCGGCGAGTCCCGCCACGCCGCGGCTGAAGCGTTCGAAGGGATAAAAGCGCTCGCCGTCGATGTCACTCAGCGCGAGATGCGCGAAGTAGAGCTGGCGGCTGCGCCATTCGCTGCCGCTGATGGAGTCGGGCGCGAGTGCCTGGCGGAATACCGTGAACTGGTAGCCGAAGCGCCGTCCGTCGCCGGCGGTGAGGTTTCCCGTCCAGTACCACCACTCGGTCTTGAAATCCGGATGCGGACCGGCGTCCGCGGGGAAGCGAAACTCTCGCGGCTCGTAGGCGCGCGCGTAGCCTGTCGTGTCGGCGCCCGAAAGCGCGGCGAGTCCCTGTGTATCCTCGCCGGGTTTGTCCTTTTCATGATCGCATGCGGGGAGGAGTACGAGTGCGAGCAGGGGTAGGAACACGAGCAGCCGCAGGCCGAGCCGAAGCCATGCGTTTGGCGCATGGAAACTGTTTGCGGCGCTGCGGGCGAAGGCGGGGAGCAGCCGCAGGCCGAGCCGAAGCCATGCGTTCAGCTTCTCGAAGCCGTTCGAGATACTGCGGGTAAAAAGGCGGAGCATGACGTGTCGTCTGTTATTCCGCACGGAGGGCCTCCGCGGGTTTTATGCGTCCGAAGCGGATGGCGGGATACAGCCCTGCGAGCATCGCGGCCGAGACAGCCACGCCGAAGGCCTGCAGGAGGTCCAGCGGCTGCAGGTGCAGGGCGAGTGTCCACCCGAAGGAACGCAGGTTGATGACAAATATCAGGATGAGTGCCATGAGGAAACCGACGGGCAGCGCGAGCAGCCCGGATATTGCGCCCATGATGCCGGTCTCCGTGAGAATGAGCCGTGTCACCTGTGTGCGCGACATGCCGGTGGCGCGCAGCGTGCCGATCTCGCGCGTCCGCTCGAGCTGCAGTGCCATCAGTGCGTTGAACACGCCGATGAAGGCGACGAGCGCGGCGAGCAGCTGCAGGGCGGCGGTGATGCTGAAGGTGCGGTCGAAGATGTCCATGGCCGCGCCCCGCAGGCCGCGGTTGGACTGCACGATGAGCTGTTCTTCCGCGTGCAGATCCTGCTGCAGCTGTGCAACGACACGATCGGCGTTCGCACCCGGACGCAGGAAGGCTGCGACCGAGGAGATGAGCGTGTCGCTCCAGAACCGCCGGTAGATGTCATCCTCCATCAGCACGGTGCCCTTGTCGCTGGAGTAATCGTAATAGATCCCCGCCACGGGAAAGCGCTGCTCTCCACGGTCGGTGAGAAGCGTCACGGCGGCATCCGCATCAGCCGCGATATCGTTGCGGTATGCGAAGGGCTCGGATATCAGCACCGCGCCGCGTTCGAGCGCATTCCATGTCTCCGAACGGCTTCGGGGCAGCCACTTGAACGGACGCCGCTCGGCGATGTCGTCGGTGACCGCGACGAGCTGATGCATGCCGTAGCGCTCGGAGGTGAGTGTCAGGGTCCGCGCCGTTGAAGTGCGCGTGACATCCGGATGCGCGTCCACCTGCCGCCGGAGCTCCGGCGAGGTCCCCTCGTTCTGCCCGGCTCCGGTGAAGGGAATTGTGACGAATATGTCTGCCCCCAGCGTGGTACCGAGCCAGTCGACCACCGTCTGACGGAATGAGCCGATCATGGTATTGACGCCGACGATCACGGAGACGGCGATCATCAGCGCGGCGATGGCCACGGTCGTGCGGCTCAGAGAACGTGCGATACTGCGTGCCGCCATCCCGCCGGTGATGCCGAGTACGCGGCGCAGTGCCGGAGCGAGCACGCGCATCAGAAAGCGCAGAGTGACGGGAATCAGAAAGGATGCGGCCACGAGAAGCAGGAACACGGCGGCGAAGCTGAGATCGATGCGCCTGTGCGGCAGGTAAATCAGCAGCGCGCTTACTGCGAGCAACAGCAACCCGGCGATGGTGAGACGCGGGAGGATATGCCGGATGCGGTCTTCGAGTCCGATCCGCCGCATGACACCCGCAGGACGACTGCGCATCGCTTCCCGCGCAGGGGGATACGCCGCGAGCAGCGAGGCGCCGAGTCCAAGCGCAATCCCCTTGATGAACGTCCACGGCGACAGCACGACGTCGGTCACCGTCATCGTGTAATACAGGTCCGAAATCGTGCGCGTCACGAGATCCAGCGCGCCGCTGCCGAGGAGCATGCCGAGGAACAGTCCCAGCAGGGTTCCGGCGGATGCAAGCATCGCGGTCTCCCCGAGGATCATTCCGGCGATCTGTCCGCGGGATGCGCCGACGGCTCGCAGCACGCCGAACTGCTCGCGCCGCTGCACAACAGAAAACGAAACCGTGTCGTAGATGAGAAACATCCCCACCACGAGAGCGAGCAGGCTCAGTGCCGTGAGGTTCAGGGAGAATGCTTCCGTCATCGAGGCGATGGCGCTGCTGCGTTTTTCCGCGCGCTGGATGCGCACGCCGTCCGGAAGCACGTCACGCAGCATGCCGGCAGCGGCAGCGCTGTCGGACGGCAGGATGAGATCGATATGACTCAGCCGACCGTGCATCGCGAGCATGTCCTGCGCGGTGGCGATGTCGGCGATGATCATTCCGCGGAGCGAGCGTCGCGCAAGTTCATCCGACGGCTGAAGCAGTGCCGTCACGACCGCACGCAGCCGCCGGGGCTCACGCAGGAGCACGAGCGAATCTCCCGGACGCACATTCAGTTCAGCAGCGAGATCGCGCGAGAGAAGGACAGCCCCTTCCCGTGTCATAAAGTGCTGCAGGATGGAGAAATCGACGCTGCGTCCGACATAGCTGCGGAAGGGCGCCTCCGAGAAAGGATCGATGCCGAGCAGGCGCAGGATCCGGCCGTCCGCTGTCTGCACGACGCCCTCGATGACCGGCGCACTGGGACGAAAGCCTGTCGTTCTGCGGAGCTGTGTGAACACGGTATCGGCGATCCCGGTCGGACCACCGACGATCTGATGCGTGGCTTTTCCCGTGAGGCTGCTGGTGGACATGCGGAAGCTGCGATCCGCGCTGACATTCGCGATGTCGATGCCAATGACAACGGCGACCCCCAGCGCCACGCCGAGTACCAGCAGTGCCGCCTGCAGCGGATGCCTGCGATGATAGCGAAGTCCGGTCCGCAACAGTGCGCGGTTCATCGCGATGTCGCCTCCGCCTGAAGCTCACGGGCGCGCTCCTGCAGTGCGCGTTCATGCCGCAGCAGTTCTTCGAGATCGATAGGCTGCAATCCCCGGTCACGCACTTCATAGACATGATCCGCCCATGGCAGGGCGTCGTGGCTGTGCGTGGCCATGATGAGGGTTTTCCCGGCTTCGCGGGTGAGTTCGAGCAGAAGGCGCAGCACCTGTTCGCCGGTGCGGCCGTCGAGATTACCGGTGGGCTCGTCAGCCAGTATGACCAGCGGATCATGTGCCAGTGCGCGCACAATTGCCACGCGCTGCTGCTCACCGCCGGAGAGCGTCTCCGGCATGGCGTCGCGTTTGTGCGCCAGTTCCACGCGCTCGAGCAGCTCGCCGGCCCGCCTTCGGGCGTCAGCCCCTGCGCTGCCGTCCAGCTCCAGCGGAAGCACAACGTTTTCCACGACGGTGAGTGTGGGAATCAGGTGGAAGAACTGGAAGATTGTACCGATATCACGGCGCCGGTACAGTGTCAGTTCCTGTTCGGCCATGGCGCTGACCTCGCGATCCGCGACAAGGATGCGTCCGCTGTCGGGGGCGTCAATGCCGCCGATCATGTTGAGCAGCGTGCTTTTTCCCGATCCGCTGCGTCCAAGGAGCATGTGGCAGCGTCCTTCGGCAAAGGACATCGAGCAGTTCTCGAGCACGGTCTGCTCGGTCTCACCCTGCCGGTAGCGGCGAGTGACATCCTCCAGTACGATGAAATGTTCCTTCATTCCAGCTTCCATGTTGTTCATCACACCCCATACAACACGCTTGAAGCTTCAAATAACTCCCCGGGGAGAGAATATTCTTGGGGGCATGAAGGGCACGAAGTCGCGAAGACACGAAGAATTTGAACAACGAAGTCATCGAAGGAAGCGAAGAAGCATTTTCACAGAAAAGACCCGGCAAACCTGCCGGATCTTTCCTGTGATAGAAATCTTCGTTCCTTCGTCCCTTCGTTGTTCAAATTCATCAGTAGCTGAATTTTCCGAGGGTCGTTTTGCCGCGGAAGATCCAGTAGATCGCGATGGTGTAGCTGAGTACGAAAGGCATGCCGAGAATGGCGATCCAGCGCATGATGCCGAGCGTTTTCTGCGACGAGGCCGCGTTGTAAATGGTCAGGTTATACGCGGGATCGATGCTCGAGACGATCATGTTCGGGAACAGAGCGAAGCCGAACAGGAAGGTCAGCGCGGCGATGGTCGCCGTCGAAGAAATGAACGCGTATCCCGGGCGTCCGACGTAAATCGCGCGCGGAATATTCGCGATGGCCAGCACGTTGAGTACGACAACGACCCATGCCCACGGGACGTCGCGGAAATTCGTCACGGCGCTGGGCAGGCTGACGAGTGTGGCCATCGTGGAGAATATGTACAGCACGAGGAAAATCCCGAACGTCGTCCACATCCACCGGTGAATGCGTTTCTGCAGATCACCCTCGGTTTTGAGATAAAGGTATATCGATCCGTGCATGGCGAAGGTCGCCACGGCGAAGACGCCGATGAGCAGAGGATAGGGACCAAGCAGGTCGAGCACAGTGCCCTGGAAATTCATGTCGGCACCGATAGGCAGTCCGATCATGACATTGCCGACGGCGACACCGAAGAGGAAGGAGGCCAGCGTGCTGGCGACGGTGAAGGAAACATCCCAGGCTTTTCTCCACCGGGGATTCTCCTGCTTGCTGCGGAATTCCATCGATACGGCGCGGAAGATCAGCGCGAAAAGCAGGAAAATGAAGGGTAAGTAGAATCCCGAGAAAGCTGTCGCATAGACATGCGGAAAGGCGGCGAACATCGCTCCGCCGAAGGTGACGAGCCAGACCTCGTTGCCGTCCCAGAGGGGACCGATGGAATTCATCAGGATGCGCCGCTCCTCATCCTTCTTGACGAACAGGTGCAGGATACCAACGCCGAGATCGAAACCGTCGAGCACCGCGTACCCGATCAGCAGCACTCCCATCAGAACGAACCAGAAAATGTTGAGATCCATGTTACTTCTCCTCCTTTCCGCGTTCACTATCCGCGGGACTGTCGCTGTTTCCAGGGCCGTTGCTGCCCGCGTGCTCGTCTCCGCGCGAGCTGGTCAGTGATGGACCACCCGTACCGGTGCGCGTGGAAATCGTCTCGATCATCCCTCCTTCTGCACCGGCTCCGGCGAGAGCGGATACATCTTCGGGACCTGTCTTGATTTTTTCGTTCATGATATACAGCCAGATGGCAAAGAGAAACAGGTAAATCACCGTGAAGAGAATGATGGAAGTGAGCACTTCCCCTGCGGCCACCGATTTCGACAGTGCGTCACTGGTGCGCAGAAGGTCCTGGACGATCCACGGCTGCCGTCCGACCTCGGCTGCAATCCAGCCTGCCTGGTTGGAGATGTACGGTCCGATGATGGAGAACACGAACACCCAGAGCAGCCAGCGCTTGTCGAACAGCGTGCCGCGCCATCGGAAGAAGGCGGCCAGCAGCGTGATGAAGATGAAATACATCCCGAGGGATATCATGATGTGGTAGGATTGAAACGGGATCTGCAGCGGGGGACGGTCTTCCGGCGCATACTGATCGAGTCCGGTCACGGGGGTCGAGAAATCATTGTGAATAAGGAAACTGAGTCCACCCGGGATAGCCAGACCGAGTCGCACGCGCTCTTCTTCCGCGTCAGGGATGCCGAACAGGTACATGTCGCCGGGGCCGGTGCGGAAATGTCCTTCGAAGGCCGCCAGCTTCGCCGGCTGCGTGACCGCCACCGTATTCGCCTGCACATGTCCGCTCACAAGTGCCGCCAGCGAGGAAATCACGCCGATCACCAGTGCGATGGTGAACGACTGTTTCGCCATTTCCAGGTGGCGGTTGCGCAGGATGTAATACGCGGTGATGCTCATGACGAAAAACGCGCCGAGGATGAACGATCCGATCAGGGTATGCACGAGGCGATCGACGCTGGAGGGATTGAACACCATCGCCCAGAAATCGGTGATTTCCGCACGGGCCATCATCCCTTCACCCACGATGTGAAAGCCGGCCGGCGTCTGCTGCCAGGAATTTGCGACGACGATCCAGACTGCCGAGAACATTGATCCCAGCGATACCATGACCGTGGAGAAGAAATGCACCCTGGGGGATACGCGGTCCCAGCCGAACACCAGGATGGCGAGGAAACCGGATTCGAGGAAAAAGGCGAAAATGCCCTCGGCGGCGAGCGGAGAACCGAACACGTCGCCGACATAGCGCGAGTACGTTGCCCAGTTCGTGCCGAACTCGAATTCCATCACGATACCGGTCGCCACACCCATGGCGAACACCACGGCGAACACTTTCGTCCAGAAGCGCGCCATGGATTCGTACTGCCTGTTTTTGGTTTTCAGGTACATGCCCTCGGTCACAACCATGATCACACCCAGCCCGATCGAGAGCGGGGGAAAGAGGTAGTGAAACATGATGGTGAGGGCGAACTGGAAGCGGGAGAGAAAGAGGACGTCGAGATCCATCAGAGGGTCCTTTCGGATAGGTGCTTCAATGGTCGCATATTGCGACGTGCTCCTCCAATGTACGAACTATCCCTACATCAGTCGAGCATACGGAATGCGGGATTCGGCGCGCTGAACAGCGGATTTCCCGAACATCTTTTGCAGGAAACGGACGATATGCGTTAAAACACTTGACGCCGCGGCTTGTATTTCGTATTTTTACGAAATACGATATGAAAGATACAATCATCACCGGACAGCAGATCAAACTTGCGCGATACGCGAAAGCCCTCGGGCATCCGGTGCGCGTATTCATCGTGGAGCTGCTTTCGAAGCAGAGCTGCTGCTACAGCGGTGATCTCGCCGAGGAACTCCCCATCGCGCGTTCCACGCTTTCACAGCATTTGAAGGAATTGAAAGAAGCGGGACTGATCCAGGGGGAGATCCATCCGCCGAAAATCAAATACTGCATCAACCGGGAGAACTGGGAGGAGGCGCGGATGATGCTGCGTGAGCTGTTTACCATGTAATCCCCATTTTTATTCGGAGTAAAAGGATAAATGGATATTAAGATTCTGGGTGCCGGTTGCGCCAAGTGTCATTTCCTCGAACAGGCCGCACGGAATGTCGTGCAGAGGGAGGGAATCGATGCGACGGTCAGCAAGGTGGAGGACATCACCGATATCATCGCTTACGGCGTGATGGTCACGCCCGCGCTCGTGATCAACGAACGAGTGGTTGTGAAAGGTCGTGTGCCGTCCGAAAACGAATTGTCCCAACTGTTGAAAAATCCGGAGAATGCTTCATGACACTGCGCATCACTTCCATTGCGTTCCTGCTTCTGTGCATGCTCCTGCCGGAACTGACGGCTTCCCCGAAGAAGGCGGATGCCGAAAATGCGTCCGTGAAAGACGGCGCCACAGTCACGGTGTACTATTTTCATGGAAGCAGGCGATGCCGCACCTGCCTCAGTATCGAACGCATCGCACGCAACATCGTCAAAGAGCGGTACGGCGACAACAGGAACATCGAGTTCAAGTCGATCAACATTGAGAAAGAGAAGAACAAATCTCTGGCGAAAAAGTACGAGGTCGCCGGGTCGGCACTGCTCGTCTGCTGCGGGAAAGAGAAAGTGGACCTGACCGCGAAGGCCTTCCAGTACGCCCGCTCCAGTCCGGAAAAACTCCAGGATGCGCTGATCGCAGCCGTCGACAAGTTCGTCAAGTGAGCTGATGGATATTCTGCAGCAGCTGCTGGATTCCACGGAGGTGCCGGTACTGTCCGCGTTCATCCTGGGATTGATGACCGCCATCAGTCCCTGCCCGCTGGCCACGAATCTCACGGCGATCGGTTACATCGGACGGGATATCCGCAACCGCAGGCAGGTGTTTTTCAAGGGACTGATCTACACCGGCGGGAGGGCGATTTCCTATACCGCCCTCGGTATGGTGATCTTCTTCGGTGCCAGTACCTTTGATGTTTCCTCGATATTCCAGGGCTGGGGAGAGAAACTGATCGGTCCCCTGATGATTGTGATCGGGCTCTTCATGCTCGATCTGCTTCGCCTTCCGCGCATCTCCGAGGGCGGGATGTCCGCGAAACTGGGAGAACGCATCTCCGGCGGCACGATGGGCGCCCTGCTGCTCGGCATGCTGTTCGCGCTGGCCTTCTGTCCATACAGCGGAGTACTCTACTTCGTCATGCTCATCCCGATGACTGTCGCGAGCGCCGACGGGCTGTATCTTCCGGCCGTGTTTGCAGTCGCAACGGGACTCCCCGTCATCATCGCGGCATGGCTGCTCGCATTCACGGTCGGTGGCATCGGAAGCTTCTATAATCGTCTTCGCTTCTTCGAACGCGGATTCCGGCGTGTCGTCGGAGCGCTGTTCATTCTCTCCGGAATCTATCTGATCTGGCAGGTGTACTTCCCCGAGGCGCTCTGATGGAAACGAGAAAAGAACTGAACATATTTCTGTGGATGGCGCTGTTTTTCGTGGCGGTGTGGTTCATGCCGGTTGGTTCGCAGCGCTTCGACAGTGCCGTACTCGAATCGCTGGAACTGCTGCGCTGGTATGCACGTGAACATGTGCTGCTGTGTCTCGTTCCCGCGTTCTTCATTGCGGGTGTGATCGCGGTGTTTGTCAGTCAGGCCGCGGTCATCAAGTACTTCGGTGCGAATGCGGTGAAATGGAAATCCTACCTCATCGCATCCGTTTCCGGCAGCATCCTCGCCGTGTGTTCCTGCACCATCCTGCCGCTGTTTTCCAGCATTCACAAACGCGGAGCGGGACTGGGTCCGGCCGTGACATTCCTCTATTCGGGCCCTGCAATCAACATCCTCGCCATCATTCTCACCGCGAGAATCCTCGGTATTGAGATCGGGCTGGCGCGGGTGGTCGGGGCGGTTGTATTCAGCATTGTCATTGGACTGCTGATGGCACTGATATTCAGGAAGGAAGAGGCAGAGCGCACGGCCGCGATGGTCGTGCCAGACATCCCGCAGGAGCGGCCGTTCTGGCAGACCGGTCTCCATTTTTTCGCTCTCGTCGGGGTGCTCGTGTTCGCGAACTGGGGGGAGCCCGGTGGCGACGGGGGACTGTTCGCGCGCATTTATGAATGGAAGTGGTGGCTGACCGGACTGTTTGCGCTGCTCACCGCGTATTCACTCATCCGTGTGCTCGGCATGCGGAAACTGCATGTTCTTTCCGCCACGGCGGTCGTGGCCGCCCTGGCAGTAGCATTCCCGGAGCAGCCGCTCTATGCCTTTGTGGCAGGCACCGCGGCCCTCGTCATCCTGACCGCACGGAAAGCGGGGGAATCGCGTGACTGGCTCTATTCGAGCTGGGATTTTTCAAAACAGATTCTGCCGCTGCTCGCGGCAGGCGTGCTTGTCGCCGGGATTCTCCTCGGGACACCCGACGGCGAGGGACTCATTCCCGGGGAATGGGTCGCTGCACTTGTCGGGGGCAATTCGCTCGCCTCAAACCTTTTCGCTTCCGTCTTCGGGGCCTTCATGTATTTCGCCACGCTGACCGAGGTCCCGATCGTGCAGGCGCTCCTCGCCAGCGGCATGGGGAAAGGCCCTGCGCTGGCGCTTCTGCTCGCCGGTCCGGCGCTTTCCCTGCCGAACATGCTCGTCATCCGAAGCGTCATGGGAACAAAGCGGACACTCGTTTTTGTCGCCCTCGTCGTGGTGATGGCGACGATTTCAGGGATGGTGTACGGGATGATGTGAGTCGTCGATGAAGATGAAGCAGGACGACCCGTTGGGTCGTCCCTACTATCCAGCGATAATGACCGCATGAGTGGATAGGAAGGTGTCGGTGGTTCGTATCAAGCCATCGTTCCATCTTGTCATCTTGTCATCTCCGCCGCACGGCGGATCATGTACAGCATCTCCGTGCCGATCTGACGGCAGCGCCCGGCATAAGTTTCGGTTTCCTGAACAGTGTCGTCGGATTCCTTGGGATCGCGGTACGGCACTGCAAATCGGGCGGCGGCGCCAAGCACGACAGGGCAGGCTTCGTCGGCATCGCTGCAGGTCATGACCGCGGCGAAATCTTTCTGCGGATTGAAGTCGTCTCCGTACGTCTTTGAAAATGCGCTGACGGGATTTGCGTCTTCGGCAAAGGCGACGTGATACAGAGGATTATTCCCCTCGCGCTCAACAGTGATGTGGAATCCGCAGCCGCGCATCGCCTCGACCGCTCGCGGATTGAACTCCGTGGCCTCGGTGCCGCCGGAGAACGTGCGCAGGTAGTCAAGACCGTGCATCCACGCGAGGGACTGCGTCCAGATCTGCGCCATGTGGCTGCGACGGGAATTGTGTGTGCAGATGAAAATCAGGTCCGCCGGTTTGCCGGCTACCTCCTGCGCGGCAATCCAGGACGCGATTCCCTCCAGCGTTTGCCTGCGCTCAACCGGGATCGCGGAAAAACCCTCTTGAAGATTGGAGACAGAGGATTGCAGTTTCGTAAGCAGCGCGCGGTGAGACATGATCTTCTCCTGTTTCAGGTTGAGACTCGCGAGGATGCAGGTGAAAAATACCGGTCACGCAGCCGCAGGGCCACGGTGACAAGCGCGAGCAGCACCGGCACCTCGACCAGCGGACCGATGACCGCAGCAAATGCCACACCGGAATTGATCCCGAACACGGCGACCGCCACGGCGATGGCCAGCTCGAAATTGTTGCTCGCCGCGGTAAATGACAGCGTCGTGGTCCTGGAATAATCCGCACCCATTTTCTTTCCCATGAAAAAGGATATCAGAAACATCACGACGAAATAGATCACGAGGGGGATGGCAATGCGCAGGACGTCGAGCGGCAGCTGCACGATCAATTCCCCCTTGAGGGAGAACATCACGAAAATGGTGAACAGCAGGGCGATCAGCGTCAGCGGCGAAATGCGAGGGATGAACTGCTCGTGGTACCACTGTTTCCCTTTCGCCTTCACGAGAATGAGCCGCGTCAGCGCCCCGGCGATGAAGGGGATGCCGAGATAGATGAACACCGATTCGGCGATCGCGCCCATCGTGACATCCACTACCGCACCCTCGAGCCCGAGCCATTCGGGCAGCACGGTGATGAACACCCACGCGTACACCGAATAGAACAGCACCTGGAAGATGGAATTGAACGCCACCAGCCCGGCCGCGTATTCACTGTCACCGCAGGCCAGGTCATTCCAGACGATCACCATCGCGATACAGCGAGCCAGTCCAATCAGGATCAGTCCGGTCATGTATTCCGGATGCCCGGGGAGGAACAGCACCGCGAGCACGAACATGAGTATCGGACCGATTACCCAGTTCTGCACCAGCGATAGTCCGAGGATGCGTACATTGCGGAAGACGTCCCCGAGCTCCTCGTAGCGCACTTTCGCCAGGGGCGGATACATCATCAGTATCAGGCCGATGGCGATGGGAATGTTCGTCGTGCCGGATTGAAAGCTGTTCCAGAATCCCGCGATGCCGGGGGAGTAATGTCCCAGTGTAACGCCGACGCCCATGGCGAGGAATATCCATAGCGTCAGGTAGCGGTCGAGAAAGGAAAGCCGGCGTGTCAGCGCGCCCGGACGATCGGTGTTCATGCATCCTCCATGTTCGTTTCGCAGGCAAGAGCGCTTGCGTCCTCGAGCGCCGACGCGTCGCGGGCGAACAGCGTGCTGGCGGGCAGCGCCTGCATGAGAGATGAAAACAGGTCGGTTTTGAGACGGACGTCACGTTGCAGCCGGTAATGTATCCAGCGTCCCTCGCGGCGCGCGGAAACGAGTCCGGCATGCCGCAGAATGGACAGATGCCGCGAGACGCGCGTCTGCGGAATTTCCAGGACACGCTCGATATCACAGACGCAGAGTTCTGTGCGCTGCAGCAGGAGGTTGACGATGCGCAGGCGGTTGATATCCGCCAGTCCCTGCATCAGGACGGCGATCTCCTCGGCCTGCATTGTGCTTTCCTGTGTCGCGATGTCGTTGTTCGTCGCGATCTCGTTGTTCATGGTGGCTGAAATCCGTGGATGGATTACATATATTTGTTTATGCGAATATAAGCATGTCGCTGGCCGCGGTCAAGCATGGATCCCGTACGCGCTTGAAAAAGGATCAAAATATTCTCAATATGCGAGTGCGCCGCGGCGTGTCGCCTGTTCCAGCAATCCCGAGGTTCCTCCCGTGAAATTCGCCAGCATCACTCTTTTCGTTCTGATTGTCTGTATCGCTTTTTCCGCCTGTGAAGACGATGTCATCGATGCGCTGCCGTCGCGATACGTCTACTACACCGACGTGGGATACGAAGTGCAGCGCTATGACGTCACGCTGAAGAAAATCGAACAGCCGGGTATCAGTGACGTGCACGCCATCACATCCGTGGCGCAGAACGGTATCGTGCTCTTCGAGAAGAGCGCTGCCGCGGAGGCGCGGCTGTGGGGACTCTGTGAAGACGGCAGCATCATTCCCGTGCCCATGCCGGTTGCGGAAAGCCCGTCGGAGGATTACATCTATGGCGGAGCGCATCCCTCACTGAGCGCAGAGGGACATCACGCCGCGTGGCCGGTATATCGTCGACCCGCCGGCTCGTCCGACTCGACTGCCTGGGTGCAGATCCTCTGCAAATTCGACTGCGGCGCCTGGGACATGGCACAGGTGGATATCAGCACCTTTCTCGAAAGTGAATTCCAGAACAGCGGTTTTTCCCCTGACCTGGTCGTGGTGCGGGACCTGCAGATCAGCGGTGACGGATCACGCGTCGTTTTCTCTGTGGCTGTAACCGATCTGCAGGCCGCCGGCATGCGCAACGTGCAGCATCTGCTCATGGTATGGGAGAATAATGACGTTCGTCTGCTGCAGGGCAAGGAGTCTGCCATTGATATTCTCACCTTCAATCCGGGCTGCACGGTGCTGTATTATGCATCCGGCGGCGATTATTTCTCCATCGACTGCGCCGCCGGCATCACCAGCCCATTCGATCTGAAAACCGACCGCAGGGACATTATCACACCGCACTCGTTCAGTCACTGCAGTGGCGAATATGTCTCTTCAGTCGTGGACGGCGAGATTATCGTCCTCACGCGGCTCAGTGACGGCAGCCGCACGGTCGTCCTTCCCAACATGCGCGAACTGACCATCGTCTATCCCGAAATCAACTACGGCACGCTCGGTGACTGGGCGTCTGTCTCGCCCGACGGACAGTGGGTGGTGTTTCCGTGGCTGGGCGACGAGGAAAGTCATCTCTTTCTCATCAGCCGTGACGGTTCGGATATTCGCCGTATTGCAACGGGAAGTTTCCCCGTGCCCGCGGTTGTGTCGGATGAGATTCCTTTGTGATATTGCATGCTCTCGAGTTGAGCGCGCTCACTGTCCCGGGCGCGCGCGCATTCGGTCCCGCGGAACCCGTCGGCGCGGAATGACGTATATTCCGCATTCCATTCACTCATTCGGATGACGATGAAAACCATAGTTTCCGTGTTCGCCCTTTTGCTGTTCACCGCGGCGCCTCTGAGCGCCCAGCGCACGTGGATCGAGAACACCGTTGGTGTGGGTCCGCGCGTCGGCTGGTACGAGAGCACGGACGCTGACGAGGGGGCGCTGTACTACGGGTTCCAGGCACGGCTGCGCTGGGGAAGCAACATCGGCCTCGAGCTGGCGATGGATTATCGGGACAACGAGATGTTCGGTGCCGGGACGATTGACCTGCGCCGTCTGCGAGCCGAGGTGATGTACATTCCGATCAGTGCGACCGTCATGATTTTTGTCCCCGTCGGATCGTGGCTCAATCCCTACGGCATGGCGGGCGTTGGATGGTACTACACTATCACGGAATATCAGCTGCGCGATGCGGGATCGACCGAGATCCGGCGTCTTCTCGAGGACGACAGCAATTTCGAGCCGGGCTATCATTTCGGGCTTGGTATTGAGCTTCCGCTCACGCACAACATCGCGCTCAACTTCGACGCGCGCTACCTGTTCCTCGGCACCGAGATCCGCTCCATTCGCGACGTCGTCAATCTCGACACCGAGACGAAGAACAGCGACGGCATCATGTTCAGCGGCGGACTGATGTTCTATCTGTGAGCAGGAGCACCCGCAGGCCCGCCGCAGCCGAGCGAAACGAGGCGAAGGAGGGGGCAGGAGGCCAGTTATCCACCATAAGCAATCAGAGACGCTCAATGCGCATATCCCTCATATGTATTACATTTCTCGCATGCACCGTCTCCTGCTCGGCACAGGAGGAGGAAGCGCTCAGTTGTCTCGAACTGGAGGACGGCGGGAGGCATGATTTCGGGGAAATCACGCACAGCGAAAAACCGTCGCACCGCTTCGTGCTTCGCAACGTGTGCAGCGATACGGTGCGCATTACCCATGTGAAGGCAGCCTGCGGATGCACCGCCGCCTCGCTCGCCGGCGGCACCATCGCGCCGGGCGGTACGGCGACGGTTGATGTGACGTTTTATCCGCCGCGCTCAACGAACGGACACATCAGCAAGTCGGTCGCGGTCTGGGCACAGGGCGGCAAGCAGCAGCAGTATCTGCTCCGCGTCGAGGCCGATATCCGGTCGAGTTTCAAAACCGCACCGGAGAATGTCGAGCTCGGATCAATACGCAAAGGCATCGTTACGGAAACGACAGTGCGGCTCACAAACATTTCGGACACCGAGCAGGAGATCTCCGAAATTCTCTCCGGCTTTTCCATCGAGTCGCGCGGTGTCACCGGTGACGCGCCCCCGCGTGTCCTGCCCGTCAGCGAGGCCGAGTTTTCGCCGCGGCAGTTCACTCTTGCTCCCGGTGACGCGCAGGACATCACCGTTCGTCTCTCGCCGCAGCACACGGGCAAGCTCATGGGCAGCATGATCATCTATGCCGGACCGGAGACAAGGCAGGTGGAATTTTCCGGAATAATCTCGAATGAAGAATGAAATGTGAGCTGCGGAGACCGACGGTGTCGTTGGAATCCGTTTTCATTTTTCAGTATTAATTCTTCATTTTTCCCTGATCAGGAAATCAAGCTGGCAGCATTCGGTCATGTCCCTCAAAGAAAAACTCACATCCCGTCTCGCGATAAAGATCTATATCGTGCTGTCGAGCCTGTTCATTCTCGCGTTCATCCTCGATGCGTGGGTGATGCCGGCCATCGTGCATTCGCGCGGCGAAATCACCATCCCCGACGTGACGGAAATGGAGATTGACGCGGCCATGGCCCGCCTGCAGGGGATGGAACTGCGTCCCCAGATCCTTGAAACGGCGCCGCATCCCACCATCCCGCCCGGACACGTCGCCTACCAGAATCCCGTTGCCGGCAGCATTGTGCGCGAGGGACGCAACGTGTACCTGACGGTGAGCGGCGGGGAGGAGCGCATCGCCATGCCCAACCTGCGCGGACGCTCACTGCGCGACGCACGCATCACCCTTGAGCAGATGGATCTGCAGCTCGGTATGATCACCTACGAAGCGTCCGAGCTGCCGGCGGAGACCGTGGTCGGACAGAATATCGCTGCGGGCAAGCGCATCCCGAGGAAGAGCACGGTGGAAATTACGGTCAGCGGTGGCTCCGACATCGAAGTGGAAGTTCCCTACGTGCTCGGCCTGCCTCTCGACGACGCGCAGCAGAAGCTGCTCGAAAGCGGCCTCCGTGTGGGGAATATCACCTATCAGGAAAACAGCAACTGGAATCCCTCCACCGTGCTCGGACAGGATCCGACTGCCGGCAATCCCGCCGCGCCGAATACTCCGGTCAACCTGACAGTGACGCGCTGACATGACCATCCATGAAATGATGCATCAGGTCGCCCTGCTCTCCACGGGCCACTATGAGAGACGGGGGGATGTCAGCACCATCGAGATTCCGACGCCCGGTGAGCGACGGCAGGTCATTTTCGGAAAGACCGACGAAATCGGGGAGGATGTCATCGCGGTGCTGTATACCACGGTGGGAAGCAGCAGTGATTGTCCCGACATGCAATACCTGCTGCAGCTCAACACGGTGCTGCGTCACTGCCGCACCGCCCTGCTGGAAGATGGCTCAATCGTGCTCATCGCGATGTTCGACCTGCTATCGGCCAGCGTCAAGGAATGCGCGCGTGTGATCCAGGAACTCGCCGCCGTCGCGGATGACCTGGAAAAACGCTGGTTCGATTCGGATACCGCCTGAGGAATGGATTTCAGATACCAGATTACAGATTGCTGATAGCAGACGCGTTTCTGAGTCGTGCAGCAATCAGCTGCCATATCTGAAATATGCAATGTGCAATCTGCAATTCTATTCAGTGAGCATGGTAGCGGCATCCAGCCGCAAGGCCTGCAGCGGAATGAATCCCTCCCCGTATTCAGCATTTACATGAAACCCCAGCCGGCGGGAGCGGCCGATCAGTGATTCGAGGAACTCCGGGCGGCTGATGTAGGTCTGCGGCTCCGCTCCGGGATTCTGCACGGCGAACTGCGTCCCGTACGCGCGGATGGCCGCGAGCTTTTCGCCCTGCACGGCGCTGACATCCACCACGAACGAGGGATTGAACTTATAGGCCATCATATAATAGTAGGCGAGCGGGGGACGCCAGGCTTCCTGCGGATTGCCGTCGTCGTCGGTAGTTTCCATTTTCCGCAGTCCCGCTGCGAACATCGCTTCGCGCACGAGCACCGAGGCGTTTTCATGATCGGGATGACGGTCACGGAAGTACGGCACGAGGACGGCGCCGGGACGCAGCCGCCGGATTTCCCGGACGACGGTCAAGCGGTTTTCGGGGGTGTTTGCGATGTCTCCGTCGGGGATGCCGCAGTTGCCGCGATAGTCGAGATCGAGAATGCGCGTGGCCTCCGCGGTTTCGCGCGCACGGGTGTCGAGGTCTCCGCGCGTGCTGAGTTCGCCGCGCGTCAGGTCGATGATACCCGTGCGTCGTTTCGCATGCTTGAGCAGCAGCAGCGTGCCGCCGCAGTACAACTCCGCGTCGTCGGGATGCGGCGCGAAGGCGAGCATGTCAAGTGGGGGTGTACTGGTCATTGCCGCTCCTGGAATTTTTCCAACTCTTCGATGCGTCCGGGTACCTCGGCGCGGTAGGGATCCAGAGGCGAGGCGACCCGCAGGTACTGTTCGTAGGCCTCCTTCGACAGGGTGAGCCGTCCCTGCTCGGCGTAGAACATCCCTTTGAGGTAATATGGTTTGGCAGTGTAATACGCGCGCTGTGTCGCCTGGTCAAGCACGCGGATGGCCTCCCAGATCCGTCCCTGGCTGTAGTGAAACGAGGCCATGTTGCAGTAAAACTCCTCGTTCGTGGGATCGAGGGTGATGGCATTTTCGTACAGCAGCAGTGCGTCGTCGGTGGCGCCCTGACGGGCGCGGATGGTCGCCTGGTTGTCGCGGAAACCGGCGTGCGCGGGATCGAGCCGCCGGATGCCGTCGATGGCGAGTCCGCTCGCCTCACGGTCGCCCACGTTGAACGCCGCGATCATCAACAGGCGCAGCAGATAGGTGTTGACCGGCATCAGCGCGAGTGACTGCGTGAGCAGCTGCAGTGCGGGACCGTACTGCTCGGCGCCCACGTAACCCGCGGCCTGGCGCAGCAGGATATCACCCAGGACGCGCGAGGCCTCTTCGTTGCCGGGCGTCTGCTCGACGATCTCGGTGAGCATGCGCACCGCGCTGCTGTCGTCGCCGGCGAGGGCGGCGGTTTTCGCGCGCATAACCAGCGGACGCTGCTGGAAAAGCGCGGAAGCCAGTACGCGTGTGCTGTCGTCGGCAGTGCGCAGCAGGCGGTCGGGTACGGATCGTGCCGTGAGCAGCGCGTTGACATCCAGCATGGTTTGCTGCAGATCCGTTCCCGGGCGTCGCGGGATGTCGTCAAACAGTCCGTACGGTGCGGCGTTCTTCGCCAGCGCTTCCAGCGCTGCGCGATCCCCGCCGTAGGCGGAAATCAGTGACGCGTAGGATCCCAGCTCAATGCGATGAAAGTGGTCGCGCAGATCCGTGGATGCCGCGAGCAGGCGTTCGAGCCTTACACGCGAAGGCTGATCCGCCGCGAACGGCGAAGCGGACGCTATGATTCCCACCATGGCGTTCTCCGGATCCGGCGACGTGATCCAGAACTCGGCATGGGGAAACACCTCCAGCGCGGCGGCGAATACCGGGCGCATGGCATTGAGATCGAGATGCGCCACGGGCAGCCACTGGGCGAAAATCCCGTCTGTGGTGAGATGCGCCGAGACGAGCGCGAACCAGTCGCGCGTCAGCAGCGCCGGTTCCATACCCGGTTCGGCGAAGGGCTCGGCCGAGATGATCACATCGGCCCTGTCGTCGCTGCGGGAGAGATATGCTTCGATTCGTTCATGATGGAATTGCACGCCGCGCAGCCAGGGCCGGGGACGCGCGGTCTTCTGCGTCGCCTGCGAGAGACGCAGCATGGCCGCCGAGGGCTCGACGCAGATCACCGAGGCCGGTTCGTGCATGGCTACGGCCTCCAGGGCGCGCGATGAGCCGAGGCCCAGCATCAGCACCCGCGGACGATCCGGTGCCATGAGCATTGGAAGGTGTCCCATGCGCTGCAGGTCACTCTGCACGGCGCGTGACGCCTGCGTGAGCGCACGCTGCTGATTCCAGAACACCGCGTGGAATCGGTCGTCGTAGTCGCGCGACTGCAGCAGTGTCATGCGTCCGGCGGGAGTGCGCTCCTCGGCTACAACACGGAAGGCGGTGGGATTGAAGAAATTCCGGAATCCGGGCGCTCCGATGTCTGCCAGCAGGGCGAGATGCGCCAGCCAGAGCACACCCAGCACCGCTGATGCCACGTTGCGCTCGGCCATGCGCAGCAGCAGGTACAGCGAAAGAAGGGCAATCAAAACCGCGGCGCCGGCGAGAATCCAGGTGAAATACATCGCCTCGCGCAGGAAGAGTGCGAGCAGCAGTCCCGCCGCGAGTTGCAGCAGCACGATCCCCGCGGGCAGGGGCACGCTTTGCGGGGTGCGGACATGCGCGAGTCCGGCGGCACCGAAAAACAGCGCCCCGAGCAGATGCAGTGCAAACATCTGGGCCTCGAAACCGGAGTCCCCGCCCATGTAATAGTCTTCGTAGATGGCCGGGAACCAGTCCGTGAGCCACGCGCCGGCGAGATTCAGCAGCAGCGCCGCGGCAAAGATCAGCGCCACGATGCCGACGGCGAGGCCGTAGCCTTTCCGTGCAGTCAGAAGTCCCGCCTGCCAGCCGAGTCCGACAGCGATCAGCACGGCCGCGGGCATCCGCTCCTGCAGTCCCTCGCCGAACGCCGGAATCTCTGACATGGCCTGCAGTATGAAGGGCAACGTGAAAAGCAGCAGCGCTGGAAAAATGATCCGCACGAGGCCCCATGGGGAGGGAAGGCGGAGATTGCGTTCCTGTGTGCGAAGCGCTTCTTCATTCGCGTCCTCTTCGGCTGGAAAGGGAATGATGAGAGGGAGGAAGAGTGCGAACTGCGCGATCCACAGGGCGGGGAGGCCGAGGCTGCCGGTGAGGATGCTGACGGCCAGGAAGCCGAAGCCCGCGCCGAGCAGCAGCCAGGCGAGGCGGTCGCCGGTTGCCGCGTTATAATCGCCGCGCAGGGAGGATTCCGCGGCGGTGAGTGCGTCGATGGGGAGTCCGGCAACGACTGCGTAGAGGATTGTGCTGAAAATCAGCGGAATCGGACCGTCCCCGCCGCCGATGAACGCGAACGCGTCCGTCGCGCCGTAGAGAAGGTATAGCGCGGGCGGCAGGACGAGCGCGAGTACCAGTGGCGCGAAGCGTCGCGGGACTTCCGGGAGCGCACCCAGGAGCAGCGGTCGTCCGCTGAGGAGTGCGGCCGCGAACGGGATAATTCCGATCAGCAGGGGCCAGGCGCCCCAGGCGAGTGTGGGCAGGAAATGGGAATGGACGGCCGCATACAAGGCGCATGTGGCGCCGGCGGCGAGACCGGTCAGCAGGCGGTATTTCACGGAAGCTCCCGTCTGGACATGATACATCGGCGCATGGTGTGGAAACAGCGCAGTGCAGGAAAATACGCATCCGCCGTGCCTTCCTCAAGGATACGGGATACAGACTTGCAGGATATCGTCGTGATGCGTAGCTTTGTGGTCCTGCGAAAGACATGGCCGCACAAAACGCTGTTGACTCGTGCGGGAAACTTTCGTACATTTAATTCTGCTTCGAATGGAGCAGAATTTCGTTACCAGTGCATCAGGAGTAAGGCCGTGGCGAAGAAACAGACGTTTGCCGACAAGTCGAAGGGCAAAGAGAAGGCCGACACCGTCTCCATCAAGTGCATCGTGTCGGTGTACGATGACAATACGCAGTCGTGGAAATTCCGCGAGAAGATGGTGCGTGTCGCCAATGCGAACGAACTGCAGAACATGAAATTCTAAGTGGTGATACAATGAAAGAGAATCTGCATCCGCGATATCACAAATGCGAAGTGACCTGCAGCTGTGGAGCGACCTTTGTCACGCGTTCGACGCGCGAGTCGCTGAAGATTGAAATCTGCTCGCAGTGTCATCCGTTCTACACGGGCAAGCAGAAAATCATCGACTCCGCCGGCCGTGTTGAGAAGTTCAATCGCCGCTACGCGAAGTACAACGAATCCAAGAAGAAGGAGGGTCAGAGCGCATGAGACCCCAGCGCAGACGCGGCGGACGCCGCCGTTCCAACGTTGCAAAGCGCCGTCCGGATCCGTTCGGCGGCAAGGATGTCATTTACATCGACTACAAGGAATCCAAGTTCCTTGAGCGATTTACCAATGACCAGGGCAAGATTCTCCCGCGTCGTCTGACCGGGCTGTCTGCCAAGAACCAGCGCCGCGTGGTGGAAGCCATCAAGCGGGCGCGTTACATGGCCTTCCTGCCGTTCGTCGGTGAAGGACTCAAGTAAGCAAACGGAAAACAGAGGATAGATCCATGGCTCGTAAATGTCAGGTGACGGGCAAGAAGCCGCTGGTGGGTAACCATGTGTCCCACTCCAACAATCGTCTCAAGCGCCGTCAGCTTCCGAATCTGCAGAAGAAGAAAATCTACATCCCGGAGCAGAAGCGCTACGTGACGGTGCGCATCTCCGCCCGCGCGCTGAAAACCATCAACAAGAACGGCGCGTTCGTCACGCTGCAGAAGGCGGGACTCCTCTAAGTCCGCGTCGCCGCGCCCCGTACTCCGTCGCGTGCCGTGGCGGTTCCCGGGACGATGAACGCCCGCGCATTCCAGGCGCGATACGGATATTCTTCTGCTGCGCAGGCAGCGCGATGCTATCACATTTGAATCACCCGGCATCCTTTGGGAGCCGGGTGTTTTCGTTTGCGGAGTTTTTGCATATTCCGGCTACGCTTCCACAGCACCCAGGTTTTGCATATTCCGGATACCGTCCGACAAGAAGGAGAGGTGACCAATGGCATTTCAGACACGACTGCACGCGGGCATACTGGTCGCATGCCTGCTGATACTGCTCGCGGCTTCCAGCTGTGACGACGACGCCATCGAAGGCAGCGGCGTTCTGCTGACGCAGGAATACCCCATCGCCGATTTCACGGGTATTCTCGCGGAGAGCGGATTTGATGTCACCGTAGAGCCCGACTCGATGTTCCGTGTGGAAATCACCACCGATGACAACCTCACTGACGCCGTGGAAGTCTATCGCAGCGGTGCCGCGCTCGTGCTGAAGCCGAAGTCCGGCATGGACGTCCGCCGCAACTTCATGCGCGCCGACGTGCGCATGCCGCTGCTCTCCTCGCTGATCCTCACTGCGGGAGCGGAATGCGACATCCGCGAGGGCTTCGATTCCGATGAGTCCTTCTCGGTCACCCTCTCCGCAGGAGCGCGCGCCGCGGGCGAGATGCGCAGCGGTCCGCTGTCCTGCGTGCTCAGCGCTGGCAGCAGCCTCGTTCTCCGCGGCGCGGGTGCCGCGGGATCACTTGTTGCAACCGGCGGCAGCAGCATCGACCTGCGCGACTATCCGCTTACCGATGTCACCATCTCCGCCGAAGGCGGCAGTGTGATCTACGTACAGCTCGACGGACGCCTCGACGTGACCGCCAGCGGCGGCTCGCGGGTATACTACCGCGGCGATCCCCAGCTCGGTGCCGTCTCCATCACCGGCGGAAGCACGCTGCAGCAGCTGCCGTGAGGGAATGAAAAAACATGATGGCGAGACCGGGGGAAGGGGACGCTTTACCGCCGTCGGCCGCACCTGGCTCGTCTGAATCCTGGCGTTTTTCTCCGGAAATGCATAGATTTCCCGAAAAAGGAGGAGAAGAGAAGAAACCGCCGGGTGCCTTTTTCATGATTTTCGCTGCGCAGCGATATCCGTATCCCAGCGCTTCAGTGCCGGCAGCGGCACGTTGAACCATGTGGGAAGCACTTATTCAAACCTGGCGTCTCCGGAGGATTGTTTCATTCGGATGGAAGGAGGAATCCATGACCCGATATACGCCTGCCGCTCTCGTTTTTATTCTGATGGGGACCGTTTCGGTATCAGCACAGGAGGCCCTGCCCGAAATGAGCATACGCTGCAATGGTTCTGCCGTCGTTGTGCACAACGGTGAAGAGCAGGTCCTGCAGATGAACAGCATGAGTTTCATGTGGAACGATGACCGATCCGAGATTGGATGGAACTACAAACCTGAGCACCCCATCGGGTTGAAGCCCGGTGAATCGAGAGGTATCCGGTACAGCGAAATAATCAAGGACTACGATGCGGAAGCAGATCACGGGCTGCCCTGGAGCATTCTGGTTTCAGTGACGAAAGATGCGCGTCATCCTGCCATTCTCTGTTTCACTCAAAACGAGAACGATCTGTACGTCCTCGATGAAAAGCTGAGCATGGTTCTCACGCCCGCGGAACAGCGCAGACGGATGCAGAATCCTGAAGGGAAATGACGCCAAAAAACAGGATGGCGACCGCAGCAAGTTCCACACTCGACTGACATCGCGCATGGATGAGAGTTGTAACCTGTTGACATGAAATAGATTGCAGGGGCTGTTGCTTTTCGCTGGGCGGTATCGTACTTTTGAAATCAGCCGTAAACGGCTCCCCGGAGAGGTGGGTGAGTGGCTGAAACCAACGGTTTGCTAAACCGTCATAGTGGGACAACTGCTATCGAGGGTTCGAATCCCTCCCTCTCCGCGACCCTTCTGACAGGCCCCGTCCTCACCCGATGGGGCCTGTTTTTATAGGACTTACCGAAACCACCATCCTGCACAGCACGCCCAAATCCGCTCCTCTCTTGCGACTTTTTTGCGACGGGGAATTCGGAGTCGGATATTCCCGAATCCTTTTCATGCCTTTGCAGCCTTGCACAAGGTAAAGTAAAAAAGGATCAGCTGCGCTGACCCTTTTTTCCTGAAAGCAAGCCGTCAAGCCTTCGAACCTGATGGTGAAGATCATCCGGCCGGTGATGCGCATAAATCTCTGTCTCCTTTATCGAGCTGTGGCCAAGCAATTCCTTGATGTCTTCGAGCGGAACACCGCCACGCACAAGGTATGTGGCGAATGTGTGTCTGAATTTATGGAGGAACATGCGAGATGAAAGTCCAGCTTTCATCCCGACACGTTTGCACACCTCCAACAACGACCTCTCACGGAGCTGGTAACCTTTCGGGGAGGCGAAGACGTAGATCTCGGATAACGGATTCGAGTATATCTCATCCATTAACGCTCGTAGATCTTCTCCCATCGGAATCTTGCGCTCGGCGTTGTGCGTCTTGGTCTCGAAGCCTTCGTATGGCTGGACATGCACGTGTCCGGCGTCCAGGTCCACATCCTCGAAGCGCAGGTTTGCAAGTTCAGCAAATCGGCAACCACTCATAAGCAATCCCATGAACGCCCTGCGGTAGGCGATATCCATGTCCACGGCGAAGAATGCAGCGAGTTCATCACGAGTGTAATACTCAGGCTTCTTCCTTGGCAGGGGGAGATTCTGCACGTGTGCCAGCGGATTCTTCCGGATATGCCCTCGACGGACTTCCTCCAAGAAGAGACCTTTCACGGTCTGCAGAAAGATGTTGACGGTCTTGGGCGCAGCTACTGATACCACATCGGTGTTCCCACGGGGATCCACACGCGGCTCCGTCAGCGCGTTGAACAGCATGGTGCCATGGTCCGCGGTGAACTCATCGACGTACTCGATGCCGTGCTGCTGGACGAAGATCCGCAGTTGCTCGAATATTGGTCTGTAGCGCTTCAGCGTTGCCGGCCTGCGCTTGAGCCTTTCCTTGCTTTTCTCGAAGTCGTTGATGGCGTCCAGCATTTTATAGCGAACAGGGGTCTTGCGACCGCCATTCATCTTCGTCTCATATCGTGCATGTAGCGTCTTGGCGATGTAAACGTCGGCAGCCTTTTTGGTCGGGTGCGTGCGCCTCCGCTTCACGCCATCGGCTTCATGCATTTCGGTCTGGTACCGCCCGTCTGGAAGACGGAACAGGTACTTGGCGATATGTTTGCGTTTCATATTTACTTTACTCCTTTCTTCAGCAGCCGGGCAACCTCGGTGAGAGGAATGACCCAGTTGCTTCCAGTTTTGATACCCTTGATAATTCCGGAATTCAACCGCTCGTAGATGAAGTCATCACTTTTCCTAATCACTGCGCTCGTCTCCTTCACGGTCAGGACAGCTTTGCCAGGGTAAAGCTCCCTGAGCAGCTGAAGTTCGGGATTGGGTTTACTACTTCCGCCTGTGCCCTCCGGCGGCGCGAGGAATTCGATTTTTTTCATACTAACCTCAAAATTCTTTTACCGAAATTTTTGCTCCCGGGGGCCGAAGCCCCCAAAAGCGTGTTGTACGTTTATGCTCTGCGATCGACGGCTACGAATCCGGGGGTGCAAGACGCTTCTTCCGGGTAGTCGAAGAACGTGGTCCATACCGCTGCTTCGGGTGAGTTGTCCTCCTCCACTAGGATGATTGCCCTGGGGATGTTGAGCATGTTGGCCGAAAGCTGGTACAGCATCTTGGAGAGCTTCTCGACAAGTGCTGGATTAATACCCGAGTCCTCATCCCTCGAGAACAAAAAAGCCGCACAAGTGTCATGGGCAGCCTCAAGCAGTTTGTTCACAGAAACCAGCCCCGTGGTGAGCAATACCATGTCCTCGATGATGAGATTCTCGACGTCCTCCTCTGTCCAAGTGCGAATCGGTTCAAGGAAGTGAGGGAAGAAGGGAGGTTCAGCATCGATCAGGTCGTCAACCTCATCCATGTTGGTCGGAAGCTGGTTTAACACAGCTATCAATTCTTCTTTCATCTTTTCTTCTCCATTATCGTTGATGATGCATTTGGGAGTAATCGTCGGGGAGGGAATCCCTCCCCGGACCGGTCTGGGATCGTCACTTCTTCGCCGCTTCGACGAAGGCGTCCAGCATGTCTTCCTTGATGTCCTGGAAGCCGCTGATCTTGGCCAGCAGGACAGGCTTCAGCTCGCCGATCACCTTTTCCGCGAGCTTGCGGGCCTCTCCCTCGTCGTTAGCTTCGCTCAGCTCAGTGAAGGTCTTCTCGACAGGCGAGTAGGTCTTCCGCGTTTGCGGCGCGGCGGACGGACTGAGGCCATTGCGCGTGCGGTCGGCGAGTGTCGTGACTTTGCTTCGCAGGGTCTCACGTTCCTTCTCAATTCGGGTGCGGACAGCAAACTCGACTTCAGCTCTGGCGACTTCGACCTGGGTGTTCTTCTGGGTCTTGAGGCCAGAGATGTAATCGCGTATCCGGTCAATGCGGGCGGAAGATGGGATCATCTGAGCTTCGAGGTCTTTCATCTCGAGGTCAATCATGTCCCTGTCAAGTTCGGTGAGACCAGGTCCCTCCTTGCTGGCCTTGAGGCGGTCGTACTCCTGCTGAAGCGGATCGAGTTCATCCTGCAGCTGTTTAAGCGGCGCGGACAGTGCGGTAGGTTTCGGATTCCCGGCGTCAAATAGGTCGTCGACTTCCTGAATCGCGCTGATGTCCGTTTGTTCGTTGGGATTTTTTTCATTCATCTTGATACCTCATGTATTTTGATGTTTCTCGTGCCGTCCGGTGTCTCCGGTGGCACAGGCTGTATTCGCTATCTATATATAGCGTCATGGTCCATTGCGACGAGATGCCGCCCGTACCGGTACAAATCCAGTACCTCGTCGATGGTCAATTCATGACCGAACAATTCGGGGGAATGCGCGGCGGCGTGTACGACCGCCTTGTCGAAGGGCCTGGACTCGGAAAGGAGTTCGACTTTGTAATAGACCCGTCGGTGGAAGGCGTAGTGAGGAGTACTGCTAGTCATTGAAGAGTTCCTTTCGATCGTGAATTCGATTTGTCAGCGCGAGAACGTTTATTCTCCTGTCGTATCATGTGCATAATCGAAAGGGCGGTGAAAGGTAGTAGCAATACGTACCGCATAGTTTTCACCACCTCAAGTCGGATATTGGAGGTGGTAAACCTATTAGCTGCAATGGATTATCACGGGTAGGCTAGAGTGGGGCTTCGGTGGCTTATGGGGTGGTTTTGTGGTTCGAAGGTTGGAATGAACCTTCAGCCTGGAGACATTTTTAATGGGTATCCATTCCACTTTGGCCTCGATGACGCCGCATATGCCCATTATTGCCAGTGTACCACAGCTGCGCACGACCGTTCAGCGTCTCTGGTGCGTTTTCCGTCATTATGTCGAGGAAGCGCGTGCGAACGAAACGTATGACGATGTGACGGCCATCGCGGCTGACGAGACCTCGAGCAGACGTGGGCACAATTACGTTACTGTTGTTGCGGATACCGAGAGGAAGCGCGCCACACTGGGCAAGGACGTGGTAACGCTCGGCCGGTTCACAACGGATTTTCACGCGCACAACGGTAACTCCGATGCCATCCGGCATGTCTGCATGGACATGTCGCCAGCGTACATCGCGGCGGCGACGGAGTGCTTTCCGAACGCGGCGCAGACCTATGACCGGTTTCATGTCATGAAGATGGCCAACGAAGCTCTTGATGCAGTTCGTCGTGAGGATGTAAGGGAGAATCCGTACCTGAAAGGGACCCGGTATCTGTGGCTGCGGCATCCGGATACATTGACAGCGAAGCAGCGTGTGGAGCTCGCGGGTCTTCAGCAGCTGAACCGGAAAACAGCTCGTGCCTATCAACTCGTCATTACTCTGCGGCAATTCTGGGAAATGCCCATCGAACGCGGAGAGGAGTATCTTCGGGATTTCTGCTCCTGGGCGATGCGAAGCCGACTCGAGTCGTTCAAGAAGCTCGTACGCACGATTCGTGACATTGGACCGGGATTACGAACTACCACAAGACAAAGACGACAAAACCGGGTTCATGAGAGGTATTTCAGCCAGCAAAGCGTAAGCTCGTAGATGTCCCAACATTAAGATTCTTGGTTCCTCGCTAATTCGTGTGGGTAGTCTGGAGATTCAGCTTCCCGGCAATCATATAGATCATCGTGATCAGATTCTAAGTTGAACGAAATCCTCGCGCCTTGCGCTCGGCCGCCTGCACCAGACTGTGTTCTATTCGAGGAACAACGCTGTAACCTGTGTTGCAATAAACTGCAAAACACTATACCAGTGCCGCTTGATCGTCAGGCCCAGTTCCCTGCTCGGCGTCAACCGACTGCAGCGTGCCCGATGATACCACCGCTTCAGGTACGGCTCTGCCAAGTGAGACTCCAATGCGAAGAAGGTTCTCAGCCCCTGCACGATCTCATAGGCTAGCCCCGTTTTTCTGGTCTATCGGCGCAGATCCCAGAACCGGTCTTCCTGCCGAGCACCGGGATGACGTGGATTTCTCGGCCATAGATACCGACTTCCCTTCTAGGAGGGTTCTCCGCAGCTTCCTGCCTACGGACCGTATCGCGAGCCTCGTTCACCAGTTTCATCAGATGAAAACGATCGAAGGTTCTCCGTGCATTGGACAATCATTCACGCACCCCGGCAATGAGGCCCGGCAACATATCCATGCTCACATGACGGATCGTGTCAGGATCTCCACCATGCGCATAAAAATCTCCGGCAAACTTTTCAAGGATGGTCTGGACGCGCACTGCAGTGGCAAACATCACCTTGCGCTCTTTGATGTCGGCATTCAGGCTGACATACCGGTGTCCGCGCCGCGCCGAGGTCTCATCGATCGCCACGGCATCAACGGCATGAAAGTCCTACCGATCCCGTGCGGCATCGACATGATAACGCAGAATCCGCTACAGGCGGGTATCCCGCACACGAAGCTGCTGGGCAATCACCGCCACCAGCATGTGGGATGCGATGGTCAGCACCAGCGCCTCGAACAGCATGATAAAACCGCTTCCCGGACGCGGCCATGGAACAGGAGCCTGAACACGCCACAGTCCGCGCACTTTATCCGAGGAACCCGAGCGTGCAGGTAGCAGACATGCTGAAACAAGTCCATGTGGCGCCATTGCTTCTCGACCGTAAAAGGGATCGGCATCGCGTCCTTCCCGCAATCCGGACAAAAAAACGGCTCCCTCTGGAAAATTTACTCAGAGATCAAGGAAAACTCGGATTTAGTGCAGTGCCAGAGCGATGTCAGTTAAAGGGCGGTGGTCAAGAGGGCTTCGTTTGGGGTGGTCATCGGGACTCAGGAACTGTGAAACATGTAATGAACTTGCAGAAATCGACGGAATTACACTATGCGTACCCACTCAAAACGGCGGAGAGACGGTTGGTCAATGATAAATTGACTTCATTGCCTGAAATGCGTACGTTTATTGGGAAGCTAGATTGAGTAACGGATTTAGGATAGAATACTCAGCATTATAAGGTAAGACGTTATTTAGTAAATGACAAAGTTACAGAAGATATGGTTAAGTGCTATGGTGTGCTATAGACAGACAAAAGAAGTCATTTTGGCAACGATTGTATTATTGCTAGTATTGTATCACTCTGGATTGGGGCAGGACCCGAAGTATCAGACTTTGTTCGGGATGGAGGAGCCTAACCATCTTATCCCTGGTACACTCATCAGGAGTATCATATACATACCTAGCAGTGATATGATTGTTGCAGCAGGAATTACCACCGAAGATGGGTATCCAACAACTGAAGATGCCTTCAAAGGCCAATTATCCGGAACAGCTGATGGGATACTTGTAATGTTTGACAATAAACTTCAACAGGCAAAATATTTGACATATTTTGGAGGGGGTGATTACGATAACTTCTATGATGTAAAACTGTACGATGATAGCTGTGTAGTGCTTTGCGGGGTAACTCGCTCGGACGATCTCCCGATAACTATGGACGCAATACAGCCGGAGCGTGCCGGGGATCTCGATGGTTTTGTGTTAGTTGTAAATACGTATACTTATCGAGTGGTTTATTGTTCTTATTATGGGGGGGCTAATAGAGAAGTGCTTAAATCTCTGGATGTATCTGAAGATGGTGAGTTGTATTTATCAGGCTTCACGAATTCTGAGACATTGCCGGGCTTAACGAATGCATACCAAAAAAGGTTGCGGGATATTCAGTATGATGCTGGAGATGCGATGGTCGTAAGGATGGATATTAAAAAGGGTGAATTAAATGCAACATATTTAGGAGGTGCCTTCTCGGAGTCAGCTACGAAAATTAGCGTTTCTCATGACAATATATTTATCTCAGGTGAGACAAATTCTTTGGATCTGCCTGTTACACCGGGAGCGTTTCAGAAAGAATGTGCAGGTAAGCAGGACGTATTTTACGCAGCTCTTAATCGCAATTTGAGTGAGTTAAGGCATTTATCTTATTTAGGCACCCCTAATCTGGATACCCATGTATCCCAAGCAGCCCACGGTGGTGAAGTAGTCATTGCTGCGCATTTGCAGGGAGGGTATTTTGTGACAGAAGATTCGCTTGTATCTGGATCGCCCTTTGATTGTGCCTATATCATTCAGCTGAGCGATAAGTTGGATATTGAATATGCCACATTTTTCGGAGGGACAAGCGCGTCCAGTGTATATGATCTTGCGATGAACGATAAATATATATATGTCTGTGGAAGAACTTTCTATTCAGCTGAGTTCCCCGGACAAGATAGCACTTTCGTCAAGAACATGGATGAGCCTTGGGGTTATGTATCTTCCATAAGGAGAACGCCAGATCACACCGTAAAATCAACATTTCCTTTGCATCAGATGGATGGTACGGTTAGAGGGATTATCGTTACAGACAATGAAATAATATATCATGGTACTGTTCTTGCAGATTCAGTGTTTACTTCCAATATGGCATTTCAACGCGATAGACGAGGCTATGCAGATGCTGTATTCGGAGTTCTAGACATTAACAGAGTACTCTCAGCGAGAGGCTTGATGGGACCAAAACACAGTCAGATTACCGAAATTTATCCAAATCCATCATCAGGCCCAGTATCCCTCAGTTGGACTTCGAGCATGAATCAGCCTGCTCAACTCCGCATCATGGATCAACTCGGCCGTGTCGTACAAACAAAGGAAATCCCACCTGGAATCACGAATGCAACATGGGATGCATCCGATGCAGCTCCCGGCGTTTACTTTATGCAGATCATGCACGACAAAGGCATCGAGACAGGAAAGGTGCTGGTGAGGTGAGGAAATGACAGCTCAAATCCTTGATCTCATGGACTACGAAGGCCGCAAGATGGGCGTCGCATGCGACATCTCGCTATGTAAGCATCCACGCATCCGGTACGTCGAAGGCGGAGAGAAGGAATACTTCTACACCGACAGCTCCGCGTGCTGGAAGGGCTTTATGGAATCCTGGCAGATCAAGGACGGGCAGCTGTATCTGACAGAGCTCACGGGCCGGTTTGAACTCATCGGAGAAGAGCCGCTGGCTGCGGACTGGGTGTCAGAGAAGATTCGGCTTGTCTCCGGTGAGATCGTTAAGTACGTCCACATGGGCTACTACTCGACCTTCGAGTATGAGATCGTGCTGAAGGTCAAGAAAGGCAAGGTGGTTCGCGTAGTAGAGGAGTCTGTGAGTAGATATGATCCAGAGAAGGTTTAACGCAATGCAATACTCAGTAGAGCACGCCCAGACAATGATGCAGGACCTGCTGGATTCTGGCCTCTTGATGAAGGACATCATCGCCGGCCCAGGCGTCAACCCGACAACGCTCGGATGGATTCGGAAAGGGCGCGTTGAAAAGATATCCGGGAAGACATACGGCCGGATCAAGGACTACTGGACGAATGAGGTTTGCGTCGGGAGGGATCAGGGCAACTCGCGATTCAGGTTATCAGGGGTGATGATACGGCCCACACGCTGAATTATTGAGTGAAGAGTATTTCCCACTGCGAGAATAACATGAGTAAATTATTCATTATGCTATTACCGATTCTCATGCTTGTGACGTTATTCGGAAATGGTTGTTCGCTTGTAGGTTATGCTGTGGGAAGCGAGATTGACAAGGGTGCATCTCCGGTGGATGCGCCGACACGTCGATCTGATCTGCTCTCTGCATCTACGGGTGACCGTTTTTGTATTCAGGCGAAGGGACAGAACATGCGGGAGCTGGTATTCTTGGAGCTTGTGCAGCCGGATGAAGAGAGAATTCTTGAAAATGTCGTTGACGCAGGGCAAGAGAGTGCGTCAGACTGGGGGATATATCCCGGTGACCGTATTGGTGTGCAGTTGGCTGGCGGGGAAGAGGACTCCGGGGTGCTGTTGGGAGCGACTACTACAGACGTTTGGTTCGAACGCTCCGGAGATGGCGACCTACGCAAAGTGCCGTTCAGTCGCCTGATATCCCTGCACTCCGGGGAAGTGGAATTCACGGATTCATATCTCAGGAAACTGATTGAGGGTAAGATCCCGCTGGTCTATGATGTGAGAATGACTGTTGACAAAGACACCATTTCCATTCCGGCACGCAGTATCGTCCGGATTCTAAGGCCAACGACATCCTCCACGACAAAAGGTGTCATGACAGGTATCGGTGCGGCGATCGACATCACGCTCATCCTTCTTGCTACTGGCGCTCTTGCCGCTTTTTTTATCGCTATCATGGTTGCCGGGTCATCATAGCGAACAGCCATGGACGAGGAATGATTTCGAATGGCTATGGGTAATGAAACAGGGATCCATAGAATGGCATATACCGGATCGATCATAAGTCTACCGGTTCAACTGAAGCGGCACGAACTGATAAAGAAACATTCTTGATGAGAAAGTGTATTCTGCAGTGAAGGCAATAGAATGCAGCCGCTTGTGGGACTTCTCGATATCGATTATTAACGAATACGCATCTGAGTAAACGAAAAATCTTGTATCCGGATAGGGCATCTGAATAGGTCATCCAAAACTCGTACTTCTCACTCAAACGGATGCTCATACCCGCTCTCAATGCGGTCAATCTCCTGGACTGGAATGAGGATTGCAGTCTCGACAGCTGAAATCACCCCGTCTTCGTACATGATCTTCCATTCACCTTCCTCGGCCCGAACGGATGTGCCGTCGAGAAGGATTACCCTTATGGGCCAGTCGAGTGCTAGATAGCGGATTTCGGATAAGGGAATGGCGTGGTATTCCAGATCAGGAAAAGTGGATCCATGCAGATAGCGTACACCCTTGACCTCAACAAATGAGGCGTATTCTTCAGAGAAGTGTATCTCTGCTGAGTCTGTTCCTACGGTCGCGTCGAAAGGGAATAATCCGACAGGATTCTGCAGGAATCTCTCGAACACAAGACCTCGCTCGTGATTCTGCCGGATCGTTGCTTTTTGCCAGCGCTGATGGTCCCGAATGATGTAAGGAATGCATCCGGTGGAGAAGAGGCAAATGAGAAATATGAGAAGCCTGTAGGTCATGGGAGTAAAATAGCCGATTCCTGGAGTGTTTTGTCATGGAAATGTAAAGATAAGCATCGCTTCTCTTTACTTTATGTTCCAATACAGGCGCATCCATAGGGAGCAGTGTCCTTCAAAATGGACCTGTCTGTACTTCTCGTAGTAATCCTCATCTAGACCGATTCGTCCATCCTTTAGGTTGTACGGAAATCCGCAAATAATCGCAGCAATCATCGCTGCATCTTCGCTGATGTATCCTTTGTAGCCTGATGGCTGCTGTTCGATCCAGTAATGGCTGTTGTATGATCGTCTATTGTGACTCAGAGAAAATCGGTAGCGAAAATAAGGCTCTCGAGTTACTTTCCCACATCATCCCGCGATAGAATAAGAAAGAAGCTCAAGAGAGTACCTGAGGTACTCCGGGTCGCTCCCGGGGGTGATGAATTGTTCCATGCGAATCAGCCCCACACCCGGGCAGTATTCGTGGAGATACCGAAAACGCACCGTCAGTCCACCTGAGAGTGACGGCGGCTGCATGTATTCATAGCAAGAGAATGTGCCACCAGGGACCGTTACAATACGATTAGTGGAAACTACGAGTACGGTGTCTCCGTGCCGTTCAGTGAAAGTGTCGCCATCCTCAGCCGGATATTTCGCAGCAAGGCCGGGGGTGGATACGTTCTTTTGGCGGTACCAAAGTCCATCGGTTTTGTTGGTGAAGAACTCGCCAGCAGGTTCACTCACACCCCAGGCAAACCATTGTTCATTATCGATTAGGGTATCACCAAGGATGAAGACGGTGATGGTATCTCTGATCAGGACGCTTCCGTCCGCCTCGTAGTTCGAGCGCTGGTATACCCACTTATTTCCGATATCTAGTGGCGATATGACTGAGGCGATTTCCGGAGGATTTACCGGATTCTCATCATCTGAGCAGGCTGACAAGACGAGGAGCAGAGCAAAAAAGTATCTTGAAGCTTTCATGGTGGCCTCCGAATGAACGTTCATTTCACGCAAAATACCTCAGCACAGAAGAGCCGATGTCACGATCCTGTCATTTTTTCAAATATGTTGCTATTCGGTGCTAAATGTCTTATAATCTCGGAAACATCAAGGAAACCATATGGATCGTTCCGTCGAAAATGCCCAGAAAATCGTCCTGGACATGCTGAAGGGCATGACGCAGACCAAGCTTTCAGAAACCACTGGCATCAATCAGGTCACGCTGGCGAACCTGAAGAACGGGAAGGCTTCTCGGATATCTGAGAAAGTCTGGAACAGGCTCGTGGCCATCGACACAGTTCCGAAGCCTGAGAAACCCAAGAAACGTGTCCTGAAAAAGAAAAAGCCGGTGATCGCCGTCGAGAAGAAGGCAATCAGCCCTCAGCCGGAGCCACCGAAGCTGATTGAGTCCATTGATGGTATCGTTGCGCAGCTGGAGGAACTGAAGAAGCAGATAAAGCCGCTTGAGGATTTACGGGATCTGTTGATGAAGGTGAAATGAAGTGGTCTGCCCTTGGTGGTCGGTGACAACACAGAAATTGATCACGTAGATTGTCGTCTGATATGTGGCATTGATTCTCAAGACATACGATGAATGGCTCCGCCCAATTCTCAATCGTCCGTACGCTCCTGCGTGATAAAGCCAGCAAGGCTCCACGCCGTCACGTTCATTTCGCACGCGGCACGTACTTGCTTCTTATTCTTGGGATGGTGATGCTCCCAGGCTGCTTTCATTACACCACGGAGCTCACGCCACGGGGAATAGAGAATCTTCTCGGCAGCGGTCCATCTCTGTATAATGAGGATGTGAGCATACGCACGATGGAAGGGAGGGTCGACTATGCTTTTGGCGAATGGATTGGGGTTGACAGCAGTGGGAAATTCCTCGTTGGCCGTCGTGAATATATCTCTAGACCGGACACGATACCGCTTAGTAGTGTGCGTGCCCTGTACTACAACCTCGGAATAATTGCTGTTGATGCGGAAGGGGGAGAATACGAGTGGGACGAGGGTGAGTGGTTTGTGGAATATGGTAACGGTGTGCCTCTGGCGCTAAAATCGACAGGTTCGGATGGGATGCGCATTCCACATGAGAACATCCGGGTTATCACCTTGGTTGGCGAACCCACCATCTGGAACGTTCCTTTCTATTTCGGCATATTTATGTTGCTCTCCTTTGCGATGTTCAGTGATATTTGAGCGACAAAGTAGAAAAAAGTAAGGCAAAGCCTTACTTTTCTAATACCCACCGTATTGCCGTCGTGAACTCGTCTTTCTCGGGACCTACGAATCCTAAGGCCCCTCTGAGATCAGGAGGCATGCTACCCTCCATTGTTCGCAGCGGAAAGATTCCGCGTCCTTCAATGGCATCGGCGTACTCCACGCCGATACGGCATATCCTACGTGAGCTGTGAGAGTCTCAACATTAAAAATAGCTATGGATTTGCAGAGAGCAAGAAACGATACGTATATTATGTCGAAATACGGAAATACAGAAAGATCGTAGGAGTAAAATAATGAATCGCAAGCTATACGCTCCCATAATACCCAACCAAAAGGACGTAGTATATGTATTCGAAGCTAATAATTATACAGATGCCTATAGAAAATATCAAAAGCATTATGATCAACCTATCTATAAATTACATGAATTATCAGAAGAGGCCGAAGTATTGTTTCTTCTCAATGATCCGCTGAAACTCAAACACCCGACCACGAACATATACCGGGTCACGGGTGCATTACAAGTGTCTTCAGTATTTTCATAAGGATGGTGCAAATACCAGCGCCCCTCTTGCAAGGAGCTGCACCGAAGCTACACCATGTGCATTATCGACTAGAATTGAGGAAAAGTAGAAAAGTAAGGCTTCGCCTTACTTTTCTAATACCCACCACTCGCCGCTGGTTTTCTCGAATCCGAGGCTTTTCAGGAGGGCTTCGCCCTCCGTCGACATCCCTGTCACTTTAATCATTGTCAGATCTCGCACATCGCGCAGGTAAGGGATAACGATGGTCTCCATGAATTTCTTCATGATGCCCTGTCCGCGATATTCCGGAAGCATGTAGGCGTGAAGGTCTTCGCCTTCACAGATCATTACGCCGCCGATGTATTTAATATCGGACTCCTGATCCTGATTCTTGATGAGAAGTGTCTGCTTTTCGCGGCAGTAGTCTGTCTGTGGATTATGTCGATCGATTGAATATCTATGTTCTCCGGAAAGTTCCAGGAGAAAGTCATAGAATGACGTGTTTGTCATGATATTTTGTCCTTTTATTTACATGTATCGGGCTCCTTCCTAGGAAGAAGGAGCTATAAGTTTTACTAGGAACCGCGTGTTCCCAGGTGTTGGGGCAAGTTTTGGTTAGATGGGGCAAGTTTTGCCCCAGAAAAGTGCTTAATACAGGCCATATAGGCCAATTATGGGTTTTGGGGCAGAATTCTGCCCCGTTTTGAATTACTCCCTTTACCAATCTGCTGGAGTTTTTAAAAATGGGGCAAGTTTCTGCCCCAAATGGCGATTCTGGGCTGTATTGGGCAATTAACCCTACTTTTTTTGCCCTCAACTTGCCCTAAACTTGCCCCAAGTAGGGCAAGTTTTGCCCCGAGAGTGACTTACCAAACATAAATATACTCTCCATGACGCTTTTTACACTCGATTCCATGCACGGCGAGTTTCTTCGTCAGCGCCTGCGTGGATATTTCGCCGCCGTAAATGGCCTTGAAGAGATCCTTGGCTTCGGATCGGCGGATACTTCCGCTGAGATCGTCTTCGAAGGAGGGGGAGTAAAGAAAGTTATTACGGTTATCAACGGCATCTCTGAGCCACTCTCCGTCGTTTGCCTTGAGCTTCGATGCGAATTCCTCAAATCTGTCCATCGCGGCAGCAGCAAGATTCCGCTTTTCTGCAGTATCGAGTGCTGTATTGGCCTGGTTTTCATCGTAGGGGAAATTCTTGAGGTATTGTGAGAAGGGTAAAAGCTCCGCTTTTATCCTTTCGAAGAACTTATCTCCCGTGAAGAAATCTCGCGTTGCGAGATTGCCCCCCGTGCGAACAACCGTAAACCTCCTATCGGACTGCTCAACGACAAGCGGAACGGCTTCGTTTGAGAAGAACACGCAGTTCATGCGGTTTTCGATCTCGTATGCCTTGTCGTTTTTATCGTTCAGCGTGACTTTGTCATCGGTAATCAGTGCTTTCAGCTTCGAGTTCAGGCGATTGCGGGATTTATTATCATGGGCGACCTCATCGAATGCCAAAAAGAACGCACCCCGGAGGTAGGGATTGAAACGCTCTTCCAGATCTTCGTTTTTTACTACCCTGCATTGGTTGCGGCCGAAGAGCGGAGCCAGGATGTGTTCAAACATTGCATTCTTACCTGCTCCCTGGGCGCCTTTGAAGACAAAACTCGTACGAAGCTTCTTCTTCGTGTTGAAAATCGTCGCTAGCCAGTTGACGAAGTGGTTTTTCTCATCTTCCACCGGCATAACGTTGCCGAGCAGCTGCCAGATCGTTGGAAAATCCTTCGTCGGAACGAGCGTTGCGTCGTTTCGACCCAGCTTCATGTACTCACTGGGCTGAAAGTAGTTGATCGTGCGTTTCATCAGGTCAATATGCCACGGATCATGAGGATCAAATTTGGGAAAGAGGATTTTCTGCCGCTTCGGTGCCTTCATTCCGAAGTTCGAGTACAGCGTCTTGAGCTCTTCCTTCGGAATTCCATACTGTTCGCCGTCATAGAGGTAGTGATGCCGCTGCGCCTTGGCATTGAAGAACACCCACGGCTTTCTCGGATCAATCTCATCGTGTGTCAGCACACGATAAGCAAAGGTGATTGGGGATTCCTTTCCTATTTCCTGCATGAGCGGACAGCGCTTGACGGCACACATTAGAGATGATGAGCAGAGTGAAGGAAGACCACCAAGTGAATTGAGCTGCTGGTCAGTGTATTCTGCGTCGTAGTCGCTGAGCGTGCTGAAATACTCGTGAACAACGTCGTTTCCGAACGATTTGAGGATATTCGCGAGCCAAATCCGCTCAGCATGATCGAGATGTTGTTCCTCTTCGATGCGCTTCAGCAGCTTCTGCATGTATTCGCAGTTCTCGATAACTACTGGGAGCTTTTCAAGTGCTAGATCAGGGTTCGAAGAACCTTGATAGGTTTTGAAGGCTTTCGCAGGCTTTTTCGGCTCCTCAGGGAGCTTAGGAAGCTCTACAAGCCCCGTACGTGTGATTTCCGGCAATCCAACGATCGGATTGAAGTCTTCATCGAGGAAATAAGAGCATTCTCCACTTTTGCGATTTACCTGCAGCGGAAACTTGACAAAATTTCCGTAACCGTCCGCAGAAATCTTGTCCTGCTTAGG